>Ga0136846_1208245_pt1 | contig 132487 bp, 96 predicted proteins | sample HopSoiMetagenom2_FD_96841 | JGI IMG/M metagenome (GOLD analysis project Ga0136846, IMG submission 96841) | Grasslands soil microbial communities from Hopland, California, USA - 2 Assembly 2016 (version 4) | ecosystem: Environmental > Terrestrial > Soil > Grasslands | place: USA: Hopland... | reverse complement strand
TACCGAACAGAGAAGTTAAGCCCCTTAAGGCCGATGGTACTGCACCACAATGCGGGAGAGTAGGTAGCTGCCATTCTTATTAGAAGCCTCACAGTAATGTGAGGCTTTTTTTGTGCCCGGATCCCGGCAGGTTTTTAAGTTAATATGACCCAACAGCTGTAATAGCTACCCGCATACACCGCGCTCCCCAAAACCATATTCAACTGCGGATACTATTGTAACCTAACTAACCTGCTGTAAAAGCGTACCAAGCACCATACTTTAATGACAGTCAAAGAAAATAATATAAGACCTGAAGCAATATCATACAGAGGACCGTAAGTACTGGTAAGCGGCATATTATTACAGCTGTCAAAGCCACAAGGCGAGTTTATATAGATCATTTTAAAATAAAAATGATAATCGGCTTGAAAATTGAACAAATTTTTACAAAGAAATTTTAGTTTGCAATTATGTATCGTATTTTTGACGTAAGTTGCTATTATACAGTTATTTTGTAAATTTGATGGTACAACATGAAGTTTTTAATAGCAGGGCTGGGAAATATTGGCAACGAGTACGCACATACCAGGCATAATATAGGATTTGATGTGGTAGCTGCATTTGTGCAAAAGCATGGTGGCTCCTTCAGGCAGGACAGGCTGGCATTTGTGGCTGATATAAAATGGAAAGGAAGAATATTGGTTTGTATCTGTCCCACAACTTATATGAACCTAAGTGGTAAGGCCTTTAAATACTGGATTGATAAGGAAAAGATACCTCTGGAAAATACCTTGACTATTCTGGATGATCTTTCTCTGCCAATAAGCAAGCTGAGAATCCGGGGGAGCGGTAGCGATGGAGGACATAACGGCTTAAAAAGTATACAGGAGTCAGTTGGGTCTGTCGCCTATCCTAAGCTTCGATTCGGAATAGGAAGCAGCTTCCCCAAAGGTATGCAGTCTGATTTTGTATTAGGAAAGTGGACAAAGCAGGAAGAGCCTGTAGTTAAATCTAAGATAGATAAATCTGTAGAGGCTATTGAGGTATTTGCTACGCAGGGATTGAATGCAGCTATGAACAGTATTAATAATCTGGAGTTTGATTAAGATTTTGATCTTGTAGAAAAACCCTTATATAATGAAAATTTTTTGTATCGGAAGAAATTATGTGGCGCATGCCAAAGAATTGGGTAACGAAGTTCCCGACGAGCCCGTTATTTTTCTGAAACCCAAAACAGCACTGCTAAAACCTCATCTGCCTTTTTATTATCCCGAGTTTACCAACGAACTGCATTATGAATGTGAGTTGGTTTTGCGTGTTTGTAAAAATGGACGCTATATCAATAAAAGATATGCGCATCAATACTATGATGCAATAACGCTGGGAATAGACTTTACAGCCAGGGATATTCAGAACGATCTTAAACAAAAAGGATTGCCCTGGGAAAAAGCAAAAGCCTGGGATAATTCTGCCGTGTTAGGAGACTGGAAGCCCGTTAGCGATTTTCCTAACCTTAAGGATATCAATTTCGGATTCTATAAAAATAATGAGCTGGTTCAACAGGGCAATTCCGGTAATATGATCTACAGTTTCAATACGCTTTTGGTTAATATATCTAAATACTTCTCTTTAAATATCGGCGATGTTATTTTTACCGGAACCCCTTCGGGTGTAGGAGAAGCCCTTCCCGGAGACGAGCTGGAGGGAATACTGGAAGACAATATCGTGCTCAACTTAAAAGTGGAATAGATGCAGATATCTTAATTTATTTTTGAATAGAACCTCAATTTTAATGAGGTTTTATTTTTAAAAAACTATATTTGCAACATAGTTTCATTTTGCAGGCAGTATACAGTATAAGAAAATTTTTAGCAGTAACCCTCTTATTGGCTTTTACAATAGGGGTTACACCTAAATTCTATTTTCACGAGCTTTTTGCAAATCATACAGACTATTCCTGCATCAACAACCACTCCGGAAAAACACAACTCACAACCTATCAGTTCAATTGTGGGTTTGTAAACATGGAAGGCATTTCTCCCTTCCTGGAAGTGCAGCAGATATTTTCCGAGCCCGTTGCTCAGGCTTTTGATAAAAGTTATCCTTTTATTCATCTGAATAACTGGATAGAATTGCGCTCAAACCATACACAGCACCGGGGGCCTCCTGTATTAGCTTAGTTTCTGAAGAAGTTACTTTTCCTTTGGGCAACCCGTTGTGGGATTGCCGTTTCACTTTGTACACTCTTGTGTAGATGTTGTTCTACAATAAAACTAATCAGGTTATGCAATCCAGATATTATCTTTCCTTTATACTTTTACTAAGTACTCTTACTTTATTTGCAAACGATGACCGGGCCGGTTTAAGTGGCGTGGTAACCGATGCTGTTTCCCAGGCGCCTCTTGCCGGTGCTACTATTTCGATACCCGACCTGAGGCTAACCACTACCACCGGTGCCGATGGCCGTTATGAGTTTAGTGCCCTTACCAGCGGACGCTTAACAGTGCAGGTATCTTATGTGGGCTACCGGTCGAAAGTTGAAGTTGTCTCTATTCAGGGACAAACCACCTATAACTTTTCTCTCTCCAGGTCAGTAGTTGAAAATGAAAATGTTACCGTTACAGGGGTTTCCTCCGCAACACGTTTGAAACTTACACCTGTTCAGGTTTCTATTATTTCCAGAAAAGATCTTCAGCAATCTGTTGGCAATACTCTTCTGGATGCGGTGGCAAAGGAAGCCGGCGTTTCTGTTGTAACAACCGGGCCTGCTATAGCTAAGCCATTTATAAGAGGCTTAGGCTATAACAGGGTGGTTACTGTAAACGATGGTATCAGGCAGGAGGGCCAGCAATGGGGCGATGAACATGGACTGGAAGTGGATGAATACAGCGCGCAGAAGGTAGAAATTTTACGGGGACCGGCATCGCTCATGTATGGCAGTGACGCCATTGGCGGTGTTATTAATATACTTACGAATACACCGGTTGCCAATAATACCATACAAGGAAATTTACAGTCTACTGTAAACTCCAATAACGGGATGTTCGGGCAGTATGCAAACGTGGCCGGAAATACAAATGGTTTTAATTTTAATGCCTATGGTAGTATCAAAACTGCAGGAGATTACAGCAACAGGTACGATGGCAAAGTTTTAAACAGCAGGTTTGGAGAAAAAAACTTTGGTGGTTATGTGGGTTTAAACAGGCGCTGGGGATTTTCACACCTTATTTTTTCTCATTTTGATCAGCATATTGGAATGATTGAAGGCGATCGTAATAACGCCGGACAATTCACTTATGACGGAGAATTGCCCTCAAACCATCTTATTAAAAGCAGAACACCATTAGATCCTAACCAAAGGATTAAACATCTTAAAATAGCACTCGATAATAATTTCTCATTGGAGAACGGGGGGAGAATTACCGCACTGATAGGTTTCCAGCGTAATGAACGTAAAGAGTTTGGACATGATCATGAAGAGGAACACGCCGATGAGGAGCACCCCGAAGAACATGACGATCATCACCATGAAGAAACGGGCCAGCCTTCTGCTTATTTTGATTTGAAAACGATCAACTATAGCCTCGCTTACCATGCTCCCGAGTGGAATAAATGGAAGGCTAGTTGGGGTGTTAATGGAATGGGCCAGCAAAACCGGAACAAGGCGGCGGAAGCTATTATCCCGGATTATGGTTTATTTGATTTTGGTGTATATGGAATGGCTTCCAAAACATGGAACCAGACTACTGTAAGCGGAGGATTGCGTTATGACATAAGAGATCTCCATAGCAGGGCTATGAGCAACGAAAACGGAGCAGAAAGATTCCAGGCATTTTCTAAAACCTTTTCCAATATTTCTGCCAGCCTGGGGGCAACACATGCCGTTGGTGAGCATGTATCGTTAAAAGCGAATATTGCCCGCGGGTTCAGAGCTCCTAATTTGTCAGAACTCGCAGCTAATGGGGCTCATGAAGGCACTAACCGTTACGAAATAGGGGAGCGGGATCTTAAAAGCGAAATATCAACGGCCGTGGATGCCGGGATTGAAATTACCACTAATCATATCGATATAAGCATAGCCCCTTATTTCAATCATATCAGTAATTACATATTTTACAACAGGTTATTGACGGGTAGCAGCGCAGATTCCCTGATAGATGGAGTGCCGGCTTTTAAGTTTAACCAACAAAGTGCGCGGCTGATGGGTATTGAAGCTCGTTTTGATGTGCATCCCCATCCGCTGGACTGGCTGCATTTCGAAAATACATTTTCTTTCGTCAGGGGGAAATTTGTTCAGCCTGTCGACGGGTCATACAATCTACCCCTTATAGCTCCGGCAAGTGTTTTAACCGAGCTGAGAGGAGAGTTTGCAGATGTGCTGAAACTGTTTTCTAACCTGTATATAAAAATGGAAATGAATGCGGTGGCAGCCCAAAATAATTTTTTCGCAGGCTATGAAACAGAAACGGCAACCAAGGGATATGTTTTGTTTAATGCGGGTTTGGGAGCTGAAGTGAAAATTGCGAATAAAAAGCGATTCTCTTTCAACGTGGGATTACAAAATATCGGGGATGTAGGATATCAAAGTCACCTGAGCCGGTTAAAATATACCGCCGGGAATCCTGTAACCGGCCGAGTGGGGGTTTTCAATATGGGACGGAACTTCACTGCCCGTTTGATCATACCACTTGAATGGAAATTATAAAGAAAGATAGTTTAACCAGGCAACGTCACCACTAAAAGGTGACGTTTTTTATTTTATATCTTAACTTTATAAGAATTGATAAAACAAATGAGATCCTCAAACGAATTTATTCAATTAGCTAATTCCTCCAGGTTTAACTTTTTTCTATTAAGGAAATTACCCTCGGCATATTTCAGTGGCGTTCGACTGAAAAGTTTAACGAATGACAGTTGCCAGGTTTCGGTGCCATTTAAATGGTTTAGCCAGAATCCTTTTCGCTCCACCTATTTTGCCTGCCTTGCAATGGCCGCAGAACTAAGCACAGGAGCGCTGGCGATGGCGCATGTATATAAAAGAATACCTGCTATCTCAATGCTTGTAGTAAAAATGGAAGCTGAATATTTTAAAAAAGCTACTGGTGTAACGTTGTTTATTTGTACCGATGGCGATACCTTTCAACAAACAATAAACAATGCTATTGAATCCGGCGAACCTCAGGTATTTACAGCTCGCTCTGAAGGCAAAAATGAAGCCGGAGAACTCATAGCACGCTTTAATATAACCTGGTCTTTCAAAGCAAAAGCTGCCTAGCCGCAAGCATCATCTTTTTAAAGCAATTCTTTTACCTGGTTAGCAAAAGAATTAAATTCTTCATTTTGTTGTAAGATAAAAGTATTGTTCTCAAATGCGCCCAAAACACTTTCCATTTCTTCTTTAGTGTCGTACACCATATTTTTAAAAGTGTTTTTATAGTCTTTCTCTTTCGAGCTATAAACACTTTGAGTGATCCATTCTTTGGTAGCTAACGCCTGTTGAAAAAGACTTTTAAGAAAACCGGAGTCTATATCTTCACACCTTAAATGATCGAGCTTTAATAATAAGGACACTGCGTGCAGCAATTTTTGATTCTCATACTGCCGGCCCTGTTCCTCATAAAATTGATGTACCTGATGCCATCAGGTTACCGTTCCGCTTCTTATTTTATCAAGAAGAGTTTCCAGCTGGTCTTTTGCAATCAGTTGTCCTCCTACATTTAGCCAATCCTGTAAGCTATCCTCCGGCGTTTTATCATTAATATAGGCCAGAAATTGCTCCTGGTTGTTTTTACTGATATACTTTATGATCTCACTACCTGCATAAAAAGAAAGCATACGTTTATACACATTGTATGCCTGTTGAACTTTAAGGATCTGTACTTCCCGTTTCGAATTTTCAAAACCATGGGCCACGATATTTAACCTGGCAACGGCGGGGGAATTATGTTCTAAAAGCGACGTTCCTTTTGTGATAAAATCCTGATCGCTTCCCACCATTTCATTGGCTTTATAAAATGCCTTCCCTGTAAATAATTGTAGTAGTTGCAGCGATTTGTAAATTTCATTGGCAGTATCAGGTGCCAGGCAATTATACTCGAGGTATTGTAATTTATTAATCCTTTTATCCCTTTCCGCAAATTTCCGTTCGTTTCTTTGTATGGCATACATGTTATACAGGAACCAATAAGCGGGCATGATAACCAGTTTATTGCTGTGCTCTTCATTACTGATAAGGGCAAAAGGGAAAGGAATATTTAATTCAGCCGGATAATTGCCTTTCGCTATCATGGCGAATGATGCAAATTTAGAGTTGTGCTTAAGGCTAACACAAAGGCCAGGCCAGAAGCCCCGTCCTGCCTGCAGTTCGCCATCCGCGCCCCTGGAGTTATGGTTGGAGCCGATGGTGGCGCCTGCTGCCATATTACTTTGCCCCATTACCAGCGCTGCGCATAAAAACGAGTTATTGTGATGCTGCTCATGGGCGGGGAATATCAGTGAATTTAAAACTTCACAACAGGATACAGTTGCGTTTTCGCCAAGGTACGAATTAATGAGACGGGCTCCATACTTCAATTGCGAGAAAGGCGATAAAATAAAACGCACCGCCTTTACTCCGTAAAACGCCCTGCTTCCAACACCCATAATACCATTTACCATTTCGCAACCTTCACCTATTTGAGATTTGGCCGTTTCGTTCGAATTAATCGTAAGGTTCTTCAGTTTGTTGGCGCCTTTAACATAGGCATCTGTGCCAATTTTAACATCCTTAATAATATGGGTATTTTTGATCACCGTTCTTTTCCCTACAGTGCCGTAATAACCATGAATAGCGTCGAACTGATTTTCTGTAAATTTTTGAAAAGCTTCCATTAACAGCTGATCGCCCCGGTATTTCGTCCACAGCCAGGCGTCTCCTGCAAGCATGCCATCAAAAGGCAATACTTTTCTTCCACCGTTCTCATTGCATAATTCCATCCATATCCTCACTTGTTCTTTTTCTCCCTCCTTTAATATCCCGTTTCCGAATTTAGCATGCGAGGTGCAGCTCATTTCGTTTACATTGGCAATAATGACGTCGTCTTCAATAATATAATGCCCCAGGAATTTTACATTGCTGATAGAAACATTATCGCCTATATCGCAACTCACAATCTGGCTGTGGTAAAGACCCACCGGAAATTTTACTTCGCTGAATTCAAGAAAATACTGCTCCAGCCTGCCTATGCGAACCAAGCCGTAAAAAGTGCATTCTTCAATGAGATGTATGTCTATTCCGTCTCTTACTAAAACATCCTCCCAGTTTCCTGCACGGTTTCGGTTTGATTGGAGTATCGTAATTTCCTGCTTGGTTAATGGCCGGTAATTGCTGGAAGGGTTCTGCTGAAATCTTAAATAATATTCGTCTTTTCCTTCCGGTAAAAACTCTTTGGGTATAAAGTTGTATCCAAGTTGGTCTGCTTTATGTTTTTTTATTTGATTCATTTAGTATATAAGGCAGGAGGTTCTTGTTGGTGAACAATTTGGTTTATCGGTTTAAAAACGTTACTCAACGGTAACGCTTTTGGCCAGGTTGCGGGGCATGTCTACGTTACAGCCTTTTGCCACACCGATATAATAAGATAGTAACTGCAATGGAATAACATTGATTAAAGGAGCAATTACCTCGTCGGTTTCAGGAACGATCATAACATCGTCGCAAATGCTTTTCGACATTTCGTCTCCCTCCGTGATCACCGCCAGCAGCTTTCCTTTTCGTGCTTTTATTTCCTGCATATTACTTACCACTTTTTCGTGGTACATATCTTTGGTAGCTACAAAAACAACCGGAAGGTTTTCATCTACAAGGGCAATAGGACCGTGTTTCATCTCGGCAGCCGGATATCCTTCTGCATGTATATAGGAAATTTCTTTAAGTTTTAAAGCTCCTTCTAATGCAATGGCAAAATTGTAGCCGCGCCCCAGGTATAAAAAGTCGCGGGCATCTTTATATTTTTCGGCTATCGCTTTGATATGATCGTGATGGTTAAGTACCCATGCCGCTTTTTCCGGAACGGCATCCAGCTCGTTCAACAATCTCCTGTATCTGTCGCTCGATAAAGTGCCTTTCATGTAGCCCACTTTTAGGGCGATCATCATGAGTACTGTTAGCTGGGCCGTGAATGCTTTGGTAGACGCAACGCCTATTTCAGGGCCTGCGTGCGTATAGGCGCCGGCATGAGAGGCTCTTGATATAGAAGAGCCCACCACGTTTACCACTCCCAAAATGATGGCCCCTTTTTCTTTTGCACTTTCAATAGCAACCAGGGTATCGGCTGTTTCGCCGCTTTGGCTAATGGCAATAATTACATCGCCTTTATTGATAACAGGGTTCCGGTACCTGAACTCCGAAGCATACTCCACTTCTACATTAATGCGACAAAGGTCTTCAATAATATATTCTGCTACTAAACCGGCATGCCAGCTGGTTCCACAGGCAATAATTACAATGCGGTTCGCATTAATGATCTGATCGGCGTATTGTTGTATGCCTGCCATAGTAATGGTTCCGGCTGCTGCGTCTAATCTTCCGCGAAGACAATCATAGATAGTAGTGGGCTGCTCAAAAATTTCTTTGAGCATGAAATGATCGTATCCTCCCTTTTCTATAGCGGCCAGTTCCAGATCCAGCTTTTGTACATAAGGAGTGATCTTCTCATTACCCAGGTTTTTTAAAATAAGTTCGTCGGGCTTTACTATCGCCAGCTCATAATCGTTTACATACACCACTTCCTTTGTGTATTCGAGCATAGGAGAGGCGTCAGAACCCAGGAAATGCTCACCTTTACCTACTCCAATTACCAGCGGACTGCCCTTACGCGCTGCAATAATGGTGTCCGGGTTTTCATTGTCGATCAGTAAAATAACGTAGGCTCCTGTAACGCGTTTTAATGCAATACGGATGGCTTCTTCCAGCGTACATTCGTTATTGGTTTTAATTTCCTCGATGAAATTCAGCAGCACTTCAGTATCTGTGTCGCTCTTAAATGTATATCCTTTTTTAGACAGTTCTGATTTTAGCTGTGCGTAATTTTCGATAATGCCATTATGTATCATGGCTATTTTACCGCTTGCTGAATAATGAGGATGCGCATTTTTATCGTTGGGCTCGCCATGAGTAGCCCACCTGGTATGACCGATTCCGGTGGTGCCGGCCACATTACTGGTGCCGATATTGTCTTCAAGATCTGCAACCTTACCTTTCTTTTTGTAAATAGTTACCGCATCTTTTTGCTGTAGTGCCACACCTGCACTGTCGTATCCACGATATTCCAACCTTTTCAGACCTTTAATAATAATCGGGTAGGCCTGCCTGGTACCCGTATAGCCCACAATGCCACACATAGTATAAAGTTTTAGGAAAGGCGAAAATAAGGTTTTTACAATTCTGCGCAACCGTTTGCGCAGAATGTACTGCAGTTAATGACGGTGGGTATTTGAAAACAGCAAAGATATTAAAGCAGTGTGCCTCTTAAAAGCATGAAAGCCACCGAAAAATAAATAATCAGTCCGGTTACGTCTACCAGGGTAGCCACAAAAGGAGCCGAGCTAACCGCCGGGTCAGCTCCCATTTTTTTAAGCAGTATGGGAAGCATGCTGCCGGATAAAGTGCCCCAGAGTACAACGCCCAGCAGCGTTAAACCCAGTGTGAACGCCAGCGGGAGCCAATGTTCGCCGTACAGCGTAGGAGTTACCAGGTGAAATACAAAAATGCGTAAAAAGCCGATAATGCCTAAAACCGCACCTAATAAAATTCCCGAGATGATTTCCCGACGCATTACACGCCACCAGTCGCTGATATATACTTCACCAACGGCCATGGCCTGTATAATAAGCGTAGACGCCTGGGAGCCGCTGTTGCCGCCGCTGCTGATAATCAGCGGGATAAATAATGCCAGCACCACTGCACGCGCAATTTCATCTTCAAAAAAGGCCATAGCAGTGGCTGTCAGCATTTCGCCTAAAAATAAAACCACCAGCCAGGGAATACGTTTGGCAAACAGCCTTAATAGGGGAATATCAAGGTACGGTTCTTCAAACGCCTGCGTACCCCCCATTTTCTGCATGTCTTCGCTATATTCTTCGGTGGCTACCCAAAGCACGTCATCAATTGTAACAATTCCCAACAGTTTATTGCTCTCGCTTACAACCGGAAGGGCAACCCGGTTGTTCATTTTAAAGATCTCGCTGGCCGATTCTTGGTCGTCATAGGCTTTCAGGGATATAACCCTTTCGTCCATCAGTTCCGATACTTTTGTATCGGGCGAGCTTAATATAAATTCTCCTATCCGGATATCATCCAGCAACTCACCGGCCTGGTCAATCACATATATAACGTTAATGGCCTCGCTGTTTTTTCCATATTTGCGGATAATCCCAAAAACTTCCTCCACCGTATTATGCGAATAAACATATACATAATCGGGGTTCATCAAACGCCCGATGCTGTTTTCGGGGTATCCCAGTAAGGAAAGCGTTACCCTTCTTTCTTCAGGATCCAGTAATTTGATAAGCTCCCTTACGGCATTGGAAGGAAGTTCCTCCAGGAAATCGGTACGATCATCTGCCGGCAGCTCGTTTAAAAGAGCGGCAGTATAGCTGGGTGGGAGCTCCTGTATAATGTTTCTTTGCTCAGATACTTCCAGCAGCTTGAAGACGTTCACGGCGCGGTGAACCGACATGTTGGCAATGATCAGCGCCTCATGCTCAGGAAATTCATATACCAGGTCTACAACATCGCTAATATTTTGATCGTCAAGAAATTCTTTTATTTCAGATCTCTTGCCTAGTTCAAGTATTGCTTCAAATTGTGCTGATATGGATATTTCGTCTTCTTCCAATTGCATTCGCCAAATTTACGAACTTCAAATATGCAGGAACCTTCCTGTACGTATTTTTTGATAAATTAATATTACTGTAGAACTGTTGCTGCTTATGAATGAATTTAACCCGATTTTGGCGAGGCCATATCTTTGTTAGATAAAGCTATTTTTGCTTGAAAATAAATTGATTTGATCGCTCATTGTTTATATATAGCAGCAACCGAAGAAATGGGAAGGGGTGTTTTTACCGCAGAAGATATTTCGAAAGGATCTGTTATAGAAATTGCACCGGTTTTGGTAATGTCGGCACAGGAAAGAATATGGTTAGATAAAACCCTGTTGCACGACTATATTTTTGAGTGGGGTGATGACACGGGCCAATGCTGTATGGCGCTCGGGTGGGTGCCTCTATACAATCATTCTTATAAAAGTAATTGCGATTACGAAATGGACTACGAGCAAAATACCATTACGATCAAAACAGTCAGGAAAGTGAAAGCAGGAGAGGAGTTGTTTATCAACTATAGCGGCTCCTGGGACGCAACCAAGGCTGTTTGGTTCGACGCCCGGTAGTTTTAGAATAGACGGTTATCCAGTCCATAACGTTTACTTCTTTCAATAACGATCTTTTTAAAATCTTTGTGACTTGGATTCAGCAGGTAATTGTTTTCCTCAGGAATTACCGCAGATGGGATTTTTAGTATAAGGTCTGACCTGGACTGCAGGAATTCGCCGCCGATATACCTGGTGTAATCCATATCAGTATTCCAGGATTTTTTTAAAACGGAACGATCTATTTCTATTATTTCATTGTCAGGAACAGCCAACTCCACCAGATGGAAAGAAGGCAGGAGCGTTGTAGTTGTTCTGTCGTAGTTCACCACAATTTCCAAAACGGCCAGCGATATATGTTCTGCGGCATAAACTGCGTACTGCCCTTTGCTATTCCATCGCCCGCCATATAAAAAAGCTCCATAGCCCGATAGGTCGTCATGATATTCCGATCGAACAAGTCTGTAGATAGTCATTATGCCGATATACCGTGTTGAATTCTTCCCAATGTATCAATTACCTCCTGGATACCGTTGTGCGTAGTTAATTTACTTTTAACTATTTCCCCGTTAAGCGAAAATGGCCTGCTCTGCAACCAGCTTTTAAAGCCCTCCTGGCCAAATGTTTCATTGCCTATATCTATTAATACCTCCAGCAATAAAATACGTTCTATTTGTAGCCCGTTAAAGCCGCCGTCATCTTTAGCATACCGGTGTAGAGTACGCTCACTTATAAAAAGCATATCAGCCCATTCTCCAAGGGTAAAAGCTCCTTTTGTAAGAATTTTTTTAAAATCGTTATAGGTAAAGTCTTTTACAAGGGTTTCTACCTGGCCCCGTTTAGGGGTGATATGATAAACAGCCGCAGGTTCTTCAACCTTGCTGGTAGATATATTAGGAATATATTTTTTAGTGGGTTTTTTCATTTTGCGTCATTTGTCACAAATATACATGTTTTTTGTCGTATTTTAAACTTTTCCTTTCATGCAATAGGTTTGACTTTCTCTGCTTTATATTTGCTTTATTGGAACAGGGAATTGTTATTTATACAGATGGTGCGTCGCGGGGTAATCCCGGACCAGGCGGTTATGGTGTTATTTTAATGTATAAAGGACATGCTAAAGAATTGTCTGGCGGCTTCAAGCGTACTACGAATAACCGGATGGAGTTAATGGCTGTTATTGAGGGATTGAAAGCCTTAAAAACCAATGAAATACCGGTTTCAATTTATTCTGATAGCCAGTATGTTGTTAATGCTGTTTCCAAAGGTTGGCTGCGTAACTGGATCCGGACCAACTTTGCGGGGGGGAAGAAGAACAAAGATTTGTGGCTGCAGTACCATCAGCTGGCTAAGAATTTGAATATTAAGATACATTGGGTACGCGGTCATGCTGATAATCCTTTCAATAACCGGTGTGATCAACTGGCAACAGCTGCTGCAGATGGGAAAAATTTAAAGGTTGATATTGGTTTTGAGCAGGAAATAGCGCGTAACTCAAATTAAAGTAGATAATAATGAAAAGGCACTGTCTTACTGTAGACTTGAAAAATGATACAACTTTGATTGCCGAATACGAGTTGCATCATGAAAAAATATGGCCCGAAATAAAGCAGGGCATTCGAAATGCCGGAATAGAAAGCATGGAGATTTACAGGGTTGAAAATCGTTTGTTTATGATTATGGAAGTAAACGACGACTTTTCATTTGAGAAAAAGCAGGCTGCCGACAATGCCGATGTTAAAGTGCAGGAATGGGAGGCGCTTATGTGGAACTACCAACAGGCTTTACCTTTTGCAAAGCCAGGAGAAAAATGGGTGTTGATGAAAAAAATATTTCAATTATAAAATTGTAATTTGAAGCAACCTGCAAATTTTAGCAGAATTCTTAACCTGCTAATTATCCCGATTATCCTGTCGTCCTGTTATGTGGTAAAAGCCTACCGGTTCAGGAAGTTCGAGTTAAAAGATCTGGGAAAGTTTAAGGCCGCAACGGTGCAAAAAAGTAATCAGCCTTTTCGTTTTTTTAACGCTGGGGGCAGTAGCTTCCCTCTGAAAGCGTATCTCGATTCTAATCTGGAAAATAGCTTAACCTATGGATTCCTGGTAATAAGGAACGATAGTATTTTATATGAAAAATACTTTGATAACCTCACCTCTTCGAACATCTTTCCTTCGTTTTCGGTAGCCAAATCTTTTGTAGGTACTTTGGCGCAAATTGCTCACCAGGAAGGGAAGATAAAATCTTTGCAGGATCCGGTTACCCAATACTTACCCTGGCTGCTCAGTAGCGATAAAGCCTGGAGACAGGTTACGGTTCAAAATCTGTTAGATATGCGCACCGGGGTAAAAAGTGATGAAACTTATAACAGCCCTTTTAGCGATGTTATTCAGTTGGGGTTTACCCGCAACCTGATGGGCAGGTTGAAGAAGCTAAAAGTAGTTCCCGGATCGAAGGAATTTGTGTATAAAAGTGTAAACACCCAGCTGCTGGGCGCTATTATTGAATCGGCAACAGGAGAAACATTAGCAAACTACTTACAAAAAAAATTATGGTTACCAATGGGTATGGAGAGTGATGCCGCCTGGCAAACTGATGCAAAGGGCAGAGCCCGGGCTTTTTGTTGCCTGAATGCCACATTGAGAGATTTTGCCAAACTGGGGCGGCTTTATTTAAACAATGGTAACTGGAACGGTAATCAGATACTTGCAGCGGAGTGGGTGCAAACTATTTTAAATCCGGACACGATGCGCGTATACCAGGGATATAAAAACCATTGGTGGAGCAGCAGGAATATTAAGAGGTTTAGCGATTCTGCACAGGCAGTTCAGTTTGTTGGCACGCAGCAAGCAAATTGGTATATAAGCAGGGGAGCAAGAAATGGCAAGGTTTTTTTCAGCGCTTACAATAATCTTCCTGCGGTGTTTGCGCAGGGAATGTTAGGCCAGTTTGTATACATAAATCCGGGAAAAAAGCTGATTATAGTGAGAATGGGGCATAACTGGAAACACAAAGACTTTTATGCTCAGAAATTTATTGAAAACCTTGCCGGTATGATACCTTAACTAAAAAGGCCGCTTAATAATAAGCGGCCTCAATTAAATTTATTGGAAATATTTAGTACTCGTCCTCGTTAAATAGGAAGTCTTCCTGCGTGGGGTAATCCGGCCAGATGTCTTCTATAGTTTCATAAACATCACCTTCATCTTCCAGTTCCTGCAGGTTTTCTACAACTTCCAGCGGAGCGCCACTACGAATGGCGTAGTCAATCAACTCGTCCTTAGTAGCTGGCCAGGGGGCGTCTTCAAGATAAGAAGCTAATTCAAGTGTCCAAAACATAGTATATCGGTTTTCTATAATTAACGTTAATATGCAACAAAGGGTTGCAAACTGGTTTAAAAAATTTGTGCAAAAGTAACTGTATTACTGAATTTACCAAATTGCTTTTTTAAAGCCTGTTTTAAACATTTTTGACGTTATTTCAAATTCAAAACTTTTACATTTGAAAATAATAATTTATCAGCACAACTCTTTACAACTTCTTTTTAATGATATACGGGAAAGATATTCATAAGGCTTACGGAACAATACAGGTATTAAAAGGGGTGAATATCGAGATAAAGACCGGGGAAGTAGTGTCAATTGTCGGGCCATCCGGAAGTGGTAAAAGCACGTTACTGCATATTTTAGGTACATTAGACCGCCCCGACCGGGGGGAGGTAATAATGAATAATACCCGCATAGAGGGCCTGGCTTCAAAGAAGTTAGCAGCTTTTAGAAATAAAAATATTGGTTTTGTTTTTCAGTTTCATCATTTGCTGCCGGAGTTTTCTGCTCTTGAAAATGTATGCATACCTGCATGGATAGCTGGCCGAAAGAAGAAAGAAGTAGAAGAACAGGCAAAAGAGCTTTTGCAAATGTTGGGCGTTTCGCACCGGCTAAACAATAAACCCGGCGAATTAAGCGGGGGAGAGCAGCAGCGGGTTGCGGTAGCAAGAGCCCTGATCAACCAGCCTTCCATTGTTTTTGCCGACGAGCCTACGGGTAATCTGGATACGGCCAACGCTAGGGAATTGCACGACCTTATTTTTGACCTGCGCACCAGATTTTCCCAAACATTCCTTATTGTTACGCATAATGACGACCTGGCGCGCCTCAGCGATCGGGTATTGCAAATGAAAGATGGACTTATTGTGTAAAAGCTAACCAAACTTGCCCTATATTTATAGGCTAAAGCGCACTGCTTCATTTGAATAGCGCAAAGAGGCAAATGGAGAAAAAATAGCGCTTGATAAACAAGCCCATAAAAACCATAATAGCGATTGTATGAGTAACAAAGGCCAAGGAAATGTTATAACACGGGTAATTGCTGCATCCTCCCTGGGTACCATGATAGAATGGTATGACTTTTATATTTTTGGAATGCTCGCCAAAACCATTTCAACTGAGTTTTTTCCCGAAGGCAATGCTACCGCTGCTTTACTGAGCACTTTAGCCATATTTGCTGCAGGCTTTATTGTAAGGCCTTTTGGCGCATTAGTATTTGGAAGACTGGGAGATATCTTTGGCAGAAAATCCACTTTTTTACTTACCCTGGTATTAATGGGTGGCTCTACTTTCTTAATAGGATTGGTTCCAGGGTACAAAACCATAGGAATTGCAGCCCCTTTGCTTGTGCTGCTGTTGCGATTGATTCAGGGGCTGGCTTTGGGCGGCGAGTATGGCGGCGCTGCTACCTATGTTGCCGAGCACGCCCCGGCTAACAGGCGGGGATATTTTACCAGCTGGATTCAGACTACCGCCACATTGGGACTTTTCCTGGCACTAGGCGTAATTATGCTCGTAAAGCTTAACATGAGTGATGCATCGTTCAATTCTGAATGGGGAGGCTGGCGGTATCCCTTCTGGTTTTCTATTTTACTGGTAGGCGTATCTGTTTATATAAGAATGAAAATGGAAGAATCTCCGCTGTTCTCCAAGTTAAAATCAGAAGGGAAAACAGCTAAGAATCCATTAAAAGAAAGCTTTAGCCATAAGGCTAATTTTAAGATGGTACTGCTGGCACTTTTTGGAGCGGTAATGGGGCAGGGAGTGGTTTGGTACACCGGGCAGTTTTATGCACAGAGTTTTTTAGAAACCAAAGCAATGCTCGATTTTGAGCAAAGCAGAACCATTATGCTTTGGGCCATTCTTTTCGCTACTCCTTTCTTTATATTTTTTGGCTGGCTTAGCGATAAAATTGGCCGTAAATGGATCATGCTCCTGGGCATGCTGATTGCTATTCTCACTTATCGCCCCATCTTTAATTACCTGCTTGATAAATCTGATACCAAAGCCTGGCAGGGGCAGGCTATTACATCCGGCGGAGTGGAAATTACTAAAAGGCTTCCGTTGGCTGGCACGGGTGATACCCTTATTACAACCGTTCAAACCATGCATTATTCTTCAGGTGCAGGCTATAAGCAGGAACGTGTAGACACGCTTAACACTGCTGCCAACGAAGTGCGAACTGGCAAGGCCACTATAAAAGATAAGATTTTACCTTCTGGTTTGTATTGGAAGTTTATCGGATTGGTATTTCTACTTATTCTGTATGTAACGATGGTGTACGGCCCCATTGCAGCCTTTTTGGTGGAGCTTTTCCCTGTACGGATACGCTATACCTCTATGTCTTTACCTTATCATATCGGAAATGGAGTTTTTGGCGGACTGGTTCCTTTTATTGGCGTATTGCTGCAAACCACATTTACCGATGATCCTTTGGTAGGTTTGTGGTACCCCATAGCGGTTGCGGCATTATGCTTTATTATAGGTGCGATCTATCTGAACAACAAAATTGATGAAGAGGTCAATGATTGATCCTCCTGTTTTTTATGCAATAAAGTATTAATTAACCGACATTAAAATTGGAACGATGAATGTTATCAAAAGGATTTTAGGCGTGCTTTGGTTTTTACTCGGACCGGCCGTTATTTATTTTTTAATAGCAGGCGCAATAAAAAATATAGATAGTTCAGGCAACAAAGACATCAATAATCCTGTTATATGGGTAATCATTATTGCAATATTTGTTCCGGTTGCAATAGGTTTGATGATTTTCGGATGGTATGCCATTACAAATGAATATGAGCAGCTACCCGAAGACTCTGATCATCTTAATTTCGAATAGGTTAATTAATTGTGAGGATTTTGTTCTTAAACTATTTTAAAAACATAATTTCTTATATCTTCGCCGGTAGTATATATGGGTAAGTTTTTAGGTTATATATCAGCAGCTGTTTTAGCCGGATTATTACTCCTGCTAACCGTGGGCCTGCCTGTAACCTATAGTTCCATACGAGCCATCAAAGACAATGTAGCTGGCAATACCTGTGATAAAAACCCTTATTCCAATTCAACCGAAGAAAAAACACCGTCCGGATCGATAAGCGTTAGTGAAGAATATGTTCACGAAACACGCCACGACCTCCATCTGCCCCCTCATCAGATCAGCATTGCATATATACATGCGCATGAGGCTACTTATATAGCTTATCACGGCGAGCAACACTGCCCCCCGCCCAATGCTATTGCCTGATTCCAGTTTCCTCAATTTCCGAGTTTCTTAAATTGCTATATCCGGTAAGTCTTACTGGATGAGTTACTAATGCATTAAAATTTTTTATGACAAATCAAACCAGATCGACAGGTTATATAAAGTCGCTTGGCAGTGATCTGCCTTCTTCTATCGTAGTTTTCCTGGTAGCGCTTCCTTTATGTTTAGGTGTTGCCCTTGCTTCAAATGCACCATTGTTTAGCGGCATTATAGCCGGTGTATGCGGTGGTATAGTAGTAGGCCTGGTAAGCCGTTCACATTTAAGTGTAAGCGGTCCGGCCGCCGGTTTAACAGCAATTGTTGCCGCAGCTATAACTTCCCTGGCTTCCTTTGAGGCTTTTTTAGTGGTTGTTGTATTGGCCGGCGCCATACAATTGGTTTTAGGGTTTTGCAAGGCCGGCATCATAGGCGACTATGTGCCTAATAGTGTAATTAAAGGTATGCTGGCTGCTATAGGCCTTATCTTAATTTTAAACCAGGCGCCTCATTTGCTGGGCGATGACTCTTCTTTCGAGTTAGATGAAAATACTCCGGTTAAGGGTAACATATTTGTAAATTTTTTTACTGCATTTACTAATATAAACACATCGGCATTTGTAATTGGCGGAGTGTGCCTGGTTTTTTATTTTGCATGGGAAGCTTGGGTGGCGAATAAGAAGGGGTTTATAAAGCTCATTCCTGCCCCATTATTAATCGTATTTCTGGGTGTAGGTATTAATTACCTGTTTGCTTCTGCCCAGGCATTACCTGCGTTGCAGGGCGGGCATCTTGTTGCCATTCCTGTAGCGTCTTCAACCAGCGAGTTTTTATCATTCTTTACCATGCCCGACTGGAATTTTATAACTGATCCTAAGGTTTGGACCCTGGCCGTGACAGTGGCGCTGGTAGCCAGCCTGGAAAGTCTTTTATGTATTGAAGCCGTTGACGACCTTGATCCTTATCAAAGGGTAACACCAACCAACAGAGAGTTAAAAGCACAGGGTATTGGCAATATAGTATCAGGGTTGATCGGCGGTATACCCGTTACCAGTGTAATTGTGCGTTCGTCGGCCAATGTAAATGCAGGTGCCAAAACAAAAATGTCAACAATTCTTCACGGTGTTTTCCTGCTATTATTGGTGGCTTTTATCCCAACTATCTTAAACCTGATACCGAAAGCAGCTCTGGCGGCCATTTTAATCTTTACGGGCTACAAGCTGGCTAAGCCGTCGCTTTTTAAAGCTTTCTACAAAAAGGGATGGGATGTATTTCTGCCTTTTGTAATTACCATTGCCGCAATACTGGCTACAGATTTATTAAAAGGCGTAATATTAGGTATAATTGTTGGTTTGTTCTTTTCTTTCAGATCTAATTTCAGGAAAGCAGTTTTTGTAGTGAATGATCAAACCCGTTATTTGTTCAGGCTACGTAAAGACGTTTCTTTTCTTAACAAGGCCATCATAAAACGGAAACTGGAAGAAGTGCCGGAAAATGCTCATGTAATTATTGACACTAAACGGGCAGATTATATCGACAGGGATGTGGTGGAGACGATTGAAGATTTCACCCTTCATGCTCCGCTAAAAAATATAAAAGTAGACTTGTATACAAGCGGTTTTGTAGATCATGGATTTTCTTACAAGGTGCTGGCCAATAACAACGATGATGCTTCGTTGCAGCGAAACTATGAGGAAGTTATTGAGTCGGTAATTCAGGGAAATGGAAATAATAATGCTAAGAATAAAAATTAATTAACCTTAAAGATTGAAAGCAAAATGAAATCGTACACTGAATTGTTAGAAGCAAATAAAGAGTGGGCAGCGCAGCAATTGTCTGTAGACCCCAAGTTTTTTTCAAATCTTGCTGAAACGCAAACTCCCGAATTCTTATGGATTGGATGCAGTGACAGCCGGGTGCCCGCAAATGAAATTACGGGTACAACCCCTGGTGAAATTTTTGTGCATCGTAATATAGCTAACCTGGTAATACATACCGATGTTAATATGCTAAGCGTACTAGAGTATGCGGTAATGCATCTGAAAGTAAAACATGTTATTGTTTGCGGGCACTATGGTTGTGGTGGTGTTAAAGCTGCAATGGGTAATAACGATTTTAACCAGATACTCAATATGTGGCTCCGTGTGATCAAGGATGTTTACAGGCATAACAGGGGAGAGCTCGAAGCTATTGAAGATATCAACGAAAGGGCAGATCGCCTTGTTGAACTAAACGTAAGAGAACAGGCTGAAAAGCTTTGTAAAACCTCAATTATTCAAAAGGCATGGAAACTAAGGGAAGGGCCGGAGATTCATGGATGGGTGTACGGGCTTAAAGATGGTTTATTAAAAGAAATTATCAATATAAAACCAGGGGAAACCGTAATTGATCCTATTTATGTTTATGATAACCTTTAGTTCTATAGTAACTATCTCATGGAGCATAGCCAAACGGCTATGCTTTTTTATTGCGGTGCCAGGGGAGAAACCACCTGTTCCTGCCGGCCTCTATTTTTGTAATGTTTCGATTTTTGCCTCCCGGGAATGCGCTATGGGCCATAGCGAGACGGTATGTAGGGAATCGCCGCCTCTCGCCAATTCCAGGTAAGGTTTTCCACACCTGTTATTTACTTTTTCTAATATTTGTGTATTAGATACGCAAAGTATTAATTAAATTGCGCCACAAATTGAATAAAATACATCTTAAACAGATAATTCATGAGTTACATTTCAGAAGTCTTCGCAAGACAAATATTAGACAGTCGTGGTAATCCAACCATTGAGGTGGATGTAATTACAGACGAAGGCGCTTTAGGGCGTGCTGCTGTGCCAAGCGGGGCCAGCACAGGAATACACGAAGCTGTTGAGTTACGTGACGGCGATAAAAAGAAATACCTGGGTAAAGGAACTTTAAAAGCTGTTAAAAACGTAAATACTGTAATTGCTCCTGCTTTATTAGGTTACGATGTAGCTGATCAAACCGGTATTGACCAGTTGATGATTCAATTAGACGGTACACCTAACAAAGGTAAATTAGGCGCTAATGCTTTGCTGGCTGTAAGTATGGCTGCTGCCAAAGCGGCTGCAGAAGAAGCCGGTTTGCCTTTATATAGGTATATAGGCGGTACCAATGCGAAAACATTACCTATTCCAATGATGAATATCCTGAATGGTGGTGCGCATGCCGATAACAAGATCGATTTCCAGGAGTTCATGATTATGCCTGTAGGGGCACCCACCTTTAGCGAAGGCCTTCGTTGGGGTGTAGAGATCTTTCACGCTTTAAAATCTGTTTTAAAGAAAAAAGGATACAGCACCAACGTAGGAGATGAAGGCGGCTTTGCTCCAAACATCCAAAGCAATGAGGAAGCTATTGAAACAGTACTGGACGCTATTGGAGCGGCGGGCTACAAAGCAGGTTCACAAATCGTAATTGCGATGGACGCGGCCAATAGTGAGCTTTGGGATGCGAAAAAGAAAAAATATGTTTTCCATAAAAGCTCAGGTAAAGAAATGACCAGCGAAGAGTTGGTTAAATATTGGGAGAGCTGGGTAAAGAAATATCCGATTGCCAGCATTGAAGATGGTATGGCTGAGGACGACTGGAAAGGATGGAAATTGCTTACAGAAACAATTGGAAGCAAATGCCAGTTGGTAGGTGATGATCTGTTTGTAACCAATGTTGAGCGCCTGCAGCAAGGTATTGACAAAAATACAGCCAATGCTTTGTTGGTAAAAGTAAACCAGATCGGTACTATTACCGAAACTATAAACGCGGTTACTTTAGCACAGCATAACGGTTATAACACCATTATGAGTCACCGTAGCGGAGAAACTGAAGATACTACAATCGCTGATTTAGCGGTTGCGTTAAACTGCGGGCAGATAAAAACAGGTTCTGCAAGCCGTACCGACAGGATTGCCAAGTATAATCAGTTAATAAGAATTGAGGAATTACTGGGTGATAGCGCAATTTATCCGAAAGGGAAGATTAAATTTGGTAAATAATTTAGTTGGAGGTTTCAGATTTGATGTTTAAAAGCGAACTTCGAACCTGAAATCATAAAACTTCAAATATTTGCATGGAACAGTTTGTAGATTTTGTAACTGAAAAGGAACCGGTTATACCGCAAGCGCCCAGGAAAAGAAAGGCATTGAGCAGGATATCCCGTTTCCTTACCAATAAATATTTTATTGCTTCTGTCGGATTTCTAGGGGTTATGTTGTTTTTAGATAAAAATGATCTGATTACTACCATGGACAGGCGTGAAGAGTTGCAAAACCTCAATCAAAGTAAAGAGCATTATTTGCAGGAGCTGTCGGAGTTGCGGAAGGTGAAAGCAGACCTGGAAAACGACCCGGTTATTATCGAAAAACTGGCCCGGGAAAAATATCTCATGAAAAGAGAGAATGAAGACATCTTTGTAACAGAAGATAAAACCAAGTCTGTAGCCACTCCCCAATAACTATTATCGAATAATCACTAAACTAAACGATAAAAGCCAGGCATTAGCCTGGCTTTGTTGTATGATGTAACCCGGGTATTTATTTTTAAGCTTATTCTTTCATCATCTCTATCAGTGCAGCAGCTACTTCCTCTGCATTTGGTTTGCTGAAATAGTCGCCGTCACTTCCATAAGCCGGGCGGTGTTCCTTGGCGGTGATTGTTCTTGGGGCAACATCCAGGTAACGATAGCCACCCTGTTCTTCCATTACTTTATTGAACATAAAACCAGCGGCTCCTCCCGGAACGTCTTCGTCAACAAGCAGAATCCTGTTCGTTTTCTTTAAAGATTCCAGTATCATGTGGTTGATGTCAAACGGTAAAAGTGTTTGCACATCTATCAATTCACAGCTTACGCCAAGAGGTTCTACCAGCTTTATAGCCTGTTGTACAACGCGGATCGTGGAGCCATAACTCACTATAGTAATATCGGTGCCTTCTTGAAGTATCTCGGGGATACCTAACGGAACAGTAACATCACTCAGGTTTTCCGGCAGTCTTTCTTTTAAACGATAGCCATTCAGGCTCTCAATAACAATAGCCGGGCTATTGCTCTTCAGCAAAGTATTGTACATGCCAGCCGCCTGCACAAAATTCCTCGGCACACAAACATACATACCCCTTACTGCATTAATAATCATACCCATAGGAGAGCCGCTATGCCAAATGCCTTCCAGCCGATGTCCTCTCGTTCTTACAATGATAGGGCAGCTTTGCTTGCCGCCGCTCCTGTAAAAAAGCGAAGCTACATCATCTGTAAGCGGCTGAAGCCCGTAAACCAGGTAGTCTAAATATTGTATTTCAGCAATCGGTCTTAATCCTCTCAGGGCCAGGCCTACACCTTTCCCCATAATGGTTAGTTCCCGGATACCGGTATCAAAAATCCGCTCACTGCCGTATTTTTTCTGCAATCCGGCAAAGCCCTGGTTAACATCACCGATCTGGCCGAGGTCTTCACCAAAGGCAATTACCTTGGGGTTGCTTTCGAAAACACTGTCGAAATAGCGGTTGATGATCTGGTACCCGTTAAGGCTGGGCGAGGAGTCGGTAAAAACAGGCGCAACCGGTGCTACCTTTAATGCGCTTTTAGGTCCATCATCGTACAGCAGGCTGTTGTAAACGGCAGCACTGTCTTTTTGAAGTTCTTTATAATAGTCGAGTGCCTCACTGGTGGCTTTATCACCGCAAAGTAATAACGCTTTATATACACTTTGTAAATTGTTCTTGCGAAGTGGCTCCCGGAGAGATCTCAGGTCTTTCGATATTTTTCTCAGTTCCTCTTCATGTTCCAGGTTATCCGGAATAAGTGCTTCAACTATTTCGCTGCTTTTTTGTGTCAGTTCCTTTAAAGGCGCCTGGTATTCTTTCCAGGCTTTATCTTTAGCTTCTTTTACATTGTTCCTGGCATCATGTTCAATTTTTCTGAGGGTAGGCTCGTCTGCCAAAGCATTTTCGAGTATCCAGTCTTTCATTTTTACCAGGCAATCCCTTTCTTTTTCCCATTCCAGGCGATCGCGGGTTTTGTAACGTTCATGGCTACCTGAAGTGCTGTGGCCCTGCGGTTGGGTTAGCTCTTCAATGTGAAAGATAACGGGTGTATGGGTTTCCCTGGCCAGGCTGATTCCTTCATTAAACACTTCAACCATGCTCATATAATCCCAGCCCTTCAGCGCCGCAATATAAAATCCGTTAGTGCCTTCTTCTTTTTCAAAACCTTTCAGCGCTTTTGATATAGAGCCTTTAGTGGTTTGATATTCCCTGGGCACAGAAATACCATATCCATCATCCCATACAAAAATAACCAGCGGTACCTGCAGTACGCCGGCGGCATTAACTGCCTCCCAGAAGTGTCCTTCGCTGGTAGATGCGTCGCCTATAGTACAAAAACAAACTTCATTGCCATTGTTGGATAAGTGCTTGAATTGTTTTAGCTCGTTTACCTCCCTGAATAATTTGGAAGCGAGTGCCAGGCCCACCGCCCTGGGCATTTGGGAAGCCGTTGAAGACATATCTGTGCCCGTATTCTTGATCTCAACCAGGTTGGCCCACTCTCCGTCAGGCAACGTATTCCGACTGGTGTAATGACAGTTCATCTGACGCCCGTGACTGAAGGGCTCACGTTGAGGATCAGGATCAGCGTATAACTGGGCAAAATACTGGAGCGGATTCGATTCCCCGATCGCAAACATCATCGTTTGATCGCGGTAATAGCCGCTTCGCCAGTCGCCTGGCTGAAAAAATTTAGCTGCGGCTACCTGGGCTACTTCCTTACCATCTCCAAATATGCCAAACTTGGCTTTTCCTGTAAGCACTTCTTTGCGGGAAAGTAAACTGGTTTCCCTGCTTAAACATGCGATATAGTAATCGTGCAAAACGCCATCCTTAAATTTCTCAAAAGAAAGCATTTCGTTTTGCTCTGCAAATCCGGAGTTGAGTATATCCATTCGACAAAAATAGGTGAGAAGCTTTAATATGTCAATATAACGAATTAATAAGCATTTTAGTGTGGTGGTTATGTGTACAAAATATGTACAAACAATGCAGCATCAACTACAGAATGCTTTAAAATTAGGGTTAAAAGGTTTTAATGCAACTTTAGCACAGCTAATTCCATCTTTTTAAATACTTTTGTAATCCAATTTAGTAATTAAGAAAATTTTTGTATGAAGAAAATCAGCATGATCCTTTCCTTACTATTTGTAATGTCTATGTCTGTTAATTGGGCAGGTGCGCAGTCTCCCAGCGTAAAAGCTGCAGCAACCGGTGCCGATGCAGCCATTACTATGGTGAAAGAGAAATATGATATCGGTAAAGTTACACAGGGCAGCCCTGTTACATTTTATATGGAGTTTGTAAATCAAACTAAAAAGCCCCTGGTGGTGAAAAATGTAATGGCCGGCTGCGGTTGTACGGTACCTGAAAAGCCTACTGAGCCTATCATGCCGGGTAAAACGGGCAAAATAAAAGTTTCTTATACTGCGCCTAGCGCTGGACCTGTAAATAAAGACGTAGAAATTTACCTGGCCGGTTACAACGAGCCTAAAATAGTATACTTTACGGGCGAAGTGGTTGCAAAAAAATAAAAAGTTTTAATCTAAAATCTTTTTAAACCCCTTCAAACTTTGAAGGGGTTTAATTTTAAATATCAATCTTACAAATAATAGTATGCTTACAGTTTCGAAACGTGGCGTTGAAATGCCGGCTTCTCCGATAAGAAAGCTGGTTCCCTTTGCTGATGCGGCAAAGAAAAAGGGCGTTAAAGTGTATCACCTTAATATCGGCCAGCCCGATATTGAAACACCTCCCGCCATTATGAATGCCGTTAAACAGGCCGATATACCCGTTTTGGAATATAGCCATAGCGCCGGTAATGAAAGTTACAGGAGAAAGCTTACTGAATATTATGCAAAAACAGGTATTGCAGTTACCCATGAGCAGATATTGATCACCACTGGCGGAAGCGAAGCGATTTTATTTGCCTTCTTTACCTGCCTAGATGAAGGCGATGAAGTGATCATCCCCGAGCCTTTGTACGCTAATTATCTCGGGTTTGCCTGCGAAGCCGGTGTTAAAGTAGTGCCCATTCCATCAACTATTGAAACGGGGTTTAAATTACCCCCTGTTAGCGAATTTGAGAACGTGATAACACCGCGAACAAGGGCTATATTGATTTGCAATCCCAATAACCCAACGGGCTATTTATATAGTAAAGACGAAATATTTGCGATTGGAGAAATGTGCAAAAAGCATGACCTTTTTCTTTTCAGTGATGAGGCTTATAGAGAGTTCTGCTATAGTGATCAGGATTATACCAGTGTAATGCACATTCCCGGGATCGACCAGCATGCTATCCTGATAGATACCGTTAGTAAACGATACAGCGCTTGCGGAGCCCGTATAGGAGCTTTTGTTACAAAGAATACTGAAGTGTATAACGCCGCTATGAAATTTGCGCAGGCAAGGTTAAGTCCGCCTGGCCTGGCCCAGGTGCTGGGAGAGGCCGCTGTAGATTTGCCTGATAATTTTTTTGATAAGCCCAAGGCGGAGTATTTAAGCAGAAGGGATTTATTAGTGTCGCGGCTAAATCAAATGGAAGGGGTTTATTGTCCCAATCCCGGCGGCGCGTTTTACGCAATGGCGAAACTGCCGATCGATGACTCTGATAAGTTTTGTCAATGGATGCTCGAAGAATTTAGCTATAATAACCAAACGGTGATGTTTGCCCCGGCTACCGGGTTTTATATTACGCCGGGCCTGGGGCTGAATGAAATCAGGCTGGCCTATGTTATTAACAAACAGGATATCAGTAATGCGATGGACTGCCTCGAACAGGCATTAAAAGTTTATCCGGGCAGGATAATTAATTGATATATTTATTTAATATAAATGCTACCGTAGCATTATCAAGCTGCGGGAAAGGTATAGGCGCTGGCGGAACTGAGTTATTGGGTTCGGCCAGCGTCAGCTGCCACCAACCTACGTCACACCATTTCCCGGCTTTATAGCCAACATTTTCGTAAGTCGCAAACCATTTAAATCCCATCTTTTCGTGGAAACCAACGCTTTGTGGGTTAGGCACGGTAATCACGGCATACACCTTATAAAAACCCTGCAATTTCAGCAGCTCAAATAGTGCATTGTATAATGTAGCGGCAATTCTTTTTTTCCTGTAATCGGCATGTACATATACCGAACATTCCGCTACCCATTGATAAGCTACCCGTTCACGGTAAGCCGAAGCATAGGCATAGCCCAGCACTTTCCCGTTTTCCTCCATCACTAACCAGGGAAACTTTTGGGTATACTGTAAAATACGTTCTTCAAATGTTTCTTTATCAGGTATTTGAGTTTCAAATGTTACAAATCCGCCGTGTATAAAGGGTGCGTAAATATCTCGTATCTCACCTGCGTGGGAGCGTTCAGCTACTGAAATTTTCATATTACTATAAAATATATTTGAAAATAATTGTCAAAAATGCAAATTATTTTGATTTTAAATATATAATTTTGGATTCAATACAACCATTATTAACTATTTGTTCATTTATTATTTATTTTTATCACATTAAATTTTTTCATTATGCACATGACCAAAAAACTAGCTATCGTTCCTTTTCTTCTGCTCGTGTTAGTTACTGTTCTGAGTCTTTTCCTGGGGCACAATCCCGTGGAAAGTCCAACTGATCCTGCAATAGATACCGGGGACACAGCTTGGCTTCTTACATCAGCAGCATTGGTATTGATAATGACACCGGGTCTGGCCTTCTTTTACGGTGGTATGGTGAAAAAGAAGAATGTGATTTCTACAATGTTACAAAGTTTTATCTGCATGGCAATCGTGTCGGTAATCTGGGTAGTTTTTGGTTTCAGCCTTGCATTTGGTGAAGATGTGGGCGGTTTTATCGGTAACCCTTCAACTTTTATGTTTATGAACGGGGTGTTAGACGGTAAGCCATGGTCGCTGGCTCCAACAGTACCGCTAGCTGTTTTTGCCTTTTTTCAGTTAAAGTTTGCAATTATTACCCCGGCCCTTGTAACAGGTGCCTTTTCTGAAAGAGTTCGTTTTACTTCCTACATTTTATTCATTTGTTTATTTTTCATTTTTATCTATGCTCCGTTAGCCCACATGACATGGCATCCGGACGGTCTTTTATTTAAGCTGGGTGTTCTGGATTTTGCGGGTGGAACAGTAGTGCATATGAGCGCCGGTGTAGCTGCTTTGGCAAGTGCTATCTATTTGCGTAAAAGAAGCGATCAGGAAATGAAGCCGGCTCGTATTACCTACGTATTGTTAGGTACCGGTTTGCTTTGGTTTGGCTGGTTTGGTTTCAACGGCGGTTCTGCAATGGGCGCTAATAACCTTGCAGCCATTGCCTTGGCCACAACAGCCGTAGCTTCCGGTGCAGCGGCTTTTGCATGGATCATCTTTGACGCGTTAAGAGGTAAAAAGCCTTCGGCTATGGGTACCAGCATTGGCGCGGTGGTAGGACTGGTAGCTATTACTCCCGCTGCCGGTTTTGTAAGTTTGCCACATGCTTTAGTGATCGGTGTTGTTGCTTCCCTGGTTAGTAATTTAATGGTAGAATGGAGAACGAGAACAAGTATTGACGATACTTTGGATGTATTTCCCTGCCATGGTGTTGGCGGTTTGGTGGGTATGATCCTTACCGGTGTATTTGCAAGTCCGGGCATTAATTCGGCAGTAGCAGACAAAGGCTTATTCTTTGGAGAAACCAAGCTGTTTACTACCCACGTTTTAGTAGCCCTGGGGGTTTTGGTTGGCGTATTTATCATGTCTATGATCATTTTAAAAATAACCGACCTGGTTACTCCGTTGCGCGTAAGTGAAGAGGAAGAAGCGGAAGGTTTAGATGTAAGCCAGTTGGGAGAAACTTTGTAAGTATTTTTTGAGGTTACACATACACAGTGCAAACAGGTAAAAGTGTTTGCACTTTTTTATTGGATATATACGCGGAAGGAGTAGAGAATGATCTTCTGCCTGTGGTCCTTTGATTTTATTTTATTACTTTTCAGAAAAATTAATGCTGATGAAGAAATGGCTTTTGGGAGCCGGGCTCTTTCTGAGCGTAGCGCAGCTCCGTGCTCAGGTTACGTATCCTGTAAATGGCATTGCTGATGAACGAAATCGTTATTTTGCTTTTACAAATGCCACCATCGTCAAAGATGGCAATACGATTCTCCCTAACGCCACGCTGGTGGTGAAAGACGGAAAAATCATTGCGGCTGGAAACGTAACCGTACCGGAAGGCGCTGTTGTGGTTAACTGCAAAGATCAGTTTATTTACCCTTCTTTCGTAGATATTTACAGCGATTATGGTATCCCCGTACCGCAGCGGGCAGGTGGCGAGGGCTCCTTTTTCGGTCCGCAACAATTAGCCACCAATACCAAAGGTCCTTTCAACTGGAACCAGGCCATTAAGAGCGAGGTAAATGGTTATGACCTTTTTGCTACGGATGATAAAAAGGCCGAAGCGCTTCGGGAGCTGGGCTTTGGAGCTGTGGTGTCGCATCAGAAAGATGGTATTGCAAGAGGCACGGGCGTAGCTGCTGTGTTGTCGGGGCGCAAGGAGAACCTGAATATTTTAAAAGACAAGGTTGCCGCATTTTACTCTTTTAGCAAGGGAACTTCCACTCAATCTTACCCTACGTCTATGATGGGAAGTGTAGCATTGCTCAGGCAAACCTTTATAGATGCCGACTGGTATGCAAAAAATAAACCGGCAAAAGAGGGTGTTAATAAATCTTTAGAATCATGGAATGCTAATAAAACATTACCACAGGTTTTTGAAGCCGGAGATAAATGGAGCGATTTGAGAGCAGACAGGGTAGGAGATGAGTTTGGCGTTCAGTTTATCATAAAAGCAGGCGACAACGAATACCAGCGGATAAAAGAAATAGCTGCCACGAAGGCTGCTTATATTTTGTCGCTCAACTATCCCGAAACGCAGGGTATCGAAGATCCGATGGATGCCAGGTTCGTATCTGTAAGTGATATGGCGCACTGGGAGCTGGCGCCCGGCAACGCTGCAGCGTTTGAAAAGGCAGGAATTCCTTTTGCAATAACAGCCTCCGATCTTAAAGACGTCAAAAATTTCTGGCCGGCGCTGCGAAAAGCCATTGCCTACGGTTTGACCCCCAAAGCTGCACTGGCGGCCCTAACCACAGTGCCTGCCTCGCTTATGAAAATAGACGATAAAGTAGGGAGCATTGAACCGGGAAAAGTGGCTAACTTTTTAATTGCAACGGGAGATCTTTTTTCTGAAAAAGCAAGTATTGTAGAAAATTGGGTAAACGGTGAAAGGTATGATATAAAAGCCAAGGCAAGTAAAGAACAGGCAGGCCAGTATAAATTGTCCATCACGGGCGTCACAGGCGTTACAGACTATGTTTTGGATGTTAAAAACAACAACCAGGCTAATCTTATAGCAAAAGATACACTTACTACGAGGTTTAAATCAGATGGCACATTGGTTTCAATAAATTTTTCATTGAAGCCTTCAGGTAAACCACCCACTGCAGAGAAAAAAGATTCTACTTTTTCTGCGGCCCAGGCAGGGTTCCTGTATCGGTTGAGCGGTGTGGACTACGGAGGAAGCTGGCAGGGTGTAGGTTCTGATAATAATGGCCAGCCAGTTACCTGGGTCGCTACATTTACTAAAGCTGCTGCATCAAAAAAAGAAACAGCAAAAGAAAAAACAGAACTGCCGTTGGCAAAGGTAAATTTTCCGTTTTCTCCTTATGGTAATGAAGTGACTCCCCGTGCCGAAAATATCTTAATTAAAAACGCAACAGTATGGACCAATGAAAAAGAAGGCAGGCTGGAAAATACCGATGTATTATTAAAGGATGGAAAAATAGCGGCCGTTGGAAAAAGTATAGCCGCTCCCGGAGCTAAAACTATTGACGGCACCGGAAAGTTCTTAACGCCCGGTATCATTGATGAACACTCGCATATTGCGGCATTTTCCATAAATGAAGGAGCGCAATCGGTAACTTCCGAAGTTAGGGTAGGCGATAATTTAAACCCCGATGATATTAATATATACCGGCAGCTAAGCGGTGGTGTAACCACATCTCATATATTACATGGGTCTGCAAACACAATTGGCGGCCAGACTCAGTTAATTAAGTTGAGATGGGGTGCTGACGACGAAGGACTGAAATTTAAGGGCGCAGATCCGTTTATTAAGTTTGCCCTGGGTGAGAATGTAAAGCGAACGGCGCAGACACAGGGAAATATCCGTTTCCCGGATACCCGGATGGGCGTACAGTCTGTATTAGCAGATGCTTTTCAGCGGGCAAAAGATTATGAAGCTAAAATAAAAGCCGGCGATAAAACAGTTCGCAGGGACCTGGAACTGGATGCTTTGGTGGAGATATTAAATAGCAAACGATTCATTACCTGCCATAGCTATGTACAAAGCGAAATACTGGCTTTGCTGGCTACCGCCGATGAGTATGGGTTTAAAGTAAATACTTTAACACATATATTGGAAGGATATAAGGTGGCGGATGCAATTAAAAAACACGGATCCCATGTTTCTACCTTTTCTGACTGGTGGGCATATAAAACGGAGGTACAGGATGCCATTCCTTACAATGCCGCTATTATGCATAAAATGGGTTTAAATGTTTGTATCAACAGTGACGATGCCGAAATGGCGCGCCGCTTAAACCAGGAGGCTGCCAAAGTTGTAAAGTATGGAGGAGTAAGTGAAGACGATGCCTTTAAAATGGTAACATTAAATCCGGCAAAAGCGCTTCATATTGATAACCGGGTAGGAAGTATCAAGGTTGGTAAAGATGCAGATGTGGTGTTATGGGATCAGAATCCGCTCAGCGTATACGCGAAAGCGTTGTATACCATTGTAGATGGCACTATATATTTTGATCGTGAAAAAGATCTGCTGCAAAGAACGCATATCACTGCAGAGAGAAACAGGCTGGTACAAAAAATGCTTGCTGATGCCAAAACAGGCACACCAACAGTACCGGTAAAACCTACAGCCCAGGTTATTTTACATTGTGAGGATAATGAGCAACACACGGGTATCCTTGAAATTGATTCTTACGAAGAAAAACTGTAAATTATGCTAAAGAAGTTTATAATAGTCTCTCTGTTTGTTACTATTTATAGTGGTTTGCAGGCGCAGGACAATGTTTATCCGGCCGGTCCGCAAAAAGGTACTCTGGTTATTAAAAATGGTACTGTTTATACAGCAACAGGTAATGTAATCCATAACGGAGCTGTTGTGATAAAGGATGGGAAAATTACCGAAGTTGGTACAACTGTTTCGGAAGAAGCAGGTGCCACTATCATAGATGCAAAGGGCAAAAATGTGTATCCCGGTCTTATTTTACCGAATACAGACCTGGGGCTCAGCGAAATTGGAAGTGGTGTCAGGGGGAGTAACGATTATTTTGAACTGGGTGAATATAACCCTTCGGTACGTTCTATTGTAGCTTATAATACTGATTCAAAAATTATCAACACATTAAGGGCAAATGGTATTTTACTGGCTTGCGTGGTACCGCAGGGACGGCTGATAACAGGATCCTCCTCTGTGGTACAGCTCGACGCCTGGACCTGGCAGGACGCCATTTATAAAGCTGATAATGGGTTGCATATCAATATGCCTATGTTGATGCGGTCGCCTCGCAGATCGTTCCGTACTTCCGATGCATCTGACCCGGTAAAAGCCGGTATCCAGACGATTGAAGAAGTAGAGTCTTTCTTTTTGCAGGCGCAGGCGTATTTCAAACAACCAAAAAAAGAAGAGCGGAACTTGAAATTCGAAGCGTTGAGGCCTTTATTCGACAAAAAGCAAAAGCTTTTCGTACATGCCGATATTGCCCGGCAAATACTGGTAGCGGTAGATTTTTCGAAGAAATTTAATATTGATGTGGTATTGGTAGGTGGATCAGATAGTTACCTGTTTGCAGATCTTTTAAGGCAAAATAATATAGCCGTCATTCTTAATTCATTACATAGTTTACCAACAATGCAGGATGACGATATTGACCAGCCGTTCAAAACACCGGCAATTCTGCAAAAAGCAGGGGTGCTGTTCGCTATTAATGACAATTCTGATAATGCACGTTACCGTAACCTGGATTTTAATGCAGGTACAGCGGCGGGATTTGGTCTTACCAGGGAGCAGGCGCTTGCCGCTATCACCATCAATCCCGCTAAAATACTGGGTATCGATCAGCAAACCGGTTCAATTGAAAAAGGTAAAGACGCTAACATTATTATTTGCGAGGGAGATGTATTGGATATGCGAACCAGTGTTGTCACCGATGCATTTATACAGGGCCGGAAGATCAATCTGGATAATAAACAAAACCAGCTTTACGAAAAATACCGGCATCGATACAATATCAATTAGGAGGAAGAAATGTTGATGTTAATCAACATTTCTTTTTTATTTAAAAATAAAATTAAACAAATGTTTGATTAATTTAAACGTTTGTTTAACTTTGTGGTTGTAATGACAAAAAAGGAACATATACTGGAGAGGGCAGAAGCTCTTTTTTCGGAGAAAGGATTTGATGCCACGTCGGTGAGAGATATTGCAAAAGCAGCAGGGATTAATATAGCGATGATCTCCTATTATTTTGGTTCAAAGGAAAAGTTGATGGAAGAGCTTTTTAAGATGCGCATGAGTGCTGGTTTGGCTTCTGTGAAGGAGATTTCAGAAAATACAATGCTTACAACTGTTGAAAAATTAGAGAAAGCGCTTTCAGGCTATATGGACCGGGTAAAGCATAACAAATCCTTTTACAAAGTGATTTTAGCCGAACAGGCAACCAATAAAAATAAAAGTGTGATCAGGTTCATGAGCAGGTTGAAGGAAACTTATGCTAAATTCTTTGAATCGGTGTTGAATGAGGGGTATGCTTCAGGTGCGTTTAAAAACAGGGTGGATCCTGTTTTATTTATTACCACTATTACCGGCACCATAATGCAATCGCTTTTAAATAAACACTTATATGCTACACACTATGGGGTGAAAGTCACTGAAGAATGGATCAGGGATGTCTATTTCGAAAAAGTAAAAGAGCATTTAAAAACAATTACAAGAAATATTTTAGGGTATGAATCGAACAGCTAAAGCGCTATTGATTTTTTCAACAGCGCTATTGTCCTTTGCAGATATCAATGCACAGGACAGGAGGGAATTAACACTCCGGGAGGCCCTTGAACTGGGCATTGCCAACAGCAAGAATTTAAAAATAGATGATGCGAAGATTGTTGAGGCGGCTGCGGCAATCGACGAAGCAAAGAACCGCCAATTGCCCGATCTGAAAGTCAGTGGCAGCTATCTGAGGTTAACCAATGCCAACATTAACCTGAAAACAGGACAGCAATCGTCTGGTGGAGAGGGAGAAGCTCAGGGTGCATCTGCTGCTCCTAAAGTAAACCAGGCTATGTACGGTATGGCTAATTTTTCGTTGCCTTTATTTGCGGGCGGACGTATTAAATATGGCATAGAATCAGCAAAATACTTATTGGAGGCGGCCAAATTGAATGCGGGAAGCGATAAAAATGAAATAGCTTATAACATCAGCCAGGCTTATGTAAATCTTTTTAAAGCTTCGCAGGTAGTGGGCGTGCTGAAAGAAAACCTGGCGGCTTCTCAAAAGAGGGATGCCGATTTCCTGAACAAGGAAAATAATGGCATCATAGCCAGAAACGACAGGTTAAAAGCGCAGTTACAAACTTCCGACATAGAACTGCAACTATTGGAGGCCGAAAATAATTACAATATAGCCAACATGAATATGAACCTGCTGCTGGGTTTGCCTGAGCAAACTGTTTTAATAGTAGATACTTCATTCGTAAACCAGCAGGTTGATGCAAAAACATTTACAGAGTACCAGCAGGAGGCTTTGCAAAACCGGAAAGACGTGCAGGCTGTAGGTTTTCAACAGCGGGCGGCCGAGCTGGCTACTAAGTCTGCAAAGGCTGAAAATTTACCTACGCTGGCGCTAACGGGAGGCTATGTGGCTGCTGATATCCCTAATTTTTTAACCGTAACTAATGCGGTTAATGCCGGCGTAGGCATACAGTATAATCTGGCCAATCTTTGGAAAAGTAATGCGGTGCTCAAGCAATCCCGGGCAAGGGAAACGCAACTTTTAGCTTCGAGAGAGTTATTGATAGATGGCATAAAGCTGGAGATCAACCGGGATTATCAAAATGCATTTGTGGCAAAAAAGAAAATTGAGGTATATGAAAAAGCTGAACGCCAGGCCGAGGAAAATTACAGGATCACTAAAAACAAATTTGATAACAGCCTGGTAACGATTACCGAATTGCTGGATGCAAACGTAGCATTATTGTCTACCAAAATAAACGTTTTAAACGCAAAGGCTGATGCAGCATTAGCCTACAGAAAATTATTAGAAACAACAGGAGTACTTTATCAATAAAACATTAATTCATTAAAGATGGCAAATCATACAGTAACAGAATCCAATGAGCAGGCACCGGCAAATGCTCCTGCTGCTAAAAAAAGAAGTCCTATATTTTTTATAATCCTGGCAGTGATGATAGTGTTGGGCGCCTATTTTGGTATATCGGGCTACATTCACGGCCAGCGCCATGAAGAAACCGATGATGCCCAGGTGGAAGCTAATTTAAGCCCGGTTATTTCAAAAATATCGGGATATGTAAGTGAAGTACGGGTACGTGATAACCAATTTGTAAACAAGGGTGATACTTTGCTGATATTGGATAAAAGGGATCTAACTATGGCATTACAGCAGGCCGAAGCTGCTTTAGGTACCGCACGCAGCAATCTTTCGTCTTCTGAAGCCAGTACAACCGCTACTCATAAAAATATTGGTACTGCCGATGCGGCGGTGGCAACAGCCAATGCACAGATTGAGGCTGCCAAAGTAAATGTTTGGCGTACCGGAGAAGATCTTAAAAGATACGAAAACCTGATAAAAGATCACTCCATCACGCAACAACAGTATGAGCAGGCTTTAGCGGCTAAGCAATCGGCAGATAAACAACTGGAAATATTGGTAGCCCAACGTAACCAGGCGGCTGCGCAAACCAGCGTGGTAAAAAGCCAGGTAGCTGCCAGCTCGGAGCAATCTGCTATTGCCAGATCAGGCATCAGGCAAAAAGAAGTGGAGGTGGAAAATGCAAAACTGAATCTGAGCTATACTGTAATTACAGCTGCAGAAAGCGGTGTAGTGTCCAAAGTACCGGTACAGGTAGGACAATTTATTCAGGCTGGAGCACAATTATTCAATATTGTTCTAAGCAATGAAAAATGGGTAGTGGCAAATTTTAAAGAAACCCAGATAGCCAAAATGGTGGAAGGACAAAAAGTGTCTGTAAAAGTAGATGCATTTCCCCGGCATGAATTTGAGGCCCGTTTAACTTCGTTCTCGCCTGCGACAGGTGCACGTTTTGCCTTATTACCTCCAGATAATGCCAGCGGCAACTTTGTAAAAGTAGTACAGCGCTTACCGGTAAAAATTGAATTTACTGATAAAAACGATTCACTGATTCAGAAATTGCGTCCGGGTTTGAACGTAGTGGTAGATGTGCATCTGAATTAGTGAATGGTAATAGCAGTAATGAGTGGTACAGGTTGTAGAAACAAGAGCCTGGTAAAGTTGAGATGGTGACAAAGTAAATGGTATTGTAGTTGGGGAATACGATTGAAAATCCGGCAATGTCATTTCACGAATGAGTTGATGCCACTGCTGAAATAATAATAAAATGGAAGATCAAAATTCGCTGGTGGAATATGGCTTTCGCCGGTTTATAGTAACCCTTACAGCTATAGTTTGTGCGTTGCTGGAGATTGTGGATACAACGATCGTCAACGTAGCGCTGAATGATATGAAAGGGAATATGGGAGCAACGCTTTCAGAAGTGGGTTGGGTGATAACGGCGTATGCTATTGGTAACGTAATAATTGTTCCAATGACCAGCTGGTTGTCGCAGCAATTTGGACGAAGAAACTATTTCGCTTTCTCTATTGCATTGTTTACGGTTTGTTCCTTTTTGTGTGGTAACGCTACGAATATATGGGAGCTGGTCGCCTTCAGGTTTTTGCAGGGCGTAGGAGGGGGTGCTTTGCTGGTTACTTCGCAAACTATTATTACAGAGTCGTACCCTGCTGAAAAACGAGGTATGGCACAGGCTATTTACGGGCTGGGTGTAATTGTAGGCCCCACTTTAGGTCCGCCCCTGGGAGGCTATATCGTAGATAATTTCAGTTGGCCTTATATTTTTTATATCAATATTCCTTTAGGTATTATTGCTGTATTGCTGACGCTGCAGTTTATAAAAAGCCCTAAATACGCCGCCAAAACATCAACAAGGGAAATAGACTGGCTGGGAATATTTTTGCTGACCGTTACCGTAGGTTCTTTGCAGTTTATCTTGGAGCGTGGGCATGAAGAAGATTGGTTTGCCAGCCCTGTAATATCAGTATTTACAGCATTGGCAATATTTGGCTTGTTCTTTTTTATATGGCGTGAGCTAACATATAAAAATCCCATTGTGGAACTGCGTGTTCTAAAAAATGGGAACCTGCGTATAGGTACTGTAATGTCGTTTATACTTGGATTTGGATTATATGGTTCCACATTTATCATTCCGTTGTATACGCAGAGCTTACTGGGATGGACTGCTTTCCAGTCGGGCATGTTAATGATACCGGCTACATTAGCTACAGCATTTATGATGCCCGTGGTGGGTAGATTGATCTCAAAGGGTGTATCGCAGCAATATATGGTGGCAGTTGGTTTGTTCCTGTTTTTTGTGTACAGCTTCTGGGGATATAAGATCATTACGCCCGACACCGGTAAGGACAGCTTTTTCTGGATGCTGATCGTTCGTGGGGTGGGACTTAGTTTATTATTTATACCTATTACAACAATGGCGCTCTCAACATTAAAAGGGCAGCAAATAGGGCAGGGCGCGGCGTTTACAGGCATGATGCGCCAATTGGGCGGCTCTTTTGGAGTAGCTGCTATTACTACCTTTATCAGTAATGAGAATATGTCTTACCGGAACGACCTTATCTCAAAATTAGACGTTAATGACCTGGATGTACAGCAACGGGTAATGGCTTTAAAGCAGGGTTTTATGGCAAAGGGTATGGCTCCCGATGTGGCTTTGAACTCTGCCTATAAAGCACTGGACTTTACGGTTACCAAACAGGCGGCTGTGCTTTCTTACATGGATGTATTTTTATACCTCGGTGTAATGTTTCTTATTTGTATACCGTTTATTTTAATGGTAAGAAAGAGAAAAAGTAAAGAGGCTGTAGATATGAGCGCTGCAATGCATTAGCCGTTATTCGTATTAGAATCTTTCTAATTTGAAGGCGGTATACAGAAATGTGCTATTTTAGATTTATATGTATCGGTCTGTATTAGGCATTGCCTTTATCCTTTTTATAATTACTTCTTTATGGAGTTGTAAAACCCTGATTTATCGTAAGCGCCCGGCCCGGCTTTACGGGGAAGTGCTTAACAATAATAAAAGTTTTGATGTAGCTATTGTTCCGGGCGTGCCGTTTAATAACGAATGGGACTCTATAATGAAAGGCCGGGTGCTTTGGGCCAACTTCCTCTATAAAAAGGGAATTATCCGGAATATTATTTTTTCAGGAGCAGCTGTATATTCACCTTATTATGAAGCAGGGATCATGCGTTTGTATGGCCGTCAATTAGGAATACCTGAAACGCATATGTTCTGCGATACGCTGGCAGAGCATAGCACTGAGAATATTTATTATTCATACGAAATGGCCCGAAAGCTGGGCTTTAAAACAGTGGCCCTGGTAACAGACCCCTTTCAATCGGCGCTTACCGGCAGATTTACGAAGCGTCGTTTTGCAACTTCAATACAGCATATACCATTTATCGTTGACACGCTCAGGAAATTAAGCGATGTGACTGTGGAAATAGATCCTTCTCCCGCTTATAAAGCCGGGTTTATCTCTATTGTTGAACGCGAGAAGCAATTTAAAAGATTCCGCGGCACGCTGGGGGCTTTTATTCCCTGGGAAAATATGCGGGGCAGGAAAGCCGCACCTTTGTAATAGCTGGCTTATCCAAAAGAAGAATGACCTTTTTAAGAGGTTAGCGTAGTTCGAAAGCTATCACACTATAATTGTTAAAGGTAGGCACATACAGTGTTTTAGTGGCAGCTTCGAAGGCGAAATCTGCAGTATTCATTTTTCCCTGTACATCGAGCAGTTTCTTTATTTCGCCATCTGCTTTTACATAGTATATAAGACCCGCCCAGCAGGAAACAAGGAAATCGCCATTTCCTACAGGTTCAATGCCATCGCCGCCGCTTTCAAAGCCGGAGGCAATTACTGTTTTTGATTTGTTCCTGTTTATTTTCCAGAGCTCTTTTCCGGCAAGTATATATAAATCGGACCCTATAATAGTAAGCCCGTTGGCACTGTTAACGCTGTCCAGGTATAACTCAGGAGCATCATTAATAAGCCGGTAGATTTTGTTTTTGCGGGTATCCGAAACATATACAATGCCATTCGCGTCAACGGCAATGTCGTTAAGAAAGACAGATTCCGGTATAGGTACTTTTTTAATCACCTTCGCCTTTTGGGCATCTACTATTACCACTTCGGTAAGGTCGGCTATATAGAGTTTATTCTTGTATATCCCCATTCCTTTTGGGGCGTTCAACCCCTCAATCCAGTTCAAATCCTTTACAGAGCCATTTTTGTTTAGGATGGCCACGCCACCTTTGCCATCTTTTTCATTACCCTTACCATCTATCAGTGAAACATACAGCTCATTCTTACCAGGAACAGGTAATACAGATTCAGGAACAGGGATAGAATCTTTGGTTTCCCACTTTTTTACAAGGGTATGTTGTGCATTGATTTTTTGTGCCAGAAATAAAAGAACAATCAGAGGCAATAGCGAACATTGTTTCATGTGGTAATACAATTTCGCCTAAAGTACAACTTTTGTTGCTTTTAAAAAGTATAATTGGCAGTCAATTGCCAGCCGCTGCTTTTTTTGAACGCACCGTTCATTTGTGTTTCCGGTGTTTCGCCATTTTTTTTGAAAAGGCGATCCAGACCTGTTTTTGTTTTCCAGTTAGCGTGCAGCCATGCAATATTGATGTCTAAATGCCTGCTGAACCTGTAGCCAAGATTGGTGTTATAATTCCACCCGTTGCTGTATGCCTGGTGAATAAAGCTAACGGGCTGTTGAAAATCAGTTTGAATATTCCAGTTTGCCGTAGCATCGTATCTTCCGGGCAGATAAGAAACGTTAGCGCCTAAATACAGCTTGCTGTTTAATTGTGCTGTTGCCTGTAAAAAAAAACGGGCTGCTTTCCACCTGGCAAGGTATGTTGTATTTAAATCAGGCATTTCATCGTCGCGCAGGTAAAACAATTCTTTCGAAAAATGGTACGCTATACCTGCGCCAACTTCAAAAATCCGGTTATCAATAAAGGAATAACGCAATGAAATATCGTATCCCTGCATATTGCCATTATTGCTTTTAAAAAGCGTGTCACCTCTTTGCGGAGGAATATAATCTGTCCGGTTGTCTCCGTTATAATCTATATCAGTAGCAGATCCTTTATAAGTAGTTAAACGATTGAAGCTGGCTGAAATATTGAGCTTTTTAAATATGCGGTAGTTGGCTTCAGCATAAAAACCCATCGACTGAATGGGGTTGTAAATAAGCTCAGAGTAAATATTAGGTTCGCCATCGCTGTCCGCAATGCTCCACCGGAAATTGGTTTTTCGATGTTCAAAGCCTGCTTTAATGCTTAAGTTGCCCCGAACGGGATTAGGAAAAGACTGGGCGCCGGCATTACAAATGGCTGCTGCTAGTCCTATGGTTAGTATCGCCTTAATCGTTTTTCTTAGTTTCACATTAATAATTTACAACAACAATATTAGCGATTTATTGGTATAGCTGTTTTTTAAAATTGCGGCAAAAATAGTAACTGGCTGCCGCCGAGAATAGCAGGTAGGTTCCCACAAAATATTTAATAAAACCTGATATCCCGTTTAGGCCAAACCAGTCTTTTTGATACAAAATGATCAGGCCTCCGCAAAGGAGCTTTGCGAGCTCCCAACCCCATGCATCGGGGTTATTGTCCATCAGTTCCGCAAAAGCGTATACAAACAGGAAAATGAATAGTCCATAGATAAAAATACCTGGAACGCCTATCAGGGCAATGTTTCCAAACAGGTAGGAAAGAAAAAGCAATAGCATCACAAGCTGGATCCAGAGCCATACCCGCATTAACGGTGCCAGTTCGGTTTCATATTTACTAAAATGATAAACGTTCTCTATTTTATATACAGGGTATTGCCCGGCCACATCGTCTGGTCTCCAGCCGGTAGGCGCCAGCCAAATCTTCCACTTGTCCTGCCAGCGTTGTGTATGCCACGCATCTTTTATTAATAGCCATAAATGCTGGAAGTTAATTTTAACCGGGTTCCAGGTACGTACAGGCCGGGTAATACCATAAACCGGCGGTACAGCTGGCAATTCCTCCTGAAAGGTGCCGAACCATTTGTCCCAGAAAATAAAAATCTGTGAATAATTTTTATCCAGGTACTCAGGATTAATAGCATGGTGTACACGGTGGTGGGAGGGCGTTACGATAACTTTTTCGAGCACCCCCATCTTATTTATATGGACAGTATGATACCAGAACTGCGCAAAGAGGTGTAGCGGCGCCACAATAGCAATAACTTTTTCAGGAACGCCGAGCAGCGCGGCAGGAAGCAGGAAGACGGCAAATATTTTAACGATACCCGAAATGCTTTGCCGGAGCGCGCAGGCAAGATTAAACTCTTCGCTGCTGTGGTGAACCAGGTGCCCGTTCCAAAAGAAATTATAAGTGTGTTGAATCCGGTGCACCACGTAGCCCGAAAAATCAAGCGCCAGGAATGCTATCATATAAGTAAGCCAGCCGGCTTTTACGTGGCAGAGCGCCAGATGATGGACCATCCAGCCATATCCGTAAACTACAACGCTTAATCCCAGTACATCCTTGGTTACATTGGTAACGCCGCTGAGTAAGCTGCTGATCATATCGGCTGTTCTTACATTGTCTTTTCCTTTTCTCCATGCATACCATTTTTCAAACAGTACCAGGGCCAGGAAGGCCGGCATTGCAATCAGTAATATTTTACCGTATGTTTCCATAACAAGCATAGTAAAATTATCAATCTTTTTCGGATTCTGAATTATTTTATAGGTGCAGAAATGCTGTTTTTGTCTTGAAAGTTAGGGGAAAGTTTCCGGATTCTACTAGGAAAATCTTCCATCACATTAGTGAAACAACACATTTTTTAACCTAGGGGCTTGATCTATTTTCGATCAGCGATAAAAGGCTTGCAATATGAGCGTTAAAATATATTATGAGGAATTTGTTATAGGAGATTCCAGATCTACCACAGGCAGAACTATTACCGATGCAGATATCGTGCTGCATGCCGGACAATCAGGAGATTTTTACCCCCATCACATGGATGAAGAGTGGTGTAAAACCCAGCCTTTTAAAAAAAGGATTGCCCATGGAACCTTGATTTTTAGTGTGGGTGTGGGGTTGTCGGCAGGCTTAATTAATGAAGTGGCGATGACTTACGGGTATGAAAAGCTTCGTTTTATCAGGCCTGTGTATATAAATGACACCATTAAAGCAAAGGTTACTATAAAAGATAAAAAGGATCATAAAAAGCCGGGATATGGTATCGTGTCTGAGGCATTGGAAGTGTTCAACCAAAACGGAGAGTTGGTAATGGTTTGTGAGCATTTATTATTGGTTGAAAAAAAGGAAGCGAATGGCTGATATTGTTTTAAAAGGAATTACCTGGAATCATAGCCGGGGTATAACGCCCCTGCAGGCAGCTGCCCAGCGTTTTACGGAGCTGCACCCTAATGTTGAAGTGCAGTGGCACAAACGTAGTCTTCAACAGTTTGCCGATTTTCCCATCGAGAAATTAACTGAGGAATATGACCTGTTGATTATTGATCATCCATGGGTAGGTACTGCCGCCGCAACTGGCTGTGTACTGGCATTGGATGAATATTTGCCTGAAGCTTATTTGAAGGATCAGTCGGAAAACAGTGTTGGAGCTTCTCACAGGAGTTATTTTTACGACGGTCATCAATGGGCCCTCGCTATAGATGCCGCCACTCCGGCAGCCAGCTACAGAAAAGATCTCCTGGATGCTAATAAGACTCCTGTTCCCGCCACCTGGAATGATGTAATCCATCTGGCCGGCAAGGGAAGGGTGGCAGTACCCGCAATACCGATAGATCTGCTGATGAATTTTTACACTTTCTGTATTGCACATGGAAAAATCCCTTTTGCAACAACAGGAGAGGTGATTGACAATGCAACAGGAACAGCGGCATTAAATACAATGTATGAACTCTGGTCTCTGGTAGATCGTTCCATGTTTGAAAAGAATCCTATTGCCGTGGCAGAAGCGCTATCTGGTTCGGATGAATATTGGTATTGTCCGTTTGCTTATGGTTATACCAATTATTCCCGGCCGGGCTACGCAAAAAACTTACTAACTTATACAGATGTGGTAAGCTATAACGGACAAAAATTGAGAACAACCATCGGGGGTACAGGCTTGTCGGTATCTTCTTTCTCACCGCACAAAAAAGAAGCAGTTGCCTTCGCCGAATTGGTATGTTCAGGAGTATTTCAAACCAACGGATATGCGTTTAATGAAGGTCAGCCTGGTTATTTAAAGGCTTGGACCAGTGAATTGAATAATCAGCTAACCAATCATTTTTTCAGCAGCGTTTTGCCGGTAATGGAAAATGGCTATCTGCGCCCCCGTTATCACGGGTACCTTCATTTCCAGGATGAGGCAGGGTTGTATATACAGGAGTTTTTGTTGGGAAGACAAAAAGATGCCGGAGCCGTTTTAGAAAAGCTCAACGAAATATATGCAATGTCTTTAAAGAAAAATTTATCAAAAGTATTTGCCTGATATGTATTTGCCCTTAAAAGGTTTAATTGTTTTAGAGTTCAGCCAGTATCTGTCGGGACCCTCAGCTGGTTTACGCCTGGCTGATCTGGGGGCGCGGGTCATTAAAATAGAGCGGCCCGCCGGCGGCGATCCATGCAGGAAACTTTCCATAAAAAACCTCTGGATCGGCGATGATGCATTGAATTTTCATGCCATCAACCGTAACAAAGAAAGTTTTACAGCCGACTTAAAAGATGTGGAAGACCTGGAGCTGGTTAAAAAGCTTATTGGCAAAGCCGATGTGCTGACACATAATTTCAGGCCCGGGGTGATGGAAAAAATAGGGCTGGCTTATACCGATGTTTTGAAGATCAATAAGCGGATCGTATACGCAGAAATAACAGGTTACGGAAGAAAAGGACCCTGGAAAAATAAGCCCGGCCAGGATTTGCTGTTACAGTCTTTATCAGGGCTTGCCTATACTACGGGGGATGAGGGAGATGGCCCCATGCCTTTTGGCTTATCTATAGTGGATAGTATCTGTGGTATTCATGCCGTGCAGGGGATACTGGCGGCTTTGATCCGCAGGCAAAGAACCGGCATTGGAGCTTATGTGGAGCTCAGCTTGCTCGAGTCTGCTATCAGCCTCCAGTTTGAACTTTTCACTACGCACTACCATAGTAAGAACGGAATTAAAAGAAGCGCGGTGAGTAATGGAAACCCGCTGCTGGGTGCCCCATATGGTATTTATAAAACAGCAGATGGCTATATAGCATTAGCTATGATGAGTATTCCCCAGTTAAAACAGGTATTACTGATCGAAGAGCTGGATCATTATTCGCAGCAGGATGTTTTTGAAAAAAGGGATGCTATAAAAGCAGTTATTGCCGCTAAGCTGCTTACCCAAGGCAGCTCATATTGGCTGGAACGTTTGAAGATGGCGGGGTTATGGGCTTCGGAAGTGAATGATTGGAATGCATTACGGAAAACAGATCTGTACAAAAGTGCGCAGATGGAGAACAGGGTAGTTGTAAACGGCACTGAAAGCTATGTAACAACACGATGTCCCATCAGGATCAATGGTCAACGCCTGTTCTCGGATACGCCCGCCCCGCTTTTAGGACAACATACTGAAAAAATAAAGGAAGAACTTTTATAAATAATGAAACTGCTACAGGATATATTAGTTGTTGACTTCAGCCAGTTTTTATCTGGTCCTTCGGCATCATTATGCCTGGCAGACTTCGGCGCTGATGTGATAAAAATTGAAAAGCCCGGCACCGGCGATATTTGCAGGGAACTCTATGTTTCTGATGTTGTAATAGACGGCGAATCTTCTATTTTCCATGCCATCAACCGAAATAAAAAAAGTTACACGGCAGATCTGAAATGTCCTGGCGATGTGTTTAAGATCAGGAAACTGATTGAAAGGGCGGATGTGGTGATGCATAATTTTCGCCCTGGTGTAATGGAACGGCTTGGATTTGATTATGAGAGCGTGAAACAAATAAACCCTTCTGTTATTTATGCCAGCATAACAGGATATGGAGAAGAAGGGGAGTGGACAAAACTACCGGGACAGGATTTGTTGTTGCAATCTGTTTCAGGCCTGGCCTGGCTGAATAACAGCAGCAGTGCCAACCCAACGCCTATGGGCGTTTCGGTAGTGGATATGCTGGCAGGCGCCCATCTGGCCCAGGGAATACTGTCGCTTTTATATCAGAAAGGTATTACCGGTGAAGGAGGGCGTATACAGGTAAGTATGCTGGAAAGCGCCCTCGACTTTCAATTTGAGGTGTTAACCTGCTATTTTAACGATGGAGGACAACTACCTCGTCGTAGCGCTGTAAATAGTGGCCATGCCTATGTGGCAGCGCCCTACGGCATCTATAAAACAAAGGACGATTATATGGCTTTAGCTATGGCTGATATAGTTGAACTGGGAGAATTAATCGGTTGTAGCGAATTAGTACTGTACAGCGACAAAAAGGACTGGTTTGAGAAAAGAGACGAAATAAAATCAGTGTTAGCGCGCCATCTTCTCAACAATACGACGTCTTATTGGTTAGATATTCTCGAACCGGCGGGTATCTGGTGTTCCAGGGTGTTTGATTACGAGCAGCTGACTCAGGAAGAAGGATACAAGGCCCTGAATATGGAAGTAGTGGTTAAAACCAATAATGGTATTTCTGTTAAGACAACAAGATCGCCTATTACAATAGACGGCGAACAGCTTTCTGACAGTAAAGGGGCGCCCGGTTTGGGAGAACATAATAACGAAATTGATCTTAAATTTGAAATCGGCGTAAAACCTGAAATTATTGATGCCAAATAGGCTGATCGGCCTGGTATCGGTATTCAATGATTGAAAGTCCATTATGATAATCGATACGCATGTACATATCTGGAATCTGGAACGTTCGGCCTATGACTGGCTGAAAGCAGCTCCTGGACTATTGAATAAAAATTATAGCCTTTCCGACCTGGAAGAAGCGCGCGTACCTGCGGCAGTTGATGCTGGGATATTGGTGCAGGCAGACAATACCCTGGAAGATACAGCATTGATGATAGAAGCAGCGGTAGCTCACAACTGGATTAAAGGTGTGGTTGGCTGGTTGCCTTTGTCAGATCCGGAAAGAACGGGGCAGCTGCTCCAAACAGCGATACCTGAAGAAAAATATTTTAAAGGTGTCAGGCATTTGATTCACGAGGAGCCCGATGACAGGTGGTTATTGCAGCCCGCTGTTATCGAAAGTTTACAACTCCTGGCATCACGTTATTTGCCTTATGATGTAGTGGGGATAAAAACAACTCATATTGAAACGGCGCTTAGAGTAGCGGCGAAAATCCCCAATCTGAAAATGGTATTTGATCACCTGAATCAGCCTCCCATTCAATCGGGTGAGAAATTCGGACGGTGGGGCAGCCTGATGAAAGATGCGGCAACACATCCGCAGTTTTATGCAAAAATTTCCGGCTTGGGAACAACAGCCGGTAAAGATCATTTTACAGTAGAAGGTATTAAACCCTATATAGATTTTGTATTAACCGTATTTGGGCCGGAACGGTGTTTCCTGGGGGGCGACTGGCCGGTAGCGCTGCTGGGTGGTTCTTACCGGCATACCTGGACTGTTTATCAACAGGCCATTAACGAATTGGTATCGGATGCGTATACAAAGAACCGGATATTTAGCGAGAACGCAGTAGCATTTTATAATCTTAACCTCTGAATGGCGAAGGCAGATAGCATTCTAAAATAATTCAGCATGCAATTATTGGGCGGTATATTTTTTCATGGAGTTGGGGCTGCTTCGGCATCATTATGCTATACCCCTGAAAAGAAAGTAAAGGGATGGAGTTGGCAGACTTACTGGCTGGCGCAGGCATCTGTATGTTGGTTATTGCTACCTGTATTGGTAGCCCTTCTCACTATCCCTTCCCTGGGAAAGGTGCTGGCCGAAGCCCCGGGCGAAGCCATGCGAAACTCTTTTTTGCTGGGAATGGCTTATGGTATAGGGGGAACAGCTTTTGGCATGGCCATCAAACATATTGGTTTCTCTTTAACTTATGCAATATCGGTTGGCATATCCTGCGTTTTAGGAACCCTGGTTCCGCCTATGCTGGCAGGCACATTAGGTGAGGCTTTGAGTGGTACGGGTGGACAATGGATTTTAACTGGTGTCATCCTGGGTGCTGCAGGCATAGCCTTTTGCGGAGTGGCGGGACGACTGAAGGAAAAAGATGTTTCGCAAAGCAGGGCGGGTTTTTCTTTTAAAAAAGGATTGCCATTATGCTTACTGGCCGGTGTGTTATCTGCATTTTATGGTTTTGCGATCAATGCGGGTAAACCTATATCAGATATTGCGGCCAATTATGGTGCCGGCGATTTCCAGGTAAATGTAGTATACCTGTTTTCCAATACAGGTGCATTTGTAACAACGTTGATATATACATTGTGGCTTCATCTTAAAAATAAAACCTTGTCTGAATATGCATCGAACGGACAAAGGGGACTCGGCATTAATTACCTGATGGCATTAATTACAGGCATGCTTTGGTATGGCCAGTTTTTCTTTTATGGATTAGGTCATGTAAGATTAGGAAAGTATGAATTTTCAAGCTGGGCCATACATATGATCATGCTGGTTTTTTTTAGCTCGCTGGTGGGTATTATTTTGAAGGAGTGGAAAGCTACCAGAGCCGTAACACGGCGGGCGTTGGCATTTGCACTGTTTATTCTTTTACTGGCCGTTTTAGTACTTACCTACGGCAATTATCTTGGAGGAACCTGATATGACAAACGATAAAGCGGGAGCACCTATTTGTATTATTGGAGCAGGCGGTATAGTAGCCGATGCACATTTACCGGCTTACGAGATTGCCGGGTTTAAGGTTGCCGGTATTGTGAACCGTAATAAACAAAAGGCAGACGCACTTGCTGAGAAGTTTAAGATTGAAAAAGTTTATGATAGCCTGGGAAAAATGGTGGCAGAGCATGGCACTGGTGCAATATACGATTTTGCCTTACCGGCTTCGGAGATCATTCCGGTATTAGAGCAATTGCCTGATGGAGCAACCGTATTAATCCAAAAGCCTTACGGTGAAAGTCTCGGAGAAGCAAAAGCCATTCATGCTCTTGCTAAAAAGAAGCAATTGCTGGCTGGAGTTAATTTCCAGATGCGTTTTGCCCCTTATATATTGGAAGCAAGGAAAATGATCGCTGATGGGAAGATAGGAGCGATAACCGACCTGGAAGTATATGTTAATGTGCATACACCCTGGAACCTGTGGGATTTTTTATTTTCCAAAGAGAGAATGGAGATCAATTATCATAGCATTCATTATGTAGATCTGATCCGTTCTTTCCTCGGTACTCCTTCAAAAGTATATGCGCGAACTTTTAAGCATCCCCACGCAACGCAATTAGCTTCAGTAAAGTCTAATATTATAATGGACTATGGTGATATGGTGCGCGCTGTCATTCACACCAACCATAACCACAATTACAGCTACCAGAAACAGGAATCATATGTAAAAATCGAAGGTACCAAGGGTGCTGTTAAAATAACTTTTGGCGCTCTTATCAATTATCCGTACGGGATAGCCGACAATTTTGAGTATATAATGCTGGAAGAGGGTAATGAGGCGCAGTGGCAAACAAAAACGATAGAAGGCACCTGGTTCCCTCATGCTTTTATCGGAACCATGCAGCAAATGCAGCTGGCAAAAGCCGGCATCATTGATAAACCTGAAAACAGTATTGATGATGCTCTGGAAACGATGATCTGCGTGGAAGCGGCATATGCCAGTAATGAAAAGGGGGGCATAATAACAGATGATTTTTTTTGAACAAAATAATGGATTCAGGCGAATGAACAAATTAATAGGATTGCTGATATTTTTTATCTGGACGAATACCTCTTTAGCTGCCGTAGCGGAAAAAGTAATAATTGTTAACCCGCTTCCAAAACAACAAAGGGTTGTATATGGGGTGGAGTTGTTGAAAAACAAATTACAGAAAATAGGATACATGGTATCTGTAGTGACCGCAAACGGTAAAAATAATCCCGCTAACCAGCAACTGATTCTCATTGACGGAAGCTTTAAGAGCAATCTTAAAAAAGAAGGTTTTTCCATTCAATCTTCGAAAAATATAACCCGTATTTCGGGTGCCGATGCATCTGGTATATTATATGGATGTCTTGAGCTGGCAGACCAGGCAGCTGAACTAAAAAAACTGCCGGCATTGGTTAACTTACAGGATGCACCGGAAATGGTATTGCGGGGCGAATGTATCGGGCTGCAGAAGCCCTACTACTTACCTGGTCGTACGGTTTACGAGTATCCTTACACGCCACAAACATTCCCCTGGTTATACGATAAAAAGTTATGGATACAGGTGTTGGATTCAATGGTACATAACCGTATGAACTCTCTTTATTTGTGGAACGGGCATCCGTTTGCATCCCTGGTAAAATTAAAAGATTATCCGTATGCTGTGGAAGTAGATGATGCGACCTTTAAAAAGAATGAAGATATTTTTCGTTTTCTTACTACCGAAGCGGATAAGCGCGGTATCTGGGTGATCCAGATGTTTTATAATATTATTGTATCCAAACCATTTGCCGAGAAACATGGTATTAAAACGCAGGAACGTGAAAGGCCTATCATTCCTGTTATTGCAGATTATACACAAAAATCTATTGCCGCTTTTGTAGAAAAATATCCGAATGTTGGCTTGATGGTATGTTTGGGTGAGGCTATGGAAGGCGTAGGACAGGATGATATCAACTGGTTTACGAAGACCATCATACCGGGTGTAAAAGATGGCTTAAAAGCATTGGGTAAAACGGAAGAGCCTCCGATAGTATTGCGGGCCCATGATACCGATGCTCCCGCGGTGATGAAGGCTGCGTTACCGCTGTATAAAAACCTGTATACGGAGGCCAAGTTTAATGGAGAAGCACTTACTTACGACCGTCCGCGGGGTGCCTGGGCCGATTTGCATCAAAAGTTAAGTAAGCTGGGCTCGGTTCAGATAGAGAATGTGCATATCCTCGCTAACCTGGAACCTTTCCGATATGGTTCAGCTGATTTTATTCAGCGATCAGTAATTGGCATGCATGAAGTGATGGGTGGAAACGGCCTGCATTTATATCCACAGGCTTCTTACTGGGACTGGCCTTATGCTGCAGACAGCGTAAGCGGAGGCAACAGACTTTTACAGATCGAGCGTGACTGGCTTTGGTATAAAGCATGGAGCCGTTATGCCTGGAAAGCGAAGAGAGACCGTGCCGCCGAAATTACTTATTGGAATCGCAACCTTGCCGGCCAGTTTGGCGTATCAGAAGCTGACGGCGGCAATATTTTAAAATCCTATGAAGAGATGGGTGAAATATCACCTAAACTTTTAAGACGTTTTGGTATTACAGATGGTAATCGTCAAACGCTTAACCTCGGCATGTTGATGACGCAGTTGATCAATCCTTATCGCTTTGGGCTGTTTACCCTGCTGTATGAGGCAGAAAGCCCTGAAGGAGAGTCCCTCGCCGAATATGCCGATAAAGAATGGAACGGTAAACCACATACAGGCGAAACACCTGTTCAGGTTATTAAGGAAGTAAAAGCACATGGAGACAAGGCCGTAGCAGCTATTGATGCGGTAACGCAGGTAAAAAAAGAAAAAGAAGAATTTACGCGACTGAAGAATGATGCATATAGCTACAGGGCAATGGCTTACCATTTTGCTCTGAAAGCTGAAGCTGCCTTATTGGTGTTGAAGTACAAGTACTCTAATGATATTAAAGACCTGGACAGGGCTTTGCCTTTATTAAAGGAGAGTGTGAAATGGTATCAGCAGTTGGTAGAGCTTACCAAGGGCGCTTACCTGTATGCCAATAGCATGCAAACCGGCGCCAGGAAAATTCCATTGTCAGGCTCCGGGGGAAAGTATAAGAACTGGTATGAGGTATTACCTGTTTTTGAGAAAGAGCTATCTGTATTTCAACATAAAATAGATTCGTTGAAACAGGTTAAGCCGGGTTTGACTCAGCAAGTTGCGCCGCTACCAAATGCCAGGGTTAAGTTAGCGAAAGAAGCTGAGTACTATATGATAGACAGCCTGGCTCAGCCTTTTACAGATACCAGCTTTACTATAAGGTCGTTCGCAGCCGATTTAAAGGGACTCAGAGGTTTGAAAACCTCATTTAAACAGCAGATAGAAAAGGGCACCCAAATTACCTTTATAAATGACCGTCCGGTAAAGATTTTAGTTGGTTTCTTAAAGCCACAGAAGGCTGCTTTTACGGTTGATACTACTTACCTGAAGCAACCAGAGCTGGAAACCAATGCCAGCGCCAACGATTATGGCCAAGCTGATACTAAGATCGCCAATGCGATGATCATTCCGGGTTTGCCCCAAATGCATATACATAGCTATGAGTTTAAACCGGGCACCAATACCCTGAAACTCGCTAAAGGCGTGGCTTTAATACTGGGTTTTGTTGATAGTAATGTACCCCTGCGTATTTATGATGCCGGTTTATATGAAAGCGGCAACAGGAAACAGGTAGACTGGTTGTTTGAATAGGCAGCCTGAAATTTGGAATAACGATTTGGTAAGATGTCTCTACAGGACTGGTTATTGGTCTGCTCCGATTAATGATACCAATGTTAAATTTCCCGGGACGGTATATTATTGGGCAATACTATCTACATAGAGTATTTAGATTTCCACAGGAATTTACCGGGTGTTTTTTATTTTTTAAATTTCTCGTACGGTTGCGTAGGGACGGTAATGCTGGTAGAAAGAGAAGGAGTATTTTTTTAAGCTCTGCAAGAGTGGCACCTAATTAATAGATGTAGCCCGTCCCATAGTCAAATAGTAAAAAAGTACAAGCTGAAAATAAATATCGCCATTAAATTTAAAAGAATGGCTGGTATCTTTATTGCGTTTCGCACAACGTTTTGAATCTAATATTATTACACGTTGTCAGCGTAATTAAGTTAAGATGAATTCAGTTAAAACGATTCGATAATATGAAGAGGTCTTGCCCCGGTATAATCCGCATCTTTTTGTTTTTAATAGCTGGTGGTATCGGCTTTGCTGCAGCAGCACAACAGTACTATGATGTTACGAAGTTTGGAGCCAAAAGAGACAGTAGTGCTAAGGCTACGCTGGCTATAAAAAAAGCTATAGATGCTGCCGCAAAGGCCGGTGGCGGTACCGTATATTTTCCTGCAGGTAAATATTTAACAGGTCCTATACATTTTAAAAGTAATATTACCCTTTTTATTGACGCCGGAGCCGAGCTGCATTTTAGTGATGATTTTGATGATTATCTGCCAATGGTGGAAAGCCGTTATGAGGGAGTGGATGTGACCAGCTTTTCACCTTTGTTTTATGCGAATAATGTAGAAAATATAGCTATTACCGGCCGGGGAATTATAGATGGACATGGCAGAAAATGGTGGGATTTTGTAGAGGGATATAAGGCAGATCAGCCAAGATCAAAATGGCAATATGAGTTTGACCGTTTAAATAAGGATATCTTGTTGCCCGACGATCCCAGACAGATGAAGCGTGGCTTTCTGCGCCCGCCTTTTGTTCAGTTTATGCATAGCAAGAATATTTTGATACAAGGGGTTACCTTTCGCAATTCACCGTTCTGGACCATTAACCCCGAGTTTTGCGATAACGTAACGATTCATGCTGTAACTGTATTAAATCCGCAGCGTCTGGCCCCTAATACTGATGGCATTAACCCCGAAAGTTGCAGCAATGTACGCATCAGTGATTGTTTTATAAGTGTGGGTGATGATTGTATTACTATTAAATCGGGTAAGGATCAGCCCGGTCGTTCCAAAGCCAGGCCCGCTGAAAATTATTCTATTACCAATTGCACTATGCTGAGCGGCCACGGAGGCGTAGTGATTGGCAGCGAGATGAGCGGCGATGTTAAAAAAATAACGATCAGTAATTGCGTGTTTGATGGCACCGACAGGGGAATTCGTTTAAAAACAGTGAGAGGCCGTGGCGGCGTAGTAGAAGATATTCGTGTTGATAATATCATCATGAAGAATATCAAAGATCAGGCTATAGTGATGGATATGGAATATGCAAAATCTTCTCCCGAGCCTGTTTCTGAGCGCACTCCAAAATTCCGTAACATACGCTTAAGCAACATCACAGCCTATACCAATGAAGCAATGTATATTAACGGGATTGAAGAAATGCCGGTGAGTGAAATCAGTTTACATGATGTGGTGTTCGAGGCGCAGCGGGGTATAACCATCAGGAATGTAAAAGACATTCAGTTGCATAACGTAAGAGTGAATACTACAACAGGAAGTTCCTTGAAAGCTGATAATGTGGAGCGCTTATTGGTAAGTGGGTTTGAAACGGCAAAACCAATTGAAGATAAATCTGTGATCGTACTGAATAATACCAAAGGCGTATTACTCCAAAATAGCTGGCCATTTAGCGATACAAAAAAGTATCTTGAAATAACCGGCGCGCAAACAAAGGATATAAATTTAAAAAATAATCTTTTCACCAATGAGTTGATCCTGGTAGGAAAGGAAGTAGATACAAAGGAAGTTAAACGAAATTAAAACGATATGCCTGCTAAAAGCCCCTTTTTAAAGCTATCAGTTGGTCTGGCCCTTCTGATGGGATTTACTGCGATCCATGCACAGGATTTAACACTATGGTATGATAAACCCGCCGCCAAATGGGTAGAAGCGTTGCCTGTAGGTAACGGAAGACTGGGAGCGATGGTGTTTGGAGGTGTTAAAAACGACAGGGTTCAGTTTAATGAGGAAACATTATGGACAGGGTACCCGCGAAACTATAATAAACAGGGAGCCTATAAGGTTCTCGATACCATAAGAGGGTTACTGTTTGCAGGGAAGCAGAAACAGGCAGAAGAATTGGCTGGCAGAGAGTTTATGGGCCTGAAATCAAATGAGGGAAACAGGGAATCATGGTTGAAGAAAGTACAGGCTATTCTTCAGCTAAAGAATAATCCTTCTCAGGCCGGGTATAACGATGCGTCCTGGAAAACAATGGCTGTACCGCACTATGAAGGATGGGAAACGCGGGGATTTGAAGGTATGGATGGCGCGGTTTGGTTCCGCTATCAGTTTGATTTGCCTGCGAAATGGAAGGGGAAAGATCTGAAGCTGGATATTAATAAAATTGCGGACCAGGATTTTACTTATATCAATGGAACATTGGTGGGTGCTCAGGCGAATGCAGATGCGCGGAATTATGTGATACCCGCGTCAGCTTTGAAAGCCGGTAAAAACACCATAGCAATACTGGTCATCAATTTTTCCAACAAAGGGGGGATCATGGGGTATAAAGATGTGTCTAATCATATCGGTGTATATCCTGTAAACGGAAATGAGCAGGAAAAATTATCACTCAATGGCCGGTGGAAATACTTTATCCAGGATACCGATGTACCTGCGGTAGGCCAGTACCAGGCTTCTTACCAGCCTTTCGGAGACCTGAATTTTTTATTTGATATCAATGAATCGGGTGTTACCAACTATAAGCGTACACTGGATATTTCAAGGGCTGTAGCTACAACAAGCTACGTATACAACGGGATTCAATATATAAGGTCTTATATTGCCAGTGCAGCAGATCAGGTGCTGGGCGTTCATTTCACTGCAAGCAGCAAAAAGAGTATCAGTTTTATCGCCGAATTAAGCAGTGCTCATAAGGCGGGCCGTGTAAAAAAAGTAGATGGCAACACATTGAGCCTGGAAGTAAACGTTAAAGATGGCGCTTTGAAAGGCGTCAGTTATCTGAACATACGTGCAGCCGGAGGATCTGTGCTGGTTAAAGAAAATAAGCTCGTAGTGTCAGGTGCCGATGACGTTACTGCCTGGCTTACAGCCAATACGAATTACAGGAATTATAAAGATGTAACGGCCAACCCCTTTCAACTGGCATGGGCAGGATTGGCAGCTGTAAAAAATAAAACCTGGGAGCAGGTGGATAATGCTCACGTAAAAGAGTATCAAAGCTATTTCAAAACTTTCTCAATTACCCTGGGCAATAAACAAAATGGCCGCTCATTTCTTCCAACCGATCAACGCCTTAATAGTTTTGCACAGGATAACAACGATCCGGGTTTTATGGCTTTATACCTGCAGTATGGCCGTTACCTGTTGATCAGTAGCTCGCGCCCGGGTACACGGCCTGCCAATTTACAGGGAATATGGAATGACCTGTTGTCGCCTCCATGGGGAAGTAAGTATACCACCAATATCAATGCTGAAATGAATTACTGGCCTTCCGATCTGTTGAATTTATCGGCAACGCAACAGCCTTTATTTGAAATGATCCGGGAGCTTTCTGTTACCGGCAGCGAAACGGCAAAGCAATACTACAATGCTCCCGGCTGGGTATTGCATCATAATACGGACCTCTGGAGAGGAACCGCGCCCATCAATGCCTCCAATCATGGTATTTGGGTTACGGGCGGAGCATGGCTGTGCGATCACTTGTGGCAACATTATTTGTATACACAAAGTACCAGATTTCTAAAAGACACAGCTTACCCTATAATGAAGCGGGCTGCAGAGTTCTTTCACTCATTCCTGGTTAAAGATCCTGCAACCGGCTATTGGATAAGCACGCCTTCCAATTCACCGGAGCAGGGAGGTTTGGTTGCCGGGCCCACGATGGACCACCAGATCATCCGTAACCTGTATAAAAGTGTTATTGATGCCAGTACGATCTTAAAGGTTGACGGGGAGTTCAGGGAAAAACTGGAAACACAGTATGGCCAGATTGCACCTAACAAAATAGGGCGTTACGGCCAGTTGCAGGAGTGGATGCAGGATGTAGACGATACAACCAATAAGCATCGCCATGTGTCTCATTTATGGGGTGTTTATCCCGGCAGCGAAATTAACTGGGAGCAAACACCGGAAATGATGAAAGCGGCCCGGCAGTCATTGATCTATAGGGGAGATGCGGCCACCGGCTGGAGCTTGGGCTGGAAAATTAATTTATGGGCCAGGTTTTTAGATGGAGATCATACTTATAAACTGATACAGATGTTATTAAGTCCTGTTAGGGGAGGGGCCGGAAGCTATCCTAACCTTTTTGATGCCCATCCTCCTTTCCAGATTGATGGAAACTTTGGTGGCGCTGCAGGTATCGGCGAAATGTTGTTGCAGAGCCATACCCAACATGTAGATCTTTTACCGGCGCTTCCTTCGTCATTACCCGACGGAGAAGTAAACGGATTAAAAGCCCGCGGCGGTTTTGAGCTTTCCATAAAATGGAACAAGGGGTTATTGCAAAAGGTCACTGTAACCTCGATGGCCGGTAAAACATTGAATCTTCGGTATAAGAATAAGATTATACAACTGCCAACCGAAAAAAACAGAATGTATCAATTTAATGGGGAGCTTCAACAACAATAAAGAAATAGTAAGCAGGTTTTCGGCAGCAAATGTGAGCCGCACAAACAGCCGTCGTTTCCGAACAGCAGGAATAGCGTTGCTGATGGTTATAGGCAGCTGTTTGTTGGGCAATGTTACGCACAGTCAGCCTTCGGCCAAAAGAATGGTGATTGATTTGAACAGCAGCTGGCGAACAATTGCCGGCAACGATGAAAGCCCTGTTAAGCCTGCATTTCAACGTAAACTGGATGATAGTAAATGGAAACAGGTTACGGTTCCGCATAATTGGGATGACTATCACGGATACCGTCGCTTATTGCATGGCAACAAGCATGGGGATGCCTGGTACAGGAAAACAGTTAGAATTAAACAACCTAAAACAGGTAAACGATTTTTTCTTTTCTTTGAAGGTGTTGGATCTTACGCCACCGTTTACCTGAACGAGCAAAAGGTAGGGACACATGCAGGCGGCAGAACTACTTTTACCATAGATGTTACAGATTATATTAAAACCGACGGCACAGGCAATTTGCTGGCCGTTCGGGCCTGGCATCCCCCGTTTATCAAAGACCTTCCCTGGGTATGCGGCGGTTGCAGTGATGAAAGAGGCTTTAGCGAAGGCTCTCAGCCTATGGGCATTTTCAGGCCGGTTCACCTGGTAGTTACCAACGAGCTGCGGATTGAACCTTTTGGAGTACATGCCTGGGCCGAACTCAGCGGGAATACGGCTCGATTAAACATCAATACAACAGTAAAGAACTATGGTGCGCTGCAAAGAGCGTTTACTATTGTCCATCACCTTATTGATAAAAATGGTAGAGCGATAGCAACAATAAATGAAAAAGGAACGCTCCGGTCAGCGGAAAAAAATGAATTTCCGGTAAAGGATATCCCGATTAGCAAAGTGAATCTTTGGTCGGTTGAAAACCCGTATCTGTATAAGATCATATCTGTCATTAAAGATGGTGCCCGGGAAATCGATCGCCTTGAAACCGACTTCGGGTTCAGAACGGTAAACTGGAAAACAGCCACTAACCAGTTCTACCTGAATGGTAAGCCGGTTTTCATTAACGGAGTAGCAGAGTATGAACATTTAATAGGGCAGAGCCATGCATTTTCAAAAGAGCAGGTGGTGGCAAGGGTTAAGTGGATGGAAGCAGCAGGGTTCAATGCTTTCCGCGATGGACATCAGCCCCATAATCTTTTGTACGGGAAGCTGTTTAACCAGAAAGGTATATTATGGTGGACACAGCTGTCGGCGCATGTTTGGTACGATACGCCCGAATTTAAAGCTAATTTTAAACAATTGCTTAAAGAATGGGTTGTCGAAAGAAGAAACGACCCTTCCGTAGTACTTTGGGGTTTGCAAAATGAAAGTAAAATACCTGAAGCATTTGCAAAAGAATGTACTGAATTGATCAGGAGTCTTGATCCCACATCTGCAGCACAAAGATTGGTAACCACCTGTAATGGAGGAGAGGGCACCGATTGGGATGTGCCCCAAAACTGGACGGGTACTTACGGAGGTAACCCGGATACTTATGGTGAAGATTTAAAGAAGCAGGTATTAGTAGGTGAGTACGGCGCCTGGCGTACGCTCGATCTTCATACGGAAGGTGGGTACCAGCAAAACGGCCCTGTTAGCGAAGACCGTTTTACGCAGTTAATGGAAAAAAAAGTACGCCTGGCCGAATCTGTAAAAGACAGCGTGGCGGGGCATTTCTTCTGGTTATTGACTTCGCACGACAACCCGGGACGGGTACAGGGTGGGGAAGGTTTAAGGGAGCTGGACCGTATAGGGCCGGTAAATTACAAAGGAATGCTAACGCCCTGGGAGGAATCTACCGATTTATTTTACATGTTCAGGAGCAATTATGTGTCTGCCCAAAAAGAACCCATGGTATATATTGCTTCGCATACCTGGTCCAATCGCTGGATGAAACCGGGTTTGAAAGATTCGATCATGGTTTATTCGAATTGCGACGAGGTAGCGCTTTTCAATGATTTAGGCAAGGTTTCTTTGGGCAAGCAAAAGCGTGGTGGCTTCGGAACACATTTTACTTTTAATAAGGCAAATATTCAGCATAACATTTTGTATGCCATTGGCTTCTTAAACGGAAAACCTGTGGCCAGGGATACGGTCTTCCTGGATCATTTGCCGGAAGCTCCTGGCATAGCTATCCTAAAACCTTCCGGAACCGCACTGTTAAAACCCAGGCCCGGTTTGAATTATGTTTACCGGGTGAATAGTGGCGGTGCTGATTATGTTGATGAATGGGGAAGTAAATGGAGTGCAGACAGAGCTTTGCCTGCAAATGTAGGAAATAAGTATTGGGGCTCTTCGTCCTGGACCAGTGCTTTTGATAATATGCCGGCTTTTTTTGCGAGCCAGCGAAGAACGAATGCCGCTATCAAAGGAACAAAAGATTGGGAGTTATTTCAATCATTTAGGTATGGACTCAATCAGCTCTACTACCAGTTTCCTCTTCCTAATGGTAATTACGAGGTTGAATTATATTTTGCTGAACCCTGGCTGGGAATGGGCGGATCTATGGAAGCTGCAGGCATGCGTTTGTTTGATGTTGCCGTTAATGGTCAGACTGTAATAAAAGATTTGGATATCTGGAAGGAAGCAGGGGCTAATCACGCATTAAAAAAGACGGTGACAGCAAAAGTATCCAACGGCTTATTGCGCATATCCTTCCCCAATACAAAGGCAGGGCAGGCTATTATTGCTGCTATTGCAATAGCAGCCAACAAGCAGGTAAAACCCGCACCTGCTTTTGAAATGATCCGGGATTTGAAATGTAACGGATGTGTTTACAATGCCTGGCTGGACGAGGGAGATAAATTATTTACCAATCAGGCTACCCGCATATATAAGCTGGCTCCGGCATTGTTTGGGGCCGACTGGATCCGCACATCTCGAAATAATAACACAAAGCTGCAATTTGTCGCTAATGACACTATTGATGTATATGTAGGTGTTACAGAGGAACATGCATCCACATTAAAAGATTTTGAGCGGCTAAGCGATTCGATAGTAAGTGATGAACCGGGCGGTAAAAAGTATGATATATATCGCAAACGTTTTGAAGCCGGCAGTGAGGTAGTAATAGATTCAAAAGATATGGGGCTGATTGGTATTTTACCAGCTACCAACATGCAACCTGCATACGACCTTAAACCGACTACTTCTTATAAGGCGGCTGTGGCTGTCTTGAATAATAATGTGGGTAAAGAAATGGTGGCCGGTGGCGAGCGTACCGTGGTAAAAAATGATGACCCCGCCGAGATTACATGGCCCGTTGCTACAGGTGTGGCAGATGTATACTCCATTACAGTTAAGTATAATAGTCCTGGTGAAGAGGATATTACCGGCGCATTACAGCTGTACGATATAGGGAATAATAAGATGGTAGATGAAAAGGTCTTATTTAAACAGACGAGGCCGGGCAAGTGGAACTACACCACCATCAATACAGGCAGCATGATCAACGCAGGAAACTATAAAGTAAAACTGGTAACGAAAAATGCAAAAGGTCTGATTGTTTCAAATATAGATATTCAATAGGCAGCTAATACAGGTGTAGATGAAGATATATGGTTTAATAATACTTTGTTTTATTGGCCTGGCAGGCCTCAGGGCACAGCAGTCAACACTACGTGTAGTGAATCCCCGCTGCGAGTATACCCGCAATCCTTTAGGGGTGGCAACACCGCACCCTTTACTGAGTTGGGAAATACAGGCTTTTGAGAAAGACGTTATGCAGTCGGCTTACCGCATCCTTGTGGCTGACGATAGTACCTTGCTTGATGAAGACCGGGCCAATATCTGGGATTCGAAAAAGGTATCGAATAGTGATTGCCTGCAAATACTTCCCGACACCCTTGCTTTAAAACCGGGCCGGAAATATTACTGGAAGGTAATGGTCTGGGATAAAAGAGGGAATATGTCGGCATTTTGCAGACCGGCGTTCTGGCGTACGGGCCTTTGGGAACCCGGCGACTGGAAAGGCGCTCAATGGATAGCCTATAGTGTATTACCGGATAGTAGCCGGTATGTGCCGCTGGTACATGGCAATGGTAAAAAGGAGTGGGGGAAACGACCCGATATTTTGCCCCTGTTCAGAAAAGATATTATTATCAACAAAGCAATAAATGCGGCAACAGTCTTTATTTCAGGCCTTGGCCATTTTGAAATGAGCATTAACGGTATGAAGGTGGGGGACCATTTTTTAGACCCGGGCTGGACGCAGTATACAAAACAAGCGCAGTATGTAACTTTTGATATCACTGATAAATTATGCACAGGAACCAACGCCCTGGGCGTTATGCTGGGTAATGGTTTTTACTATATTCCGGGAGAGCGTTACCGCAAAATGACGGGTGGCTACGGATATCCTAAAATGATAGCCCGCATAATAGTGGAGTATGCTGATGGTACTTCGGAAAACATTGTATCGGATGCGTCCTGGAAAACAGCTCCGTCGCCCGTTTATTTCTCCAGCATTTATGGCGGGGAAGACTATGACGCGAACCGCGAGCAAAAAGGATGGGATAAAATGGGCTTTAATGATGCGGCATGGCAAAGCCCGGTAATTACCACAGGCCCAGGGCTGGTGCCCCAGTTGGGCATGCCTGTAAAAGTAATGCAGCGTTTTGATCCTGTTTCTCAAAAAAAACTAAGGCCGGGGGTTTGGGTTTACGACCTGGGACAGAACTTTTCAGGTATACCCTATATTGAGGTATACGGGAAAAAAGGCGACACAGTTCGTATCATGCCTGGCGAACTGTTGACAGACAGCGGTACCGTAAATCAAAAACATACCGGCTCTCCTCATATCTACACTTACATATTAAAAGGTGACGGCATTGAAAAATGGAATCCCCGTTTTTCCTATTACGGGTTCAGGTATTTACAGGTTACGGGAGCGGAGCCTAAAGGATCCGCCGATAAAGAGTATCCTGTGCTTCAAAAAATAGAAGGATGGCATTTACGCAACAGCGCTTTGATAAATGGAAGTTTTCACTGCTCGGGCGAGCTGTTTAATAAAACCCATCAACTGATACAATGGGCTTTAAATAGCAACTTTACCAGTGTGTTTACCGATTGTCCGCATCGCGAAAAACTGGGCTGGCAGGAACAGGTACACCTGATGGGTAACGCCATTCAGCACAATTACGATATCATTTCGTTTGCACATAAGATCATGCGCGATATACGTTCCCAGCAGTTGCCAGATGGAATGGTGCCGGCTACAGTTCCGGAATTTACCGAAATGCATTTTGCCGATGGCTACTTCAGGGATTCTCCGGAATGGGGAAGTACTTCAATTATTTTTCCCTGGTATGTGTACCAATGGACCGGAGACAAGCGCTTGCTTACTGAAAATTATTCCACCATGCAGCGCTATTTCAAATACCTGCAATCTAAAGACAGCAGCTTTATCCTGATGCATGGATTAGGTGATTGGTATGACCTGGGCCCTAACAGGCCGGGCTTCTCGCAACTAACGCCAATGGGTTTAACAGCTACGGCTTACTATTATTATGATGCCCACCTGCTGGAACAGATAGCGGCTCTTTTGGGCAAAACAGAAGACGCCCGAATGTATCAAAAAATTGCAGTGGATATCAAAGCTGCATTTAATAAGAAATATTTTAATCCGTCAACTAAACAATACGGGTCGGGCAGTCAGGCATCAAATGCGATTCCGTTGTTTATGAAGCTGGTGGCGCCACAGGATTATGATGCTGTGCTGGCACATTTGATTGAAGATATTCGCAGCAAGGATAACAGGCTAACGGCAGGCGATATAGGTTACCGGTATGTGTTAAAGGCGCTGGAAGATGCCGGGAGGTCGGATGTTATTTATGACATGAACAGCCGCATTGATGTGCCTGGTTACGGGTATCAATTGGCGAAAGGAGCCACCGCACTCACCGAATCATGGCAGGCTTTACCGAGCGTGTCTAATAATCATTTTATGTTAGGGCACCTTATGGAGTGGTTTTATACGGGACTTTGTGGCATTGGTCAGGCGCCGGGCTCGGTTGGTTTTAAGGATATTGAAATAAAACCTCAGCCTGTTGGTGACCTGAAGGAAGCAAGAGCTACTTACCATTCTGTAAATGGTCTCGTATCTGTTCAATGGAGACGGGACGAAGCTTCTTTTAAACTAAATGTGGTGATTCCACCCAACGCAAAAGCAACTATTTACTTTCCTTCGGATTATAACAGGCAACCTGTAAAGATTGGGTCGGGCGCCTACGAATTTTCGGTCAAAAAATAATAATACATGAAGTTTACTATACCGGGTCTGATTTGCATTATAATGGCAGGATTACTACATGCTCAGCAGCCGCTTAAAGTTTCGGAGGCTGAAATGCAAAAAGTATATGAGGAAGTGAAAACACCTTATAAATATGGACTGGTGTTGTTGCCGCCCGATACCGGAAAAAAGATTGACTGTCCCACTGTTTACAAATCAGGCAGTACCTGGTACATGAGCTATATAGCTTTCGATGGTAAGGGGTATGAAACCTGGCTGGCCAGCAGCAAGGATCTTTTGCACTGGAAAACCCTGGGACGCCAGATGTCTTTTACAAAAAAGGGCTGGGATCAAAATCAAAAAGCGGGTTATAATGTGTTAGTAGATACAAAGTGGGGAGGAGATTATCAATTAGGTAAGTACGATGGTAAATACTGGATGTCTTATTTTGGAGGTGCTTCATCTGGTTATGAGCCTGAGCCGCTTTCAATAGGAATGGCATATACTACGAGGAAGCCATCACAGGCATTTGAATGGCAGCGACTCGATCATCCCGTACTTTCATCATCTGACACCGATGTACGCTGGTGGGAGAACCGGAACAAGTTATTCAAGAGTTATGTAGTAGAAGATAAAGTGGGGAAAACAGGTCATAAGTTTATCATGTACTATAACGCGGTGGGAGATTCTTTACCCAATAACAAGCCAACCCGTTGGTATGAACGCATTGGTATGGCGGTTTCCAACGACATGGTGAACTGGAAGAGGTACCAGCGTGAGCCTGTGGTACATCATTCAAGAGGCATTACGGGAGACCCGCAGATACAGAAGATCGGTGATGTATGGGTGATGTTTTATTTCGGTGCTTTCTGGAAGGGAAGAGAATCGGAAACTTTCAACAGGTTTGCCTGCTCCTACGACCTTATTAACTGGACAGACTGGAATGGCGCTGATCTGGTTAACTCAACCACAGAGATAGACAGGAAATATGCACATAAGTCTTTTGTACTAAAATATAAGGGAACAGTGTATCATTTTTATTGTGCTGTAGATGCAAAAGATAACAGGGGAATTGCTGTTGCCACTTCAGTTGATAAAGGGAAAAGCAACCTTGAATTCTAAGATGATTGGATTTGTTGCTTTTTTTGAAGAGGTTGTATTATAGTTAGGATATAGTGTCTGGTCAAAAAAATATTATTCTATGATTAGGGAAGTATTAGGTTTGAAGGGTTTAGTGGTACTGATGTGTTTGGTTGCTCTTATGGGTAGCGCACAGAGTCCGCGGCAAATAACGGATTTTAATAAAGGCTGGTCGTTCATTCTGGATGATGACAGTAATTATGCTCAGCCAGGTATTGATACAAAAAAGTGGAGGGAGCTCAACCTTCCCCATGACTGGAGTATTGAGGGACAGTTCGACTCCACCCATCCCGCACGTAATGCAGGAGGTGCTTTGCCTGGCGGGATCGGCTGGTACAGAAAGACCTTTATTGTTACCGCACGAGATAAGAAACACTATATAGAGTTCGACGGTGTGCATAGGAATAGTGAGGTTTGGATCAACGGCCGGTACCTGGGTAAATGGCCTTATGGTTATACGGCTTTTCGTTATGACTTAACGCCATGGCTGAGACCCGCCGGGCAGCTGAACACAGTTGCGGTGCGTGTAGATAATTCGCAACAGCCTAATTCGCGCTGGTACACCGGGTCGGGTATTTACCGGGATGTACGACTGGTTGCTACCAGCAAAACGGCCATTAAACATTGGGGAAGCTTTATTGCTACACCTGATGCAAGCAGCAACCGTGCTACGGTTGCAATAGAACATGACGTTAACCAGGAAGGCAACGGTGCGTTGAAGTTTGTATCAGCCATTTACGATGCACAGGGAAGGAAGGTTAGTGAGGCAGATATTGCTACTAAAAGGAACCAGAAATATTATCAGACATTAACAGTTGACCGGCCCCAGCTGTGGTCGACAGATCGTCCTTACTTGTATAAGATGGTTACCCGGGTTTACCAGGATGATAAGTGGGTGGATGAATATACATCCACTTTCGGTATCCGCTATTTTAATTTTGATGTGGATAACGGGTTCTCTTTAAATGGTAAATATCTAAAAATACTGGGTGTATGCCAGCACCACGATTTAGGCGCCTTGGGTGCTGCATTTAATGTATCGGCGGCAAAACGGCAATTAAGAATATTAAAAGAAATGGGCGTCAATGCCATTCGCATGGCGCACAACCCACCTGCTTCTAAATTGCTGGATCTCTGTGATGAAATGGGTTTCCTGGTAATGGATGAGAGTTTTGATATGTGGGCCAAGAAGAAGAATAAGTTTGATTACTTCAGCGATTTTCCGGAGTGGCATAAAAGGGATCTTGAACATATGGTAAAACGTGATCGTAACCATCCCTCGGTGATCATATGGAGTATTGGTAACGAGATCCGCGAGCAGTTTGACTCAACGGGTATATCGCTAACGCGTGAATTAGTTAGAATTGTTAAAGACCTGGATACAACAAGACCGGTTACCTGTGCATTAAGTGAAAGTGATCCCGCTAAAAACTATATCTATCAATCGGGGGCATTAGACCTGGTTGGCCTGAATTATAAGATCGATTCTTATAAAGACTTTCAAAAAAACTATCCGGGTGTAAAAGTAATAGCCTCAGAAAATGTTTCGGGACTGGCAAGCCGTGGGCATTACGATATGCCTTCCGATTCACTGCGTTTATGGCCATCCTCTTCACAATTCAAATATGTAGAAAATGGAAACCCGGATTATACCGTGTCAGCTTATGACAATGTGGCCGCTTACTGGGGGGTAACCCACGAGAATAACTGGTGGCAGGTCAAACGTTACAGGTATATGTCGGGCCTTTTTGTATGGAGTGGATTTGATTTCCTGGGGGAGCCGGTCCCCTATCCTTATCCTGCGCGCAGTTCCTACTATGGTGTCATTGATATGGCCGGTTTCCCCAAAGATGTGTATTACATGTACCAAAGCGAGTGGACAACCCAGCCTGTATTGCATCTGTACCCGCATTGGAACTGGAAACACGGACAAGTGGTTGATGTAAAAGCTTATTATAATAATGCTGACGAAGTGGAACTGTTCTTAAATGGTAAATCTTTAGGGCGTAAAACAAAGATCGATACAGCGTTTCATGTAATGTGGCGCGTGCCTTATGAAAATGGTGAATTAAAAGCTGTATCCTATAAAAATAAAAAGCAGGTACTTACAAAAGTAATTCGAACCGCCGGTGCAGCCCATCATCTGGAGCTTTCCATTGAAAATAAGACAATTGACAGCAGGAAAAACGAACTGGCTTTCATCAGCGCCAGGGTAGTGGATAAAGAGGGTAACCTGGTTCCCGACGCGGCTCAACTGGTAAAAGTGAATATTAATGGCGCCGGTGTGGTAGAAGGGATGGATAACGGTAACCCCGCCGATACGCACTCCCTCAAAGATGCGCAACATCATATCTATAAAGGACTATTACTGGCAATGGTAAAAGGACTAAAACCAGGTACGCTGAAAGTTACTTTAAGCGCTGAAGGACTTCCTCCGGCAACCACGTTGGTTATTGTCAAGTAATTTTGAGGACAAAAAACATTGAACGCTGTTATGGGAAATAACGTTTAACGTTTCAGGGCTTGCCGCGCAGCGGCAATAATAATAAAGCATATCAATCTCCTAAACATTGTAAGAGCTTTTTGGGAGAAGAATTGGGGTGTACCCGGGCCGGCCTTCCTTCCTGCCACTTGGCTACTTTATGTTTGGTTCGGCATTTCAGTTTACTGAAAGCGTAACTTTTCTTTAAATATTCCTTCCGTTTGCCGGCCATTCAATATCATCCTTACAAAATATTATAAGAATGTTTTTAGGGCGTTTGTACCACTCAGGGCCGGAAAAACAGTAATTAATGAAATCGTTTACATAAATAGTAAAATCTTCCATTTTCTTAGTGAAAGGTTACATTGTTAATGGAATCTTAACAGTATACTTTTGAAAGGTAAACGATTGACTTCTGCTTGTTTTTAAAACTGCTTTCGTCAAATAAAATATTTTATCATCATAATCTTCATCGTTGATTATGGTGTATAGGGCCATATGCCGGTGTAGTCGATTGGAGCTGGATGCTGTGTGGAACAGATAAGGTGTTCTGCAGTTCTCTATATTATAACGGCGGGTGAGGAGTATTTTGCCTTGTAGAAATGTTTAAGCCAAACTATAGACTTATTAACTGTATTATTTTTTAAACTAAAGCCATATGTATTTCAAGCACATTTTGAAATTTACGTGTCTGCTTGTGTTATTAGCGCTCTTCAGTGGTAATGTACATGCGCAAACCAGATCAATTACCGGTAACGTTATAGACGACGCATCCGATGAGCCCGTATCAGGAGTAACGATCCGCGTGAAAGGAGGGCCCCAGAGCGCCGTTACTGATGCAAAGGGAAGTTTTACGCTAAATGTGCCTACGGGAGGTGGAGAGCTGGAATACTCTCATGTAGGTTATGAAATCGGAACCGTAATAATTCCGGCTGAAGGTCCTTTGGTAATAAGGGCAAAGAAACTGAATATAAGCATGGATGATGTGGTGGTGATCGGTTATGGTACACAAAAGCGGTCACAACTTACCGGTGCAGTTGCCAGTATCAAAGGCCAGGAGATACAGGATGTACCGTCACCAAATATTGCAGGAGCTTTAAGGGGTAGAATAGCAGGCCTAAGTGTGAGCCAGGCTTCGGGCAGACCAGGTGCTGGAATAACCCTTAATATCCGCAATGCGGCAAACTCAGATCAGGCCCAACTATTAGGTGTTAGTAATGAACCTCTATATGTTATTGACGGTATAACTGTGACGAAAGATGCTTTTGACAATATTGACCCATCAATGGTTGAGGACATAGTTGTATTAAAAGATGCTGGTTCAGCGGCCATTTACGGAGCGTCTGGCGCCAATGGTGTAGTTTTATTAACTACCAAAAGAGGTAGACCCGGCAAACCACGTTTTTCTTATAATGGTTATTTAGGGGTATCTGATGCAACGCGGCTGCCGGAAATGATGACGGCTTACGAACACGCGCTTACACTGAACGATGGTTTCAAAATAGGTAATGCAAACGCCAGTTCTTTTTTCTCTGATGCAGACCTGGCTTACCTCAAAACACTTAACAACCCTACTTGGCTGGATCAGCTTTGGAAACCGTCCTCACTGCATCGTCACAACATAAGCATGTCGGGTGGTAGTGATAAAGTAACCTACTTTGTGGGAGGAAATTACCAGAACGAAAATGGAAACTACGCCGGTATTAAACAGGATAAATATGGATTCAGAGCTGGCGTAGTTGCTACCATAGCCAAAGGTTTAAAGGCTGATGTTAATTTTAACGTAGACCACCGCATACGTTACAGCGGCAATCCAACAGCTAATGAAGACCAGGCTTTTATAGAAGCCATGGTACAGGTGCCACGGTGGATTCCCGTCGACTTTAACGGCAAATATGTAAATATCGGAGGGTCTAATCCTAACCCTCTGGCGGCTATTGGTTCCGGCTATTACAGAGAAGATAAAACAGCAGGATACCGTATCAATACTGCGATTTCTTATGATTTCTCTGGTGCGCTTGATGGACTCACTGCAAGATTTCAGATTTCTCAGGCATCAGACAACGCTAGCAATACTACCTATCGTCCACCTTACGGCTTATACAATTTTGCCGGTTTTGGACCGGGCAACATTATACCGAAAGACAGTGTAATTAGCACCACCACGGTGAACGCAGCGGGCAATTCGTTGTATGAGCCTAGCTTGAGCAGGTCTAACAGCTACCAGGGCTTTTTTACCCTGCAGTACAAAAAAACGATCGCTAATAATCACAACGTTACTGTTTTACTAGGTGCTGAACAATCTGAAAACAATAGTGAATCTGTTGGTGTAAGATGGATTAACCAGATATTACCAGGTTTAGATGACTATTGGGCTTTTGATCAATCGACGATCACGCCTTCCAGGGGAATTACGGTGGGTGTGAGAAGATCTTTCTTTGGTCGTTTGAATTACGACTATATGGGCAAGTATTCAATCGAGGCTGTTACCCGTTTAGATGCATCCTCCAATTTTGCGTTAGGGAAGGTTTGGGGCGTTTTCCCTAGCGTGGGTGCCGGATGGATTGTGAGCAAGGAGAACTTTTTTGTTGATAATATAGAATTTATAAATTACCTCAAACTGAGGGCCAGTTATGGTATTGTAGGTAATAGTTCTATTGACGCATGGCTGTGGAAGGAACGTTATAGGGTAGATGTAGCTGGATATTTATATAATAATACATTGCAGGGTGGTTTGAACCCGGATCGTATCCCCAATCCGGATATCTCATGGGAAAGTAAAAGAACCTTCAACGTGGGTTTAGAGATGGCAATGTGGCACGATAAATTAACTTTAAATGTTGATGTGTTTCAGAACCGTGGCTACGATATGTTTGATAAAGGGGCGGACGCATCCTTCCCCGCTTTTGCCGGATTTGCTGCACCGGTGGTAAATTACATGGAGCGGTATAACTGGGGTTCGGAATTTACCATTGGATACAGGGCCAATTTGGCTAAAGATCTGCGGTTGAATGTAAGTACCAACTTCGGCTTTGGTAATTCCGTTACTACAAGAATGTTATATAATCCCTTTCAGTTATTTGAAACATCTCCTCCCGACTGGCAAGTGGGTTTTGGAACTGATCCGAGGAGATACACCAGCGGCAACTGGGGTTATAAATCGCTGGGCATTTTCAGAACACAGGAACAGTTAGACGACTTCATGGCTAAAAATCCGAATTACCTGATCAACAATGTATCTCCTCAGCTAGGATGGTTGTATTTCGAAGATGTGAACGGTGACGGCGTGATTACTGAAAGAGATAAAGTACCGATGTTTGACAGGATCGATCCTAAGTTCGCAATGGGTTTACAGCTTGGCTTAACCTATAAAGCCATCCAATTACGGGCGAATATCGCTGGTCGCTTTGGCGGAAAAGTGTTCTATGATTCCAAAGCAAGGGAAGCAGCTTCTACTGCTTCTAACTTACCCGCGTTTATGAACGACAGATGGACCCCGGAGAATCCTAATGGCAAATTCCCGCGGTTTGACTCGCAGTTCTTCAACCAGGACTCTGATTTTTGGGCGGTAGACGGCACAATGGTTAGAGTGAATGATATGACGCTAAGCTACTCGCTGCCGCAATCTATCATGTCTCGTATTGGTCTTAACTCGGCCCGCCTGTTAGTAACAGGAAATAATTTATGGGTACTTAAAAATCCTTTACCGTATAAGGATCCCTATCAGTCTTATGCATTCGACTATCCTACTATCAGAACGATTTCGGTGGGCTTAAGCCTGGGCTTATAAATAGTACACAAATAAATATTCAAGCAATGAACAAGAAATTATACACAAGATTATCAACGGTTTTATTTATTGGCGCATTACTATCAGGTTGCGGTAAAAAGGGCGACCAATTTTTCCAACTAAGAGATAGGGGCGGAATTGATGGCGCTATTTGGAGTAACGAGGGGGCCATACAGTATCATTTGAATGAGGCGTATGATCTGATTATACCACAATTTGCTTACGAACTTTTTCCTGCCGGAACCAATAGAGAAATCCATTTTGCGAGCGACGAAAATTATTGGTCTGCTACCAATGCCAATGCCCGCAAGGCAATAGGTGTAAACGGTACTTTGGCAGCTAATGATGTAAGGTATGTTGGATTTAAATACCAGGGTGCTAATTACGGGGACAATGTTTATTTTGACATAGCCAGGTGTAATAACGGTATTAAATATATTCCGGAAGGGACCATTCCATACGACAGCAAGAAAAGATTTCTGGGGCAGTATTATGCACTGCGTGCAATGGCCTATTTGGATCTTACGAAAATTTATGGAGGAATGCCGCTTGTGCTGGAACCGCAAAATCCCGACAATTTGAATTTGTCTGGCAGGGCCGGTGCCAGGGAGATGTTTGCGCAGATCGTAAAGGACTGCGATTCCGCTATGGCAAATTTACAGGGCGTTACCTGGTCAGATGGAACCGAGAGGGGAAAACTAACCAGAACTGCGGCAGCAGCACTCAAAGGGAAAGCTTTGTTATTATGGGCCAGTCCGCAGTTCAATCCTACTGATAATTCCGCACATCCTTATGATGCCAGCCGCTGGCAAGCCGCATTTGATGCCTGCAAAGCAGCTTACGATATTGCCTTGGCTGATGGGAAAAGTTTAATGTCTAGCTACGAAAGTATTTTCAGAACGGAGGGAGCTGCCAATACAGAGGCTATTATTGTACGCTCTTATTCGCCATCTGTGGCAAAGCGTGGTCACAATGTAGAATCCCGTTGCAGGCCACTCTCTGCCGGCGGATCGCCAGCCGATAACTACTATGCAAGCACCTATTTGATGAATGCCTATACAATGAAAGATGGAACACCCATAGCCGCTTCGGGTAGCGGATATGATCCGGTTCTTTTCTGGAAGGACAGGGATCCCAGGTTTGAAGCCAGTATCGCCTACAATGGCAGTACCTGGAACCTGGGAGGCAGTACGAACAGAAAACAATGGACTTATAATAATGCGGTAGGTGAAACCGGAATAAGGGGTGTATATTGTAAGAGGTTTACTACACCCGATCTTGCAAATGCGGCCGTTCCTTATTCTAACGATTTCGGAGGGAGTGGTATGGATTGGATAGAACTGCGTTTGGCAGAAGTGATGTTGAATTATGCAGATGCCGCCAATGAAGTAGGAAACATTTCTGTTGCCAAGGACATGGTAAGACGCATCAGGCAAAGAGCAGGTATTATTGCAGGCGCGAACGATTATGGTTTAGGATTGGTTACTTCTGTTGAGCAAATGCGCAATTTGATACTGAATGAACGGATGGTAGAGTTTGCTTTTGAGGGGAAACGAACCGAAGATTTAAGAAGAACACGTCGCTATCATCTGTTATCCGGGCAATTAACAAGTCCTGTTGTTGTTTTAAACGGGGCCAACGATGCTCAAAGAAATGCGCTGAAAGCACAATTGGAAAGGATTGTAGATCCCGCTACTGGTACGATGTACCGTGATCTTTTGAACTTGAATAATAAAGATACCTTACAAAAATATTTTTCTTATGCAGTAGGGCAACCGAGCGGTACCGGTGGTTTCAACGTACTTCCGGAATACTATTTTTATTCGCTTTCTAATTTCTTCCTATACTCAAGCCCGTTATTAGAGCAAACTATTGGCTGGGATGGTGGAAACTTTGATCCGCTGAGATAAGAGGGGAAATAATTATTGAAAACAATGAATTTTTAAGCAATGACAAATCAAAATAAACTTTGCATTTCAATGGTGATGCTGTTAGTGGTATCAGTTTTTACTTCCTGCAAAAAAACAGCGCCTAATATTTTTAATATGTTTGATGTAACGCTTGATTTGCATCAAAACAGCCCTTATAGTGTTACTGAAAACCAAACCTTGAATGAAGGGGACAGTATTTACTTCGATTTTACTATTAACTCGCCGACCAAAGAGATGTATCAGGTTGCGCTATTTCAGGTAGGTTCTGCACTTCCCAATCTCCGCATCAATTTAGGTGATCAAAACAGGCATACATATACAGGCGTTATCAAAGGTGTAGTAGGTTCTAACGGATTTGGGACCTTAAAAGACGGAGCGAATACGTTTAGAATTTGGGCTTACGACAAACAAGGAATCTACCTGGGTGATGGATACAAAACGATTACGATTAACGTAAATAACAAAATTATGCATATTGTGAATCGTAAGATCTATTTTCCCGACGTCGATAGTGCTAATGGCTCAGCAAATGCCTATATTTCTTTAACAACGGGCGAAACCTTTAATTATCAAACCGGAGCTGCTAACGCTTCTAAAATTGATCTGGGAATTTATAGAGTCGGCGGTACAGGTACAAATGCACTGAGGTTTTACTCACTCAACGCCTCGCCATTACCCTTTACTGCATTCAATATTTCATCTTGGAGCAAACGAGACACTAAGCTGGCAAATCCTCAAAATGGACAAAATAGTAATTTTTTACGCAGTTACACCACAGGCGCTGCTTTAAATAGTTACGTTCGAGGTAGAAATCCTAATTTGACTGCTACTACTGCTAATGCTACAGTTAATCAGGTCATACCTTTCATAACTACCGAAGGCAAGTATGGACTTATTTTGATTAATCAATTAAGTCCTGCAGGAGATAAACCGTTTATAGACGTGAGCATCAAATATGAATTGTAAGCGATAAAATTCAAAAACAAACTGTTAAAGCTGCTTCAATACGGAGCAGCTTTTTTCATTTAGTAAAATTTTCCATTTTCTTAGTGAAACCTTGCATTGTTGACCAAAGTCCGGCGTTCTAATTTTATCGTCTAATAAAACGATTGCATGGCTAGAGTTTCAAAAGTATGTGTTCTGTCCCTATTGATTTTTTTTGCGGCGTTAAATGCCTGGTCCCAGGCGCCTGGTAATGATGATTACCTCAAAGTGGCGCGCGAACGCGCTTATAAGATCGTAGCCCCCCTGGAAATAGGAGATTCAGTAAAATTTTACAGGGTTCGGGATAAAATTGCTCAGGAATATGCCGACATCAAAAGGATCGACGACCAGAAGGCTACCGCAACGGCTGCCATAAAAGCAAAGAACCTTGAAAAAACAGCTGCCGAAGCCGAATTTAAAAAAGTAAATGATGCATCTGAGCAAAGCCGGGCTGCATTGAATAAAAAATTCGTTCAATCGCTTTCGAAAGATCTAAGCGCGCAGCAAATAGAAAAAGTGAAAGACGGGCTCACTTATAACGTGTTGCCGATAACCTATAAGGCACACCTGGATATGATTCCCTCTTTAAGGGAAGACGAAAAAAAATACATTTACGATGCATTGGTTGAAGCGCGGGAGCACGCCATGGCCGCGGGATCGAGCGATGCCAAGCATGGCTGGTTTGGAAAATATAAAGGACGTATTAACAACTACCTCGCTGCAAAAGGCTATGACCTCAAGAAGGAGCGGGAGGACTGGTACGAAAGAACGAAGGCGCAAAAAAAATAATCTCTGTTATTCTATACATTTCTTATTAAACGAAAATTGATATGAACGTGAAGCTTGTTGTACGATTTGCTTTCCTGTTTGTGCTGCCATTGTTGATAACGATGACTGCTACAGCACAAACAAGAACTGTTACAGGAACGGTGGTGGACGATTCCACGAAAGCGCCGGTTTCCGGTGTTACCATTAAGGTAAAGGATGGTCCTCAAACGGCCGTAACCAACGACCAGGGCGTTTTCACATTGAACGTACCAACCAGTGGTGCGGTTTTGCTGTATTCACATGTGAATTACGAGTTTGGAGAAATTTCGGTAAAAACCGAAGGTCCGGTAAGTATCTCGCTTAAAAGAATTGTAAATAATCTCGATGAGGTGGTTGTGGTAGGGTACGGAACGCAAACGGCTAGAAATATAACGGGTTCTGTTGTAAATGTTGACCTTAAAAAACTGACTGACATGCCCGTTGCGTCTATTACCGAAGCATTAAGAGGGCAAATCCCTGGTGTAAATGTATCTGGTGGTAGTGTTCGCCCGGGATCTATGCCTAGTTTAAGCATCAGGCAGCAGTTCAATTGGGGTAAAGACGGTGGTGGAACAAATCCTTTAATCATTATCGACGACGTAATACAAGTGGATCCTCAAACGGGATTATCTAGTTTAGATAGATTTAACCAATTAGACCTTTCGGAAGTTGAAAGCATTACTGTATTGCGTGACGCAAGTGCGGCTATTTATGGTTCGCGCGCGTCTCAAGGAGCGGTTGTAGTAAAAACAAAACGTGGTAAAGCTGGTCCTCCCCGTATATCTTATAATGGTAAATTTGAAACCAACAATGCTGTAAGTCACGGTAAAGTAATGAATGCCCGTGAGTTTGGTACCTATGCGAACAGGTTTGGAAAGGCTTTAGGTTGGACGGTTGACCAGTTGTTTTCTGATGCAGAGTTAGCCACTATGGACTCTTTAAATTACGACTGGCTGGCCAACGATTGGAGAGCTGCTAATGCCATGCAACATTCCTTAGATGTGAGCGGAGGTTCTGAGAGAGCTACCTATTTTGCCGGAGGCTCTTACTATACACAGGGAGCGAATCTTGGTTCTCAGGATTTCAGCAGGTGGACTTACAGGGCGGGCACTGATATCAGGGTACTCAATGGTTTGCGTTTGGGTGCAACTATTGCAGCTGCTAATACTAATCTTGAAAAGTCATTTACCAAAGTTAACATTACCGACGGTTATGCTGGTGGTGGCGGTAATGAGCAAAATGATTACAGCATTTTGCTGCATATGCCTAAATATATTCCATGGGTATACAATATTAATGGGGTAGACCAGTATGTTTCTCCACCTTTAGGTCCTCACAGGCTGGGTAACGTATCGGGGAATAACTCGCTTAGCAACTGGAACTATTATGCTCTGTTGAATAATGGCTCTAAACAATCTGACGAGAACTTCAACTACAATGCGAATTTTTCGTTAAACTATGAAATACCGTTTATAAAGGGTCTCGCTGTTAAATTTAATTACGGTCTAACCCAAAGTTCAAGTAAGACAGAGCAGGTAATGATGCCTATGTCGCTGGTAAGAAACGGACAAGGTAATAAGCTGAATAATCACTTGTTTACTGATAACACCGCATGGGATGCTCCGGTATTAAACAGATCTGGTTCAAGGGTTTCTTATGACAACTTAACAACTAAAAACCAGCAAACCAATTTCTTCATTACCTATGACCGTAAGTTTGGTGATCACAACATTGCTGCAATGGGTAGCGTTGAGAAGGTTATCAACGGTTCTGAAAAAAGAACGCAATTGTGGACGAACCCGGCACCGGGAATATACAATGGTACATCTGTTAGTACGCTAGGCACCATTGATCCGCAAAACTCAATCACTTATCGTAATGAAAGCGGAACGCTCTCATACCTAGGTCGTTTAAGTTACGATTACAAAAGCAGGTATTTATTGCAATTTGTTTTCCGTACAGATGCTTCTACGAGATTTGCGCCGGCCAATTATTGGGGCTTCTTTCCTGGTGTTTCCGCGGGTTGGGTGATATCAGACGAAGACTGGTTTAAAGACAATATTTCTTGGATGAATTATTTAAAGATTAGGGGATCTTTTGCTCGCACAGGTAATGATAATGTTAAACCTTGGAAATGGTTACAATTATATAGTATATTACCCAGTACAGGTATGGGCTTTGGCCCGGCAGGCACCACTACTGGCGGCGGTACATTTGTTCCGGGTATAACGCCAGAAGTAACGCCGAACCCAGACATTAAATGGGACAGAACTACGCAGCGTAACCTTGGTTTAGACATGGGCTTCCTGAATAGGCGCCTGTCGGTAAACTTTGATGCATATTATAATACCAGCTCTGATGTGTTAACGGATATGGCCGGTGCCATCAATGTTCCTATTTCTGTGGGTGGAGCTTTCGCCGAGCAAAATTATAGTTCTTTTGATTTCTGGGGGACAGAAGTTTCTGCTACGTGGAAGGATAATATCAATGACTTTAGTTACTCAATAGGGATGAACTTTGGTATTGGCAACAATAAGGTAACCAAATATATCGACCAGCCTTTCAGCTATCCGGGTATAATGGAAAGAAGGAGAGATGTGGGTAATTCTACCATTTTTCCGGCCTGGGGTTACAGAACCTGGAAAGGTACTTCAGGTGGAGACGGTATATTGCGTACAGATGCTGATATAGATAACTATTGGGCTTATTTAACTGCAAATGCAAATAATTCTGGTGTAGAGGGTGCTTCCCCGCGATTCTTCGATATAAGCAATAAATCTGGTTTGAAAAAGGGAATGTTGGTGTATGAAGATGTGGCTGGCCAACTGGACGCGAGCAATAAAACGATTGCCGGTCCTAACGGCGTGATATCAGACGATGGACAAGACTTTGTGAAATTGAGATCGGGCATGACTTATTCTATTAACACGAATCTCAATTTTCAATGGAAGGGTATTTCTCTCATGGCTTTGCTTACGACTTCATGGGGAGGATCTACTACCTTGGATTACATCAAACAGGGTACTGGTAGCACCAACGCAATGTGGTCTCCACCCATCTATATGAATGATATGTATGATTCTGCAAGTAACCCTAGTGGGAAGTATCCTAATATAGCCTATTCTGATGATTTCAGGGGAACTAACTCTGACTTCTTCCTGTTACCCAGCTTCCGCATGTTTGTGCGTAGCCTTAGTGTAGGATATACATTACCTAAGGCTTGGGTGGAAAAAGCGAAGATTGCAAATGCAAGAATATTCTTATCTGGGCAGAATCTTTGGGATTTCTATAACCCATATCCCAATAAGTATCGTAATATGTATGACGATCCCAGAACACCTTATCCAACCTTACGGACATGGGCGCTTGGAGTAAACTTAGGATTCTAAACATGTAGTTCAAATATTATTATTAAAATGATTATGAAAAATAAAATTTTATTTCTGAGTGCTTTCATAGTGTTACTTACTACAGGTTGTAGTAAGAAGTTTCTGGAAGAAATGAAACCTTACGATAAATATGGTGAAGAAGCTGTATTCGAAAGTCAAACTCTTACAGGAGCATACATCGACAGGATGTATAACTTCTATTTTTCAGCTTACAGAAATCCGCTTCAACAGGTAGTTGGACAATATAATGACAGCAGGTCTAGAATGACTGATGAAATAGGTGGTACTGTAAGCAATTATATTAATCCGAATATTAATTTACAAACGGCGGCCCAAGCTGACAACTATATCGGTACCGCGTTAGCTACCTCAGGCGCTCCCAACAATCCTTACACGCGTATCAGGTTTGCCAATTTTCTCATACAAAAAATTGACGAATACGGGAAAAATATAACCGAGGATTTCAAAAAGACTGCTAAAGGACAGATGTATTTCTTTAGAGCATTACAATATTTTGATTTGGTTCGTGTGTACGGTGGAGTACCTATTGTAACTACAGTACAGAATGCAAGCCTAACGGATGAGTCGATCAGAATACCACGTGCGACGTCCTCAGAATGCTTTGCGCAAATTATAAAAGATTTAGATGAAGCTGCGTCGCTTCTCCCGATGCAGTGGGATGCCGCTAATTATGGAAGGCTTACAGCAGCAGGAGCTTTAGCTTTGAAGAGTCGTGTTTTGCTTACAGCTGCCAGCCCTTTATTCAACTCAGATTGGGATAATACAGGTAATGAGAAATGGCAAAAGGCCCTGGATGCAGGCTTAGAGGCCGAGAGTAAATTAACAGCAGCAGGTTATGGTTTATACGGCTCTAATGCAAAAGATTGGTCTGAGATGACCTTTAAAAATGACAATGCATTTAATAAAGAAGCACTAATCGTTCAGTTGCTCTCAAGTACCAATACAAATACTATTGGTATCAATAACAGTTGGGAAAATTCAGTACGGCCAACCGACTATAAAGGAGGCGGAGGGTTAGCTGCTCCGAAAGAAATGCTTGATTTATTTCCTTTAGCAGATGGCTCTCGTCCTACAGTAGCAAATGGTTATGTAGATACTTTCTTTTTTGAAAAAAGAGATCCTCGCTTTTACAGAACTTTTGCTTTCTCTGGAGCAAAATGGGGTATTGCAACCAACGCCAATAAATCTACCTGGTTTTATAGATGGAAGACCAGTGCAACGGCTTCATCCGGTACATTCTACAATAACAATCAAACCAATAGTCCAGGATTGGTTCGCAAAATGTCAAACCCTGCGGCTGATAGTTTATCATTCCAGTTTTCCGGAACCGATATTTTTGAATATCGCTATGCTGAACTTTTATTAAATATAGCCGAATGTTATGCTGCAAAAGGTGACATAACAAATGCAGTTAATTATTTGGGTAAAATCCGTTCGCGGGTAGGTATTCCTTCTGCCAATAATTATGGTATCGGTACACCCAGCAGCAAATATGCAGCTTTAGAAGCTTGCTTATATGAACGTAGAGTAGAGTTAGCATATGAAGGGAAACGTTTTTGGGATGTACAGCGTTGGTTACTTTATGACAATATTGCTCCTTACAATACTGTTCAAAAATTAGGCCTTACACCAATAAACGGTACTCAGAGAACTGGCTATTATTGGCAAAGTATTACCTATAGCCCTGCTACTACTAATCCTTTAACTGTGGCAGACAGGAATATTTTAATTGATCCAGATGCGGCTAATTTCGAAACTGAAATAGCTAGATTAAAAGCATTAGTTAGAACTAAGTTTGTGATGACACCGTTAGATCAGGCTTGGGATAGGGTAAACAATGTTGCCACGACAATTTTATTCCGCCCTAACTATTATCTATCAGGTTTACCAGGTGCATTACTTGGAAACAACCCATGGCTACAGCAAACCATTGGTTGGTTAGATTATTCCGGCATACAGGGCACATTCGATTATCAACAATAAAATTCTCAGATACATTCAAAAGGTCATCGCTGGTCAGCGATGACCTTTTCCTATTACAGAATGCTACTGGAGCGATTTCCTGCAGTTGTATACCACACTTTTCCCAAATCTTTCCGGTATCAGTAAAATATTACAGTTGCTTAGTGAATCATTGCATTGCCGGCTCAAGGGTTCCGTTCTAATTTTATCCTGTTAAGCGTTTGTCATATGCCTGCAGCCATAATATTTGTTCCTTGCCCGGTTTGCGGGTTCATATTCGGGGTGTTGCGAAGGAATAGTGTTTTTGTAGCGTCCAAGTTTAATCATCATCTTCAATAAAGCTATTTGTTATTATTATGAATAAAAAAGTACTGTTAGGTTTTTTAATGGCCGGTGCTGCTTCGGCAGCCATGGCTCAGTATCCCAAAATCCCTAAAGAGGACCAGGAGCGTTCTGCTGCTATTATGAAGGAGGCAGAGAAGCATTCCGATTCTATGTGGGCGATAGCATACCCTGTTATTAAAAAGGAAGCAACCGAAGGACGTCCTTATATTCCCTGGGCTTCGCGTTTTGACGAGCTGCCTTATGCTGAAATACCTGCATTCCCCGGGGCCGAAGGTGGTGGTAAATTTGTACGGGGCGGCAGGGGAGGCCGGGTAATTGTAGTGACTAATTTAAACGATGATGGACCCGGCAGTTTCCGCTGGGCCTGTGAGCAGGGAGGAGCCAGAACGGTTGTATTTAATGTTGCCGGTATTATCAAATTAAAATCACCGCTCATTATCAGGGCGCCTTACATCACCATTGCAGGACAGTCAGCTCCCGGCGACGGCGTTTGTATTGCCGGTGAAACCGTTTGGATCAATACGCACGATGTTATTGTACGTTATATGCGCTTTCGCCGTGGTGAAACATGGGTAGGCAGAAGAGACGACGCCATTGGTGGTAATCCGGTTGGTAATATCATGATCGACCACGTATCGGCCACCTGGGGCCTGGATGAAAACATGAGCATGTACCGCCACATGTACAACGACAGCACCGGTAAAATTGAAGATAAATTTGGTACCGTCAACATCACGATCCAAAACTCCATTTTTGCGGAAGCGCTCGACACCTGGAACCATGCATTTGGCAGCACCCTTGGGGGCGAAAACTGTAGCTTTATGCGTAACCTGTGGGCCAATAACGCAGGCCGCAATCCATCGGTTGGCTGGAACGGCGTTTTCAATTTTGTAAATAATGTGGTATATAACTGGGTACACCGTTCAATAGACGGCGGCGACTACCGGGCGCAGTTTAATATCATCAACAATTACTTTAAACCCGGGCCTGCAACGCCCAGGAATAATAATGTAGGACACCGTATTTTAAAACCGGAAAGCGGCCGTAGCAAATTAAAATACAAAGTATATGGACGGGCATATGTAAACGGGAATGTTATGGAAGGATATCCTAAAATAACACAGGACAACTGGGCAGGCGGTGTGCAGGTGGAGGAAGAAGACGGAGTGGGCGAACACCTGGGCTATATGAAGCAGAATAAACCTTTGATCATGCCCCAGCTGACCATCCTGAGCGCTGAGGCTGCTAAATTGTATGTATTCAATAATGCAGGTGCAACTTTACCTAAACGTGATCCGGTGGATACCCGGATTGTGGAACAGGCACGTACAGGAGTGGTGAAACCAATTGCCGGTGTAAAATTACCGCAGACACAGTTTGAGCACAGGCGCTTGCCCATCGATTCTTACAAACAGGGCATTATTACCGATATTAACCAGGTAGGCGGATATCCCGAATATAAAGGAACACCTTATAAAGACAGTGACAACGATGGTATGCCGGATGATTATGAAAAAAAGAAAGGTCTGAATCCTAATGATGCCACTGATGCTTCTAAATTATCTAAATCAGGTTCTGGTTATACCAATATTGAAGAGTATCTCAACAGCCTGGTAAATGTTGCCAACGTAGTGCCTGCTGTAGCTAAAAAATAATACAATCAGGCGCGAACATCACCGGTTTCGCGCCTGGTTTTTTTAAGGTCCGTCTTCTATTAAATAATCTGCAAAACAACTTTTGTGAAACGATCTTTTTGCTTGCCGGTTTTACTGGCTTCTTTTCTTGCATTTCCTCGGCAGTCTTTTGCGCAATACCCTGTTATTCCGAAATCGGTGGAGGACTCTGCTGAAGCAGCTTTTGCTGTAGACAGAAAAGCTTCCGACGAACGTTGGGCTGCGGCGCTTAAAATAGTAGAGGCTGAAGCTAAAGCAGGAAAACCTTATATTCCATGGGCGGCCCAACCTTCTGATCTGCCTCAGGCAGCTATTCCTGCTTTCCCGGGTGCAGAAGGTGGTGGCAAATTCAGTTTTGGTGGCCGTGGTGGTAAAGTGCTTGTAGTTACCAATCTGAACGATAGCGGCCCGGGTAGTTTTCGCTGGGCCTGTGAGCAGGGGGGTGCCAGGATTATTGTCTTTAACGTGGCAGGAATTATACAGCTCAAAAGCCCTGTAAGTATCCGGGCTCCCTATGTTACCATCGCAGGTCAGAGCGCTCCCGGAGACGGTGTTTGCATTGCCGGAGAATCTGTGTTGATCGATACCCACGATGTAGTTATACGTTTTATGCGGTTTCGCAGGGGAGCTACCGAGGTGACACGACGTGATGACGGCTTAGGAGGCAACGGCGTGGGAAATATTATCATTGATCACGTTTCGGCCAGCTGGGGATTAGATGAAAATATGAGCATGTACCGCCATGTTTATGACAGAGAGGGAAAAGCCGATAAGCTTCCCACCGTAAATGTTACTATTCAGAACTCCATTTTTTCTGAAGCCCTTGACACCTATAATCATGCTTTCGGTAGTACCATTGGCGGACTCAACAGTATGTTTGCACGAAATCTGTGGGCCAGCAATATTAGTCGTAATCCCTCGGTAGGAATGTATGGGGACTTCAACTTTGTAAATAATGTTGTTTTCAACTGGTGGAACAGAACTGCCGACGGTGGCGATCATCGTTCGTTCTATAACTTTATTAATAATTATTATAAGCCGGGGCCTGTTACGCCGGCAGGAGAGCCAATCAGCTATCGTATCCTGAAACCCGAGTCGGGTCGTGATACTGCCAACAGGAATGCTTTTGGCAAAGCATATGTTGCGGGTAATTATATAGAAGGAAATGCAAAAGTTACCGCTGATAACTGGGACGGTGGTATACAGCCAGAGGCAAAGAACGTGAAAGAATTGCTGGCTTCCATTCGTACAGACAAACCTATCCGGTTGGCGCCGGTAACGGTAATTCCAACAAAGGACGCTTACGACTATGTGTTAAAAAATGTAGGGGCTACCCTGCCCATACGCGATGCAGTAGATAAACGTATTGTAGAAACGGTAAAAACAGGAGAAATATATGTAGCTCCTGATGCAAAGCCCTACTACGGGAGGTTTATCAAACGCCGTTTGCCGGCTGATTCTTATAAACAAGGCATCATTACTCATCCTTCACAGGTAGGCGGTTACCCTGTTTATAAAGGTACTTCTTATATCGATAACGATAACGACGGCTTGCCGGATGAATATGAAAAAAAGAACAAATTAAATCCAAACGACAGTACGGATGCTGCAAAAATTGCCAAAAACGGTTATAGCAATATTGAGAACTATTTAAACAGTTTGGTGGATATTGCAACCGTGAAACCTGTAAAAGGAATTAGTAAGTATTAATCACTGTAAAACCGGTAAAAGTGTCGCAGTCAATTCTTAGTCGTTTTTTCAAAACCGCAGCGAAAGCTTCTGTTTTGGGCGCTGGCAAAATGATCGCTCATAAGAATATTATCGCAGGGATCATTTTACTTGCCGGCGGGGCAGCTTACTCCCAAAAGCCAAAACCTCCCCGACCCGTTTTGCCGGTTATTGTGGAGCGGGGAAGAATTGTTTATAATGAAGATACCGTAACAGGCGACAAAGTGCCGGATTTTTCTTACTGTGGGTATAAGGCCTCTGCCGAAGATATTCCCATGGTACCGGTAAAAATGGTAGTTCCTTCGATTAAGGGAGATGCAACTGCGGCGATTCAAAATGCTATTGATAAGATAGCGGCTATGCCGCCTGGTATCGACGGATTCAGGGGCGCAGTTCTACTATCCAGGGGTACTTACGAAGTTGCAGGACAATTAAAAATTACGGCATCAGGTATTGTATTACGCGGTTGTGGCGCGCAGGGGCAAACCGTTATCGTAGGCAAAGGCGTTGACAGGGATGGGTTGGTCCGTTTTGTAGGAACCGATGACAGGAAGGTAGAAAATGAAAAGGTTATCTCCCAGAAATATGTGCCGGTTGGCGCTTTATCTTTTGAATTGGCCGATTTATCTGGATTTAGGGTGGGAGATCCCGTTCTCATTAAAAGACCTTCAACCCAGGAATGGATTGACGCCCTGGGGACAAACGATTTTGGAGGTGGTGTTTCCGCTTTGGGATGGAAACCTGGTGATGTGGATATTTACTTTGACAGGACCATTGCAGCCATTGAAGGGAACAAGATTACTATAGACGCACCGCTTACCACGGCGCTCGACGAAAAGTATGGAGGGGCAACTATCGCAAAATATAACTGGCAGGGACGCATCAATAATGTCGGAATAGAAAACCTGGCTTTAGTGTCCGACTTTAACCGGTCTAATCCCAAAGATGAAGAACATCGCTGGATGGCTGTTACATTTACCAATGCAGAAGATGCCTGGGTAAGACAATTGTCTTTTAAACATTTTGCCGGTTCAGCAGTTTTTGTTAACGAAACAGCACGCCGTATTACAGTGGAAGATTGTATTTCTACTCAACCGATCTCAGAGGTTGGCGGACAAAGACGTTATACTTTCTTTACACGGGGGCAGCAAACGCTTTTTCAACGATGTTTTGCCGCCAACGGTTATCATGACTATAGTGTAGGGCATGCAACGCCAGGGCCGAATGCTTTTGTGCAATGCGTATCCGAACGACCCTATAGTTTCAGTGGTACAATAGGTCGTTGGGCTTCCGGTATCTTGTTTGATATAATGGAGGTGGATGGTAATGCCATCCGGTTGGGCAATCGTGGCCAGGATGGACGCGGCGCGGGTTGGTCGGGCGCTAACAGCTTTTTATGGAATTGTACGGCTTCGCTGATTGAATGCGATAAGCCGCCAACAGCACAAAACTGGTCTTACGGATCGTGGAGCGAATTTGCCGGTAAAGGATTTTGGGCTGAATCCAATAACCATGTTAGTCCAAGGAGCTTTTATTACCTGCAGCTGGCTCAACGGTTGGGCAAGGATGTAAGCCAGAGAGCCGCCGTGCTGGATATTGGCCAGGAAGCGTCCAGTAGTCCTACGGTTGCGGTTGCACAGGAGTTGACGGCAGAAGCATCAAAGCCCAAAGTAACCATGTATGAGTGGATTAACCAGGCAGCAAAACGCAACCCCATCAGCACAGATGCTAAAGGAATAAAAGCGGAAATAGTTAAAGGTAGCGGAGGCTGGTCTGTTTATCCGCCGCTTTCTGCTACCGGCCTTCAAATACATAACGGCTGGCTGATGCTGGGGCAGGAAGTGGCTGTTGGCAAAAGACAAAGTGTTCCCTGGTGGACCGGAGGCGTGGAAGCAAAAGCCCTGGAGCAGGCCAGGGATAAGCTATCAGTTACAAGATTTGTTCCGGGCAGGGTAGGCGCAGGTCTCACCGACGAGCTGGACCAGGTGATAGAAACCATGAAAAGCAGGAACATTGTAGCGCTGGAGCATAACTATGCTCTTTGGTACGACAGAAGAAGGGATGATCATGAACGTATACGTCGTATGACAGGCGAAGTGTGGCCACCATTCTACGAATTGCCGTTTGCCCGCAGTGGAAAAGATACAGCCTGGGATGGCCTGAGCAAATATGATCTCACAAAATACAATGCTTGGTATTGGACAAGGCTTCGGGACTTTGCATTGTTGGCTTCATTAAATAAGTTAGTGCTCATTCATCAGAATTACTTTCAGCACAACATTATAGAAGCCGGCGCACATTACGCCGATTTCCCATGGCGCTCTGCCAATAATATCAATAATACAGGGTTTAACGAGCCGGTTAACTACGCAGGAGATAAAAGGATCTTTTATGCTGAGCAGTTTTATGATCTGTCCAATCCGGTAAGAAAAAAAATACACCAGCTATACATTGAAAAGTGCCTGGATAATTTTAAGAACACACACAACGTTATTCAGCTCACCAGTGAGGAGTTTACAGGGCCCCTGCATTTTGTGGAGTTCTGGTTACAAACTATAGCTGATTGGGAAAGGAAGAACCAGGCAAAACAAATTATAGGTTTAAGTACGACTAAAGATGTGCAGGATGCCATCTTAAGAAATCCCCAATATGCATCAGTAGTAGATTTGATTGATATACGCTACTGGTATTATCAAACTGATGGGACACCTTATGCACCCCAAGGTGGAAAAAACCTCGCACCACGTCAGTGGGCTCGTCAGATAAAATCAAAAGGTACATCTTTTGACCAGGTATACCGCGCCGTAAAAGAATACCGTATGAAATATCCCGGCAAAGCGGTGATGTATTCTTCTGAGAGCGCTGATAAGTTTGGCTGGGCTATTTTAATTGCCGGCGGGTCGCTGCCTGTTCTTCCCGCAAATACCGACCGGCAATTTTTGAAGGCAGCTGCATTGATGCAACCTTCAGACAAAATCGGGGGCTATGCACTGGCTGGAAAAGAGGGGGTAATTGTATGGGGTAACGGAAAACAAGCTGTTGAAGTAGATCTGTCTGCTTATTCAGGAGCTTATAATGCTTCTTTCGTAGATACGGCATCAGGAATGTTGATTCCCGGCTCAAAAATGATCACAGCAGGAAAGGCCGTTACTGTGCAACTACCGCAACCGGGCGCGATTGTATGGATCAAAAAATAGTTGCAGATGGTGTGCTATGATGAAATTCAACCACAACTTTGATGGCGGCTGGTTGCGAGATAATTTCCGGCAGAAGCCGGGTAATATTATGAATATGCGTATGGCGGAAGTGTATTTAACTGGCGCCTGCACAGGGATGCAACTGGAAGTAACCATTTAGATGATGTGCTGGATGAGTATGCCCGGGAGCTATGCGGACGAATTTGCGCGCATTGTAAAAAATGCAGAAGTTTTATTAGTGATAAAATTGTGTAAACGTTATCATATCTGTCATACTATGTCTATATTTGGTAACAGATGTATAGTCAACGATTGCCTTATCTGATCCAAGCTATTGCTCACAACAGTGACGAACAGGCTTTTGAAGAGCTTTTCAGGATCTATTATCCGGCATTAATTTCTTACGCTTCTTCTATCCTCAGGGATAGTTATGTGGCAGAAGAGATTTGTGGTGATGTGCTATTTAACCTGTGGCAAAATCGAAAAACATTACCTACCATAAAAAATATTTCGCACTACCTGTATATTTCAGTTAAGCATGCGGCTATCAGCCATACACGAAGCAGGGGGTATAAAGAGGCTCAAAAGAATACCTCTTTAAACGATGTAGGCGAAACGCTCACCTATGAGTTGAGCAACCACGAGCTACAACTGATCAGTAAGGAAACACTAAAAGAGCTTAATACGGCAATTAACCAACTGCCCGACAGGTGCCGGCTGATTTTTAAGCTGATCAAGGAGGATGGACTAAAATATGCAGAAGTAGCGCAACTGTTAGATCTTTCTGTTAAAACCGTTGAAAATCAAATGAGCATTGCCATTAAAAAGCTGGCAGCAGCTGTTAATCACATGCTGGAAGCGCATAAAAGAAACGCCTCCTGAATTTCAGAAAATTTAAAAAAAATAAATCTTTATTTGGGGGTATCCCCCAATATTTGCGTCTGTATAGGTAATGCAATTTTATACAGGTGCTTAACGATAGGCTGATATATCTACTAATGAAACGGCAATCCGGTGAAATGACACTGGAGGAACAGCTTGAATTTTCAGAACTTACCGGGAATGATGAAAATAGCAGGCTATTTGTGGAAGCGATGAGTGAGGTTTTCAGCAGTTCGCTTATTTATCCTGACCATCAGATGAAGCCGGGTTCGGTTAACAAGGCGTTGGAGAAGATCAGGGCAAGGATGCGCGAATCTGATGCCCCTCCTGCTGGTATTAAATACAGGCGCTTGCGGCCTTATCTTGCTGTTGCCGCTGCAGTAGTCGTACTATTAGCATGCGCTTTTTTTTACAGGATGCAGGTATCCGGCCGGTCGGCTCATGCTGATAATGTAGTGGCAACCAGGAAGGGGTCAAAAACCAACTTGGTGTTGCCTGATGGAACAAAGGTTTGGGTCAACGCTGATTCGAGGCTTTCTTACGGTGAAAACTTTGGCAATCAATTACGGGAAGTTTATCTGGAAGGTGAGGCGTATTTTGATGTGGCAGAGGATAAAAGAAAGCCATTTATCGTACACACTAATAATATCGACGTTAAAGTGTTAGGCACTGCTTTTAATGTGCGCGCTTATGGTAATGAAGTTAATACACAAACTACTTTATTAAGAGGGTCGGTAGAAGTGATGTTGAAAAAAGACAACAACCGGAAAGTTTTATTGGTTCCCAACGAAAAGATCATAGTACGCAATAACCAAGGCCGAACTGATAACAGGGAATTGCCGCTGAGGCCTGTGGCGGATGTGGAACTGTTGAAGCTTACCACCGGTAAAAGAGATTCGTTATCGGTAGAAACACAGTGGACGCAAAACAGGCTCGTGTTTGAACAGGAAACGCTCGCGGATATTATCCCGGTATTGGAGCGTTGGTATAATATAACCATTGAATTAAAAAAGGTAAAAGACAGTGATATATTGTACAGAGGGGCATTTGAAAACGATTCCCTTAAAGATGTACTGGAATCCTTAAAAATGATCGGGAATTTCAGCTATATAATTCAGAAAGATAAAGTAGTTATTTATTAATGTATTGCTTATTTTAAACAATAGCCATTATGAACGAATAAGAGACATATCCAATACTAATGAAAAAGCGAAAGATGTTGCGACCACCTTTCGCTCTTGAAAAAGACAAAAAGCTGTTAGAACCAGCTATTTATTCATCTTAAACTATTTGCAATATATGAAAAAATATGCTTGCAGGGGAGTATTGTGCCCATTACTATCGCTTGTAAAATTCTTGTTGTTAATGAAGCTTGTTATTTTTATCATCATTCTTTCATCATTTCAGGCTATCGCTTTTGATGCTTCATCGCAGCAGCGGATCAACCTGGATGTAAAGAATCTGTCCATACCCCAGATTATCGAAAAAATCGAGAATGATTACAAATACCGTTTTGTTTATAACAGCGAATTGAAGAGCAGCAACCTGAAACTGGATCTGTATGCCAAAAATGCCACGCTCGATTATGTCATGCAAAACATGCTGAAAGCGACAGCCTTTTCCTATAAGAAAATAAACAAGGGACTGGTTGTTATCATCGGGAAGCCGGGTGAAAAATTCAGTATTGTAATTGAAGGGAAAGTAACCAACCCGGCTGGAAATCCTTTATCGGGCGTAAGCGTTGTGGAAAAGGGAACGAACAATGGCGTATCAACTGCGGAAGACGGGAGTTATCGCATCACTGTAAAAGATGAAGATGCCGTATTGACATTTTCCATAGTAGGGTATAACGCGCTGGATGTTTCAGTTAAAGACAACAATTACTCCCAGGTTACACTCTATGCCGCCGAAAATAAAATGGATGAAGTAGTTGTAATAGGCTATGGCACTACAAAAAGAAAAGATCTTACCGGTGCTGTATCAAGTGTAAAAGCCGATGATATAGTTCGGTCGCCGGCGCATAATGCCATGGAGGCATTGCAGGGGCAGGTACCGGGATTGGACATTGTGCGTAACTCGGGAAAAGCTACTTCTGGTGTTACTATGAATATTCGCGGTAAAAGATCTTTATCCACGGCCAAAGATGAATATGGTAATTTAATAGCAAATAATCCTTTAATTATTATCGACGGAGTGCAAGGGGGCAATATTACTGATATTCCTCCCCAGGAAATAGAGTCCATCGATGTTATGAAAGATGCATCCTCTACCGCCATATATGGTTCACAAGGCGCAAACGGGGTGATCATAGTAACCACTAAAAGAGCTAAATCCGGGAAAGCCAAAATAGCATACAATGGCTATGTTGGTTTAAACGGCTGGGCCCAGTACCCTAAAATGCGAACGGGCGATGACTATATAAAGCTTCGTCGCGAAGCCTATAAAACTGCCGGGCAATGGTCGTCTCCGGCTGATGACCAGATACTCTTTACACCTGAAGAATGGTCGGCCATACAAAACAATCAGTGGATCAATTGGGTGGATGAGGTGAATCATACCGGCATAGTGCAAAACCACCAGGTGAGTATTTCGGGCGGTACGGAAAAAACAACGGGCTTGTTATCAGCAGGCTATTACCGCGAAAAAGGATCGCTTAAGGACGATTTGTTGGATAAATATAATATCCGAACCGTCATCGATCATAATTTCAGCAATATTTTTAAAGCCGGAGCGTCTGTAAATCTGACCCATTATACGGGGTATGAGCGGGCCGAGAATGTGTTATGGCGCGCGGCTACCAACGAACCTTTGGGCCGTGCCTATAATGATAGCGGCAGGGTAATTCTCTATCCGCTTGGCACAGCCGGAAAAGTGAGCCCGCTGGCTGACGAAGCTAGTGAGTATACGGCAAAATACCAGCGTTTAACGACGAATGTTTTTGCAAACGGGTATGCGGAGCTGCGACCTGTTAAAGGAGTCTCATTGCGCTCTAATCTGGGGACCAATTTTTCATTCAGGCGCAGCAATGATTTCCAGGGCGCCCAGTCTATTGATAGAGCAGAGTTAAATACCGGCGCCATCGCGTCCGTATTAGCTACAGAAAAAAGCTTTATAACCTGGGACAATATCCTGAACTATACCAAAAAACTGGGTGATCATTCCTTTGCTTTAACAGGATTGACTTCCTGGACCCAATCTAAATTCAGGAGCTCTTATAGTGAAGGCGCCGGCCAGTTAATACCCAGCCAGCTTTGGCATAACCTCGCTGCGAATGCAAAAGAATCTTATGTGATACGATCGGGCTATGTACAAAGTCAGACCTTCTCTTATGCGGCCAGATTGAACTATAATTATCTCGGTAAATACCTGCTCACTGTATCCAACAGGTGGGATGGTGCTTCCAGGCTGGCAGAAGGTAATAAATGGGCTGCATTTCCATCGGCGGCTTTGGCCTGGCGCTTGATTGATGAAGGATGGTTTGCAAATGTAAAAAACCTGAACGAGTTAAAGTTGAGAGCCAGTTGGGGTATGACCGGTAACTCCGGTATCAGTGAATACGGCACCCAGTCTTATTTAAATGCACTCACTAACTCTGCATTCCAGGACAGAGGTTTTACCTACTATGTATATAATCCTTTTCTGGGTAATGTTGATCTGGGTTGGGAAAAGTCAGCTTCTACCAATATCGGCCTTGACTTTGGGATTTTAAATAACAGGATAGTGGGTAGCGTAGATTATTATTATACTAAAACCACTGATATCCTTCTGCCGCGTACCCTGCCCACTTCGATGGGTAGTGGTAATAACACACCTTTCCAGATCTATCAAAACATAGGATCTACCAGCAATAAAGGCATCGAATTAAATCTGACTACTGTAAACATCAGGAAGCAAAACTTTAACTGGCAAACCAATATCACTTTTGCGCATAACACAGAAAAGATCCTTGACCTGATTGATGGCCGGGATATTATAGGTGCGGTAAACCGGGAAACCGAAAGTTTACTGATCGGGCGTCCTTTAAAAACCTTCTATACTTTTAAAAGATTGGGTATCTGGCAAACCGATGAAGCTGCCGAGGCTGCTACATACTTCAAAGATGCAGCCAAAACACAGCCTTTCAAACCGGGTGATATAAAGCTGGCTGATCTGAATGGAGACTTTGTGATAGACGAGATCAATGATGTGCAGTATATCGGTACAACATCACCACGCTGGACAGCTGGGTTGAATAACACATTCCGTTATAAAAATATAGATCTTACGTTATATATCATTAGCCGTTGGGGGCACATGATGGCATACGACTTCACAGGAGCGTATGATCCGTCTGGTAAAGGTAATGCGCCGGCTTACCTGGACTATTGGACACCGGAAAATCCATCCAATGATTTTCCAAGACCAGATAATACCAACTTCTATAATTACCGGGGATACCTGGCTTTAAACTATGTAGACGCATCGTATGTTAAGCTAAAAACGGTGTCATTGGGATATACATTCCCTTCTTCTGCATTGAGCCGGTGGGGAATGGCAGACCTGAGGATCTATGCTTCTGGTAACAATCTGTTTACCCATGCGCGAAGCCACTTTGTAAAAAATTATGATCCGGAGAGAGGTGGTTCTGCCAAATCACCGCTTCAGCGCCAGTTTGTACTGGGCTTAAACGTAAGTTTATAGAAGTATAGAAATGCTGCCAGATATAAGATGTAAACGGCCCGGGCTCCCCAGTTCAGGTTGCGTGAATCAGCTTTCGAAATTAGTGATATGAAATGTGCCGCAGCGATCTTCATTACAGAGGAATGATTACATGGCGAATTTCCTGCCCGTTTGGTCAAGCGGGAACTCATACTAAAAACATTAAAAAATATACAGATGAAAAATTGGATTCAATACATTTCTCATAAAAAACTGATACCCCTGTATTGCTCGGTGATGTTATTTTCCTGTAGCTTAAAGGAGTTTAATCCCGGAGGTACCACAGCCGACGTCGTATTTGCTGCACAGGAAGGCATGAATGCCCTCGTTAATTCGGCCTATGTTAATTATGGCGGGCAATTTTACGGCCGGGAGGATATCGTAATGCTGACGGAGGGAGGTACCGATCTTTGGATCAATATAGCGAACAGCGGCTATGGCCGGCAAATGACCAAGTACGAAGAACTCACTTCGGGAACGGGACAGCTCAGGAATACCTGGAACCGTTTATATGAGATTATCAACTATTGTAATGCAGGCATTGAGCGGATAGACGCAGTACCTTATAATTCAGCGGATGAAAAGAAGGCGCGCAAAGGAGAATTACATTTCCTCAGGGCTTATTCTTATTGGCATATTGTTGAGTTTTACGGGGGAGTTGATTTACGTACGCAGGAAACAAAAACAGCCGTACTCACAGCGCAACGGAGCCCTGTATCTGCATTTTACGATTTAATGTTGCAGGACCTTGATGTAGCCATAGCCAATCTGCCGGTGGACCCGGTGCCGGCAACGGATATCGGAAGGGCTACTTTAAAAGCTGCTTACGGATTGAAGGCCAGGGCAGCCCTAACAAGAGTGGCTTATGAGACATCACAGGCCGAAAAGGATCGTTACTATCAAATGGCGAAGGACGCTGCTACTTACGTAATTAATCACCAGTCGGCCCTAAAAGTGTCGCTGTATGCCACGCCTTCAGAAGTGTTTGCACCTGCCAATAATAAGATAAATAAGGAAGCCATGTTCGTGGTAACGCATTCTACTGTTCAGTCTCTAAATCCTCAGCCCAACAATCCCAATCGCCTGCATATGTGGTTTAAAGCAAAATATTCGGCCAAGGCGGGTATGGTTCAAAGCCTGGCGTATGGAAATGATAACAATGCCCGGTCGGGCTCCATGTGTATGATGCCCACACGCAGGTTACTTGAATTGTATAATGAGCAGGTAGATGGACGATACAAGGCCTGGTTCAGGGAAACCTATAATCAAAATAACAGCAATTATGCATGGACGGCCGATGACCTGGCGGCTTTTGAAAAACCGGCAGGCATGTTGGGTACACGAATCAACCAGGGGGAGATTGCATTAATGTATACTAAACAGAAAATCGCTGATAAGAGAACCAGGCCTTATGCAGTAGTGGATATTGATGATATTTATACCGGTGACAGAGTTTCTACGAATGCCCGGTTCAATATATGCTTTCCTGCTTTAACAAAATTTGATGACCCGAACCTTCCGGCGCCCAATTCCAACTTTGGTACAAAGGATGTTATTGTAATGAGGCTACCCGAAATGTATTTTATCGCTGCTGAATGTGAAATAATGATGTCTGGTGGTTCTAAAACCAGGGCTGCCGAGCTGATCAATATAATCAGGAAACGGGCGGCAGTTGCGGGGAGAGAAGGCGAGATGATGGTTACTGAATCACAGATGACGATAGATTTTTTATTGGAGGAAAAGGCAAGGGAGTTTTGTGGCGAACATATCAGGTGGTTTGACTTAAAAAGAACCGGCAAATTGTATGATTATGTAAAAGCGTATAATAAAGATATTCCATTGATTCAGCCGTTTCATGTATTGCGGCCCATCCCGCAGATGTTTCTCGATGCGATCACGAACGCGGCTGAGTTTGGGCAAAATGCAGGATATTAAACAGATTTGGCACTCGCCAACGGCTCTTTTACCATCAAAAGGAGAGCCGTTGTTTTTACTATATGGATACATCCGGGTTATTATCGTGTAGTCAAGAAGCTTATTTGGAATAAGGCTGGCTATGTAGTATATTGGTAACGCTTACATTTTTAACGATTGTGATCATGCCAAAGAACATTTCATCAGGTTTGAAAGAAGTGGCGCGCTATGCCGGCGTATCTATTGCCACTGTATCCCGTGTTATCAATGCCGACCCCAAGGTAAAAAGTGAGACGGCGCTGGCAGTACAAAAAGCCATTAAGGAATTAGGCTATCGGCCTAATCGGGTTGCCCAAAGATTAAGGGCTACAACCGCACGCCGCCGCCTGGTGGGATTATTAATCCCGGATATACAAAATCCGTATTATGTAGATATTATCAGGGGGGTAGAAGAATTCGCATACAGCCAGAATACTACCGTGATCATCGGGAATTTTTCCCAGGACCCTACCAAAGAAGAACTGTATATCGATATACTGAGAAGTGAGTCGGTAGACGGCCTGATTGTAGCTACTACACCGGGTACAGAAAAAAAGGTAGAACAATTGATAGAAGATGGTATCCCCGTGGTTTGTATCGACAGGGGACTGAAAAGCCTTAAGGCAGATGTAGTAAAAACAGACAATGAGCTCGGCGCCGTTATGGCCACCACACATTTGATCAGCTTGGGCCACCAGCGTATTGCGCATATTGCAGGCGATATGGAAATCCCTACTACTCACGAGCGTATCGCAGGTTATAAAGCGGCTTTAAAAAAGCACAAGCTAAAGATAGATCCGTCGCTGATCTATAGTAAAAAATCGGATTATGAAAGTGGGGTAGCGCTGACCAAGAAGATATTGGCACTCAAAAACAGGCCCACAGCTATTTTTACCGCAAACAACCTGCTTACATTAGGCGCGTTGGAAGTGCTGCACGGGTATAAGGTAAAAATTCCCAGGCAGATGGCAATTGTTGGTTTTGATGATGTGTACTGGGCTACCTCCTTAAACCCGGCTCTAACTGCGGTAAAGCAGTTTGGCTACGAAATGGGGCAACAGGCTGCAGAATTATTATATAAAAAGCTGGCTAACCCGCAGGCGTCGCCTACCAGCTTTATTATAAAACCGGAACTGATGATCAGAAAATCATGCGGCACGCGTTGATTTTTTTTAGCTGCTTATGTAAACGTTTACACGATCCAAAAAAATTGTCATTAATAATTGTAAAGCATATGAAATATCTACACTTTTTTAAAAAGGCATTACTGTTATTGCTGTGTTTTGGCTCCCTTGTGGCTACAGCCCAGGAAGGAACGGTGACGGGACTGGTACTTGATGAAGCAAGCGGGCAACCTTTGGCCGGAGCCAACGTGGTGATAAAAGGAACCAATCAGAATATTCCCGTGTCCTCAGACGGGGGATTTACATTTAAGGTGGCCAATACCAGTACCGTTTTAACGGTGAGTTATGCAGGCTATGTCACCAGGGAAGTAAATGTTGGCAGCGAAACCAACTTACACATCCTGCTGACCAGTACGAGTGGCAATTTGAACGAAGTGGTTGTAATAGGTTATGGCACCCAACGGAAGAAATCGGTCACCGGTTCAGTAGCTTCTGTTAACTACGATCAGTTCAAAGACCGCTCTTTTAGCAATGTGGTACAATCGCTAACCGGTACAGTTCCGGGAGTGAACATATCCCAGTCACAGGGTGCGCCGGGTGTGGCGCCTGTAATCCAGATCAGGGGTATCAGCTCTGTTACGGCGGGTACCAATCCTTTATTCGTGGTAGACGGTGTGCCTCTGGAAGATTTTAATATGAACATGATCAACCCGCAGGATATTCAATCAGTAGAAATATTGAAAGATGCTTCCTCCGCAGCCATCTATGGCTCCAGGGGTGCGAATGGAGTAGTAATGGTTACTACCAAGCTGGGTAAGCCTGGTAAAGCTATTGTTACGGCGGGCTTTGAATATGGCATTCAAAAAGTAACGCGTAAGATCGATATGATGGATGCGCAGCAATGGATCCGTTATTATGTAGCGGCAAAAAATAATGCCTGGGTTGATCTGAACCCGGCTGTTAATAAAGCTACAGATCCTAATAGCGCCCGGGGTAGTTCTACATTGTATAAAATACCGGAAGAGTTTATCAATAGCCCTGAGCAGTTTGGTGCAGGTACCGACTGGCAGGATGTAATGTTTAGAACAGCACCCATGGCCAATGCGCAGCTATCTGTATCGGGTGGTACCGACAAAACCCAGTACCTGTTCTCTGCCGGCCTACTCAACCAGGACGCCGTATTAGATCAAAACTATTATCGCCGCCTGGCTTTGCGATCCAATATCCGCCAAAAGATCTCAGATAAATTGTCTGTTGGATTGAACCTGAGTTTAACCGGCATTCATGACAGAACAGATGGCATCGATGGAAAGAGTGATGTGATCAGCCTGGCTTTGCAAAGTGATCCCATTTTTCCTATCTACAATGAAAACGGCAACCTGGGTATTGTAGACCCCAATTCTATCTGGAACCGTTACCTGCAGTATAATCCCGTAAATCTCTGGCATCCTTATGCTACTACCAGGTTTACCGATAAAAAAAATAAGGCGTATAACACTTTTGCTTTAGGATATCTTGAATATAATATTATTGAAGGTTTAAAGTTTAAATCGAGCCTGAGTGCAAACGTTTCCAATAATTCTTACAATTTTTACCGGTTTAAAAACCAGGGATATGGGTATAACCAGGACCTGGCAACTTCAACAGCAACTGCCAGCTCGGGGAATAAATTGAACTGGCTTTGGGAAAATACTGCTACGTATGATTTTGCTGTAGCCGAACATAATTTCAATGTGCTGGCGGGTTACACTTCTCAAAAAGAGCGTACTGAATTTCAGTCGGTAACAGCTGCAAATTTTCCCAATGACCTGGTGCAGACCATTAACGCGGGCACGGTTACCGGCGGTACTTCTACCGCATCAGAGTGGGCGATACAAAGTTACCTGGGAAGGGTAAACTATAATTTCCGTAATAAGTATTTTTTATCGGCCAGTATCAGGCGGGATGGCAGTTCGAGGTTCAGCCGCAACAATCAATGGGGCTATTTTCCATCGGTTTCGGCGGGATGGGTGATATCTGACGAAAACTTTTTGAAAGAAGCAGGTGCATTGAATCTTTTAAAGCTGAAAGCCAGTTATGGTAGCGTAGGTAATAACCAGATACCTAACTACGGTGCTATTGGCTTATTAGGAGGTGTTAATTATGTATCGAATGGAAATATTATAGCTGGCTTAAAGCCAATCACCCTGGATAATACTGGTTTGCGTTGGGAGAAAACTAACCAGGCCAACATAGGCATTGATATAGCTTTTTTAAAGAACAGGCTTTCTGCAACTATTGAGGTGTATCGCTCCATTACACAGGATATGTTGTTAAATGTGCCCATACCGGATATCACAGGCTTTTCAAGCCAGTTGACCAATATTGGCAAAATGCGTAACACTGGTCTGGAAATACTGGTGTCATCAAAAAATATCCAGCGTGAATTTACCTGGGCTACCGATGTAAACTTTAGTTTGAATAGAAATAAGGTATTGCAGCTGGGGCCAGGCAATGCACCTATTTACTATACAGATTGGGAAACTACTGTACGTACTGCAGTAGGCTCGCCAATCTCTGATTTTTACGGCTATGTATTTAATGGTGTTTACAATAACACTGCAGAAATAGAGAACAGTCCTCATGAAGCCACTACAAGACCGGGAGATCCGATTATCGTGGATGTTAACGGAGATGGCAAGATCACTACCGATGATAGAACGGTTATCGGAAACAACCAGGCTAAGTTTATTGCCGGCATTACCAATCGATTTGGTTACAAAGGAGTAGAATTGTCTGTTTTACTACAGGGACGTTATGGTGGTGAAATTGTAAATCAAAACTACCGCTTTCTCGGATTCTGGAATAGCGGGAGAGGGCTATATGCGGGCGCTGCAAACTTCTGGGAATCTGAACAGAACCCAGGGGATGGCGTTAATCCCAGGCCTTCAGCCAACAGGCGGCCATTTCAACAGGGCTTTTCTACGCTTTGGGTAGAAGATGCTTCCTTTCTTAGGGTGAAGAATATTACCCTGTCTTATAATATCCCGCAAACGGTTCTACGTAAAACACCTTTCAATAATTTAAGAGTGTACGTAAACGCCGACAATGTGAAGCTGTTTAGCAGGTATACAGGGTATGATCCGGAGAATACCACTTATAAGGCCACCAATTACAGTGCAGGTACATCAGCTGCTAACACAGGGGTATCCAGCTCGTCCTTACCAACGGGCGCAATGCTGGGTGTGGATTATGGATCTTATCCTTTGCCACTGGTTGTCACTTTTGGTTTGAAAACTTCATTTTAGAAATCTTCAGCAATGTTTAAAAAATCAGTTATGAAAGGAATACATCATTTCAATAAAATAGCACTACCGATGTTGGTTGTTCTTTTTGTCAGTTGCGGAAAATCATTTACCGATCTGGCTCCTATTTCCAATGCCAATACCAATAATTTTTATAAGACGGAAGCAGATTTTGAGTCGGGTATCACCGCCGCCATGAATACCTTGTATGGAGTATATGCGCCGGAAGGCCCGGTTTCGTATACAGGGGAATTAATGGGTGACAATGCCACTTTGTATATTATAGCGGGTGCGCAGGCGGACAAGCATGCGTTCAGGGACTATGCCATTCAAACTCCCAATACGATGGTGTATGCTTTTTGGAGACAGTTTTACAGTGCCTTATTTGCCGTTAACACGGTGCTGGATAAACTACAAACGGCTACTCAACTGGACCTAGAATACAAGAAGGTGGCAGAAGCCGAAATGCGCTTTTTAAGGGGGCTTTATTATTTTAATATGGTTCGTTTATGGGGAGGAGTTCCGTTGGTAACAAAAGCTGTTGCTGCCCAGGAAGCCTATAGTATATTAAGATCATCTGAGGCGGAAGTGTACAACCTGGTAAAATCCGATCTGCAATATGCTGCGGATAACCTGCCCGTTTCGGCCAATGTTAAACTGGTAGGGCGCCCCACCAAAGGAGCTGCGCAAACTGTGTTGGGAGAAGTGTACCTGACGTTGGGAGACAAGCAAGCTGCTGCAAGCAATTTGCTGGAAGTATACAATAGCGGTCAATATGCATTGCAGCCGACCTTTGCCGGGGTTTGGGGGCCTACGGTTAAGAATACTAAGGAAGCTGTTTTTGAAATTCAATATGCGGCCAACGCTGCGACGGGTACTCATAGTCCTTACCAGCAATTCTTTTTCCCCAATGTAAACGCCCTTGGGTTTTCGGGAGTAGGCATGAACCAGGTTACTGACGACCTGTATAATGAATATGAACCCGGCGATCCAAGAAGGGATATCACTATAGCGCCGGGTTACCAAAGTGGTGCAACTTTTCTACAGCAGAAGTATTTCCAGAAATGGGCGCATCCCAATGCTGCTATTAACGGAACAACCCTGTTAGCTAATAATGACTTTATGGTGTATCGTTTTGCAGATGTGTTGCTGATGTTGACTGAAGCCACGGGGGATGCTCAGTATATGAACCAGGTAAGAGCCAGGGCTGGTTTGCCATTATGGGGCGCTGCCGGTTACCCTGTAAATAAATACGGAACCGTAGCACTGGCCCTTGAGCACGAAGCCCGCGTGGAGCTGGCAGGTGAATTCAAAAGATGGTTTTTATTAAAACGATCAGGTCGGGCTATTCCCGTGCTTACAGCTAAAGGAAAACCGGTTACACAGGAAAAACTGGTACTCCCTATCCCGGATATCGTTTGTTTACAAAACGACCAGATCACCCAGAATTCAGGCTATTAATTCCGGAAAGAAATGGGAATAATTGATGGAGCAGCAGGGAGGGATGGAATAAATTTCCAAGATGATGGAAATAATTGTTAGATATACAATTTCTCTCCTTGTCTGCTTTATCTTAGAAACGCCGAATGCCAGGATTAGTAGGGGCAGGGCTTTTAATATTTACGAACTCATATTTTGCTTGTGTTTATGAAACGATTCTTGGTATTAGTTTTTTTAGTGGTTTATTTATGGAATGATGGGATGGCGCAACAGATGCAGCCGTTGAAAATTTCACAGAACCAACGCTTTTTCCAGACGGCCGATGGTAAACCTTTCTTTTGGTTGGGAGATACCGGTTGGTTACTCTTTATAAAATGCAGCAGGGATGAGGTTTTGCAATACCTGGATACACGTCAGCAACAGGGTTTTAATGTAGTGCAGGTGATGGTACTACATACTTTGGGAGCAAAGAATGTATACGGTTCCAAAGCACTGAAGGAGGCAGATATCAGTCAGCCACTTACAACACCCGGAGATGCTTTCGGCGATACAACAGCATATGATTTCTGGGACCACGTAGACTTTGTTGTAAGGGAAGCCGAAAAGCGCGGTATTTATATGGCCCTGGTACCGATTTGGGGATCGGCCGCTAAAGAGAAAACAGTAACTGCCGCTAAGGCTGCAGTATATGCAAAGTTCCTGGCAGAGCGTTATAAAAATAATACCAACATTATCTGGCTGAACGGTGGAGATATTGAAGGTAATGCTAAAACGGATGTATGGGAAGCTATCGGGACCACGATTAAAAAGTATGATAATGCTCATTTAATGACCTATCACCCCAGAGGCCGTTATTCTTCAACCGATTGGTTTCACAATAGAAAATGGCTGGATTTTAATATGTTCCAGAGCGGGCATCGCTCTTATGCGCAGGATACCTCAATGAAAGAGAAACATCGTCATGGAGAAGATAACTGGAGATTCGTGGTGACTGATTATAATATGAAGCCTGCCAAGCCTGTGCTGGATGGCGAACCTTCTTACGAAAACATCCCTTATGGTCTGCATGACAGCCTGCAGCCGCGCTGGACAGCTGCGGAAGTACGCCGCTACGGTTATTGGAGTGTTTTTGCGGGTGGTGCAGGATTTACTTACGGAGAGAATGCTGTTATGCAGTTCAACAAAATGGGTGATGCCGATGCCAACTTCGGGGTATTCAATAACTGGAAAGAGACCATCAATGCGCCGGGTGCATTACAAATGAAGTACCTGAAGGACCTGGTACTTTCTTACAGTTATTTCGACCGCAAGTCTGCCCAGGAAATCATTGCCGATAACACACAGAAAAGATATAATTACATCATAGCAACAAAAGGCCCTGGCTATGCTATGGCTTATACTTATACGGGGAGAACATTTAAAGTAAATACGGCAAAGCTGGGTTTTAAATTGTCATCTGCACAGTGGTATAGTCCTGTTGATGGGGCTACACAATCTATTAGCTTAAAAACAAAAACAGGTATTGTAAGTTTTGATCCTCCGGGGCAACCCCAAAATGGTAACGATTGGGTGTTGGTATTAAAGAAATAGCTTCAATAATACACAGTGATTTAATTGACAGAAGTTGCAGAAATAAAACGGATGTCGTGGTGAGCCTGACGAACCACATTTATAATTTAACTGACCCCGGGTTTATTGACCAATAAAATAAACGATTTGAAAAAAAATATAGCCATATTGATTGCGATTGCTATTATCGCGGTGTCTTGCTCTAACAAGGCATATTTATTCACCTCATTTCACGAGCCTGCCGATGCGGGTTTACGGATGTTATATAGTTATGATGGATATCACTGGAAGGATTTTGATACGGTTTTTCTGAAACCTGAAGTGGGAACACAAAAAGTAATGCGGGATCCGTCGATGGTACAGGGGCCTGACGGTGTTTTTCATCTGGTATGGACCAGTAGCTGGCAAAAGGACAAGGGTTTTGGCACTGCCTCTTCAAAAGATTTAATTCATTGGACCGCTCAAAAACATGTTCCGGTAATGGAGCACGAGCCAGGTGCTGTAAATGTATGGGCGCCGGAATTGTTTTATGACGATGTGCAAAATCAATTTATTATTGTATGGGCTACAACCATACCCGGCCGTTTCGAAAGAGGTATTGAACCGGATAGTAATAATCATCGCCTGTATGCCACCACTACCAAAGATTTTCAAACATTTACGCCCACCCAATTATTCCTGGATCCAAAATTTAGTGTAATTGATGCGCAAATTGTTAAAAGAAAAGCCAATGATTATGTCCTGATCCTGAAAGACAATACCAGGCCTGAGCGAAATGTTAAAGTAGCTTTTGGCAGCTCACCCATGGGCCCCTGGAAAAATATTTCAAAACCTTTTACAGAGAATTTTACCGAAGGCCCCAATACCGTAAAATTAAAAAAGGAATGGCTGATTTATTTCGACTCTTATCGTAAGAAAACTTATGAAGCTGTAGCAACTAAAGATTTTATTCACTTTGAAAATGCCAATAATAGGATAAGCATTCCCGAAGGGCATAAGCATGGAACTATTGTACCGGTGAAGAAGAAAGTAGTAAAGCAGCTGTTGAGGGATGTTCATAAGAAATAGGTAATGGATCATCGATCATGGTTCATAGCCTTGACTTTGACATGATCTATGAACTATCAACAATGAACTGAATAAAATATTATCATGAAAAATCTTTTTACATATTTACTAAGTATTAGTGCACTTACCGGTATCGCGCAACAGGATACAGCGCGCTATATCGGGCCAACCTTATCTAACGTGGACTACCATCATGGCCAACTAACACCGGTGGTAGGAGTGCATAATATCCAGGTGTTCAGGGCCAACAGAGAGCATCCCGAGTGGGCAGGAGGTATGAACTGGACTTATAACCATCAGCCCATGCTGGCTTATTGGAACAATACTTTTTACATGCATTTTTTGAGTAACCCCGTTGGCGAGCATATTGCTCCGGGCGCCACTTATTTATTCACCTCTAAAGATGGCTATAACTGGTCGAAACCCATCGACCTGTTTCCTGTTTACCGCCTGCCTGATGGATTTAAAAAGAAAGACGATACGGCTGTAGCTAAAAATATTGATGCCGTGATGCACCAGCGCATGGGATTCTATACGGCTAAAAATAATAAGCTGCTGGCATTGGGTTATTACGGTATTGCCCTGTATGCCAAAGATGATCCTAATGATGGTAATGGTGTGGGACGTGTGGTACGGGAAATTAATAAAGATGGTAGTTTAGGTCCTATTTATTTTATAAGATACAATCATGACTTTAACGAGAAAAATACCAATTACCCTTTCTATAAAAAATCAAAGGATAAGGCTTTTATAGCTGCCTGTGATGAATTATTGGCACAACCCCTGCAGATGCAGCAATGGGTGGAAGAAGCGGATAGAAATGATCCGTTGATTCCACTGCAGAAAGAAGTAAAGGCGTTTAGTTACTATCATCTGCCGAATGGCCGTGTAATAGGTTTCTGGAAAAATGCTTTAACCAGCATGTCTGCTGATAACGGCAAAACCTGGCTCTACAATCCTCTCAGGGCGCCGGGCTTTGTGAATTCCAACGCCAAGATCTGGGGGCAGAAAACGATCGACGGAAAGTATATGACAGTATATAACCCGAGTGAATTCAGATGGCCGCTGGCATTATCGGTAAGTGATGACGGATTAAACTATAAAAATCTTTTATTGGTTAACGGTGAGATCACTTCCATGCGCTACGGAGGTAACTATAAATCCTACGGACCCCAGTATGTACGCGGCATCCAGGAAATGAACGGAACGCCTCCGGGAAAGAATAATTGGGTTACTTACAGTGTCAATAAAGAAGATATGTGGGTTGCAAAAATTCCCATGCCTGTTCAAAGCCTGGTGCCGGGAAATGTGAATGACCAGTTTTCTTCATTGAAAGACGGTGAAGAATTAAATAGCTGGAACTTGTACAGCCCGCTTTGGGCGCCTGTTTCCATTGTAAAGGAAAATGGTAAAAAGGTTTTGTCTTTAAAAGACTTTGATCCTTTCGACCTGGGCAAGGCAGAACGTGTAGTGCCGGAAGCCAGCCGGGTGAAGATAGAGTTTAGCGTTACACCACAGCAAACAGCCAATGGACGTCTGGATATTGAAGTACAGGATGCCCGCAATATGCCTTGCCTGCGTTTGTCCTTCGATTCAACTGGTAATATTATAACCAAAGCTGGTTACCGCGATAAAGCTTTATCAAAATATGAAGCGGGTAAAGCCTACAATTTTATTATTGAACTGAACACGGCTACAAGATTATATACTGTTTCTATCAACAGCAGTAAGCCCAACAACAATATCATATTTGCGCCCATACATAAGGTACATCACGTGAGCTTCAGAACAGGCGGCGTAAGGCGTTTCCCTAATGCCGATACTCCTACCGACCAGATGTACGATTTACCCAACGCAGGGGAAAAGGATAAAGAAGCGGTTTATAATATTAGCTATTTCAAATACTCGATGCAAATTGGAGCAGAATCGGCAGAATGAAATAGTCTGCTCAGAATTTAATAAAAACAGAAGTAATGCTATTATTTAGAAGATCAATATTCCTCTTTCTGGGTTATATAACAGGTTTTAGCGGTTTTGCGCAGCCCGCGGTATTGAAATTTGAAAGCTTCAAACATTATGCGGATCGTTTCAATACAATGGAAGATGAACCCATCGTACAGGCGATTCCCAATAGCGAGTCCTGGCAGTGGATGCAAAAAAATATTCCGCTCCTGGAAACTCCTGATAAGAATTTCGAGGAAATATTTTATTTCCGCTGGTGGACATTGCGAAAGCATATCCGGAAAACGGAACAAGGGTTTGCATTAACCGAATTCCTGGTACAACGTTCTTATGCTGATAAATATAACCTTATCAGTAGCGGCCTGGGCCATCATATCTATGAATCCCGGTGGCTGCACGATCAGCAATACCTGGATGATAACCTGCGGATATGGTACCGGGGTAATGATGGTAAACCGTTTAAAAAATTGCGCGCTTACAGTAGCTGGAATATGGATGCGATTTATAATCGTTACCTGGTGAACGGTAATGCCCAATTTGTAAAAGATTATTATCCGGATCTAACTGCTGACTATGCAGGATGGGAATCTGAAAAACGTAATCCCGGAGGACTTTTCTGGCAGTTTGATGTACGGGATGCAATGGAAGAAACCATTAGCGGCGGACGGAAAGAAAAGAACCCCAGGCCCTCTATCAATGGTTATATGTATGGCAATGCCAGGGCATTATCGGCCATTGCAAAATTGGCAGGCGATTCAACCGGTACTGGTTTATATTCGAGAAAAGCAGATAGCATTAAAGTGGAAGCACAGCAAAAGCTCTGGAATACAAAAAGTAATTTCTTTGAAGTTAGAAAAGAGAAAGGCGACACACTGGCACAGGTAATGGAGGAGATTGGATTTATTCCCTGGTATTTTAATCTGCCCGATGCTAAATATAGTGTAGCCTGGAAGAAACTAATGGATACCAAACATTTCAATGCGCCGATCGGTATTACTACTGCGGATCGTAGCCACCCGGGTTTCAGAACCCATGGCTGCTGCAAATGCGAGTGGGACGGCGCCGTATGGCCCTTTGCCAGTGCGCAAACATTAACAGCTATGGCCAATTTACTGAATAATTATAAGCAATCGTACGTTTCTAAAAATGACTACTATATACAATTGCAAAAGTATGCGCAGTCTCAGCATAGAGATGGTAAGCCTTACATAGGTGAATATATGGATGAGAAAACCGGGCAGTGGTTAACTGATGATAAGCGCGGTCGCTATTATAATCATTCCACTTTTAACGACCTCGTGATCAGTGGCCTGATAGGTTTGCGTCCCAGGGCTGATAATATCATTGAAGTGAATCCTTTGCTGCCTTCAGGTAAATGGGACTGGTTTGCATTAGATAATATTTTATATCATGGAAAAATTATTACCATTCTTTGGGATAAAACCGGGAAGAAATACGGAAAAGGCAAAGGCTTGTCGGTATGGGCAGATGGTAAGCTGGTAGCCAATTCAAAAAAGTTGTCAAAGTTAACAGGTACTTTATAAGCCAGTGTTAACTTGAACCGTTTAATAAGGCAGTGTTTAAGATCAGTATGAAACGTTTTTTCTCCATATTTTTATCCCTCTTCCTGGCACAAAGCAGCCATGCCAGGCTGGTGCTTCCCAAAATATTAGGGCACAATATGGTACTGCAGCAAGGTGTTCCCGTGGCTATATGGGGTTGGGCTGATGCAGGACAGGAAGTGGTTGTTAAATTTAAAGGTCAGCTTAAAAAAACAACTGCTGATACTAAAGGCGGTTGGAAACTTTATCTAAACCCGTTAAGAGCTTCTTTTGATAATGCTTCTATTCATATTAAAGCGGGTGCAGAACAAATACAGTTAAATCATATCCTGGTAGGCGAAGTGTGGTTATGCTCCGGACAATCGAATATGGAATTTGCAATGCGCAAGCTTGCCAAGCTGAAGCCCCCGGCCGGTGCCAGCTGGCCTGTTAATGAAGTAGCCGAGGCCAACAATAAGTCACTGCGTATTTTCCTGGTGGAAAGAAAGAAAATGAATCCGGATTCTACACATAGCGGATGGTATGAAGCAACAGCCCCTGCTTTGGGTAGTTTTTCTGCTGTGGGGTATTTTTTTGCCAAAGAACTGAGTCAAAAATTGAAGGTTCCCATAGGAGTGATCTCTGCTGCCATCCCGGGCAGTGGCATAGAGCCCTGGATGCCGGCTGAAGCTATGTTGAAGGAAAGCTTTTTTAATAATAACACAGGGGATTCTACACGCAGGATCAAAGATGGTTCGGGTAAGTTTTACACGACGATGATAGAACCGTTGATCCCGTTTTCACTAAAAGGTTTTCTATGGTACCAGGGAGAGAACAACTGCTTCCTGCAGGAGCGATTAGAGTACACCTATAAGATGAAATCGCTGATTAACTACTGGAGAACCAAATGGGAGAATAACAAGCTACCGTTTTATTATGTACAGATTGCACCTTATTATTATTCAAAAGCAAAAGATCGTCCTTACACTGTTTATAGCGAACCCGAGTTTTGGGAAGCTCAGGCTGCAGCGCTTGCCATTCCAAACACAGTGATGATAGCCACTACTGATCTGATTGAAGATCCGGCAGATCTGCACCCGGTAAATAAATGGGCCGTAGGCGAAAGATTGGCAGCTTCCGCATTAAGCAATACTTACAAAATGGATGACAAACCTGCCATGGGCCCGCTGTTTAAATCGGCTGTAAAAAGCGGTCAATCCTTTATTATCGATTTTGACTATAAAGGAAAAGGGCTCAAAAGCAACGATGGTGCTCCATTGAACTATTTTGAAGTTGCAGATAAAAAAGGTAATTATCGTACTGCTTCGGCAATTATAAAAAATAATAAGGTTTGGGTGAGTGCTGCGGGTATACAAAATCCGCGTTCGGTTCGTTTTGCCTGGAGAGAGGATGCTAGGGCGAATTTGTATAATACAGAAGGATTACCAGCTTTACCTTTTAGAACAGATAATAAGTTAAAGGAACAATTTAATCCTCGATAATAATTAATAATAGATCGCCATTTTACATTTGACTATAGCTAAGTCAAATAGTAAAAAGGAGATTCGATGAAGAACCTGAAATGATTTAATAATAATGATGCGCAATTTTCTATATATTTTTCTCTTATTGATTACCACGCAGGTAAAGGCACAGCAAACGGAAGTGCTCTACCTGAGTGGAAAAGGCGGTGACGATATGGTGCCATGGGACTTCTATTGTACGGCAGGTATGAATGCAGGTAAATGGACTACAATCGGCGTACCTTCCTGTTGGGAGTTACAGGGTTTTGGTAAGTACGATTACGGTTTTGCAAAGGACAGTGTCCGGGGAAAGGAATCGGGGCTATATAAAAAGAAATTTACAGTGCCTGCTTCATGGAAAGGTAAAAACATCAATATTGTTTTTGAAGGTGTGATGACAGATGCGGAAGTGAAGATTAACGGGCGGTTGGCGGGCGCTAAGCACCAGGGAGCTTTCTATACTTTTAAATATAATATTTCTCAATTGCTGAATTACGGGAAAGAAAATTTACTGGAAGTAAAAGTAGATAAGCATTCATCTAATAAGAGCGTTAATGCAGCTGAACGCGAGGCGGACTACTGGATCTTTGGCGGTATTTTCAGACCGGTTTGGCTGGAGATATTGCCTCAAACTTATATCGACAATATCAGCATTGATGCAAAAGCCGATGGAGGGTTCCGTACAAAAGCAACAATTCACGGCAAGCAAAATAAGCTCAATATCAAAATTTTTGACAAGCAGGGGAAACTGGTAGCGGAAAAGGAATCGGCTGCTGATCATGAACAGGAGTATACGCTCAAGGTTAAGGAGCCTGCCTTATGGAGCAGCGAATTTCCGAATTTGTATAAGGCTGTTTATACATTATCCAGTGGAGGAAAAGCGGTTCATACAGTTGAAAAGAAATTTGGTTTTAGAACAGTGGAAGTAAAACAGCGGGATGGTATTTATGTGAATGGTGTAAAAATGAAGTTTAAGGGCGTGAACAGGCATTCCTTCAGGCCGGAAACTGGTAGAACCACCAGTTATCAAAACAGTGTTGAAGATGTATTACTGATCAAGGAAATGAATATGAACGCGGTCCGCATGAGCCATTATCCGCCTGATGCTCATTTCCTGGATGTTTGTGATTCACTCGGTCTTTATGTAATTGACGAATTAGCCGGCTGGCATGGCCACTATGACACATCCACAGGTTCATTACGTGTGAAAGAAATGGTTGAGCACGATCGTAATCACCCTTCTATTGTGATATGGGCCAATGGCAACGAAGGCGGCAGCAATCCTGAATTGGATCGATTATTCGGACAGTATGATCTGCAGAACCGGGTAGTAATTCATCCCTGGCAATTACATAATGGTATTGAAACCCAGCATTACCGCCAGTATAATTATGGTGTGGGTAATTTTGATAATGGCCGTGAAATAGTGATGCCTACTGAGTTTTTGCATGGCTGGTTCGATGGCGGGCATGGTGCAGGCCTGGAAGATTACTGGAACAAAATGTGGAATAACCCTTTAAGTGCCGGCGGCTTTCTTTGGGATTTTGCAGATCAGGGCGTGGTGAGAAAGGATAAAAAGGATTCGCTGGACACCGATAAACATCGTGGTGCCGATGGCATAGTAGGACCCCATCATGAAAAAGAAGGTAGCTTTTTTACGATTAAGGAAGTGTGGAGCCCGATATTTATGGAGCGCAGGGAAATCGCCGCCGGTTTCGATGGCAGGTTCAATATAGAAAACCGGTACCAGTTCACTAATGCCAACAGCTGTACTTATACCTGGAAGCTAAAACGTATCGGTCTGAACGAAGAGAAAGTATTAGAGGGCCTGATACAGGCACCTGATATTGCCCCGGGTGGTAAGGGACAGTTACAGGTACCGTTACCTGCAGACTGGGACTTTTATGATGTATTATATATAACAGTAAAGGATCAATATCAGCAGGAGTTGTTTACCTGGAGCTTTACCATTAGCCGACCTGCGCAAAAAGCAAAGGAGCTGGTATCATCGAGCAAAGAGTTGCAGGACGTACAGATTCATGAAAATGGTGGCAACTATGAGGTGAAGGTAAAGGATATTGAATTGTTGTTTGATAAAACCAATGGCTTGTTAAAACAGGTGCGGAGCGCCAGGGGCATAGTGCCTTTGTCCAATGGTCCCGTGGTGCAGGAAGGCGTGAATAATTTTGGGGGTATTTCTTACCAATATGACAAGGATAGAAATTTAGTGATTAGTTCTGCTTTTGACAAAAAGAAAAGTTTTAATACCCTGCAGTGGATCATCCATCGCAATGGCTGGGTGCAATTAAAAGTCAATTACTTCCCCGATTCACTACATACCAAAATGCTGGGTATTAATTTCGATCTGCCCGGGCGTCAAATGCGGTCTGTAACGTATATGGGCAAAGGTCCTTATCGTGTTTGGAAGAATCGATTAAAAGGAGGTGCATTTGGTGTTTGGAATAAAAAGTATAACAATACGGAAACAGGTGAGCAATGGGATTATCCCGAGTTTAAGGGTTATCATGCCAACTTTTATGGTGGAATCATTAACACCGAAGGGCAAAGTTTTACAGTAGCTACAGAGACGGAGGACCTGTTCCTGCGTTTGTATGGCGCCAAATGGAAAACCGATCAGTGGCATAACTATGAGCCCTGGTTTCCCAAAGGTGATATCTCTTTTATGAATGCAATTCCTTCGATTGGATCGAGAACGCAGACCCGCGAAACTACGGGTCCGGCGGGCCTGGATAATATTTATTACGACTACGAAAAAGATCCGACACGGGCATTAAGAATTATTTTATGGTTTAAATTTGGAGATAAATAAAAACCTATGTTATCCCACTACAAACAAACCATCAAGGAATTAAAGTCCATGATCCTCACAAGCAGGTATCGGGCTGCGGCATTGGCTAATCAGGAATTATTGCTGTTGTATTTTTCTATCGGAAAATTAATCTCAGAAAAAACAAAAGCCGAAAAATGGGGTGCAAAAGTATTGGAACAGGTTTCGACAGATTTGCAAAAAGAGTTGCCAGGGTTAAGAGGATTTTCTGCGTCCAACCTTAAAAAAATGCGATTGGTTAGTGAAGCATGGGATGGATTTATAGAAACTAGTTCGACACCAACGAACCAAATTGTTGATAATAAAGCGTTGCCATCTTCGGGTGCTTTAATTAGTTCGACACTGTCGAACCAATTTATTTCCGACTTTGCTTTATTGTCATTTTCTCATCATTTCTTAATAGCAACTAAACTCAATGCTATAGAGGAAAGAGCCTTTTACATTCAGAATGCTGTAAATAGCTTTTGGAGTGTAACGACTTTAGAAAATCATATTAATAATAACTTGTTTTATGCAAAAGGTAAAATTCAAAACAATTTTGCAAAAACTATAACAAACGAAGGTAATCGTGAGCAAGCGCTCCAAGTTTTTAAGGATGAATATTTGTTAGATTTTATAAATATTGAAGATCCTGATCTTGTAGATGAACGAGAATTGGAAGATGCCATTGTACGTAATATCAGGAAGTTTATTTTATCGATAGGAAGCGACTTCGCATTCATCGGTAACCAGTACAGGTTATTGGTCGACGAGGAAGAATTCTTTATTGACCTGCTGTTTTTTAATAGGAAATTGCAATGCCTGGTTGCTTTCGAATTGAAAAAAGGGAAGTTTAAGCCTGAGTATCTCGGCAAAATGAATTTCTATCTATCTGCCTTAGATGAACTGGTAAAACAGCCTCATGAAAATCCTTCAATAGGAATTGTGCTATGCAAAAGCAAAACGGATAAAGTGGTGGAATTTTCCTTCCGTGATTTTAATAAATCAATGGGTGTTGCCACTTATAAAACCAGTAAAGAGCTTCCTGCGAAGTATAAAGGCATTTTACCTGATCCCAAAGCATTAAAAGAATTATTATAAATGACGCACAGTTTTAAATACGTTTTTTTATTTTTTGTTGCATCCATTTTTGTGCTGCAGAATAAGGTTAGTGCGCAGGATTTGGAAGTAAAGAATGTTTTGGTGGAACAGCAAACGCATCCTATTGGTATTGCTACAGCAACACCGCGCTTTAGCTGGCAGATCAGCTCCGGTAAAAGAGCAGTAAAGCAGGTAGCTTATGAAATACTGGTAGCAACTTCTAAAGCAAACCTGGAAAAAAATATAGGGGATGCCTGGTCTTCGGGAAAGATTAATAGTAATAATACACTTTTAATACCTTACAAGGGAAGCGCATTACAGCCTAATCGATATTATTATACCAAAATAAAAGTTATTACCAATAAGGGAGAAGCAGCCTGGAGCAAGCCTATGTTTTTTACCCTGGGTTTTGTAGATAAGACTGATTGGAAAGCGAAATGGATCGGTTATGATAAGGCTTTTCCCTGGGACAGCGTTACTCAATGGTCCCGTTTATCCGGCCGCTATTACCGTAAAGAATTTACATCGGCAAAGAAACTTAAAAAGGCTTTTGTTAATCTGGTGGGTTTGGGTATGTATCAACTACATATCAACGGCAAAAAAATGGGCGATCAGGTACTGGCCCCGGCGCCAACAGATTACAGGAAGTCGGTGTTGAGCAATACATTCGATGTAACTGAGCATATTCAATCGGGTAAGAATGCCATTGGTGTTGTGCTGGGTAATGGCCGTTTCTTCACCATGAGACAGAACTATAAGCCTCAAAAGATCAACAATTTTGGTTTTCCCAAATTGTTGTTTCAAATGGATCTTATTTATGACGATGGATCTATGCAAACGATTATTTCTGACGAAAGCTGGAAGTTTACAGCTGATGGCCCCATACGTACCAATAATGAATATGATGGAGAGGAATATGATGCTACTAAGGAATTGAGTGGCTGGGCAGATGTGGGCTATAATGATGGCAAATGGCTGAAAGCGCTGCAGGTTACGGCTCCCTCTGGTAAAGTAACGCCCCAGCCAAACCACCCTATGAAAGTGATGCAAAAGTTGGCTCCCGTTTCAATCAAGAAATTGAAAGATGATGTATATATCCTGGACATGGGTCAGAATTTCTCGGGATGGCTGCAAATAAAAGTGAAAGGGAAGAGAGGTGAACGGGTACAAATGAAATTTGCTGAAAGTTTGCAGCCGGACGGACAGTTATATACTGCTAACCTTCGTGATGCGCGTGTTACAGATGTATATACATTAAAGGGTGAAGGCGAAGAAACCTGGCACCCCACTTTTGTATACCACGGCTTTCGTTACGTAGAAATTACGGGTTGGCCCGGAGTGCCAACGGTTAACGATTTCGAAGGGCATCTGGTGTACGACCAGATGACAACTGCCGGAACATTGAAAACTTCAAATGAAGTGATCAATAACATTGTTAAAAACGCCTGGTGGGGAATAGCCTCCAACTATAAAGGCATGCCGGTTGATTGCCCGCAGCGTAACGAGCGCCAGCCCTGGCTGGGCGATCGCGCACAGGGTGCCTATGGAGAAAGTTTTCTTTTCAATAACGCATCATTATATGCTAAATGGCTCGATGATATTGAAGAGTCGCAAACAGCAGAAGGAGCGATTCCTGATGTAGCCCCCGCATATTGGAACTACTATAGCGATAATGTTACCTGGCCGGGCACTTATATTCTGGTAGCAGATATGCTGTACCAGCAATTCGGGGATCAGCAAAGTATTAAAAAGCATTATCCTTCCATGAAAAAATGGCTGGCTTACATGAAAGACAAATACATGAAAAATTTCATTGTAACCAAGGATAAATATGGCGACTGGTGTGTGCCTCCCGAAAATCTTAAGATGATCAAATCGCAGGATAGTACGCGTACTACCGATGGACAGTTACTGGCAACAGCCTACTATTACCGGCTGCTGGGTATCATGGAGCGGTTTGCAAAAATATCGGGTAACGATCGTGATATTGCAGCGTTTACTGCCTTGAGAGCCAATATCAAAACAGCATTCAACAAAAAGTTTTTCAGAGAGCAAACTGGCCAATATGATAATGGCACCGTAACGGCTAATCTGCTGCCTTTATATTTTGGTATGACACCTGGTAATAAAAGCCAGCAGGTGTTTAATAACATCCTTAAAAAGCTGCAATCAGATAATATGCATATCAGCACCGGGGTAATTGGTACGCAATGGTTGATGCGCGGACTAACACAATATGGAAAAGCAGATGCAGCTTTTACCCTCGCATCTAATAAAACCTATCCGAGCTGGGGATACATGATCGAAAATGGTGCAACTACTATTTGGGAACTTTGGAATGGCAACACCGCTAATCCGCAAATGAATTCTCAGAATCACATTATGCTGTTGGGCGATTTACTGATCTGGATGTTTGAAGACCTGGGAGGTATAAAAGCCGCAGCGCCCGGGTTTAAAGAAATAGAGATGAAGCCGTCGTTTGTGCAACAGCTCAATGATGTTGAAGCAGGTTATCAATCTGCCGCGGGTGATATTAAAAGCCAGTGGAAAAGAAACGGAAACCAAATACAATGGGAGATTGAGGTACCGGCTAACAGTTCAGCAGTTATTCATATTCCTGCGGCTACAGCAACATCTATAAAGGAAGGTGGAAAAGCTATAAGTAACGTTGAAGGGGTTTCTTTGCTAAAGTGGGAAAATGGAATCGCTACGCTGCGTATAGGCAGCGGTAAATATCAGTTTACGAATTAATCTACATAAACAGCTCATATGATCAACCTTAAAAAAAGTATCAGTTTAATAGCTTTGTCGATGGCGATAGCATCTGGCCAGCTTTGGGCACAAGCGCCCGCCGATAACCAGGAATTACAAAAAAAAGCGGCCGAATGGGTAAATGAATTAAAGTTGTCAGACGAAGGTAAAAAGCAAAAAGTTCAGCCGCCATTACGCAACATCTTACCGAAGTAAGAGATTGGCATAATGCACATCCGGTAAAAGATAATCCGGGAGGCATCAATCCCGGTACAGGTAATGCATTGAGCAATTTAGACTGGGAAGTGATCTATTGCTCGCAGAAGCCTAAAACGGTTCATGAGAACCTGATGAATACGCTAAATGCAGAATTAACGCCCGAACAGGTAGAAGCCATTTTGGATCAATATACCATTGGTAAAGTAGCTTTTACTTTAAAGGGTTATGAAGCTATCGTACCAGATCTTACAGAGAAGGAGCGTATTGAGATTCTTAAAAACCTGAAACAGGCTCGCGAGCGGGCGGTTGATTATAAAAGTATGAAAGAGATCTCAGCTATTTTCGAGATCTATAAAACCAAATGCGAACAATACCTGAATAGCAATGGCCGTAACTGGAAGCAATTATTCAAAGATTACGTAAATAAAAGAAACGCCGAAAAAGCGGCTCAGAACAAAAAATAATATTTCCATGAAAATCAGTTTTATTTCTTTTTGTCTTTTGTTATTAACTATATCGTCTAATGCACAAAAGAACCGTTGGAAACAGGGTATTGTTACAGACGAATTTATATTCGATACTGCAAGTTTTCCATCCAGCCACTCGGCAACCATAGCAGAAACGCCGGAAGGTTTGGTAGCTGCCTGGTTTGGTGGAACAAAGGAGGGGAATAAGGATGTTTGTATCTACACCAGCCATCTGAAAAATGGCAAGTGGACGAAACCAGCTATGGCCGCAGATGGCAGACTAAACGATACACTACGCTATGCCTGCTATAATCCTGTTTTATATCAGGTGCCCGGCGGTGAACTGATCCTGTTCTATAAGATTGGTCCAAACGTTGCCGGCTGGACGGGTTGGTTAAAGCGTTCTACGGACAATGGGCATACCTGGAGCGCACGCGAGGCTTTACCGGCCGGGTATCTGGGGCCTGTAAAAAATAAGCCAGAGTTGATCAACGGTGTATTGGTATGCCCTTCAAGTACCGAAAAAGATGGATGGAAGGTTCATTTTGAATATACAAAAGACTGGGGTAAAACCTGGACTAAGTCAGACCCTATCAATGATGGTAAAAAAATAATGGCCATTCAGCCATCTATTTTGAAATATAAAAACGGCGATCTGCAAACCTTGGGGCGAACCAGGAATATGGTACTTTACCAGAGCTGGAGTAAGGATGGTGGTAAAACCTGGTCTGAAATGACGACGCTGGACATGCCTAATAACAATTCAGGCACTGACGCGGTAACTTTAAAAGATGGAAGGCATTTGCTGGTATACAATCATGTGTTGCCCGATTCATCATGGGTGAAGGGCAAAGGACCGCGTACGCCTTTAAATATTTCGGTATCTAAAGACGGAAAAAAATGGTATGCGGCTTTGGTGCTGGAAGATTCACCGATCAGCCAGTACTCTTATCCATCTGTTATTCAAAGTAAGGATGGAATGGTACATGTCGTATACACCTGGAGAAGACAACGGATCAAATATGTAAAGATAGATCCGTCTAAATTGAAACTTACCGAAATCAAAAACCAGCAATGGCCGGGGAAGATAAAGGTGAATAAAGGTGTAGTTACAGATGATTAACGGATGTTCTATCGTTTGCAAAGGCCTAACCCACCTGCAGATGGGGCAGGCGCAATGACGCAAAGCATTTCTTTAAAAGAAATCGGATTATATTCCTTCGCGTCCTGGTGTCTTCGCGGTTAAGTTGGCAATGGCGCTATTATGTACTTATACCAGGTATTGCTTTATCAGATTGAATATTGTCATATAAAATACAGATGTGAAAAATATACCGCTTATCGATGTTTGTATAATTGTACTATATCTTATAGGTATGGTATGGATCGGCTTTTATTTCTCACGGAAAAATAAAAATGCCGACCAGTTTACGAAAGCTTCAGGCCGTATTCCCGGTTGGGCAATCGGCTTATCTATTTATGCAACCTTCTTAAGTAGCAATACATTTCTGGGTGTGCCGGGCAAAGCTTTTGGCAGCAACTGGAATTCTTTTGTATTCAGCATTTCGATGCCATTTGCAGCTTTTTTTGCTGCTAAGTATTTTGTTTCCTTTTATCGAAGTACCGGCGAAGTGTCTGCTTATACACACCTGGAGCACCGCTTCGGTCCCTGGGCACGTACTTACGCTGTAGTATGTTTTGTGTTGACACAGTTTGCCAGAATGGGGTCGGTTTTCTTTGGTATGGCATTAAGTCTGCAGGCATTGTTGGGGTTTTCCATGGCGTCTATTATGATCGTAATGGGGGTCTGCATTATTATTTATACCGTTTTGGGAGGAATGGAAGCCGTAATCTGGACGGAAGTGGTACAGGGTATTTTAAAAACACTGGGTGCCTTATTAATATTATACCTGGTGATCAGGGAGATTCCCGGTGGCATAGAAAAAGCTTATGAAATCGGAATGGCCCAGGATAAATTCAGCCTGGGTACCATGCAGCTCGATTTTACCACATCCGGGTTCTGGGTAGTATTCCTCTATGGCTTCTTCATCAACCTCAATAATTTTGGTATGGACCAGAATTACGTACAGCGCTATCATACGGCAATCGATACCGCGCAGGCAAAAAAATCCATCTGGCTTTGCGTGGCCATGTATGTACCCGCCTCCTTATTGTTTTTTATAATAGGATCCGCATTGTTTTCCTATTACCAGTTAAATCCTGATTTGATAGCCGGGTTAAAGCATACAGTAGCATTGGAAAAGTTGGGAGCAGGCGCTACCAACGACCAAATAAGTTCATTGGCGGCTACTTTACAACCAGCCGATTATGGCGATAAAGTGATGCCCCATTTTATGGTACACAAGATCCCTAAAGTATTTTTAGGATTGATTATAGCTGCGATCTTATCTGCCGGTATGAGTACGATCAGCTCTGGAATGAACGCATGTGCCACCGTATTTACCAAAGACATCTATCAACGTTACTTTAAACCAGATCTGGCAGGCAAGGGCGAGCTGAGGTTGCTTTATATCACAACGGTTATATTTGGTTTGATTGGATTGGGGACCGGGCTCGCCATGCTGGGGATTAAGAGTGTGCTGGATATCTGGTGGCAATTGTCGGGTATTTTTGCCGGTGGCATGCTGGGCCTGTTCCTGCTGGGTATTATGAGTAAGAAAACAAAAAGTGGCCAGGCTATAGTTGCAGTAATAGTGGGGATACTGGTAATTCTGTGGTTAACGTTTTCCCCGCAATTGCCTGCAGCATATGATGCATTTAAATCGGTGCTGCATATCAACATGGTGATCGTGGTAGGTACGCTCACTATTTTCCTTACAGGCGTGTTGTTAACGGCATTTAAAAAGAATAAGAGCTTAGAGAAAAATTAGAGCAATACATGTCTGAGATCATTCAAATGAGTTGGGATAATTGTAAATAACTACTACTATGTCTTGGTGAATTGTATAGCAAAATCTTCCATTACAATAATGGTTTCCTACATGAGTTTATAGATAAAAACTTTCAACTTTAACGCAAAAAAGCGATGCAAACGATTGCCGGAAAATTTGTACCAGTAATGATCACGCCTTTCGACCTGAAGGCCAATATAGATTTTGATGCAGTAAATACCCTTTTAGATTTTTACCTCCAGGCAGGCGTAAAAGGAATTTTTGCCAATTGCTTGAGCAGCGAAATGTTCAGCATCAGCGAGGCAGAGCGATTACAGCTAACGCAGCATATCGTAAAGTATGTAAATGGGCGTGTTCCCATTGTAGCAACAGGATCATTTGGTCTGACAATCGACGATAAGGCAGATTTTACCAAACGTATTTATGACACGGGCGTTGATGCGGTGATATTGATTACGGGGCATTATGCTAAAGTTGAGGATAGCAATGACGTGTTATTACAGAACTTTGAAAAAATGTTCGCGCTTACCGGCAATATTCCGCTGGGAATGTATGAATGTCCTGCTCCGTACAAACGGATCATTGAAGCTGATGTATTCAGGAAATTATTGCAGGCAGACCGTTTGATCTATCATAAAGATACCTCTATTACGCATGAAAATGTAAAAGCGAAGCTGGATATACTAAAAGAAGTGCCCAATAAACTGGAATTTTATGATGCACACACGCCCAATGCTATGTTCAGCATGCAGCATGGCGCAGTAGGTATGTCTTCTATTTCAGGTAATTTTTACCCCGAAGTATTGGTGTGGATGGTCGAGCATGCTAATAACCCGGAAAAGCAGGCCGAAGTGCAATGGCTACAACAAGAGTTAACAGCAGTAGATCCCATAATCCATATCGCCTATCCCATGAGCGCTAAATATTTTTTGCAAAAAAGAGGTCTGCCGGTAAGAACGATCAGTCGTGCTTATGCTTTGCATCTGACACCAGATCAGAAAAAAGAAGTAGATGTATTATATGATAAATTTTTAGGCTGGTGCGAACGGTTAAATATCGAACCTGTTTCCGCAAAGAGCCTTGCCTAGTTAAAAAGATTAAAAGAACGAACAATTATAGGAGTGGAACTGACGAATAATTTAAAGATATTTTTTCCGGGCAAGCTGGTTTTTGCCAATGGAAGTTTAGAACAATTAGCAGCAGAAGTACAAGGCCTACAGCCATCTAAAGTATTTATTGCAACAATTGTCCCTTTGCAAAATGCCATTGCGGGTTTTACAAAGCAATTGGAGGATGCAGGTATTGCGGTACAAACAGATACCAGTATTGTACAGGAGCCTACGTTTAGCGACTTTGAGAAATTGATGCTACCTGTTCAGCAGTTTAATCCCGATGTGGTTATTGGTATTGGTGGTGGTAGCGTATTGGATATCGCCAAGCTGGTGGCAGCACAACTGGATAATGAGCAACAGTTGAGGGAATACGTAGGTATTGGCTTGTTGAAGGGCAGGAAAAAGAAACTGATTTGCGTACCGGCTACTTCGGGCACGGGCAGCGAAGCTTCACCTAATGCGATCCTTGTAGATGATGCAGATAACCAGAAAAAAGGAATCATTAGCCCTTTCCTGGTGCCTGATATTGTTTATGTAGATCCTTTACTGACTATTTCGGTTCCCCCGGCAATTACTGCTGCTACAGGTATTGATGCCTTGACGCATTGCATGGAGGCCTATACCAATAAATTTGCGCAGCCATTTATAGATATGATGGCTTACGAGGGCATGCGTTTAATTGCAGCGCATATTGAAACCGCTGTAAAGCAGGGCGATAATGTGGAAGCGAGAGAAAAAGTAGCAATGGGTAGCCTGTTGGGCGGCTTCTGCCTTGGACCGGTGAATACAGCAGGGGTGCATGCACTTTCTTACCCGCTGGGAAGTATGTTTCACCTGGCGCATGGCTTATCTAATGCCTTGTTATTGCCGTATGTGATGGAGTATAATATCCCATCAGCTACTAAGAAGTACGCTGAAGTGGCCATAGCTTTAGGGTGCGACAAACAAGCAGATGATGCAGCTACAGCAGCAGCCGGTGTGGAGCGTATCAAATCGATTATTAAAGCCTGTGGTATCCCGCTTACATTAAAAGAGGTAAATGTACCGGAGGATGCGATCCCTCAAATGGCGGCAGACGCCATGAAAGTACAACGTTTATTAAAGAATAATCCGAGAGAGATCTCAGAGGAGGATGCAATAGCGATTTATAAGGCAGCAATGGGATAAAATACCTTGTTTCGTGTCCACACGAAACAAAATTTTATAGCTATGTTTCCTGCCTCCAGGAAACAAGAAAAAAATAGATCAATGAGTATAAAAAAGAAATTTAAGGGAGTGATTGTGCCGGCTGTAACGCCGCTTACACCAGCGTTTGCTATTGACGAGGTAGCAGTAGAAAAAATATTTAATAATTTCTACGCGCACAATACATCACCTTTTATATTGGGAACTACGGGGGAAGCGCCTTCTCTTTCTTTACAGCAAAAGAAAGATTATGTAGCAGCTGCTGCGAAATTTAAAAAGCCGGGTACCCTTCTGTATGCTGGTATCTCTTCTAATGTCATCAGTGAGTCTATTGATTTTGCGAATTACTGTGCTGATCAGGGCGTAGATGCAGTAGCCGCTACTTTACCTTCTTATTATGTATTGACAGAAAGCCAGATGAGTAAATATTTTGAAGACCTGGCCAATGCGATATCCGTGCCATTGATCATCTACAATATACCTGCTACTACGCATATTAGCATCCCACTATCCATAATAGATGAGTTGAGTCATCATCCCAATATTGTAGCTACCAAAGATTCGGAGCGTAGTGATGAAAGATTGCAACAATCATTGCAGCTGTGGAAAGATCGCAGCGACTTTGGACATTTCCTGGGATGGGCAGCCAGGTCTGCGGATGCGTTGCTGGGCGGAAGCGATGGCCTGATACCGAGTACAGGCAACGTGTTCCCGGGCATTTATCAAAAAATGCTCGAAGCCGTTGAGGCTGGAAATAAGGAGCTGGCTTATGAAATGCAGCAGCATAGCGACACAGGCGGCAACTTGTACCAGTCTGGCAGAACACTGGGCGAGAGCCTGTGGGCATTAAAAGTATTGATGCAGGAGCGCGGGCTTTGCCAGGCAGTGGTGATGCCACCTTTGCAACCGCAGGGTGAAGAACAGGCCGCGGAATTAGTACAACATTTAAAGCAAATAAATTTCAACTAGTAATAATGAGCAGTTTACCGGTAATAGCTATTACAATGGGCGATCCGGCCAGTATTGGTCCCGAGATTGCCGTTAAAGCCTTAAAGGATAAAAAAATATACGAGATATGCAGACCTCTGATTGCAGGTGATGCCGGTGTGTTTGAGAAGATCATTACTGAGTTAGGCATGGATGTAAAAGTAAACCGTATTGAGAAGCCCGCAGATGCTCGCTTTGCTTTTGGTACGATCGATGTGGTAGACTTGAAAAATGTGGATACGTCAAAGCTCGAGTACGGTAAAATTGATGCGATGTGCGGCGAAGCCAGTTTCAGATCGGTGGAGAAAGTGATACAGCTGGCATTGGCAGGTGAAGTAGATGCTACGGTAACCGGGCCGATCAACAAAAAATCGATCAATGAAGCCGGTCATCATTTTGCAGGCCATACCGAAATCTATGCGCACTACACCGATACAAAAAAATACGCCATGTTACTGGTGGAGGAGCATATCAATGTGATTCATGTAAGCACACACGTATCATTAAGGCAGGCTTGCGACCTGGTTAAGAAAGATCGCATATTGGAAGTAATTGAATTGTTGCGTAAGGGGCTTACAAGCCTTGGTAAGACCAATTTAAAAATCGGGGTTGCGGGTTTAAACCCACATGCCGGAGATAGCGGGCTATTTGGTACGGAGGATGACCAGGAAATATTGCCTGCGGTTGAAGAAGCGCGTAGCCGTGGCTATGACGTGGAAGGGCCTGTCCCTCCCGATACCATGTTTGCCAAAGCAGCCACAGGGGCTTATGGCGGGGTAGTAGCCATGTACCACGACCAGGGACATATTCCTTTCAAATTAGCCGGCTTTAAGTGGAATGCAGCAAAGCAGCAGATGGAAAGTGTGAAAGGTGTAAACATCACCCTGGGCCTGCCGATAATAAGAACATCAGTTGATCATGGAACCGCCTTTGAAATTGCGGGTAAAGGTATTGCAAGTCCGGATGCCATGATACTGGCGATAGAAAGCGCTGTCCAGCTGGCGAACAATAAGAAATGAGTAATCAGTAAGTAGTAATGAGTGTCCATTCACCACTCACTACTCATCATTCACCATTCATCTCTCACTTTATGATCGTTATTATTGCAGATGATTTTACAGGGGCAGCCGAGCTGGCAGGCATTAGCCTGGGCTACGGCTTAAAGGTTTCGCTTTGCCTCGACGGATCGCTGCAGGGTGATGCCGATGTATATATTATTTCAACGGACAGCCGTTCGATGAAAAAGAATGATGCCTTGCAAGCTGTGAAATTAACCACACAGCTGGCCCTGGCGCAGCAACCGGATTTTATATTCAAAAAAACCGATTCTGTTTTACGAGGCTATGTTGCTGATGAGCTGAACACACAGATGGAAGTGCTGGGTATAGATAAAGCCCTGATCTTACCTGCTAATCCTTCTTTAGGCAGAACGATCAGGAACAGGCAGTATTTTATCGATGGTATTGCAATCAGCCATACCAGCTTCGCAAAAGATCCTGAATTTGCCATTCAGTCTTCAGATATTGCAGAAATGTTAGGTCATCCCGTTACAGTATTGAACAAAGGGGACAAACTAGCGCAGGGTTTAAATATGGTGTCATCAGCTGCAGCGATCGATGAGGTAGATCAATGGGCGGCACAGGTAGATGCTTCTTGTATCGCCGCAGGATCAGGCGATTTTTTTGAGGCCTTGCTAAAACGTAGGTATAAGAAATATGCAAAACCCGGTAGTCCTGTTTTAAGTAATGCTCATGTATACGTAAGTGGCACTTCATTCAGTAAAAGCGTAGCGTTGATCAAATATTTTGGTAGCAGCTATACGGCCTATATGGATAGCGGTATGATGGCTGATGATAGCAAACCGGATATATGGGTAGAGAAAGCTGTAGAGATACTGCGGCAACATCAACGGTTGATTGTGGCATTCGATGAAACGATTAGCTCGTCTGCTTTTGAAGCAGCCAGCCTGCGCATTAAAATGGCAGAGCGTGTTAAAATGCTTGCCGGCCAATTTACGATAGACGAGTTGTTAATTGAAGGAGGCGCTACTGCTGCAGCGGTCTTCCAGGCTTTCGGAATGAACTGCTTTGAACCGGTATACGAGTGGGAGCGGGGGGTGGTGCAGATGAAAGGGGGTGATATGTTGATTACCGTGAAGCCAGGCAGTTATGATTTACCGCAACCTATCAGGCAAAAATATAAATTGTATGAAGATGTTTAAGGGCAACTCCTGAACATTCCCTTCAGTTTAGAGGTGTCTAAAGGTTGTTATAAAAGAGTCTTTTGTTCGATTGTGAATTGATCCTAACCCTGTAAAAAATAACATGCCCAAAGTTGGCTAAGGCCAGCAAAAATAAATAACGACATGAGCCGATTGCATTTTATTGATTTTGCCATTATCATTCTCGTTCTGGGAATAACCGTATTCCTGGGATTTAAATTTTCGAAAAAACAAACCTCTACTCAAAACTTCTTTTTATCCAAAGGGAACATTCCTTCCTGGGCATTAGGTTTATCATTGCTGGCTACATTAATCAGCAGCGTTACTTTCCTGGGTTATCCCGCACAGGGGTATACCAGCAACTGGATCCTGCTTGTACAGGGACTAATGGTTCCGGTGGTATTGTTGGGATGCATATGGTTTATCGTTCCCTTATTCAGGAAATCGATTGGGTTAAGTACCTATGAATACTTCGAGAAAAGATTTGGCAGCTTTGCCCGTTATTACAGCTCTCTTTCATTTATTATACGGCAATTTGCAGGCATGGGTACTGTATTATTCCTGATTGCTATTGCCATTAAAGAAATGATCCATGTCGATCCTTTTATTGTGTTAGCCGTAGTAGGGATTATACTAATAATTGTGAATCTTAAAGGAGGTATTCAGGCTGTAATATGGCTGGATGTGTTCCAGGGCTTTATGCTCTTCTTTAGCGGTATTGTATGTTTAACGGTGCTGTTAAGCTCTATTAAAGGCGGTATCCCTGAAGCTATTAGGATTGCCACAGAAAACAATCGTACAGGTTTCGGCCCCTATGATTTCGACTTTAAGCAACTTACATTGATCGTTATGATCATTAACGGAGCCTTTTATGCGATACAAAAATACGCCACAGATCAAACAGTAGTACAGAGATACCTTACAGCAAAAACAGATAAGGATGCTATTAAAGCTTCTTTCCTGGGCATCTCGTTAACCGTGCCTATATGGACCATGTTTATGCTGATCGGTACGGCTTTATTTGTATATTATAAACAGAATGGTGCACCGGTTGGTATGAAAGCAGAAGCTGCCTTCCCACATTTCATTATGACCCAATTACCACCGGGTGTCATTGGATTTATTATTGCAGCCCTGTTATCTGCGGCAATATGCAGTTTGAGCGCTGATCTGAATTCGCTGGCTGCAGTAGGCGTGGAAGATTACTATAAAAAGATTGTTCCGGGTAAGACAGATAAGCAATATTTGAAAGCCAGTAAACTATTTGTAGTGATTTCTGGTTTGTTAACAGTGGGCATTGGAGCGCTGTATATATTATCGGGCGATGAAGGCGTGCTGGGAATTATTTTTACTATTTACGCGATCTTTTCGGGTGGTATCGTGGGTATCTTCCTGCTGGGCTTATTCAGTGCGCGTGCCAACCGGCAGGGCGTTAATATCGGCATTGTCACTTGTATCCTTTTTACGGCTTATGCGTTTCTTACTTCTACACCTATCGGTTTAAAGGAGCCTAAGCTGTTACTTGATTTGGGATCCTATAATTTTACACATAATAAACTCATGTTGGGCGTATACAGTCACCTGGTGTTAATTGGAGTTGGATACGTGGCCAGCCTGTTCTTCCCCAGGCCGGAAGTAGCGCCCAATCTTTTATTCAGCACCTGGAAAAAGAACAGGAAGCTGGAAGCAAACGAAAAATAAAATAGTTATGACGAAGCATTCAACATATTTAAGAAATAGAATTTATAGTCCATTACAAACGGGTTGTTATATTGAGCTTGACGAAATAGGGAGAACCTGTATGATAGCCTTCGCCAGGCTCAGGCTGACAACAATGTTGTTAATGCTTATGGCGGTTTCATTTACTTCCTTCTCTCAATCCAATAACAGCGATGGAGCCTATGAATTGCCTTTAAAGGATGTTTTAAAAGATATCGAGCAGCATTATGGCGTAACGATTCGGGCTGATGAGAAACTGGTAGCCGGAAAAAATCTGAAATATGCTAAATGGCGTTATCGTACGGATGTAGATGAGACTTTAAAAAATGTACTGGCGCCTTTTGATTTGAAAGTAAAACCCGATGGGAATAAGAAGTACAAGGTAAGCGAGTTTGAATATTATCGTTGGCCGGTGGCGGAAGGATGGGCTGAGCTGGATCGCATTGCTGCGCAGTATAAAGATCTTACCGAATGGGAAGCGCGAAAGAAAATGCTACGCCCTTGTATCATGGAAGCCTTACAGTTATCAAAATTGCCCGCTTATCCTATCAGTCAGCCCATTATTACACCCAAAAGAAAACATAATGGTTACACAGTAGAGAATATTGCTATCGAAATATTAAAAGGCGTTTGGGTTAATGGATCTGTTTATCGTCCTGCAAAGATTAAAGGCAAGGTTCCGGTAATTCTAAACCCTGATGGGCATTGGGCTGACCACCGTTTTCGAGCCGATTGCCAGCTGCGTTGTGCAGCTTTGGCTAAAATGGGGGCTATCACGATCAGCTATGATCTGTTTGGATGGGGCGAATCGGGCTTGCAATTTGAATATGCCGATCATAGGAAAGCACTGTCGCAAACCATACAAACATTAGGTGCTATCCGCATCCTGGATTACCTGTTAACCTTGAAAGAAGCCGATCCTAACCGTGTGGGGATCACCGGCGGATCGGGAGGGGGTAGCCATACCGTTTTAATGACGGCTATTGATGAGCGTATTAAAGTTTCTGCCCCGGTGGTTTCAGTGTCGTCTTATATGTATGGCGGTTGCCCCTGCGAAAGTGGTATGCCGGTATTTATGTGTGGCGGTGGAACGGATAACCTGGAGCTGGCGGCTATGGCGGCTCCTAATCCACAACTTTTGGTATCCGATGGTGGCGACTGGACCGATAGAATGCCTGAGCACGACTTTCCTTATCTCCAAAAGATGTATAGCTGGTATGGCAAAAAAGAGAATGTGACCAACGTGCACCTGCCCGATGAAAAGCATGATTTCGGTATTAATAAAAGAACAGCTGTTTATCGTTTCATGGCAAAAAATCTAAATCTGAACCTGGCCGCTATTGAAAAGAACGGGCAAATAGATGAATCGGGTATTACCATCGAAAAAATGACTGATATGTATGTGTTTGGTGAAAAGGGCGAAAAACTACCGGCGCATGCCGTAAAAGGGTTTGCCAACCTGGAGAAAGTGTTTGAGGCGGCAATAAAATAATGGATATACTCATACCGATACCTGTTTACAATCATAAATTTTTTTCATCACTGGTCCTAGTTTAGCATCGTAAACCAGGACCTCTTTTATTTTAAAATGAAGCAACAAATTGGAAAGCTGTTTTTGTTAAGTAGTATTATCACTTTATTGACGCTGCCGGCAATGGCTCAAAAAAGCCGTTACAAGATTGGCTTGATTGACCTGATGTTATTGAAACGCCAGAAGCTCAGTGCTGTTGCATTGGCTAAAGAATTAAAAGCAGATGGATTGGAAGTAGATATGGGTGGCCTGGGTAAACGGCCTACTTTTGATAATAAGCTGCTCACAGATTCAATACGACAACAATACCTGAAGGCTGCAAGGGATAACGGTATCGAGCTTTTCTCCCTGGCAATGACGGGTTATTATGCACAATCTTTTTGTGGCAGGGAAGAATACCTGCAATCGGTATCCGACTGTATCAAAACCATGCAGTTGATGGGTATTAAAACAGCTTTTCTTCCCATGGGCGTTCAGTGCGATATTGCTTCCGATAAGAGCATCAGGGATTCGGTAATCAGCCGGCTGAAGGTGGTGGGGAAAATGGCAAAGAAGGCGGGTGTGGTTATGGCTATAGAAACAGCGCTTTCGGCTTCACAGGAAAAACAGCTGTTGAAAGAGATTGGTTCACCGGCTATTAAGATCTACTTCAACTTCTCCAATCCTTTAAAAGGAGGCAGGAACCTATATAAAGAGTTAAAAACTTTGGGTGCCAAAAATATCGCCATGATCCACGCCACTAATAAAGACAGCGTATGGCTGGAAAACGACCCGCAGATCAACCTGTATAAGGTTAAGAAAACACTGGATAAAATGAAATGGAAAGGCTGGCTGGTGGTAGAACGCAGCCGCGATGCCAGTCAACCCAGGAATGTGAAGTACAATTACGGGGCGAATGTGGCCTACCTGAAGAAGGTATTTCAACCGGAGCAGCCATAAACCACCGGGCATATTATGGATTATAGCACCGGTAAATGCAGCTGCATAAGCGATTATTTTAAGGATAATAAGCTTGTGGCTGGTACAGCCATCAAGCGATATTATGCCTGCCGGATGGTACAGGACACAAAAAAAAGATTAGTTTAGTAATCTTGTGGGTTTTATAAGTTTAAATTTGCACCCATCTATTTTTTTATGAGCACAAATTTGTTTCAATACAATACAAAATATCCGTCGGTAGCGGATCTGAAGAAAAAAGCTAAAAAGAGAATTCCAAAATTTGCTTTCGATTACCTCGAAGGCGGCTGCAACGATGAATTGAACGTATGGCGCAACGAGGAAGATTTTAAGAATGTTTTCCTGATGCCCCAATACCTGAAAAAGCACAATGGGGTAGATATGAGAACCGAACTTTTTGGTCATACCTATGATGCCCCTTTTGGTATTGCGCCGGTAGGCCTGCAGGGCCTTATGTGGCCCAATGCTCCCGAGATCCTGGCCAAAGCTGCTTTAAAATATAATATACCTTACATATTAAGTACGGTATCAACCAGTAGCATCGAACGGATAGCTGAATTAACGGAAAGTAAATTCTGGTTCCAGCTGTACCATCCAACTCAAAATGAGTTGCGTGATGACCTGTTGCGCCGGTTGGAAGCAGTGAATTGTGAGGTATTGGTAGTACTGATCGATGTGCCGTCTTTCGGGCTTCGTTACCGCGAGATCAAAGCGGGTCTTTCGATGCCGCCCAAACAAACGATCAACAATTTTATACAGGCCGCTATGTGCCCTGCCTGGGGTATCGAAACTTTAAGAGTGGGCATTCCTTCCTTTGCTACATTAAAGCCTTATATGAAGAAGGGTATGGATATGAAGCAGCTGGGCAAGTTTATGAACGCCACTTTTACTGGAAGGGTGGATGCAGAAAAAGTGCAGGCTATCCGTGACAAGTGGAAAGGTAAACTGGTGATTAAAGGTGTGGTAAGCGAAGAAGATGCAACTATTTGTGCGAATATCGGTGTGGATGGAATTATTGTTTCTAATCATGGAGGCCGCCAGATTGAAGCGGGTGAGTCTACCATTAAGCCGTTACAGGGCCTTGCCGATAAATTCAGATCCAAATACAAAGTAATGATCGATAGCGGGCTTCGTTCAGGTCCGGATATTGGTCGTGCCCTGGCTTGTGGAGCCGATTTCACCTTTATGGGGCGTCCTTTTATGTATGGCGTGGGCGCTTTAGGTAAAGAAGGAGGAGATCATACCATTGCGATGCTGAAAGCGCAGCTGAAGCAGGTAATGGAACAGGTTTGTTGTGAAACTGTTCATGATTTTCCGGCAACGCTGATTAAATAACGCAGCGTATTGGGCTGCAAAACTTATAGTAATGAACCGTTCCGTTTATGTAATAACTCCTACTGCGCAGAGCGGGAAACTACTGATCAGCCTGGGCCTGATGCAGATGCTGCAACGTACTACCACTAAAGTGGCCTATTTCAAGCCGCTGATCGACAGCCACGAGCCAAAGGATAATCATATTGATACCATATTAACGCATTTCAAAATTAATATGGCATACGAAGAGGCGTATGCATTTACCAGGTCGGAGCTGAGCGAGATGGAGAACCAGGGCAAGCTGAACGAAGTGTATGAAACCATCATCAATAAATACAAAAGGCTCGAAGAGCAATTTGATTTTGTATTGGTAGAGGGCAGCGACTTTAAAGAGGAAGGCTCCGTTTTTGAAGCCGACTTTAATGCTTCCGTAGCGCAAAGCCTGGCGATGCCGGTATTGCTGGTTACCAGAGATAGTTTTGCTACAGTTGCCAACCTGGTACACAATGTAATAGCAGAAGTGCATTCTTTCCTGGCAAAAGATTTAAATATTATCGGCTTATTTGTAAGCAGGTGTACCAAAGATGTGCTGGAGGTAAAAGAAAAGATTGATAAGCACCTGCGTAATGAGATCGTAGTGTCCGTTATTCCTAATGATGAGGAGCTGACCAAACCATCTATGCAGGAGATTGCCGATCATTTAAAAGCGCATGTTCTATTTGGAGCCGACAAGCTGGAAAATGTAGCCAAGAGTTCTATCATCGGGGGTATGCAGCTGGCCAATTACCTGCCCCGTATGCAGGAAGATTGCGTTTGTGTGATTCCCGGTGATAGGGGCGACCTGATCGTAGGCACCATGCTGGCCAATATATCACCAAAATATCCTAATGTAGCCGGTATCGTTTTATCAGCGGGATTTTTACCCGAACGGTCCATCGTTAACCTGATGGATGGCACGCAAAAACCCCTGCCGGTTTTGGCAGTGCCCACCGGAACCTTCGAAACCGCCAATAAAGTGGCGAATATCAAAACACGCATCTATCCCGCCAACCAGTACAAGATCAAGCTTTGCCTCGATCTTTTTGAAGGAGCTGTTGATGCAGAAGCATTAAGTGAAAAGATCAACTCTGTAAAAACGGAAAGCATTACACCGCGCATGTTCCAGTATAATATGCTGGTTACAGCCAAGAAATTACAGCGACATATTGTATTACCCGAAGGAACGGATGACCGTATATTAACGGCTGCATCCAACCTGGCGAAGGATAAAATTGTGTACCTCACCGTGCTAGGCAATCCAGATCCTATAAAGGCCAAAGTAACCCAACTGGGCTTGTATTGGGATGATGAAAGAATCAAAATTATCGATCCTGAGAATAGTGAGAAGTATAAAGAATACAGCCATACTTTATATGAGCTGCGCAAATCCAAGGGGCTGGAGCTGGCTGCCGCTGAAGACCTGATGCTGGATGTGTCTTACTACGGAACCATGATGGTGTATAAAGGAGAGGCAGATGGAATGGTATCTGGTGCGGTCAATACTACAGCGCATACGATCAAGCCGGCCTTACAATTTGTAAAAACACGTCCCGGCTTTAATACGGTTTCTTCTATATTTTTCATGCTGTTGCACGACAGGGTATTGGTGTACGGCGACTGCGCCATTGTACCGAATCCAACTGCAGAACAGCTGGCGGAAATAGCCATGTCTTCCGCCGATTCAGCAAAAGCCTTTGGTATCACTACTCCCAAAGTAGCCATGCTTTCTTATTCGTCCGGGGCATCAGGTAGCGGAGCCGAAGTAGAAAAGGTAAGAGCTGCAACAGGCATTGTAAAGGAAAAAAGGCCTGATCTGTTGGTGGAGGGGCCTATACAATATGACGCGGCTGTGGACCCGGTTGTAGGTCGAAGCAAAATGCCAAACTCTCCGGTAGCCGGACAGGCAAACGTATTGATATTCCCCGATCTGAATACGGGTAATAATACCTATAAAGCCGTGCAAAGAGAAACCGGCGCTTTGGCGGTAGGTCCCATGTTGCAGGGCTTAAACAAGCCCATTAACGATTTGAGTCGTGGGGCTACAGTCGATGATATTTATAATACCGTAGTGATCACTGCCATACAATCGGGGCAATAGTTAAATAAAAATAATCAAAAGGGTTTAATGGAAATATTGGTAATTAATGCCGGCAGCTCGTCTTTAAAGTACCAGCTTATTAATGTAGAAACCGGTGTGGTGCTGGCTAAGGGCCTGGCAGAGCGTATTGGAATGAACGGCAGTAATATCAATCATGCATGGACAAAAGACGGGAATGAATCAAAAAAGAACTTGACTGCTGAGCTGCCGGATCATACTGTTGCTTTTAATGTGATATCCAACCTGCTGGTGGACGGGGAAACCGGTGTAATACCGCAACGGGAAGATATTAAAGCAATCGGTCACCGGGTGGTGCATGGCGGTGAGCATTATACCCAAACCCAAATTGTTACCAGCGAGGTAAAGCAGGCTATTGAGGAACTGATCCCTTTGGCGCCGCTGCACAATCCCGCCAATCTTATAGGTATTAACGCAGCAGAAAAGGCTTTTCCTAATGCTATACAGGTGGTAGTATTTGATACTGCTTTTCATCATACCATTCCAGATAAGGCTTTTCGCTATGCCATACCGGAGCAGTTTTACAGGGAAGACCGCATCCGCGCCTACGGCTTCCATGGCACCAGTCATAAGTATGTGTACGAGCAGGCTTCAAAGTATTTAAATAAAAACAACCTTAAAGCCATTACTATACACCTGGGCAATGGCGCGAGCATGTGCGCTATTAATGAGAAGGGCGAAAGCGTGGAAACCAGCATGGGCTTTGGTCCGCTGGCCGGGCTGATCATGGGCACCCGCAGCGGGGATATCGATCCTTCTGTCATTTTTCACATGGCTGAAGAAATGAACATGTCTTTAGAGAATATAAAAAATACTCTGAACAAACAAAGTGGTATGCTGGGTATTGCGGGTAGCAATGATGCGCGCGATGTTAGCAAGCTGTACCATGAAGGAGACAAACATGCCATTCTTTGTTATGAAATGTATACCCATCGCATCAAAAAATATATAGGGGCCTATACAGCTATATTAAATGGTATAGATACTATTATTTTCACTGCAGGCATTGGCGAGAATGATGCATTAACCAGGGAACTGTCGTGTAAGGATCTGTCAGCGTTGGGTATTATCCTGGATGAAGCCGCTAATATTTCAAAAAATCATCCTAAACAGCCGGTAGAAATCCAGGCGGAAAATAGCCGTGTAAAGATACTGGTTGTGCCTACCAACGAAGAATTAGAGATTGCTTTGCAAACCTGGGAAGTGGTAAAGTGAGCCGACCTGGACTCCAATGTCACCCTGATCTCGCACCAGATGTCACCCTGACGTGACGAAGGGTATTCAACAACGTACAGCAAGCCTGCGCTCTGCTTCGTCATGCTCAGCATGACAGCGCTTCTGATCTCGATCCAGATGTCGCCCTGAGC
>Ga0136846_1221085_pt1 | contig 133207 bp, 105 predicted proteins | sample HopSoiMetagenom2_FD_96841 | JGI IMG/M metagenome (GOLD analysis project Ga0136846, IMG submission 96841) | Grasslands soil microbial communities from Hopland, California, USA - 2 Assembly 2016 (version 4) | ecosystem: Environmental > Terrestrial > Soil > Grasslands | place: USA: Hopland... | reverse complement strand
CCTCTTCGACCCACGCTCAACTCGGGCTCACGACGTGCGCTGCTGCCACCGCCCTCGCCCATTCACCCCCCTAATCCGCGATTTATTCACAAGCTCTGAGGCTTGTACTGTCTTTTCCTCAATAAGAGGTAAAATTCTCGATTGAGTCCGTCCAATCGAGGGAGAGGAATTTTTCCGCCTCGGGAGGCTTCGTATGACCAGTGCTCTGGGCTCTCAGCAGGACCCGGCGTGGAGGGTGGGCGGCGACGAGAAATCACGGGAGGTGCGGCTGGGCCTCGTGATGTATGGTGGTGTCTCGCTGGCTATCTACATCAACGGTGTAACTCAGGAGTTCTTCCGCGCGGTGCATGGGCGCGGCATCTACCGGCTGATCAAGGCGCTGACCGACTCCGACATCGTGGTCGACGTCATCAGCGGCACCTCCGCGGGGGGTATCAACGGCATTTTCCTCTCCTATGCCCTGTGCAATGGCAAGAACTTCTGCGATGCCTCCAATCTGTGGCGAAAGTATGGGGACATCAACAAGCTGCTCCGCGAGCCGGACGGCGAGATCCCGAACGCCTCCTCGTTCCTGGACAGCGAAGGCTACTACCAGCCTCGGCTCGAAGAGATGTTCCATGACATGAGGGAGTACGTTCCCGAGACGGACGAAGACAGCTCCTCCTTCAATGAGCTGGATCTCTTCATCACCAGTACGGACGTGGACGGCCGGGTCTACACTCAGCTCGACGATGCCGGCCACGCGATCGACGTCAAGGACCACCGCACCGTCTTCTACCTGAAGCACCGCAAGGGACGCAAGGAGCCGTTCAATCCGAAGCCCCGTTACCTCAAGAACCCGGACCCGAAGACCACTCACGTGGCCCTGGCCAAGCTCTCCCGTGCCACGTCGTGTTTTCCGGCCGCGTTCGCTCCGGTGCACGTGGCCCATGTCGCGCCAGGGGACGACTCAGCGGACGCCAAGCTTCAGCTCTGGGGCGTGATGGGCAAGGAGACCTGCTTCCTCGACGGCGGCGTGCTGGACAACAAGCCTTTCACCTACACCATCAAGGCGATCTTCTCCCGCACCGCCGACCGGGAGGTGGACCGCAAGCTCTTCTACATCGAACCGGATCCCGAGGTCTTGCAGCAGGCCGAGCGTGCGACGAACCCCAATTTCGTGCAGGCGGTCCTGGCAGCCCTCATCGGCATCCCCGGGTACGAGAGCATCGCCGAGGATCTCAAGCTCCTCGCCGAGCGCAACAGCAAGCTCCGGCAGTACCAGCGGTTGGTGAAGCAGTTCCAGCCGGACTCCGCCGGCACCGGGCTTCCGGGCCTCTACGTGCGCAGCCGGATGGTGTTCCTGAGCGAGCGCGTCATCGAGGGGATCTTCCGCCAGGACTCCAACACCCCCCTCCGGTCCGAGGACCGCAAGAGGGCGACGGAGCTGGCACGGCAGTTCGATGACTTGAGCGTCGATCCGGCCCCCCTGTTCCGCGACTTCGACGTCCCCTTCCGGATGCGCCGCGCCTATCGGATCATCTATCTGATCTACGATCTCCTTTATGGCGAGGACGCCGGCCTCAAAGCGGAGGAGGCCGAGGTCTGCCGGTTCCTGTGGCGAGCCCTGAACCGGCAGGTCAAGCTCTACGAGATCCTGCGCTCCGCCATGGAGGCCTTGGTGGATGAGGCGCCCATTCCATGGCAGGAGATGGAGCCGAGGGAGATCTGGGGGCTTGTCGAGACGATCTATTACCGGCTCCTGAGCGAGAAGGCGGCTCCCGCGCTCTGCATCCGCGAAGAGGACCTCACGGCTTTCGAGAGCGGAGAGCGGAAGGAATGGCTGACGCAGGAGGAGTTGCAGAGCCTGAACGAAGCCCTCGGAAAACTCGCGGACGAGATCGTCGAGGACGTCCGCCGTGGTGGCCGGGCGGCGGACGACTCCGGAGAGGAGCGCAGCAGTATGCTCCAGCGGCTGGATGGCTACGAGGAGCGCCTCGTCAAGCGGTGTGTCCCCGACGCGAGCCATCCGATCCGTAAGGCCTTTGAGGAATTCGAGCTCCTGGACGCGCACCTGTTCCCGCTGGAGATGGTGGGGAACCTTCACGAGAAGGACATCATCGAGACCATCCGCATCAGTCCGCGGGACGCCGAGCGGGGGTTCAGCCAGAGCCGCCTGTCGGCGAAGGTCTCGGGCGACGCGGTCTTCCACTTCGGCGGTTTCTTCAAGCGGTCCTGGCGATCGAACGATATCCTCTGGGGTCGCCTCGATGGCATCTGTCAGCTCGTGGAAACGCTGCTCGATCGCGAGAGGATCATGGCGCTCGTCGCATCGGATCGATGGCGTGCCGGGCTCCGCGGCCGTTTCTTCGCGGCGGACGGCTCCCGCAACCATGCCCTCGATCCCGAAAAGCTCTTCCCCAGAGCCGGCGAACAGACCCAGAGAGCGATTCGTGAGTGGTTGGACCAGGTGCTCTCGGATGACGCGGAGGTTCGGAAGCTGGCCTTCGACGAGAAGACGTTCGACTCCATGACCTCTCTCCTGGTCGAGGCGGAGCAGCTCGAAGCCCTCAGGGAGGACATGACGAACGTCATCACCGACGCCATCGAGGAACAGGCGGATTGGAACCGTTTCCAGGTCCAGGCCGACCAGGAGAGGAAAACGCGGAAACGCAAGCCCAGAAAAGCTGGTGCGATGGACGGGAGCGCGGAGGACATCGCGGTCGCACCCTGGATCTTCCAGCCTTCCGGAAACTGGCTCGACCCGTGCGTCGCGACCGCCGGAGCGGCGACGCGGATGATCGATGCCATGGACTCGCTCAACGCAGCCGGCGGGTCGCCGGCCCGCCCTGCCGAAACCAGACTGGGAACGTTCTTCAAGCAGAGCTATCGCGTGGGATCGGAGGAGCTGACGCGCGACATTCCCGTTCTGGTCCTGCTCGAAATCCTGGCCAAGGCCCTGCTGGTCGCCCGTACCTGCATCGTGGGGCTGTTTGGCGACAACGCCGGCCGCATCCGCGGCAACGCCCTCTACCGCGTCTGCATCGATCTTCCCCTGCGGGCGTTCTATTCTCTGGTCAAGCTGTCGCTCCGCGCTCCCAGGGCGGGCCTGGGAGTCTTCCTGGGCACAGGAGCGCTGTCGCTCTTTGCGCTGGCCGTTGGGCTGTTCTTCCTCAAGCCCCTGATCTGGACCCATGCCACAGGCCTGTCGGGAGTGGCTCTGGGCGTCTTCATCATCGCTCCCGTCGTCATCCTCCTGCTGCAGATGATCTTTCTCGTCTGGGGAGGCCGGTGGCTCATCTCCAAGGCGGGCGTCTGGATTTTCATGGCTCTGCTCGTGACCACGGCTCTGATCCTTGGCCTTCTCTGGCCGTACCGGAGCTGGAATGAGGGGGAGGCAGCGGGTGCGGCAGCCGTCCAGCCGATGCCGGCAACCTACCCGCACCCGCCCGTGACTAGACGAAGCGCTTGACGAACGCGAGCGCCTTGTCGGCGACCTCTCGCCAGCCGCTGTCGATGGTGAGCGCGTGCCCGCGGTTGGGGATCTCGACGATCTCGGTGACGCCGGCGTTGTGCTGCTGCTGCTTGAACGACGCGTTCGCGATCGCCCACGGGACCGTGTTGTCCTTCTCGCCGGAGAGGATCAGCAGCGGCCCGCGCTCCGGGTTCTCGGTGTCGACCTTCGCCTCCGTCCACGGGTTGAGGTTGGCGGTCGCGGCCTGGAAGAGCGGCGCGCCCGACGCCGGCACGGCGAAAGTCGCGTAGAGCTCCCTGGCCTCCTCCTCGCTGACGGCGTTGGCGAAGCCGAAGCGGAACTGCTCGAACGTGAGCGGGATCGCACGGTTGCGGTTGGCCGGGTTGCCGAGCACCGGCCACGCGGACTTCAGCGCCGAGAGCGGCAGCGGCAGCACGCCGCGGAAAGGAGCCGGGTCGATGGCCACCGTGGCCGCGGCCAAGGCGCGCCCGGCGAGGATCTGCACGAGCAGGCCGCCGAACGAGTGGCCGATGATGGCCGGCTTCTTGTTCAGCCCGCGGATGATCTTGTCAAAGTGGTCCGCGACCTGCCCAACGGTCTTGTGCGCCAGGACCTCGGGGTGCGCGTTCGCCTCGTCGACGGTCTCGGGGTCGTCCGGCCAGCCGGGCGTGAGTGCGGTGTAGCCGGCCTCCTCGAACATCGTCGCCCAGCGGTCCCAACTGCTCGGCAGCAGCCAGAGGCCGTGGACGAACACGACGGGTTGCCGCCCCGTCGCGTTCGCACGCTCGACCTGCTGCGCTTCGTGCTCGGTGATCGTCGCCGCGCCGGCCGGCGGGGTCTGGGATGACGCGTTGGTGGTCATGGCGGTCCCTCCGTGCGGCTCTCGGTCGCCGCTGTCACTGGGTTTGGAATCTGCTTCGAACGATTGTCTTCCCACCTGCTGCTGATAGGATAGACCTTGTCCTCCTCCGGAATGTGACAATGAGCTCTCTCGCGAGCCCCACACCCGAAAAGCCCCGCCGGCCCCGCGGCCACGAGGTGACGCGCGTCGAGGCGTTCAGCGATGCCGTGTTCGCCTTTGCGGCCACACTGCTGGTGGTCTCCCTGGAGGTGCCGCACACCTACCCGGAGCTGATGGCCAACCTGCGGGGCTTCATCGCCTTCGGTCTGAGCTTCACGATGCTCGTCCTGATCTGGGCGGCGCACAACGGCTTCTTCCGCCGCTATGGCCTCCAGGACAGCCGCACGGTGGTGCTCAACTCGGCCCTCCTCTTCGTCGTCCTCTTCTACGTCTATCCGCTCAAGTTCCTCTTCACCGTCTTCGTCGGCCAGTTCCTCCACGTCGGGCCGGCGACGGAGAGTCACGGCGTGACGATCGCTCCCCATGACGTGCCATCGCTGATGATGGTCTACGGCCTGGGCTTCGTGGCCGTGTTCGCCTGCCTGGCGCTGCTCTATGCGCATGCCTGGGCACGGCGGGAGGAGCTCGGGCTCGACGCGGCCGAGCGGATCGAGGCGCGCATCTGGTTCCGCCACTATCTGATCTTCGTCGGCGTCGGTCTGCTCTCGATCGGCCTGGCGGCGGCCGGGGTGGGGTTCCGGTACGGGCTTCCCGGCTTCATCTACTCCCTGCTCGGCCCGCTCTGCTGGTGGAACGGCGAGTTGGGAGCCAAGCGCAAGCGCACGCTGGAGCGGTCCCCGGCTTGACAACCTCCAGCGGGAAGCGCAGGCTCTAAGCATCTCCAAAAAGCCAGGGAATGCCGGGGAGCCCAGCGCGGGCGACCCGGAGCCGGCGCTAGGAGCAACTCCCGGAGGGAAACGAGATGGCCGGAGGCATCGAGCACGCGTACGGGCAAGCCCTGCAGGCCTGGGCCCAGGGCAAGGTCATCACCCTGCCGCCAGGCGACGCGAAGAGCGCCAACCAGAGGGCTCAGAAGGCGGCCCTGACGCTGGCCATCGCGCTCCAGAACAAGGCGAAGGTTCCAGACGCGATCACCGGCGCCACGGCGATCTTCCAGCAGCAGCTCGACAACGGCCACATGGCCCTGGCGCCGTCGCTGGGCGTGGGCCTCAACGAGTACATGATCCCGGACACCCACTCCTTCATCTGGTACGCCGCCATGGGGACTCTGCACGAGCTGGCCTGGCACCGGCTGGACGTTGCGACGGATGGTGTGAAGGCCCTCCGGGGCCTCACCTTCCAGTGGTGGCAGCACCACCTCTCGATGTGCTCCGTCATGAGCGTCCCCGCCAACGCCGGACCCGCGACGGACAACGCTCAGCTCAACGTCGGCTCCGTCGTCTCTCCCGGCGCCAGGGCCAAGGGCGGCACGATGTCCTATCACCGGGACGCGATCTATCGAAAGCGATTCGGGATCCCGCAGGTCGGCCAGGCCACGAACCCCAAGTGGTGGACGGCGAAGGACCCCGACCTGGTCGGTCCCTTCTGGGTCGCCAAGAACCTGGACACTCTCCCGCAGACGAAGGACATCGGGCCGGACCATCTGCCCATGCTCTCCAATCCCATGACCATCCAGAGGTACAAGCTCGGCTTCCGCGCCTTCTTCGCCGACGGCATCATTCCGACCTCGGCCTTCGACCCGACGGTCCGCGCCTGGATGGATTACCCGCACTGGAAGGCGGGCTTCAAGCTCCTGCCCAACGGCCCGTCGGACCCGGAGCCGGACGCTCCGTGGCCGGGCGATCTGGTGGTGGAGTACAAGGTCAAGGGCAAGACGGAGCCTGAGCCGGAAGACTGAAGGCTTTCAACCGCAAGATTCGGATGGAGCTCTCCTCCTCTCCAGGGCTATCTTGCACTGGACAAGAGGAGGAACGATCATGAGAGCTGCCATGTCTCACCTGTCCGCAACGCCCGACCCCGAAACCGCCTGGACGGCCGTGCTGGAGCGCGACGCCCGCTTCGACGGCCAGTTCGTCTACGCCGTGGACTCGACCGGGATCTACTGCCGTCCCACCTGCCCATCGCGCCGGCCGCGGCGCGCCAACGTCCGCTTCTTCAGCGCCCCGCAAGAGGCCGAGGGAGCGGGCTACAGACCCTGCCGGCGCTGCCGGCCACGCCAGGGGGAGGCGTCCTCCCGGTCCGAGGCCGTGCGCCAGGCCTGCCAGTACCTGGAGTCCCACGTCGAGGAGACCCCGACGCTCGCCGATCTCGCCCTCGCCGTGGGCTGGAGCCCCTGGCACCTGCACCGCACGTTCAAGGCCGTCCTCGGGATGTCTCCCCGCCAATATTCCGCCCTGCTCAAGACCGAGCGGTTCCGGGGCGAGGTGCGGCGCGGCGAGTCGGTCGCCACCGCCACCTATGGCGCAGGCTACGGCTCCAGCTCCCGACTCTATGAGACGGCGGACGCGAGCCTCGGCATGACGCCCGGCGCCTACGCCCGAGGCGGCCGGGGGATGCGCATCCGCTACACCACCGCGCCCTCCCCCTTCGGCCGGCTGCTGGTGGCCGCCACCGAGCGGGGGATCTGCGCCGTCACTCTGGGGGATGACGACGGCGCCCTGGAGGCCGGTCTGCGCCGGGAGTACCCGAACGCGGAGGTCGAGCGCGACGACGCGGCCCTGCAGCCCTGGCTGGACGCCGTGCGCCCGGCGGTGGACGGCCGGCCCGGAGCGGCGGAGCTGCCTCTGGACCTCCAGGCCACGGCCTTCCAATGGCAGGTCTGGCGGGCCCTCCAGGAGATCCCCCGCGGCGAGACCCGCACCTACGGCGAAGTCGCCGCAGCCCTCGGCCGACCCGGAGCCGCCCGCGCCGTGGCCCGCGCCTGCGCCAGCAACCGGGTGGCGCTCGTCGTCCCCTGTCACCGCGTGGTGCGGGGGAACGGCGAAACCGGCGGGTATCGGTGGGGGGAGGAGCGGAAGCGGCGGATCCTCGAAGGGGAGGGGGCATCCTGAACAATCCCTGGGACCGCCGGCGTCCCGCCGGCAGCTAACTCCGCTTCTTTTTTAAAAAACAGAAGTTAGTAGCCGGCGGGACGCCGGCGGTCCCAGGAGGGGGCCTTGACCCGGGCTCCCTGCCTTCGCCATACTCCCGCCTCGGTTCCGAGTCCCCGGAAACCTCAGGCCCCGCACCTTGGAGGGTGCGGGGCTTTTCAATTTCGGCAGAGATCAGTGGAAAGGAAATTCGGTGATGCGCGTCTTGAAGTTCGGCGGGACATCGGTGGGCAGCGCGGAGCGGATGCGTGGCGTGGCGGAGATCGTCGCAGGCCAAGCCGGCGAAGCCCCTCTGCTGGTGGTGGCCTCGGCCGTGGGGGGCGTCACCGACGGCCTGCTGCGCGGCTCGGAGGAGGCGGCGGGAGGCGGCTCGGCGGCGCCGGCCCTGGCCCGCTTCCACTCGCTGCACCGGGAGATCCTGGCCGATCTGCGCAGCGAGCTCGGAGCTGAGCCCGCCGCCGCGGCCGAGGCCGACCTGGGAGCGCTGGAGCGGGAGATGGAGAACCTGCTGCGCGGCTTCGCCCTGCTCCTGGAGCGCCCGCCCGGGGCCCTCGCCGTCCTCTCCTCGCTGGGCGAACGGGCCGCCTGCGCTCTCCTCCACCGGCTGCTCGCGGCCCGCGGCCTCGCCGTCCGCCTGCTCGATCCCAAGGTCCTGATCCGCACCAGCGGCTCGCCTCTCTCGGCGTCGCCCGACTGGGAGGCCACCCGCCAGGCCTTCGCGCCCCTGCGCTCGGATCCGCCGGCCGTGGCTCTGCTGCCGGGCTTCTTCGGCGGCGACGCCTCGGGCCGCGTCAACCTCCTCGGCCGCGGCGGCTCGGACTACTCGGCCGCCATCGCCGCCTGGGCCCTGGACGCCGAGCGGCTGGAGATCTGGACCGACGTCGACGGCATCTTCACGGCCGATCCGCGGCTCGTGCGTCAGGCCGCCGTGCTCCCCGAGGTGAGCTACGAGGAGGCCATGGAGCTCTCCTTCTTTGGCGCCAAGGTGCTCCATCCCAAGACCATCCAGCCGGCGCGGGAGAAGGGGATTCCGGTGCGGGTGCGCAACAGCTTCGCCCCGGACCACCCCGGCAGCCTCGTGCATGGCGCCGCCGCCCCGGCCGACCCCGCGGAGGCCGGCGCCCGGGGGATCACCTACCTGCCGGGCATCGCCCTGGTGGACGTCACCGGCTCAGGGATGGCTGGCGTGCCCGGCGTCGCCGCCCGGGTTTTCCAGGCCATGGCGGGGGCCGGGATCTCCGTCATCCTCATCACCCAGGGCTCCAGCGAGATGGCCATCTCGTACGCGGTGGCCGAGGCCGACGGCCCGCGGGCGGTTCAGGCGCTGGGCGAGACCTTCGCCGCCGAGCTCGCCGCGGGGCTGCTCGACCCCGTCCAGCTCCGCCCCGGCGGCTCCATCCTCTCCCTGGTGGGCGACGGCATGCGCCACCGCCTGGGCGTCGCGGGCGCCTTCTTCGGCGCCCTGGCGGACGTGGGCGTGAGCGTCGTCGCCATCGCTCAAGGATCGAGCGAGCGCAACATCTCGGCGGTGGTGGCGGCGACCGACGCGCCGCGGGCCGTGCGCCACCTCCACGCCCAGCTCTTCGAGCGCCGGAGCGAGCTGCAACTCGTGGTCTGGGGGGTGGGCAACGTGGGCGCCAGGCTGCTGCGCAAGGTGGCCGAGCATCAGTCTCGGGAGCGCCGGGTGGACCTGCGGCTCTGCGCCGTGGCCAACTCGCAGCGCTGCGCCTTCGAGGCTGAAGGGCTGGACCCGGCGACGTGGGTCCCCAGCCTCGCCGCCGCCGCTCTCCCCTCCTCGCTCGACGCCCTGCTCGCCGAGGTCGCCCGCGCCCGGCTGGTCAACCCCGTGTTCATCGACTGCACCTCGGACGACGGGGTGGCCGCCGCCTACGGCCGCCTCTTCGCCGCCGGCCTGCACGTGGTGACGGTGAACAAGAAGGCCAACAGCGCCCCCTTCGCGGACTACCGGCGGCTGCACCAGACGAGCGCGCGCCTGAAGCGCCGGTTCTTCTACGAGACCAACGTGGGGGCGGGCCTGCCGGTCATCGGTACACTGCGCAGCCTGCTGGAGGGGGGCGACCGGGTGCTGCGCCTGGAGGCCGTGCTCTCGGGCTCCCTCTCCTTCCTGCTCGGCGCCCTGGAGGAGGGGGTGCCCTTCTCGCAGGCCGTGCGCACGGCCCGCGACCGGGGCTTCACCGAGCCCGACCCGCGGGACGACCTGTCCGGGCTCGACGTGGCCCGCAAGCTCCTCATCCTGGCTCGCGAGCTGGGAGCCGGCATCGAGCTCGCCGACGTCCAGGTGCTGGGCGTGCTGCCGCCGGACTACGACGCCTCGGGTTCCGTCGAGGATTTCCTGGCCGGCCTGCCGCGGCTCGATCCGATCTTCGCGGTCCGCCGCGACGCCCTCGTCGCCGCAGGGCGGGTGCTGCGCCACGCCGGCGTCATCGAGGCCGGGGACGGCGGCTACCATTGCCGGGTGGGCCTGGAGGCGGTGGGGCCGGAGCATCCGCTGTTCGCCGTGCGCGGCGGCGAGAACGCCTTCTCCTTCCTGACCGAGCACTACCAGCCGACGCCGCTGGTGGTCCGTGGCTATGGCGCCGGCGGCGAGGTGACGGCCGCGGGCGCGCTCGCGGACCTGCTCAAGATCGTGGCGTGAAGGTCCGGGGAGAGAGACGACATGGGAATCCGCGCCTACGCCCCCGCCAGCATCGGCAACTTCGCCGCCGGCTTTGATCTCATGGGCGCCGCCCTCGCTCCCCTGGACGACAACCTCTGGGGGGACGTGGTGACCGCCGAGCCGGCGGCGGAGGTGGGCCTCACCACCTCAGGCTCCCACGCCGCGGACCTCCCGGCGGACCCCTGGCAGAACCTGGTGCTGCGCACCTACGCCCTCTATCGCGAGGCGCTGCGGGTGAAGGGGATCGAGTGCCCGACCCTGGCCTTCCACTTGGAGAAGCGCCTCCCCCGCTGCAGCGGCCTGGGCTCCAGCGCCAGCTCGGTGGCCGCCACCCTCGCCGCCTGCCAGGCCCTGCTGGACGCGCCGCTCCCGGCGTCCGAGCTGTTCGCCGTGGCCGGCCGCGCCGAGGCCCTGGTCTCGGGGTCCGTGCACCTGGACAACGTCGTCCCCTCGCTCGCCGGCGGCCTTCAGCTCCTCGTCCCCGGCCCCGGCGGCGCGCCCGAGGCCCGGGCCCTGCCGTGGTTCGACGAACTGGTGCTGGTGGTGGTCTCTCCCGCCCTGGAGCTGGCCACCGAGCGCAGCCGCAAGGTCCTCCCCCGGGAGTTTTCCCTGGCAGCCACGCTGGCCTTCGCTCAGAATCTGGCGGGGTTCGTCCACGCCCTGGAGTCTGGCGACCGCGACCTCCTCCGCCGCTGTCTGCGGGACGTGCTGGCCGAGCCCTGGCGCGCGCCGCTGGTGCCGGGCTTCCGTGCCGCCCAGGCCGCGGCGCTGGCCGCCGGGGCGCTGGGCTGCAGTCTCTCGGGCGCGGGCCCGGCGATCTTCGCCGTGGCCGAGAGCCGCGCGCAGGCCGTGGCCGTGGCGGATGCCCTCCAGCAGGCCCTGGGAAGCGCCGGCCTCGCCTCCGCAGCCCGCCTCTGCCGCCTCGACCACCGCGGCGCACGCGTTTTGCCACCAGGAATGCTCGCATGAGGCTGGTGAGCACGCGCGACCCGCAGCGCCACGCGAATTTTCGCCAGGCCGTGCTAGCAGGGATCGCCCCGGGCGGCGGTCTGTGGATGCCCGATCCCCTGCCCGTCTTTCCAGATTGGCCCGAGCTGCTGGACCTCGCCTGGAGCGAGCGTTGCGCCGTGGTCCTCGACCGTCTGCTGGCGGACGAGCTGGGGCGCGAACCCGTAGCGCAGGCGGTGCGTGAGGCCCTGGACTTCCCCGTCCCCCTGGTGCCGGTGCGCCCCGGCGTCTTCGCCCTCGAGCTGTTCCATGGTCCCACCCTGGCCTTCAAGGACTTCGGCGCCCGCTTCTTCGCCGCCGTGCTGGACGATGTGCGGGAGCCGCGCGAGCCCGGCCGGCCGGTGACCATCCTGACTGCCACCAGCGGCGACACGGGCGCGGCCGTGGCCCGGGCCTTCTGGCGGCGGCCGGGAGTGCGGGCCGTGGTGCTCTACCCACAAGGCCGCGTCTCGGCCCTCCAGGAGCTGCAGTTCGCCACTCTCGGGGAGAACGTCACGGCCCTCGCCGTGGACGGCGCCTTCGACGACTGCCAGACGCTGGTGAAAACCGCCTTCGCCGACGCCGGTCTGACAGCCCGCCACGGTCTGACCTCGGCCAACTCGATCAACGTCGCGCGGCTGCTGCCGCAGACCCTCTACTACGCCGAGGCGGTCGCCGCGCTGCGCCGGCTGGGGATCTCCGAGCCGCCCGTGATCGCCGTGCCCAGCGGCAATTTCGGCAATCTCTGCGCCGGCCTGCTGGCCCGCGCCATGGGCCTGCCGGTCAAAGCCTTCATCGCCGCCACCAACGCCAACACCACGGTGCCTGACTACCTGGAGACGGGGGATTATCGGCCGCGGCCGTCGGTCGCCACCCTCTCGAACGCCATGGACGTGGGCGCTCCCAACAACTGGGAACGCATCGAAAACCTTTTCAAAGGGGATCTGGAGGCCCTGCGCCGCGTCCTGCGCTGGGGCTCCCAGAGCGACGCGGAGACCGAGAGGTCGATCCGCGAGCTGAGCACCCACGGCTACCTGGCGGACCCGCACGCCGCCGTGGCCTGGGGCGTCCTGCGCGCCCGCCTGCAACCCGGAGAGACCGGCGTCTTCCTGGGCACCGCCCACCCCGCCAAGTTCCTGCCCGTCTACGAGCGGCTGGGGATCGAGGTCGCAATCCCCCCGGCGCTGTCGGATCTCCTGGGAAGACCGTTCCTGGGGCGGGAGATTCCGAATGAGGTCGGTGCGTTGCGGGAGGTGCTGGACAAGCAGCGCGAAATCGAGTCTTCATAGGAGCCTGCGCGGCAGAAAGCCGAAGACAAGGACGTCAAGGACACCAAGGACGCCAAGGACGAGGAAAGCTCTAGTCGCGGCGATATTCTTCGTGTCCCTGATGTCCTTGTTGCCCTTGGTGTCCTTCGCTTTCCCGGTCCCCGTGGCCTGCGATATCTTCCCCGCCATGACCGAGGTGAGCTCCCAGGTCGTCGAAGCTGATCCCCTCCGCCCGCATCCGCCGCTCACGCGCTATTACGCCGACGAGGCGGAGCACCGGCGGCGGATGGCGTTCCGCCGGAGGTCATCCTCGGCGCGCTCCAGGACGCCGGGTTCTCCTCGGTGGAGCGGCGGGTGGAGATGGGGATGTTGTCGGAGTACACGGCGGTGCGGCCCCTCACCGATTGACGATAAGCTAGCCGCATGCGCACCGCCGAGGTCGTCATCTGCGGCGCCGGGATCGCCGGCATCTCCGCCGCCTATCATCTCACCGTGCGCCACGGCCTGCGGGACGTGGTGCTGGTGGACGATCAGCCGCCGCTCTCCGTGACCAGCGACAAGTCCACCGAGTGCTATCGCAACTGGTGGCCGGGGCCGGGGGATACGATGATCCGGTTCATGAACCGCAGCATCGACCTGCTGGAGGAGCTGGCGGCGGAGAGCGGCAATCTCTTCGTGATGAACCGCCGGGGCTACGCCTACCTCACGGCGGATCCGGTCCAGGCCGCGGCGCTGGAGCGCGGCGCCCGCGAGGTCTCGGCGCTGGGGGCCGGCGAGCTGCGCATTCATCGCGGCGGGCCGGACGATCCGCCATTCCCCGCGGAGCGGGCCGAGGAGCTCGCCCCCGACCTCACGGGCGCCGACCTGGTGCTGGACCGCGAGCGCATCCTTCGCCGCTTCCCCTTCCTCACGCCGGACACCCTGGCCCTCCTCCACGTCCGCCGCTGTGGCTGGCTCTCCGCCCAGCAACTCGGCATGTACCTCCTGGAGAAGGCGCGCGAGCATGGGTTGCGCTTCGTCAAGGGGCGGATCGAGGAGGTGACCGTGCGCGACGGCCGGATCGAGGGGGTCCGCTTGGCGCCCGGCTCCGGCGAGGACGCGATCGCCACCCGCCGCTTCGTCAACGCCGCCGGCCCGCTCTCCCCCGCCGTGGGCCGCATGAGCGGCGTCGAGCTGCCGCTGTTCAACGAGCTGCACGGCAAGGTGATGTTCGAGGACTACCTGGGGCTGATCCCCCGCGACCTGCCGCTGATGATCTGGACCGATCCCGTGGCCCTCGCCTGGAGCGACGAGGAGCGGGAGCAGCTCGCGCAGGAGCCCCAGCTGCGCTGGCTCCTGGGCACCCTGCCGGCGGGAGTCCACTTCCGCCCCGAGGGGGGCCGGGACAGCCGCTGGCACCTGCTGCTCTGGACCTATCACCTGGAGCCGATGGAGCCGGTCTTCCCGCCGAAATTCGATCCGTTCTATCCGGAGGTCGTGGTGCGCGGCCTCGCCCGCATGGTGCCGGCGCTGGCCGAGTACCTGGGCCCCCGCATGCGCCGGCCCTACGTCGACGGCGGCTACTACTGCAAGACGAAGGAGAACCGGCTGCTGATCGGTCCCACGCCGGTCGCGGGCAACTACCTCCTCTGCGGCATGTCGGGCTACGGCATCATGGCCTCACAGGCCGCGGCCGAGTTGCTCGCCGCCTATATCGCCGGCGCCGCCCTGCCGGACTACGCTCCCGAATTCGCCCTCAGCCGTTATCAGGACCCCGCGTACCTGGCGAAGATGGAGGCGATGACGTCGGGCCAGCTCTGAAGGGAGCGCGCCCCCTCCCAAGACCCTCATCACCCCGGCCCTCTTCTCCCGCCCCCTCCCAACCCCCCTCACCGGGAGAAGAGGGAGAAAAGCAAGAAAGGACGACAAGGACAGCAAGGACAAAAAGGACGAGAAGAGGCCAGCAAGGCCGCTCCAACCGGGTCCCCCTCTCCCGGTGAGGGGGGTGGCGAGGGGGCGGGAGAGGGGGTAGGGGGTGAGGGCCCGGGCGGGGGGCGTTCCCGAGCCCAGGTTAGCGCTTACACCCCTCCTCTACCGGTCCTTCTTCGCTCCGCTCATCATCATCCCGTGCCCGGGCGCCAGCTTCGTCAGCTCCACGAACTCGGGGTCCTGGTGGAGGCTGGCAAACATGTAGTCGTCGCGGGCCTCCTGCATCTCCATGGCCCGCACGGCGTCGAAGCGCTCGTACTGGTAGAAGTGCCGGCGCAGCAGCTCCATCGCCTTCTTGCGGTCGCCGGCCTGGGCATAGATGGCGGCCAGGTTGTAGCTGGCCTCGAGCACGCCGTGGTTCGCTTTCGCGGCCTTCAACGCCTCGTCCTTGTGACCGGCGGCGGCGAGGTAGACGGCGGCGAAGATCTGGTTGTAGCCGTCCTCCGGCGCCAGGGCGAGGGCCTGCCGCATGAAGCCGGCGGCCTTCTCGGCCTGCTTCTCGGAAAACCAGTAGACAGCGAGGTTGCGGTAGGTGATGGGCAGCGGATATTCGGCCAGCGAGCTCTCGAACAACGCCAGCCCGTCGGCGTTGCGGCCGGCGTGGATGGTCATCTTGCCGAGGCCGTGCAATGCCACGGCGCGGGCGATGGGGTCGGCGGGCTGGGCGAGGACGCGCTCGAAGACGGCGCGCGACTTGTCCCAGTCGCCGGTCTGGTGGCGGTACAGCTCGCCGAGGAAACGCAGCGCCGTGGGATCGGACGGATCGAGCTCGACCGCCTTGGCGTAGAGCCGCTCGGCGTCGCGATAGCGCGCGGCGATCTCGGCGTCGAGCCCGGCGCGCAGGGTCTTCTCGACCTCGTCCATCTCGTTCACCAAGCCGCCCCGCGAGCCGCGCCCGGGATCGGCGAGACCGTCCGGGCCCAGGCGGAGGAGGGCCGACTTGTCGACGTCCACCCCCAGCTTCTTGAGCGCCTTGGCCGCCTTGCGGCCGAGGCTGGGGACGAGGCAGCGCTGCTCCCAGACCTTCTTGTAGTCGGCGATGGCGCCGTCGCGGTCGGCCGACTCCTTCTTCCCGGCGCCGTCGATCAGGGACTGCAGGCTCTCCTCGCGCTTGTCCAGCTCGCCGTACAGGAGCTTCTCGACAGCGCGCACGTCGAGCTTGCCGTTGCTGGCCGCCACACGCCCGATCTCCGAGCCGTCAGGCCCCGCGAGCACGGCGAGCTGGTCGCCGGCGGGAGCCTTGAAGGTGCTCCGGACCTCCTGGTTGTCCGGCGTCACCAGCGACGTCGCCACACAGCGGGAGCCGGCCAGAGAGAGGGGGCGCGAGGTCTGGAGGGGCGAGCCCTGCGCCTCACGGGGGGAGGTCGGGAACCAGTAAAGCACGAGGGCCGCATCCGGCGCCTTGGGCGCGGCGGCGCCCGGGCCGAGCACCTTCCAGGACACGCGATAGACCGGGGCCTGGTCGTCCATCCCGCCCGGCATCACGCCGCCGGTGCCGCCGCCCCCGCCTCCTCCACAGGTAGCGGCGGCCGGCAGGGCCACCAGCGAGAGCAGGACGACGACGAGCGCGAGAGGACGGAGTCGATGGATCATGGCGTTGGGATCTCCTCGGGACGAGCTTGGCCCTGAAAGGTTAGCACAGGGAAGGACCGGATCGCAGGCTTGCACCTCAATATATAGCTGCTGTACTATACGCGGCTTACCGTGAAAGGAGTCCCATCATGAATAGAAAGTCCCTCCTCAAGCTTGGATTCGCGGCGCTGATCGCCACTGCCACGATGCTGGGTGCGAAATCCTCTCAGGCCGCCGGCCTCTGCGTCTTCAGTTACATGCACGGCAACCGGACCTGCACCTACGTCGGCAACGTGAACGGCTGCTGCCAGTACGTTGACCAGGACGGCAAGAACTGTCCGCCGATCTGCGGCGTGTAGAGGACGCCCTCACCCTGCCCCTCTCCCAGAGGGAGAGGGGTTTCTGGTTTATCTTGAACCTCGCTCCAGCGCCTTCCGATCCCACCCGGCCGAGCCCGCGGCAGCCTCGTAGGTGCTCTGCAGGAAGTCGAGGATCGCCGCCCCGGGGCTCGGAGCGACCCGTACCGTCTCGTAGGGGAGGAGGAACTCCCCCATCCCCTGGTGGAAATACGCCGCCTCTGGCCGGACGGGGGCGTCCCCGAAGCCCGGTGGCGTCGGGTAGACATAGGCATAGAAAGCCGGCTCCGGCAGCGCCTCGCTACCCGGCCAGAAACCCGCACTCGACACCTCGTGCGAGTAGCCCTCGCGCATCACCCAGTCGGCGACGTTTGGTATTCCCCCCGGGTGGGGCGGCGCCGGCCGGCCCGAAAAGCGCGAGACGGCGAGGTCCAGGCCTCCCCAGAAAAGGTGCACCGGGCTCGACTTGCCGACGTACCGCCCGCGAAAGGACTTGAAAACGCGATCCACCAGGATCAGCACCCGCCAGAACCGCTGCGCCATCTCGGGATCGTACGACGCGTGCACGTGGTCCTCTGCGAAGGGCAGCGTATCCGGCAACTCGCTCGGCACCGGCCAGATCTTGGCGCCGATGCCCAGGGTGCTGAGGACCTGCCGGTACTCCGCGTAGAAGTCGGCGACGCTGCGGGCGACGAGCGGCATGGCCTGGCGTGCGCCCTCGCTGGTGCGGAAGACGAGCTGGTGAGCGATGAAATCGAATTCGATCTCGACGAGCCCGGCGTCGCCGTAGGGCATGGCCGAGGTGGTGAGGCCGCGGGCGCTCAGATAGAGCGCCACCTGCCACCAGTGGTTCACCAGCGGCTCGAGGGAAAGGCGCGTCTTGCCGACGATCTGAGACCAGCGGTGGAGCGTTTCGCAGGTTTCCCGCCACGCGTCATAGGGCAGAGCAGGCCAGGGACCCTCCGGGAACAGGACCGGTGACATCGCAATCTCCTCCTCGTTCTCCTCGTTCATTGACCCGGTGAATCGAGCTCCTCCTGCAGCCGGAACAGGTCCGAAACCACCCCGTAGGCCGTGGTCGACAGGTCGGGGTCCTCCTCGGTGAGGACGATGCTCCCCAGGATGTCCATGGTGAGGCGGAGGATCGAGCCGGTCCCCTCCACCAGGGCGAACGGATCGGAGACCGGGACCTCCCGGACCCGCACCCGGCCGATCACTTGGGTTCCCCCCTGGGAGGCGGTGCGGAACGCTTCGCAGACCACCTTGAGGCGGTGCTCCCGGGTGAGGGCGTCCTCGATGCGCTGCGGCGTCACCGCCGACAGGCTCTCCCTCTCCACGGCCTCGGGCGGCAGCTCGGCGTCGAGCAGGACGTTGGCCAGGGCCGAGACCTTCACGGCCGCGTCCCAGCCGTCGAGGTCGGTCGCCGGATCGGCCTCCGCCACTCCCAGGCGCTGCGCCCCGGCCACCGCCGCCGCCAGGGAGAGGCCGCGCTCCATCTCACAGAGGACGAAGTTGGTCGTCGAGTTGAGGATGCCCTCGATCCGCAGGAGGGTGTTGCCGCGCAGACAGCGCTGCGCCAGGTTGAAGACCGGAGCGCCGTCCATCACCGTGGTCTCGTAGAGGAAGGCGACGCCCTTCTCCCGCGCCAGGTCGCGCAGTGGCCGCCACGCCCAGGCCAGGGGCCCCTTGTTGCAGGTGACGACGTGCCGCCCCCGCTCCAGCGCCGTACGGACGTGCCCGATGGCCGCCGCGCCCCGGCCCGCGATGTCGAGCGGCGTCATCTCCACGGCCACGTCGTAGTCCAGGTCGCGCAGCGCCTCCTCGCTCGTCAGCGTCGCGGCCGCGGGATACCCCTCGCCGAAGCGGCCCCTGGCGCCGAGCTCCGCCAGCACTCGCCCGAGATCGAGGCCGGCAGGATCGACGGCGGCCCCCCGCGAGCCCGTCGTGATGCCCACCACCGACACGCCCAACCCGTCGAGGCCGGGATACGACGCCCGGTCCGCGAGGATCTCGGCCAGCCGCCGGCCGATGTTGCCGAACCCGAGGAGGAGCAGCTTCATGGGAGGAGGAGTCTACTCCGTTGCGGGGGCGTATAATTACGGCCACGGATCGAACCGAGCGGTCGAGTGGCCCAATCGAGGGCCCTCTTTCAAGGATGGTACCCGCCGCCGTCTATCGCAGGAGACAGAAATGAGCTCTCTGGTTTTGTTCACCTTGTGGATGCTGGTCCGGTCACCGGCCAGCACGACTCCCTCACCAGCTCACAGTCAGAACGTCGTGCGTATCTGCTCGCTCGCCTCCGGCACCGGCTGCCAGGACCTCGACGCGAAGCTCCTCGAGCCGGCCGCCATGGCCCCGGGCGCCCCGGCCGGCACCGCCGCCGGCCAGCGCGCTTTCGTCGATCCCAGGACGAAAAGCCTGGTCCAGCCGAACCAGGACCAGCTCAAGGCGCTCTCCGTGATCCTCTCCGAGTCCATGGACCGGCAGGAGGACGTCAAAGTCCAAACCCTGAAAGACGGCACCTTGCGGCTGCCGGGCGGGAGCTTCGTCGTCAACAGCCGGGTGGTCATCGAGAACCAGGAGAAGAAGCCATGAGGCGGGCAGCGCTCCTCGGCCTGTCCATCGCGGTGCTCCTGCTGACGGCGATCCCTGGCAGCGCCACCACCATCACGATCGTCAACGCCGACGGACCGGGCGAGGGCTTCAACGATCCGACTCCCGTGGCGGCGGTCACCGGCAATACCGGAACCACCGTTGGCCAGCAACGCCTCAACGCCTTCGCCGCGGCGGCGGCCTACTGGGCCAACCGGCTCTCGTCCTCCGTCGCCATCACGGTCCACGCCCAGATGAATCCCCTGTCCTGCTCGCCGACCTCCGGCGTCATCGGTTCCGCCGGCGCCGCGGACTTCTTCTCCGACTTCCCCAGCGCCCCCCTGGCCGGCACCTGGTACGCATCCGCCCTCGCCAACAAGCTCGCGGGCTTCGACCTCGATTCGTCCACACCCGAGATCAACGCCCAGTTCAACAGCAGCGTCGGCAACTCGACCTGCCTGACCGGCCTCAACTGGTGGTACGGCATCGGCGTCACCCAGCCGGCGAATACCATCCCATTCTACGAGATCATCCGTCACGAGCTGGCCCATGGCCTCGGCTTCCTCACCATCGTCAACCCGGCCACCGGCGCCCGGGCTCTGGGACAGGACGACGCGTTCATGCTCTTCCTCGAAGACCATAGTACCGGCAAGACCTGGGGTCAGATGAGCGACGTCGAAAGAGTGGTTTCGGCCAAGGACCCCGGCGACCTCCACTGGGTCGGTCCCCACGTCGTCACGGCGAGCTCGATCCTGGCCGCCGGGAGGCACCCTTCCGGACACGTGCAGATGTATGCCCCGGCCGTCCTGCAACAGGGGTCGTCCGTCTCCCACTGGGACACCGCGCTGACTCCGGACGAGCTCATGGAGCCCAACGCCACCCCTCACCCGGCGGACCTCGTCACCACCCAGCTCCTCCAGGACATCGGCTGGAGCCTCCAGCAGACCACCGGCGCCTGCATCGGCGACGCTACCACCGCCTGCCTGCAGGCGGGCCGGTTCGAGGTCAAGGTCGACTGGCAGAGCACCACCACCAACGGCGCGGGCCAGGTGATGAGCTTCGGCGGCCAGCAGGCCGAGAGCGACGAGTCCGTGTTCTGGTGGTTCTTCAGCCCCACCAACTTCGAGATGGGCGTCAAGGTGCTGAACGCCTGCACCGTCAACAGCAAGTTCTGGGTCTTCCTGAGCGGCCTCACCGACCAGGGCTGGACCGTCCACATCCGCGACACGCAGACGGGAGCCACCCAGACCTACTCGAATACGCTCGGCCAGCTCTCCAGGACCTTTGCCGATACGTCGGCTTTCACCTGTCCGTAGGACGACCCCTGGGACCGCCGGCGTCCCGCCGGCTACTTACTCCGCTTTTTTTAAAGACAGGAGTTAGAAGCCGGCGGGACGCCGGCGGTCCCAGGACTACGGGGATCATCGCACCGGCGTCCGTAGGCAGAGGACGAGCAGAGGGACGAGGAAGCTGAGGGGCTTTGGTTTCATGGCGTCGCCGATTCTAGCTCGTCAGGCCTCAGCCCCGAAGGGGCGAAAGCAGCTTTCATCGAGCCGGTCTGCTGCCGCCCCTTCGGGGCTGGAAATTTCTTTCGTCCACCCACCTGGGGCTGACGCCCCAGGCTTTATGCTGCCGCCCCTTCGGGGCTGTCTGATGTTGCGTTCGAGAACCGCCGCGACATCACTTCCTTAGATCCGGCTCGAAGGCGAAGTTGATTTCCTGTGGTTCCTTGAGATTGCGCCTGAACCCGGCGCTACGATTAGTTGGCGACTCTTGAGATTCGCCCCACCTGATTCGCGAAGCAGCTCACCTCACTCGCGGTGCAGCTCTCCTCACTCACGGGTCCGTTGGCCTCACTCGCGAAGCGGCTCACCTCATCCGCGAATTGGCTCACCTCACGCGGGGCGAACCACCCAATTCGAGAATTGGGTCACTTCATCCGCGAGTCAGCTCGCCTCACTCACGGGCCGCTCACCTGATTCGCGGGGCAGCTCACCTCATTCGCGAATCAGCTCATCTCATTCGCGGGGCGAGTCACTCGCGAGAGGGTTCAGGCCGACAACAACAAGAAGCGGTCCCACTCCGGCTCGACCGGCGAGAGGGCTGCCAGCAGCGCCAGGCCGATGCCGGCGGCGCCGGTCAGCAGACCGGGATCGTCCACCCAGATCCGCTCCCCGGCGTCGTCGTACTCGGCTCCCCGGAAACCTCCCACCCCGAGACCCGGCTGCCGCAAGGCGAGGGTGCGCTCCAGCCAGAAGACCGCCGCCTCGCGGCACGACTCGTCGCCGGTCGCTCGGAAGAGACGGTGGAAGATGTGGCCGAGACCGGCGGCCCCATGGCACAGGCCCGCGTCGTCCACGCCGGTCACCCCCTCCCTGTGCCCGGCCGCCAGGCGGGCCGTGACGAGGGCCTCCCGCTCCCAATCCTCGCGGCCGAAGCTGCGGCCGGCCAGCATCAGCGCCGCCGCGACGCCCGGGTCGCCATAGCACCAGGCCAGCCGCGTCGGAGCCGGCTCGATGCCGGGGCCGGCGTAGCCTGGAAAGACACCGGAGGAGCCTGCCGGCAGGCGCTGGTCGAGAAGCCAGCGCACCGCGCCCGTGGCCAGGCGACGCGCCTCGGCAGCCGCCACGCCCCGGTGATGAGCCGCAGCGAGAAAACCGATCACTCCGGGAATGCCGTGCGAAAGCCCCAGATTGTAATAACCATTCGGGGCCATCTCCCGCTGGGATCGCGGCACGCCCGCGGGCGGCGTGAACCAGGTGATCGCGCCGTCCTCCTCCTCGGCCTTCGCCGCCAGGAGATCGATCACCTGCGCGGCCCCCTGGCGGGCCGCCTCGCCGGGGAGTCGCTCCAGGAAGTAAAGGCCGAACCCGGCCAGCCCCGCGACCAGCTCGACAGGCCAGACCTTTCCATACAGGGCCAAGCCTTGCAGGAGAGTGCTCTCCACCTCCGCTCCCAGGTCCTCCTCGGCCTCGAAGATCCGGTCCTCGAGGTGCCGGAGCAGCCAGCCCACGCCGGTGAAGCCGGAAAACAGTGACGGCCCCAGGGTGATCGCAGAGACCGTGGCCAGCGCCTCCTGAAGCCCCTGCAGACAGAGGTCGTCCAAGCCGCGGTCGGGAAAGGCGAGATGTGCGTACGCGAAGAACAGGGCGATGCCGGCCGGGCCGGCGGCGAGCGGCGAGACGACGGGCGCCTCCGCCCCCCGGAGCCGGTCCGCCGTCATCCATTGGGAGAGATCGGCGACGATCGCCTCGACGGCGTCGCGCGCCGCCTCTGCGGCGGCACCGCTCAGCAGCGGCTCGCGGCCCGCTTCCTGGGATTGTGAATTCCTGCTGCTCAGAGGTTTGGCCCTCCTATGAGCTCCGGCGGAGCTCCTCGAACGCGAGGAGCTCCGCCGGGTGGCCTAGGTCAAGACTAGCAGCAGACGGAGGTCGTGTCGCCGGTGGTCGGGGGAGCGTGCCGGCAGCTAATCCCGATGCAGGTCTGGCAGGTGTCCGTGACGTTGCTCGTGTTGGTGTTGGACGTGGTGCCACCACCGTAGGCGCCGGCCAGATCGAGCCCGGTGAGCATACGCACGGTTTCTTTACGCAGGGCCAGCTTGTCGTTCAGCTTCTTCTTCATGTCGTGGACCTCCTCAGATCCGTTGGTTTGACGTCCGACGGCCACCACGGCCGTCAGGGAAAACGCGTCCTGGTGCTCGAAGTGCTCAGGTTTTCAGTCACGGAGAGGAGAACGTTGCGCGGGGGGGAAAGTTTCCCGAATGGCAAAGGTCAGCAAGATTATTCAAAAAGGATCGCGGGAGGATCTCGAGGTGCTACCTTGGGGTGTTCACACGCGTGGCGGAGCGACTCCGGCCGTCTGCGCGGGCCGGCCGGAGTCGCTCGTCCCGTCAGAAGGGGAGGCAGGCGCAGCGAGCGTTGAAGGGGTAGCAGAAGCTGCGGGTGGGACATGTTCAGTAACGGTTTCCATAAATGCTCCGGGCCACTTGGCCTGGAACGGATACTCCGAAATATCCGCTCAATCTTACTCCTGTCGCTCTCGCCAAGCCATCAGGGCGTAACGGGCGTGACAGCCTCGCCGGTCAACGTGATGGGCGGCAGGCTCGTGGTCCGCAGGGAGAGCTGCGACAGCGAGTCGACGTCTGCCTGCGGATTTTCGGCGAGAACGAGCAACCGGTCGCCGCGCATCCATGGCCCTCCCGGGATGCGGATCCACGTATCTTCGGGAAAGGGAAGGCTGTAGTAAAGCACCCGTGAGCCGAGGATCACATTACCTTTACCGATGCCGGTCGGCCAAGCCAGCGCGCGCGCCGCGGCTCCGGTATGACCGGTCACGTCCGCGACGAGATGCCCCTGATCGTAGAGAAGAATGCGTTGAGTCGGCGAGCCGATCGCGGAGTAATCCGCAGTGATCTCGGCGTCGGTGTCGGCCATCGTCAACTGCGTGACGCGCAGGGTGCCGAGGTCCTGATCGGTAACTCCCTTCACCGTGCCGCGGGTATTGACCTCCACGGAGGAGCCGCTCGCGGTGAGGCCGAGCGGAAGGAAAGGCGACCAGGTGAGATCGAAGGCTTCGACGTCGGCGAGGGCGATGGCAACGCCGGGGTCCTCATCCGCGGCCACGCCGTGTTGCAACGTCAGAGTCCCACCGCCAGCCTCGAATACGCCGCCGTCGAGCGCGCGATGAAGCTGGTGGAAGACGGACAGGCTCTGATCGTCTTCCACGGTCAGCGAGGCCCCAGGGGATGCGCTGAAGCTCACCTCAGAGAAGCCGGAGGTTGGGAATCCGCCGTCGCTGAACGTCAGCTCGAGAGCGTCGAAGGAGACGTTGCCGAATCCTGTGATCTCTCCCTGCGTCGCGCCCGTCGCGATCCCGACCCGCTCCTGAGAGATGGGCCCGGCGGTCGTGGCGAGCGTGCTCTTCCGGACCGTGATCGTCTTGGCCTTCCGGGCGTCCAGGAACCGCAGGGGAGCGAAGGTCAGTGAATGATCCGGCCCGGGCTGCACCTGCGAGGAGGCCACTTTCTGGCCGGCAAGGAAGGCATCGACCTGAAGCGTAGCTCTCCCGGTGGCGCGGGGAAAGCTCAGCGCGAGATCGGTCCACCCGTCGGCGGAGGTGGTGTGCGAAGCGACGAGGTCCGGCAGCCCGGAAGCGCTCTGCACGGCGTAGGTGAGTTGGGCGCTCGGCGCATGGCCGTCGAAATCGACCGTGCCCTGCCACCCGTCCGCTTCACCGAGCGTGATCGAAGCTCCGCTGCGATCTCCTACGAGGATGGGGGTGACGTCGACTCCCCCGCTCGGGTTGAAAGCGAAATTGGAGCCCGCGGAGGGACTGATCGGCACTCCTGTGAAGGGAGCTTCCATCCTGGCGCCTTCGAGCTCCAGGACGACGTCGTTGAAGTCGTGGTCACCCCAACCATCCGTGTCCTCGAACGCGACCGAAAGCTTATCCATCTTCTGGATCACGATGGCATGGGCCAGTTGATCGTAGATGTTCCGAGACGCCGGGCCACTCTCAAAACCGTGAGTTCCAGGTTGACTGGAGTGTATGAAGACCCGGATTTCCTGTCCCTTGTCAATCGTTCCCAAAGTGACGGTGGTGCTGACGCGATTGTCGCCAATTTTTACCAAACAGCCCTTCGAGCCGCATGAGATAACGTCAACGTTCCAAGTGATCTCTGCATCGGCCGGCACAAACGAGAGGGTCACTGGACCTCCCGTGCCAAAGATCCTGGCGCCTAACCCGGGAGGTGGGGGCGGAGGCAACTTTCCAGCGAGGAGTTGCGGCGCCGCTACAAGACAGAGAAGGCTGCCCATCGCAGCGGCTCGCCATCCTAACCCTGCTCTCAAAGTCTCTCGTCTCATGGAATTCTCCTTTTTGATGCCAGACCCATAGCGCAATCCGGGTGCCACACCAAAACAGGCGAAGACGGGCGACGGCGAAACCAGGTAAACCCCGATTCCTCAGGGATTTCATCGCACCGACAGGGATTGGGAGCGGTGAGGTGGGCGGCCTTCAGATCATGGTATTCGGACCTGAATCATGGCAAAGAGACCCCAGGGCCGCCGGGCTCCGGAACAGGAGTCCGGTTCCGGCCCGGCTCGGGAACGGCGCCGCGGCGCACCAGTGTATTAGGAGATCCGAAACTCTTCGCGACTCCCTTTGAGGAGGACAAGTCTATGAAGAAGCTCCCACTGTGTCTGGTGGTCGTGCTGACCGCCCTGCTTGCGGTCCCGGCGTTTGCCGCAGACCACGTGATCTACAACGGGGTCGACCTGTGGCGTACGGTGGCAAACGGAGCCACCTACGCCGATTTCTCGAAGACCCCGATTCCCGCCGGATTCTTCTGCAACAAGTCGGAGCCGTTCACCGGTCGGATCGGCTTCAAGGGGGTTCCCGTCGCCACCAACGTTCCCGGAAAGCTGGAGAAGACCGACACCATCGTCCAGCGCCTCGACGACGCCGTGTTCAACAAGAACGGGGTGGCCCAGACCCGCCTGCAGGTCCGCTCGCTCAACTTCCAGAGCATCGCACCGGTCCAGACGGCCTGCGGCCAGTTCATCGCCAAGGTCAATCTCGACGGCGAGCAGCCCGTCACCCGCATGCGGATCATCCGCGAGAACGCCGCCGGCGGCCGGTTCCTAGCTCCCATCTCCGTCAACATAAAGATCTCGTTCACACCGGTCGGCCGGCCCGCGACCGAGCCGCTGGAAGTCCGGAAGATCGTGCGGTTCCCGCCGCTTCCGAACCAGCGTTGGGAGAGCGTGCCGGCGCAGAGCGGCAACAAGGTCTAGGGCTTCCTGCTCGTCGACACCGACGGTGACGGCGTCCCGGACACCTACCTGCCCGGCACCTCCAATTTTGGCGTCGGTCAGATGCGCCGATCCAAGCTATACTGTTTGCGGCAAGAATTAGACGCGACGGATTGCCATCTCGCCGACGACGACGGCCAGCATTGCGTGTGCTGATCGGCCCGATCGGCGCCGCGGCCGCCGTCCAGGGCCTCTCGCCCAGCTAGGTCGCTCGGGCGGTGTCGTCCGCAAACCGGCGCGCTGCCCGAGCCCGAGCCTTGACCGCCTCGACCTCACGATTGCGCGGCGTGCCGTTGGAGACCAGCGAGGCGAGCAGGGTATGGGCGGCGTCGGAGATCTGCTCGACCGCCGTCTCGAAAGCGGCTTCATTGGCCTTGGAGGGTTTGGTGAAGCCGCTGATCTTCCGCACGAACTGCAGGGAGGCCTTGCGGATCTCGTCGTCGGTGACGGGCGGCTCGAAGTTGAACAGGGGCTTGATGCTTCTGCACATGGTGGGTCCTTCCTCCCAGGGGAGAGTCTAGCACCACCCCTCGTCCTCGAAGAAGGGCATCGCCGCCGTCTCCGGCCGGGCGAGGTCGGCGGCGAGGAGGGCGACGCCGATCGTTCCTTTATAAAGGCTGTCCTCCCGCTCGGCGGCCCTTTCGATCTCCAGGGCCGCGCGGTTGGCGAGGTCGCGGGCGCGGGCGAGCCACTCCGGGCCGCCGCCGTGGCGGTGGAGGTTGAGCAGGGCGTAGGCGCGACCGCCGAGGCCGCAGCAGAGGCTGCCTCCCCCTTCGGGAGACTCCCAGGCGTTCCAGGCGGCGCCTTCGGCGAGACCACGGAAGGCGGGGTCCCCCAACTCGCGGTGGGCCAGGGTCCAGAGGAAGACGAAGCCGGCGCTGCCGTTGCACCAGCCGGGCATGGTGCCCGCGTGGCGGCGGTGACCCGCCTCCACTCCGTACCAGCGCCAGCGCAGGCCGCGTCCCCAGGGCTGGGCAATCGCCGCCAGCTCCGCGAGCCGCTCCTCCAGCCGGCCCGGCCGGTCGGTTCCGGCGGAACGGCACCAGCGAAGGGTGGCGTAGAGGTAGCCGGCCCAGCCGTGAGCGATCCCCAGGTTGGCCAGCCGGTCGCAGCGGGCGATGGGCGGCTGGGCGTCGAGCTCGCTCCAGAGCCCCGCGAGGAGCTCGTCGCCGACGGCGGTCAACTCGCGCCGGAGGCCGGCGCTCGCTTCACCCGTCAGGGTGTCGAGGAGCATGGAGGCGGTGAGCAGGACCCCCGAGCGGCCGAGCGTCAGGTCGGGATTGTCGCAATGATCGCACTGGGCTCCGGCGAGGAAGGCGGCGACGGCCTCGCGCTGCGATCCCCCGTCCCCTTGAGCGTGGGAGACCAGGGCTTGGACGCAGAAGAGGCCGCTGGCGGTGTGGTACGGGGAGACGCGGCCCACGACCTCCGGAGTGATGCCGATTTCGGGGTTGTAGAAAGAGTTTTCCCGGTCGACGTCGCGCAGGGCTCGCGTGGCCCAGAGATCGGCGAGGGAGAGGAGACCCGCGTCCTCGCGCGTCTGGGCGATGCGATAGCAGGCATAGGAGATGCCGGCGGACCCGTAGGTGACCGAGCCGCGGGGAGCTTCGGGAAGGCCGGTGGCGAGCAGCGGGCTCTCGGAGCCGATGCGCTGGAGCACGCGGGCGAGCAGGGCCTCGAGCGGCGCCGCGCGGTCCTTGCCGGCCGGCCGCTCGCCGTCCAGCCCCACCTGATCGAGCGCCGCCGCGAGCTCGGCCAGCGAGGCGAAACGATCGCCGGGAGCCTTGCTCAAAGATCGCGCGAGAACGGCTTCGAGGTCCGGCCAGGGAGCGATCCCCCGCTCCGCGAAGGAGAGCGGCGGCTCCTCGGCGATCTGGCGCAACATCTCGTTTTTTTCCAGGGAGAAATCGCGATAGTGGATGCCGGCCGCCAATTGATAGATCAGCACGGCCAGGCCGTACTGCTCGCCGGGCGCCGAGGCTTCGGGCGGCGCGGCCCCGGCGCGGGCAGCGGCGGCGTACTCGGGCTCGAAGTAGAAGGCGACGCCGCCGCGCCAGATGCGGGCGTGGGCCGCGGGGGCGGCGTCCCAGCGTGCGATGCCGAAATCGATCAGGCGGACGGCGCCGCCGGCGGCCATCAGCACGTTGCGCGGGTGGATGTCGCCGTGAATCACGCCGCGGCCGTGGAGGCCGGCGTAGGCGCGGGCGATGGCGCGGCAGAGCGCGAGCAGGCCGGCGCGGTCGCCGGCGCGCCGCAGCCCGTCCGCGGCGGTGGCGGCGTCCACTCCCGGCAGCCACTCGATGGCCAGATACCGCCGGCCGCCGGTCTCGCCCGCGGCCAGCAGGCGCGGCGTGCCGTCGCCGTTCAGATGCTCCAGGATGGCGGCCTCACGCTCGAAGAGGCCGGTCTTGCCGGCCGCGGCGGGGCGCTCGATCTTGAGGGCGGCCACGCCAGCCACTCCCCGGACCTGATACAGCTCCGTGTCCTCCAGCCCCTGGATGCACTCCAGCACCTCGAAGCCGGCGATCTCGTCGCCCGGATTGAGCGAGGGGTGGATGCCCTCGGCGCCGGCTTCCCCTTCGGGCACCAGGAAGCCGGAGCCCACGAGTCCTTGCAGCAGCGGATAGGCCTGCTCCAGGGTCTCCTCGGGATCGACCTTGCGCGCCAGGCTGTAGCGCAGGACGGCTTCGACGATGGTGCGCGGCGATTTGAACTCGGCGAGCAGCTCGGCGGCCTGGGCGTCGACGACGCGCGAGGGCGTGCGCGAACGGGGGCGGGTGACGGCATAGTCCCCGGTTTCGCAGTGGAGCTGGCCGCGCAGCTCATCCGGCAGCTCGGCGACGGGAATCAGGAGGACGTCAGCAGGGAGGACCAGGGCATCGGTGATGGCCATGGGTCAGTCCTCGCGAAAGAGCCGGCCGCCCGGCGTCCAGGTGTCGGTGTCCACGCCCTCCAGGCGGAGGCGCTCGAGGGCGAAACGCCAGGGCTCGACGCCGGAGCCCTCCGCGTTCTTGCCAGCGAGCAGGGCCACTGCCAGCCGGTGGGTGAGCCACAGGCGCCAGCTCTCGCCCGACGGGTCCGTGGGCGGATCGACGCCCCAGGAGAGGAGGCCGTCGCCGCCGATCTCCGAAGTGAAGGGGACGCCCTGGGCCGGCGTGCCGGCGAGGCGCTCCGTCACCGCGTCCGCCGCCGCGGCGAGCCGCTCGAAGCTGTCGAAGTAGGCGACGATCTTGTCCGGCCGCAGCAGGCCGGCGGCATCCGTGCCGACCTTGAACTGGGGAACGCGCGCTGCGGCCAGGGCTTCGAGGATGCGGCCGAAGCCGTCCGCGAGGGCCTCGGGCGCGGGACTGATGAAGAGCTTCCAGGTGGCGCCCTTGCCCGAGAGGCTGCCGGAGCCGTTGCTCCCCCGCCGGCGCCAGCTCAGCCAGGCGTCGGAGGTCCCGGACAGCCGCGACCATCCCTGTTCCAGCAGCCGGCGATGGGGGCCACCCGGGCCGATCCCCAGATGCCGCTCGACGGCCGCGGCGTCGGGAAGCAGCCGCTTCCAGGCCGGGGTGAGGGGCCGGCGGTTGAAGCCATAGAGGCGCAGCGACAGCCGCAGGGGATCGGCGATGGCGAGCGCCTGGCCGTAGCGCAGGGCGGCGAGCGAGAGCTCCGCCAGCCGGCCGCCGCGCCCCTCGACACCCTCCTCCCACAGCAGGCCGAAGGCAGCAGCGCCGGAGACGAACCCGTCCTCGCCGGTCGCGATCTCCAGGATGCCGTCCGCCACGAGCTGGGCTGCCACGCGTGCGGCCTCGCCGGACATGCGGCGGACGTAAGCGGGCAGCGGCCCCGGCTCGCGCAGGGTGAGGAAGAGGAGGGCCGTGTCGCGGTCCACGGACTTGAGGCTCAGCGGCGCAGGGCCAGCGGGACGCAGGACGCCATAGAAGCCGGGGTCCTGCTCCAGATTCGTCAACGTCCGACGTAGCTCCGGCTCCAACCGGTCGAACGGCACCAGCTCGTACCGGGGATTGGCGCGCAGGTCGCGCGTGAGGAGCTGCTGGTCGCGGAGGGGGCGCATTGGCGCATGATAGCGAAGGAGGGACAGCAGGGACGAACACCGAGATCGAGCTTTCCTCGTGCCTGTTGTCCCTGTCGTCCCTGCTGTCCCTGCTTCGGCTGTCTGCGGCGCAGGCTCCTACCCCGGATCACCGAGGTCCCGCGCGAACACCAGCAGCCCATTCGCCGGGATCACGATGCGCGCCGACGCCACGCAGCCCTGGAGCGGCGGGCCGTCGACAGTCACCCCTCCGGTGTTACCTGCCGTATTCGGATTGTAGCTGCCGTCCTCAGGCAAACTGTCATAGGCGTCGCTGTTGAAGACCTCGTGCCAGAAGCCGCCCACGGGGAAGGGCAGCGGATAGCTCCAGTGCGTCGTCTCGTGCAGCGAGGCGACGACGATCACGTCCCGCCCGACCCCCTCGGCCCAGCGCTGGAAGGCGAGGACTCGGTCGGCGTTGTGGTTGAAATAGGCGTTGAGCCCCTCCCCCCGCAACGCCGGGTGGTGACGGCGCAGCCGGCAGAGCTCGCGGGTGAAGCGCAGGAAGTCCCGCATGGGACCGGGGGCGTCGAGGCCCGCCCAGTGGATCAGCAGGTCGTCGCGGTGCGGGTCGTTGTGCCACGGCTTGTCCTCGAGAAACTCCTCGCCCATGAACAGCATGGGGATTCCTGGCGCGGTCAGCAGCAGGCCGGTCGCCACTCGCGAGCGGCTGCGCGCCAGCCAGTCGCGGCGGTCGTCCCAGTGGGCCAGGGCCGGGATGCGGGGCTCGATCTTGCTCGGGTCGTCGCGGTCGCCGTCCACCAGATCGTGATTTTCAAGGTGGACGACGGCCTGCCAGGAGGCCGGGAAACCGGCGGGGCGTTGCAGAGCGCCGCGCACCGGGTCGAGATCGACGAAGGCGGACTGGCCGCCCGCAGCCGCGGCGAGGGCGCCGCGCACGGTCTTGCGCAGGCCGTCGTGCAACGCGGCGTCGAAGCCCAGGCCCCACGGCACGGGGAGGACGGCCGTGGCGCGGTCGTCGTTCCAATACTCGGCGACGTGAAGGGCGCCGGGCTTCTGCGCGCGGAGCGCCGTCGTCAGCTCGCGGCAGAAGCCGCTGCCGTCGTTGTTGCGGATGACGCTCACCTCGTCATAGCGGAAACCGTCGGCGTGGAATTCGTCGAGGAATAGCCGGGCGTTGTCGACGAGGAATTGGCGCACCTCGGAATTGTGATAATCGAAGATTCGCCCGCCGGCCCAGCCGTCGCCGCCGATGAAGTAGGTGTCCGGGTCCCACCACTCGTGGTTCAGCGGCCGGTCGAAGAAGCGCAGGCTCTCCCCGTCGAACGGGCCGCCGGCGTGGTTGTAGACCACGTCGAGGATCACCGCCAGGCCGTAGACGTGGCACAGGTCGATCAGCGCCTTGAGCTGGTGGACCTGGCTGTGCAGCACCTCAGCTTTCAGCTCGGAGCAGCCTTTCCTGCGCAGCAGCTCGTTGACCTGCTCGACGTAGGGCCCCAGCTCGGTGGGCGAGAGGGTGTAATCGGTCTCCGGTGAAAAGAAATCCGTGTTGTTGTAGCCGCGGCTGAGCATCCCCTGCCACTCCACCACCGGCAGGGGCTGAATGGCGTTGACGCCGAGCTCCGCCAGGTACTCCAGCCGGCCGAGCACGTCGAGGAACTTGCTGACCCGCCCATGGCGGATGTCCTGCCCGTCCCGGCTGGCGTAGAAGACGCCGATGTGGAGCTGATAGAGGATCAGATTGTTGGGAACCGGCGGCCTGAAGCCGTCGTCGTGCCAGGGGTAGTCGCCGGGTCCGCGGACGACGCAGTCGACCTCGGGGTAGCCGTTCCTCTCCAACTCGCGGGCACGGGGGTCGCGCTTGTACCCCTCCCCCGCCGGACCGACGGTCCAGAACTGGTAGAGCGAGCCATCGGTCACGCCGGGAAAGAAGCCGGTCCAATGTCCATTCGCGTCGCGGACGAGCCGGCTCTCCTCCCCGGGCCGCCGCGCTTCCGGCTTCGGCTGGCCAGCGGTGCGCCACGCGAGATAGACGGCGTCCGCGGTCGGCGCCCAGACCTTGAACGTGGCACCGCCGGCGACGAGGTCCACCCCCGTCGGAGCGTCCGGAGCGACGTGGTCCTGGGAGGCGGGCACGAGGAGGAGATTATAACCCTGGGAGGGCCGGCGTCTCTGCTAACATCCCTTCAACTCAAGGAGGTTTCATGAACAAGGGACTGCGTTTCATCCTGTTGCTCGGCGTCCTGGCCTCGGCTTTCGTTCTCCCCTCCCCTAAGCCGGCCCATGCCCTGGGCAGTTGCCAATCCATGAACGGCGGCCACTGCTCCAACCTGTCGAAGCCCGTGCGGTGCGTCAACGGCGACGGCACACTGGGGACCTGTTTTTGCGAGAACAGGTCCTGGGTGTGCAATTAGCCGTCAGGACCGCCGGCGTCCCGCTGCTTTCTAAGAAAAGAAAGGGGCCGGCGGGACGCCGGCGGTCCCAGGGGAAGTGCTCAGACGACGACCGGCGCGCCCGTCTGGACACGCACGTGCGACAGGTACTCGAGCTGCGAGGGCAGGGTCGAGACCAGCCGCTCGGTCTTCTCCTTCATGGCGCGGAAGGCACGGTGGGCGCCGGCCGGATCGATGTGGTCGAGAGCCGGCAGGCTCTTCTCGGGCTGGTAGTTGAGCCCGAGCAGCATCACGGAGTACGAGTAGGCCTCGAAGCCGTGGAAGGCCGGATTGATGCTGCGCGCGTTCGGCAGCCGCTTTTTCCACAGCGCGAAGCGGTCTTCGAGCGACTCGGGGAGCTTGAGGCTCTTGGTCGCGCGCCAGAACTCGGTGTCGTTGCGGTCGGTCGTGCGGTAGTGGAGGATGAGGAAGTCGCGGACGCCGTCGATGGCATCGCCGACCACCCGGTTGTAGCTCTTCGCCGTCTCCTCCTCGAAGTCGTCGCCGGGGAGATGGTTCACCAGCTCTTCGATGCCGTTCTGAATGAAGAAGATGCCCGTCGACTCCAGGGGCTCGACGAAGCCGCTCGACAGGCCGATGGCAACGCAGTTCTTCACCCATGAGTTGCGGCAGCGGCCGATCCGCATCTTGATGTGGTTGGGCTTGATGCCGTCTGCCTTGGGGCCCAGGTAGCGGCGGAACTCCGCCTCCGCGTCCTCGGGGGTGGTGAACCGGCTCGAGTAGACGTAACCCGTGCCTTCCCGGCCATAGAGCGGAATGTTCCACACCCAGCCGTTGGTCAGCGCCGTGGCCTGCGTATAGGGGTTGATGCCGTGGGTCTTGATGTCGCGCGGGATCTGCAGCGCGATGGCGCGGTCGCACAGCAGCGACTCGGAGAAGGAAATGAACGGCTCTTTGAGGGCCTGGTTGATCAGCAGGCCCCGGAAGCCGGTGCAGTCGACGTAGAGGTCGCCCTGGACGATGCCGTGATCGTTGGTGACCAGATGGTCGATGCTGCCGTCCTCGCGCAGCTTGACCTCGGCGACGTCGTCCACGACCTGCTGGACGCCGCGCTTCGTGGCATAGCCCTTGAGGAACTCGGCCAGCAGGCTGGCGTCGAACTGATAGGCGTATGGGTATTGCACCTTGTGCTCGGCGAGGATGTTCTTCTTGCCGCGGACGTCGAGGGAGAAGTAGTCCTGGACCTTGTCGTCGAAGACGCGGCCGTCGAAGAAGCGGGGCGAGCGCTGGGCGTCGCACATGGCCGGAATGGTGAAGCAGGCGTAGTCGAAGGCCTCCTCGTGCCGCTTGAGCTTGAGCCACCACTCGCCCATGTTGAAGCCGTCGACCACCTCATAGCGCTGGAACGGGTGGTAGAAGTGGCCTCCCTCCGCCCGCCAGTTGACGAACTTGATGGCCAGCTTATAGGTGGCGTTGCAGCTCGGCATCCAGTCGGACTCGTCGAGGCCGAGGAAGTCGAAGAAGAGCTTGACGGTGCTGAAGGTCGCTTCGCCGACGCCGACCGTCTTGATGTTGGCCGACTCGATCAGAGTGATGTCCATTCCCGGCAGCGCCTTCTTCAGGTGCGACGCCGTCATCCACCCCGCCGTCCCGCCCCCCACGATCACGATGCTCTTAGCCATTGTCTTGACTCCCCCGATAGATAGACCGTCAATAGATAGGTATCCTGGCGCGACTTTTTCGCGCCGGCCCGGCGTTTCGCCCCGCCAGCACGGCGGAGGGGTTATTCTCCAGAGGTGCTCGAAGTCGGCGAATTGGGGACAGCTCAGGGCTTGCGGGCCACCACGGCGAAGAACTGGTGTGGCTGGTTGAGGCGCATCGCCAGGGCCCGTCCCGCCTTCTCCGCGCGGTCGACCTGCGGCATCGGCCGGAGCTCGACGTCCACGAAGCCGGCCTGGGCGAGGAGACGCGGAAACTTCTGCCGGTTGCCGGGGCGCTTCAGGGGGAGCTTCTCGCCGAACCCGCCGTCGTAGCCTTGGCGCAGCTTCCTCTCGATCGCCCAGAGGTTCTCGAACCGGGTCCCGGCCACGAGCAGATGTCCCACGAGCCGCTTGGCGCGGTAGGAGAAGCGAGTGTCGAACCAGTCGCCGTCGATCACCACGATGCGGCCGCCGGGCTTGAGCACCCGCTTCCAGTCCGCGACGGCCTCCTCCGGACGGGGGAGGGTCCAGAGGACGTTGCGATTGACGACGACGTCGAAGGCCGCGTCCGGCTCCGGCAGCGACTCGGCATCGCCGACCGCGAACTCGGCCGCAAGGCCCCGCTCCGCCGCGTAGCGCCGCGCCTGCTCGACCATGCCCGGCGAGAGGTCCAGCCCCTTGACGCTGTGGCCCAGCCCGGCGAGGAGCAGGGCCAGGAAGCCGGTGCCGGTGCCGACGTCCAGCACCCTCTTCGGCGGCTCCCCCACCGTCTGGAGGAGGAACTCCGTCCACTTCTCCCTCTGCTGCCGGGTGTGGATGCCCTGCATCCGCTCGAAGCCGGCGCTCCGGCCATCCCAATAGACGGCGATCGTCTCTTTCAATGAGCTCACGGACGTGTCCATCGGCTCCTCCAGGCTCCAGGGTGCTACCGGTAAGAGTGCTCCCATTATACAGCAACCTGGAGCCTGGTGCGACGGACTAGGCGCCGGGCTCGACGGAGGCGCAGGTCGAAGGCTCGCCGCCGGCGGGCAGCAGCTTGACCTCCAGACGCCGGCTCTGGCCCGCGACGAGGCGGATGCCCCGGCAGGTGACCGGGCCGTAGCCCTCCAGCGCGGCCGTGGCAATGTAGACGCCCGAGGGGAGGTCATTGAACTTGAAGCCGCCGTCGGCGCCCGACGTCTGTTTCTTGGGGGCGCTCTCGCCGGCCTTGAGCAGGGTGATCGCCACCCCCGCCAGCGGCTTACCCGCGGCGTCCTGGACCTGGCCGTCGACTTCGCCGCTGGGCGGCGGTGCTGCCAGGGCCGGAGCGGCGGCCATGGAGATCGCGAGGACCGCGAGGACCGCGATACCCGACTGAAAAAAGATGGAGCGGGAACGGACGTCAGCCATATCGGTCTCCCTTCGAGCAGGCGCTTGGAGGATCCGGCGAAAGCTCGTCAGATGCTAGCCCGCTCCGGCCCGCGCCGCAAATCGTCACGGCGCGGCGGCCAGCGCGCCCCATCCCCCCGCCTGGAGTCGGCGAGCGTCTGCCGAGGCTCTCCTTCAGTGGCACACTGTCTCATGGTTGAGGAGACGGCTCTCCGCCTACTCCTCCAGCAGTCTTGCACAGTCGGCAAGCCCCAGGGCCGCCGAGACGCGCCCCTCATGGCGGAATCTTCTCCGCTCCTGCGGTTATAATCCCCCGGTCAAGCCTGCGACACGGCTCTCCTCGTGCCGCAAGTCCGCGGATGAGGAGCTGAATCTGTCCCACGGCGGAGGAGGCACCGGAGTGGAATGGACCTTTCGCACTCTCCCCGGCTCAGCGAAACTGGATACTGACATCCCCCAGCGGATCCATGACGTATACCTCGACGGATTTGACTTGGAAAGCGGCTGGAGTCTGGAGAAAGTCGAGACCTCCTTGGGCCGGTGTGACGCCCTGGGCTTGGTTCTGGGCTCCAATCAGGAAGTCTACGGCTACGCCCTCTACTGTATCGCGCCCCTACCGCTACAGGGCCGCTGGTTCCTCTGGGAGGACGCCATCTGCCTGAGACGGGAGGCGCAGCGATTCGGACTGGCAGCCAAAGCCCTGGCCCAGGTCCGAGCCCTCTACTCCGGCCGGGATTTCGGGTGGATCGGGGGCAGGACGCAGAGTCCAATCGTCATGAGGCGCTATTCCAGGCTCGGCCCTCTCTTCCCATTCGATCGTCCGTACACGGACGAGGAGGGCATGGAGCTCATGGATTTCATGCTTCAGCATATTGCCGAGGTCCGGGAAGCCAAGGCGCTCGATCGCACGACAGGCATTTGCGCCGGACAGTACGGCAGGACCCTCGGCCGGCATCCGCACGCGGTTGCAGGAACCGAGGCTTTTGAGGACCGGCTCGCGCAATGGGGCTTTTCGCGCAGCGCCGGCGACGCGGTCGTGGTCGTCGCCCGAGTCGAAGGGTCCGGCCCCTGATGAGCTCCGACCCGAAGGCCCTTCTCAGGAAGCTGAGCAAGGACGAGCTCAAGCGCCAGGTGGCCATACCCTACTTCTCTCACCTTGGCTGGAAGGTCACGGACGTCCAGAGCGAGGGGGACATCACCCACGGCTGCGACCTGCTCCTCGTCTCTTCCGTGCTCAGCGAGCCTGTGCTCGCCGGAGCCCACATCGCAGAGGGGGTGGACATCTCGAACCGCCTCGACGTGCTGCGCGAGATCAAGCTCTATGCCGATTCGGCGCTGACCTACCGCTATGGAGCGGATGGCCGGGGCCGGCTCTACAAATACTACTGGATCACCACCGGAGTCATCAGCAGCCCAACGGGAGAAGCAGCGATTCGTGACGAGCTCGACTCTTCCAGCGGCGTGGGGCGCGTGGAGGTCTGGGATCTTGACACTTTCTATGACCGGCTCGGAAAGACCGACATCCTGCAGCGGCTTGAATCGCCTGGCCCGGCCGACGGCCGAACCTCTTCCTCGCGGGAAAGTCGCCCGCTGAAGGTTTTCGTCAGCTATGCCCAAGAGGACAAGACGCAGGTCGGCGACTTCTGCCGGCGACTGAAGGAAGACGGTTTCGATCTCTGGCTGGACAAGGAAAAGCTTTTGCCCGGCCAGGACTGGAAGTTCGAAATCCCCCAGGCCATGCTCAGTTGTGATGCGATCATCGTCTGTCTTTCCAAGACCGCTGTTCGCAAGAAGGGATACTTCCAGAAGGAGCTCGAGCAGGCGATCGGTCTACTCGAAGAGCAACCGGAAGGGGACATCTATCTGGTGCCTGTCAAGCTTGAGGAGGTAGAGTCTCCCGCCAAGCTCTGCAATCTGCATTGGGCCTCGCTTTACGAAAAAGATGGCTACGAGAGTGTAGTACGCGCCTTGAAAAAATGCGAGGGAGAGCTCCAGAAAGCTGGGAAACTCTGATCTACATATGCATGAAAACAAAGATCATCTGCTGAGGAACGAGGCGATCAAGATCCTGCGCGATCTCCCAGCCGAGGAGCTTCGCGAGAACGTCGTCAAGCCTCACTTCACCGCACTGGGGGGGCACGTTGTCGAAGAGGGCGAGAGCGACTTCTACGATCTCCTCCTTTCATCAGAGACAGTTGGAGAACAGTTCCTGACGGCTGTCAGGCTGCTCACTGGTGAAGGCAGAGACAGCGAGGACTTCATCAGGAATCAGATCCAGCGGATTGTCACAGCTACGTTCGACCACCCTTATGGGAGCTCGCGAGTGCCGCTGCACCGCTATTATTGGATCACCACGGGCACCATCCGAGGACGTGACCGCAGGGCAATCCAAGAGCTGCTTGACCAACCCAAAAGTACGGGTTGCCCGGTCGACGTCTGGGACGCCGAGGAGCTTTATACCCAGTTGTTGAAGCATGACACCTTGAGGCACATCGGTCCGCTCGGTATCGTCTTCGCGCGAAGTCAGATCCGCTACCATGCGAAGAAAAGAGGCGTGTTCGCCGCCCATTGGAGTTATCGGGCCCTGCGGTTGTATGCCCGGCAGCGCCCCCTCAGGGTCGAACAGGCGCGCGAATGCCTGGCGCAAGGAATCTCGGCGCTGCGGGCAGATCCCCTGCGGCACCTCTATTACCACCGCGTGCTGGCAAAAGTCCTGGAGATGTGGGAGGTGGTGTTGCAGCAGGGGCAGCAGCTCGAAATGCTGAGCCAGGACCGCCTCCTTTTCGAGGTCCTGGCTGCCGGAGATGTGAGGCGCCTCCTCCAGGAGACCCACCCCGAGCTCTCCGGGTTTCTCTGGCTGCTCGAAGATTACGAGCCCGTCTTCCAACAGATGGAACAACTCGAACAATTCTACACCGACGGTCCGGCCGAGGCATCCACACTCGACTTCTGCCGTCTTCTATTGCGCTTCGGATTCCCTCCGACCGAGCCCAGGATCAAATCCCGGCTTGAGCGGGTTCCCGACGAGATAAGACAAGAAAAGAACGAGAACTGCTCGGTCGATGGGCAGTGCAGCCTTTGCACGGGAGCCGTCGTGTCCTGTTTTTCGCTGGCTCGCCGCAAACCCAATTTTGTGAAAAGGGCGGCGGCGTGGCTTGCCAGCCTGGGTAAGGACCGCTTCTCTCACCTGCTTCCAAGGTACGTTCAGGCTCCGCCTGCGAACCATTCCCTTCACTATGCCGCCTCCGTGCTCCAGGCACGGCTCGATTACGACCCGGAGAACCGCGAGGGCCGCCTCCGCGACGTCGTGGAGGTCTTCTTCGTTTCCCCGGAGCGGGAGAGTCACGGTCTCTATCTTGAGTGGCTCCGGTACCGGAATGGCGACGTCTTCGAGATCTACAGCAAGATACTGGCCGCCTTCCTGCGCTACTACCTGGTTGGCAAGACCTTGATTCAGGCGCAGGAAGAATTCCTGGCGGCGGCCGTCGCTGATCTCATCGCCGGGTTGGAGAACGACTCTGTCAACCGGGAAGTCCAGCAGCCGTATCTGCTCTACGCGGGGAGATGCAACCTGTCGTCGTTCATGCTCGGCTGTCTCCTCCATGTACCCGAAGCCGACCGTTTCGCCTGTGAGGTCTCCAAGGTGCTGCACGCCCGCGCGAGGATGGCGACCCAGGAGGGGAACACGGATCTCTGGGACTCCAGCGCCGAGCGAACGGCGATGTTCCTGCGCGGGTATCTCGACTTCTGGGAAACCGTCCTTTTCCTCGCCGAACAGGGACGACCGATCGGCCCCATCCTACCTGTTGAGGCGGCAGCCTCTCTCGCCAACCTGGATTCATGACCATGCCTCCGCAGGATACCTACCTTCTTCAGGAAGAAGTCCGGAGAGAAGCCCTCAGGATCCTGGGGCAACTCACTCCCGATGAGTTGTATGACAAGGTCGTCAAGCCCTTTTTCAAAGCCCAACGCTGGGAAGTAGAGCGCGAGCGCCATAGGGACCTGCTGTTGACCACCTTCGGCATCGGTCAGCGATTCGCCATGCGGGTCCGGCTGGAAGAGGTCAGAGGAGCTCAAGATCCGATCTCTCTTCTACCCCGCATCCAGGTTGAATCGAAGAGCGGGCTGGCTCACCGCTACCCCGAGAACGATCCCGATCCAGTCCCTCTCCTCAAATACATTTGGATCCTGCCGGTTTCCTTGTCCGAGGAGACGCGGGAAGCTTTTCGGCAGGGGGTGGATCTGGACAGCGATCTCGGCGAACGGACCGAGGTGTGGGACCTCGAGGCGCTCTACAGAAAATTGGTGAAAAGCGGCGTCATTCGCGGCATCGAGCCCCTGCACAGGATCTACGCCAGGCACGAGGCGGACCGGCACCGGCTGGCCGGCGAAGGGGTCTTCGCGCTGAACTGGTGTTATCGGGCGTTTCGACTTCACCTGCGCCAAGCGCCACCCGAAATCGATCAAGCCCTCAAATGCCTCGCTTTTGGCCTGGCGGCGCTCGCCGAGGACGAGTGCCGGGCAATCTACTATCCACGTGTGTTTCACCAGGTCTTCTCCGCCTGGCAGGAGCTCCTCCAAGCGCGACCGGATCTCTTCCGTCGTCCCCCCGACAAGCTGGAGCAGACGCTGGAGGGAGAGGAGATTGCTGCCACCTTCGGACAAGATCGTAAATGGCTTGCCTGGCTCCTGCAGGACTTCGAGCGCATGTTCGTGCAGCTCGAGCTCATGGAGGAGCTTTTCGTCAACACTCCCGCCGGCTTGTCGACGCTGCAGTTGTGTCGTCTGCTCCTGCGCTTCGGTTTCGCTCCTTCGGAACCAAGGATCAGCGCGCGTCTCCGGCGGATCCGGGAAGAATTGGAGAAAGAAGAGGGGAAATCGGTCGATGGCGGGTGTAGCCTCTGCACAGGCACCGTGGTTTCCTGCCTCTCGCTTGCACGGCAAAAGGATGCGGAAGTCACCGTCGACTGGCTTGAGTCTCTCCGCGGTGACCGCTACTGCCACATGAGTCCACTCTCCGAAGACTTTGCTGCCGGAGAGCACTCGCTGCATTATGCGGCGACGGTGCTGCAGGGCTTGTTGGATTTCACCACAGTCGCGGGGAGGGACGATGGGATCATCGCGTCCGTTCTTGCCGAGTTCTTCGTCCCCGACGAGCTGGACAGCCGCGGCTTCTATCTGAGCTGGATGAGGTACGCCAACATCGATCGTTTCGAAGTCTATCGCTACATTCTCGCTGGCTTTCTGCGCCACCGGCTGATGGGCAAAGATCTCTCCTCCGCTTGCAACGACTTCCTGTCCGAGGCCGTCCGCACGCTCGTTCGGGAGTTGAAACGGGAGAGCACGGACGTCCAGAAAACCTATCTGACCTATAGCGCCCGCACCAATCTCACCAGCCTGGCACTGGGCCTGCACCTCGGAATCGAAGAGGCCGCCGAGCTGGCGCGAGACGTGACCGGCTGCCTACGAAGAATCAGGAGATCCCGGATCGTGGTGCGCGCCGGGGGAGTGTTCTGGGATTCCAACGTCGATCGCAACGTGATCCTGATCGAAGGGTATCTCGACTACTGGGAGACCATCTTCTGCCTCGCCGAGAAAGATCTGCAAATTGAAGGCTTTCTCCCTGCCGAGGTTGCTCCCGAACACCAATGATCGTTCTTCTCGAAACCGGAAGGGCAAGCTCAGGCCGGGGCACGGGCGGTCGCGGTCATCATGCCCCAGGGCCAGGTCGAGCGGTACCGCTCGACCCGCACGTCGAGAAAGCCCATCGTTTCCAGGAAGCCACCGCACTCGGCCCTGCCGTACGTCCGTTGGTGTGCCGGATCGAGCAGACGCAGGATCCGGTCACACAGCCGGCAGGCCAGAAAGTCATCGCACCAGTCGGTGATCACCAGGCGCCCGCCGGAGCGGAGCACGCGGCGCAGCTCCCTCAAGGCGCGATCCGGTTGCGCCCAGTAGTGAAAGGAGCTGTTGGAGACGACGACGTCGAGCGAATTCGCGGCCAGCGGTAGCGCCGTGGCATCACCTGCCAGCAGACGGACGGCGTCCGGGAGGGTCGCGCGGGCCTGGGCCAGCATCGCGGGCGACAGATCGATCCCCCACAGCCGAGCCGGCGCCCCGTGCAGGACGAGCTCGCGGAGCAAGGCACCGGTGCCACAGCCGAGGTCGAGCAACCGGTCGCCGGGCTCCAGAGCGAGGCGTTCGAGAGTCGCGCGGGTGGTGGCCGTGACGTACCGGGACCACCGCCGGTCGTAGACCGCCGCGAGGCGGTCGTAGGTGGCGCGGACTCTTGTCGCGTGTCCCTTGGAGGCAGTCTTCATTAATTGTCTGACGAGCAGGTGCGCTCGGTCGTGGCCGCCCTCGCCGGGGACTGGCGTCGAAACAACAGGGACTGCAAGGACAGCAGGGACTGCAGGAGCTTTTCTCGCCTCTGTTGTCTCTGGTGTCTCTGATGTCTCTGGTGTCTCTGGTGTCCTTGTCTTCAGCCCGGTGATTTATCGCCGGGCGGAGGCTTCACCTCGATTCCCGCCTGGCCCGCCTTCTTCAGCGCGGCATTGAGCGCCGCCAGATCCTTCGTCTTCAGCGCGTCCCAGGTCGCCAGGGTGGTCGCGAGCATCTTCTGAGTCTGCTCGAAGCCGGCCACGGCGTCGGGCGACGGCGCGTTGTCCGCGTTGTCCACGGCCGTGGCGAGCCCGTCCAGCGCGGTGCCCACGGCGCGCAGGGTGGTGAGCGATTTCGGCGGCACCCACCACTGGCCCGGAGGCGCCGCTCCGGAGAGATCGCGCACCCGCGCCTCCAGGGCATCAATCGCCGAGGCGATCTTCGGGCTGGCGATTTTCTGACTGGCGCTCTTGCGCCGCTCGGCGAGCGCCGTCGTCAACGCCTCGACCTCGTGGGACGCCGCTTCCAGCCGGGCCTGCTCCGCCTCGATCCGGCGCGCCAGGGCGAACTGGGCGGCATAGCCCGCCGCCGGCAGCGACACGCGCGGGTCCGGCGCCACCGTGAGCGGCTGGGTGAGGCGCGCGCCGTCAACTTCGAGCACCAGGGTGTAGCGGCCGGGAGGCGCCCACGCGCCGTCGGCCCGAGGGTTGGACGAAGCCACATTCCGCGAATATCGCAGCGGCCAGACGAAGCGGTGATGGCCGGGCTCGGTGGAGAGCTGCACGGGCGGCGGCACCCATTGCGGCGCGATGCTCAGCTTGGCGAGGTCCGGCTTCGGCGCCGGGTCCGCGCTGCTGTAGCGCCGCGCCAACTCGCCCCGCTCATCGCGGATCTCCAGCGTCACCGGCTGTTTGGCGGCCGTCTTCAGCACGTAGTCGATCAACGCTCCCGCCGGCCGGTTGGCCGCGGTCGCCTCGTCTTTCGGCATGGGACTGCCGGTGAAGCCCGCCGGCCGCAGCCGGATGGCCGTAGCCGGCGCGAACAGCCACGACGAGGCGCCCGCCACCTTGGCGTCGAGCTGGCGCAGGGGCGTCACGTCGTCCAGCACCCAGAAGGCGCGGCCGTGAGTAGCGATCACCAGGTCCTCGCCGTGCACCTCGAGGTCGCGCACCGAGGTCACCGGCAGGTTGGCCTGCAACGGCTGCCAGTGATCGCCATCGTCAAAGGAGACGTAGACCCCCTTCTCCGTGCCGGCGTAGAGCAGCCCCTTGCGCACCGGGTCCTCGCGCACGGCGTTGACGAAGCTGCCGGCCGGAATGCCGCTCGCGATCAGGTCCCAGTGCTGGCCGCCGTCGTGCGTGCGGAAAATATAAGGCTTGAAATCGTCCAGCCGGTGGCGGTCGACGGCGGCGTAGGCGGTCTCGAGGTCGAAATGCGAGGTGTCGAGGATGCCGACCTTGGACCACGGCGTGATCGCCGCCGGTGTGACGTTCGCCCAGTGCGCGCCCTCGTCTTTGGTGCGCCAGATGAGGCCGTCGTCGGTGCCCACCCAGAGGTCGTGATCGGCCAAGCGGGACGGCGCGATGGCATAGATTACGCCACGCCGGGGGCCGGTCTGCAGATTGTTCGCCGCGGTCGTCGGGTCGAGGTTGGCGGGCGTGCCCGGATCCTCGCGCGTCAGGTCCGGGCTGATCATCAGCCAGTGCTCGCCGCCGTCGTCGGTGCGGAACAGTCGCTGGCGCGCGAAATAGAGCACCCGCGGATCGCGCGGCGAGAAGACGAGCGGCAATGTCCACGTTTCGCGGTAGCGGTTGGGATAGGCCAGCGTGGGATCGACGGAGCGGGTCTGCATAGTGCGCAGGTCGAGCTTCTCCACCCGGCCGCCGAAGAGCACGTCCGGGTCGCGCGGGTCGGGGGCGATGTCATCGCTCTCGCCGCCGGCCGTCACCTCGCGGAAAACGGTGAGGTTGATGCCGTCGTAGGTGTTGGTGCGGCTGGGGACGCCGGCGGCGCCGGAGTCCTGCTGCGAGCCGTAGACCCAATAGGGAAAGCGGTTGTCGGTGACCACGTGGTAGAACTGCCCGGTCGGCTGGTTGTACCAGGAGCTCCACGTCTCGGCGCCGTCGACCGAGACCACCGCGCCCTGGTCCACGCCGAGGATGCGCCGCTCCGGTGCCCGCGGATCGATCCAGAGCTCATGGTAGTCGTCGCCGCCGGGCGCGCCCTTGATCGGCACGAAGGTCTTGCCGCCATCCTCCGAGCGATAGAGCGCGGTGTTGCAGGCGTAGACCACGTCGGGATTGCGGGGCTCGACCGCGATGCCGCCGAAGTACCAGCCGCGACCCCAGATGCGGGAGTCGCCGCTCGCCTTCGCCCAGGTCGCGCCGCCGTCGTCCGAGCGGTAGAGGCCGCCCTCGGCCGCATCCACCATGGCGTAGACGCGCTGCGGCTGGCTCGGCGCCACGGCCAGGCCGATGCGCCCCGGGTTCGCGGGCAGGCCGTGCCCGCTGATCGGTGTCCAGTGATCTCCGCCGTCGGTCGACTTGTAGAGGCCGCTGCCGGGCCCGTTGGACGGCGGGTAGATGTGCCAGGGCGTGCGCCGCGTCTGCCAGAGGGCGGCGTAGATCACCTCCGGCCTCCCGGGCTCGAAGGCGAGGTCGATGGCGCCCGTGTCGTCATTTTTCCCCAGCACCTTCTGCCAACTCCGGCCGCCGTCCTTCGAGCGGAACACGCCGCGCTCGGCGTTGGGGCCGTAGGGGTGGCCCAGCGCCGCGGCAAAGACGACGTCCGGGTTCCGCGGATCGACCAGCACGCGCCCGATCTGCTGCGAATCGGTGAGGCCGATGTGCGTCCAGCTCTTGCCGCCGTCGGCGGACTTGTACATGCCGTCCCCCTGGGCGATGTCCGAGCGCATGTCAGCCTCGCCCGAGCCCACGTAGATCACGCGCGGGTCCGAAGGCGCCACGGCCAGCGCGCCGATCGAGCCGATGGGCTGGCTATCGAAGATCGGCTGCCAGGTGCGGCCGGCGTCGCGGGTCTCCCAGACGCCGCCGTTGACGGCGCCGAAGTAGAAGTGTTCCGGCTGGCCCGGCACGCCGGCGACCGCCAGCACGCGGCCGCCGCGGAACGGCCCGATCAGCCGCCAGCGCAGGCCCTGGAACAGCGACGGATCGACCTGGGCGCCCGCGCTCGCGATGAAGGCGCTGGAGGCGGCCAGCAAGAGGACGACGGCGAACAGACGGCGCAGGGGCATGGACTCTCCTCCGTGCAGGAACGGCCCGGTCAGGCTCAGCGGCGGAGATCATAGCCGCATCCTTGAGCTTCCGGCGAGCGCGGGCGTGCTAGAGTTCGGGCCGTAATCGTCTTCGATTCCGAGCAAAAGGCGTGTACTTCCAGTAGCGCTGGATTACAGAGACCTCGAACTGATCCCAACGGAGTCCTGCGAGGAGACCAAGGCGTGCCCACCGACCGCCCTACCGATTATCTGATCAGCCTGGTGCGGGAGCTCTGCAAGCTGCCACAGGAGACGGAGTGGACCGAGTTCAAGGTGAATGACGCCGAGCCGCAGGAGATGGGCGAGTACGTCTCAGCGCTGGCCAATTCGGCGGCACTGGCGGGCAAGGCCTTTGCCTATCTGGTGTGGGGCGTGGCGGATGGCGACCATGCGATCACGGGCACGCGTTTCGCGCCTCGCGCGGCCAAGGTGGGTAACGAGGAGTTGGAGAACTGGTTGCTGCGCCTCTTGGCGCCCAAGATCCATTTCCGCTTCTTCGAGGTGAAGGTGGACGAGCAGCCGGTAGTGCTGCTGGAGATCGAGCGGGCGTTTCGCCACCCTGTGCAGTTCCAGGGACTGGAATTCATCCGCGTCGGTTCCTACAAGAAGAAGCTGAAGGACTTCCCAGAGAAGGAGCGGGCGCTATGGCGTATCTTCGACCGCATGCCTTTCGAGGACGGCATTGCCAACGAGCGGGTACACGACGACGAGGTGCTGCGGCTGCTGGATTATCCGGCCTACTTCGATCTGCTGAAACGCCCCCTGCCGGAGAACCGCGACGGCATCCTCAAGGCGCTGGCCGATGACAGCCTGATCCGTCCTTGCGAGGCGGGCGGCTGGAACGTCACGAACCTGGGAGCGATCCTGTTCGCGAAGCGGCTGGAGGACTTTCGCTCGTTACGGCGCAAGGCAATACGCGTCATTCAATACCACGGCACGAGCCGTGTCGAGACACTGAAGGAGCAGGTCGGCGCCAAGGGCTACGCCTGCGCCTTCGAGGGATTGATCGGCTTCATCAACGGCCTGTTGCCGTCCAATGAGATGATCGAGCAGGCCTTGCGCAAGATGATACCGATGTTTCCGGAGCTGGCGGTGCGCGAGTTGGTCGTCAATGCGCTCATTCACCAGGACTTCTTCGTCGCCGGTGCCGGGCCGATGGTGGAGATCTTCGAGGACCGAATCGAAATCACCAATCCGGGCGTGCCGCTGGTGGATACGCAGCGCTTCGTGGATACACCGCCCAAGTCGCGTAACGAGGGCTTGGCTTCGCTGATGCGCCGCATCGGTATCTGCGAGGAACGCGGCAGCGGCTGGGACAAAGTGGTGTTCCAGACCGAGCTGTACCAGCTGCCTGCCCCGCTACCTGAGGCCACCGACGATCACACGCGAGTGGTACTGTTCGCGCCGCGACCGCTTTCGCGGATGGACAAGGCCGACCGGGTGCGGGCCATCTATCTCCACGCGTGCCTGCGCTACGTGAACCGGGAGCACCTGACCAACACTTCGGTGAGGCAGAGGTTCGGGATCGAGCCACAGAATATCGCCGCCGCCTCACGCCTGATCCGGGAGGCGGTCGAAGCCGGGAGTATCGTGCCCTACGACCCCGATGCGGCGCCCAAGCTCATGCGGTACGTGCCGGTTTGGGCTGTCCCTCATCGCAACCGCCGTACTTGACGGGTACTTGATGGAACGGGGTGCCAGACACGAATGCCAGAGCCACAGTGTCAGTCGATTCAATGACTTAGACTGGTCGGTGGCACTTGACGGGTACTTGATGGAAGCGCAGACTGACCACCCACACCAGCAAGAACTCCCGCTCCTTGCGCAGGCGGGCGGAGATCTCGGCGAGGCGCTCCAGCCGGTCGCGCTCGAAGGCCGGGAAGCGGTAGTCGAACTGCAATAGAAAGCCACCGACGTCGTGCCACTTGGGGGGCTCGACTCCGACCTGTCGCAGCATGCCTTTGAGCGCCAGCTCAACGATCTCCTGCGCTTCCCGGACCACGTCGGAGTAGGCTCCTTCGTCGAGGAGGACCTGGAGGATCTTGAGGCGTGACCGCGCCTTGAGAAGATAGCTCTGAGCCAGCGAGACGTTGGTCACAGCTCGAACACCTCACCCGGGCGGTAGTCGGGCTTGAGGTCCCAATACCAGGCGTTGCCGAGCCAGACCCGCCGGGCGCCGAGGTGTGCGAGACGCTCTCGGAGCCGGTCGAGCTCCCGGGCGAAGAAGCTACTGCGGTCAAAGAGAATCCGAGCATCCTCGGTCATGTCGAGGAAGAGCGGACTGCCGTGGCCAACTTCCTCGGGTGTCTTGAGAACCGGCGAGAGGAGAGGAGCGGCCCCGGCCTCCGGCGCAAGCAGGTCGTTGAGGCGCTTTTCGACCGCTGCGAACTCATCGACCCGGCGCATCCGGCCGTTGGGCAGAGGATCGGCGACGAGGAGGAGGTCAAGGTCGGAATCGGGCCGGGCCGTGTCACGGCCGGCCGAGCCGAAGACCGCCACCGTCATCAGCCGCTCGCCGTAGACCTCCTCACAGGAGCGGAGGAGGGCAGAGAAGATTTGCTCGCGGTTTTGCCGGAGGGACATGGAGCTAGCCAGAGCCATCGGGGGGATTATCGCATGCCGGGGCACACGAAGAGCCCGGAGGCTCTCTTCAGGCACTGGCCAGCACCCTTCTAGAGGGAAGGCATGCCGGCCTCAATCCCGAACGCCGGCATCTGGCCTGAAGGAGCTCAAATCGTGAAGAAATCGATCAAACTCTCGAAGCTGACATTGCACCGTGAGACGCTCCGTCTCCTCGACTTGCATGAGATCAAACCGGTGGTGGGAGGACTCACGGGCCCTGACTCCCACTGCACTACCCGGCTGGATTGTCCCACCGGCCGCACGGAGTGCCGTCCCTGTTGATCGCAACGACTGCCGGAGCCTCCCGGTGGCACGGCTCCGCCGCCGTCACTGGGAGGCTGCCGGGAATCGCTGCCAGGCGCTGGTGTCACCGCTCTCGAAGCCGTCCTGGAAGATGAGGTTGACTTGAATATTGAAGGTCGCTACGCAGGTCCTCGCTGACTGCATCGTCACCACGCCATCCGAGCAGTCCGGATCTCCCGACCAACCCGCAAACACCGAGCCTGTGCTCGGCGTCGCCGTCAGCGTCACCATGGTCCCCTGGGGATAGACTTCCGTGCAGTCGTTTCCGCAGGTGATTCCCGTTGGGGAGCTCGTGACCGTTCCCGCACCATTCCCCGCGAGGTTCACGGAAAGGGCCGGCAGATCGGTCAGCCCCACGCGGATGACCTGGGCGACTGAGGGCACGCCGCTGCCGTTCAGGATGAACAGCATGTAGTGGCCCGGCGGAGCCAGGTTGGCGCTCGCGGGCGCCGTCACGGACAGGCCCCCCGCGGTCTGCGAGAAGCTGAGGCGATTGATCCGCTGGTTCTGGTTGAACGCGTGCGTCGTCGACGAAAGCCGAATCCAGCTCACGCTGGCGATGCTCTGGGGCGTCGGCGTCCCGACGAAGAAGGTCTCCCCATAGAGGACCTGCTGCGGAGCCGAGGTGATCGTCGGACGCGCGCCCTTGAAAAGGTAAGGCGGCGAGTAGATTTCGAGGTTGGCCTGCGGGCCGCCCGGAGGATCGGGATGCCCGCCGCCGGCGATGAGAACGCGCCCGTCCGACAAGAGCAAAGCATTCGAATGATAGCCCCGATACCGACTGTAGCCGGCCGTGATGGACCAGGTCTCGGCGGCGGGATCCCACATCTCCGCATACAGCACGGACCCCGCCGGGTTGTCGAACCCGGGGAAGCTGCTGCCGCCGGTCACCAGCACCTTGCCGTCCGGCAGGAGCGTGGCGTTGAGTTGTCGCCGCCCGACGGACATCGGGGCCACGGAGCGCCAGGACGGGGTGGGAGCATTGAGATCGATGACCTCGGCCGTGGCGCTGGGAAGGATGGTCGGAGTGGCATTGGGATCCGGCTCCCGCGGGTTCCCGCCCACGAGGAGGACCTTGCCGTCGGCGTACATCACCGACGAACCGTAATCGCGATAGGTCAGACTGCTCCGGGCCACATCGGTCCAGGCTCCGGTCCCCGAGGTATCGAGATAGCGCGAGGTCTGCTGCGGACCCGCGGCGAAAACCTTGCCGTTCGGCGCCTGGTAGAGGAACGGATAGAAATCCGCCCAATCCGGATAGTTGCCCTGCAAGGCCGTGCTGAGATTCCGCCAGGTGCCGCTCGCCGTCTGCCACACTTGCGGCAGGGTATTCACGTTGCCGAAGCCCATCGACGTACCCGCCAACACCAGGGCGTCGCCGCTGGCCAGCGTGGTGTTCGTGGGGTACCAGCGGCCGGCGTTCATGTTGCCGAGCTGGCTCCAGGAATTGGTCACAGGATTGTAAAGGCTGGCCTTGATCTCGCCCACGCCGTCATTGATGTGCCCACCGGTGACCAGCAATTTGCCATCGTCCAGGAAGGAGTGGCCGCTGCAGAAAAGATCGTAACCCGGGAGCGCCAGGGTGGTCACGGTCTGCGTCGCGGGGTCCCAGAGGCGCGGGTCGCCATCCCAACCGTTCACATGGTCATGACGATCCCAGAACATCACCTTGCCCGTCGGTAGAACATGCATGTGGATGGGTACGGTGGGCAAGGCGATGACCGGACCCCACTGTCCGCTCACCGCGGGGTTGTCGTCGTCGACGATGGTGACCGTCGCCGTCTGCGGGCTCCCCAGGCTGGCTCCCCCCGTGGGATTGCTCAGCGTTACCGTAAAGCTTTCGTCGGGCTCCTGGACGGCATCGTTGAGGATCGGCACGCTCAGCACCTTCCGGGTTTCGCCGGCGGCGAAGGTGAGCGTCCCGGAGGTCGCGGTGTAATCGGAGCCAGCCCGGGCAGTCCCATCGGCCGTGGAGTACTGCACCGTCACGGTGCCGGTGCTGCCGCCGCTGCGGGTGACCGCCACCACGGCAGGCCCGGCCTCGCCCGTCGCATAGGAGCTGGAGCTCAAGGCCAGAACCTGCGCCGGCTGACCGATCTGAATCGTGATGACCTCCGCGTCGCTGAGCGCGGTCGCCCCGGCCTGCACCGCCTTGAAGACGATGAGGCCATAGGTGCCGGCGACGGGAGAGGGCCAGGAGAACCTGCCGAGAGCGCTGTCGAAGCTGGCGCCCGGCGGCAGGTTCTGAACGCTGAGAGCGAAGGCATCGCCGTCCGGATCGGAAGCGGAAACGAAGAATTCAAGCGGCTGGCCAACCGTTCCATTCCGGTCTCCAATGGGATTGAGGACAGGAGGCCGGTTCGTGGTCGAGCTTGCATCCTGGGTGCCGGCTCCGACCTGAAGACCCCCGGAGTTGAATAGACGGGCCACCCAAAGTAAGCCGGCATAGTCAAAGACGTCCATGTTCTGGACGACCAGGATCTGGCCGGACGCGTTCGTCCCGCCGCTGTTGTCGATCGTGAAGGTCCGCTCACACCACTGATCGCTGGCACAGAAGAAGTTGCCCGTCTCCAAGAGCCATGCCCTGAGCGTGTAAACTCCGGCTGACAATCCGCTGTACTGAAAACACAGCGCCGGCGAATAGCTGGCGAGCGGCATGTTCCGGGGCACCACCGTGGGGACATCGCAGAAGCTCAGGCTATTGCTCTGGGCCAGCAGCGGGGCCCCCGTGGCCAGGGCGCAGAGAAACGCCGCGCTCCTGATCCACACCTGCGCCGCACAGCAGCGGTTCGCCACGAAAAGGGCCGAAGTTGCCATCGTCGTGCTCCTTTTTTCCTTGCGCCAATTCGACGCATTACCATAAGCATTTGAGATTCTTGTCCCAATGCCATGATAATCCAAAGACCCCATCCGGCGCCAAACGGGGGAGCCTACCTGGCTGAGAGAGGAGGACCGGGGTGATGAGGGCTCAGCGGCCGAGCGGTCATTCCTCCCCGCCGGGCCTCGTCACCACGATCGTACAGTCCCCCTCCAGGTAACTGTCGTCGAATCGAGGCTCCCCGCCGAGAGAGCGGCAGAAGGCGAGCACGGATTGGCGGCGGTGCCAGTAGAGCCAGTCCTCGCCGCACCAGAACTGCGAGCTGAGGAAATTGAATACCAGCGACCGGCCCGCGGCCGCCCAGGCCGCGCGCAGGGTGCGATAGAACCGCGGGCGCGAGAGCGTGTTGAGCGAGCCGCTGAAGATCACCACGTCGGCTCCCACCGCGAGCTTCTCCGGCTCGCGCACGAAATCCGCCGCCATGATCTCGCATCGCTCGTATCTCTTGCGGCGGGCCGCCCGGACCGTCGCGGGGATCATCTCCAGCCCCGTGTAGTGGGCCGGGACGATGCCGCGCTCCAGGAGATGCCCCAGCAGGTCCGCCCGCCCGCAGCCGGCGTCGAGGATCCTCCTCGCCGCCAGCGGACAGCTCCGCACGATGGCGTCGAAACGGATCCGCTGCGCCTCGCGGTCGGTCCAGAGGAGCGCATGAAACCCCTTCGCCCCCTGTTGGCGGGCTTCATGGTAGGGATACAGGTAGGTGGGGACAGGCTCGGAGGAGGCTTTGGGCATGCCTGATTCTGGCACGCCTGGCGCCCGCGGAGGGCCGGGAGCCCGAGGGCGGCTCCCGGCGCTCATCCGATCTTCAGTTGCAGCTCCCCGCAGGGTAGCCGCCGCCGGCGAAGCGGTTCTGGTAGTAGCAGGCCATGGCCTGGGGCTGGAGGGCGTAGTTGTAAACGCCGAACTGGTTGTTGTCGAAGAGCACCCACTGGAAAATGTAGGGCACGCCCCAGGAGAGCGCGGCGTTGAGGACGTTGTGGGTGCGCTGGCGGACGTTCTGCGGCGTCGCGCACGAGTCGGCCTGGTTGTAGCCGAATTCGCCGATGAGGACGTTCGACGTGCCCAGGAAGTTGCGGACGCGGTTGAGGTCGCTGGTGAGCTGCGCGGAGCTGACGTTGGTGCTCTCGTAAGCGGAGTAGGAGACGTAGTCGTAGCCCACCTGGGGGATCACGTCGCACAATACGCTCTGGTAGGTGCCGGCCTGGCAGATATTGGCGTTCGGGGTGCAGTTGAGCTGCGACAGGCAGGTGGCGTTGTTGAAGGAGACGGTGCAGCTCGGCTGCTTGAGCGAGCTGACGATGTTGAATTCGATGGCGAAGGAGACGTCGACGCCGGAGGCGAAGCCGTTCGCCACGGCCCAGCTCCGGCCGTCCTGCACTCCCTGCCGCCGGGCCTGGAGCCAGCGCTTGAAGCCGCTGAGGGCCGTCGCCGGGTCCGGCACGCCCTTGTAGAGCACGGGGAAGTTGGCGTCGCAGGCGGCGCGGAAGGTGGCGTCCGTGGCATAGGCATAAGCGCCGCTGCAATAGACCGCGTTGTCCCCCTCCCAGTTCGAGAGGATGAACTTTTTCCCCGTGCCGTGGTAGAGCTGGTAGAGGTTGGTGGTCAGGTCGCGATAGTCCGCCACCACGGCGTTGTAGACGTTCGGGTCGTTGTAAAGCGTCGGATCGACGTAGATCTTGGCGTTGTTGCCGCAGGCCGTCTTGTCGAAGGCGGTGAGGACGAAACTCTTGAGATTGGCGTTGTTGATCGCCTCCTGCATCGGGGCGGAGGTCAGCAGGCCCACCAGCGATCCCTGCGGGTTGCAGCCGACGGAGAAGAGCAGGTGCAGAGCATGGCCGCCGAGCGTGGCGACCTGGTCGGCGCCGTCGTCGATCAGGCTCGCGGTGGTCCAGTCATAGACGCCGACGCGGTTGGAGAAGTCGTTGAACACGGTGGTGCCGGCGAAGGGCGGGACCGGGTCGAGAGACGGGATCACCTGGAAGGAGACGGTGGTGTCCGGAGCGCTGCCGATCGACGCCGTCTTGGTCCAGCCGCCCACGTGCTGGGGCTGCCAGGCGCCGGCCACGGCCGACCAGTTCCCGTTGGCGTCCGTGAACTGGTTGTAGAACGCATGGTTCTCGCCCGTCGGCTGGCCGTTGAGGGTGCTCGACCAGTAGATCGGGGTGTTCGCCGGCGCGCCGCTGATCCTGTAGGTGCTCGAGCTGCCGACCGTGTACCACGGCGCGCCATCCACGGAGTTGTCCACCGTCAGCCTGGGCGTGATCACGAAGGGCACCGTGACGACCAGGCCGCCGACGTTGGCCGTCTTGGTCCACCGTCCGAGGTGGGCCACCTGCCAGGGGCTGGAAGCGGTGGCCGACCAATGGCCGTTGGCGTCCGTGGACTGGCCATAGAAGGCGTTGACCTCGCCGGTCGACACGCCGTTGAGGGTGCTCGACCAGTAGATCGGGCTGTTGGCGGGCGCACAGTTGATCGAGTAGGTGGTGAGATCGCCCACCGCGTAGGTCGAGGAGACGCCGACCTGGACCGTGCGGTCGAGCACGAGCACGAACGGCTGCCCGGCCTTTTCACAGGCGCTCGCCGGCCGTGCGGCCCATCCGGCGCCGAGGATCAGGAGGAAGAGGGGAACGGTGAGTCCGATACGTCGCATGCTGTTTCTCCTTGCCGTCTCCGAGCGCCCGGCCCGTCCATCGGACCGGGGAAGGCTCAGACACATAGACGATACAGCATGAGTGCAACGCTCGCGTGACAGCCGCCCGGAGCTCTCCTATTCCGGGTCGCCGGGCTTCCGCACCACGACCGTGCAGTCGCCGTGCATGTAACTCTCGTCGAAGCGCGGCTCGCCCCCGAGAGACCGGCAGAAGGCGAGCACGGATTCGCGGCTGTGCCAGAAGAGCCATTCCTCGCCGCTCCAGAAAGGCGAGCTGAGGAAATTGAACGCCAGCCACTGTTCCGTGGCTGCCCAGGCCGCGCCCAGGGTGTGATAGAACTGCGGACGCGAGAGCGTGTTCAGCGAGCCACAGAAGATCACCACGTCGGCTCCCGCCTGGAGCTTCTTCGGCTGCTGCACGAAATCCGCCGCGACGATCTTGCACCGCTCGTACTTCTTGCGACGGGCCTCCCGGATTGTCGCGGGGAGCATCTCCAGCCCGGTGTAGTGGGCCGGAACGATCCCGCGCTCCAGGAGATATCCCAGCAGGTCCGCCCGTCCGCACCCGGCGTCGAGGATCCTCAACCCCGCCAGCGGACAGTTTCGCGCCAGGGCCTCGAAACGGATGCGCTGCGCCTCGCCGTCGGGCCAGAGGAGCGCCTGAATCCCCTTCACCCCCCGTTGGCGAGCGTCGAGGTAAGGGTACAGGTAGAACGGGACCCAGTCGGTTGATTTCGGCATGCCTGATTCTGGCATGCCTGACCCCTGCGCGCCCGGGCCGGCGACCTTTCGTCAGGGATACTTCTGCCAGTCGGACAGGTCTCCGGACTCGAAACCATTGCTGAAGATCGCTCGGCACGAGGCATCCACGCAGGCGGCGATGAGAACCGCGTAGTCCTCCACCTCGCCATCCAGGGCCAGGCCCGAAGGCGACAGGCCCCCCGTGCTGCTGAAGCGGAAGCGTGCGAAGGCGGTGCCGCCCGGCGTGGCGCTGCAGGGCACGACGATCGCGAGCTGGCTGGCCCCGGCCGTCAGGGCCTGGCTCGCCGCGATGCGCTCGCCGGGATCGGTCCACCGCCCATCGGTGTTGAAGTCGATCCAGGCGTCGAGGAACCCCGGCGCGGAAGCCGTGACCTGGATCCGCGCCGTCTGGCAGGGCACGAGCTGAACGGGCAGCACCACCCCGTCCTCGTCGCGGGCGCCATGGGTGTCGTCGCCGCTGGCGTCGAGGCTCGGCTGCCCATCGGGCTCGGCATCGATCGTCGCACCCAGCCTCAGCTCAGGATGGATTCCGTGCCGGGCTCCATTCTCCGCCAGCCGGGTGGGGAACGCCCAGACCGCGCCCAGGGTCGCGCTCGGGGCATCGCCGAAATCCAGGCCGCGGAGGGTGAGGGTCGCGGAGGCACTGTTGTCGGTGCCATTCGGATCGATCGCCGCGGCCGGTGGCGCCACGGTCGCCGTGTTCACGAGGAGACCGGAGGCCGTGTCCGCCACCTTGGCAGCCACCGTGTAGGTGGCGGTCCCGCCCGCGGCCAGGGCCACCGAAGCGTCGCCGATGGCACCCATCTGGCCGGCCGCGCAGGATGAGCCGGCGGTGGCGCTGCACGTCCACTGGACATTCACGAGGCTGGCCGGGAAGGCGTCAGCCACCAGCACCCCGGTCACGCAGCTCGGGCCGTGGTTGGCTACCTGAAGGGTCCATCTCACGGTCTCGCCGGGCACCGCCAGAGGCGAGCCGAACGCCTGGGTGATTCCAAGGTCGGCCTCCAGCCCGACGTCCACCGTGGCCGTCTTCGTATCCGTCGCGCCCTTGCTGTCCTGGGCGATCACCGTGATCCCATAGCTTGCAGGACCCTGACCGCACTGGGGCGTCCAGGTGAAAATGCCGGTCGAGGGGCCGATCGAGGCGCCGGCCGGTGCGCCCGCCCCCAGCAAATAGGTGATCGGATCACCGTTGGCATCGGTGGCGGCGACGGTGAAGGTCAGGGCTCGGCCGACTTTGGCGGAGAGCGCCGGAATGGGACTGAGCACCGGCGGCTGATTGGGCGCGGCGACGTGGAGGATCACGTCGGCCGCATCGTTGTTGGCATAGTTGCTCTCGGTCAGCCGGCCGGTGCCGGGCGGGTTGATCCGCGCATGGATGGCGTGCGCGCCGGGGCTCGGGGGCACGACGATCGGCAGGCGGAACGACTGGTCGGTGGAGAGGTCCCCCCGGACGTTCGCGTAGGTCCGGTAGAGCAGGCGCTGGGAGCCGTCGAGATCCATCGTCACCTCGAAGACCGGCAGCGACGGGCTGAAGCCGTTAGCAAGGTTGGTCGCCGTGTACCGCAGCTCCACGGTGGCGCCCGGCGGCAGGTCTCCCGAGGGGAAAGAGCCCGCCGCGAGGACGAAGTCGGGCACCGCATTGTTGACGACGTGGAGGCGGGCGACGTCGAGAAAGGAGTTGCCGCTCGACGTGCCCTTGACCTGGAGGAAGTAGTCGCCCGTCGGCAACGCCGGGTCCGCCAGGAGCGACCGGGTGCAGTTGCCGTTGTGCCCTGGAGCCAGGGAGCCCAGATTGCAGACGAAGGGGGTGCCGCCCAGGATGCGCAGGTTGAAGGCGTTGAGGACGGCAAGCTCGAGCGTCACATTGTTGACCGTCGACGAGCCGAAATTCGCCACGTCGATGCGGACGTCCGCGATCTCGCCCGATTCGAAGATCCCGTTGTGATTGGTCTCGTTGATTACCCCCGCGGCCTGAAATTTGAGCGAGGAGCCGAAAATCGGCGTCTGGTTCTCGATCTCGATCGCTACGCTCTGCTGGCCGATGCCGGCTGTCGCCGCCGAGAGGGTCGCCGTCGTCGCGGTGGTGCTGCCCTGATTGTTGCGAGTGATCACCTGAAACTCCTTCAGCACCTCGCCCGCGGGCAGGGTCACCTGGCCGGGATGGATCAGCTCGCCGGCCGGCGTCGAGGTCAGCGTGATGATCCGGTCCTGGTTGATGGGAGACTCGAACCAGATGCTCACCTGGGTCTGATCCCCTTCCATCACCTTCACCGGCTGGGCGGCCAGGTACATTTTCGGCGTGCCCGGAACCGCCGTGGTAAAACTGAGGCTCAGGGGCGCGGTCAGCGGATTGCCCTGCGTGTCGGTGACGGCATCCGCGGGGACCTGGACGACGTAGGTCAACCCGGCGGCGAGGTTCGAGGAGGGGATGAGGAACAGCCGGCGGTCGGTCGAGCGGACCACGGAGGTGAACGGCACCGGAGTGCCGCCGGCCTCGCGCAGGACCAGGCCTGCCATATTGGGACCCGCCTGAATGTCCCGGTTGAAAGTCAGGTAGACCTGCGCGGTCGTGGCCACCCCCGTGTCGCCATTCGCCGGGGTGGTGAGGAGGACCGCGAAGGCGTCCGGAAGGCCGAAGGCGGCGCGCAGCGTCCGGTCGGAAAACAGGGTGAAGACACAAGGGTCGGGACCGTAGCAGGGATCGCCCCCGAAGCCGACGAAGACCGAGCCCGCCGCGGCCGAGCCGGTGACGGTCACCGACGATCCCTGGGGCAGGTTGACGCTGGTGCTGTGACAGGTTGGACCACAAACGATGCCGTTGCCCGAAACGGTGCCGGAGCCGTCCCCCTCCTTGAGCACGGTGAGCTTGAAAGTCGGGCCGGCGGGAGGCGGGCTGAAAGTGAAGCTGTGAGCATCCACGGCGCGGAGATCGCCCGGCACGTCCTGCACGAAGAGGCTCAAAGTGATCACCCCGGCGGTGGCGCCGAAGGCCGCGGGATTGACACCGGTTGGTGAATAGGTGCCGCTCGTACCACTGCACGACGCCGGCCCGTCCGGCCCGCAGAGCACCAGCTCCGGGCCACCGGAGACGAACGTGACGCTGACCCGCGCCAGCCCATCCGGATCGCTCGCCGTGGCGGCGACGGTCACCGTCCCGGTCTGGGTCCCGTTCGGACTGGTGATCGTGCCCGAGCCCGGACTGTTGGCGGCGGTGCCGGGGACGAGGAGCTCGAACGTCCCGGTCCCCACCAGCCCACGACCGTCGCCGCGGACGACGTTGATCGTGAACACCGTGTCGGCGGCCACGATGGGCGGGGTCCAGGTCACGCGCGAGAAGCTCACCGGATCGGAAGTCGTGAAGCTGCCGCCGTCGGCCGACCAGAAATAGAAAAGGTTGTCACCGTCCGCGTCCCGGGTGTCGCCGACGAGGGTGAACGGGCCGGTGACGGTCTGTTGATCTCCGCCGGCGAGGTGAAAAGGCGCGGGGGCGTTCCGGTTCGTGGGGTCGGCCACCTGCTCGTACAAGGCGCCGAGGGTCACCGCCGCAGGAGGAGCCGAGAGCTTCGCGGGCCGGGAGCCGCCGCTTGAGGGACCGCACTCGTGCGTGCGCGTGGAGGCCCGGCAATAGAGCATGGCATTGGCGAGCAGCTTCGCCATTTCCGCTCGGGTGACCAGCCGTTCGGGATGGAACGTCTTATCCTGGTAGCCGTGCAGCAGGGCCGCACCGGAATACAGGCCCAGATCGTAGAAGCCGTTTTCGAGCTTCGAGCTCGTCAACCAGTAGACGTAAGGGTAGAACCAGTCGGAGGTCCGGACGTCCGGAAACGAGGCAGGCGTCGAGTTGATGACGTGACCGGGATTGTTGACGTCCACCCGGAGGAGGACGCTGACCAGCTTCGCGGCTTCGGCGCGGCTGACGGCCTCGTTTGGATTGAAACATTGCTGCGTCCCGCACGGCACGCCGGTCACGAAGCCCTTGGCCATGGCGTCCACCACCAGGCCGTAGAACCAGTCGCCGGGCCGCACGTCGGCGAACCCCGAGGCCGGGGCCGTGAGGGAGATCGTCTCACCACCGCCGGCGTAGGCCATCTGGAGCGCCTCGGCGCGCGTCGTCGTATTGTTGGGCCGGAACGTGCCGTCCGCATAGCCTTGGATGATCCCCTGGAGAAACGTATAGCGGACGTAGGGAGCGAACCAGTCGGTCGCTGGAGCGCCCTCCCGGACGTCGGTGAAATGCGCCGGCTTCTGGACGACCTCTGCGTAAACCTTGAGCAGCCCGGCGCCGTAGGCCGTGGCGAGCGGATAGAGGGTATCGCCGTAGATCCTGAGCAGCGGCAGCGAGTTCGCGCCCGTGGGGTGAGCGCCCGCCTTCTTCCACACGGCGGGAGTGAGATTACCGCTGTCTCCTCCCGAGTTTTCGAGGTAGAAGTCTCCCGAGATCCTGGAGGCGCTGTCGCGGGAGCAATTTTCCTTCATGCCCCACCAGTCGTCGACCTGCAATCCGCCGCACGTGCCCAAGAACCATCCGGCGTCGGCGATCGACCAGCCGCGCGCCGTGAAGTCGTAGGAGAGGCTTGGAAACATCTCCTGGAGATCGGTCCTCTGCTGGCTCGTGTCGACTTGCAACACCCCGGAGTACGTGGTGAAGTCATAGACGCGACTGGCAAGATCGTGGACGAATCCACCGGGGCTCAGATCGATGGGGAGCACGGGAGCGTGGCCAAGAAAGCCGGTCAGGAGAGAATTCATCGCCGGGGTCATCGTCCCACCGGTGACCTGATCGCTCGAATTGGTGACCGGAGCCACGTAACCGGTGATCCCTCTGCTCTTCGAGCCGCACCAGCCCCACCTTTCGAAATCGTCGACGCTCCCATAATAATCGCAGCCGGTGAAAATCCCGGCATGGCCGTCGTCGTGAATGTGGGCGGGCGACGTCATGTCCTGCAGCAGATGGAGCACTCGTCCCAGATTGTCGAAAGCGTCGCTCCTGGCGGCAGGATACGAAGTCGTGGCAAAGATCCACAACAGGTTGGCTCTGTCCCTCGCCGTCGGAATCGCGCTGGTGAAGAGGGCCGGGCAGACGCTGCCCAGGACGCCGTTGCCCCGGGTCCTGGGATTGTAGAAATGACGGCAGACCACGGGATTGAGAAGATAGTTCCCATCGTCCTCCGCGATCGTGGCCTTGAGGATCCAGCTCGATTCGTTGGGGCCAAAGAATGCCGGGTCCTGCAGGAGCTCCAAAGACGCCGCCGCGAGGCTCGGATGGGTATGGTTCGCCTCGTGGGCCTCCAGCGTCTCCGGTCCGGCAACGCAACACAGTATGAAGGCGCAGAGCACGATCCGGATTGCCGTCATCCGCGTGCGCCAGGAATCGAAGACCTCGCTCAGGGCCATGTCGACCGTCCTCCTCCCAAGATGGAGCGGCTCCAGGGCCAGGCCGGCGAACACCCGCTGACGCAGAGAGGCTCTCAGGAGGAGACGCGAGAAACAGGACGCGGAAGGGTCAATGTCCGGGCGAGCCGGCCGGAGCGGCTCTCTTGGAAGGTTTCGGCCAGACCGGGCTCGTCAGCTCGATCCGGCAGGAGGGGCCGCCTGGGTACAGCGTGACCTCCGCCCTCACGAAGGCCGGAGCCTCGCCGCCCAGGATCCAGACATGAGAATCCGGGGGCTGTTTGCCCACCAGCGGCGCGAGCACTCCGGCAACTCCCCCGAGCTCCACCTTCACGACGTAGTGCGTGGCCTGGCGCGTCGAGCCTGCGATCGAGAACGGCTCCCTGCCCGCGGGCGTGATCACCAGCTTCACCAGCCGTGGCTTGGGCGTCGGCGCCACCATGGACAGCGTGATCTGCCGCGCCTTGCGCGGGACGTTCTTCAGCAGCGTGAGGACCAAACCGTTGGCGACGTCCGGAGGCAGGTCGAAGCGTTCGGTCGCGACCTTCGGCTTGCCGTCCTCGGTGTAGCGGACCGTGGCCTGGCCGCTGGCGCCGTCGACCGTGACCTCCATCGGCTGCGGGAAGGCCGGGCCTTTCTGCACCAGGTGATCGCTGACGAGCCGGAAGTTGCGGCGTTGGGAGTAGACGACGGTCTCGTCCTGGATCGAGCCGTCCCGGAAGTGAAACACGAGCCGGCTGGTGACCCGGTCGCCGTGGGCCACCTGGGCGAGGTCACCCTGTGCGAGCGTCTTCCCCTCGAGCGTGCGCAGGACGAGGAAACCGTGGACCACGCCCTCCGTGTACCGCACCGCCACCGGCTCCGCCCGCGCCCCACGGGGCTGAACCAGTGCGCCGCCGGCCACGAGGGACGCCAGCAGCAACCCGGACTGGAGACGGGAAAGAGGGCGGCTCATGAACGGCCCCGGGTTGCAAGCCTCCTGCCAAGAAGCGGCAGGCCGTCACGCCCGCCCCGCATCGGCAGACGGCGGCGGGCTCGATCCGCCTCAGCCAGCGACGCAGCTTTGTCCGAGGGTGCAGGGGCTGCAGGAATCGCACGTCTTGGAACAGGGGCATACCTGGGTTATGAAGCCTCCCGCGACACCGTGGAGATGCTCGTCCGTCAGAGAACGAAGGGTTTCTTTGTGAAGGCTCAGCCGCTTGACTCGCTTGTTCATGGGCATTCCTCCTTAGGCAGGCGGAGTATATACGAGCTCGAAGCGAGGACCCAGGGCGGTGCCCTGAGCCCGTAGGGCGGCAGACTCCTAGCCCAGGGCGTGAGCCCTGGGGAGGCGTCGGCAGATTCAATTCGAGCCCTGCCAAGGGCGCCCTTGGCAGGGCTCAAGTCGGTTTTATCGCGCACGTTTTCCCAGCGCTCACGCGCTGGGCTAGGAGTCTGCCGCCCTACGGGCTCACGGTCGTGGACACGCTCCTTCTGACATCCAGGTCAACCGGCCACTTGGTAGATGAGCGGCCGATAGCGTGGTGCGGGGATGGGCTTCCCGGTTTCCCGCGCGACCGCCAGCCAGGCTTCCTTAGCCTGTTCCAACTCGGCCAGTGCCTCCGTCGGAGTGAGACCGAACGCGGAGCACGCCTCAAGATCAGGGATATCGGCGATATACCCGCCATCCTCGTCGCTGTAGAAGATGTTGATATGGTAGTCTGTCACGATCCGTCCTCAAGGCGCAGATTGTAGCATTCCACCAAGCGAAGCACCTGCTTTACCTGATAAGGCTTCACTTGTCCGCCTACCTCTTGGAGGTTGACCAACTCAGGGATTCCCGGGTGACTGAAGACGTGGTGGCTGCCACTCACCCGGGAAAGCCTGAAGCCCAAACCCTCCACCAAGCTAATCATATCCCTGAAATCAACGTTTTGGAATGCCCCGCTCGCGATCCTCTTGAGCAAGATACGGCGCTTCATTGAGCCCTCCCGGGACGCGATATCGAGTTGCGTGATCGTCCATGAGGAACGGGGCGGCATGACCGCCCCTAGATGTCTGGTGATCAACGCACTGTGGGTTTCAATCCACGGCTAAAAGAGAACTCCCGGAACTCGCTAAAAGAGAACTCCCGGAACTCTTCCGCCGACTCATCCATGATATAGTAGATCTACTCATTGTGGGAATGCAATCCCAAATGCCCCCTCTCTTCGCCCATACCCTCCCAGGCCGCCCCGAATCGGAGTGGGAGGACCTGGAAGCTCACCTCCGCGCCGTCGCCGGACGGGCCGAGGAGTTCGCGGCGGCGTTCGAAGCCGGAGAGTGGGGACGCCTCGCGGGGTTGTGGCACGACGTGGGGAAGGCCCGACAGAAGTTCCAGGAACGGCTGCGCGGCAGCCGCGAGTCGGTCGAGCACGCAGGGGTGGGAGCGGCGCTCGCCGTCTCCAAGGGCCTCTCCAAGGGCCAGGTGGCGGGGCTGCCCCTGGCCTTCGCCATCGCCGGCCATCACGCGGGGCTGGCGGATCTCCTGTCCTCGACCGAAGGCGGCCCCAAGGCGCTCCAGGTCCGCCTGAAAGAGAACGCTCCTCTACTGAGCGAGGTGAAGGCGGCCCTTCCCACGGCGCTCATCGATCCGGCCGTCCCCTCGCTGCCCTCACGCTTCGCTGCCGATCCCGACCGGAACGCGCGGGCCCGCAGCCTGGAGCTGTGGACCCGATTCCTGTTCTCCTCCCTGGTGGACGCGGACTTCCTGGCCACCGAGGAGTTCTATTCGCCAGGGCGGCGCGCCCACGTCGCGGAGCACGACGACGTCCCCACCCTCCGGCGCCGCCTCGACGAGCATCTCGCAGGCTTCGTGGCCGGGCTGGCCCCGGAGCGGCGCGCCTCACCCATCAACCGGCGACGGGCCGAGGTGCTGGCGGCTTGCCAGGAGAAGGCCGAGCTCCGGCCCGGCCTCTTCAGCCTCACCGTCCCCACCGGTGGCGGCAAGACCCTCTCCGCCATGGCCTTCGCTCTGAGGCACGCCGAGCGCTGGGACCTGCGGCGGGTGATCGTGGCCATCCCGTTCACCACCATCATCGAGCAGAACGCGAAGGTCTACGTCGACGCCCTGGGCGAGCGCAACGTGCTGGAGCACCACTCGGCCCTCGATCCCCTGGCTGCAGAGGAGCGCAACCGCGAGGCCGAGCTGCGCCGCCGGCTCGCCGCCGAGAATTGGGACGCTCCCCTCGTGGTCACCACCAACGTCCAGCTCTTCGAGTCGCTCTTCGCCAGCTCGCCCTCGCGCTGCCGCAAGCTGCACCGCATCGCGCGCAGCGTGATCCTGCTCGACGAGGCGCAGACGCTGCCCATCCCCTATCTGCTCACCGTTCTCGACGTGCTGCGCGAGCTGGTCGAGCACTATGGCTGCTCGGTGGTGCTCACCACCGCCACCCAGCCGGCCCTCGCCCGGCGGGAGAGCCTGCCGCAGGGGCTCCAAGGCGTGCACGAGATCGTCCCCGCGCCGGCCGGGCTCGCCCGGGACCTCAAGCGCGTGCGCCCCGTCTGGCCGGCCGCGGGCGAGTCCCCGCTCCCCTACGCCGAGCTGGCGCGCCGGCTGCTCGGCTACGAGAAGGCGCTCGCCGTGGTCCACCTGCGCCGGGACGCCCGCACGCTGGCCGAGCTCCTGCCGGAGGAGGGGACCTTCCACCTCTCCGCCCTGATGTGCCCGGCCCACCGCTCCAGAAAACTGGCCGAGGTCCGCGAGCGGCTGAAGAGCGACGGCCCCTGCCGGCTTGTCTCGACGCAGCTCATCGAGGCGGGTGTGGACGTCGACTTCCCCGTCGTCTACCGCTGCCTCGGAGGGCTGGACAGCCTGGCCCAGGCCGCGGGCCGGTGCAATCGCGAGGGGCGGCTCCTTCCCCGGCTCGGCGAGGTCGTCTTCTTCCGCGCCGAGACGCAGCCTCCGCCCGGCATTCTCCGGAAAGGGCTGGCCGTGGTGGAGGAGATGCTGCGCGAACGGGGCGGCGAGATCGACCTCGACGACCCGGCCCTGTACGACCTCTATTTCCGCAAGCTGTATGTCCTCTGCGAGAAGGACCCCGCCGGCATCCAAACGCTGCGCCAGGAGTTGCGCTTCGCCAGCGTCGCTCGCGAGCTGCGCCTGATCGAGGATGCGACCGAGGCCATCGTCGTACCCTACGGCGAGGCCGAGGAGCGGCTCGCCACCCTGCGCCGGGACGGCCCCGACCGCCTCCGGTTGCGCGCCTTGCAGCCATTTACCATCAACATTCGGCGACCGACCGTGTCTATATTGATGAAAGCCGGCGCGCTCGAGACCGTGGTCGACGGCGTCAACGCCCTCACTCCGGCGTTCCGGCATCACTACGACGACCGTTTCGGGCTGATCGCCGACGACGATCCGCTCCCCGATCCGGCGACCTACGTGGTCTGAAGACTTTTCAGGAGGACGACCTGATGTCACTGCCCCGAAGTCCCACCCTGCGCCTGCGAGCCCGGGGTCCGCTCGCCTGCTTCACCCGGCCGGAGCTCAAGGTCGAGCGGGTCTCCTATCCGGTGATGACCCCCTCGGCCGCCCGCGGCCTGCTCGAGGCCGTGCTGTGGAAACCGGCCATCCACTGGCGGATCGAGCGTATCCACGTGCTCAAGCCGATCCGCTTCCTCGCCTTCCGGCGCAATGAGGTCGGCCATCGCGCCGTGGCCCCGGCCGCCGCCGTCGTCCGCGACGGGGGGCCCGTCTCCCCCTACTTCGCCGACGACGACCGCGCCCAGCGCAACACGCTCGCCTTGCGCGACGTGGACTATCTGATCGAGGCGCGTTTCGAGATGACCGCGCAGGCGGGGCCGCTCGACAACCTCACCAAGTTCGTGGAGATCTTCGAGCGCCGGCTGGCCAAGGGGCAGTGTTTCCACCAGCCCTATCTCGGCTGCCGCGAGTTGGCCGCCGAGGTGCTGCCCGTTGCGGACCCGCCGCCGGCCGAGGAGGTCACCCAGGACCTCGGCCTGATGCTCTGGGACGTCGAGTATGCCCCCAAGCGCAACCGTCCTCTCTTCTTCCACGCCCGGCTGGAGCACGGCGTCCTCGCCGTGCCCGACGAGCCGCACGCTCTCTCCGCTCAAACCGTGGAAGGTGCGGCGTGATCCTTCAGGCGCTCTATCAGCTCGCCGAGACCGAGCACCTGATGGAGGATCCGGACTTCGAGTGGAAGCCGCTCGCCTGGCTGATCACCGTCGGCGACGACGGCTCGCTCCTCGGCGTCCACGGCACCCACACGATTCCTTCCTCCGAGGAGGGAAAGAAGAAGCCGCGACCCCGGCCGGCCAACTTCCTCGTGCCGCGCGAGCCCGGCCGCACCAGCGGCGACCGCGCTTTCTTCCTCTTCGACAAAGCCGAGTACGCTCTCGGCCGCGATCCCGAGACCGATCCCGGCAAGCGCCGCGAGCCCGAGAAGCTCGCCACTCGCTTCGCCCTCTTCCGCCAGCGCGCCGAGGAGTGTCTGGCGGCGACGGGCGACGAGGGCGTGCGCGCCGTCTGCCGCTTCCTCGACCGGCTCGGCCGGGGCGAGATCGCCATCTCCCTTCCCGAAGGGTGCGCCGGCAACGACCTCTTCGGCTTCGTCTACGCTCCCGACGTCGACCAGCTCGTCACCTCGCGCCCCAAGGTCCGGGAGCACTGGCGATCGCTGCGCGCCCTGCCGGCAGAGGGCAGCGATGAGCTCCAGCTCTGTCTCGTCTCGGGCCGCTTGGCGCCGCGGGCGGGCACGGTGCCGTTGATCAAGAACGTCCCCGGCGGCTCCACCAGCGGCGTGGCCCTGGTCTCGTTCAACAGCAACGCCTTCGAATCCTATGGCTGGGCGGGAAACGACAACGCCCACATTTCCCGCGAGGCCGCGGAGGCTTGCTCCACGGCCCTCAACCGCCTGCTCCACCCGGCGTTCCCCGATCCCACGCAGCCCGGCCAGACACTCCCTTCACGCAACCTGCGGCTCAGCGCCGACACCGCCGTCTGCTTCTGGGCCCCCACGGCCGGCGACGACTTCGCCAGCCAGATCATCGCTCTGCTGGAGGCCAACCCCGAGAGCGTCCGCGAGCTGTACCGCTCGCTTTGGACGGGAAAGGAAATCGATCTCGAAGACCCCGCGGCCTTCTACGCCCTCACCCTCTCGGGCTCCCAGGGGCGGCTGATCCTGCGCGACTGGCTGGAGACCCACGTCCGCGACGTGGCGACGCATCTGGCCGAGCACTTCCGCGACTTGGCGATCGTGCGCAACACTCCGCCGCCCAAGGGCCGGCCGCTCGCCCCGGCCCTCGCTTTCCGCGTCCTGCTGCGCTCCCTCGCCATCCGCGGCGACGACAAGAGCGTGCCCGCGGCGCTCGCCGGCCAGCTCGTGAACGCGGCGCTCACCGGCATCGCCTATCCCATCTCCATCCTGCAGCGCGCCCTGGAGCGCGCCCGCGCCGAAATCGGCCGCAGCGAATGGGCCGACCTCGAACGGCGCGATGCCCGCGCCGCCCTGATCAAAGCCGTGCTCAACCGGCGCCGGCGCTTCCACCAGGCCACCGCCCCCTATCCGGAGGTCACCGAAGCCATGGATCCGAACAATGCTCAACCCGGCTACCTGCTGGGCCGGCTGATGGCGCTCCTGGAGCGCACCCAGCAGCTCGCCCTCGGCGGCGACGTCAACGCCTCCGTCGTGGACCGCTTCTTCAGCGCCGCCTCGGCCACGCCGCGCGTCGTCTTCATCCGCCTGCTCAAGAATTTCCGCCACCACGTGCGCAAGGCCAAGGACGATCCGCGCGTGGCCGGGGGAGCGGTGCTCGTCGAGCGCCAGGTGGACCGCATCGTCCACGACCTCGGCGATCGTGCCGAGAATTTCCCGTCCTCCCTCTCCCTCGAAGAGCAGGGTCTCTTCATCCTCGGCTATCACCATCAGCGCCATGAGCTGTTCCTCGACAAGGAGGAGCGTACGCGCCGCCGCCGGGAGCAGGAAACCCTGACCGAAGAAACTCTTGCTGAAACGACCGGGGCCGAACCCCAGAACTGATCCCAGGAGAACCGTGCCATGACCCTTTCGACCGCCAGCCCCGTCGTCGCCCACCGCTACGACTTCGTCCTCCTCTACGACGTCGCCCAAGGCAATCCCAATGGCGACCCCGACGCCGGCAACGCGCCGCGCGTCGATCCCGAGACCGGCCACGGCCTGGTCAGCGACGTCGCCCTGAAGCGGAAGGTCCGCAACTTCATCTCGCTCGCCAAGACCGACCTTCAGGGCGGCGGCCCGGCGCCCGGCTACGACATCTACGTCAAGCAGCACGGCGTGCTGGAGAAGCTGCATCGTCAGGCCTACGAGACGCTCGGCCTCAAGACGGACGAGAAATCCAAAGACATCAAGGCTTCGAACGTCGAGAAGGCCCGCGCCTGGATGTGCCAGACCTACTTCGACATCCGCACCTTCGGCGCCGTGCTGACGCTCGACATCAATTGCGGCCAGGTGCGCGGGCCGGTGCAGATCACCTTTTCGCGCTCCCTCGATCCCATCATGCCACTGGAGCAATCGATCACTCGCAGGGCCGTGGCCACCCAGCGCGAGGCCGACGCGCAGATCGAAAAGAGCGGCCAGGTGGTGGGGACCATGGGCCGCAAGGAGATCGTGCCCTACGGCCTCTACCGCGCCCACGGCTTCGTCTCTCCCCATCTCGCCGCGGACACCGGCTTCAGCGAAGAGGACCTCGAGCTCGTCTGGCAGGCCCTGCTCAACATGTTCGAGCACGACCGCTCGGCCGCCCGCGGCGAAATGGCCACCCGCAAGCTGATCGTCTTCGAGCACGAGAGTCCGCTGGGCAACGCTCCCGCCCACGCCCTCTTCGGCCGCGTCCACGCCGGCCTGCGGGACGCCGCCAAGCCGCCCCGCAGCTTCGACGAATATCAGATCACCCTCGACCGCGACGGCCTGCCGGCGGGGGTGACGCTGCACGAGAAGCTGTGATGGACGAAGACGACCTCCTGCCGATCTCCGCCCTGCAGCACCTGTTGTTCTGCGAGCGGCAGGCGGCGCTGATCCACTTGGAGCAGTTGTGGGCCGAGAACACGCTCACCGTGCAAGGCCGGCATCTCCATGAACGGGTGGACACTGCGCCCGGGGAGAGCCGTGGCGACGTGCGCTTCGCCCGCGCCCTCCCCCTGCGCAGCCTGCGGCTCGGCCTCGTGGGACGGGCGGACCTCGTCGAGCTCCACCGGATCTCTGCCGACACCGAGGCCGGCGAGCCGGGGGCCTCCCTGCCGGGGATCCCCGGCGTCTGGCGCCCCTTTCCCGTCGAATACAAGCGGGGCCGGCCCAAGCCCCACCACGCCGACGAGGTCCAGCTCTGCGCTCAAGGCCTGTGCCTGGAAGAGATGCTCGGCACGCCCGTGCCCGCCGGTGCCCTCTTCTATGGCCAGACCCGCCGGCGGCTCGACGTCTCCTTCGGCGACGACCTGCGCCGCGAGACCGAAGAGGCCGCCGCCCGCCTCCACCGCCTGCTCGCCTCCGGCGTCACACCCAAGCCCGTCCGCGAGCCGAAATGTGATCAATGCTCGCTGATCGATCTCTGTCTGCCCGGCGCGCCCGCCCATTCCGCCCGCCGCTTTCTCGACCGCCTGCTCCAGCCGGCCAACGGCGAACGCGACGAGAGCCAGGAGCCCGCATGAAACGCCATCTCAACACTTTATACGTCACCACCCAGGGTTGCTATCTCGCGAAAGAGGGCGAAGCGGTGATCGTCCGCCTCGACGCGCTGGTCGTGATGCGGGTGCCCATTCACACCCTCGGCGGCATCGTCTGCTTCGGCCAGGTGGGATTCAGCCCGTTCCTCCTCGGCCTGTGCGGCCAGCGGGGCGTGGCCGTGTCGTTCCTGAGCGAGAACGGCCGTTTCCTGGCGCGCATCCAGGGGCCGGTCTCGGGCAACGTCCTGTTGCGGCGCGAGCAATATCGCCGGGCCGACGATCCCACCGCCTCGGCCGCCCTCGCCCGCAGCGTCATCGCCGGCAAAGTCGCCAACAGCCGGACGGTGATCCTGCGCGCCCTGCGCGACCGCCCCGAATCGGCCGGTGCCGAGCGCCTGAAAGCGGCCGTGGCCCAGCTCGCCCAGCACCTCGCCGCGCTCAAGGAGGGCGTCCCCCTTGACACCCTGCGAGGGATCGAAGGCACGGCCGCCCGCGTCTACTTCGAAGTCTTCGACGATCTGATCACGCAGCAAAAGGACGGTTTCTCCTTCCGCGAGCGCAGCCGCCGGCCGCCCCTGGACAACGTCAACGCCCTCCTCTCCTTTCTCTACACCCTGCTGCGGCACGACTTCGAGGCCGCCCTGGAGTCCGTGGGGCTCGACCCGGCGGTGGGCTTCCTGCACCGCGACCGCCCCGGCCGTGCCAGCCTGGCCCTCGACCTCATGGAAGAGCTGCGCGCCTTTCTCGCCGACCGTCTGGCCCTCTCGCTCGTCAACCTGCAGCAGATCCGCGCCGACGGCTTCCGCACCGAAGAGTCGGGAGGCGTGGTCATGGACGACGCGACGCGGAAAGCCGTCCTGGTGGCATATCAGAAACGCAAGCAGGAAGAGATCGTCCATCCCTTCCTCGGCGACAAGACGACCGTGGGGCTCCTCCCCCACCTCCAGGCCGCACTCCTCGCCCGCCACCTGCGCGGCGACCTGGACGGCTATCCACCCTTCCTCTGGAAATGAGGCCCTTTTGGACGCTGCGGAGACGACGCCATGATGGTCCTGGTCAGCTACGACGTATCCACGGTCGACGCCGCCGGCCGCCGGCGTCTGCGCCGTGTGGCCAAGATCTGTCTCGATTTTGGCCAGCGGGTGCAGAACTCCGTCTTCGAGTGCCCCGTCGACCCGACCCAATGGGCGCAGCTCCGGCACCGTCTCCTCCAGGAGTACAATGCGGAAGAGGACAGCCTGCGCTTCTACCAGCTCGGCAGCAACTGGAAAGGGCGCGTCGAGCACTTCGGGATCAAGACGGTGCTGGACCTCGACGGACCCATGGTCGTCTGAGCGGCGGAGTCACCCGTTTTCCCGCGGACCGTGTCTAACCAACGTTAGTGGTTGGACGTACGGCGACCGGCAGTCGCTCGGCGCCGGTTTCCAGGGAGGACTGGCAGATGTCGGCTTCAGGTCGTTGGTTCATTACGCCGCACGCGGTGCGGCGCTACATCAAGCGCTTCGCGCCGCGCTCCACCTACGAGGAGGCGCTGAGCGAGTTGATCCGCGCCTCGGTCGCGGCGCGCCGGGTCAAGACCTTGCCGACGGGCCTGGTGCTCTACCGTGGCCCCAAGCCGCGCCGGCTGCGCTTCTTCCTGCAAGAGGACGTGGCTGCCCCCGCCCTCCCCGTCCTGGTGACCGTCCTCGGCCGTAGCGAGGACGTCCCATGATCCCGGCGCGAACCTCGAGCGCCCAGCCTCTCCCCCACGGCTTCGCGCTTCCTCCAACTCCTTGCTAGAGAGTCATTTCGGTGGAAGGGCTTCACTCTCGCCGCGACAGTACCTCCTCACTGTGGGGAGGTTCGCGGAAACCTGCTCGTAGCTTCTTGCAGGAAAAGGACTTAGAATGGCGCGGTCGTCGCCCCCCGCGCGGGGGCGTGGATTGAAACCCGTTGAACAAGACTCTCGATCGCGGCAGCCCAGGTCGTCGCCCCCCGCGCGGGGGCGTGGATTGAAACTGACCAAGGACGGGGCCGGCAACGGCATCCTCGCGTCGTCGCCCCCCGCGCGGGGGCGTGGATTGAAACGATTTCTGGATGCTCGACACATGGCAGGGCACGGGTCGTCGCCCCCCGCGCGGGGGCGTGGATTGAAACGCCGGATGCCCCACACCTGCGGCTTGCGGTTGCCGTCGTCGCCCCCCGCGCGGGGGCGTGGATTGAAACGGCTGCTCCGTCGTGGTGAATGCGTGGTCGTACATGTCGTCGCCCCCCGCGCGGGGGCGTGGATTGAAACCAGATCGCCAACACGCACCGACCGCACGCCGCCCTGTCGTCGCCCCCCGCGCGGGGGCGTGGATTGAAACTTTTTGAATGGCGAGGCCATCCTGGAGGCTGAGGTCGTCGCCCCCCGCGCGGGGGCGTGGATTGAAACACCAGATCGAAGGGGATCAGGAGAAACGCCGTCGCGTCGTCGCCCCCCGCGCGGGGGCGTGGATTGAAACACGCTGATCAGCCAGCGGCCCCAGAGCATCAACAAGTCGTCGCCCCCCGCGCGGGGGCGTGGATTGAAACCGATCGCCGCGTGCGGATGCCCTGGGGCCCAGCCGGTCGTCGCCCCCCGCGCGGGGGCGTGGATTGAAACGTCCAGCCCACCGTCCTTGACGGTGACATCGAAGGGTCGTCGCCCCCCGCGCGGGGGCGTGGATTGAAACCATCGCAGGAGGGCCAGATTACGGTGTTACCAGTGGTCGTCGCCCCCCGCGCGGGGGCGTGGATTGAAACTGTTCCGTGTCGCCCGGATCGCACGGGCCGTAGGTCGTCGCCCCCCGCGCGGGGGCGTGGATTGAAACTGTCACCATTAAACCCCAGCGACTTACGCCGATCGTCGTCGCCCCCCGCGCGGGGGCGTGGATTGAAACTGTATACCGTGTCCTCCGGCGTGGGCCGGTGCCCGGTCGTCGCCCCCCGCGCGGGGGCGTGGATTGAAACCGTCGTAGGTCCGGTGACTCTGAAACCGAACCCCGGTCGTCGCCCCCCGCGCGGGGGCGTGGATTGAAACCTGATAGAGGGGGCAGTCGGTGCTCGGGGCGTGCGGTCGCCCCCCGCGCGGGGGCGTGGATTGAAACGACGAGCAGCGGCTCCTGATCCACCGGACAGATCAGTCGCCCCCCGCGCGGGGGCGTGGATTGAAACTTTCACCGGTTGAGATGTGGGCGGGCCCCGGTGTCGCCCCCCGCGCGGGGGCGTGGATTGAAACCCCAGACCGCGCCGGGCCGGAACGCGACCACGTAGTCGCCCCCCGCGCGGGGGCGTGGATTGAAACTCTGCGTGGTCGATCACGGCGCGGCTCCCGCGAGGGTCGCCCCCCGCGCGGGGGCGTGGATTGAAACTCCTACTTCACCACCGCGGCGTCGGCGATGTCCGTCGCCCCCCGCGCGGGGGCGTGGATTGAAACTTGGGTGAGCTTTGCTACATCCGCCTGAAGCAGTGTCGCCCCCCGCGCGGGGGCGTGGATTGAAACACCTGGCCTGTGCCGTCTGCCGGATATTTTCAATCGTCGCCCCCCGCGCGGGGGCGTGGATTGAAACGGCTCTGACACCCTCTGGACGTTCGTCAACGACCGTCGCCCCCCGCGCGGGGGCGTGGATTGAAACAGGGAGCAGCCATGAGCCTGGAGCCGAAGCCGCGGAGTCGCCCCCCGCGCGGGGGCGTGGATTGAAACTGCACTCTCGCGGGGCGGACGTAAGTCGTCATGGTCGCCCCCCGCGCGGGGGCGTGGATTGAAACGGCTTTTTGCTAATCTGTAATCACGCCGGGCTCGCGGTCGCCCCCCGCGCGGGGGCGTGGATTGAAACCGCTCTCGATCAGGAGCCGGCGGACCTCGGCGATGAGGTCGCCCCCCGCGCGGGGGCGTGGATTGAAACTCGATCGAGTAGGGCCTTCCGCTCTCGATCAGGAGGTCGCCCCCCGCGCGGGGGCGTGGATTGAAACCGGGCAAGGCCGAGGCGCTGAAGCCCTTCCGCCTGGTCGCCCCCCGCGCGGGGGCGTGGATTGAAACACGCGGTCTCTGAGCGGTCGCTCTCCCCGCACGACGTCGCCCCCCGCGCGGGGGCGTGGATTGAAACCGGTCACCCCGAGCCGGAGCGCGCTGGCCCTGGGGTCGCCCCCCGCGCGGGGGCGTGGATTGAAACATTGCGGGCGGAGGCCGACGCTGAAGCTCGTCTCGAGTCGCCCCCCGCGCGGGGGCGTGGATTGAAACTTCGCCTTCACCGCGGCCCTCTGCTCAACATCGAAGTCGCCCCCCGCGCGGGGGCGTGGATTGAAACATGTGGCGCTCCTCTGGAGGAAGTTGAGGCAGCGTCGCCCCCCGCGCGGGGGCGTGGATTGAAACAAGCTGAGCAGCTTGTCGAGCACGAGGCGGACGCGGTCGCCCCCCGCGCGGGGGCGTGGATTGAAACACGATGTCGTCGTTGTCGGCGTAGAGCTCGTTGCGTCGCCCCCCGCGCGGGGGCGTGGATTGAAACTTCGGTGGTTCTGGACAAACCTCTATTGGCCGGGGTCGCCCCCCGCGCGGGGGCGTGGATTGAAACTTACCTCGACGCGGACGTCGATGTTGCAGTCAGAGTCGCCCCCCGCGCGGGGGCGTGGATTGAAACTGTACTACCGGCCCACCCCGCTCAGCTGGATCTGGTCGCCCCCCGCGCGGGGGCGTGGATTGAAACCCGAGTACACTAGCATGAGCCGAATCAAGCTGTCGTCGCCCCCCGCGCGGGGGCGTGGATTGAAACTTCTGATCGGTAGTGAATATCTTGAGCGACACCCGTCGCCCCGCGCGCGGGGGCGTGGATTGAAACCGTGCATGCCTGTAGAGATAAGACCAGCCACGTTTGAGTCGCCCCCCGCGCGGGGGCGTGGATTGAAACCTCGTCTTGCAGAAAAACGCTTGTCCACTCAACGGTCGCCCCCCGCGCGGGGGCGTGGATTGAAACACTCTCTGGCATAGAATTAGCCGCGGTTGGTTACGTCGCCCCCCGCGCGGGGGCGTGGATTGAAACCCGATCTCACTGGAGGAGCGTCTGCCGGTGTCGGTGTCGCCCCCCGCGCGGGGGCGTGGATTGAAACTTCGTGATATTGCGTCTGGCAAGACAGACAAAGACGTCGCCCCCCGCGCGGGGGCGTGGATTGAAACCTTGACCGCGATAAGTGGAATGCTGCGATTAGAAAGTCGCCCCCCGCGCGGGGGCGTGGATTGAAACTCGCGCCAAGAATATGGGCGCGAGTAGCAGATTAGTCGCCCCCCGCGCGGGGGCGTGGATTGAAACTCTACTCGCGCTCGCACTCTCTCTGCTTGACGGAGTCGCCCCCCGCGCGGGGGCGTGGATTGAAACATGACCCGTCAATTGATCGTAAAGAGTGCGTAATGGTCGCCCCCCGCGCGGGGGCGTGGATTGAAACGCTCGATCGATCAGTTTGGATCGCAGCGAGAAGAGTCGCCCCCCGCGCGGGGGCGTGGATTGAAACTCGTAGTCTGGTACTCTGACATGTCTGTCTCTATGTCGCCCCCCGCGCGGGGGCGTGGATTGAAACGTCAGATCGGACGATCCCAACGCCACGGCAGATGCGTCGCCCCCCGCGCGGGGGCGTGGATTGAAACGCGCACTTGATGACGGCTGGTTCGGTGTCTTCGGTCGCCCCCCGCGCGGGGGCGTGGATTGAAACCACCACCAGCATTCCGTAGTTGCTGGAGGCAAAAGTCGCCCCCCGCGCGGGGGCGTGGATTGAAACATGCAACCGACCGTCTCACTACAAGCAACGCGGAGTCGCCCCCCGCGCGGGGGCGTGGATTGAAACCGGGGACACCGGCCTGACGGGTCCGATTAGGCCGCGTCGCCCCCCGCGCGGGGGCGTGGATTGAAACTGCCACACCAACATGGAGAGGATACTGTCTCGGGGTCGCCCCCCGCGCGGGGGCGTGGATTGAAACAATATCCTGTAACCAAAGGGGTTAGCGGTATAACGTCGCCCCCCGCGCGGGGGCGTGGATTGAAACAATATCCTGTAACCAAAGGGGTTAGCGGTATAACGTCGCCCCCCGCGCGGGGGCGTGGATTGAAACAGGGGCGAAGACATCGACACGACTACCGAGGACGTCGCCCCCCGCGCGGGGGCGTGGATTGAAACGCCACACAGATCCTACGGAAGCTGGAAGAAATCGAGTCGCCCCCCGCGCGGGGGCGTGGATTGAAACATTGCGTGAAGCCGCCGATATCGGTGGACGCATCGTCGCCCCCCGCGCGGGGGCGTGGATTGAAACAAGGGCCGCAAGGGCATGGCTCACGAGAATCGACGTCGCCCCCCGCGCGGGGGCGTGGATTGAAACATCCGTGCTGCGTTTGCCACGAAGGGCGCGGCGTCGTCGCCCCCCGCGCGGGGGCGTGGATTGAAACTTCGGCAGAGATAAATGAGAACGAAGTAGGCTAACGTCGCCCCCCGCGCGGGGGCGTGGATTGAAACTAGATATTTCGGACTCCCGTGCTTGAAATTCACCGTCGCCCCCCGCGCGGGGGCGTGGATTGAAACATGTTGGCGAACTCGTCGAGGATGCCGCCGTCCCAGTCGCCCCCCGCGCGGGGGCGTGGATTGAAACACAGTTCCGGTGTTGGTCTGCGGCTGCGCCATGAGTCGCCCCCCGCGCGGGGGCGTGGATTGAAACGTACCACCGTACGTGGTCGCCCAGATGTGCCCGAGGTCGCCCCCCGCGCGGGGGCGTGGATTGAAACATCATCCTGGAGGAGCCTAAGCCCCAGACAGTCGTCGCCCCCCGCGCGGGGGCGTGGATTGAAACGGCAAGATTGACGGCCGGACATGCAAGCATGCGGGTCGCCCCCCGCGCGGGGGCGTGGATTGAAACGTCATGATGACAGCATCACCGAAACTGGCACCGTGGTCGCCCCCCGCGCGGGGGCGTGGATTGAAACGTAGCAGCGATTGAGCGCGTCGTCGGCGCGATTGTCGCCCCCCGCGCGGGGGCGTGGATTGAAACGCCCAACTCGGAGAGTCGCTGGCGGGCATCGCGGTCGCCCCCCGCGCGGGGGCGTGGATTGAAACCTGGACGTCGGGCGCCTGGTGCTGGCCGACGCCAAGTCGCCCCCCGCGCGGGGGCGTGGATTGAAACCCGGCCTTCAAGGCCGAGATTTCCTCGTTCAAAGGTCGCCCCCCGCGCGGGGGCGTGGATTGAAACAAGCTCTGCGACCACTGCGGCGCGATGCTGCGGCGTCGCCCCCCGCGCGGGGGCGTGGATTGAAACATCGCCGCTCAGCCTACCCCCTCGCCGGCGCCCGGTCGCCCCCCGCGCGGGGGCGTGGATTGAAACGCGAGATGCCGCTCACCGTCCCGGAGTGCTGCCCGTCGCCCCCCGCGCGGGGGCGTGGATTGAAACGTGGAGTCCCTGAGCGCCGGAATGAGAAACAGGCGTCGCCCCCCGCGCGGGGGCGTGGATTGAAACCTGGCATAAGCGCCAGCGGAGAGCCCGGATCGGCGTCGCCCCCCGCGCGGGGGCGTGGATTGAAACAAGGCCGAGGGCGGGCCGATCCTGGGGTGCGCCCCGTCGCCCCCCGCGCGGGGGCGTGGATTGAAACGCCAGCAAGGCGAGGCGCCGCTCCTGGCCGCTGTCGCCCCCCGCGCGGGGGCGTGGATTGAAACTCTCGCCGGAAGAGCCGGGCCTCCTGAACGAGCGGTCGCCCCCCGCGCGGGGGCGTGGATTGAAACTCGACGGCCTTCAGCGAGATGCCCGGAGCCTTGGTCGCCCCCCGCGCGGGGGCGTGGATTGAAACATCTTCTCCCCGATCTCGCACACCCACCCCATCGCCGTCGCCCCCCGCGCGGGGGCGTGGATTGAAACGCGAGCCCGCGCTCCTGGTGCGGCTTGATCCGGGTCGCCCCCCGCGCGGGGGCGTGGATTGAAACGGTTCTTCTCGCCGGGGAGTGGCTCCGAGCCGTCGTCGCCCCCCGCGCGGGGGCGTGGATTGAAACCCGCTCCGCCGCGAACAGCGCCCCCCCGGCGTTGGGTCGCCCCCCGCGCGGGGGCGTGGATTGAAACTTCGCCGCCCACGCCTTCCCCTCCGCCCACAGGCGTCGCCCCCCGCGCGGGGGCGTGGATTGAAACAGGGCTCCCCTGATCGCCCGAGCCGAGGCTCGACGTCGCCCCCCGCGCGGGGGCGTGGATTGAAACAGCGGCTCGTCGACAGCCGCGACAACCGCAGCGGTCGCCCCCCGCGCGGGGGCGTGGATTGAAACAACATTGCACCCATCGACCAGACGGAGATCGACGGAGTCGCCCCCCGCGCGGGGGCGTGGATTGAAACTCAACCAAGGAGACGAAATGCCCGGCCCCACCAACGTCGCCCCCCGCGCGGGGGCGTGGATTGAAACGCGCTAGAGGCGCTGCTTCCTTGCCTCTCGCCACGGTCGCCCCCCGCGCGGGGGCGTGGATTGAAACCCAAGCAGGAAGCGGGTATGTACGGCGTAGCCCAGTCGCCCCCCGCGCGGGGGCGTGGATTGAAACACTCAGACGAGTGTACTTGCGGAGGGCATCCCTGTCGCCCCCCGCGCGGGGGCGTGGATTGAAACAGGTGGCTCGGTCAGCATCACACCCTCATCGGCGTCGCCCCCCGCGCGGGGGCGTGGATTGAAACTAGATGTCCAGAATGCTAGACGGCCAGCATTACGTCGCCCCCCGCGCGGGGGCGTGGATTGAAACGGATCCAAGCCGGCACGTCCTTGTTGAGCCCGACGTCGCCCCCCGCGCGGGGGCGTGGATTGAAACACGGCCAACCTGAGAACCGGCCGGCCGGCGACGCGTCGCCCCCCGCGCGGGGGCGTGGATTGAAACAAGAAGGGCGACGTCCGAATCGAGAAGCAGGAGCGGTCGCCCCCCGCGCGGGGGCGTGGATTGAAACGATCGAGCAGGATGATCTGGCTCTTGAAGTCCCGGTCGCCCCCCGCGCGGGGGCGTGGATTGAAACTCCGGCCGGCGCGCGGCCGGACCCCAGATGCGGACGGTCGCCCCCCGCGCGGGGGCGTGGATTGAAACGACCTTTTTCTTTTGCTTTGTTTCTTTTCTCCGTGCTGGTCGCCCCCCGCGCGGGGGCGTGGATTGAAACGACCTAATCGGCTCCCTCGACAAGGCCGCCGGCCGTCGCCCCCCGCGCGGGGGCGTGGATTGAAACCCGAGCCCACGCATAGCCCCGCAGGAAGCCGGCGTCGCCCCCCGCGCGGGGGCGTGGATTGAAACTCGAAGGCCTCGCCGCCGGCGTTGCGGCGCAGCTCGTCGCCCCCCGCGCGGGGGCGTGGATTGAAACTCGACGAGATCCGTCTGCCAGACGCGCGCCCCATCGGTCGCCCCCCGCGCGGGGGCGTGGATTGAAACGTGACAGCGGCTCGGCAGTTCGAAGGGACGATCGGGTCGCCCCCCGCGCGGGGGCGTGGATTGAAACAGCCTGGGCGGCGCCGCGAAGACCATCCAGGAGCAGTCGCCCCCCGCGCGGGGGCGTGGATTGAAACCTTTGTACAGGCCGGCATCCGCTGCAGGAATCCCGGGTCGCCCCCCGCGCGGGGGCGTGGATTGAAACGCCGGCCTCGCCTCCGAAGTGCGCAATCACACCGGTCGCCCCCCGCGCGGGGGCGTGGATTGAAACGCCAACACCAGCAGACGCACCGCCCGATAGATCAGTCGCCCCCCGCGCGGGGGCGTGGATTGAAACAACAAATCCAGGTGGCAAGCACAAAACCAAAGAAGTCGCCCCCCGCGCGGGGGCGTGGATTGAAACATCAGCCCGCTCTTGCATCGATCCATTGTAATTGTCGCCCCCCGCGCGGGGGCGTGGATTGAAACCCCTGTCGCAGCAGTAGGCGTTATAACACGCCTGTCGCCCCCCGCGCGGGGGCGTGGATTGAAACGTGCAGTCGTGATTCGGAGCCCAACCGTTCCAGCCGTCGCCCCCCGCGCGGGGGCGTGGATTGAAACTCCTTTCGGATTGTAAGCTTGGCCTAAAACCCGCAAGTCGCCCCCCGCGCGGGGGCGTGGATTGAAACCAGTTACAGCGAGCGGCCCTGGGCTTTGTTCCAGTCGCCCCCCGCGCGGGGGCGTGGATTGAAACCAGTTACAGCGAGCGGCCCTGGGCTTTGTTCCAGTCGCCCCCCGCGCGGGGGCGTGGATTGAAACATCGCCAACGAGTATCGGGGCAAAACAGCATCCGTCGCCCCCCGCGCGGGGGCGTGGATTGAAACATCGATCTCAGGTTGTGGGATGTCGAGTACGGGGCCGTCGCCCCCCGCGCGGGGGCGTGGATTGAAACCGGTGCTCGTGTCCTCATCCTCGTCGGGACCAAGTCGCCCCCCGCGCGGGGGCGTGGATTGAAACGCCGCGTTGTAGTCTGATCCGGCATTAGCCAGAACGTCGCCCCCCGCGCGGGGGCGTGGATTGAAACCAAACCCATAGCACGGCACATGATCGTATCGTAGTCGCCCCCCGCGCGGGGGCGTGGATTGAAACTGTAGTAGAGCCGTTCGCCGACCAAATCTTGCAGCGTCGCCCCCCGCGCGGGGGCGTGGATTGAAACTGACCAGGTGGGGAGGATCGAAGGCCACCAGCGGTCGCCCCCCGCGCGGGGGCGTGGATTGAAACTCTCTCTTCGACCGTGGCGACCGTGACGATGGCGGGTCGCCCCCCGCGCGGGGGCGTGGATTGAAACCCCGGCGCCCTGGCCGACGCCCGCGACCTCGCCGTCGCCCCCCGCGCGGGGGCGTGGATTGAAACCCACTCCTCCCTCTCCCTCCCACACATGCGAGAGTGTCGCCCCCCGCGCGGGGGCGTGGATTGAAACAAGGTTGGCAGGTCTACAGCTACTGGCGTCACGGTCGCCCCCCGCGCGGGGGCGTGGATTGAAACGCCCAGCAGCAGTACGAGTACAACCGACAGGCGCGTGTCGCCCCCCGCGCGGGGGCGTGGATTGAAACTCCTTTCTTGGTTATTTCTGATCGGACTGCCAGGGTCGCCCCCCGCGCGGGGCGTGGATTGAAACGCGCCAACGACCGCAGCTCCTCGATCTCGGCTTGATCTCCCCCGCGCGGGGGCGTGGATTGAAACTCCTTCGAGAAGTCCTGGCGGCCGAGCCACTCGCCGTCGCCCCCCGCGGTGCTTCCTCAACTCTTGAAAGGATCTGGACGCGACGCCGTGGCGGGGCTGTGCCGGCCCTCCGGGACTGAGGACCCGGGTGGGTGTCCGCCCTGGGATTGGCTGATCAAATTTAACCCCCCTCCAGGGGCGGATTTCTTGGCGCTCTCCCGGCCAAGCCCAAGAGGCGAGATGTGTATAAGAGGGTGGGCACGAGCCCAGGAGAGGCCGATTTCCTCAATCCTCCGGAGCCCTGAAAGGGGCGAAGGCCGGAGCTGCGAGGAGCGGTAATCTGGGCCCCTCGCACCTCTTTGGGCCGGGAGGCTCGCTTTGGATGACTTCCTGCACCCTGGTCTATAGAGGAAGCCAACAATGGTTCTTGCAGCCATCGTCAAATTTCTATGCTCGCCGCTCCATTCCGCCGTTTTCGCGTCGGCGAAGTTGCCGACTCGATACGGTCGCCTCGGGATTGCAGCTCTCATGGGGAGAGCCGGTTCGACCGTGGCGACTTTTTCCGCAGGTCTACTTGGAGGATGCACGGATGAATCGTCGAAGCCTGAAGTTTGCGCTAGCGCTGTCGTGTGGGCTGTTGAGTGTCGCCGCGAATGCCGCGCCCGGAACACCCGTGGCGAAGCCCTTCGCGGACGCCGACCACGTCATTTACACCCCGACCCGTGATTCTGTCGTTCCCAAGGCCGGCTCCAACCTGACGAACCATGGCGGCGGTGTGCTCACCTCGGCCAAGGTGGTCTTCATCTTCTGGGGCTCGAGCTTCGCGAACGCCTCGTCTGCCGATCACACCTACGCCACGACGCTGCAGGCCTTCCGCAACCAGTTCGGCACGACCGGGGAGTACAACACCATCACCCAGTACTCGGGGATCCAGTTGACGAACCTCGGCTCGGGAACCCCTGACTGGTTCGACACCTCGGCGCCGCCGACCAACGTCACCGACTCCTCCGTGCGGAGCGAGGTCAACCGGTATTTCTCGGGCGGCCATGGCGCCTTCAACTCCAGCACGATCTACGAGGTCGTGATCCCGAAAACCTCGTTCTCTTCGAGCGGCTCGAGCACCTCGTGCGGTGGACCGAGCCTGGCCTACTGCGCCTATCACGGCTCGTTCAGCGGTGCCTCTGGCACCGTCAAGTACTCCATCGAGCCCTATCCGAGCTGCAGTGGCTGCAAGGTCGCGGGCTGGTCGGACGTGCAGAACCAGGAGCACTTCGTCTGCCACGAGACCCGCGAGGCCGTGACCGACCCCGTGAACGGCTGGTGGAACAGCAGCACCGGCGCCGAAGCCGACGACCAGTGCGCCTGGTCGCCCTCGCCGTTCATCGGCACCGGCGGTTTCGCTTATCAGTACGAGTGGTCGAACGCCAACAACGGGTGCATCCGCACGCGCTAAAAGACTGCCAAGGAAGCTTGCCTGTTCGCCCTCCTCTCCTGAAAGGGAGAGGAGGGCCGGCGAGCCGCGATCCGTCCCTTCTCCAGTCGCTGCACGTCCCGCTGTTTCGCCTCACCGTTTCGGCCCACGCACGAGAAGAAGATGAAGAAGGAATATGACGAGTTCCTGGGCATCGTGAAGGAGAGCCGGCGTGCCGGTCTTCGCCGCGCCCGGCAACCATGAGCTCAATCTCAAGGCCGATTCGAAGAGCTGTCCGAAGGCGATCGACGGGCCCGATCCGAGCGGTAATCTGCTGCGCTTCTGGACCACCTCCATGGGCCAGCCCTTCGGCGTCTTCCGCTACGGCAACTCGGCTTTCCTGGCGGTCAACACGGACGACGTCGTGCCCGCGGGCGTCAAGCTCCCCAAGTGCGAGTACAACGGCTATGTCGGGCCGGACCAGTTGGCCGCTCTCGAGGCGACTCTCGCCGGTCAGGACCCGGCGGGAACGAAGCCGGCGTACGTGATCACCGGCGGCGCCGGCGCGCCCCTGACCCGCAAGGCGACGCTCGCCACCGGCGGGTACCACCACTATCTGGTGGTCCGGGTCGAGGGGGCGAAGGTCACGGCGATGGTGGTGAAGGTGGAGTGAGCACGCGCTACGGACCCAGGGAGGGCACCTTCAAGCCAAGGTGTTGCTCGAAGGGCTCGTAGCCGGGGCTGGCGTGGAGCAGGTTCCAGTGATTTTCGAGGGCGAAGGTGGCGACGAGGCATTCGATGGTGGCGGGGGCGGGAAGGCCCTTCGCCAGCAGGATGCGGGAGTTGCGGGCGGCGACGCGGGCGAGGTCGAAGCCGCCGATGGTCACGCGGCGGAAGCGGCGGAGGGCGTCCTCGGCCAGCTCGCGCTGCCGCTCGTCCAGGTAGCCGGCGAGGACCTCGGCCTGGATCAGGTCGCCGATGGCCACGGAGCTCCAGCCCAGGGCGCGGTCCAGGAAGTCCGTCTGCGGCGTGACGGCGCCCTCGAAGTAGTCGATCCAGACGGTGGAGTCGACGAGGAGCCACACGGTCAGCGTCTCCGCCGTTCGCGCGGCAGGTCCGGCTCGCGGTGGAGCTTCCCCCGCAGCCCCCTCACCTCGCCCTGCTCGTAGAGCCCGACCAGCGCCGTCAACGCCTCGTTCAACGCCGCCCGGTACGTGGGCAGCCCCGTCAGCTGCAGCGACTTCATCAGCAGCTTTTCGTCCACTTCGACGTTGATCCGCATCGTCTCTCCCTCGAAATTTCGGGCCGCCCACTGATCGCGCACCGAGCGCGACGGAACAGGGCGGCCCGCAACCAGCGGCGTACACAGCTTGGCGCGGAGTATACACGGGAACCCTTCTGAGATACACCCTCCACCCGTTGCCCTGTGTAGAGCGGCCTCCTCCCTACACGACTTGTCGCGCTTTGCGTGTAGATCGACGCGCGCGGAGCTTGGCGGGGCCATGTCCTACACCTTTCGCCCGTGTTTTGGTGTGGACAAGGCCGTGCGGCGCGCTCTCCAGCAGCAATTTGCACATCCTGGAGTAGTTTTTGTGTACGAATTTGGACGATCTGCAGAACGCAAAGGAATAGAGGTGTAGAACGATGGGCGGAGGTGTAGACACAAAGGGGATTTTGTGTAATGCAGCGGGAAATCTGCCCGGGGCTGCGGGTGCCCGTGTAGGCGCGCGAGGTCAGAGGTGTAGGAACGCCGTCTGGGAGCCCGGGGGGACGCTGGGCGAGCAGATCACCGGGTTGCCGCGGCCCGCACCCGGATTTCAACGCGGCGATTCCCCACGGAGCGCCGCCAGGAGATCGGGGCTCCACGTCGCCAGCACCGCGCCGTCGCCGCGGGGATGGGCCGCCGCCACTTCATTGTAGGCGAAGAGGAGGGTCCGCGGATCGCAGACCGTCTTCAGCAGAGCGTCCCTCCCCTGCGCCCGCTCGATCATCGCCGCCATCTTCCAGCCGACGGTGTAGAAGGCTCCCTGTGGAACATCGCCGGTGTTGATGAAGGTGAAGAGCTTCTTGTTCTCCTCCTCCTCGGAGAGATGGCCGGCCAGGACCTCGCGGAAGAAGGCCTCCAGCCGCCGCACGTCGGCGTTGAAGTCGGCGACGTCGCGCTCCCAGACCAGCCAGGCGTCCGGCCCGCTCGTGGCGTGCGGGTGGACGTCCGGACCGCCGGCGGCGGCGAGCACGGCAAGGCCTTCGCCGAAGCCGCCCAGCTCATCGAAGGCCCTCTGCTGTGCGGCCGGCAGCTTGTCGAGTCCCGAAGGCTTGGGGCAGCCCGCCAGCCCCACATGGTGCAGCTCGTGGGCCAGGGTGTTCTCGAGCTGCGCGGGCGCCTTTTTCGGGTCCACGTAGAAGAAGATCGCGGGATCGGTCTTGAGCTCGAAGACAAAGCTGTTTTCCGTCTTCTTGATCACCGGGTAGAGCGTCGCACGGAGCCGGAATCCCGGCGGGAGATAGGCGGCGGCCCGGCGCGCGGCGGCGGTGACGTCGAGGTGCTTCCAGTCCGCCACGCTCCGCCGAAGATCGGCGAGACGGGCCAGCGGCTCGTCCGAGGTCAGAAAGTCGCGGAATCCCTGCTCCACGTCCTTGACGCCGAAGGACTCCTGCCGCTTCTTCAGCCGCGCGAATCCCTGGCTCTTCCAGAGCCGGTCCCAGCTCGCGGGCTTCACCCTTCCCGCCTCCCGCCGCTCCCCCAGGATGGCGAGCGCCGCGTCCGCCTCGTCGGTGACGATGCGGACCTGCACGGGAGGATCGGCGGGAAGCGCCGGCGAGGACACTGCCAGGAGGAGGAACCACGTCGCGAGGAGCCGGGCGAAGAGGCGCATGGTGGCTATTATCGCTGCTCTGCCGCAAAGCGTACCGTTGGCCCCCGCTCTCCCAACCCTCTCTCTCCCAGCCTCCACAAGGTCTGCTGAGCGGGGATCGACTCATCCCGCGTAGAAGTCTCCCCCGGCCGCTCCGACGATCAGACGCGCGGCCGGGGTCGGCGTGTCGATGCCGATGTCGGCCACGAAATAGAAGGAGATTCCGATCCCCCATACCACCGTGTGGGGCTTCTCGAGAGGAAAGGTATTTTGCGCGTCCAGGCTCAGGCGATGCTCGCCCTCGAGGAGCAGGTCGTTGAGCTCCTGGGGCTTGGACGAGCCATCGTAAACGTGGACGTTGCGGATGCTCCCGGACTCGCTCTTGAACAGGATGAAGACGCGCTGCAGGTGGGCGCGGACGTCGTTCACGATCACCGGCGTGGGCAGTGGAATGTGAAACCAGCTCCCCTTGCCAGGAAGGATCAGCATGTCCGCGCCCCATCCGTAGTGCCCCACGCGCAAGAGGTTCTCCGGCGATTCGACGGTGAGCGCGTTGCCGTGGACCCAACTGGAGTACTTCGCCATCTTTCTCTCCTCTGCGTCTCCCATGGCGGGTCGAGCCCCCGCCCTTCCGTCCAGACCCGCCCCTACCCTAAACGAAACCCGGCAATTTACAAAGACTAGATCACCCGCTCGTTGCCGCCGTCCACCGGCAGCCAGGCGCCGGTCGTCTTGGCGAAGCGCGGGCCACACATCTCGGCGGCCAGCTCGGCCACGTCGCGGCTCGATACCTCCACCCGCAGCACGTTGTGGGTCTTGTACTCCGCAACCGTGAGGCCGTAGGCGGCGGCGCGCGAGGCGAGGACCTCGTCCGTCCACACGCCGGTGTCGAAGACGGCGTTGGGATGGAGGGTGTTGATGCGGATGCCGTCCGCCCCCCACTCGAGGGCCGCCACCCGGGCGAGCTGCTGGAGGGCCGCCTTGGAGGCCGAGTAGGCCGCCGCGCCCGGGCCGGGAGCGGGGACGTTCTTCGAGCCGATCACCACCACCCGGCCGCCCGCCGGAGCGAGCCGCAGCAGCGGATGGCAGAGGCGCAGGAGGAGCAGGTTGGCGTCCAGGTTCACCCGCATCACGCGGTCCCATTCCGCGAGGGGGAGGTCGGCGATGCGGCGACTGGCCGGGAAGATGCCGGCGTTCAGGATCAGGAGGTCCACGCCGCCGAAGGCCTCGACGGCCGTGGCCACGGCGCGGCGCAACTCCTCCTCGGCCGTGACGTCGCAGCGGAGGCCCAGGAAATCCGGACGCGCGAGGAGGTTTTCGATCTTCGGGTCGACGTCCAGCCCCACCACCGCGGCGCCGCGAGCGAGGAGGGAGTCGGCGCAGGCGTGGCCGATCCCCGACGCTGCGCCGGTAACCAGGGCCACCTCGCCGGCGAAGACGGGCGGCTTGCCGGCTTTGGCCAGTTTGGCCTGCTCCAGGTCCCAGTACTCGACGTCGAAGAGGTCGCGGGCGGAGAGGGCCCGGTAGCCGCCCAGGCGCTCGGCCCGCTCGATGACGTCCATGGTGTGCTCGTAGATCTCGGCGGCGATGGCGGCGTCCTTCGCCGTGCGGCCGGCCGTGAGCAGGCCCAGCTCGGGATCGAGGATCACCCGCGGCGCCGGATCGAGGATCGTCTTGGGCGAGGCGGCCTGAGGTGCATACTCCGAGAAGTAGTCACGGTAGGCGCGAGCGTAGCCTTCCACGTCCTCCGGGTTCCGTCCCAGCAGGGGGAGGCGCTTGGTGCGGATGACGTGGTCCGGCGTGGCCGGCCCCTGCTGCGAGACGGCGGCAGCGTCCGGCCGGCGTGCGAAGGCCCTGCTACGGGCATTGCGGGCGTTCCGGCGGGAGGCGAGGAGCATGGGAAATCCCGCTGCCTTCGAGATCTCATGTCGTAGCCGGGCGAGGTCGGCCGTGGCAACGGAGTCCGCAGGCTCGGGGAATGGCCCCAGCTCCCAGGCGCCGAGGCGTTTCAGGTAGACCTCCGCCAGGCTCACGAGGTGGATCATCCGCTCGTAGGACTCCCGCGCCGTCGCGCCGAAGGAGAAGATGCCGTGGTTCAGGAGCACCATGCCGACCGTCTCCGGCCCGGCCTCGGCGGCGAACCGCTGGGCGCACAGGCGGGCGAGGTCGAAGCCGGGCATGACGTAGGGGATGACGACCACGGAGCCGCCGTAGATCTCCCGCACCCGCGCCTCGCCGCCGGGGGTGTTGGTCACCGTCACCACGGCGTCGGCGTGGGTGTGGTCCACGTACTTGAAAGGGAGCGCGGCGTGGAGGATGGCCTCGACGGAGGGCATGGGCGCGGAGGCCCGGGTCATGGCAGTCCGCAGCTCGTTGACCATCTGCGGATCGGAGAGGCGCGCCAGCGAGGCGAGGCGCAGGGCCGGTGCCAGGCGCACGGGCGCGAACCCCTCGGCCTCGATCGTCTCCAGGTCCCACCCGGACCCCTTGACGTAGAGGACGTCCTCCTCTTCGCCGAAGAGGTTGGGCTCCCGCACCTTCACCGACGTGTTGCCGCCGCCGTGCAGCACCAGGCTCTTGTCGCGCCCCAACAGGCGCGACGTGTACACCCGCAAGCCGAGGTCGCCCGGATAGCCGGCGGCTTCAGCGTCGTTCCAGAGGTTGTCGGTCATGGGCGAAGCATAGCCCAATGGCGGACCGTCGCCGGACACCTTGCTACCGTGGTCCGTATGGACGCCTCCGTGCTCAAAAGCGATTACTGGTATCCGGAAACCGAGCGGCTCCCCATACCTGAAGGCGACTTCATCCATGACGTCAAGGGGGAGTACCTCAGACCCCGGCTCCAAGACTATCGGATGAACGGCGGGCGCTACCGGCGGATGGAGCCTGAAAAGGACGGCCGGGAGAGGGGAACGCAGATCGGGGTTCTTGCCTTTCTCCCTCTGCTCCCGGTTGGGGGGAGGGCGAGGGGAGAAGAGGGCCGGGGTGATGAGGGGCTTGGGCGGAGGAGGGGGAGATTTGGGGTGAGCGTCGACTTCCCTGCTCCGTTCGCCCCAGCAGGCCGAGCACCCCCGGCCCGAGCTCCAGGGAGAACTCCCGCAGCCCCCAGAAGTTCCCCTTGTAGCGCTCCCCACTCCCTCGATCGTGAGCTTCATGAGATCGTCTCCCGCCGTGATCCTCAGCTCAGTACGCGCTTGGGCCAGAAACGTTTCGGGCCCGGCCCTGGCCGACCACGTGCAAGGGACAGGCGCCGCAAGCTGCTGCGGCGCCGCAGGGACTCTCTGTGGGGCGAGATCAGGGCACTCAGCGGTTAGTCGGACCCCACGCTGCACGCCACGATGGCGCGAGAGGGAGAGGGAGCGGAAGTTTTCCCGGCGAGGGAGGCGACAAATGCCTCTTGGGTCAACACCGGCACGTTGCTGGGCAAGGCTGCCAAACCGCCGCCGCCACAGCCTTGATCCGGGTATTCAATGCAGCCGCCCCCCAAGTTGCTGCAGGTCATCCCGGTGACCCCGAGCGAGATTCGGCAATGATTCAAATCATCGCAGTAGCCGTAGCAGGCTGCTGCGGGGGTGGGGAGGAAAGTGGTCGCCACGACGGCAACCAAGATGACAATGAAAATGACGTTCTTTCTCATACGTGTGTCCCCTTGTACCTGCCCTGCCACCCCACAGAGAGCCATGAATTCCTGAATCAGGCTGACAGAAACGTGCAGTCTTGTCAAACGACTCCCCTTGAGCTGTATCAGGTGAATGTCCTATGGTCTGCTCCAGGGTCTCGCAAGAACGAGCCCTGAGGAGGGATACATGTTCAAGGTGGACCAGATCGATCACGTCGAATTCTTCGTTCCCGACCGCCGGGAGGCGGCCCGCTGGTACGAGCGGACGCTGGGGCTCGCCCCTCTTCCCCAGCATGAAGACTGGGCCGCGGACCCCGGAGGCCCGCTGATGATCTCCAGCAATGTCTCCAGCCAAGGAGGCGGGACGATGCTGGCCCTGTTCACGGGCGAGCCGCAGCGGGATCGGCCCACGGCGGGCTTCCACCGCGTGGCCTTCCGGGTGGACGGCCCCGGCTTCGTACAGTTCCTGGAGCACGTCCGGGACAACCCGGTCTGCAACGACGCGGGCGAGGAGATCCGCTCCCTCACCCCGCAGGACTATCGCAAGGCGTTCTCCGTCTACTTCAACGATCCCTGGGGGCACCGGCTGGAGGTGACGACGTATGAGGCGGAGTATGTGCGCGCTCAGCTTGGCGACCGATCCGGCTGATCGACTTCGGATCTTTCTCGGGCTTTGCCGCCGACCGGCGCTTTCTCCAGGCTCTCGCGCGTCCGCAAGAGGAGAGCCAGGATTCGTTGCTCCGATGGCCCTTCCGCACCCGCCATACGGTTGACGTGCAGGTGCACGAAGGAACGGCACAGGATATCGATGGAAAGACCCAACGCACCTTGCTCGGCAAGCTGGCGGAGCTGCCGTCCGACCAGGAGCAGGGCATTCCGTCGCCGGGTCAGCGCAGCGGCGATTTCGGCTCTGCCCGGATCCTTGGCGAGAGACTCTAGGGGCTGTCCCAGCAAGGCGCGCAGCACATTCTTGCGTTGCCGGTAGTCCGCACCGGCTTCGGGCCCGCCATCGTTCGTCTGTTGGCGATACCAGCGCAGCCGGTCTGCTTCGTCAAAGCCAAGGCCACCCAAGAGATCATCGCTGCTGAGGGCCAGCAACGCAGTCTGGTCGTGCGGCCATCGCTTCTCGCGGAAGAGCCCCACCAGCTCGGTGGCACCGAGACTGTCCGCGGCAAACAGAGCTTCCGCGGCGGCCATGCCCTCCGGACCGCCAAAACGCTCGATCTCCTGTTCGTAAGTGTCCATCACAAATTTCAAGCAGAGCCCATCGGACATCAGGCCGCCGGCCCAATCGCAAAGGTGCGCAAAGAGCTGGCTGCGGAGCCTCTCCGGCGAGCCGTGGAACCGGACCCTCAGATGGGGGTCGGGATCGGAGTACCGGAGGAAGAACCAGGAGTCGGCCAGCCGGGACGCGACCGCGTTCTCGGCAAACGTCTGCATCGATCCGCAGATCACGTCGTCCTCGTGATCCCGGGGGCAGTACAGCTTGACGTAGAGCCAGTCGCTGCCCGGCGGGCGATACCTCGCGGCCAGCGCAGCCGGGCTCGCGGCATCCACGGCGGGTTGCGGAATGGACGTCCTGGCGGCGGCAGCCGCGCGCCGCTCCAAGGCCGGAGCGCCGCGGCGCAGGACCATCGGCACCACGAGTTCGCCGTAGTAGTGTCCGCCGGGGCCCGGCAGCCATGCGTCCTCCAAGGCCGGCAGCACTTCCTGGACAAGGATCGCTCCACCGCTGTCGCCCAGTTTCCGCAGCTCGGTTTCAAGCTCCGTCGCCTGCGCCGCCTGATCGAGATCGAGCACCAAGCGGTTGTCGCCGAAGCTCAGGCAGACATGCCGCGGCACCTCCCATTCATCGCGCCACCGGTCGAGACCGCCCGCCAGATCGCCTTTTTGAATCCGCCACTGAGCGGGCCGCAGCACGACTCTGCCTACTTCCACGCGTGGCAGGTAGGGAAAGCCCTCGGCCGGTCCCCAGTCGAACGAGCTGAAGAGCGTCCTGCCATCCGTGCTGACGTCCATCAGGAAGCGCGCGACGGCCGGAGCGTTGTGCGGATTCAGCATATGTCCCGAGGAAAACACGATCCGCTTGCCCACCGCCGGCCACCGCACGTAAAAGCGGCTCTCCTCGATTCCCACCACCAACTGGTCGAGCGGGATCGCGCCGGAAGCCGGCACGCCCACGGAAACGCCGAAGGGCACTTCGTACGAGCGGACAGGTGGGCGGATCACGACATTGGCCGAACGGAGATTGGCCGGGAGATACACGATCTCCGCCCACAACTGATCCCCGGTATGAGCCTGTTCCGCGGCGGCGCACCGCTTCAGGGCGTCCAGCCCGTCCGGGGCCAGCAGGCCGGCGAAGCGCGCCAGGTTGCGGCCGGCCGCCATGGCTCCCAAGTTGGGGCCCACGACCAGCTTGAAATCGCCCGCCTCGATCGCGGCGGCCGAACGGGCCGCCACCAAGACGTTGAGGTCCAGGGAGAGGGGGGCCGTTGCCGAGTTGGGACTGCCGGTTTCCAGGCAGGCCAGGAACACCTCGTCCAAGACCACGACGCGTTGCCGGTCGTGCAGGGCGGTGCAGGCCAGGTGCAGCAGGGTCTGGCTGCGCTGCGCCGCCTTCTGCGGCTCCGGACCGGTAGCAGCATGACCCTGGAACGACGGCGGTCCCAGACCTCGCTGCGAATCGAGCAATTCGAGCAAGGAAACCTCCCTGTCGAGCCCGTAGCGGTTGGCAAACGCCTGCCGGTAACCTTCCAGGGAGGATAGCCCGCGGGGCCACGGAGAGAGGCGCAACAGGAGCTCGGCTGCGCGCGCCGCCTCAGCAGCCACCGCGTTGCCGATTCGCCCCTCGATGGAAATGGCCATGTCCGCCTGAACCGGAGTCTGTTGAGATCCATCCTGGGGAGCGCCGACTTGGGCCAGCAGGGTCCGGAACCGTTCGATGCTCTCCTCCGGTGTCGCACGGTCCCACTCAGCCGCGGCCGTCAGGAACGAGTCGAGGCGGGTCCAGTCTTCGGCGGCCTCGGGGATCTCGCGCAGGCAGCCGGCAATCCATTGCGCGGGGCCCACCATGGTGAGCGGCGGCCGGAGCTCGGTGAGCAGTAGGGTCTGCGCCCACAGCTCGTCGAGGAGCTTGTCCACCTTTTCGGGGGTGGCGGACGGAGTCGTCTGGCACAGCCTGGCCGCGAGCTCCGGGTAGGGGATGGGGCTGCGCGCGAGCTCCAGCGCTCGTAGGACGACGCCCGTGGCTCTCACGGAGACCGGCGCGCCGTGCCCGCCGGCTTTCGTGGGTGCTCGTTCGGACAGACAAACGCGGCCCGCCTGGATGACCGCCAGGGGGTGAGTGAAAACCTTGAGCTGCCGGCGGACGGCCGGCTTGGCTTCCGCGGCCATGGCAAGGTCCATGAGCCACGCCATGTCAGGACGGGTTCTCGTGAGGGAGCAAGTCGCGCGGACCCTGAGATCCGTCTCGGGGCCCCAGCGCCCGAGCGCGACTCCGGCGAAGAGGCCGTACGGCGTGGGCCGCGTGGACATGCGGATCTGGTAGCGGAGGAGCTTGGCGCGCATCCGCTCGGCATCCCGCCGGCCCAGTCCCGACTGTTGAAACCTTTCGAGGGCGCCCAGGAGCGATGGGCTGCCCGCGGCCAAGGCCCGCCGGACGATGGGATCGGACATGGCAGCCAGTTGCCGTTCTTCGTCCGCGAGCTCGAGATAGGAGCGCACGGGCAGCAGGGGAGTCCGCACCAGGACGCAATCGAGGGGCTCGTACAGGGCTTCGCCCTGCTGAGCCGGGGCAGGCGCGGCTTTGGCGGCGCGAATGGCGGGAGCGGCGCGCATGGGGCTGGCCATTACGATAACAGGAAGAGCCGGTCCCAAGTCGGCTCCACGCTGGTCGCCGCGGCCAGCAGGACGAGCGCCACGCCAGGGGCCCCGTCCAACAGTCCGGGCTGGTCCGTTTCGGAGCTTGGGGTCTCGATGTTGCGGAAGCCCAGCAACGACTCCGGCCGGTAGCAGCCCAGGATCTGGCGGACCAGCACGAGGCTCTGCTCCTGGAATACGGCCAGGCCCGTATCGTGAGCGAAGCGCAGCGTGATCTGCAAGAGACCGGCGACTCCATGGCAGAAAGTCGGGGAATCGATGCGCCGCTCGGGGATCGGGCGGCGGAAGACCGCCTCCATGGCCGAGAGCGCGAGATCCCGGTACTCGTTGCAGTCGAGCGCCTCGCCGGCCAACCACAGCGCCCGCGCGACCCCCGGGCTGCCGTAACACCACGCGCATCGGCTGGTCAACTCCGCGGTGGACGCGGCCGGAGGAGCCTCCAATCGGCCATCTCTTTCCACCAGCGGCGTGGCCGTCGGCCAGTTGACACCCCACGAATCGTCGAGACGGTTCCGGCAAAGCCAGCCGGCCAGCCGGGCGATGCTCTCCGGCAGGCCGGGGCTCTCCAGGCCGGCCTGGCACGCCAAGGAAAGAAACGCCAGCGGGCCGGGAATCCCATGGGCGAGGCCGCAATTCAGGTCGCCGTGGGGATAGAGCTTTTGCTGTTCCTCATCCCACAGACGATGGACCGGGGTGTGCCAGCGAGGCACGCCGTCTACTTCGCCGCCGAGGTCAATGAGCGCCTGGACCACCGAAGCGAGGGCAGCATCCGCGCCGGGCTCATGGCGGCGGCATAGCAGGTATGCCCCGATGCCGCTCAGACCGGAGATGACGTCGAAGTCGCTGACTGAAACCCCATGCTGTCCCAGGAGGCTGTTGGCAAGCGAGATCACCTGAGGGGCGATCTCGCCATCCAGAGCGCTCAAAAGCCGGCGATAGCGCGTGCCCTGACGGGAAAGCTGCCAGGCGCTGAACGCCATGCCGCTCAGGCCGGAAAACAGGCCCGCGGGAAGGTTCGAATGCGCCTCAACGTCATGCACCGCCAGTTCCAGATGTTCCCGTGCCGTCACGTCCCACGCTTCTTCCGGAGAGATGGCATCGAGATAGCTCCACAGCAGGGCCAGCCCCGCATAGCCCTGCGCAACGGAGTAAGGAGCCCAGCCAGCCGAGCGCGGGAACGCAGTTTGGGCTCGCGTGGCAGCGGCGGCCTCCTCCACGCGGGAAGGAACGCTCAGGCGGGCGGAGACTTCGCGACCGGCGAAGCTTGCCGCGGCGGCAAGCTCCCCCGTCAGGACCGGCTTCCAAGTCTTCATCGGGCCGGTGCGCGAAGGGCGGCCCTTAACAGCCGTCGGTAAAGACGCACAGGTGGGTGTGGTTAGGTCCGCACTTACCTTCGCACGTAAATCCGCACGTACCTCCGCAAGTCCTCGCGCAGGTCGGGTCGCACGTGCAGTTCGTCCAGCAGGTGCCCTGATGGCATTGTGTGTAGCAGGTGCAGGTGACCTGACAGGTGCCCTGATTGCATTGTGTGGGGCAGGTGCAGGTGGGCTGGTTGCACTGTGTCGGGCACGTGAGGCAGGTGCCCTGGTGGCAATCTGTCACGCAGGTCTGACGGGTCGCGCAGTCGTCGTCGCAGCTAACGCGACCGGTGCCACCGCAGCCGCAGGTAATCGCGCAGGTACCACCGCAGGTGTTGCAGCTCCCCCCGCGAGTCTCGCAGTTGATATCGGTCGGGCCAGGGCCGCAGGACTCTGCTCCGTCGGTTACGCATGTCGCCAGAAGAGCGGGGCGGCGGGGGGATGCTCGCCGGCCCACCCGGATATCGAGGTCGAACTCGTCGCCGGCCCCCGCCTGGTGGGTCCGGGAGATGGTCCGCGTGGTGGTGACTTGGGCGCCCTTGCGGACGAACACCCGGGTCCCCCCCAAGCCTCCGAACGGTGACTGCTCCGGCGGCAGTGTCTCGCCATGAACGACGTCCGACTCCTGGATCTCGATGCTCGTGCTCATGTCGAGAGTCGGATACAGCAGCCAGTAGCCTTCCTTGGAGCTGCGGCCCAGCAGACCGGTATAGGTTGTCAGGCCGGCAGGCCCGCCGCCAGAAGCGCCCTTCAACCGAGCGACGACGCTCTCTTCCTGCAAAGGCTGCTTGGGGCCGTCAGGGTTTTTCTTGTCCGCCATGGAAGCCTCCCTGGCGCCGACGGCGCCGGAATCTCAGCTCAACAGCGTCACCCAGGTGCCCGTCCTCGGAGAGGGACTTCGTAGATCACAGCGTATAGGTAAATTCTATGGGAGTCAAGCAGTTTTTGGGAGTCCTTTTGGCTTTGATCGGTCCAACGACGATCAGGGGTTTCCTCCGAGCACGGCCTCAAAGGAGCAATTCAGGTCAGGTTTCCCGCTATGACGATATGTCCAAGAGTGCTTCTGGTCACGAGGGCCTGATGACTTCCGGTCCCTCACCCCGCGGGATCACCACAAGGCGTTCTCCGTCTACTTCAACGATCCCTGGGGACACCGGCTGGAGGTGACGACGTATGAGGCGGAGTGGGTTCGGGGGGCGGGTTCAGGAGCCTTGAAGCCGGCTGTATCCACTCGTGCTCAGGTACGACCATGCTCTGCCGAGGAGACGACCCGTGGAACATCTGAGCGCAGTTCACAGCGACCTCGAAATCCTCGAGGGGACACCCGTCTTTGTCGGCACGCGAGTTCCGTTCCAGACCTTGATCGACTACCTTGAGGAAGGTCAGTCGCTGGCCGAGTTCCTCGCCGACTTCCCCACGGTAGGCCGGGACCAGGCCATCGCGGCGCTGGAAAGAAACTATGCCAAATCGACAGCTTACCGCAGATGAGTTTGGGACGCTGTTCGCACCTCTCATGGCCGAGGTGAGGCAACGCCTCGCAGATCTGAGCGGCGACGACGAGAATTTGCTCTGGGCACTTCGCCGGAAGTTGTTTAAAGAGCTTACCTATGACGAGCGTGGTAAGCCGATATCGAGCGTGGATACAAATAACGCCGGTGAGAAATGCCGATGAAGCCGAGGCTCTACCTGGAGACCTCTATTGTCAGTTATCTGACCGCGAGGCCGAGCCGTAACCTGATTCGTGCCGCCCACCAACAAATCACGGCCGGGGCGGCATGCCGGCCGAGGCCTACGTCGATGCGGTCCATGTTGCGCTGGCGGCCGTCCATGGCCTGGACTACCTGCTGACCTGGAACTGCACTCACATCGCCAACGCCACTATGCGTGGTAAGATAGAGGCCATCTGCCGATTCGCCGGCTTCGAGCCGCCCGTCATCTGCACGCCGGTCGAGTTGGTGAAGGAACTCTGATCATGTCTCACAAGGATCCCATCATCGAGGAAATCCACGCTGCTCGCGAGGAAATCGCGAGGGAAGCAGACTACGACCTTGAGAAGATGCTGGAGAGAGCCAGAGAACGGCAGGCAGCCAGCGGTCTGCGGGCGGTGCGGCTACCTCCAAGAGAGGCCGAGCCCGCCAAAAAGGCATCCTGAGCAGTGAGCGGTCCGGCTCCCCAACCACCACCGGCCCCGAGCTCGCTTAGGTGTATGCTCCTGGCATGAGATCTACGACAACCCTCAAGCGGACCCTTCTCCTCACCTCTCTCTGCGGCCTGATCCTTGTCGCCACACCGCCCCTGCGAGCCGCGGATCGAATGGCGGCTGGGCAGTGGGAATTCACGATGACGACCGATGGTGCGTCGCACACCGCCAGCCACTGCATAACCCCCGCCGAGGCCACCAGCGTGAATGGCGATTCCAAGACCGGCCGAGATTATGCCGAGAAGAAAGCGACTGGACGCTGTAAGGTCAAGTCGTACAATATCCAGGGCAACACCGTGTCGTACTCCTTGTCTTGCGGCGACAGATCCATTGACAGTACCCAGACGTACCACGGTGACTCCTCCGACGGCGTCCTGAAAACCACCACTGCCGATGGCAAAGTGGCCACCACGACCGTCAAGGCGCGACGATTGGGCGCTTGCCCGTAGGTGCTTGGCGTCTCCTTCTGAGGGAGCACGTACGGTCGGTTGGAAACTACCACCCTGGCTGACCCGACCAGACAAGACATGGGATCCTGACTCTCAGAAAAAGCAACGAAATATATGAGTCCCGCAATTAGTGCCAAAAAACGCTTGGTTCAGACGTTCAAGTTTCTAAAGGAACTGAACGAGCTTCGGAATCCGGTAGCGCGCGACTTGGCTGGGTCCGAGGTGCTGCGGCTGGATACGTGGCCCACGCATCCGTGTGTGCAGGTGCGCCGTGGTGATCGCGAGGAGGACGATGCCAACGACGCGGCTGAGACTGCGGAGATAGAGCCTCTCATCCGCGTCCAACGCGCGCAACTGACGCCTTGCCCGAAGCCACCCGATGTGCTGGAAGGCTGGCTGAAGCTGGGGTGGCAGTCGGTGGATACAGAGGCGGAAACGCTGGAATCACGGAACCTTCAGAATGAGGAGAGACAGACGATCACCATTGCCTTTGCAGACGACCCAGAGCGTCTCGGGGCGCTGAACGAGTGGGTGGCAGCGCGCACGAGTTGGGTCGCGGCTGAGCGGCCGGCGGTCGCGGCGCGGCGGCTATTCGAGCATATTCACGCGCTGTGGACAATGATGCAGCGCGAGGGCGACCGTGTGGAACTGGTGCTCGCGGACGGAGTGCTCGGTGTGGCGGAGCCCTTGATCCGGCACCCGGTGCTCATGCAGCGAGTGAACCTGGAGTTCGACTCGGCGGTGCCGGAGTTTCGCTTCAACACGGGAACGGAAAAGGTAGAGTTGCATCGAGCACTGCTCAGGCTGGTGCCGAGCATCGAAGGACGGATGATCGCTCACTTCGATAGAGAGTTGGAGGCTCAGCCGGTGGAGCCGCTCGGGGGCGAGCACACAGAGGGATTTTTCCGCCGGCTCGTACAAGGGCTGTTCAAGGATGGCGAGTTCCTCGACGGCAAGGCTCGCGGTACGGCGGTCAACCGGCCGAGCATCTGGCGTGAGCCTATGATCATCGTCCGCCCGCGAACGGCGGGCCTGAGCACGACGCTAGATCATATCTTGGAGGATTTGGAGGATAAAGATACGCAGGCCCCGGAAGGGCTGTCGCGCATTGTGGGGGTGGAGACAGAAAACATACCGGAGGTGCTGACTGGCGGCGATAGCGAGTTGCCACGGACACCGGCGGGGCCGGAGCCCGACATCCTTTTCAGCAAACCAGCGAACGCGGAGCAGTATCAAATCGCGGTACGCCTGATGAAAGCCAAGGCAGTGCTTGTGCAAGGCCCGCCGGGTACGGGCAAGACGCACACGATCGCGAACCTGCTTGGCTATCTGCTGTCACAAGGGAAAACCGTGCTCGTGACTGCGCACACGACGAAGGCACTGCGGGTGCTGCGGCGGCAAGTGGATCAAGCACTCCAGCCGCTCTGCCTGAGCGTGCTCGAAGGTGACGCGGACAGCCGGGCGCAGCTTTCGCGAGCGGCGCAGGACATCGCCAACCGGCTTTCGGGCTCGGATGCCGCCCGCCTGCGGGGCGAGGCCGGGATCCTACGCGACAAGCGGCGGAGATTGCTCGACGTCGCTGGCGCACTGCGGCGTCAGCTTCGGGATGCGCGGTTCAGCGAGGTCGAGGAAATCGTATTCGGCGGAGAAGGGCTGAGTCCGATCGAGGTGGCGAAGCGTGTGAAGGCGGGCGCGGATCGTGATGGCTGGATACCTGGGCCGCTGCAGCCGAGCATCTTGTGCCCGCTAACCGACGTAGAGGTTCGGCAACTCTACGCCTCCCAGGGGATCCTTGCGCCATATGACGAGGTACAACTTGCAGTGTCGCAGCCGCTGCTCGCGGAGTTGGTGACGACGGCGGATTTCCGATTGCTCGTGGCGGAACGAGCGGCCGCAGACTCACGCGCGAAAGCGCATCGGCCTGAGCTATGGGAACGCAATTCCGTTACCGGATACACTGCGGCGCAATTCCAGAATCTCCATCAGCGTGTCCGGCAGTCGGTGACAATGCTGGCCGAGGAACAGAGCTGGTTGCGTGAAGTGCTGTTCGCCGGGTGGGCGGGTGGCGGGTTGCAGGATGCGTGGCGGGACTTGCTCGCCGCTATGGAGACGCTAGCCGGTGAAGCCGGGACGGCTCAGCGTCTCATCATGGCGCATGGACCGGAGCTGCCGCAGGGTCGTCCAGTGGATGAGGTCGCGGCGATGCTGGTCGAGATCGTGACGTTCCTCGAAGCGGGCGGAGCATTCGGTTTGAAGACCAAGCTCATCCATCGGGCGTGGCATCAGCTAATCGAAGCGTGCCGCGTGGAAGGCCGGGCGCCGCGCACGCTTGATGAGTTCCGCGCGTTGCGTGCGCTAGCGAAGTTGGAGGAAAGCCGAAGCCGCTTCGCCTCGCGCTGGCGTCGCGCCGTGGAGAGCCTCGGCGGGCCGCCGGTCGAAAGCCTCGGCCGTTCGCCAGAGCGTGCGGCTCAGGGCTATGCGACAGAAATTCGGATGCGTCTCGAATGGCGGGGAACCGTCTGGGAGCCACTCATCAGCGAGTTGTGCGCCGCTGGATTTCGCTGGGACGTGTGGCTGGCCGCTCATCCTCCCGTGCCTGGCGATCACGGAGAGCTGGCAAGAGTGCAGCGCGCGGGATCGCAGGGGCTGACGGTGATTGTTGAGGCGCAGGCGGCGTTGCTGCGGCAGGCGGAGTTGTCGGCCGCGTTGCAGGCGCAGCGAGTTTACCTCGCCGGCTTTCCGCAGAGTGATGCCGCGTCGATCCTGCTCCAGGCGCAAGACGAGTGGGACTCTGAAAACTACGGGGAAGCCTGTCGCGAGCTCGCACGGCTTGAAGGTCTCCGAAGGGCGTATGAAGGGCGATTGGTTTTGCTCGCAAAGCTGGAAGTGGTGGCGCCTTCGTGGGCCCACGTCGTCGCTCAAAGGCACAAGCCCCATGACGCGGCACAACCGCCCGGCGATGCGATCTCGGCCTGGCGCTGGCGCCAGTGGCTCCAAGAGCTCGACAGGCGCGCGGCTGTACCGATGACCGAACTGCAAGAGCGGCTGGACCAAACGGAGGGCGAGCTGCGGCAAGTCGCGGCACAAATCATCGAGCACGAGACCTGGGCCGCGCAGCGTGAACGCACAGGGCTGCGAGAGCAACAAGCCTTGATGGGCTTCGTGCAAACGATTCACAAAATTGGCAAAGGAACAGGGAAGCGTGCACCGGAGCTGTTGCGACAGGCCCGGCAGCTTCTCGCTGCGGCTCGCCGTGCCGTGCCGGTTTGGATCATGCCGTTGAGCCGCGTATATGAGAGCTTCGATCCCCGGGAGACGAAGTTCGACGTGGTAATCATTGACGAGGCAAGCCAAAGCGATGTCACCGCGCTCGCGGCACTTTACCTGGGCCGGGAGCACGTCGTGGTCGGCGACAAGGAGCAGGTAACACCCGATGCTGTGGGTCAGCGTCTGGATGAAGTGCAGCGCCTCATCTCTACCGATCTTCAAGGAATTCCAAACAGTCACCTCTACGACGGGCAGACTTCGATCTACCACCTCGCTGAAGCGGCGTTCGGCGGTGTAGTCGCGCTGCGCGAGCACTTCCGCTGCGTGCCTGAGATCATCCAGTTCAGCAATCACCTGTCCTACAGTAACACGATACTCCCATTGCGTGAGCCTCTTTCGGCGAGCGTGCGTCCGGCGCTCGTGGCGTACCGAGTTAATGGATTCCGTGACGGACGCGCCAAGACGAACGGCGTCGAGGCAGAGGAGATCGCGTCGTTGCTCATAGCGTGCCTTAGAATCCCGGAGTATGCGAGGAATGAATCTGGACGTCCGGCGAGCTTTGGAGTTATCTCGCTGCTCGGCGATGAGCAGGCGTTGCTGGTTGAAAATCTCCTCCGCCTTCGGCTGTCGCCGGATGTTTTAGCGAGACACCGAGTCCTCTGCGGTAATGCGGCGCAGTTTCAGGGCGACGAGCGGGACGTAATCTTTCTTTCCATGGTTGATGGCCCTCCGGAGGACGGACAACTCTCCTACCGCGATGCCGGGCCCAAAGATCTCTACAAAAAGCGCTACAACGTGGCCGTGAGCCGCGCACGCAATCAACTGTGGATCGTCTATTCGCTCGACCCGGAGACTCACCTCAAAGGAGGCGATCTTCGCCGCCGGCTTATCGAGCACGCTCGCGATCCTCAGGCGCTCCTACGCTTGATGGAAGAGCAGGGCAAGCGAACCGATTCCGTTTTCGAGAAGTTGGTGCTGCAACGACTCGTATCCGCAGGGTATCGAGTGCAGCCGCAATGGCCGGTCGGAGCCTACCGCATCGACCTTGTTGTCGAAGGGCAGACTCGAAAGCTGGCAGTGGAGTGCGACGGAGAGCGATGGCACACGCCTGAGCAGCTTGACCGCGACCTCGAACGGCAGGCCATTCTTGAGCGGCTTGGATGGGCGTTTGTACGCATCCGCGGCAGCCTGTTCTTTCGTGACCCTGACGCGGCGATGGCCCCTCTGTGGTCGAGACTTAACCAACTCGGCATTGAGCCACTGGGGAACGACGACTCGACCGCACCTGGTTCAGCGGCGCCTTTGGTGGAAAGAGTTAGAAGGACCGCCGAGCAGATCCGTCAGGATTGGCGATCCGAGCTACTGAACACAAATGCGAATGAGAGCCGCGGAGACGAACCTGAAGAACGCCCAATAGGCACTCCAGCGGGCCGCGCTGGTGCGCGCATCTGAGTCTTGGCGTCGTTCGGCGACATAGAGTTCTGACGCTAACCATGACTCACAAGGATCCAATCATCGAGGAAATCCACGCCGCTCGCGAGGAAATCGCGCGGGAAGCAGACTATGACCTTGAGAAGATGCTGGAGAGGGCCCGAGAACGGCAGCCAGCCAGTGGTCTGCAGGCGGTACGGCTACCCCCGAGAGAGGCCGAGGCCGCCAAGAAGGCATCCTGAGGACGAGCCGGAGCGAGCACCGGTCTGCCGCCGCCCCTTCGGGGCTCTGGGATCTTAGGGGCGGCCTCTACCTGGGGCTGGCAAAAAACGCCAGCCCCAGGCTACATTCCTCCGGCCCTTCGGGCCGTGACTTCTGCTAAAATCTCCTCCCAGAAGGAGACGACCCGCCATGCCGATCTATGAATACCGTTGCCAGGACTGTGGAACCCGCTTCGAGATCCTGCAACGGCTCGGGCAGGGAGCGGACGGGGTGAGTTGCCCTTCCTGCGGCGAGGAGCGGATCGAGAAGCAGTTCTCGACCTTCGCGAGCAGCACCGCTGACTCCGGCCGGCGTGAGGCAGTTCCCGCGGCCGGGTGCGGCCCCGCCTGCCGCTGCGTCCACTGAGATCCAAGTCGCGGACGCGACTGCCCCGCGTCACCTCGCGCAGATGCAGGAGGTCGAGGCCGAATGACACAGAGAAGCTGCACGACCAACCAGGGAGATTGACATGAGAAAACAGGCTTTGAAGCGTCTTGTACTCAGCCGTGAGACTCTGCGCACCCTCAGCTCCCAGCAGGCCAGGGGTGTTGTCGGCGCGAACCCTACAGATGCCAGCGCCTGCAAGATGGCCGGCAGTTGTCGGGGTGAGGGCTGCACCAACGATCCGGAATTGTGCGCTCCCAGTTGGGTGGGCAACTGCGTCACCTACACCTGCTGACGTGCACGCATCGCGAGCCCTGACGGGGCGCGACGCCGCGCCCCTGATCGATCTCACTCCGGCAGTGCTTCTCTGCTAAAATCTCCTTCCAGGAGGAGAGGATCGCCATGCCCGGATAACCAGGGGCCTCGGCCAGGCGGGCGGACGTCCCGCGAGGAAGAACGAGTCGTCGGGCTGGTAGCTGAGGCGGCCCGGAGGCACTCCCCTCTGCAGCGCCAGCGCCGCCGAAGGAAGCTCGCGAATCAACAGGATGCGCTGGCGGAGGAGATCGGGCCAGGGCGCGCTGAGAGCAGATCGCCCGTAGACGCCCCTCCCCGCTTCTGTTAAAAGCTCGACCTATGCCGGCGCCGCAACTGAGCCGCGAGAGACCGGCCCCGCCGACCGGTCCCGCCGCGCAGGTCGTCGTCCTCGGCATGCACCGTTCCGGGACCTCAGTGCTCACCGGTCTCCTCCGGCTGCTGGGGCTCTGGGCCGGAGAGGAGGACGACTTTCCACCCGCGGACGACCACAACCAGGCAGGATATTGGGAGCATCGAGGCGTCTGGTCCGTCGACGAGGCGATCCTCCAGTCGCTCGGCGCGAGCTGGTCCGAGATCGCGGATCTCGACCTTTCCCGCCTGGGAGAGGGGTTGCGCGCCCGCTTCAGGGAACGCGCCAGGGAGATCGTCCGGGATCTCGACCGGCATGGCTCCTGGATCATCAAAGACCCGCGGCTCTGTCTGCTCTTCCCGTTCTGGCGGGAGATCCTCGAACGCCCGCTCTGTGTCCTGATCTATCGCGAGCCGCTGCCGGTCGCCCGCTCGCTGGCCGCGCGCGACGGAATTCCGATCCCCTACGGCATTGCGCTCTGGGAGCAGTACACGCGGGCGGCGCTGGCGTCCACCCGGGGCCTGCCGCGGGTCCTGATCTCCCACCGGGAGCTGATGGCCGATCCCGCGGCCATCCTCCGCCGGCTGCATCGCCACCTGGTGCAGCTCGACAGCCCGGAGCTCGCGCGCCTTCACGTTCCCGCCACGGAGGAGATCCGCGCCGTCGTGGACCCGGCTCTCGTGCATCATCCGCACGAGCCCGAGATCGAGCGTCTTTATCTCACCCCTCCTCAGCTCGATCTGCTGAATGCGCTGGCCAACGGCACCGCGCTCGACCTCGACCCGGTCCCGCCCCTCTCCGCCGGAGCGCGGGACCTGCTCGCCGCCTACCAGGGCCTGCTGGCCACGACACGCGGCCTCCACCACGCCCTCTCCTGGCTCGACGAGCTCGACGCCATCTTCTCCGCCATCCTGGATTCGCGGAGCTGGAAGATCGGCCGCGCCCTCACTGCCGCGATGAGACGTTTCCTCGGACGGTCGCGCACCAGCGCTCCCGAGCGCCGCGACCGGCTGATGGCGGAGGTCCGGAGCTGGCGGCAGGGCGATGAGGGGGATTGATGATACCGGCTCGATTATGCTCCAGGCCATGCGGTTCCTGAAGCGCCTGCTCGGCGGACGATTCGGCGGCAGAGACGACAGCGCACCCCGGCTCGACGAGAGCGAGATCGCCTTCCTGATCTGCGTCGAAGCGAACCGGCTCGAGCCCCAGGCACGCCTCCTGTGCGAGAGCATCCGGACGTTTGGCGGGCGCTACCGGCAGGCTCCGATCCTCGCCGTCTCACCCCGGCCCCACCTCGCGCCCGGCCCCGCGGCCAGGGCGCACCTCGAGGAGCTGGGCGTGACCTGCGTCGTGGAGCCCCTGAACGAGACCGGCAGCCCCTATGGCCCGATCAACCGCATCGTGGCCGGCGCCTGGGCCGAGACGTTCTCCTCACGGCCCTACCTCGTCGTGCTCGATACGGATACCGTCTTCACCGGCGAGCCGGGCTTCGTGCGCGCGGATGCGGGGGTCAGGCCCGTGGACGTCAAAGGCTCGGCGTCGAGCGGAGCCGGCGATCCGCTGGACGTCTATTGGGCCCGCATGTGCGAGCTCGGAGGCCTCGACCTGTCGCGACTCCCAAGGCTCGCCACGACGATCGACAAGGTCCGGATCCGCGCCTCGTACAACGGCGGGTTCACCGTGGTCCGGCGGGATCTCGGCATCCTTCAGAGGACGCGGGAGATTTTCTTCGCGTCCTTCAACGAAAACCTGCGCCCTTCGGCCGGCAAGGAGCTCGACGTTCTGGCGTCCACAGGCTTCGTCGGGCTCGATGCGAGCGAGTGGTGGGGGGCCAGCCAGGCCGCGTTGAGCATCGCGATAGGGTCCAGGACGTCCGACGTCCACGTCTACGACGAGCGCTACAACATTCCTCTCCATAGTCTCGTCCATAGCCTCGTCCATAATCTCACCGCTCCCGGCCGGTCCTGGCCCATGGATCCGGGCTGGGCGCCCATTCTGCTTCACTATCACTACCTGGCGGAGGTAGAGTACCAGGCGCAGCTCCGGCAGGTGCTGACCCGGATCGGGTGTTCCTCAGACGTGCTCGCATGGATCGAGGATCGACTTCCCCTTTTCAATGGCACCCAGGCCCCGGAGGATCTCAAGGAATGGCACGCGGTTGGGAAAGCAAGTCCGTCGAATCCCAGATCGAGGACGCCGCCTCGCACGCGGACCGGGGCGAGCGGCTGACGCCCGAGCAGCGCCAGCTCAGGCAGAAGCGCGAAAGCCTCGAGCTGTCGCGGCGGCGGGTGCTGCAGGACCTCGAAACGACCCGCTCCGCGGTCCGCCGCACCTCGCTGGAGCAGGCGCTGGCCTTTTTGGACAAGGAGCTTGCAGAGCTGCGACAGGACCCGGCGGGGTAGGCGCTCCCAGGAAAGAAGGACGTTGTGCGAAGATCCGCGGCGGAGTCTACCGACACTGCCATGAGGGACGCCTCTGCTTCCGAGATCCGCCGCCGTCCTTCGGCGCCCGAGACCGCTTCCTGGATTCTCGCCGCCCTGGCTCTGCTCCTCGTCCTCCACCTGCACCTGCTGTCGGCGCTGCTGGGCGGGCTGGCCGTCTACGAGCTGGTGCGCATCCTGAGTCGCAAGCTGTCCTTCATCCGCGGCCGCCGCGAGGCCGGGAAGCGCTTGGCGGTCGCCCTCCTTGCGGTGTTCATCGTCGCCGCGCTGGCCCTCGCCGTCGTCGGCGTCCTCGCATTCCTGCGTAACGAACCGGGGAGTCTTCCCGCCCTGCTCGCCCAGATGGCCGACATCCTCGAAACCTCCAAGGAGCACCTCCCCTCCTGGCTCGCCCGTGAGCTCCCCGCCGACGCCGAGGAGCTGAAGAATCAAGGGGTCGGCTGGCTTCGCGGACACGCCGGGGAGCTGCGGACCTTCGGCGCCGAGATCGGGCGGGCCCTCCTCCACGCGCTGATCGGCATGATCATCGGCGCCATGGTCTCGCTGCAAGAGGCGGGGGCCGCCGCGTCTCGCGCACCGCTGGCCCAGGCGCTGGCCGAGCGGGCCCGCCGGCTCGGGGAGGCGTTCCGGCGCATCGTTTTCGCCCAGGTGCGCATCTCGGCGCTCAACACCGCGCTGACCGCCGTCTACCTGGCCGTGGTGCTCCCCCTGCTCGGCGTCAGGCTGCCACTCGCCAAGACCCTGATCGCCTTTACCTTTCTCTCCGGCCTGCTGCCGGTGCTCGGCAACCTGATCTCGAACACGGTGATCGTCATCGTCAGCCTCTCTCATTCGTTGGGCGCCGCGCTCGGCTCGCTGACCTTTCTGGTCGTGATCCACAAGCTCGAATACTTCCTCAACGCCAAGATCGTGGGCACCGAGATCCAGGCACGGGCCTGGGAGCTGCTGCTGGCGATGCTGGTCATGGAGTCTGCCTTCGGCATGGCGGGACTGATCGCTGCGCCGATCTACTATGCCTATCTGAAAGACGAGCTCTCCGCTCGTGGGCTGATCTGACCGCGGCCGCAATCAGCGAGGGGGCTGGGAGCTCCGGCCGATCCCTCCTATCCCCGCCATGGCCAGCTCCTCGTGGAGGGGCTCGCCGCCCTTGACGGCGAAGTCGAGAGTGCGGGTGGGGAACGGCATGGTGATGCCGTTCTCGTCGTAGGCTTTCTTGATCCGCTCGATGGCGTCGCTGCGCGCCGCCAGGTAGTCCGCCTGCTTGGAGGTGAAGTCGATCCAGAAGCGCGCGACGAGGTTGATGGAGCTGTCCCCGAGCTCCTGGAAGAACATCTCCACGTCCGTATCCGCCTTGCGGGCCGGGATCTGCTCCAGGGTCTTCACGGTCACCCGCCGCACCTTCTCCAGGTCGTCGCCATAGGAAACGCCCAGCTTCAGGTCGACTCGCCGTTTTCCCGAGATCGTGTAGTTGGTGATCGGGTTCTCGAAAACCTGCTTGTTGGGGATGAGCACGAGCTGTCCCTCGGGAGTGCGGACCTCCGTCCAGCGCAGGTGGACCTTCTGGACGATGCCGAGGAAGTCCTTGGTCTGGATCAGGTGGCCGACGCGGAAGGGGTGCTCGATCGAGAGATAGATACCGGCCATAAAGTTGGCGGCGATGTCCTGGAAGGCGAAGCCGAGGGCGAGGCCCAGGATGCCGGCGCCGGCGAGCAGCGATGCCACGGTCTTCTGCAGCCCGAGGATGCCCAGCGAGATGAAGAAACCGGCGGCGAGCAGGGCCAGGAACACCGTCTGGGCGAGCAGCCGGGTCACCTGCTCGCTGTGGGAGATGCGGTGCAGCAGGCGCAACAGAAGGTTCCGCGCCAGCTTGGCGGCGAGCCAGAAGCCCACCAGCACGAGCACCGCCACCGCCAGGTTGGGCAACAGGAGGACGAATTGGCTCCCCCATCCCGTCACCTTCGCGATCAGCAGGTTCCAGGCGTTCCCGATCCCCATCTTTGACAGTAATTGCAAATCAGGGGCCAGGGGCGGCTGCGTCCCCCGCCCAAAAACCTCACCCCTGTCCCCTCTCCCACCGCCTCCCTCCGACCGGGAGAGGGGAACCCGGCTGAAGGTTCTTGCCTTTCTCCCTCTTCTCCCGGTCGGGGGGGAGTGCGGTGGGAGAAGAGGGTCGGGGTGATGAGGGGTCTTGGGCGGGGAAGGTCGGCGCCGGGGTGATTGGGGGCGAAGAGACCCTACTCGATCGCCAGCGCGATCTGATTCGCGAACGCCTCCAGGAGATGGAGCTGCTCGGGGTCGACGAGGCGCTGCGGGTCCGCGGGGTGGACGCCCAGCACGCCCACGATCCCCTGGGAGGTGCGCAGGGGGATGTAGAGCCCCTTGGCCGCGGGGAGGGTATCGGTGGTCTTGCCGGCCATGCGGCCGTGATCGAAAACCCACTGGGAGACGGCCTGCTCGCGGACGTCGAAAAGGAAGGTGACGCTTTCGGCCGCCCGCTCGGCCAGCCGGCCGCTGTCGTCCGGCAGCAGCAGCAGCACCTGGGAGAGGAAGACGGAGTGGATGTGCTCGGCCGCGGCTTTGAGCACGGCGTCGAGGTCCGGCGCCGCGGCCAGGTCGCGGCTCATGGCGTAAAGGGCCGCCGTGCGCTCCTCGCGGGCGCGGGCGGCCTCGGCCTGCCGGCGCAGACGGACGGTGAGGGTGGAGACAACGAGCCCTGTGGTGAGCATCACCGCGAAAGTCAGCAGGTACTCGGTGTCGGACACGGCGAACGTGTAGTACGGCCGCACCAGGTAGAAGTCGAAGCCGGCGACGGCGAGCACCGAGGCGAGGATCGCGGGTCCCCGGCTGAACCGGGAGGCAATGCCGACCACTCCCAGCAGCATGAGCATGGCGAGGTTGGTGGGCTCGAACCAGGGGCGCAGGGCGACGCAGAGGCCCGTCATCCCGGCCGTCACCAGCAGGGCCGCCACGTAGCCCCGGACGTCTCGTTCCGGGGTCCGCCGCGGCTGCGCCACGGGCCAGCCGCCGCCATCCTCGCCGGAGATGACGTAGACGTCGATGCCACCGCTGCCCCGCACCAGCTCGTCGCGCACCGAGCCGAAGAGCACGTCCCTCCAGCGGGAATGGAGGGGCTTGCCCACCACGATCTTTGAGACGTTGCGCCGGCGGGCGTACTTGAGGATCTCCTCGGCCGGGCGTTGGCCGGAGAGGGTGACGGTCTCGGCGCCCAGACGCTCGGCCAGGCGCAGGGTCTGCCAGACGCGGTCGCGGTCCGCCTGGGGCAGGCGCAGCTCGGCCGGCGTCTCCACGTAGACCGCCACCCACTCGGCCCGCAGCCGCTCGGCCAGCCGCCGGGCGCCGCGCACGAGCTGGCCGGCGGCCGGGCCGGAGCTGACGGCCACCAGCAGGCGCTCGGCCACCGGCCAGGTCTCGCCGATGTTGTGCGCCTGGCGGTAGAGCTGCATTTGGGCGTCCACCCGCTCGGCCGTCTTGCGCAAGGCGAGCTCGCGCAGGGCGATGAGGTTGCCGGGCCTGAAGAATCCCTGGACGGCGCGCGACGACTGCTCAGGGCTGTAGACCTTCCCCTCCTGAAGCCGCTTGAGCAGCTCCTCGGGAGGCAGGTCCACCAGCTCGACCTGATCGGCCCGCTCGAGGATGGAATCCGGCACGGTTTCGCGGACCACCACGCCGGTGACCTTGCCCACAAGGTCGTTCAGGCTCTCCAGATGCTGGACGTTGACGGTAGTCCAGACGTCGATCCCCTCGGCCAGCAGCTCTTCCACGTCCTGCCAGCGCTTGGCGTGGCGTGAGTCGGGAGCGTTGGTGTGGGCCAGCTCGTCCACCAGGACCACGGCGGCCCGGCGGGAGAGAGCGCCGTCGAGGTCGAATTCCTGGAGCTGGACTCCCCGGTGCTCGACGGCGTGGCGCGGCAGGACCTCCAATCCTTCGAGGAGGGCCTCGGTCTCCTTGCGGCCGTGGGTCTCGACCACACCCACCACCACGTCGATCCCGCGCCGGGCGAGCTCGCGGGCGCCTTCGAGCATGGCGTAGGTCTTGCCCACGCCGGCGGTGGCGCCGAAGAAGATCTTGAGCTTGCCCCGGCGCTCTCTCTCCTCTTCGGCGTTGGCGAGGGCCAGCAGGGCATCGGGATCGGGGCGGTCCGGCGTCATCGATCGAGGTCCAGGTTCAATTCCAGCACGTTCACCCGCGGCTCGCCGATGAGACCGAGCCACCTCCCTTCGACGTGCCGCTCCACCAGTTGGCACACGGCCGCTGGAGCGAGCCCGCGGGCAGCGGCGACGCGCTCGACCTGATAGAAAGCCGCGGCGGGGCTGATGTGAGGATCGAGGCCGCTCGCCGAAGTGGTCACCAGGTCCACGGGGATGGGTCCCTTGCCGGGGTGAGCGGCGCGGATACGGCCGACGTCCGCCTTGACGCGTTGGATCAGGTCCGGGTTCGTCGGTCCGAGGTTGGAGCCGCTGGAATTCGCGGCGTCGTAGGGGAAGGGCGACGTGGCCGAGGGGCGGCCCCAGAAATAGCGGGGACCGGCGAACGGCTGGCCGATGAGCGCGGAGCCGACGGCAAGGCCGCCCTTCACGATCAGGCTGCCGTTGGCCTGCCGGGGGAAAACCGCCTGGGCGATGCCGGTCACCACCAGAGGATAGATCAGCCCGGTCAGCACGGTGAGGACGAGGAAGATGAGGATCGCGGGACGGAGCTCTCTCATGGCTACACCAGCCTCAAAGCCTGCAGCAGGAGATCGATCAGCTTGATACCGAAAAACGGCACGATCACTCCTCCCAGGCCGTAGATCAAAAGGTTGTCGCGCAGCAGGCGCGAGGCCGTGTGGCGGCGGAACTTGACGCCCTTGAGCGCCAGCGGGATGAGCACGATGATGATCAATGCATTGAAGATGACGGCCGACAGGATGGCGCTCCGCGGGCTCGCGAGGTGCATGAGGTTGAGCCGGTTGAGCACCGGGTAGGTGGTGGCGAAGGCCGCCGGAATGATGGCGAAGTATTTGGCCACGTCGTTGGCGATCGAAAACGTGGTCAGCGTACCCCGGGTGATGAGGAGCTGCTTGCCGATCTCCACGGTTTCGATCAGCTTCGTGGGATTGGAGTCGAGGTCCACGAGGTTCGCCGCCTCCTTGGCGGCCTGAGTGCCGGAATTCATCGCCACCGCCACGTCGGCCTGGGCCAGGGCGGGAGCGTCGTTGGTGCCGTCGCCGGTCATCGCCACCAGGCGGCCGCCGGATTGATACTCGCGGATCAGCTTGAGCTTGGCCTCAGGGGTAGCCTGGGCCAGGAAGTCGTCCACCCCGGCCTCGGCGGCGATGGCGGCGGCGGTGAGCGGATTGTCGCCGGTGATCATCACCGTTTTGATCCCCATCTCCCGCAGCTCGGCGAAGCGCTCGCGGATGCCGCCCTTGACGACGTCCTTCAAGTGGATCACGCCCAGGACGCGCGGCCCTTCGGCCACCACCAGGGGGGTGCCGCCCGAGGTGGCGATACCCTCCACCCTGGAGCGCACGTCGGCCGGGAAGCCGCCGCCCTGGCCCACCACGAAGGTCTCCACGGCGTCGGCGGCGCCCTTGCGGATCTGCCGGCCCGCAAGGTCGACGCCGCTCATGCGGGTCTGCGCCGTGAACGGCACGAAGCGGGCGCCGAGAGCGTGGACGTCCCGCTCGCGCAGCCGAAAGCGCTCCTTGGCCAGCACCACGATGCTGCGTCCCTCGGGGGTCTCGTCGGCCAGCGAGGAGAGCTGGGCGGCGTCGGCCAGGTCCGTCTCGCTCACGCCGGCGGCAGGGAAAAACTCGGTGGCCTGCCGGTTGCCGAGGGTGATGGTGCCGGTCTTGTCGAGCAGCAGCACGTCCACGTCCCCGGCCGCCTCCACGGCGCGCCCCGAGGTGGCGATGACGTTCGCCTGGATCATGCGGTCCATTCCCGCGATGCCGATGGCCGAGAGCAGGCCGCCGATCGTCGTCGGAATCAGGCAGACGAGGAGCGCCGTCAGCACCGTCACCGTCACCGGCACGCCCGCTCCCGCCGCCTTGACGCTGTAGATCGAGAACGGCAGCAGGGTCACGGTGGCCATGAGGAAGACCAGGGTGAGGCCGGCGAGGAGGATGGAAAGGGCGATCTCGTTCGGCGTCTTCTGCCGCCTGGCGCCTTCGACGAGCGAGATCATGCGGTCGAGAAAGGTTTCTCCAGGGTTCGCCGTGATGCGGATCACCAGCCAGTCGGAAAGCACCTGGGTGCCGCCCGTCACCGAGCTGCGATCGCCGCCGCTCTCGCGGATCACGGGAGCGCTCTCGCCGGTCACCGCGGCCTCGTTGACCGAGGCGACGCCGTCGATCACCTCGCCATCGCCAGGAATCATGAAGCCGGCCTCGACGAGGACGACATCGCCTTTGCGCAGCTCGGTGGAGGCGACCTGCAAGAAGTTGGCATCGCGCCGCGGCGCCGCCAGCCGTTTGGCGATGGTGGTTTTGCGGGTCTTGCGCAAAGCGGCAGCCTGAGCCTTGCCGCGCCCCTCGGCGATGGCCTCCGCGAAGTTGGCGAACAGCACGGTGAACCACAGCCACACGCTGACGCCGAGGATGAACCCGGCGGGCGCCTCACCCTTGCCGGCGAGGGCCTCGATAAAGAGACCGGTGGTCAGGAAACTCCCCACGTACACGACGAACATCACGGGGTTGCGGAGCATCAACCGCGGGTCGAGCTTGCGAAACGAATCTTTGATCGCCCGGCGGACGATCTGGGGATCGAACAGGGAGGTCTGGCGGCGGGACATGTCAATTTCCTCCGGCCAGCATCTGCAGGTGCTCGACGATGGGGCCGAGCGCCAGTGCCGGGAAGAAGGTCAGGGCGCCGACCAGCACGACCGTGCCGATCAGCAGGACGACGAAGAGCGGGGCGTGCGTCGGCAGCGTGCCAGGACCTGCGGGGACCAGCTTCTTCTTTGCCAGCGAGCCCGCGATGGCGAGCGTCGGGATGGCCAGCCAGAAGCGGGAGAAGAGCATCGCGATGCCGCCGGTGACGTTGTAAAACGGAGTGTTGGCCGAGAGACCCGCAAAGGCGCTGCCGTTGTTGTTGCCCATCGAGGTGAAGGCGTAGAGGATTTCGCTGAAGCCGTGCGCGCCGGGGTTGGCGAGCCCCTTGAGGCCGGGCGGGACCACCACGGCAATGGCGGTGAAGAGCAGCACGATGAGCGGCATGATGAGGACGACGAGCGAGGCCATCTTGATCTCGTACGATTCGATTTTCTTCCCCAGGTACTCCGGCGTGCGGCCGACCATCAGGCCGGCGATGAAAACGGCGACGATGACGAAGATCAGCATGCCGTAGAGCCCTGAGCCGACGCCGCCGAAAATGGTTTCGGAAAACTGCATCAGGAACAGCGGCACGAGGCCGCCGAGCGGCGTGTAGGAGTCGTGCATGGAGTTGACCGAGCCGTTCGAGGCCGCCGTGGTGGTCGCCGCCCAGAGCGTGGAATTGGTGATGCCGTAGCGCACCTCCTTCCCCTCCATGTTGCCGCCGGGCTGCGACGCGCTCGATTGTTGATCGACTCCCAGCCGGTCCAAGGCCGGATTGCCGCGCTGCTCGGCGCTGTAGCACAGCGCCAGCAACGGCAGGAGGATCAGCGTCATGGCGGCGAGCACCGCCCATCCCTGCCGGGTGTCCCCCACCATGCGGCCGAAGGTGTAGCAGAGGGCGGCCGGTATGAGCAGGATCGACAGCACCTCGAAGAAGTTCGAGAGCGGCGTCGGGTTCTCGAACGGATGGGCGGAGTTGACGTTGTAGTAGCCGCCGCCGTTGGTGCCGAGCTGCTTGATGGCGATCTGCGAGGCCACCGGCCCCACGGCCAGCACCTGCTCGGTGACCGGTTTGCCGCCGGCGTCATGGGTCGCCTCGACCAGGGGCACTGTCTTGTAGGACGAGAAGGTCTGCACCATGCCCTGCGAGACGAGGACGAGCGCCAGGACGAGCGCCAGCGGCAGCAGGATGTAGAGATGGGTCCGCGTGAGGTCGACCCAGAAGTTGCCGATCGTCTTCGCGTTGCGGCGCGCCAGGCCGCGGATGAAGGCGACCAGCACCGCCATGCCCGCCGCTGCCGAGCCGAAGTTGTGGACGGCAAGGCCTGCCATCTGCGTGAGATAGCTCATCGTGGACTCGCCGCCATACCCCTGCCAGTTGGTGTTGGTGGTGAAGCTCGCGGCGGTGTTGAACGAGGAGTCGGGTGTGACCGCGCCGAGCTGCTGGGGATTCAGCGGCAACCACTGCTGCACGCGCTGCTGCAGGTACAGGACGATGAGGCTGACCACGCTGAACAGCAGCAGGGCAAAAGCATACCCTTTCCAGTCCATCTCCTCTCCCGCCCGCACGCCGCAAAGACGATAGGTCAGCCGCTCGACGGGACCCAGGATCCGGTCGAGGCCGAACAGCGACTTACCCTCGTATACCCGCGCCATCCAGGCGCCGAGCGGCTTGGCGAGCGCCAGCAGGACGACGAAGTAGAGGATGATCTGAAGCAGTGCATTGGCAGTCATCAGAAGCGCTCCGGTTTGAGCAGGGCCACGAACAGGTAGACGGTCAGGAAAAGCGTCACCACGAGGCCGAGGACGTAAAGGCCGTTCATTTCTTCTCCTCCTGCGCCGGCTCCAGAGAGGCGCAGGCGCGCACGAACCACCACGACGCCGCGAAGAAGCCGAGGACGAGAGCGATAAAAGCGATGTCCATGGGAACGCCTCCTTTAGAAACGGGCCGCGACCCCGAAGCCGAACAGCCAGTTGGGGGCATCGGCGGTCAGGCCGCGGTCGAAGCTCAGGTCCAATTGGACGTCATTCGAGATCAGGTACTTGATGCCGCCGCCGAGGAACGACGCGTCGCTCGCCCCGGCGAGGTGGGTGGCCACGTAGACGGCCTCGCTGTAGGCGTTCCACTTCGGGGACGGCAGCGAGCGGCCGAGGGAGACGGCGAAGGTCCCCTGGCCATAGCGGCCGTCGCCGGATGGGCCGTTCAGATAGCCGGCGAGCGCGCCGGCCCCCCAGCCGTTCGCCAGGTTCCATTCGGCCATGGCGTTGAGCTGATAGACAGGATTGTCCGCCGTGAAGCCCTTCTCGCCGGTCGGCAGGATGACCGAGGGGATGAGGGCGAAGGAGGGACGCGCGCCCTGGTTGTCGAAGAGATGCCACTTGGCACCGACCTCCAGGTCGCCATAGCCGCGGTCAGTGGCTGTATGGCCGTTCGCGCGTACACGCACCTCGTTGTAGACGGGGCCGTCGAGCCGCAGCTCGAAGTTCTGCGTCACGCCGTAGCGGACGAGGCCGAAAAGGCTGGTCAATCGGGTATCCACACCGCCGCTGCTGTCGAGCGTCACGGCGGGGATCCCCCACTCGGTCTGGAAGACGCCGCGGCCGACGGTGAGACTGCTGAAGAGGAGTCCGGGACGGTCGGTGACGATCGGCGAAGGCGCGGCGGCCTGCCCGAGGGCCGCACCGGCGGGAAGCAGCAACAGCGTGGATATCGTGAGGGTGCGAAGAGCTGACATTGCTTTTCTCCAATCTGCCGTTTCTCTTTTTGGAGGGTGGCAGGCTCAGGATAGCCGACGGAGGCTTAAGAAATCCGGAGGAAGATCGAAACAGTTTCTAAAGCTTCCGGAAGCGTTCCCTTTCGAGATCAGTCCACCGACGCCGGAAGCGTGAACCAGAAGGTGGCTCCCCGGCCCTCTTCACTCTCGCAATGGATCTCGCCGCCGTGGGCCTGGACGATGTTCCGGGCGACGGCGAGGCCGAGGCCGACGCTGCCCAGGTCCTGGGTTCCCGGCACTTGGTAGAGAGGCTCGAAGATGGCCTCGTGATACGCCGCGGGCACGCCGGTGCCGGTGTCGGTCACGCTGAAGCGGGCGCGGCCTTCCCAGGGCTCGACCCGCACCGTCACCGCGCCGCCGGCTGGCGTGTGGGCGAGGGCGTTGCGCAGCACGGCCGGCAGCAGCAGCCGGACCCGCTCGCGATCGGCGAGCACACGGGGCGCTTCCGGGTCCACGTCCGCCGTCAGCTTCACCTGCTGCTCCTCGTAACGGTGAGCGAGCTCGCGCACGGCGTCCGTGACCAGATCGCCCGACGGAATCGGCTCGAGCTGGAGCTGCTGGCGGCTCTCCTCCAGACCCGACATGGCCTGGAGGCCCGCGGCGATCCCGCCGATGCGCTCGGCGTCAGCGCGGGCGCCGGCCAGGCGCTGTTTCTGGTGGGGCGTCAAGGGTCCGAGCCGTTCTTCATCCAGGGCTTCCAGAGCCGAGCGCAGGGGATTGAGCGCCTTTTCGACGTCGTGAGCCGTGTTGGCCAGCAGACCGGCATGGACCTCGCTGCTGCGGAACCGGTCCGTGGCGTCCTCCAGCATCAGCACCAGGGCCTCAGGACTGCCTTGACCGTTGCTCAGGACCGTGCCACCCGGCAGGAAGAAACGCTCGCGGCCTTCGATGGCGAGCCGGATGGAAGCCTCCACGCCCCTCTTGGGCAGGCGTCCGGCCTCGATCTGGTCGAGCAGCGGGAGGAGCCATTCGCGGTGTTGCTCGGGGAGGGGCTCACCCGGCCAGAGGGCGAGTTGGGAGGAGGCGGACTGGTTGGCGAGCTCCACTTTACGGTCGGGGTGATCCAGAGAGATCGCGGCCACCGCTTCGGGGAGCTTGTCGAGGGCGGACTGCGAGATCCGCTGGGCACGCAGCAGGCGGGCCTGGTCAGTCTCCCGCAGCTCCCGCAGACCGGCGGCCATGGAATTGAAGGCGGCCGCGAGCTCGCCCAGCTCGTCCTGCGAGGTGACCGGGACGGCGAGGTCGAGATGGCCTTTCTCGATCTCCCCCGCCGCCCGGGTGAGCCGCTCCAGCGGCCCCAGCATGGCGTGGGAGAGGAAGAGGATGGCCAGGCCCGCGACCGCAGTGCCGGCGAGCAGCAGGAAGGCCATCTCGCGGCTGGCATCCTTCGCGAGCTTGCGGGCGCGATCGTTGGCGTCCACCATGTTCCGCTGGTTGAGATTCAGGACCTCGTCCGCGGTCCCCTTGATCTGCTGGAAGGTCGGGAAGAGCTGGCGGAAATACAGAGTGCGCCTCTCCTCCAGGGGGGCGTTGGGGTCCAGCACCCGCTCCAGCACGGGCTGATAGGAGGTGTAAAGCTGCTTCAGGCGCTGCGCCCGCTCCCCCTCGCCGGGCAGGGTAACGTTGCCGAGCTCCGTCTTCAGGGCCGCGTCGAAGCGGGGGCGGTTCTGCTCGGCGATCGCAAGCCCCTGCTGCGGCTCGCCGGCCAGGGCGAAGAGGGCGCCGCTGTCCATCCTTTCGAGGGCTTCCTTCATCCGCTCGCTGGCGATGACGCTCTTGTAGTTCTCGCGCAGGATGACGTCGATCGAGCCGCCGAGCTCGTCGAGCAGCGAGATGCTCTGCACTCCCACGGCGATCAGGATCGCCAGCAGCAGCACGAATCCCAGCGTGAGCTTCGTGCGCAGCCCGAGGCCTGAGGGTTGGTTCGGTGCGTTCGCGTCCATGGCAGCCAGTGTCGGCTGCATGGGGCAAGGAAGTCCGGAAGAAGTGCGAAAGAATTCCTAAAGATTGGGGGGCGGGCCTTCTCCGCCTCTCCAGGGCGGCCCTCATCACCCCGGCCCTCTTCTCCCGGCCTCCCCCCCGGCCGCCGGGAGAAGAGGGAGTGGTTAGTCTTCTAACGGCCCCTGCAAGATCCCCAAGTCAAGAGCGGGGTTGGAAAAGATCGGCTCTTCGTCACGCACCTGCCGCACCAGAAACAGTTCCCGCCCAAACCGACGCGTCCCTTCTCTTACCGCCTCGGCATCAGTGTCGAAGACACCGATCAGATCGGTGTCATTAATCAAGACGACCCGACCGAGCGGCAGCTCGCCTTTTACCTTATAATAGACTTAAAGCTCTTTTTCGAACATGGCGTCACTCCACCAATTCTGCCAGAAACCTATATCCCACCCAGGGCTCCGTGCCGATATAACGCGGATTGGCCGGATCAGGCTCCAATTTGCGGCGCAACGATCCGACGTGGACACGAACGGTGTCGACCGTGGTGGCCGGAGCGCCTTTCCAGACTTTGGCGATGATCTGGCGCAGGGTCACGGGCCGGCCGGCGTGCCCGGCCAGCAGTTCGAGGATGGCGAGCTCGGTGGGGGTGAGGCGCACATCCTGGCCGTCGCGGACGACGGTGCGGCGGGCGCGGTCGATCTCCAACCCGGGGAAGCGGAGCACCTCCACGGCGGGTCCGGCCTCGGCGCGCCGGATCTGGGTGCGGACGCGGGCCAGCAGCTCGCGCAGGGAAAAGGGCTTGGTGACGTAGTCATCCGCCCCGCGGTCGAGGGCGCGGACCTTGTCCTCCTCCTCGCCGCGCACCGAGAGGACGATCACCGGCGTGCGATCGATCCGGCGCACGGCGGTGATCACCGCCAAGCCGTCCGCCCGCGGCATGGCAAGGTCGGTGATCACGAGGTCGGGCCGGCTCTCCTCGAACCGCGCCTTGCCTTCGAGACCATCGGCGGCGGCGACCGTGTCATAGCCGGCGGCGGCCAGCTCGCGGCTCAGGGTCTGGCGGATCGACGAATCGTCGTCCACCACCAGAATCAGGGGAGTTCCCCGGGTCACGCTTCCACCCGCGAATCAGACTTCCTCTTCGATAATAAGACGCTTTTCCTTCATGATCGCCACCCACTCCGCATAGCTCAGAGGGCAATAAGCCAGATCAAGGGTCTGCCGATGGGTCAGTTGCAGGTCATCCGGCAGGTGCCCATGACCGGTATCCTTGCTGGAGCTCCTGCGTAGACCAAACTCAACCACGAGCATGTCGTCGTAAAATACTTGCGCGAGATCATGAGCCTTGCGCGACTTTATCACCTTGGCCTTCAGCTTTTTCACGATCTTGTCGGCATGCTCTTTCGTGATCTTCTGCGGCATCGAGAAATTCCCTCAGCACAGCAAGTTGCCTGGCCGGTTTGGGGCCCAGCCTGGAACCAGGCAGAGCACGAAGGCTGTCGAAGACGTCGAGGATCAACTCCTTGACGTTCATGTAAGCTTCTTGTTGGGTATCTCCTGATGTATTGATGCCGGCATCCATGAACGAAGCTCGAAAATCTTCGGAATACTGCTGCACGACGACAGGGATGGGCTTCAAGAGCCTGTAGGGTTCCGGCGCAAAGGTCTCGATGTGGAGATTCACGACGCTGAGGACCGCCGCCTCTTCCATCCTGGCCACTCGGGCTCGCAAATCGCGCCAATCCTTTTCAGCTAGTTCCATGGCGACCTCCTGCCGGCACTATCCGCCTCAGTGCTCAATAGTACCGCACTTCAACCCTCCACCTCCTCCGGCTCCGGCGCCGCCGGCAGGATCAGCCTGGCGATGGTACCGCCTCCGGGCCGGTCGAGGAGCGCCAGGGAGCCGCCGTTGGCCTCGGCCAGGCCGCGGGCGATCTGGAGGCCGAGACCTCCCGAGGCGCTGTCGCCCGCGGCGGCGTCCGCGTTCCGCCGCAGGTCGCGCGTCCCTTGAAGCATGCGCTTCACCCCGGGCGGGAGCCCGGGCCCGCGATCCAGAACCTCCAGCCGGATTCGCTCCCGGTCCTCCGGATCGCGGCCGGCGGCGAGCTCCAGCGGTCGTTCGGGAGGTGCCGCCCGCGCCGCGTTCTCCAGCAGGTTGACCAGCGTCTCCAGCGCCAGCGAGGGATCGGCCCAGGTGTCCGGGCAGCTCCGCTCGACCCGAACCTCGACCGGGCGGCCGGCGAGGATCAGCGACAGATTCTCGCGGGCGGCGCGGAACAGGGAAGAGGGCGGCACCGGCTCGGGACGAGGACGGGCCACTCCGGCCTCCAGCCGCGCCAGGGACAGCAGATTGTCAATGCGGCGCGAGAGGCGCTCCTGCTCCAGCGACAGCCCGCCCAGACTGGCGAGGGCGTCCGGCTGATTGGCGAGCCGCCCTTCGAGGCTCTCGATCTCCAGCCGCATGGCCGTGAGCGGCGTGCGCAGGTCGTGGGAGACGGCCCGCAGCAGCGACGTCTTCAGGGTGTCGCTCTCCCGCACCGCCTCCAGGTGGGCCGCCTCGCCGAGCAGGCGCTCGCGCTCGATGGCCAGGGCGAGGAGGCGGCCGGCGGACTCCAGCACCGTCCGTGGCGCGAGCCTCCCCCGCGCCACCAGGACGCCGTTGACCGTGCCGCCGACATGAAGGGGGAGGTACGCCGTGCCGCCGGCCTCGGCGATCTCCCGCGTCTCCAGCGCCCTCTGCAAGAGGTTCCTGTCGACCTCTGAATCGCCGCCGAGGGTGGTCACCGGTGCCTCCTCACCCGCGAGGTAGAGTCCGCCGGATTCGGCACCGATGGCCTGAAGCGTCCGCGCCGCGGCCTCACCCAGGATGCCAGGCCGCTGGCTGGCCGCGAACAGGCCGAAGCAGAGGTCGTAGAGGATCTCCACCTCCCGCCGCCGGCTCTGGGCCTCCTCCGCCCGCCGCCGGGCCGTGGCCACCAGCCGGCTGGCCACGGTCGAGGCGACGAGGAAGGTGATGAGCGCCACCCAGTTCGACGGGTCCTGAATCGTCAGCGTGCCATAAGGCGGGAGGAAGAAAAAATTGAAGCAGGCCATGGCCACCAGCGAGGCGGCGGCCCCCACTGCCCAGCCGCCCCAGGTGGCGAGACCCAGAACCAGCAGCAGGTAGGCAAAGCCGGCCGTGGTGGCGTTGGCGCCCGCGAATCGCGCCAGGAGGGTGACCAGCGCCGCGGCGACCGGGAGCGCAATCCACGCCAGCCCCTTCGCGTTGGCAGCCATAACGCAAGTCTATCCCTTCGCCCCCAAGTCCCGACCTTCCGGGGCGGCGGCACCGCTGAGACCTGCCACCTGTGTCGGGCGTCACACTCCCCTGGGACCGCTGGCGTCCCGCCGGCCACTAACTCCGCTTTTCAACGGCGGGACGCCGGACCGTCTCCGGAGCGGCGACACCGATCCCCTCTACCACGACCCGGACCGGGCGACCCGGCTGCCCAAGGGCAGGGCCTTAATGCCCGGCTTTGCATCTCTCGGTGGATGTAGAATTGACGGATCAACCCCGAGACACCACGAGAGGCCAGCGAATGCCAGCCGAGTTCGACGTCTTCTTGAGCCACACACGCCGGGAAAAGCAACTGGTGGAGGAGATCGGCGCGCGGCTTCGAGGCCAAGGGTTGCGCGTCTGGCTCGACACGTGGGAGCAACGGCCGGGCTTCCCCTGGCAGGAAGGGCTCGAGGAGGCGGTTCGGAAGTCGCGAGCTGTAGCGGTGTTCGTAGGAGAGGGCGGTCTGGGCGCCTGGCAGGAGTCGGAGATGCGGGCCTTCATCGCGCGATCGAGGAGGGAGGAGGTCCCGGTGATCCCCGTCTTGCTTCCTGGCTGCCCGGACTCCCCACAGCTCACCTTCTTCCTGGAAGCCTTCACCTGGGTGGACCTGCGGCAAGGACTGACCGAGGACGGCCTCGCTCGACTCGTCTGGGGCATCACTGGCAAGAAGCCTGAGGAGATAGGAATAGTTGCCGCCGCGCCAAGCGGGCACCCGGCCCTCCCCCACACCCTGAAGGCCACAAGGGCTCGGTGGAGTTGGGGCATCGGGCTATCCCTCCTGGGAGTGGTCCTGACACTTGCTGCATGGCTCTGGCCGCGTTCGCCAGCATCTCCCTTACCGCCTCCGAAGCCGGCGCTTTACTCCGTCCGCGTCCAGGTTCTGGACCCGCAAGGCCAGCCAGTCCGCGGGTCCACGGTTCGCACTTCGGCTGGCAACGAGCCGCACCTACTCCCGGACGGATGGTGGGAGATCCAGGTCCCCGCGGCAAAGGTCCCGGCCGACGGCCAAGTCTCGCTGTGGGCAGAGCACAAGGAATGGAGAGGGAATCGTATGAATCTATACCTGGGTGAGGAGCCGAATCCACAGGTCGAGATCCACCTGAAGGCGCCGGAGACCCGGCTTCGGGGCCAAGTGGTTGACGAAAACAACCGAGCCTTAGCGGGAGTCCGAGTTACGCAGCAAGACGGCGCGCCGATGGAAGCGACCACGGACGCGGAGGGCCGCTTCGAGCTCACGCTATCGGTGCCGCAGGGTAAGCGAGTTGGATTACGGGCTGAGCACTCGGGCTCGGCTCCGAAGGATACTTTCTGCTACGCAGGTAGCGATAGTTGCTCGATCGTCCTGGAGAAGAGATGAGACGAACTTTCTACGCCCTTGGCTTACTTCTAACGGCTGCGACGCTTGCAGCGGCCGGCGGGACGCGGATTCTCCTGATAGCTCGCGATCACGAAGATCACCCGCTCCCCGGCGTCCGCTTCGCTTTCGAAGGGATCGAATCCAAAGCGACCAACCAGGCTGGAGCCACCGAGTTGGACCTGCCGACCGAGCATCAGCCGGGCCAGCCGATTAAGCTTCTTTTACTACCCAGCTCCAAGCGGTCCGAAGAATGGTTTCTCGTCAATAGCCAGGTCAACATTCCAAACGGAGCAAGCTCTGCAGAAGTGGTGCTCATGCAGCGTAGCGTCTTCCGCCAAGTAGCAGCGGAGGCGCGAGACGCGCGGAGAACAAAGGCCGCTCGATCAGGCGAGGCTACCGTGGAGGATCGAAGGCAAGCCCTCATTAGTGCTGCGGCGCGCCACGGCCTCAGCGCAGAACAAGTGGAATCCGCAGTCCGCTCGTTCGCTGAGACCCAAGATCCCAAGGACCGAGGCATCGTGGCTTACCTAGAGGGTCACTATCTCCAGGCCGAAGAACTCTTGAACGGGGTAGCCGAAAAGAAAGAACAAGACTTCGTCGAGACGTTGCGTTATCTAGGGGTTGCTCAGTACCAGCAAGGGAAGTACCGAGCAGCGGTTAGCTCTTTCCGCAAGGCTCTCTCTTTGCACGGCGAATCCGCGGTTCTGCTGAGCTGGCTCGGTAACTCGCTCCGTGAGTTAGCCGAGTGGACCGAGGCCGAGCGGCTATTGCGTCAGGCGCTCGACATTGACGAGAACAGTTACGGGCCGGAACGCTCCGAAGTTGCGACCGACCTCAACAACCTAGCTGAGTTGCTTCAAGCTACCAACCGTCCCGCCGAAGCCGAGTTGCTGATGCGCCGAGCACTCGCCATCGCCGAGAAGAACTTCGGGCCGAAACACCCTAACGTGGCAGACGCCCTCAACGATCTGGCACTGCTGCTTCAGGCCACGAACCGCTCCACCGAGGCCGAGCGGTTAATGCGCCAAGCGCTCGACATTGACGAGAACAGTTATGGGCCGGAACACCCCAGCGTCGCGACCGACCTCAACAACCTGGCCCTGCTGCTTAAGCTCACGAATCGCCTCAAGGAGGCCGAGCCACTGATGCGCCGGGCGCTCGCGATCATTGAAAAGAGCCTCGGGCCAGAGCACCCTAACGTCGCGATGTCCCTCAATAACCTGGCCGGTCTTCTCCGAGCTACGAACCGCCTCACAGAGGCCGAACCGCTAATACGCCGGGCGCTCGCTATCTTTGAGAAGAGCCTCGGGCCAAACCATCCCGTAGTCGCGACAGCCCTCAACGGCCTGTTCCAGCTACTCCTGGCCACAAACCGCCTCGCAGAGGCCGAGCCTGTGGTGCGTCGGGCTCTCGCGATCGACGAGGCGAATCTCGGGCCGGAAGACCCCAACGTCGCCCGAGACCTCAACAATTTGTACTTGTTGGTCAAGCACACGAACCCAGTCGAGGCCGAGTCGCTGATTCGCAGGGCACTCGCGATCGATGAAAAGAGTTACGGACCGGAACATCCCAACTTAGCCCGAGACCTCAACAATCTGGCCCTGCTGCTCAAGAACACGAACCGCCCCACCGAGGCTGAGCCGCTCATGCGACGAGCTCTCGCCAACCTTCTAGAGTTCAGGCACCGCACTGGGCACGAGCACCCAAACTTGGCAGCGGTACTAAAGAACTACACGGAGTTCCTCAAGGAGATGGGCAAATCCGACGCTGAGGTCGACGCGACAATCGAAATGCTGGCCCGTTCACAGGAATGACGCGCCTAACCGGAGGCGGGCTGCAAAAACTACGTGGTCCGTGGGTCGGCTCCGCTGATGGATCCGCTGCCCATCGGTCGCGTGGAGACGTGACATAATAGGCCGGTCATGGCGAGCACGCACGACGATTTCGAAGCCTGGACCGACGCCCGCCTGCGAGCGTGGATCCGGGCTCGCCTCGAAGACCGCCTGCTGCCGGACGAACGCCCCTCCGGCCGAGAGGAATTTCCCCTCTGGATGGAGCTGGCGAGCCTCGTCGATCAGGCATGCCGGCCTCACGTCCTCGGTCTGGACGCAGGGCAGGCGGCCCGGATTCGCCAGCTCGCCAGCGAAGAGATCGCCGAATTCCTGAAGCAGCCCAAGGTCAGTGCCGCAGACCTCGGCCGGGGATTGCGGGTGCTCCTGAGGGGGGGCGAGATGGCCGAGCGGCCCCGGGAGCTCCAACTCAAGGTGGGGCCCGTGCTGCTCAACCTGGTCGAACTCCTGGAGAGCGGCTCGAGCGCAAACGTCGAGCTGTTGCGAATGGTGCTGGCATCTGCCTGGGCCATCTCGCTTTCTCTACCTCAGGATCTGGTCAACCGTCTCGTCTTTCGCGACGATCTCCTGCCCTGGGTAATTCCCTTTCTGCGGGCCAGCGACGACCGCAGCCGTCACCCTCGCACCGTCGCTCGCGCCCTCGCCCGGTACGAGCCCGGCTCCCGCGAGGAGCAGGATCTCCTGTTGTGGACCGGCGAATCTCTCCCGGAGACCGCGAGAGAGCTGGACCTCTGGCGCAGCGCCTTCGAACAGGCCGCGGCGGTTGCAAGCCTCGACCCGGTCAGGGTCCGGCGGTGGCTGCTGGATCTGGGCGTCATCCACGCCAACAAGGTGGAGACCCCGTCCTTGACCGCCCCCTAGTTCCCCATCCCCAGCCTCCCCTCCAATCCCGCCTTCACCGCCGGCCACTCCTCGGCGAGGATGCTGAACATCATCGTGTCGCGGAGGAGACCGTTGGAGCGCATCTGGTAGCGGCGCAGCACGCCCTCGCGTCGGGCGCCCAGCTTCTCGATCGCCCGCTGGCTGTGGAGGTTGTTGACGTCGGTCTTGAACTGGACGCGCGCCGCTCCCAGCTCCTCGAAGGCGTGGCGCAGCAGGAGGTACTTGCTCTCCGGGTTCACCTTTGAGCCCTGGTGCGACTTCGCGATCCAGGTACGGCCGATCTCCAGGCCGCGGTGGGCCGGGCGGATCTCCAGGTAGCCCGTCATCCCCACGGCCTCCAGCTCCGGCTTGATCCGAATGAGGAAAAGCAGCGTGTCGGGACGGGCGAGGCCATCGCAGAGCCACTCCGCGAAGGCGTCGAGCCCATCGTCCCGCGGCCAGTCCAGGGTATGGCGGAAGATCTCCGGATCGGCCTTCGGCCACAGCTCGGAGGCGTGGCCGGGCGTCAGCGGTTCGAGGACGAGGGCGGGGCCTTCGAGGCGCACGGGCTGGACGTTCATGGGTCCCTCAGTCTATCGTGCGGGCCGGAGGTCCGACCTTGAATTCAGCATCCCTCGCGCGCCGCTCGGCGCTGTCATGGCTGCCGCTCCTGTTCGTCCTGGCCACGGCCGTCGCCGCCTGGGGCCAGTCGGAGACGCCAAAGCCCGCGGCGCCCGAGGTCGCCGCGCCGCCGGCACCTCCGCCGCCCGTGGTCCGCATCCCCGACCGCGGCGACTTCAGGGTCGTCTACGAGAGGTCCAAGAACCCCGACTATCAGGGTCTGCAGCAGATCTTCAAGGAGACCCAGCTCCTGGAGGAGACGGTCCGGGCCTTGAACGGGACGCTGGCGATGCCGGCCGACGTCACGGTCTCGCTGCGGGAGTGCGGCGCCTCGGACGCCCCCTACGAGCCCGACAAGCGCCGCCTCTCCATCTGCTACGAGCTGGTCGACGCCCTCTCCGACCTGTTCACGGCCGGCGCCAGCAGCGAGGAGGACGTCCAGCAGGCGGGGACCGCCGTGGCCGGGGCCACGCTCTTCATCTTCTTCCACGAAGCGGGGCACGCCCTGATCCGCCTCGACGGCCTGCCCATCGCCGGCCGCGAGGAGGACGCGGTGGACCAGCTCGCCACCGTCCTCCTCCTCGCAAGCGGCAGGGAGGGCGAGAAGGCGGCCCTGGACGGCGCCTCCACCTTCCTCGCCCGCGAGAAGGACGCCAAGAGCCAGGCAGCGCTCGCCCGGCTGGCCTTCTGGAACGCGCACGCCCTGGACCCGCAGCGCTTCACCAACATCATCTGCTGGGTCTACGGCAAGAACCCCACGGATTTCCAGTACCTGGTGGAGGATGGCACCCTGACCCCCGAGCGCGCCGCCCAGTGCCCCGCCGAGTACGGGGAGATGGCGAAGACGTGGGATGGGGTGCTGGCGCCGTATCTGAAGGCGGTCCCGCCGCCGCCCCCCGCCCAAGACCCTCATCACCCCGGCCCTCTTCTCCCAGCCTCCCCCCCGACCGCCGGGAGAAGAGGGAGTGGTTAGTCTGAAGAAAGACCAAAAAAAGGCACGGTTTTAGCCCTCTCTCTCCCGGCGGCCGGGGGGGAGGCTGGGAGAGAGAGGGTTGGGAGAGTGAGGGCCCGCCCCGTAGGGGCGCCTACTTCCCCTTCTCCGCCGCCACCCACCCCTTGACGCTCTTCTCCAGCAGCGCCAGCGGCAGTTGGCCGCTGCCCAGGACGTGGTCGTGGAAGGCGCGGATATCGAACTTCGGTCCCAGCTCTTTCTGGGCGTAGGCGCGCAGCTCTTTGATCTTCAGCTCGCCGATCTTGTAGACCACGGCGCCACCCGGCCAGACGATGTAACGGTCCACCTCGACCACGATGTCGTGCTCGGGCTTCGCGGAGTTGGCCTTGGCATAGTCGAGCGCCTGCTGGCGGGTCCAGCCGAAAACGTTCAGCCCGGTGTCCACCACCAGACGGATCGCCCGCCACATCTCGGCGGCGAGCTGGCCGAACTTGGAATACGGGTCTTTGTAGAGCCCGAGCTCGCTCCCCAGGCTCTCGGCGTAGAGCGCCCAGCCCTCCGACATGGCGGGGTAGACGTCCCACTTGCGCCACGCCGGCAGCTCGCCGAGCTCCTCGATGAGCGAGTACATGACGTGGTGCCCCGGCACCGACTCGTGCAGGGCGAGGTCCTCCATCTCCCACTTCGGACGGGACTTGAGATCGTAGGTGTTGACGTTGAACCAGCCCGGCCGGCCGGCCGCCAGCGAGCCGTTGGCGTAGTAGCCAGTGGTCTGCGACTTCGCGTCATAGTCCGGCACGGCGGTGACGCCGTAGGGGAGCCGCGGCAGCCGGCCGAAAAGCTTGATCAGCTCGGGATCGATCCGCTTCGTGATGTCCCGGTAACCGGCGACCAGATCCTCCGGCTTGTCGTAGAAGAAGCGCGGATCGGTGCGCAGGAATCTGCAGAACTCCTCGAAGCTCCCTTTGAAACCGGTGGCGGCGATCAGCGCGTCCATCTCCTGGCGGATGCGCTTCACCTCGGCGAGGCCGAGCTGGTGGATCTGCTCGGGAGTGAGATCTGTCGTGGTTCCGACCCGTACGTTGTAGGCGTACCAGGCCCGGCCGTCGGGCAGGTCGCTCATCGCCGTCGTCTCGCGGGCGCCCGGGACGTAGGTCCTGACGAGATAGTCGTGCAGCTTGCGCAGGGCCGGCGCCGCTCCCTCCTGGAAGACTCGGGACGCCTCGCGCCGGAGCCGCTCGCGGTCCGCGGCGGAGATCGTCTCGGGCATCTTCTGGAAAGACTCCAGGACGGCGCTCTTCAAGGGCTCGTCGGTGAGCAGGGCCTGGATCTGCGCGGGCACGTCGCGCAGCGTCACCCGCGGCGGCGTGATCCCCGCCTTGAGCCCCTGGCCGAGCAGCGCGATCGTCTGATCGACGGCCGTGGGGAAGGCGCGCAGGCGGGCGAGCCGGTTCTCGAAGTCCTGGACGTTGCGGGCCGGCATGGCCGCCAGAAGGTCCACGATGTCCTGATGAATGCCGCCCAATTGATGGACGAGCAGGTAGTCGGGGTGGAACCTCTCGCCTTCGATCGCCTGCTCCAGGCGCCAGCGCGCGAGGTCGTAGTCGTTCTGCTCGGCCGGCGTCAGGCGCGAATGGTCGATCGAGGAGAGGGCCGCCAGCTCCTGGTGAGCGATGAGGCGGGCGAGCTCGATCGTCTCGGGCGAGGCGTCGCCCAGGCGGTCGTCGAGACCCGGGTAGCCGATGTAGGTGGCGTACTCGGGGGACTCGCGCATCTTGGTGAGCCAGTAGAGGTCGAAAAACCGCTTCAGCCGCTCGCTCTCGCTCCCCTGCCCCTTGGAAGACGGGAACTGCTCGAGCTGCCGCGACGATTCGGCGAGGTCCGGCGGCACGGCCGCGGAGGCGGCCGACGGGATCGCGGCCGCCAGCAGGAGGGCGGAGATCGCCAGCAGGGCGGGGCGGCTCATGCTACTTCCCTCCCTTGGCCTTCTCCTCCGCCACCCACGCCTTGACGTTTTTCTCCAGCAGGTCGAGCGGCAGGGCGCCGTTGCCGAGCACGTGGTCGTGGAAGGCGCGGACGTCGAACTTCGGCCCCAGCTCCTTCTCGGTATAGGCCCGCAGCTCCTTGATCTTCAGCTCGCCGAGCTTGTAAGCCAGGGCCTGCCCGGGCCAGACGATGTAGCGGTCCACCTCGACCTCGATGTCGTGCTCGGTCTTGGCGGCGTTGGCCTTGAAATAGTCGATCGCCTGCTGGCGGGTCCAGCCCATGTCGTGCATGCCGGTGTCCACCACCAGGCGGATCGCCCGCCAGACCTCGTAGGTGAGCTGGCCGAATTTCGAGTAGGGGTCCTCGTAGAGGCCGAGGTCGCCCCCGAGGCTCTCGGCGTAGAGCCCCCAGCCTTCGACGAAAGCCGTGTAGTCGTCGTGGCGGCGCCACTCGGGGACGTTCTCGAGCTCCTGGGCGATCGAGAGCTGGAGGTGATGGCCCGGCACGGCCTCGTGCAGGGTGAGGGCCTCCATCTCCCACTTCGGCCGCGATTTGAGGTCGTAGGTGTTGGCGTAGAAGTACCCCGGCCGGCCCGCCGCCAGCGAGCCGTTGTCGTAATAGGCCGTGGTCTGCGACTTCTCGGAGTAGGAGGGCACGGGGATCACCCCGTAGGTCAGCCGCGGCAGCCTGCCGAAGAGCTTCACCAGCCCGGGATCGATGCGCTTGGCGATGTCCCGGTAGCCGGTCAGCAGATCCTCCGGCTTGTCGTAGAAGAAGCGTGGATCGGTGCGCAGGAAGGTGAGGAACTCCTCGAAGCTCCCCTTGAAGCCGGTCGCGGCGATGAGATCGTCCATCTGCTTGCGGATGCGCTTCACCTCGGAGAGGCCGATCTGGTGGATCTGCTCCGGCGTCAGGTTGGTGGTGGTCCTGTTGCGGACGTTGAAGGCGTACCAGGCCTTGCCGTTCGGCAGGTCGCCCATGGCGATGGTGTCGCGCGAGGCCGGCAGATAAGTGTTGGCGAGATAGCTCTGGAGCTTGCGGAACGCCGGCACGTCCCGCTCGTCGAACGCCTTGACGGCCTCGCCCTTGAGCCGCTCCTGCTCCGCCGCGGGGATGCTCGCCGGGAATTTCTGAAAGGCCCGCAGCAGGGGGCTCTTCAGGGGATCGTCCACCAGCAGGTTCCCCACCTGGGCCGGGACGTCGCGCAGGGTGACCCGCGGCGGCGTGATCCCCTCCATAAGCCCCTTGTTCAAAAGGGCGATCGTCTGGTCGATCACCGTGGGGATTCCCTTCAAGCGGGCGATGACGTTCTCGTAATCCTTGACGTTGTTGACCGGCATGGCCGCCAGGAGCTGAGGGATCTCCTGATGCGGGCCGCTCACCTGATTGATCTGCAGGTACTCGCCATGGAACTTGCTGCCCTCCATCCCCCGCTCCACGCGCCGGTGGGCCAGGTCGTAGTTGACCTGCTCGGCCGGCGTGAGCTTCGACCGGTCGATGGAATCCAGGGCTTTCAGGATCTTGGGATTGAGGGCACGGCCGAACTCTATGGCCTCGAACGACGAATCGGACCAGCGGTCGTTGAGCCCTGGATAGCCCACGAAGGTGGCGAACTCCGGCGAGGCGTGCATGGTGAATTCCCACGAGAGGTCGAACAGCTTCTGCAGCCGCGCGCTCTCGCTCCCCTGCCCCTTGGTGGCGGGGAACTGCTCGAACCTGTGGGCGTACTCGACGAGGTCCGGCGCCACGGCGGCCGAGGCGGCGGTCGCTGTCATTGCGGTCATTGCGGTCATTGCGGAAAGCAGACAGACGGAGGACAAGAGGAACAGATTTTTCATAAGGCCTTTCTATCGGGAATCCAGATGGACACACCACGGCTTGGGGGATTGTACGGGAGACGCGAGGTGGAGGTTGCAGGACCATCACCGTCCAGCGAAGGTGGTAGAGACGTTCCCAGCCCGTTCACGATACCCATCGCAGGCCCTGGACGGCGGGACGTCTCTCGGGGCGGGTACAGCCTCCGAACGACGATGACCTATGACGGGGCGATGCCCGCCCGCCTCCGCGGGCGGGTCAGGCGTTGTCGCAGACATTGATGCAGATTGTACTGGGGATGGAGCCCGAGCGCCTTGGGCGAGCGGAGTCGCTGCTGCCGCGGCAGCAGCCATCGCTGCCATGGCAGCAGTCGTCGCTGGCTCGGCAGCAGTCGTTGCTGCCGCGGCAGCAGTCGTTGCTGGCTCGGCAGCAGTCGTCGCTGGGTCGGCAGCAGTCATCGCTGCCACGGCAGCAGTCGTCGCTGGGTCGACAGCAGTCATCGCTGCCATGGCAGCAGTCGTTGCTGCCGCGGCAGCGGTCGTCGCTGGCTCGGCAGCGGTCGTCGCTGCCATGGCAGCAGTCGTTGCTGCCGCGGCAGCGGTCATCGCTGGCCCGGCGGGAGTCGTCGCAGCCTGCGGCTGCGACGAGGCCGGCGGGACGCCGGCGGTCCCAGGGGGCCCGGAGGGGAACCCTTGGAGGACCCGGGGAGGGTTTACCGCCGGCTGGTCCCGAACGTCACCTCGACGGTTTTCCGCTCGCCGTCCCGGACGACGACGGCGGTGGTCTTGTCTCCGGGTTTGGCGCGCTGGAGGACGTACATGAAATCGTGAATGTCTCGGATCTCCTTGCCTCCCAGCTCCACCAGCAGGTCGCCGCGCTGGATGCCGGCCTGCTCGGCTCCGCTCCCCGGACGCACGCCGGCCAGCAGCACGCCGGGGCGGCCGTCGCCGGCGTAGTCGGGCACGGTGCCGAGGGAGGCGCCGTAGGAGCGCGAGTCCCCCCGCGGCGCGGGCGAGGGCGCGCTCTTGTAGGTGGGGCGCCCGGGCTCGTTCGCGAGCGTCTCGGCGACGTCGGCCACCAGGGCGGCGACGCGGGCGCCTCCCGCGGCGTTGATCTTGGCGGCGTCGTCCGAGGGCTTGTGGTAGTCCTCGTGGGCGCCGGTGAAGAAGTGGAGCACCGGCACCCCGGCGGCATAGAACGAGCTGTGGTCCGAGGGACCGTAGCCGTCCCCCGAGAGCGTGCAGACAATGCCGTCGTGGTCGCAGACCGGCGGTACGATCTGCTTCCACTCCTCTGCCGACTCGCCGCCGAGCACGGCGACCTGGTTGCCCCGTAGCCGGCCCACCATGTCCATGTTGAGCATGCCCACGAGATCGGCGAGCTTGAGCCCCGCCGGCGGCTTGCGGGTGAAGGCGGTGGAGCCCAGGACGCCGGCCTCCTCGCCCGAGAAGGCCACGAGGTAGACGTCCCGGTGCAGGTGCGTCCGCCCGGCGGCGAGCTGTCGCGCCACCTCCAGCAGGGCGGCGGTGCCCGAGGCGTTGTCGTCGGCACCCTTGTGGACCTCGTGGGAGTCGGGGGCGAGCGAGCCGGAGCCGGAACCGCCGAGCCCCAGATGGTCGTAGTGAGCGCCCACCAGCACCGCTCCCGGCAGGCGGTCCGTCGCGGCGGCCCGGATGACGCCCACCACGTTGATGGCGGGCTTGGTCTGGCGTTCGAGGTCGATCTTCAGGCTGGCCTGGTGGCTGCCCGCGAAGAGCTTCACGCCGGTGTCCCGCTTGAGGGTCACCACCGGCAGGCCGGCGTCGCCGCCGGCGGCCTCGGTGCGGTCGACGGCGAGGCTCGGCAGCGGCGCCTCGGCCGGCGGCGTGGTGTTCCCCGGGGTACCCGCGGGCGAATCGACGATGATCAGCCCGGCCGCGCCGTGCTCGCGGGCGTTCCAGGCCTTGTAGCGCAGGTCGCCGTAGCGCTGCTCCGCGTCCTTCTGGGCGAACGGCCCCCCCTCGGGGGTGAAGCGGCGGACGACGACGATCTTCCCCTTGGCCTCGACCCCCTTGTAGTCGTCGATCCCCAGCTCGGAGGCGGTGATGCCGTAGCCGGCGGCCACCACGGGGCCGGCGGCCTGGCCGCTGCTGGAGAAGGCGGCGGGCTGGAAAGCGTCGCGCGCCACCGCCACGCCATCCACGGCCACGGCCGTGCCCGGCTTCGCCGCCACCGCCACCGGCACCTCGAAGCTCTGGAAGTAGCCCTCTCCCCCCGCCGACTCAAGGCTCAGCTCGCGGAAGCGGCGGGCCAGCCAGCGCGACGTCTCGTCGAGCCCTTCCGTGCCGATCCCCCTCCCCTCCCGCTCGTCGTCGGCCAGCCAGCGCACGTCGTCGCGGAAGCGCTCGGCCGCCGCGGTCAGGGAAGGACCGGAAGCCGCGTTGGCGACCGCCGGGCGGTCCACCCAGCGGGCCACGAAGACGTCCGTCTCCCCCGGCTCGCTCTGGTTGCGGTTCGAGGAGAAGGCGAGGCGCGTGCCGTCCGGCGAGAACAGGGGGAAACCGTCGAAGCCGGCGGTCCAGGTGATCCGCTCGAGATCGGTGCCGTCGGTGTTGATGGCCCAGATGTCGAACTCCCGCCCCTTGGGATCGCCGTAGTTGGAGGAGAAGAGGAGACGGTCGCCGGAGGGGAAGAACGACGGCGCGAACGACGCCGCGCCGAGGTAGGTCACCTGGCGGGCATCGCTGCCGTCGGCGTTGGCGGTCCAGATCTCGAGCTGGGTGGGGTGCACCAGGCCCTGGGCGAGGAGGCGCTTGTACTCCTCCAGCTCCGGTCCCGGCTTGGGGCGCGAGGCGCGCCAGACGATCTTCTTGCAGTCCGGCGAGAAGAAGGCGCCGCCGTCGTAGCCCGGGGTGTCCGTCAGCCGCTTGACGTTCCTGCCGTCGGCGTCCATGCGGTAGAGGTCGAGGTCGCCGTCGCGGGTGGAGGTGAAGATCACCGCGCCGTCCTTGGCGCAGACGGTGGACTCGGCGTCGTAGGCCTGGTTGTCGGTCAGGCGGACGAGATCCGAGCCGTCCGGCTTCGCGCTGTAGATCTCGTAGGTGGGATAGATGGCCCAGACGTAGCCATGGGAACGGTCCGGGTTCGGCGGGCACTCGGGACCGGCGGCGTGGGTCGAGGAGAAGAGGACCCGCCTGCCGTCGGCCGTGAAGTACGAGCAGGTGGTGCGCCCCTTGCCGGTCGAGACCAGGACGGGCTCGCCGGTGCCGTCGGCACGCTGGCGGAAGATCTGGTCGCAGGCGTAGGGCGGACGGGTCGACTGGAGGATGAGCTCCGTGCCGTCCGGCGACCAGTAGGCCTCGGCGTTCTCGCCGCGATGGGTGAGCTGGATCAGACCGCTGAGGTGCGACTCGCGGGGATCGAGTGGCGGCACCTTCAGAGGATGGAGGGTGTCCTCCGCAGCGGTCGCGAGGCTGGAGCCAAGGAGGCCGGCCAGCAGGAAGGGCACAACGAATGGGCGCATCATCTCTTTCCTCTCGAGTCGCAAAGTTTGGCGGGACGCCGGGCGCCTGCTATTCTGCATCGAAAACGGAGGCTCCGCACAGGGGGTCTTCGCAGCGGGGCTCCGTTCAGCCCCGCACCGCGGCCGGCGGCGGCGTCGGCACGCACACCCAAGAGCGAGGCGGGGTGGAACGGAACCCCGCTCCCCCGGGGAGGATTTGCCCGGAATTCCGGACGGCTCGCAGGCGTTGCAACCCCAGGCACAGTGGGCATGATTTTTTCATGCGTTCACCTGCCCGGCTGAAGAGCCAGGCACGCTGGACCGCAACGCGTCCGGGCAGCAAGCTCCCCAAGAACAGTGGAGAAGAAATGAACGATCAGGACACCCAGGAAACACAGGACGTGAGCCAGGAAACTCCGGAGACACAGGCCGCTCCGGAGACAGAGGCAGCTCCGGAAGCGCCGGCACAGGCCGCCGCTCCGGAGGCACAGGACGCCGCTCAGCCCACTGAGGCGACGAAAGAAACTGGCGACCCGCCTGTCCAGGAGCCACCGGTCCCGAAGCCGCCGATCAAGGAGCCGCCTGCCCAGGAAAAGCAGGGCTTCGGCGAGATCCTGGACGCGTTCGAGAAGGCGGCGCCGGCGAAGCGCGAGGGTCCGGCGGTGGGCGGGAAGGTCAGCGGCAAGATCCTCTCGATCGGCGAGGAGTGGGTCTTCGTCGACCTCGGCGCGAAGTCGGAAGGCCGCATCGCGGCCGCCGAGCTGAAGGACGCCGAGGGCAACCTCACGGTCAAGGAGGGCGACACCCTCGAGGCCACGGTCACCGGCACCGATCCCGAGTCGGGCGCTCTGCTGCTCAAGCGCAAGGCCGGCGGCAAGGGCAAGCGCACCGAGGTCTCGGCCGAGATCAAGCAGGCCTACGAGAGCGGCCTGCCGGTCGAGGGGCTGGTCACCGGTCTCAACAAGGGCGGCGCCGAGGTGCAGATCTCCGGTATGCGGGCCTTCTGTCCGCTGTCGCAGCTCGACCTGCGCTACGTCGAGGACCCGCAACGGTTCGTGGGCCAGAAGCTGCAGTTCAAGGTCTCCCGCCTCGAAGAGGGCAACCGCGGCGGCCGCGGGCCGAACATCGTGCTCTCCCGCCGCGCCCTGCTCGAAGAGGAGCAGCAGACGAAGGCCGCCGAGACCCGCGAGAAGCTCCAGGTCGGCGCCATCCTCAATGGCAGGGTGACCTCGCTGACCACCTACGGCGCGTTCGTCGACCTCGGCGGCATCGAGGGGATGCTCCACGTCAGCGAGATCGGCCACAGCCGCACGGCCCACCCCCAGGACGTCTTCCAGGTCGGCCAGGAGATCGAGGTCCAGGTGATCAAGATCGAGAAGGGGAAGGACGAGAAGCGCCCCGAGCGCATCTCCCTCTCCCGCCGCGCCCTGGAGAAGGACCCCTGGCGCGACGCCGTGTCCCGCTTCCCCGAGGGGACGGAGACCACGGGCAAGGTGATGCGCACCGAGTCGTTCGGCGCCTTCATCGAGCTGGCCCCCGGCCTCGAGGGGCTGGTCCACATCAGCGAGATCGGCGCCGGACGCCGGCTGAACCACGCCAAGGAGGCGGTGCAGCCCGGCCAGGAGGTGCAGGTGAGGGTGCTGGGCGTCGACACGGCCCGGCGGCGGATCTCACTGTCGATCGCCGCCGTCGGCGGCGGTGATCGCGAACGCGACCGGGACGACCGCCGGGATGACCACCGGGACCGCGACCGCCGGGAAGAGTACGAGCCGGCCGGCCGTGGCGCCTCGTCCGCCTCCTCGGGCTCGGCGGCTGGCGGCTCCGGCTTCGGCTCCATGGCCGACTTCTTCTCGCGCAGCAAGCGGCGGTAGGGGGGAGGGCACCCCGGCGAGGGCAGGCCGTTACGCACGTTCTTGCCAGTTGATACGGTCTGCCCTTCGAAGCCTCACCCCCGGCCCCCATAGGCGCTAACTTTAAGCCTAGGGTAGGGGCGGGTCTGGACGGGCGGGAGGGGGCGCGACCCGCCCTG
>Ga0136846_1215036_pt1 | contig 133392 bp, 142 predicted proteins | sample HopSoiMetagenom2_FD_96841 | JGI IMG/M metagenome (GOLD analysis project Ga0136846, IMG submission 96841) | Grasslands soil microbial communities from Hopland, California, USA - 2 Assembly 2016 (version 4) | ecosystem: Environmental > Terrestrial > Soil > Grasslands | place: USA: Hopland... | reverse complement strand
TCGGCAGTTATCGCTGCCTCTGGGATTTTGTCGAAGGGCGTCCACTCTCTAAAAGTTATATGTGCGCCTCGCTTTTGAGCAGTCGCGACTGCCTCAGCACCCTTCTGCTTGCCGCCGGAAATGATGAACTCGATATGAGGATGAGTGGCGCCAAGTTGGACTGCCGCGTCCAAAATATATGCCATGCCCTGCAATGGAATCATCTGCCCATAATAAAAAACGCGAAATACCTTGTTTTTGGCAGATAGATGTTTGGCAGCATCGGGCCGGAAGAGCGCTTCGACAGTGCCCACTGGCACACTTCGATATTGCTGCAAAGGAAGATTACAAATCTGGGCCGAATACGCCGCATGGGCCTCGGTATCGGCCAAAATGAAGCGGCACCGTTTCAGCAAAAGAGCGTACCACCATGCAAACACACGACCGAAGCGACTGTCCAACTTGAGTACGCCATGTTCCTCTAGGTACTCAGCAGCGTTCACATACTCGTCAAAAATGAGCGGCTTTCGGCCTTTAACCAGCAGCGTCAAGGGCAGCATCTCGTAGCCACGAAAAATAATCACATAGGCGTCCGGCCGCTTCAAAATCCTGGTGACAATGATCTTGAGCGGCACCTCTAGGTAGCGCAAATATCCCCGCCGTGTATTTCTGACAGTAATCATCTCCACGCCCGGACAAGCTGCAATCGCGGCCCGAAGCGTCTGAGCACGCACATAATTTACTTGATCGTAGCAGGTAATAACCGCTATCTTCATCAGCGAACAGCCTCTACTTGGTCTTGTCTTCCAGCTTGGGGAACAGGGTACCTTCGATGGGTTGCACCACGCCGCTAGCAAAGACATTTTTGATCTTCTCGGCAGCGCCAGGCAAGAATGGGGTGAGCAAATCGGCAATCTGGAGCAGGTCGGCTACCTGAGCGACGAGCACTTCATGCAGGTGCTCCTTGTCGCCAGTTTTGGCAATCTCCCACGGCTTTTCTTCGTCAATATACTGGTTGAGGCCGCGCACCTGGTCCCAAATTTCGTCGAGCGCGCGGTCGAAACGGCATTGTACCAAGGCGTCCTGTACCGGTTTGCTGTCGTGTTGAGCTTGCGGCACTGTGCCAATAACCCCATCCTCGTATTTCTGAATCATGGCGGCGGTGCGCTGCACAGCGTTTCCCAGCTCATTGGCCAGCTCGTTATTATATGCCCGATCGTACAGCTCCCAGCTAAAGTCACCATCGTTGTAGCTGGGGATGTGACGTAAAAAGAAATAGCGAAAAGCATCAACGCCATATTTGTTGACCACTTCCTGGGGTGAGACAACGTTACCTATCGACTTGCTCATTTTTTCGCCGCTTACCGTGATAAAACTGTGCACATACAGCTGCTTAAGTAGCGGAAGCCCTAAGCTCATGAGCATGGCCGGCCAGATAGCCGCATGGAAGCGTGTAATGTCCTTACCTACTACCTGTACGTTTGCTGGCCAAAAATCTTTGAATTCCTGCTGCTCCGGGTAGCCAAGAACGGTAATGTAGTTCATGAGCGCTTCAACCCATACATACATCACTTGTTGGCCATCGCCGGGCACAGCAATGCCCCAATCGAGCTTTTCCTTCGGGCGGGAGATGCTGATGTCTTCCAAGCCCTCTTTGAGCACACTCAGAATTTCGTTCCGGCGTGTTTCGGGGATGATTTCGAGCTCACCCGACTCGATCTTCTCGCGGATAGCGTTGTTGTACTTGCTTAAGCGGAAGAAGTAATTTTCCTCTTCCAGGCGCTGATAGGCTTGCGGGTGATCGGGCTTCATACGGGCCGGATCAGCCTGCGCTTCAGGGACGAATTCTTCCTGACGGACATCGTACCAGCCGATATATTTAGCCTTATAAATGTCTTTTTCGAGCGCTTTCCAGATGATGGCGGCGCGCTTTTCGTGCCCGGCATCAGTAGTGCGTATAAAGCGGTCGTTGCTAATGCCCAGCAACTTGGTAAGGTCGCGGAAGTGCTCGCTTACTTCATCAACAAACGCCTTGGGCGTCTTGCCGGCTTCAACTGCTTTTTGGGCCACTTTGCTGCCGTGCTCATCAGTACCGGTGCTAAAAATAACTTGCTCGCCGCGCTGGCGTGCGGCACGAGCCAGCACATCCGCCTCAAGCAGCTCCATTGCGTACCCAATATGGGGGGCGGCGTTCACATAGGCGATAGAGGTGGTAATAAAATACTTCATGGTTGTAGTCTACCTGTTTTTATTAATCGACAAAAATAAAAGTTATGTGAAAATTATGCCCGCGGGGGCATGGTGTGGCCAAACATCGTCACAACAAGGCGAATCATCTTGTCACCACTATATCACTTTTTATACTGTTAGATGAGTTTTGACTAGAAGAGCGCTGTTTGCGGGCCTTGGCTAGCATAGTCGGACGGAGGTGTTTCAAAATCCACTCCCAGTTGCTTAGCAAGTAATTCAATAAAGATTACCTGGCCTTTGACTATCTTTTGCCGGGCAACTACCACAGGTGTCCAGGCGGCTCTGTCGTTTTCAGGGAACTCCTGCATCTGCCCAGACTTGGGCGGCCATTCCATGGTGAACGTATTACTCTGGAAATGCTCAAGATCAAAATCACTCTCTAGGGCAAAAGCATGAACTATCTTTCCGCTCGATTGTTTCGCCTGACCAAGATATAAATAGTCGCCTTCCGGTGGTGCTGTGCCTATTTCTTCAGTAAACTCCCGTTTGGCAGCTGGCAATGATTCTTCAGTTTCGTCGAATTCACCTTTAGGAATCGACCATGAACCAACATCTTTTTTAGCCCAAAAGGGACCGCCAGGGTGCACTAATAACACCTCCAACCTGCCCTTATTTTGTCGATACAGCATAATGCCTGCGCTCTGTTTTTTCATATAACCACCTACTACATACTAGTGTACCATCGCGGATAGCTAGCAAACTATCGGCTATTCGTCCGGCTGACTACTCCCCGAGGGCAGGTCATATTTGCCACCGCATATAGCGCCTATAAAAGCGCCAAACGCTTGAAACGAGTAGCTTTGGCCCATCTGGACTTTTGGAGTCACGGATCAATATTCTCTCCTCGGCATCGTCATACAACTCGGTGAGAGATGTGGATCCCTTTACATCCTGTGGATTAGTAAGGGTCGTCGTTCACTTCTGAGTGTTCAACTGCTTCAGACTCCATGATTACTCCTTATTCCCGAAAAGGCGAACAAGCCTACTAACACCGACCGCTAAGCGGGTATACTCTCAGGCAATTCTGCTATATCATATGGTTCATCGCCGTACTCTGGATCACTTATTACTTGGAATTGTATACGCGGATGTAGTCAATCTTCATAGCTTGAGGAAATATAGTCGCGTTATCTGGATTGCCGGGCAAAGTGCCACCAACAGCTAAATTAGCAATAATTTGCATTTGGGTGGCAGGCACGTGTACTCCTTGTACAGCCTTTCGGACAACCCCATCTATGTACCACGTGATTGCGCGGGGTTCCCAATCGATTGCGTAGGTATGCCACCCTTGTGAAAAATTGGTACCACTATAGGTGGTCGAATCTTTGGCGGGCGAGGAGCCGCCGTTGGGCCAAAAATAAGTCATTAATATTTGGGTTGGGTTGTCGCCCAGAAGCTCCATAACGTCTATCTCAGGTGGCCACTCATCATTTACCGGAAGGAGCCAAAACGCTGGCCATATACCAGCGCCCGAAGGAACCGCTGCACGCATTTCGTAGTACCCGTAGTTTCCGCTCCATTTAGGTGATCCTACTGACGAGAGTTTGCCCGTCGAAACCATACCAGATGCAAAGGGATACGACTCTATCGTGGTCCCATTACGAGCATTTGATGCGTTCTGGCCGATTACTGTTTGCTTTTGAGCGGTCAAAAGCAAATTGCCGTCCCGAATGCTTACTTGGCTTGGGGCATACCACTCAAGTTCGTGGTTGCCTGCATTAGTACAGCCATTATACTGCGCATCGTACCAGTCGTAACAAGTATTCCACTTGGCAGTATTCAAGGCTGAACCGCTAAATTCATCATCAAACAGGAGTTTACGGGAATTGCTCGAAACCGTCGCCCTGGGGCTCGTTGAGTGCTTTCCCGACACGCAAAAAGCCACTACCGTACTTACGATGAGTAGCAGCATTATGCTTAGTGTAAGCTTATTCCTCTTTACCATAATAAGATTTCATGTTATTTTTATCAAATCTGGAAGGCAACTCCCCCGAGTATATTGTATTACCACACCGATGAACAGGAGTCAGCACTTTTTACACACATTGTTTGCCAGCGGCGCGCTTACAGCTGTCGTCATATTTGCCGTGTATTGGTTTCGGCTCAGCCACGTTGCGCATAATTTTCACGGATGGGAGCATGTGGGTGATTTTGCACTATTTGCCGTTGTGAGCTTTATCATTTGGCTGCCTATAGTTATGAAGGTCCTCCTGTGGGCCATTGCATCACACATTAAACCTATCAAGTACTATAAGCCTGAAGAAGGACTCAAAGTGGCGTTTATTACGACTTTTGTACCTGCCTCAGAGTCCATTTCTCTACTGCATAAAACCTTACCTGCCATGGTAAAGACCCGCTATCCACATGACACATGGTTGCTCGATGAGGGTAACGACCCCGAAGTTATCAAGGTATGTGAGCAGTACGGCGTCAAGCATTTTAGCCGGGCCGGCAAAGAGCACTACAATATGCCCGAGGGCAAATACGCCCGGAAAACTAAGGGGGGCAACCATAACTCTTGGTACGACGTAGTTGGTAACGATTACGATATCGTGGCCGAGATCGATACCGACTTCATTCCTCACCCAGGCTTCCTACAGGTAACGTTAGGCTTCTTTCGCAACCCCAAGATTGCATTTGTGGGCACGCCGCAGATTTACGGCAACATAAAGCATTCTATTATTGCGCGCGGTGCCGCCCAGCAGACCTATAGTTTTTATGGCCCCTTACTCCGAGGTATGGCAGGGATGAATTCAACACTACTTATTGGTGCCAATCACGTCATTCGTGTTAAGGCTTTGCAAAGTGTTGACCATTACAGCGCGCATATTACGGAGGACCTTATAACGGGTATGAAGCTGCATGCCAAAGGCTGGGAAAGTGTCTACGTACCCCAGGCGTTAGCCATTGGCGAGGGCCCCACAGATTGGAAATCCTACTTTAACCAACAAAAAAGGTGGGCATATGGTTGTATGCATATCCTCTTTAATCACAGCTTTAAACTTTTTAAAACCATGTCTCTCCGACGTTCCATGTATTACTTCGTTATTCAACAATACTACTTTACCGGACTTGCCATGGCGCTAAGTGTTATTTGTCTCACCCTCTACTTTGGTCTCGGAATACAGGCAACAAAGATGGATCTGGGCAGCTTCTTGGCTCTTTTTATTCCCCTAAGCGTCATCATCGGGCTGATGAGTTTCTGGCTGCAGCGCTTTAATATCCGGCCAAAAGAAGAGCGCGGCATTATGTGGTCAGGAATGTACATTGGCGTAGCTGCATGGCCGATATTCTTTTTGGCATTTGCGAGCCTTTTTAAGCGAAAAAAACTCGTTTACAAAGTGACACCTAAAGGCACCAAGGCGAAAAAGGATAAATCTCTCCCTTTTAAGCTATTCCTGCCTCACCTTACCCTCGCCTTCATTACGCTTGCCGACTTTGTTTCGAGCTTCTTCACACATCGCACTGCACCCTTTATGCTATTCTGGGCGCTGCTCGGTAGCTTGAGCCTTTTGGCTGTCCCGCTCACACCTCCGCTCATGCGAATCTCGGCACGATTTGGCGACTGGATTACCACCCGATTTATATCTTTCAATAACCAATACCGCATACTAGAGTTTGGTACTGCAGATAAAGGAGCGCTACCTAAACCACCAGATGAAAAAGAAAAGTACATATATGTAAAGCGAAAATTAAGCCTCCTCCTAGTGGTTTCTCTCATCAGCTTTACGGGGGTCACAATTAGCATGACACTCTTTATCTATCACCACCCAGTTCTATGGAGTCTGGCTATCGTGCTAGCTTTTAACATTATTTATTATGCCACTTCATTCTTTGTAAATGCAGGTACGCGAGCTTTCGATATACAGGCACACAAAACGTCGATTGCAAGCTGGAAACCCGACGTATACCCATCGGTGGATATATTCTTGCCCAACGCCGGCGAAGACCTCCGTGTGTTAGAAAACACATGGGACGGCATAACAGCCATGGCTGATGCGTACAAAGGGCGCGTCACTATCTACTGCCTTGACGACGCCGATCGCCCAGAAGTAAAGACTCTGGCCGAACAGTATAACTTTATATACGAAGTACGTCCTGATCGAGGTTACTTTAAAAAAGCCGGCAACTTACGGCATGGTTTTCGGGTCTCGAATTCTGAGTTCATTGTCATTTTTGATGCAGATTTTGTACCGCGAGCCGACTTCTTAAACGAAACGCTCCCCTACTTTTCGAACCCAAAGACAGGCATTGTGCAGACTCCTCAGTATTTTAGTGTGACCCCGAATCAAAACTGGTTGGAGCGTGGTGCTGGAGCCGTACAGGAATTGTTTTATCGGTTTTCTCAAGTCTCCCGAGAGAGCAATAACGCCTCTATTTGCGTAGGTAGCAATGCCGTCTACCGCCGAAAGGCTCTCGAAAGTACCGGCGGTACCGCACTCATTGAGCATTCGGAAGATGTCCATACTGGTTTCAACTTGCGAATGAAGGGATGGAGCTTAACCTATATACCGATCGTTCTCGCCAAAGGTCTTTGCCCCGCGACCATGCCGGCTTTCTTTAAGCAACAATACCGCTGGTGCATGGGGTCTATGAGCCTGCTCTCTTCTGCAAAATTCTGGCACACCAAGTTGTCGTTCAGAGCTCGTTTATCCTATATGTCTGGCTTCTTTTATTATATTCAGACAGGCCTGATGTCGTTCTATACCCCCATCATACCGCTCATTTTACTTATTGCTATTCCGGCCAAATTGTCACTTGTTAACTACTTCCTTATATTCCCTGCATTTATATTTACGCAGATCGTCTACCCATTGTGGCATAAATCTATATATGGAGTCGAAGCTTGGACTGTACGCTCGGTATACGGCTGGGCGCACTTATTTGCGATTGCCGATGTGATATCTAATAACCACATGTCTTGGCAGCCCACCGGCACAAAAGTCCGTAAAGATAGGCGTTACACGACGTTTCGAGTACTGCAATTCTTTTTGAATTTTAGTCCTGCAGTACTCTGGGTAACGCTAGCTGCCCACTACTTTATTTTCGTTAGTCCTCGAACCTATGCCCCGATACTCATATCGGGTATTTATTATCTCTGTATCGCCTCGAAAGTGACCTTCTACACAGCTAAATCGATTCGTCTTGACACTTCAGTCAAAACTATGGCAGGTGCACGTGCGCAAAAACAATAGCCGTCGCTCCCGTTTTCGCCTATTCATCGCGAGCCATTTGGTTAGTTTTGGGGCAATACTCATCACCGTAATAGTAATCGTTGAAGGGTCGCTCTTTTTAACACAGCCTTTTCCTTCTCATTCGGTAACTCACACTTCAGCTGCGGTACGCCAGACGGTGAGTGGCGGGCCACCCGCTATCAATAGGTCCGCTTCTTTGTATGTCGATCCAAATGCATCACTTACTCATGCTGCTTTGGCCTGGGCTACACAGTCCCCCAAAGACGCCGCCACGATGAATAGCCTGGCGGCGACTCCTATGGCGCACTGGTTTGGAGCGTGGAGCGGTGATATACAATCTGCAACTAATGGATACGTTTCCAACGCGCTTGCCGCGAATCAGATCCCTGTCTTGGTAGCCTATAATATTCCAGGGAGGGACTGCGGTAGCTACTCACGCGGCGGCGCAGCAAATAGCGACGACTATAAAAATTGGATTACCAATTTTGCAACGGGGATTGGTAAACGCCGAGCAATCGTCGTTATTGAGCCTGACGCCATAGATCAGCTGAGTTGCTATACGAAAAGCCAGCAAGCTGGACATCTGCAATTGCTTGCCTATGCCGTGAACGCCCTTACGGGCCAGACAAAAGCCGCTGTCTATCTGGATGCCGGCCATCCCGGCTGGGAACCAGCCAACATTATTGCTGACCGCTTAAAAAGCGCTGGAGTCGATAAAGCAACTGGCTTTAGCCTTAACGTATCCAACTTTCACACAACAGCCGAAAACATAAGCTACGGCAATGCAATCTCAAAACAAATTGCTAACAAACACTACATAATTGACACCAGTAGAAATGGCAATGGACCGGCTACAGGCGCTGAAGCTTGGTGCAACCCCTCTGGCCGAGCCTTTGGCCAGAAACCAACACTTACTACTGACGAAAAGCTTGCCGATGCCTACTTGTGGATTAAAAACCCGGGTATATCAGATGGTAACTGTGGCCCGCACCAACTTAATACCGCACCCCCGCAAGCAGGAGTATGGTGGCCTCAGTATGTATTATCGCTTGCCCCCAACAATAAACCCTAAAGGTAAAAATACTTGGCTTGTGCGGCGTCTTTGGTGCAAGATTGATACTAGCCAGCGCCAAATCCTTGACTGATATTTTAATAGCCTATAAAAATTGCTCAATGTGCCACTTTAAAATCCGGGAAGCCACAACCTCAGACGGCCATTGGCTGTCTTCGCCCTCACGGGCCGACACCCGCTCCGGCTTCCAAAAAAGAACAGCTGGACAATGCCAGCTGTTCTTTTTTGGTGCGCGGGGCGGGAATCGAACCCGCACGCTGTTTAGGCAAGGGATTTTAAGTCCCTCGTGTCTACCAATTCCACCACCCGCGCGTGCCGTATACAACCTCAGACATATAGTCTGTTGGAGGCGCCTACCGGAATTGAACCGGTGTAAAAGGTTTTGCAGACCTCTGCGTAACCACTCCGCCAAGGCGCCATATTTTCCTGGAGCGCTCCGGAAGCTTCTAAATTTGCAAAGCCAATCGAAGACTAGAACACCGTCGAATTATAGCGTCAATAGCCTCCATTGCCTAGATGTTATAGACGATATGCTTGACTATGAGTCAATGCAGTGCGATAGTACATCAACTATGTCATTCGAAAAAGGTACACGAGTAAGCGTAAACGAAGACGATGTGCGGCCGGTAAATGAAGCACTTTTACGCGTATTCATAACTGACGCAATAGAAAAAGGACTACCATCTACACTTATTATTGCTAACCCCCATACATACAAAGAGAATAACACTGACCTAGGCCTCTCTATTCTGCATGCCGAGATAGGACGGGGCTGGGTCATTCAACCAATGGTTCTTAGAACGGACAAACTATCCCCTGGCTATGTCTGCTCTCAGGAGGGAGATATCTACACTTTTTATCCAAGCTCTGATAACACCTCACTCGTGGTTGGTTCGAATCCGCTTGACCTGGGCGAAATACCAGAGGATTGGATAGCAGCCGCAACGGACGACGTTTTAGATAATTTTAGTAGTCCTGAAAATCATGAAGCGTACGGGCAGTGGAGCATGCAGATCCCGGCCGTTCCCATACCTTTAGACTCCCCGACCCCCTAGTGCTTTAGCAGCGTCCTTGCTATAGTCAAAATAAAGAGGGCTATACTATGGAAGAAACACGACAGCGCAGTCTCAAAACCAAACGGGTACTGGCGGCTTCGCTATATATTGATCTGGGTAATCTGATATTGAGTACCGCGTTCGCGATTCTCACTGGCAGTGCCGTGATGTTGGTAGCTGCCTTTCAAAGCTTAGCCGAGCTCGGCTCTGCCAGCATGCTGCTGTATGGGCGAAAATATGCCAACAAGCGACCAACCAAGCTCCATCCATTTGGGTTTGGTAAGGAGCTCTACTATTGGCTGACATTCGCCGTCTTCGTACTGGTGGCCGCTGTAGCCGTTATTGCTATTGGACGCGGCTATAGCCAGCTGATCAATCCAGGCAGCATTCATCACGTGCTGCCTGCGATTGCGGTGTTAGTTGTAGCGCTCGTTGGCAACCTCTACTCGTTTCAACAGAGCCTCAGCAGGTTGCTCGATGGCCAGCCGGTACGTCATGCCTGGAAGGCATTTGTCACCTCGCCGGTGATCGCCGCCAAAACCACGGTCGTGCTCGATGTGATGGGTGTCACCACCGGTTTGTTTGGTATCGTTGGGCTCGTACTATACAAAGTGACCGGTGATGTCTCACAGGTAGAGGGCGTCGCCGCCATGTTGATGGGTGTGGTGCTGGCGCTGTTCGCTATCATCGTCCCTATGAGCGTACGTACGTTTGTAACCGGCCAAAGCGCCCCCCTAGAAACAGAGCGCCGTATCCGCGATGCTGCACGCGACATACCAGAGGTTGAGCATGTGTTGGGACTGCGAACCATGGTGCTCAGTTCTGATAAACTCCTGGTGGATATCGATGTGCATTTACGCGATAGGCTCAGTACCGACCAAGTAGAGACGGCCGTTGAGAAGATCAAAGAAGCAATTGAGGCCACTGGCGAAGGCATGAAAGTGCATGTCGAACCCGACGCCTACGTTGATGTGCATCGCAGATAACTGCGCTATTCTTCGCGCAAGATCGTAATCAGCTTGCGGCGTAAGCTGGCGATAATCGGTATAGTTATGCCAATGAAAGCTGATATAAGCAGTGCAGCTATTGCGCCGCCGATCCAAAGCCAACGAACGCCTAACAGATGTACGTGCATACCAGTGTTGTAAGCGCCAACTGTCTGTACGAACGAATTGCTAATGCTGGTAGCGTACATCGATGTGACCACCTCTGCGCCAATGATTGCTAATACTAAGGCGAGGACGAGCCCGGCAATAGCTAGCATAAGTCCATAGAGGTAGTAGATCTCGGCGATGTCCCTACGGCGGGCACCCAGGGAGCGGAACACGGCAATCTCTTTGGTGCTATCGGCAATGACTTTGCTAATAGTAAACATGATCAAAAGTGCGGCAACGGCCATAATACCAACGACACCGATAAACAGGAATTGTGAGGCGCGGTGAAAAATCTTTTCTAGGGCAAAGCTGATGCTGCCGAACGGCATAACATATGGCTTGGTATTCTTGGGGCTGCCACACTCGTTACCAGTACAACCTTGGGCGATAAAAGCCTTCTCCTCTGCACGGGTCGCAAAATCGGCGAAGAGTGCATAGAACTGCCCATAGAACGAATCGGGTTCTGGCTGGAGCACCGAATCCTGCGCTACCACCTCACTCGGGATAATACCCATTTCGCTATTCCCCGGCAGCTGATTTACATCGGTCACTACACGGCTGACGATATCGCCTCCGCTATATTGCGATTGGCTTGGGACATACCCGACTATTTTAAAGGCGATCTCCTGGGTGTGCGGCGCAGGCGAAGCCGGAGCTGCAAAGAGCGGTTTTGGCGCGTTTGGATCAGGATCGCTAATCACGCCGATCTTTTTGAGCAATGCTTGATCAAAGCCGCCGCACAGCGGCACATCCACTGGATTGGTCGCCTTGTCGGTATCGTGCGCCGCTTTGTAATTATAGATCTCTACCTGCTGCAGCTGCTGTTGCGCCACAGCGTTGCGATAGCAATAATTAAGCGTCTTGCCGGCATATTGTTTCATCAGATCGCGGTAGCCTTTGTTGTGGGCAGCTGCATCTACTTTGGCAAACGATCGGCCAGACAACTTCTCAAGGTAGGCATACGAGATAAAGAGCGGATATGGTTCACCCGGCTTCCACGCTCCATTCTGTCCCGGTTGTAATTGCGTGCGCAGCATTGCCTGTTCAACGTTATAAAACTGAAAGCCGCCCAACTGGTCGGAGGGATCGGTGTGCGGCGCGACCCCACCGGCCTCTTGCTCTTGCTTGAGCTTATCGGCATATGGGTCGGCCTGTGGGCTTGGCTGATACACAGCGTCGCCCGCTAAGCTCATCGGCGCGAAGTGATACATAGCCGTTGGTTTACCTAGATGCGTAACGCTATCGGTGAGTTGCTGCTGGGCGGCAGAAGCTTGCTGAACGCTTTGAGCTTGCATGCGTCGTGCAAACTCACTGGTGTAGCTGGCGTCTTGACGCGTATCGTCGGTTACTTTCACGCCTTTCGCCCGCAACTCGGCGTCCATGTCAGCATGAATCTTATCGGTTTCCGCTTTAAAATCCTCGCTAGCCCCTCCGCCAGTGGCCGAGATACTAACCAGATTGCGACCGTTAAAACCTACATCTTTTACCTGCGAGCTGGCGTCCAATACACCCTTGGCTACAAATGCACCAAAGAAGAGGATCGCAAAAAGGAGCGAACTTACTACCACCACTAGGCCGGTACGGATACGACGAGTCTTGCGCTTGGTAGCGGCTAGAATGTAAGCGTCGATTACCTTCATGCTATTACTTTCCCGTCCTCTAAGCGAATAACGCGATCAGCCCAGGCGGCCACGCGCGGATCATGCGTCACAATAATCATGGTGGTGCCCAAAGTCTCTCGGATGCCCTGGAGCAGGCTCATAATAGCGTCACTATTTTTGGAATCCAGATTGCCTGTCGGCTCATCTGCCAGCAAGATCTTCGGCTTGTTCACCAGCGCCCGGGCAATTGCCACGCGCTGCATTTGTCCGCCAGAGAGTTCTTTTGGCAAGAACGCTGCGCGGTCGCCCAGGCTCACCGCATCAACCACCTTCTGGATGGCGGGTAGGCGAGTCTTGCGTTTGGTACGGGCAAACATCAGCGGCACCTCAATATTACGATTCACCTTTAAGAATGGCTGTAGATAGAAAAACTGAAAGACGATACCCACCATCTGATTGCGATAGGTAGCGAGCGCGCCTTCATGCAAGTGTCCGATAGACCGGCCATCTACCACCACATCGCCGGCGCTTGGCCGGTCTAAGCCGGCAATCAGGTGCATAAGCGTGCTTTTGCCACTGCCGCTCGGTCCGGTGAGGGCTACAATTTCGCCCTCGTGCACGCTTAGACTGGCGTTATTCACTGCTGTAACCGTATTTTTGCGGTTGAGTTTATATGTGCGCGTAACGTTTTTCAGGTCAATCAGCACGGGGCCTGTCGGCACCGAAGTCTTATGGACAGGCATCGGCTTACGGGTCCGAACGTACATATCCAGATCACGCAGGAATGCAGCCGTATCGCCCTGATAATTATCGGCCAGAATTGTCTCTATGGTTTGTGTGGGGAGTTTTTCGTTTTGCATATACCTTATATACTGCGCACCGAGCCTAAAAGTTACAAATGTTTGTGCTTTTTGAGTGTTGCCTCAAGCTGAATACGCTATTGATTATAGCGCACATTCTACATTCGTCTGCTCGTCCAGGGTATACTTAAAAGACAGAAAGGCCATACCTATGAAAACCCTCTTCACTAAACAGGCACTGACGCAGATGAGTGTAGGCTTTGCCATTGGCGTTTTATTGCTACTGGGCCTTCGTTTTGCCACCTACAGTCCTGAGCGCGTGCACTACCACGCCAATTTTGCGATATATATAAATGGCCAGCGCGAGACCTTTCACAGCCCGTTGTACTACGAGGAAAAAGGCGGTGCCAGCTGCAATGTCTCCACCATCCTCACCCCAAATGAGCGGGTGCACATGCACGATAACGTCGGCGACGTAGTGCACGTGCATGACCGGGCCGTTACCTGGGGAGCATTCTTCCAGAATCTGCATTGGGCGGTGGGCGACGGTTTTATCAAAACTGCCGAGACGATGTATCTAGCCGACGACACCCACCAGGTACAATACCTTATCAACAGCCACGCTTTTCAGGACATCAGCAACGAAGTGATTCACGATAAAGACCGCTTGGTCGTTGACTACGGCAATACCTCTAGCAGTACCTTGCAAAAGGAATACGGCCACGTGTCGACCTCTGCCGCTACCTACGATGTTGGCAAAGACCCAGCCGCCTGCCAGGGCAACAAACCGGCCAGCTTCAGCGACCGGCTACACCACTTACTCTAAGGCAGGCCGCGCAAGACTCGGCGCCCTTTATCCTCGAAATGTTTCTCAAGTCCGTCCATTGTCTCCTCATCTATATACCTCGCAGTCGTCTTGCCTATAGCCTCCAGGCCAATCACTAATTGCGTCGCCGTTACTCCGATCCCATAGGCCGCCTCGAATCGAGTTACAAAGCCCTCGGGCGCCACCTCTTTGCGACTGGCGTGCACTTCAAAAACAGGAATATTGACGAGGCTAGCGCCACTCACAGCCATAACTAGCTTTTGGATGTGAGGGGGGAACTGGTCTAGTCTAAAATCTCTACGCATGCCATCAGTACGCGGATCGGCGATTACTTTGCCGGCGCTATAAGTGGTTTCCCCAAAAAGGGCGGGAGACAAGATCTGCCCCCTTCTAAACCGCAGAGCTTTACCTGTTTCTCGGCGACCGACCTTGACGGTATCACTTAAGTCGACAATCTGCGCGGTAATCAGATTGCCCTGCTCGTCGTATGTACGTCGCGACGTCCGAGCCGCACGCTGGCCAGCTATCATTTCTGAATTTGTTACACGTAAGTTGACCATACAGGAAAGGGCCGGTACGTTCCACCCAGTATGTATATCTACGAAGGTAACGGCCTGGATCTCGCCTGCCTGCAAAGCACGGAATGTTTCGTGATTATCTGTCTTACCACCATGCACAGATACCGTCTTGACTGAGAGCTGACTTCCGTCGGGCAGATCAATAGGTTCGCTCATCATCTCAGCGAACGCATTAGCCTCATCGATGGTGTTACATGAGAAGGCAACCCGCCGGCCATCCCTTAAAAATGCCCTACCGATGTCGGCAGCCAGCTGATGACGTATGTTGCTGTTTGCAACACGAGCTCGCTCGGCCTGAGTAAAATCACCCTCAGAGCTGTCGCGATATACCGTTTCGCCTGTCCGGCAAATCCAATGTTGCACCGGCGACCCGTTGCCACTCACAACAAGCTCCCGCCTCTCAAGAGTACCGATTTCATATTGTAGGAAGTCGGATACACTCCTCTTACGACTTAGGCTAGGCGAACCGGTGAATCCGTACGTGCGGCGCTTAACTCCGCTAAATGCAGCCTGAGTAACCTCCCCGAGTAGCCCTTGTGTTTCGTCACTTAAGATAATGTCGTAGGCCTCTAACGATTCTGGATCTGCTTTGAGCATCGCAAGCACTGATTGAGGAGTAGTAATCACTACCTCTTCGTTGCCTTGCTTATGATCTTTGTCGACTATTCCCGGTTTGAGATGGGGCGCATACTTGCCTAAGCCGCTTGCACCATCCGCACCCCGCAATTCTTTAACCCCCTGTTCTATCACCGGCGATAATCAATACCCGGTTGGGATCCCTGGGATCCTCACATCGCTTAAAGCCTGCCGCGGTCATCGCAATCATCCGGCTCTTACCGCCCCCACCGGCAACATTAAAATATGCCCCTTGCGTTGACTCAGCAAAAGGATCATGAGATTCAAGATCTCCAATAATGTCTCTTAGGCCCTGCTCTTGATGGGGATAGAGCGGCTCGGGGCTGTCCGTCTCCTGCGCCTGCACTTCGGCTAAATAGGTACGCAACCCCTCAATGCCGCGCAGATAGCGCCGATGAGGTCGGTGCGCCTCAAAAATCTCTGCTGCAGCTTCGTCTGAAGGCAGCCAGCTCTCCCGGTCAAAAGCCACTCTTGCCCCTTCAGCTACGGACCGATCTGCTAAGACAGCCTTCTCTAAACCGTTCACTACAGATAACAACGTAAAACGTTGGGGTTCATTTAGGGCAACAACTTCCCCATCAGATGTTAGAGTGCCCAGCGGATAGTCGAAGACCAACTCGGCACGTACAAAGTCATCTGATATAGGTATCTCAAGCGCCATATGGAGAGCTACTATATCATACATTTGCATGTATAGCGGTAAAGATAGCGTTGTATTATTAGGCTTTTCGGGCGGCTTCCAGGATCTTTACCGTCGTATGAAAGAAGCGCGAAGTGTTGACGTTGCCAATCGTGTCTTTAAAAAAGTTCTTAGGGGGTGATGGCGGACGGCCGTTCACAATGTGCCACACTACGAAAGCTTCATGCTCAGTAACGCCTATTATTTCCATATCTTGCTTGGGCGTTGTAATGGGCAATTTCAGGCCTTTAGGGATGGTGCTATTTGTAAAGACGATGCAAAAACGCAGGTCGGGTTGTGGGACTATCTTATTAAATGGGTCGAGGGCAATTAATTTCTCTACTTCGTCTACGGTGCGTACAAAGACAGGTACGTCATAGCCCAACGTTTGGTGCAGATGCGTCTCGATCTTCTCCGCCAAAGCTTCATCGTTTGCTTCGTCCGTTTCGAAAAAGACATTCCCACTCTGAATATACGTCCGGACATTTTGAAAGCCCAGTTCGGCAAACAGTTGGCGCAAATAATCCATCCGTACTGTATGGCCGCCAACATTAATGCCGCGGAGCAAAGCGATATACATCATAGATGACAGTATGGGCGTACCTGCTTTAAAAATAAAGAAACCACTACCACGCCGGACCATACATGAAACATAGATAGCCCTTGACATTATGGCCCTTAAGTGTTAGAATTGACCTTATGAGTACAAACAGGCCAAATACCTATCCCCCTCCTCCCACTCGTCGCGGAATCGGTAAGCGCGGATGGTTAGGAATCGGGACGCTTGCTCTCGGATTCTTTGGAGTGTATACGGAAGCCAATGCCCTGATGACGTTACATGATATACAACCAGTAAAATCGTATATAGATGAGACTGGGAATACTGTGACGCCACACCTCGCACTTGAAGAACATGAACATGGACAAGAAGTATTGGGAGGGGTAGAAATTGCTGCGGCGCTCGCTGAAGCCGCGATACTTTGGGGGACGAGACCCTCTAAATATCAGAATCCGCCGCAAACCGTGACCGGACCCATGCAGTTCTTACCATAAGCCCTCCAAAGCCCAAGCTGGCTAGTGATTCGGCAATAAAAAGTACATGTGTTAAACCGAGATATGTTAGAACTCCTAGCATAAAACCTAGGAATTGCAGAGCAAATAAGAGCTTATTTGGTAGGTCAGTAACCAGTATCCAGGCGAACCAGATTGAGGCAATCGTTTCAGCGATAACTAATGCCATGCTGGTGTACGAATGGATAGTTCCCAGCAAGGCATTGAGCTGGTAAGGATAGGTGGTGAGCAGCACAACCAGTGTGAGTACCCCCAGCAACGCAAGTACCCGATACAGCTTGCGATAGGCTTGTATTTGTTTTGGCAGGGACCCGGCGGCGATGATCATCGATAGACCGCTGGCTAAAAATCCTACTGTAAACGGAACGACTGTTCTAGCATAGGTGCCATAATTGCTCACCCCACCTTCATTAGCCTCAAACAAAAAGTGCGGCATCAGAAAAACACAGACCACTAACGATAGCAGTAGTATCATCTGACCTATGAGTAGGATTCGGGCGGCTTTCATGTTATTAGTAAAATCGCCATAACGGCAGCGAGCCTATTGTGTCTTCTTGTAGTCGGTAAAATAATACGCGATAGCTACCAAGGGATGAACAAACAGCATACCTATCACCCAGAGTAGCCTAGTGTTGGATGAAATATACGGATTCTGCCAGGCACTTATAATCATGACTATTTCGAAGGCGAACATCGCCGCAATCAACGCAAGGGGCAGGATGATCAAAATTCCTGAAAACCCTAAAAAAGCTGCATGCTGTATAAGCATGCTTTTATTTTATCATGTGGTCAGTGGTGTGGAAGTTGCTCGCTCTTCTCGTATGCATCACGGTGACGTTTAAGGGTATATACGCCGAATATTCACATGCTTAAGTGGGTACGGATGTTGAAGTAGATGTAGCATAAGAGTGACAGAAGTAGGAAGGATACACGTTTGGGTCACAAAGATGGTTAGAATACCTACCAGCATACGTACATCCAATCTCAAATTCATGTGATATATTAAGCCTTCATGGAAAAGGATCAATCAGACGTAGTTGCGAAGTATACGTTTACGGATAGGGATAGCGGCGCTATAGAAAGCACCGTATTGAGGGAATTCTTCGACACATTTCCATTTGACCCGAGCATTGCAGAAGCATATGGACGAGATATAGGCGCTCTCTATGCCACAGGGTTGCCCGTTTTGGATGGGGCATTAGAAGTTATTCGTGCCAAAGGTCGGCCGGCGACAGCACACGACTTTGATCAAGACTACAGGGCTGTTGCAGATAAAGACTTCGCAGGGCGAAAATCAACGACAGGCTTCACTTATGACCACGATTGGAACGCTAGATTAACATCTAATGAAGTGCGGGAGAATCTACAGCTCTTAGCCCTCAACCCAGGTCCTAGCCTGTACGCTGCACGGGTCTCGGGCAGTATCCTATCTCAAATGTACTATCACTACGCCCCATATATGCGAGTCAGACCATCAAAGGAAACCAATACTCTAGCGGCTTTGAATCTTACCCACTCTTATCCAGAAGAAGATTTCCCAGAACAACTATCCCCCATCGAAATAAGTCAGTACCTCTATAGCAAAGGGTTTGGCGACCTGTCCGAAACAATATTATTGGATCGCTTTGAAACCTTTCTGCGCATTGCTAACTTTGAACTTGCTGCCTTTGGTATTGGCAATGTACGGGAACTCGGCAGACTAGGCGACGCACAAGGGAGACGTGCCTACAGGCTATTTGAGCAATACAATGCCTCGCTCTACACCACAGACCTTGGCGCTAAGCTAAACCTCATTGAAAATATCCGCGACATCTTCCAAGAATACGCCAACCCACGAAGTCCTAAGAAAAGAAAAGGCCCACCTGAATACATGCAGACCCTAGCAACGAGAGCAGACAATCTCCTGGTGCAGATGCACACCTTCTTGGAGGATATGCAAACAGTCTTCACGTCCCTGGGGTATGCTTCCCCAGATGCGCTATTGAGCCTTCATGGCATAGCGGCTGCGCCTGAAGCTGTAACTCCAACCGAGGTTCAGACGGAAGTTGATCCCATCACTACCACGCCCGAAGAACTCGCTACTCGTGGTGCAGCGCGGGCGCGTCTTGCGGAGCTAGAGAAGCGGATTACCCGGCACTTAGATCGAGTTATTCTCCCCACCGATGGCACACAGGTTGTATCGCCTCAAGAATTCTTCGAAAAAATTGTAGCCTCAGAACTAGAAGCGTCAGAAGGAAGGCCTACTGCAGACAAAACAGATGCCGTACAGCGCCTGCTTGACCTCCATACTATCGGCGAAATACTTGAAGCCGAGATATTCCGTACAGAGCAAGGTGCTTTAGGGAAACGAAGGCGCACCTACTTTGCATGCATAGGAAACTTTAGGGGCCAGATTGTGGTCATTGCCGAATCTATTGACGTCGACAATGGCACGTACGCAGCAGTAGGCGATGATGCTTTAGAAATATTAAGCCTTCCTAAACAGGAAGCTCTTGACGCGGGCGCCGTAATGATTTCACACAGCCCTCAGGCATCTGAAAGCCACCCACAAAGAGTAATAGGCAAACTTGAAGAACTCATACCTGAAGCTGAGTCCCCAGGAGAATAATGCCAACTACTACTTGGTGTCTTTCGCGATATACTGCACTGCTTCGAGCAAGGAAGGAGCCGTGTAGATCGCTTCCCGGCTCTCAACCGTCGGGACGCCCGTTTTTACCAAGATAGCTTTAGTACCGGCATTGATGCCGGTCATAACGTCCGAAGGGCGATCGCCAATCATCCAGGATTGTTTAAGATCGATGCCGAATTCTTTTGCGGCATCAAACAGTAGTTTTGGCTTTGGCTTGCGGCAGTCGCAGGTAGCGTTTTCACCATGAGGGCAGACATACGATTTCAGGACAGTAACGCCGCTGGGACGAATTAGCTCCAAGATCTTATTGTTAATTGCTTCGAAATCGTCCCAGGTAATAAGCCCTTCGGCTAAACCCGCCTGGTTGGAGACGAAAAAGATTGCATACTTAAGGCTGGCGAGTAATGCCAGCGCCTCAAGGGTATGCGGTAACAACCGGACTTTATCTAGCGAGTCGACACGCTCGTAGGTCGGCGTGCCAATGTTGACCGTTCCGTCACGATCCAAAAAGACTGCCCTTCTCATACTTGAAGTGTAGCAAAGGTGCCCGCTGACTTACATGGCGGGTTTTGACATATGTATAAGCATTTCCTACAATCGAAGCGTGAAGCTTATATGCTTCTCGCCGTTATAACCATAACGAAAGGAGAAATATCATGAGCAGCCTTGTACGGTGGGATCCGTTTGCAGAATTATCTGCCCTGCAAAAACAATTCTTAGGCGATGATTGGACCAGCCCGCTTAAGGGTCTCAATATCCCCACTACCGATGTCTATACCAAAGATAATGAGCTGGTTGTGGAGGCACACCTGCCGAACTTCGAGCAAAAAGATGTCAATATTGAGGTAGAAAATGGCGTGCTCGTCATCAGCGCCGAGCGCCACGAAAAAGATGAAGACAAAAGCAAGCAGTATGTGGTGCGCGAAAGCTCCAGCAGCTTCTACCGCCGCATTGCATTACCAGACCGGGCTGATGCCGAAAGGATTGCCGCCCATCTGGACGATGGCGTTCTAAAAGTAACCATTCCGCTCACTCCGCTGCCCGAACCAAAGAAGATCGCAGTCTCAACAAAGAAGAAATAGCCTTCGACACCCCGGCGGAAGAGGTATCTTTATGGATCGCCGACATAGAGCGAAGTGTATTCGTGCCGAAACGTGCAGTAGTTGCCTTAAAAATTGGCCCTAAGGGACATCTGGTTCATTCCCAGCCGTCAGCTCGTTCCGAACGCCAGCCAAGGCAAAACGAAAGGCAGCAATAGCGCGCAGATTTCGGATACCTCTTGCAGACGCCTCTATCCTTTGCCGCGCCTGAGGATGTGCTTCGTCGCCGGAGGCCTGCCGGGTGGCGGATTCGGAACGGTCATCCGGGCCAAGCAATCCAGACTTGGGCATTGGATAAGTAAAACCGCTGTACTCGACTTCATCGACCTGCATAACGATAACTTCAACCAGGCCTCTACTCCCCCCTGCTTCTCCTGCGGTCTTTTGAGAACCATCGTGAGCCTCAAACACTAATCTTTGATAGTCAGCCTCGCTCTTATCTTCAGATCTGGTTATGCGGCTATTTATGACTGAGACCGCTGTATCAGGATGGCGTCCGGAAGGCTCAAAACCGCTCGCGAGCTTCTCTCTATAGCGTACCCCGGCGCCGGTAACTTGCAGCGCTCTCGTTAGCGGCTCGCCATTTTCTATCCGTGCAGCGACTGCAAGCATCGGCTTAGTGCGCACACCGGCAGTTATGGCAATTACACCTTCAGGAATGGCGGCCGCAACGTCGGGATACGCCCGACGAAATTCCGCCAATCTGTTGCCCATTATCAGGGTACTCGATTCCGCCCATTCAGCCTCCACTGCTTCGCGGGGCGCACGGACCGTGATGTCATACAGAGCACCATCCGGCAGAATAGTGAAGGGGTAGATATACGCTGCCGGTAGGTTATCTTCGGGCCCACGGTCAGCTATAGAATCGAGCGGAGGAAAAAAATCAGCCTGTACCAGTTCGCCCCCTCCGGAGGGGTTGACGTCCCGATATACTTCGACCGCAATCGTCCCCAGCGCCGTATCAACGGCCAGACATCGATTTGCCGTATCCACACGGACTTGGTCAAGCAACTCCGAAGGCGCGGTCGTTGGGTCTAATAGTTGATAGGTAGAACCATGCACCATCAGCAGGTCATGGGAATCGATACCCATAGGACCTTCGCCTGGGGATGGTACGCTAGACATACTCCTAGTATAACAAAAATAGGCGCCTGGACGGATTCTCACCGATTACGACAAGGAGTGTGCTGTATAATAGCGAACCATGGCTTAGGGGGTTGATCGTACATATGGCATTTATCCCAACCGTCGAGATTAATGGTACCCGTATCGGTACGTTTTATATAGGCGGCCTCGATCCAAACACGCAAATACTGACAGATGCACCACGCCTCACCCCTGCAGAAAGCCGCGACCTAAAGCCAGCCTTTATCAAGGAGATCAACGAAGAGGGGTGGGGCGCACTAGCTGAGAAGATGGGCCGCTTATCAGTGGATATTAGCCACGGGGCCATGGCCTATCAGAAGAACGAAGCAGGTTTAGTAGTAACACATGTGGGCGGTACGCACGTACGCCAACGCGAAGAGCCCTTACCTTCAGAGCTGCCCCCGCACCATCTGAATTCATGGACTATTGTGCGCGAAGGATTCCAAGGTGGAGTCGGGCATGCGATTCGTGCCGAAATACGTCTGCAGGCATATGCGAGAGGCGCGAAGGCTGTCCGCTCATCTGTAGCCGAAACAAATAGTAGGTCCAGAGATGGCCTCCTGGCACTTGGTGCCGTATGTATCGGTAGAGATAGGGACGACCTAAGCGGCAAGCGGTGGATATTCATGACCGTTGCCCCTAACGAGCTTGATACGTATTATGCTGAAGCAACGGAGTCTGGACTCATAGCTCCTTCCGCCCAACTATACGAAGCGTTAGCAGCCGGCATAGATACATTTTTAGAGTCAAGGAATAGGTACGAGGCAAAGGTCGTCGATCCCCCAGAGATGCAAATCGGTAGTTACCCCCCTCTTTCCGCAGAATCAAGAATATAGCATAATATATAAGTTATGAGTTACTCTGGACCGGATAGGTCTTACGACGGACTACGGGAGACACTGGAAGCGGTTCATAATGCCGGTGGTCTGGTAATCGGCTCTATTGGCCGCTCGGCAATTTTTGGAGAGATGGACCTTGATCCGCTGCTAGAATTCAAGACGCGCGGCGAAGAGCTACTGGTCAAGAAAGACGGAACGCTTCGCGACGTTGACGTTATCGGCGAATATGGTTTTACCCGTAGCTTACCAAAGTTACCTCACCTGGTAGACGGCACCGCATTCAACCGACTACGGACCATAGCCAAAGGTAAAGATGGATGGTCCTATATCGACTTCGAAAACGTGTCCCACACTCTCGACCAGGCGTGTTTCGAGCCAGTCGAAGGAAAGCTAGGTGAAATTCCTTGTCGAACAGTGAGGCCTGCCACGCACATGGTGTTGCGCTCCTCGAGAATCGGCATTGGCCATCTCCTGATGTGGAAGTATATCCCTCCAGAAGAAAGGGCGTTTCTAGATTCCGGCGTATATGGACCACTGTGGAGTAAGCGTACAGCACAACTTTTGACAACCCGACTTGAAGAACAAGGCTGGTCTTAAAGATCCACACCAAAGGACAAGCCTGCTTACTGCCACACACAACAAGCTATACTCTTTGCATGAGACCATACAATACCTTCTTTGAGCTGCAGCAGCTGGTGAACGACCTGGCTTTTATCGAACGCAACCATCATTTAATCAATAGCGAGCGTCACGAGAACGACATCGAACATAGTTTTATGGTGGCGCTACTCTGTTGGTTTATCTGTAGCCAAAACAAACTCGATCTGGACTTAAGCAAGGTGCTGCGTTATGCGCTGGCGCACGATTTTGTGGAACGCTATGCAGGCGATGTGAATACTTTTGCCAGCCAACAGGAACGGAATAAAAAGGTCGCGACGGAACAGGCAGCACTCAAGAGACTAAGCCAAGAGTTTAGCGGCTTTGCGGATCTCGTCGCCTGCCTGAACGACTACGAAGAAAAAACCGACGATGAGGCGCTATTTGTATGGACAGTCGACAAAATGCAGTCCTTGGTACTTGCCGACATGGACGGTTGGCGTCCGTATCAAAAAATCAATATCACGTATGATCGCTTCATACAAAAGCATAGCGAGCACCTGGCCGAAGGTTCACCGTATTGCAAAGAGATTTTCGCTAGTCTATTCGAATACTGCAAAACGACATATTACGACAGACCAGCCAAATCAGAAGGAACTAGATAACCTACTATTACAACTTACATTCTAAGAAGCGATCTTAAAAATTCTACTACTTGCCGCAATATAATGTCTCGGCAACAGCTTTGCCAATTGGCAGACCCGTGAGTCTTTCGATGAACCCCCATTGGCCGTTAGGGTTATTCTCCAGGAACCAAAATTTCCCTTTCTTATCTGCGACTAAATCTACGGCGCCAAAAGCCAACCCCAACTTCCTGGTGTGGGCAATACACATATCTGCAATATCTTGTGGAAAATTCTCGATAGGCTCAGTGTATATCTCGCCCTCAAAGTGGCCAACACGCCAATCGCGTACTTCGGTGTGTGGCTTAAGGCCGGCGTTTCGGATCGAAGCTGCAAAAACCTTATCACCAATAACCGTCGCACGAACATCATAGAGTGGATCTATAGCTTGCTGAAAAATCATCGGAGATACATAGAGATTTTCCAGATTAGGAAGCTTCTTGTTACTTATGAGTGTTGTGTAAAGTAGTTTGTGAATACCGTCTACTGTAAGGGCAAAGTGCGTCGAGGTCTTCATGACTACTTTGTCATGCTCGCTTATGAAAGCTTTCGCTCTTTGGGTGTCGGAGGTAACAATAGTAGCTGGAACATGAAAGCCGACTTCTTGCGCGATTGCAAGCTGCCATGTTTTGTCGCACGCCTTTATCAAGGCGTAATAATCAGACATCCAAAGAGCGTCAGGAAAAGCGGTGTAGAGCGATCGATAGTGTGCTTCGAGCGAATCCTGGGCATAGGCCCGATAATCTTTATTTAGAGGTATCTTGTCTAATGCGATTGGGGTAGGCTTTCGAAACCACACTCCATGCACATTATCCAAAGGGAGACCATTAAAAACAGTACGGATCCTGCCATTAATCATTTCATAGGTCAGTGTTTTGCGGTGCACAAGACTGTTGGAATCCAATACAATCATCGGCTCTTCCAAGTGCTTCTGCACGAAAGGGATATGCGCATCGCCTTCGGTGGTGATGACTACGATCTGACGTTTCTTTTTGGCTCGCGACATGCTACGGTATTCGACCTTCAGCTATAGAATCACTGCTGCTAAATCAAGGAAGAAGAAACCTGTTGGTATTATCGTCAACCTTATTAGTGCCGGCAGCTGAAAGGCACGCCAAATTTCCAAGCTGTACATCGTTATATCCCTCCCGTTTAGTGGGGTCAACCGATGACATAAACTCAAAACCCACTGGCATTTCATCAGCAAATGCGTCTACGCCAAGCGGGTGTACATCAGGCCGTCCTACAATCTCATCAAACTCACCATCTACGTCTTTAACGCTATCAATCTTGTCAAACTCTGACATACGCACCTCGCCTTAAAATAGACTTTAACTATATCGACGAAATACGAACTAGTCAATGAATTTCACGGCCACAATCTAGTATACGCAGTAGATTCAGAAGCTTACCTGTCAGGGCATTACCCCCTACCTAGCTGTCCAGGAATTCTTGCAAGACGTCAGCTAAGATCATGCCACCTCGGGTGTTGAGGTGTACACCATCTACATGGTATTTCCAACCATTCATCTCCGCTATTTCGTCAAAACTGCGGTGCAGGATAAACTCGCGCCAATAATAATCGCGAAAGAAGGAGCGGAAGCGAAATTCGGTAAACGCCTTGCCCGGCTCGGCCTCTACCTGCTGCTGGAATGCTTCGTAAAAGGGAATGTAGGCAACCTTTTCTTGTTGAGCGACGTCCTTAATAATTTGCGAGAACTCTTTAAAAAGCCGATTCAGTGCAGCCTGCTTCGGGTCTTTGGAACTCGGATCTTCGCCAATGAGTGCAAGCGAGGTGAGCCCGATCTTGGCAGATGTTTTGGCCTTCAGTTCGCGTACGATGGCCTCTATATTTTGCCTGAACCATGCTGGCGATGATTTTTCTGGCAGCTTCTTCCATCCGCCAAGCATCTTTTGTACATTAGGAAAAACCTGATTAAGAATGTCGTTGGCGCCGATGATAAGAATAATACGATCGGGATGCACTGAAATAGTTTTAGGCAGACGTTGCAGCGTACTATAGGCCACGTCGCCCCCGACTCCACGATTTACAAACGTAAAGCGCTTATTCTGCGGCCGCTGCTCTAACTCCTTCATCCAGTTAAAAACACCTCGCGCAGCTGCCGTGCTGCTGCCGACACAAGCGATTATTTCTGTTTTAGCATCTTGCATGTACGGACTCCTGTTAATCCCTGGCTTGTTAGCCCTCATGTTTACTAATACCCACCCGGGGTATATATTTATAGTATGCTACAGGCAATTAAAAAGCGAGCTACTCACCGCTCCAAGATTATTGAAGGACAATGCAAGGCGCTGCAAAAAGCGATAGACAATGAATCGTACTGCATTGACATTCTTACGCAAAGTCTGGCCATCCAAAAATCCCTAGCTTCTCTCAATAAGCTTATCCTAGAGAACCATATGCGGACACATGTAACGGATATGCTAAACAGCGACGATGAAAAGCAACACGAAAAAGCGATCGGCGAACTACTAAGACTCTACGAACTGCATATTGTAAGGGGCGCCTAGTGCAAAACCAGAACGCCAAGATGCCTATGTCCACAAATACGCACACATCGCATGGCGCGGCTGGAAACATGGCTTTGAGTGCGACACTCCACTGCTTAGCAGGTTGCGCCATTGGTGAAATTATAGGCGTTACCATCGGCACCCATACTGGCTTACATGCAAGGCAAACGATTACCCTTGCTTCAATTTTATCCTTTCTATCTGGATATTCAGTTTCTACCTGGCCGCTCGTTAAAGCAAAACTATCATTTAGAAAGGCCTTGCGATTAGTTTTCGCTGCCGACACTACATCGATTCTAGCCATGACCATTGCCGACAACCTCACCATACTAGTCATTCCCGGTGCCATGGACAAAAATCTCGTCCACCCAGTCTATTGGCTGAGCCGCGTTATTTCCTTGACAGCTGCCTTTGCAGCCGGCTACCCCGTCAATGCCTACCTGCTCAAACGCGGCAAAGGCCACGCACTCACCCACCACTACCACCACTCATAACCACCCAGCCTTCCAAAGCCAGTCATTAGGATTTGAAAATTATGATATAGCTAGTCCAGCTACGGGCTAGAGTACTATTACATTATGTCTATCCGCAAACATATCAATACGCTCTTGGGCAAATTGGAGAGAGAATATGTTACGCACAATCGTATCGAGGTCTCGGAGTCGGCCATCCTCCACAATCTTGACCTGTTTGAAAAGATAAGTGATAAGCCCGCCATTCCCGTGCTCAAAGGGAATGCCTACGGCCACGGCATCACCCTGGTCGCAAGAGCCCTCAAGGGCCGCAGATTGCCTTATATCGCCGTCGATGGCTATTTCGAAGCCGTACGCATTCGCGAGGTAAGCAGCCAGCCCGTACTAGTGATGGGCGCTATTCGGCCGGAAAATTACAGACACCTCAGGTATGACAACTTTGCGTTTGTAGTGCATGACGAGGCAAGCATCAAAGCCCTCGGCGATACAGGTAAACATATTAGCGTGCACCTCGAGGCCAATACCGGCATGAATCGCTACGGTGCAAAACCGGATGAAATAGTAAGGCTTACGAAGCTCATTCTTAGCTACAATCACCTCACTCTTGAAGGCGTGATGAGCCACTTATGCGATAGCGACGGCGACGATCCCGCCACTGTCGATATAGCAGTAAAGCAATTTGACGCCTGCGTTGAGGCAGTGCAAGCAGCCGGAGCGAAACCAACAATCTTTCATGTCGCCCAAAGCGCCGGCAACCTTAAAGCCCGATCAAAATACGCTAATGCCTCCCGCCTCGGCATAGGTTTGTACGGTCTCAACCCGTTCCCAAAAAATCACGCCCTTCACACCCATCTAAAAGACCTGCGCCCAGCGCTAAAACTCGTAAGCACTATTACCAAGGTTATTGAGCTAAAGAAAGGCGACAGAGTCAGCTACAACTACACCTTCACCGCACCGAAAGACATGAGAATCGGCGTACTGCCACTAGGATATTATGAAGGCGTCAATCGGGCGTTGAGTAACGCTGGTGTGGTTAAGGTGGGCAAACACTTCACCCCTATTGTTGGCCGTGTATGCATGAATCACACCATGATTAGCTTAGATGGCCTGGCAGCCACGAAAGTTGGCGATGAAGTTACTGTGTACAGCAACGATTCCGCAGATAGGAACGCTGTGGATGCTATTGCTCATGAACACGCGCTATTTAATTACAATCTGCTCACCGCTCTAAGCCATGATGTACGGCGTATCTTGGTACAATAGCTTACGAATGCGGGCCATGAGCGCTAGTTCGGCTGGCTTCAAAAAATCTACCTAAGCAAACGTAAAGCGAGGGGTACAGAGGAGCATGAAATTTGCAACGTATAATGTTGAAGTCGGTGGATTTAATAGTTACCAGGACTACGAAACCAAGTATCCGCCACGTATGGACGCTATTGCAGAAGTCGTGATAGGGCTTGATGCCGACGTTGTCGCCTTAACCGACACCTTCCGGTGGCATACTTTCGACCTGGCATACTTACGCGAAACTTTTAGCTATGGTCATGTAGTCACGCAACCGATAGGCGATAAAACGATGGGCGTCTCAGGCAAGAACATTGGCCTGACATTACTCAGTAATCGGGAGATTATCAATCCGTCCCCTGTCGATCTGGGCGAGAGACAGGCGCTCAGCGCAGATATTGAGTTTGATGATAGCACTATTGTTACGTCAATCACTGCCTATCTGCATCACGCCGACGAAGCTAAACGAACACAACAGGTGGGCGGACTCGTGGGCTACGCGACACGCACCGGAAGACTTGAGAGGACTGTAGTCGAAGGTGATTTAAATACAATAAGCCGCCTCGACAAAACGGCGCAGCAACTGAGACACCTGCTCAGGCTGATACCGAGTGGCGTAAGGCCAGAAGCTATAGCAAATGTACTCGGCAACCTTGAGGGCACGGCTTATCAGCGCCTCATGAAAGCTGGTTTTAGAGATGCGAACAAGGAGAGAGCAGCCACATGGCCGACCCCGAGATATGGCATTCTCGGTGGCCGAATCGCCGTTCCGGCTATGCTGCGCTTGGACCATATCCTCCACTCCCCAGACATCACGGCCGTATCTCATACGGTACCGAGAGGCAGGGCCTATCGCCTCGGCTCTGATCACTATCCGTCAGTCGCAGATTTAATGTCAGCCACTTAAGCAACGAGGTGATACAGCACGCTTTACCGACAAGGACAGTATCCTTGGAAAAATCAGTAGTGTGCATTAACCTAAACGCAGTGCGCCCTGATATCGCTAGCTCGTCAAATGCATACCATTTAGGGAACGGATGATCGCCGCTGCTTGCCCAAGGTCCGAGACCATGTATACAGCCCCCTTTTGACGGCCTCTTTTCAACCCTAAGGACCGATCAAGCGTGATCTCAGCAAATCCATCCGGAAGATCTTGATCAGGTCTGTCATCGATGAGCACGCCCCGACCACCAGGGTGGCGTTCTGCAATATGCCCCTGTTTTTTACGCATAATAACATCAAAACCTATCTTATGATTCGTGTTGCCAGCTAAATGTCCGAGTGACGACGTAATTTTTATCGCCTGGAAGCGCTCCTCGCCAAATGAGAGAATGTGCGGTGTATAACCTTCGTCGTAGAGTGCCTGCATAAACTCAGGGCTATCTTCGTATAAATAATTATGTGTAGCCACAAGTTGCTCTAGCGCTGCCCACATAGCGTTGGGGTCGAGATCGTAAGATCGTATATGGCTTTCGTAATCATATCCACCCAAGTTAGGATCGGCGACAAATTGCCGCGTATCCTTTACCACTTGCTCAAAGGACACGTGCGCCTCGTTAGAGATCAATTGCTTGAGGTCTTGCCCGAACTGCGGCGTGTCATACAGAGTGGAGTCAAAATCTACGTACACTATAAAATCTTTAGCCATCGCAATAACTATATCAGAACCCTCTCGTTAGGGAGGCTAAAAAGATTGGCCGTAGCAGCAATTCTGCTCAGCGCCTCAACCTTACATGTATTTACTTGTGTAATTGATACTCTTCAACACATCACGAATCGCAGCGTGTACGTTGCTGTTTGAGACAATAGCGCCGTGAATGTTTGTATCGTAGCGCTGCTGCTTACCGAATAAATCTGTTACTTTGCCACCCGCCTCTGGCACGATCACTGCCAGCGCAGCAATGTCTTCCGGCTTGCCCTGGCCAAAGATCAGCCCCTCATACGCTCCTGATGCGACCAAACAACCCATAATCACCGAAGAACACTGTGTAGTTATTTTTACTCCCAGCTTATTGAATGCATCTTTTGGATCATCAAAGGTAACTCCTTCGTCGTCATTGATCCAAAGCTCCTCGTCGATGTATGCGCCATCGAGGTCAGATTTTTCTGAAACATGGATCTTCCGGCCATTCAAAAAAGCGCCGTTACCTATAACAGCTTCGAATAGCCGGTCATAAAATGGATCATAGACGACGCCCACAACGCTTTCACCCCTGTCGTTTACCAGCGCAAGCGAAAAAGATGAAATCGGCATGCCTTTCGCGAACGGCATCGTGCCGTCTACCGGGTCACACACCCAGGTGAACTCCGAACCATCAATAATCTTGCTCTGCTCTTCTCCCCAAATGCTATAGCCGGGCGTCTCCTTGGTAAGCACTTTGATGATGTGTGCGTTTATTTCCGTATCTGCTTGGGTTACAATCGTCCGGTCTGGCTTTGTAGTTGGGTTTGCAGCTGCTGAATTGAAATAGTTCAGCATTATGTCGCCCGCGTCTTTCGCAAGTCTTTTGGCGAGTTCTAGCTCATATTGGAAGTTGTTCATATGCTCATCTTATCAGATGCAAACAAGGGGCGGTGAGTTAGGAGGTGCTTTCTTGCTAAGCCACTTCGTCAGATGCCAGAGAAGTACGTCGCTCGCCATCGGCCCAACATTCTAGCGCTTTTAGAGCGAAAGGCCAAGCTCCAGACGGGCCAGGGCCGCATCAAAAGCCTGAACAGAATTAATTTCCTTCGGCCGCATGTACGCTTGAAGGAGGGCCGCCATGCCCACGCCCATGATTGCCCCCGCCAAATTTCGTACGGCTAAATCATTCGGGTCTTTATCGGCCCGTTCAGCTATCATGTCGGCAAGCATATCTATATTGCGTATCATTTCATCGAGCATAGTTGCTCTTAGCTCCGGGATGGTTCGTACCAATTCGAAGCGTTTCATTTCCAGGGCTAGTCGCTCCGACGGGAGATCGCGAAACGTTTGCATACTGGCATTTCGGAGTGCTCGTATAACGGACACATCCGCAGGCTGAGCCTTAAAAGCCTCCAAGATAATCGGGTCTAGGCTGTCGTATAGCACCACCGCTTCCTTTGTTTGAAAGTAGCGGAAAAAGGTACTTGGCGATACCTCGGCTGCCGCGGCGATCTGCTCGACCGTAGTTGCGCCGTACCCCTGCTTGGCAAACAATTTTAGCGCCTGCTCCTGAATTGTAGCTTTGGCTTTGGCTTTTTTACGTTCGCGTAGACCCGGGGGTAGCTGCTGCTTGCCTTTTGGGTCTCGATCTCTTAGGGTCATCTTCATTACTCTCACTCCGTAAGTTTGGAAGGAATACTAGCGCTATAACTACTGCACAGAGTGCTATCCCACCGCATACCCATAGCATAACATCAAGTCCATGTACAAACGCCGAACGAACTTCATGCAGCAGGACAGGCGAACCAAGCTTCTGGGCGACTGCCACACCGGCTATGACGCTGCTGTGTACCGCAGCCCCAACTTGATTCGGTAGGTTCTCGACATGCAACTGGCTCCGATAGCTCGCGCCGATCAATGTGCCAAGGAGTGCAATACCAAGTGTCCCACCGACTTGTCGTACCGAACTCACGAGAGCCGTACCAGAACCGCTTCGCTCAGCAGACAGCGGCGATATAGCGGCAGTCGCCACCGTCGGCATAGCGACACCCAGCCCCAACCCGATCATACCGCTCCATACAATTATGAACGCGTTACTGGCCGATAATGTAGTTTGAGCGCCCAGCATGAGTCCCGCCGCCATGATACCAAAGCCAACCGCTACAGCTAGCTTCGTGTTGGCCTTATTTGCCATTTTGCCAGTAACCACTGAACCGATCATCAAACCCCCGATCATCGGCAATAGATAGTACCCGGCCCTCAGCGCATCATCTCCACGGACTGCTTGCAGATATTGTGGGAGCCCGAATAGCAGACCAAACAGCGCAAAGTTTACCGAAGTCATAAGCAACGTACCCCAGGTGAAGGCTCGATGGCTAAAGAGCTTTAAATCTACTAATGGCTGACGGCCCCGGCGCAAGATACGCTTCTCCCACGCATAGAATAACAGCAGCGTTATAGCGCCGAATACAAGAGAGGCGACTACCCGCGCGTTGCCCCAGCCGCTCGATTCAGCCTCAATTGCCCCATACGTTATGCCCGTCAGACCAAGGCTCGATGCTACGATGCCGATAGTGTCGATAGCATGTTGTTCGCTGCTTTTGTTTTCGGGCAGCAGGAACGCGATCGCCGCGAGAGCAATGAGTACGACCGGGATATTAATAAGAAAGACAGAACCCCACCAATAATGCGTCAGTAGCCACCCACCCAGGATTGGTCCAAGCGGATATGCGAGGAATACGCCGCCCATGAGTATGGCGAGCGCCTTGGTGCGTTCTTTTTCTTCAAAGAAGACAGGCATGACGGACATGCCGAGCGGCAGGATAAATGCCGCCCCCACGCCGAGCAGCAAGCGGGCCGCAATGAGCGTGCCGACCGAGGTTGAGTACGCACATAATGCAGAGGCAATGCCAAATATTACTAGAGCGAAGAGCAGAAATTTTTTCCGGCCATAGCGATCACCAAGCATGCCAGCCGGCAACGTTAGCACGGCTAATACCAGCGCGTACGCATCGGCGATCCATTGCAACTGGCTCGTTGATGCGTGTAGATCGTGCGAAAGCGTGGGCAGCGCTAAGTTAAGCACGGTCAGGTCCAAGCTGAACGCTATGGCTGCCAGGGAAATCGCAGCAACTGCCCACCATTTACGATTACCGATATCTTTTGTAGCCCGCATACCAACCCTCTTTGTATTAACAGTAAACTACTGAGAATCTATGCCCTTTGGGAGTCACTGTCAATTTTATTTCATCCCTACATCTTTTATTAGCAGCCGACCAGAGTCTACTTAAACTTTTAGAGCAGCTCTAGAAGTTCGTTTTCTGGCAGAATCGCAGCCCTCCAATATAAAAGTTATTACTAGACAGCAGCCCTTTATTGGCCGCATATAATCTCGACGTTTCGTAATGGTGACCGTTAGGCGCTATAGGGCAATCTCAATTTCTTTCATTACGGTAGCGTTGCCGCCGATCCATACAACTTCATCCTCGAATTTTCCATAAATATATGACGTTTGGCCCATAGACTTGCCCTGTTCAATCCTATACTCGTTCTGAGCTGGAAGCCCACCGTACTTTTTCAGATAACATAGGAGAGCACCATTGGAAGTTCCTGTAGCCGATTCTTCATCTATACCAACCAAGGGGGCAAAATTCCGTGCAGCAGCCAATGAGGTCTGGTCATTGAGCAAACTAATGACATGCATACCCGTGATGTTATGATCTTTGCTAAATTCAGACATAGCCGCAAAATCGGGGGTTAAATTATTTAACACCTCTTCACTATTTAGTATTACAATCAGGTCCTTTAATCCAGTCGAGACCACTTGCGGCTTAAGCGTACTGCTAAGATCACTCGGCTTAATGCCAAGTATCGACGCTACGATGTCAGCCTCTACAACTTCAAAGAAACTAGCACTTGCCTGCTGCATATAGATAAGTCCATCTGCACCCACATCAACCTTGAGCAGTCCTGCCAATGTATCTTGTGTGGAGATACCCTTATCAACTATATGGCATTGATACATAAGCGACCAACTGGCGATTGTAGCATGACCGCATAAGTCTACTTCTTCTGTTGGCGTAAAAAATCGAAGTCTCTTGGTCGCCTCCTTGCTTTTACTTATAAAAGCCGTTTCCGAGAATCCAACTTCCTTTGCAATAGCAAGCATTTCTGCGTTATTCAAGTCGTCTGCATCAAGAACAACTCCCGCAGGATTTCCTGCCTTAGAGTCAGCAGTAAAAGCATTTACATGATAAGCAACAATTTTCATATACTGATAATAGCAAAAGAGGCCTGACTGGCCTTTTTTATAATGCATATGTTTGGTGCAGCAGTTACGATGGCAAGCTGGACACAGAATTCAACAGATGTGAATTAGACGACCTCCAGTTTTTCTGTATATTACACTCTGATACGGGTCATCAGTCGTAAATTGGCAAGATACATGTGAGCATCCAACTTGGGATTAGCGTCAAGGTATCGCATATGCTTATCTACAAATGGGATCGAACCGTCTGGGTATACGGCACTCTTGACGGTGTAAGCCGGTGAGGTGTTATACGAATCATTAAGCACCATCTGGTGGAGCGCTTCCCTGATCTCCCGTTCTTCTTCGGCACCTTGAGCGTATATTCTTTTCTTAAACTGCATATCAGACCTTTACTTTGGCTGCCTTGATTCTGTGACTTCTTTTCGGCTCTTGTGTTTTGACATAACAGTTTCCTTCCATTACTAAATGGGGAGTCCGACAACGCGAACTCCCCCCTGTAGCGCTACTCGGCTTCGGGCGGCACAGGCACTGACGGATCAGCCGGTTTCGTATCGTTTTTATCCGGCGTATCCGCGGTACGGATATACTGGGAATAGTGAACCTTCGATTGATACTGTTTTGTGGGAGTAAATACAGACATGATGATGTCCTTTCGCTAAAGATGCTTAGTGTGTCAGGCCAACAACAATCTTTACGTCTGCTCCCTACGAGTCATTTAGTGTTGGGGTGGGCTGGTTACCTTTAAGTATAGACCTACTCTTGACGATTACCTAATCTCATATTATGAACTATATATTAAGGCATGGGTTGGAATTGAGAACCGCCAGACGCTTGACACACTTCGTTTCGAATACCTACTGAAGCGGCTAAAACGTAGGCATCAAGAGCTTCTGCGATTAGGCAAATGGTCAGCGGCATCTCGTACATTCAGATGCATCATTGCTCTGTACGTTTCACCTGGCATGGCCAGTAATTTTACCAGCTCGTACTCACCACCGTTTGCGAGCCGGGCAGGATCGTCCCCTCGATGCTTCTCTGGAATGACGCCATATTTATCATATGCGACCTCAATACCATTCATATAACTATTCCTGGTCTGCTCAGCAAGTTGGAACAATGGCTCAACATCTAGGCCCACTTCAGTCGCTAGAAGTATGTGCCCCATACGTGCGAAGCCGCGCACAGCCGCCCAGTTTAATGGTGCCCAAACGTTCTTACTTCTCGTGCCATTCCTCTCACCACCATCCCATTGTTGCGTGCTGTTTTCGGTTGTGGTAGCAATAACGCCGCCAGGATACAGTAAGTCTCTAGCTACTGTTTCTGCAACACCAAAAGTTTGCTCGGCATTAGCTATACCAACATACAGAGGATACGTCATCGCCGCTGATACAATTGCAGTTTGGTGGCCGTCAACAAAATTGTAGTCACGATATATTTTACCTTCGGGATCCCAAAGATACTTATTAATGGTCGCCACCCTCTGACTAGCCATTTTTCGATACATTGCCGCGCGCTCAAGACATTTGTCCCTGTCATCGCCGCTGACATCCGCGGCAGCCTCGTAGGCCATAGCTAGTGTCTCTTCGTTGTAAGCCATGAGACTATTGTGGTCGGTTAGTACAAGATCTGTTGTATTAATAGTACTGAGATTGCTGCCATCCTTAAACAAACGGCTGCTGTAGTCCCATCCGCTTGCTGCGCCAGCGCGTAGATCCTTATAGAGTTTCTCCAGCCTTGTGGCGCGTGCCACACCGCTCAAACCAGCCACAACGAGTTCTCCAAGTTCCACGTCTTCCTTATATGACTCAAGCCTTGGTCCGTCAGCATCATCCCAATAACGATTCAGAAATGTACCGTCTGGCATGCGCACTAGAGTACGATAGGCATGCGCCTTACCATCCTCTGGTATTGCAGCCAACTCATGTATGCCATCCATCCAATAACCCATATGATCTTTTTCGAGCATTGGGAGGTAGCGGACGAGCACTTCCGGGCCAAACCTATCGGCAAGCATGCGTACTTCATGCGAAACGTAGTCAGGCTGCGCACGTGAAGCATAGAAAATGGCATTAGCATTTAATGGATGGCCGAACTGATTAATTTGATGCTCGTTATTGTCTACAATATTGCGTACCAAGTCCCAGCGACCATCGGCGGCATAGCCTATGGCTATGTGGTATCCATCCCAAAGATAAGCTTGACCGCAAAACCGTCCTGCTCCTGCAACGGATAGATCATATGGCAGCCAAGTATCGGAATAACCTAGCTCAGTATTCGGGCGGATAAACCGGGAGCGTATAGCCAGCGTATATTCATCGAGAGTAAGTCCGGGCTCAGTAACGAACCGCTCTTCATCTTGGGGCGTTACGGCAAAATTATTATTAAAAAACGCTACGTCAGAGAAGCCTGGTTCTTGAGATTCCTGGGCATACGCGGCCACTACTTCTTGGTAGGGCTTATGCGGACTCGCGCAAGCCAATGTCATTCCGTCAGGATATGCTTCCCGCGCCCCAATGTACATTTGCCCCATTTCTCCGGGATCAGGGACTACTGATAAGGGGTTTACTGCTTCTACAGGGTAGGGTGGTCGTAGTTGAATGTTTTCTATCATACTGTTTTAGGGTTTGAGTTGCCTCTCAAGACGCTACATGTCATTATGCTAGATGCTAATAAATAAGAATAAAAGGACCGTGCGCTTGCCATTAAGTAGGCTAGTGCCTCATACCCGATTCTTGCTGAGATAATGGACGCATTATGTGCTCAGGCATCCATGCGTGTCAACAATATTACGCGAGAACCTTATGCGGCTATGCTAGGCACATTCAGAGAGGCTATACTGGCCCGATCGAGCAGAAGTTGTACGCTGTGATCCCTCCCGGTCGGTGCTCGATGAATTGGGCAGAGGAACCATATCTTTGTCTCTTGGCAGACCGTTTGGGTGTTTAGAAAAGCCTGACTCTTGGCAACCAGAACAACGGCCCCAAATGACGCCAGAAATGCTCATAGCCCCTTCGCTAGATGATCCAAGAATTTAGGATGCGACCCTTAAAACCCCGACCTCGGCTACGCCTGATGATATAGATCTCTTTAGCCATGGCCTTAGCGTCTATGCAGCTTACGCAGCCTCAGGCATCCTCTAATAAATAGCTCGTTCTGCTGGCTATTGGGAATTCTGAGAACCTTCATGCTCGCATCGGCTTTATCCCTTGGGTCGCCACCAACCCGCTCAGCATGCACATCTCTAAATAATGGCGGCCAATTTTGTCCGTAGTCATATCATCGACAAAAGCCCACTGGTCATTGGGGTCAATCTCAAGAAACCGCGTTTTTCCTTTTTATCTCGCACCAAATCAATGGCGCCGAATTGCTTGAAAAGAGATCGGGGAAAATAACAAGGGCGACTAGTAACCACGAACCTCTGGAGAATTAGCATGATCAGGGCATATCCCAGTGGATCCACTTTGCTGAAAGTCAACTCCCGGCTCACCAAGTAAGTCACGAATTTTTCTTAGTGGCATCCAGTCCCCGAGCACTCCCTTAGCTTCCTCACTTATCTCCCCATCATATCCATGGGTTGGTGTGATTTGCCACGCATGCGGCTCATAGTTCGTGCTTCCAGGAGGGGATGTTGCAGGGCTTGCAGGCCTTCCAGCACTATCTAAGTTCTCTCCCCTAGAACATGGCACTAAGGTTACGGGTGGACGTATTCTGGCTTCCGGATTTTCTCCAGGGATCTCTTCAGCGCGCATGTTACTATTATACAATCTACTGATTACCCCGCAATAGGCTAAAGAATTGGATCGAAAGCTGGAGTTACTAACAAATGCTAACTTTGACTATCACCGATTACCTGCTTTAGGTATATGGTCGCCATTAATCTTCTAAAGTGCTAACCCTGCCGTTTCGCAGGCTCAAGAGTAAGCTCTTTCCGCATAATATAGAGCAGCCTGTTCCGGGAGTCTTCGCCTTCAAAATTATGATTGCCATCCAGGGTAACAAGCGAGATGCTCGGATCAATTCCTTCCAAGCTGACGTCGCCCAACACTTCGTCTTGTCTGGCGTTAATAATGCGAAGGGTCGTAAACCTCGCCAACCTGTTGTACAACTTTGTGGGTTCTATACCCACCAGGCTTTGCCAATACTCAGGATGTATAACAGTAGTGCTGCCATCGGAGCGTAGAAGACGCGTCCTGGTGCTCGTGTCAATCGCCATTTCGCTGCGTGCACTTAATTGCCTGGTAACCGTAGCTTCACGTACATCGTCCGGAGGGGTAATCATAATAATCTTACGTATATATCGTGGTTTAAGAAGCGCCGCTGCAATGCAGCCTTGAGAATGACAGACCAGATCGATAACTGCACCCGGATATTCTATCCGGGCAGCGTTAATAACCTTGCGTAATTTCCTTACCTGTTTATCTAACGGCGTTGCAGCCAATGTGTTAGATGCTTCGTTAATAGGATGGTAATTGAACAGCACACTCCTGACTTCCGGTAGGGCATTGGCGATTGCAGTGAACAGACCACGGTCTTCCTTGCGAACGCCAAAACCATGCGAAAAAATAACAATGTGCGGAGTATCAGAGACCATCAGTACATCATACAGCTTCTTTAAAATTTTTACCGGGTGTTAGCCTAAAACCTGCTCTAAGCTATAAGAATACTCACAGCTCGCTGCCCGGACGCCTTGTAACATAGCCCAGTAAATTAAGGGGAATTATGGTACACAAGAAAGCTTTCAGACATGTTATTACCTCACTCAGTATCATTGGTATGTTGTTCATGGGCGCCATTGGACATCCCACCACCGCGTCTGCAGCAGCATTATCATCACCCCACCTACTTAGGCCCGAATCGACTCGTTTTAGCATGAACCTATCGTACGTAGCGCTGGGCGACTCTGTCGCTGCCGGTCTAGGACTGCCGCCAGCTGCAGGAGCCAGCGCCGTGGATATCGCTTGCGGCCGATCGCCGCAAGCATACTCCAGCACTGTTGCCGCTCATATTCGTGACGCCTTTTCTGGAACCGGAATCCATTTATCCGACCAGAACGTTGCCTGCCAGAGTGCAACTACAGACAACCTTACTACCCCTCAGCCCGTAGGCAACCTCACTGTCCAACCCCAGCTGGATCAAGCATTTGCCCACGGCACACCAGCGCTCCTAACAGTTACCATGGGCGCCAATGACGTACACTGGGCAAACTTCATTCAGGCCTGCTTTAGTGCCAGCCGATGCGATACAGCCACCAACACTGCTTTGGCGAATGCATATATAGCAACAATGCAAGCAAAACTTACCGGTACGCTCGCTGGCATCCAGGCACGTAGCCGCTTTATTGCGCCGCTGACTATCGTAACCGGTTATTACCACCCCGTCTCAGCGAACTGTATAAATGCCAACTTAACAACAAGTGAAGTCGCTTGGCTTAACAAAGAGGCTGACGCATTAAACAATGCTCTACACACGGCAACCGAGCAGGCCGGCTGGTTCACCCAGTTTGCACCAGTGGACTTTAGCGGGCACGACGTCTGCTCCGCCGACCCCTGGCTGCAACGCCCAGGCGTTCCAGGCGAGCCAGCGGCATTCCACCCAAATGCACAAGGTCAGCGGGTAATGGCCCGAGACGTGCTCAAGCAAATCGGTATATAGCCCTGTACGGCATTACCAACGCCTGACAGAATAAAAAAGACGCCCTACATGGTGCGTCTTTTCTATTATTCAAAACTGGTGCACTTTGTTTCGAACACCTTTGTGGGTGGACTACCTGACCAACGTTGTTATCTAGCACCTATAGCAAAGATATCTGAGTATCGTTAGAATAGTGCTCAACTATAAGGAGAAATTACATGGGCGAAGCCCGACCATCACCGCAAGAACAGTATTGGGAGTCAGAGGTATTCCCGGCATGGAGCGCAAAGCTCACTTTCTCCCCGGGCAGCATGCCCTACGAGCAATTCCGTCAAACAGTGAATACAACAGCAGAAGCGCAAAGACACCGCTACACTGGCCTTATCACCCGTGATCCTGCCATCGGCTACGTCACCTCGTTCACCCGTACTATATATCCTCGTAAAAAGTATCCCGTCACTCGCCCAGAAGATTGTGCGGCGGGCATGGCACGACTTGCCGAATCATTTGGTACAGCAGTGGAAGACGATAATGTAGCGCCCGATTCCTATCGTATCCCTATCGGTTTATATATAGGCCAGGACGACGACAGCTATGATCGCCCTCCCGATCATAACGTCGTGGACATACAACATACCTTAGCATCACGCGGTTTACTGAGCACCGCTACACTGGCAGAGGTATTCACGGTGCGCTTTACGGAAAACGGAACGGCAAATTACATCGAGCCGGTTGCCGTCATTATCGGACCGACACACGAAGCATCCGCTGTTTGTGATCTTGCTGTCGAGCTAGGCCAGGAGCGTTTTACGCTAGAGCAATTCCCCCTACACACCGCACCCCAAGTGCAGATGGTCGAAACTACCCACTGCCGAGAGCCAGAATGGATAACCGACGCTTACTGAGCAGCAAATTACAGCACACCAAGGATGCACATGTGAGTCTTGGCGCTTAATGAATACGCTATATGCGTCGCAAAAGCCGTAACGTTATAGTCTACCTCGAAATTTAAATCAGGCCAATTAGCTTAACACTAATTTGGCCTGATTTATAGGTGTTATTTGACAAAAAGATGAATTGGTCCCGATTGGTGCGAACTTACAGAATCTACTTAAAACCCCGAAACCAGTTAGAGACCTATACTCAGTAATCACTTTATTTATTGCGATGGCGCAAGGGCCTGGGCTACACGCTGGCGACGGCCAGGCAAGCCCGAGAGGCGCTGCAGCTGGTGCACGCGCTGTGCGAACCACAGTTGAGAACCGTACATGTTGCGTTCGCGGCCAGGTTCAAGCACGCTCATACCCTCGTGAACCTTCTGGGCTTCGGCTGGACGGCGCATAGCGTGGATTCGCCTCATGGCGTGGTGAACCCCCTGCAAAGTGAGTGGCTCCTCGCGCAAAACTGCCGAAGCGTACGTCTCTAAGTTACCCATAACCAAACGGCCGGTTGCCTGGTCCTCCAAGAAACCAATAGCACCAAAAGCCCGTGCCGCTTGTCTAAACCTAGTAAACGCCGGAACATCGGTAGGCTGTGCGGCTGCCACGGCGGCCATTTCGGCAGTTGCAGCACCAGCGCCCATGGCAATCTCCATTAAACGCCGCGGGTCGCGCCTGCTAGCTTGACTTTCCTCGTACTGCGCCAGTAGTTGGCGGTTTAAATCTTGGAATATCTCGTCAATCGCATCGCCTACGCCAGCGTTGTGTTCCAGGCCGAGCTGGCCTCGCACCGTGGCTGCGTACTCTAACGTAGCCATTCCGTAATCATCATCTCGCAGCGACGGCATCTCTCCATTCACCAACGCACGGTGTGCGTCATGCAAAAAATCTTCAGAGCCTGTGCGTGCATACTGGTTGGCAACCGCACCAACATACAACATCGTATGGGCGCTTCTGGAGCGAGCGGCACGCCGCTCTTCTCGGGTCAGACTGGGGTTGCTCATTTCCGCGTAAGGTGCACCAATTTCAGCCAAGCGGCCAGCCTGCTGGTAGCCTTCAACCTCTGGACGGAGTAACTCGGGTACTAATGGCGCAACGTCACCACGGACTTCTCGTAGACCGCCAGCCACCATCTCGCGCCATAGTAATGCTGCGCCATACTGGCCTGGAGTAAGTGGTGCGCTTAACATTTCAGGCATATGCCTTTACTCAATCACTATTGCTATCTGCTGTCAATCTAAAAAGCCTTCGCGTCTTTAGCCTTTTCTGGTGCACTTGATGCGCTTTGTTTCGAACATTTTTTTGGGGTGGCTAAGTCATATCTCCCCAGACTCCCAAATACTAACTATCCCTGCAATACCTGTGCCTGCCAGTAAAAGGTCATGGTGCCTGACGGATTAGCCGAAAGATTGAGGGTAAATTGCGTTGAGCTCACACTGCTGACCCACCAATTAAGACCGCTGAGATTACTCTGCGGCGTAATGAGAACGCTCGTGGGGGTTAAAGATAGCCCGTGATTAACCGTCACCGTACTTTGCGAAGACGTAATGCTGGCCACACCCACGCCTAATGTCGGGAATCCGTCATTACCTGAAAGGTTATTATGGCCGCCGCCCGTATTGAGCTTTATCGGCGCGTACTGCCATGTCCCCGTCGTATCATCCAAGCTGAAGACGTTGTTGCGAATGTCGTTGTTATCTGCCGTAAAATCAGCCCAGATGCCAGCGATAGCAAACCCGGAACCACTAGCGATTGGTGTAAACACATTGCCGATTGCGATATTGCGTGACTTGCTGTCGAGGTACAGCCCTGATTTCGGATTGCCCGACGCCGCCGCGCTTCCAATATTCACAAACATGTTGCTTTGGATGATATTGGCATTGCCGTTGATGTGCAACTGCTGGCCTGAGCCGCCATCGAAGATATTGCCTACAAAGACATTTCGGCTTCCGATTGCGCGCAGCTGCGTTACTCCCGAGCCGCCATTCACGAAAGAATTGTTGAGGAAATGCTGCAGGCCTGCAGACTCGAATACCTGGAAGGGTAACCCACCGGGCTGGGCGCCATTATGGTATGCATACGCGTTGCCCGGGTTGCCATTGTCTCCAAAAGTACAGTTTACGATATAGTTCTCATCCGAAAGAAATATCTCCAATGCTTGTCCCGGGCCAGCCGCGTGCTTGCCATTGTTAAACCAACAGGAATCGATGGTATTGTCTTGGCCAAAGCCGCCGACACCGTTTTCGTGCAAATAAATGCCGTCATAAAAAGGTGTATCGATCTGCAAATTTTCAAATCGGCATGACACCGCACCATGCGCATCAATCCCCCCGCTATCAGCCGTCTGGTTCGCTCCGTTGCAGCTCAGGAACAAGTCCCGTATGACAAGCCCGGGTGTATAGGTATTGTTGAGTGTAAATATATAACAATTAGCATTATTGGTGAGAGAGATTTGACTATCCCAGCCTGCGCCGTAAATGTACAGCCCTCCGGGGAAGCCTCCGCCAACGTTCAGGGTCGCCGAGATAATGTAGTTGCCCTTTGGAAAATACAGCACTTGTGTATCTGCTTTGGCGACCGTGATGGCGTTCTGAATTGCCGCGGTATCGTCCGTGCTTCCGTTGCCAGTCGCACCGTAATCCTTTACATTGACGACCATACCGGCCGGGCCGATCTTCCAGCTCAAACCTGTAGATTGCGTGGAATCAGCTGTCAGCGTCTGCCCGTCGCTGCCGACGCCCAGTTGCGCAAACGCGCCCGTGGCCGTCCCAGCCAAAAGGCCGCCCTTTGCAGTAAAGGCGCCGACGTTAACTTTGGACGCTAGGTCGGTCGCCAGACCATTAATGGCTGATTCAGGAAAGCTGCCACTTGGTACCACGGGCGCAGCTGAAAAAGTTTTGGTACCCGAGATTATCTGATTCGTTGATAGGTCAACAAAGGAGGATTGCCCAGCTGCAGCAACAGAGCTCGACTTTAATCTACCGTCGCTGTTATGCGCTTGGTTTAGAAAATCATTGAGGACGTTTCCCCAAACTCCGTCGTCGCTATCCGGTATCGGTAGGCGTGCCATATCACCCTCCACCCTATAGCTTTGATAGTAACATAAGCAGGATAGGCATTGCGAAAATTGTAGCCGCTCATCAGGTGAGTGCAACAAAAGTAACAGTTCATCCAGCAGAGATCAGCCGCTCATTACCTCAGCGACAAACAAAAAAGCGCCAAAGCGTTCGATTACTCCCATTTGGTGCACAGCGCGGGAAAAAGTTTACACCCAATCACCTTAGAGATAGCTCGTTGTAGAGATATCCTAGCGGTGCCATATCAGGAGTATTTGCTAACAATACAATAAGGAGAGGGAGTTACACTGGTAAGCTAGGGTACTCTGTTGAGCTTGGTTTCGGCATGCGCGGCGTAAAAGCTAACGCCGTAACTGAATAGGCCTAGATCAAGGTTTGTGAGCGGATCAGGCGTGTCAAATGTCGCCCGCCACTTGCCTTGTTCGCTTGGTCGGGAGCTAAAACAATCCCGTCCGTCTTTTGGGTTTCCTGCATGATTCGGTTGTTGTCTTTGCCCTGCATAAAACCGAAAGGCCTACCGATCGACATGACAACCGCACCACCGCCTAAGTTTGTTAGTGTCAGCTCCAACATAGAGAACGAACGATTAAAGATCATCAGGGGTACAAAGTCTCTGTGGTCTAAGGGTAGCTTTTGACGGGCCACAATTAGCCGCTCTGGCTCAAAATGGAAAGATGCCGATAACTTAACATCAGCACGTTCACTCATGACTTCCCATCGGTTCCTAATGTAGGTACGGCAAAGTTGAGTTCGGGGTTAAATTGCGGTGCATATATGTGGTTAATAGGGAAAGCCATAATGAACAATATTATAGCAATCGCTGTCTGAACATGTGCTACCTCTTTTTCTTAGACCCGTGCAGAGCATGAGTAAAAATGTTCGGATGGTATTTCATCTCATGCCATCTGCGCATACTATATATCGGCCTGCCAAGAAGACCATAAAGCGGGTACAAAAGGCGATATTTAACCATGCGCACTAGGCCGTATGGTGTGGACGGCTTTCTTATTCGGGCAATCCCTTTCCCGCTATCAACAACCGTGACATATCGCTTCCCCGTAACATCCCGAAAATAGATAATGAGCTTTATCGGCTTCTTTTCACGATTGCGGATTGTGAACGTCATTAGATCTGCTTGATCAACTATGGCGCCCTGACGGTCGGTAACCCGACGACCAAGTAAACGCGATTCGCCAGCCAGTAGGTGATCGGGCCTTAGATTCATCTTAAGTCGCCAACGATCTTTAATGTCTAAGAACTCTATTGTGACATCGTCAAGGTGTATGTCGAATGCGGGGCCGCTCCCTACGTTCTTGAGGCGCATTCCCTCTTCTGCATTCATGCCACCCGTTGTTCTCTCGAATTCAACAAAGAGAATTGGCAGTACGGTCAGTATAGCGGCTTGCGCCGTGGCTTTTCGCGTTTTGAACGCTTGAACGGCAGTATATGCCAAGATCGCTAATGAAACAAAAGCGAGTAGGTCGGTCGTAGCAAAAGTAAGACCATGCCATACAAGGTATTTTTGCTGAATTACGGTGGTAACGCCCAGCAGGTCTTGTTGCATATGCTTAAATATTATACCATCACGGACTTCGTGTCGCACAATGTAGATTGAACGTTGTACCCTAACAGGGGTAAGAGTTGATTTTAGTGTCAACTTTTAGTTTTTCCAGGCGGCTTTTTTGGACTTCAGAAAATAAAGTTTACACCCGCGATGTGAGCCCTCTCATCACCTTATTTTCAAACAAAAAAGACGCCGAAGCGTCTTCTAGAACTACGATGGTGCGGGTTAGGGGACTCTAACCCCTGGCCTCGTCCTTGGCAAGGACGCGCTCTAAACAACTGAGCTAAACCCGCATGTAACGAGTGCTATTGTACACTACGCGACCTCTGTTGCGCAAGATTTTTTCTATTCTTAGGCCTGGGACGCCCGGCCCCCATCGTCCGATACTAAACATATATGAAAACGCTTTGGCTACTCGCAGTTCGTTAGGCGTCGTTATTTGATCTTGTTCTGCGCCGGGTGTATTTTTATGACATGGCGGAAGCATTCGAAGATGGTGTAGATTGGAACTTCCCGGGTAACATCCCCGAACAAGTGGGGCAGGCCCTGGATCAATGGATCGTCGATGGCGAAGCGCCAAAGGTTACTATTCATGAACTGTTGCTAACAGCTGCCAATACTACCATGATTCCTCCGCCTGTTTTTCAAGATTTTCGCAGCAGCCTTGAGGCTAGCGATCGGGTAAGAAGAATAAGAGGTTCGCATCCGACGACTTATGAGATTGCTCCGGCTACTTCTCCAGATTGCACCTTGTCACCTACCTGGGGAGCAATCGCTCGCGGCATAGCTCCCCATTCTGAAGCTCTGCAAGCAGAGGCCGCCGCCAAAACCGACACCCTTATCTACGCGGTAGGTATGTTAAGTATCGCGCACGGCGTGATTGCGACGCAGGACCTAAGAAGATTGTTTGCGAATGATGCGCCAGAAGCACAACTAACCCAACGCGACTGCGACCATCTGACTGATCTACTAAAACGGCCCGCTATCGGCGGTCGTTTCGCCTTTCAATATAACCGCCATGAGGGCGACGTATTCGTATTGCGCCAGCAGGCTATCCACGAGCTATACATGCAAGAAGATGCAGGTGAGGCCAAGCTAGCATTATTAGACAAATACGGCCCGAAAATAGATGCCGCCATTAGAAATGGGAAGCCTGGCAAGGTTCTTAAGGCCACTACAATAGCTTATAGTCTACCGGATGGCAGAAAACATATCGATATTGTTGATTCATATCTGTTTGAATCGCCGGATGTGCGCCGGGTCGAGCCCCATTCATACAAGAAGGTCCCTACGGTAGGCCTTTCTCAACATAGGTCCCCTCGACTGTCTGGCCCTAAAAGAAAAACAGATCTCGGCATTTATCCAGAGGGAGTAAATAGAGGGGACTTCGGTTCTAAGTAAAATGCTAGGGTGGCCTGTGCAAGCGGTGCCACCAAGCACTATACCCGGCCACCATAGACACAATCTTTAAAGTCAACTATCATAAAGGCAAAAGGGACAAACGGGATGGGCAAAAAAGACAGTCCGAGGCAAAGAGATACACGGGCCTTGTTTGGTCGGGCTGCCCTGCCGGAAACGGAAACAGATCGGCAGAGCGATAACCTATCGGGACGGATACTGGCTGGGCACGAAAAGATTATCCAGCCTACTGCGTCAGATTTCTCGCCCGATCCAACACCACCGCGTCCGGCCGCAGCCATTCAACCAGACCTACCTTCTAAAAATACGCCGCAGGCAAAACTGCGCTCGCCAAACCTTACGAATATCTATCCGGAGCCATTCAACCGAGTCACGGCCTTAGAACGCGAGTCGCAACCACACCAACGACCCGTCCCGCGCTACGATGATACTGCCGATCATAGCACGCTGCTGCAAGCGTGCTGCATCACATTGCTGGCAGCAGGTGCAGGTGCACTGTTCCACTTCTGGTTCAAAACTGCTTTCGAGCAACTCCCTGCTAGGTGGGCAGTGTGCACCCAAAACGGCATAGCTACTACAGCCTGCCCCAAGACGACAGCTATCACGCTGTTTGTGGATGTCACCCTGTTTTCAGTACCAGCCTTCCTATCTTTTGGATTGCTACGCAAAAGTTTTATGCCCGTATTTTACTTGGCTGGTTTCTTAACGGGAATGTTCTTTTTCTTGCAGCCCGCTCTTGCCCGGGATGCAGCTGATTTTCGCTGGCTATACCACCCATCGCTCTGGAATAATTGGATTATTCCTATGGCGATCGCTGGGTTGGTTGCTCTAGCCGCATTTTTCGGTCTGAGGGGAGCAAAACCCCGGCGCGTCGCCATCGTTTCCTGGAGCATCGCCAGTGTAACGGCCGCCTCTATTCTGTGGTTGCCATTGTTCGTCAATTACGTGCTCCTGCATTCATTCAGAGCGGATGCACAGGTCGCCAGCAGTCGTCGCATAACCGCTATAAAAACGTCGGACGTGCCGATCTACCTGCCCAAAGATAGATCGGGTGCGCTCCGTTTTACTGCAATCAGTACGACTATCGGCGTGCCCGGTCGCGTACCTGGCTATATCACACAATATAACGCCACTGGCCCCTCGGCTAGCCAAACGTATATGCTCCTTGCGTACACCTACCGAGGTTCATATGTCAATTTTTCTCCACCTTCTACTTGCGGAAGCGGCGTCGTCCTAATAGTCTCCAGCTCCCGGTTATCGGCAGCTCCCTACCCATGCTCACTTTTTATGACTACACCAGGGGGCCGCAAGGTCTACGGATATATTCCTGCTTCGCGCGCAGACTCGCGCCTGCCGTATTTTGAGGCGCTTAATAAAGATCAACCGAGTACTTTTTATGTACCACTGGGTGATTTTGTGATGTCATTCTCAGATCCGGTTAACGGCCAGGACAAGAAGAGTCCGCTCACCCCAGCAGTTGTCGGTGATTTTGTAGACAGCCTGCAGCAACTTAGCGGTAGCGACCGAACCGCCTTCTTGCAGACATACTTTGCGAATCGGTAATTTGCCTTCGAGTATTACTGGGTCGGTGAAGGCGTGGATTGCAACAAACTCTATCTTATAGAAACAAGCACACCTGCAACCATAAGAATGGCCCGGATCGCTGTCGACGTAATATTCGACCTTGTTGACGCCGGAAAGGGTTGTCACTTACTTTCGCCGAAGGCTGGTAGTAGCAATCATAATACCAGCGAAGTCTCCAGAACAGTGACGTCATCGCTCCATCTCCGTTACAATAGAGGTATGGACGTTTTTCCGCCACCCCTCATCCCCATCCTGCGAGATATGCGTTGCAAGCCTATACGCAAGGGGCAGATTATGCTTTACAGAGGCGACCGCACCCCCGATGTTTATATTATCCATAGTGGAATTGTCAAAATATACGATGTCGACGAACAAGGCAACGAAAAAGTGCTACAGCTCGTAAAAAGGCCAGCGGTTATTCCATTTGCTTTCTTTTCGGGCAGCACTGTTGCCGCTAAATGGTTTTACGAAGCGCTGACCGACTGTGAAATCTATGTAGTGCCGCAAATAAAACTCATTCAGGGGATCCGGGATGACAGTAATCTAGCCCTGTACCTTATGAACTGGTTCTCCGGTGAGGTGCATGAAATATTGCAGCGTTTGAGCAGCCTCGGCAAAAGTACTGCTCGTGATAAATTGTTTGCCGCTCTACTGTCACTGGTCAACCGCCATAGTACCGAGCGGCGCGGCCCATGGCGGCGCATCACCTTTCCGGTCAATCACCAGCTGCTAGCCGACATGACCGGCATCACCCGCGAGAGCATTACCGTGGCAATGAAAGGGCTGCAAGACGATGGAATGGTTCGACATCCACGCGTCAATATTCTCGAAGTGAATACCAGTAAGCTCACTACCCCTGAATAAGCACGTGGCTTTATTGTTTCGATCGGTGTATGGAGCGATGGCTAGATGAGTAGTAAGAATGGAAATGGCCAGAATATACTTGGCAATTGGGGATGTATCTGCGTGGCGAACTACACTAGCTCAGATGGTTGCCGCCTGTGACGCCCAACACTTCTCCAGTAATGTAGCTCGATTCCGGTGAGGCCAAGAATACATAGGCCGGTGCCACCTCGGCGGGCTGTCCGGGGCGTTTCATGGGTGTGTTGGCCCCAAACTTGCGTAGCTTCTCGGGAGTTTGACCATGACTAGGTTGCAAGGGCGTCCATATAGGCCCAGGCGCGACTGCGTTGACCCGTATACCCCTCTCAACCACTTGTTTAGCAAATGCTTCAGTAAAGGCTTTAATCGCAGCCTTGGTCGGCGCGTAGTCCAGTAGCCCTGGAGACGGTTGGTAAGCCTGGATGGATGTGGTATTAATAATCGCTGCACCAGCCGGCAGATGGGGTAACGCATACTTGCATAGCCAGAACATAGCATAGAGATTGACGGCGAAGGTGTCTTGGAGCTGCTGGGTCGTAAGATCGGCAATACTCTCCTGGAAAATTTGTTTGCCGGCAACGTTGGCTAAAATGTCCAGGCCGCTTAGTTCGTCAACTGCCTTCGCAATCAGTTCTCTACAAAAGGCTTCGTCGGTCAGATCTCCCGGAATTGCAGCTACTTTTTGGCCCGTTGCCTGTAAGACTTCCATTGCCTCATCGGCATCGATTTGTTCCTGCGGCAAATAGGTAATGACCACATCCGCCCCTTCTCGAGCAAAAGCTATGGCTACGGCGCGGCCGATGCCCGAATCGCCGCCGGTCACCAGCGCTTTGCGGCCCTTCAAACGGCCGCTGCCTTTATAGCTATCTTCACCGTGGTCGGGCTTTGGATGCATATATTTGGCCAACCCCGGTTCGGCCTGCATCGGCGTATCGAAAGGTGGCTTCGGGTTTTGCTCAGTCGGATTCTGCAAGTTGGCTTGGTCTTTTGCCATGGCATCTCCTATTTCTTAGCGAGTTGTTCTCTCGCGTTTACTGTGGCCGGTACGCTCAATCTCTGCCTTCTCTTTCTCTAAGTCTTTGTCACTTTCTTCTTCGACGCAGAGCAAATCTTCCGCGGTAATGTTGAGCTTCTTCATGATGGCTACAAGCTTGATGTTGGCCGCAAGCTGGTCGCGATTTTGCGTGTTCTGAATGATAAACACCATCAGGAAGGTGATGATCGTCGTGCCGGTGTTAATGATAAGCTGCCAAGTGTCAGAAAAGCCTAAAAAGGGGCCACTCATTCCCCATAGCATTAAAATGCCAAGCGCTATCACGAATACCCAAGGGCGGCCAATACCTATAGAAACAGAAGTGGTAAAACGGGTGAAGATATCTGTGTCGCGTTTTTCGGCCATACGCTTCCTTTCGTCGTCTGATTAAGGGCAGTAATGTTTGGTATGCCAGCCTTGCGCATCTTTTTCGTACTTTTCTTTAACAGCACTCCGGGCCGCGCGATGTGCGGCCTCATCTTGGCTGGCGTCCTGGCGGCGCTCAGCACGATCTTTATATTGTTGCCAAACGTTGTTAAACGCTTGCTTATAGATGTTTTAGCGTGGTCAGGCAGCACACATTTCACGCTGTCCAGCAACTCCTTGATCGTTTGGTAGGGCATGGGGGCGTTCTCCGCCTATATGCGGTTATGGGCCGAGCGTCCCTGGATAGCGTTCAAGATCAGGACTAAGATCAAGGCTCCCATAAATGACCAGAATAGCGCGACCCACGAAAAGGTCAAGTAAGCTTGGTCGGCACCCGTAAAAAGCCTGGAAACGTAACTGCCGATAAACGAGCCAACAATGCCGATGATAATGCTCGCAATGACACCTTCATCCCGTCCGGCAACTTGGCCTGCTATCCATCCCACAAGACCACCAATAATTAAGAAAAGTATGATGTTCATGGTAATCTCCTTTTGATTACACTGCGCTGAGCGCGTCGTGATGCTGGACAATCTTAATAACTACGCGTTCACCCCACGCAGACATCCGAAAGCACGGGAATGATTCGTCTCGAGCGGCCGTAGCAGAGAAAACCGGGGGGCTATTTTCGGCAGGACCATGCAAAGCGCTTACAGGGCTACCGTACGGTGAGCCAATGAGATCTAAGGCGTAGGCTGGCAAGGTAACGGTTAACTCTTCCATTTGTGCCTGAGAATTTTCGTCGGTTTTTGCCATTTTGCTTCTCCTTCGATTTATCTTTTACATCTACAGGCGCTTCGCTCTGGGGAGTGAAGCCCCCTTAGGGGCTCCACTCGTAAGTTCTCGCCTACGAATTCTTGTGGCTGTTCTCGCCACCGCGGCGACGGGCTTCCTCGGAGAGGTTAGAACCGCTGCCGCTACTTCGGCTAGAGCTGCTCTGGCCACTATGACTAGCTTTACCACCCTTCCTGGCGATCTCACGCTGCTTGCTCTTTGACATACCGGCAAAGCCACGGTTGCTAGTGTTGCTGTCGTTGTTATTTTCTGCCATGATAATTCTCCTTTGTGCTTACATGCGGTGCTTTCAATTCGGCTCTTATGAGCGATCGGCGAGTGCCATACTGAAAGCGCTACTCAGCCTCCTCTTCAGTGTTCTCATCACCGCTTTGGTTGTCGCCTCGCTCGGCTTCAGTGGACTGCGCTTCACCTCCCCGCCGTCCAAGTTCGGACATATCTTGTTTGGAGCTACTTGCCTCCCCGCCTCGCTCAGCCTGCTCATCGGTATCATCGCGATTACCGAACTGCCCTGGGTTGTTGGTGTCTGTCATGATAACCTCCTTTCTTACGCTAGCCTTTATAGTGTAGAAAGAAGTGCGGCGCTCCGCTGTAAAATAGGGAACCGTTTAACAGCGTAATAATCCACCTGCGCAGACAAGAAATCTCCCATTGACACCTGTTAGAACGTATGTTTACCCGCCGCGTTTCAGCAAAAATAAACAAAGAATAGCCATGCACAACCTTAGGCGGTTGCGCTTAGAGCGCGTTTCACTATGCGACCCTTTTCAACCTATTTACCTAACGGCAAACAGGCCACTTCTCATTTACAATCAAATGGGAAGTGCGAGATGCGCCTCAAGGAGGAGGTCTCATCTTGGTCAATCAAGTGATCCAGTTGCCGCTTACCGCACAGAAGTTGTATTAAGATCCAGCTCATTGTATGCATCCTCAAGCATGCAATTCGCCTTCTTCATTAGGCATGCTGTAGACCTAAGCTATCACAAAGAAGGGTTTACTTTACTATTGCAAAAAAGCGCAGTTTATCGGCGTCTTTTTTTGCCCCATCCGGAGCATAGGAAGAATTAAAAACTGAAACTGTATCTCTTTGATCTACAGATTCCATGCAACCAATTAGAAGAATTAGACATTGAAAAAGATTATGGGCGGTTGATAGCAGTAAAATCTTTGGAACTGATAATTACTATTTTTCTGTGTTTTTCTAACACAAGCAAGTCTTTGTCTGCAGTTACGAGATAGTCAACGTTTCCCCTCACGGCAGCAGCTAACACATAGTCGTCAAAAGGATCTCTGCAGATCTTTTCTACTTTTATCGGGTGCACCATTACCGACTGGTGTTCTAGTAATCGAACAGTCGCTTTAGCTTTTTGGTTAGTAATCTTTAGTTTCTTAACAAGTACTGCTTCAACTTCAGCCAAAATGAATGGCGATGAAATGTGCACGACCCCATCCTCTAGTTGCTTTTTAAATGCCAGTATAGACTCGCGCCTTGACAGCATAGCAACCAGCACATTGGTGTCATATAAGATGCGCATAGGCTACTTGGGCTTAGTTAACGCTTCAGCACGCACCTCTTTTGTCGCACGTACAAAATCATCATCTGTTTTGTAGTTTTCTTTCTCTGCGTTTTGAGCAATTTCTTCAGACAATGCCTCGAGTAAGTTCCAACCGTCAGCCTGCACCTTATCTGCGCGAAGCTTACTGACAAGTGCCTGGCGAATGTAGTCACTGCGACTTGCAAATTCAGCCTTAGCGACACTATCTACTTTTTGTACTAGTTCTTTAGGGAGAGATATATTTATGGTTTGTGTGGACATATACTTTATCCTTTTTATATACAACAATTGTATTGCTATTGTATATAAAAGTCAATCTTCGCTCTGACTAATCTTTTAGCATCAATGACTTCGATAAGGTATACCGCTGAGGATACTACCACCTGTCCTTTCTTAAAATTAGCGCCTTCTCTTTCTGAGACATGTGCTTTATGACCCGGTCCAATAAACTGAGGATACTGAAATTCAACCCCTAAGGACTCGAGACACTGGTACAACTTGTTATGCAGAGTTACTTCTGCCGGGCTACTTATCAGGTGAGCTATGACCTTCTTTGGGCCAAGCTCGTTTGTATCGCCAAAGGTTAAGACGATCGGACTAGCTTGCTCAAATATGGGCTTGACCGCTGAAGCCACCTCGTCATGTGGCATCTCAGACTGAAAACGACTCATTAAGGTCAAATGAGAAGGTAGATCATCATACACTTTTCCAACTTCGAGTGGATCAATCTCTAGAGTAAATAGATATAGATGCCTCATGGCGACCAATTGTATCATAGGCCACTCATGAAGATCATCATACTATGCCAGAATCCAACTAAGACAACAGGGGTGATACAAAGAAAATAGTTCCAGGACATGCATCCTGGAACTATTTCGTATCGGTTGGATAATGTTGGTGGCTCCTCCCAGACTCGAACTGGGGACACAAGGCTCTTCAGGCCTCTGCTCTACCAACTGAGCTAAAGAGCCACGTATTGCGTTGGATGAAAGAGGTGTAACTTCGGTATTTTACCGTTTTATGGGTTCCTTTTCAACTAGCGACCAGATTTTGCCGGCATAGCCTACAACCGGAGCGTCTTCATCACACCACGGGAGTGCTAAAAATTCGTCACGGGTTATGTAGCGTGCCGCAATCATGCCATCGCCTGGGGTTAACCCACCGTCGGCCAAACTCACCGGAGCAACTAAGCGAAGCATCCAATATTCGCGCTCGCCAAAGCCCCGGTAGGTAAATGCTATAGCGCCTACATCTGTTACTTCTCTGCCGACCTCTTCTCTGAGCTCTCGGCGCATGGCGGTCTCGAAGTCTTCATCGTGCTCCCAGCCGCCGCCTGGCAACTCGTATTCGTGATCTTCGTTTTCGACTACCAAAATGCGTTCTTGGTTATCAAACGCAAGAGCCCGTACAGAAACACGGTAAAAAGGCGACGGCAAATTGCGCGGGTTAAAGGCCATGTCCAGATCCTTTGGTGTATATCGACCAGATTCTATTAGCCAGATCATTGACGGTCTGGTCGAAAGGCTGGTCATTCAGGGCGAGCCGCAGCTGCAGAAAATCGGACTTACTGACAAACTTTGCGGCGATTGTGTCGTCGTCTGGCACAAAGCGATCACTTCTGAGCGTGCAGTGAGCAACGAGGCGGAGTTCGGCGTAACCCCGGCTGCTCATTGCTCTATAGGTAAACAGAATCGGACCAATAGATGCTACCTCCACGCCTACCTCTTCCAAAAATTCGCGCCTGAGGCAGTCGGCAAAATCTTCATTGTGCTCCCAGCCACCGCCGGGGAGACCCCAATTTTGCTTGGCATTTTGTACCATCAGCAGCTTGCCGACATCGTTAAATACGAGAGCCTTAGCGGCTACCCGATAAAATGGGCTGGGTGGATCGACGTGTTGTGGGAGCACGCGCTACTGTTCTTTACTCATAAAACTTTTGATGGACGACATAGTGTCCATAAACTGGGCTGGGAAAACGATAGTGCTATTCTTATCGCTGGCGATTTCGGTAAGCGTTTGTAGATTACGCAACTGCAACGCAATAGGATGCGCCGAAATGATATCGGCGGCTTCGCCCAGCTTAGTGGCGCTGAGCTGTTCACCTTCGGCGGCGATAATCTTGGCGCGTTTTTCGCGCTCCGCTTCAGCTTGCTTGGCCATGGCGCGCTGCATGGTATCGGGCAATTGAATATCCTTCACTGCCACAGTGTTGACGTACACACCCCATTTTTCGGTGGCACCATCCAGGATACCCTTAATGGCGTCGTTGATTTTATCGGTCTGGCTGAGCACTTCGTCGAGCGTGCTCTGTCCCACGACGTTACGCACGGTGGTTTGGGCAATCTGATAAATGGCGGCGACCACGTTCTCGATCTCCACCACCGATTTGATCGGGTCCACAATCTGATAATAGGCGACGGCCGCAACATCGATGGAGACGTTGTCTTTACTGATGATCTTTTGCGAGTCGACAGGCAATGTTACCGTACGCATTGGCACTTTACGCATCTGGTCGATAATCGGGATAATTAAACGCAAGCCTGGCTGCTTCACCTGCCCGCGTACTTTTCCAAGCCGCAGCACAACGCCGCGCTCATACTGGTTAATAATCCTCACCCCATTGGCGATAATAATAAAAAGAATAACAAGTACTATTATTCCGCCTGCAGTCATAAATCCTCCTTCAATCTACCCCTATTGTATCCCCAACTCTTCCTCTTTACAAAACAGTTCACGCGCTCCAAGCCTTTCTCCTCCCTCCTATACGTATATACTGGATATCTTCCTCTAGAGCACTTCTCTCTCCGACTAGTTCTGCCGTAATGAAAAACTGATTAAGAATAGACCTCTTCTGATCGGATATAGCCGAACTGCAGTAGTAAACTTAAAACAAGCTTTGTTGGCTCTTCTTTAGCTGCCGCTTTTTAAGCCTCCGTTGATCATCCGCCAAATGTGGATCAACTACTTTCGGCAATACCTCGTCTGGCAGTTCGCGTACGAACGCCGACAGCTCGCTGGGCTGACCACCACGATGCGTGGTATACAATATATCTAGATGGGTCTTGGGCCGGGTAGCGGCAACGTAGAAGAGACGCTTCTCCTCATCTCTGTCAGCTTTGCTGTGCGGCAGCACCCCTTGCTCGGCGCCAATCAAAAAGACATGGGCGAACTCCAGACCCTTACTGGCGTGGATGGTCGAAAGTGTAATAGCGTCGGCATTTGCGTCGTAAAAATCCTGGTCACTAAGTCGGTCGAGGTATGCAACTGCCGACACGACGTCTGGAAAACGGACCAAGCTACCAACGAACTGTTTGAGCGCAGGATCACCTTCGAAGCCGAGTACCTGCATCAGCAACTCGGTCAGAGCGCTGGGAGCGGCGCCGCTAGCATCGGCCAGCTTGTCGTGCACCAGATTAATTTCGGAAGACGAAAAACCTTCCAGCTCGGGCAGCTCGCCAGTGACTGTTGAGCGCAGTAGCGCGATCAGCGCCTGCACTTTAGGCTGCTCGTACGGTGAGCCCTCGCCCACAATCTGGTATGGTAAACCCGATTCGCGGATCGCCCGCTGTGTAGCCAGGGCCACTGCGCGGTTACGATACAATATGGCAAAATCTTTAAGCGTTACATGAGCCGAGGGATCGTCGTCACTGATCGCTCGCAGCATATCGCCGCCGCCAATAGCACGCTGGATTTCGGTGCATACCCATGCAGCTTCAGCGTATTCATTCAGCACTTGAATCGCCTGTACTGACCCGTGCGTTTGGGAATACGCTTCCAGTGGCGTACGGCTCGTGAAAATAGCATTCGATGCCTGCACTACCTCTGGTACTGAGCGGTAATTTATAGTCAGCGTAATGTCTCTGTGCTGCGGGAAGTCGGCCTTAAACTTATCAAAGATATCACCGCTGGCACCACGGAAGCCGTAGATTGACTGCTCTGGGTCGCCAATCACAAACAGATTATCATTACCACGGAGCAATTGAAGCAGCTCATATTGCAGTGTATTAGTATCCTGAAACTCGTCCACCAATATATGCGTATACCGAGCTTGTAATTCAGTCCGTTTTTGAGCATCCTGCAGTAGCAGTTGCCGAGTTCGCACCAATAAATCGTCAAAATCGATCAAGCCTTGTTGGTGCAGGTCTTCGTCGTAGGCGGTCACAAGCTGTGCTATTTCCGGATCGTCTTCAGCCATATTTTTGGCGCGAGATATAAGCAACCCTAGCTCACGTGCCGACAGACCTTTGAGCCGGACCGGTCGAGTTAACTTCTTGATAATTTGTAACCGCACCGGATCGCTTGCATAGGTAACGTCGTTACCGAGCAATTCATGACAGAGGGCGTGGAAGGTGGAGATGTGAGCGGCTGACTGACCCTCGAGACCAGCAAGCAGACGTGCCTTCATTTCTTCGGCCGCTTTTTTCGTAAAAGTTAGGGCCAGAATCTGAGCTGGGCGAGCCCGGCCACTCGTGATGAGGTGCGCAATGCGGGCGGTAAGCGTTTTTGTTTTGCCGGTTCCCGGTCCGGCAATAATGACCACCGGGCCATCACCGGCCATCACGGCGCGCTTTTGCGATTCGTTTAACTCTCTTAAGCTCATTACAATAAGCTTAGCTGGTTAAGTGTCTTTTGTCGCTCCTCGTTGTCTTTAAAAACCCTTATAGTGCCGTACACACCGTCGTACCCTGGCTCGCGAATGACTGCTCCGGCCCGTAAACGCTCGATAGCGATTGCAAGCGAAGCAAAGCCTGCCCCACGAATAGCCTCAATGGGGACACTTCTGAGCACGCTAAATTCATCACCCAGAGCTTCAAGCACTCGGTGGTATAGTGCATTCACTGCTTTGCCTGTTGTACTTTTTGTGTGTTCTAGTTCGGCAATAATCTCAGGCAACGGAATAATATACTCCACGCGCTTCGGATGCTCTGGCATAAAGTCGTGCGGCCGTTCGGCTAAGCCAGATACACGATTCTCTACGCCAACCACCAACGGTTTACCACATACCGGACATATGCCGTTGTGTGCTTTGGTTTGTTCCGGTGTGAACCGGATATTGCAGGCGCGGTGCCCGTCGGCACTGTACTTGCCCTCTTCCGGGAAAAATTCGATAGTGCCTACCAGCCGCGAGTCGTTGGTCTTAATCGCTCCGATAATCTGATCATAACTCAGATCGCTTTGTACTACAGTGGCTTCGCGCCCCAATTTTTGGGGTGAATGCGCATCGGAATGGCTGGTAATAGTGACGTCGTCCAGGCCTTTGACACGCCAGTTCATGCCGGGATCGCTAGACAGGCCAGTCTCGATAGCGTAAATCTCAGGCGCCAGCTCATCATATGCTTCGGCAATAGCGTCGAAGCCCGATTTGCTGCCAAACAGACCGAACCAAGGGGTCCAGATGTGCGCCGGCATATATAACCCACGAGGTTCAATCTCCAGCATGTGTCGCAGCAACTCCTTGGAGTCCAGCCCTAAGATCGGACGACCGTCAGCCTTTATGTTACCAATGCGCTCCAGCTTAGCATTCAGCGCACTTACCGAGGCGAAGTCCGGCAGCACAATCAGCTGGTGTAGCTTACGCACGCGATCACCTTTTTTGTAGATAGTGGCAATCTCAACTGTCGGTATAAAACGGATGAGGGCCTGGCGGAACTGCGGCGGCAAGCTCTTGTCTATCGGCTCACTAAACTCGTCTTTCAATCTGAACAGACCGCCCTCGGCTGGTTCCAAACGGTCGCGCATTTCATTAAACCATTCCGGATGCGTAAAATCGCCGGTGCCAATAATGCTGATGCCCTTCAACTTGCCCCAACGATATAACCCCTCGAAATCACAATGTTTACTCGTAGCCCGGCTGTAGTGCGAGTGCACATGGAGGTCAACGATAAGCTCCTGCATGCTTTCCAGTGTACCATTGGCTCGTAACCGGGGATGTAATTTATTACTAATACATTGCATGCCACAAACTTGATAAGACGTTCACGATATTCTACTATCAATGCATGAGAAGACCGATCGAAAACACGGGCTTACTAGTCACAGGCCTTAACCTTGTCAGCCCGCGCGATGCAGGCGCTAACTGGACGACTACGCCAGTAGATCAGCTAGTGCTTGATATGCAGGGCCTTAGAGGCAGAGACATGTTTAGTCCCTACCTCGATCGTCACTACGGCGCTACTCGGATCGTCCGAAATTCAGAATCAAATCTCGCTGGTCGGACGGTAAGAAATGATAGACAGGTGTCAATTGTAGAAACTGGCGACATGATAACGACAGCATATCTCCTCGATCTACCGATCCAGCGCATAGAAGATAGGAGCCAAATGCCTATCGGACGCTTCATGGCAGGTATATTTGCAGCTAACATCCTACTCGACTCTGCGTCCGGAGGTATGGCTGATATAAATAGCACTTTTCAGCCAGGCAGTATCCTGACGTTTAGCCATGAGCAGGACGGCGTCACTGGACTTGTTCGGGTAACCGAGTACAACCGACCGTGTCGTCAACCCGCGGGACCACTGATGGCCGAACTCGGCAACCTCGGTATAGACCTAGGAAAAGATCTGAAAACACTGGGTGAAGAGGTGAAGAGTGCCTCTGAAGATACGAGAGGCTGGGTAGGTTCTGTATATGCGGAAGGGCGTATAACCACTGGCAACTCTGTTGCAATCCAGCAGCCATTCCACCCTTATCAGTAGCTATTGAGCGGCTGGCTCGCGCGCCAGTGCAATCTCCGTTGTCACACAGTTGCCCAACAGTCCCACGCATGAGGTATCGCCCGAACGCAACTCTGAGCTCCAGTGGGCGGCTGGAGATCGGGATGGTGATGTAGTAGCAGAAGGGCTGAAATAAAAAACGAAGACTGGTGCCCTTTGCCGACTAGACAGTGAGACGGGAGCGGCTGGGTCAGACGTCGTCTGGCAGATCGTGCAACACGCTGAGTAGCGCCTCCCTGGGTATCATGACAATCCGTTCCGTGTCAGAACAGCCCCCATCCGCGGGCAACACCAGTTGTTCGCCCACTTCCGTACCAATGATTGCAAAATCTCCAGATGTGAGCTCGAATACGCGTGGACGGTCGGTGGGTTCGCTGCAATCCATCTGCTCACCGGGTACTCCTAAGCGTCGAGCGATGCGTAACTCGGCTCCATCTCCGTTGATTGCCTCTTTTGACATGTATACATCCTCACCCGGCGTTACTGGCGGTGTGGGTGGATGCCGGAGATCTTCCCGCCGCATTGATAAGAAGTAGCAATTCAATCAGAATCAAATAGCTACCTTAAACCCAATAATAGCATGCTGCGCAAACGGGGAGTCCGGTGTCAAAAAGTATTGCTATTAGCGCCTTAGCATGGAAGTGCACGAAATAGCGGACTCGTAGATGTAACCCACCGCTCTCTTGCCTGGATCCTAAAGTTATCGAAATACTATAGAGGGGCTGGGCGCTAACTTCCTTATCCCAATTCTTGGCGTACGCTAATTACGCCTGGAGCCTGCCTACCCAAAAAGCATGGTTTCAAAAATTGCCCACATGGAGGCGATGGTGGGACTGCACGGACTTGAACCGTGGACCTCTTGAATGTGAATCAAGCGCTCTAGCCAGCTGAGCTACAATCCCAGATCAGGTAAATTATATCATCGTTAAACGGGTGCCAGCCACCAAAGGCATGACTTTACAAAAGACCAGATAATCTTGGTGCTCAACAAAGAGCTATGCCACAGCCAGACAGTGCCCAATGCCGTCCAGTATAATCTGCAATCCCTGTTCGAACATGAAGGCCGGATCTTGCTGCTGTTTCTTGATGAGCGGCACCAATGTTTTGGCAACGAGCGGATACTGGCCAGCGTTTGTTTCTAAATGTTTGGCGCGCTCAGCAATCCGCTGCTGGCGGATAGCAGGATCGGCCTGCTCCTCAAACACACACCCAAGTGTGTAGCGAATAACGACAAACACTCCCTGCATGGCCAATTCGCCGCTAAATCCTTGCTCAGCCAGCCGGCCAAAGAATGCTTCTAACCCTTCAAGCATGCTAGTTTGGCGCATATTGGCATGGGCCATGACCTGCGCACCATCGCGATGCAAAAGCAAAGCCTTGCGATTGGTACGCGCCACCCATGCGAATAACTCGCGCCAACTCGATCCAGCCGGGGCGGTCGTTTTAAAAGAGTCGAGTACAATGCTGGCTGCCATGGCGTCGATAAGATCTTGCTTATTTTCGAAGTGCCAATAGAGTGCCGCTGCTTTCACCTTCAGACGAGTAGCCAATGTTCGAAGCGTCAGGCCGGCAAAGCCAACCTCGTCGATGAGCATTAGCGCTTCGGCGACAATTCGGTCACGCTCCAGGTTTCGTGCGCGTCCACTCTCTTTCACTGCAGACGCCGCTTCCATACATCTATACTGCCTCAGTCGCTTGGCTTTTACCAGCGACCTGCATATCTCTGTCGTCCTGATGACTGCGTAAGCGCATCTCGGGCAGGAAGAGCGTACATACAAAACCAATGAAGCAGGTGGCAGCAGCCGCCAGGAATACCACATTGGTGGATTTAGTAAATGCTTCAAAAATGGCATGCTGCGCGGTGGGCGGTAAACGATGAATTGCTGTTGCGTCGCGCATGCTGATAGCACTCCCCGCGCCGCCGCCCAACAGCTTCAAATGATACGCGAGCTGTGCAGTAAGAAGGGCGCCAAATGCCGCGCTACCGATTGCGCCACCAAGCGACCGAAAGAAACCGGTTGCCGCCGTGCCAGCCCCCATCTCCTGCACAGGAATAGCATTTTGCACTGCCATGGTCATCACCTGCATTACCATGCCGAGCCCCATGCCGAGCAAGAATAGGTAAGCGCTAATGTTCCACGAATTCGTATCGACCTGCAAACGCGACAGCAAGAGCATGGCCGTCGTAATCAGCCCTGTACCAATAATCGGAAATATCTTGTACCGCCCGTGTTTGGCAATATAGCGGCCGACAAACATCGATACTGGAATCATGCCCAGCGTCATCGGCACCAGGTGCAGCCCGGCATTTGTGGGGCTGAGGCCATTTACAATCTGGAAGTAGAGCGAGACGTATACGAGTGAGCCAAATAAAGAGGCGCCTATCACAAACAACACCGGCATGGAAACATTCACCACACGATTTTTAAAGAGGTGTAGATTAAGAATTGGCTCTTTGGCCCGCGATTCTCTCAATATAAATAGCGCTGTTAATATGGCGGCGGCAATGCCAAGGCTAATAATCATCGCGCTGCCCCAAGCGTATTGTTGTCCGCCCCACGCCGTAAAGAGCAAAATTGAGCAGGCGGCGGCAACCATGAGGACTGCACCAGCGTAATCGATCTTGTGCTCGGTGGTACGGTTTGGTAAATGCAGTACTTTTTCGATTACAGCCAAAGCCAGCAGGCCGACAGGCAGATTAATATAGAACACCCAGCGCCAGCTAGTCGTGAGCCCCAAGACGTGATGCGGATCAGTGAGATAGCCGCCTACAAGCGGACCAATCACACTGCCCACGCCAAAAACCAGGCCGAATAAACCAGTATATCTTCCGCGCTCACGCGGTGCCACCATATCACCGATGATCGCCATAGCCAGGCTCATCAGACCTCCTGCGCCCAAGCCCTGCAAAGCACGAAATGTAATCAGCTGCGTCAGATTCTGCGAAGCGCCGCAGAGGAATGATCCGAACAGGAAAAGCAAGATAGAAATCATAAATATCTTCTTGCGCCCATACAGGTCGGAAATCTTGCCATACAATGGCTGGCTAGCGGTAGAGGTAAGTAAGTACGAGGTAATTACCCAGGATAAATGAGTCAGACCGTGCACTGGGTCGAGGTCGCGTACGATAGTGTACAGTGCAGTACCAACTACCGTCTGATCAAGTACGGCCAAAAACATGGCAAGCAGCAGCCCGATGATAACCAGCCATATCTGGCGTGGATTCATGCGCGGCACTTCAAAGCTCTCTCTGGCGGCGGAATTGTTACTCATAATTTAACGTTGTTAAGTTATGGTACATCCGTCGTATTTGCGTGTCAATGCTGCTTATTTTTCGCGGACTCCTGTAACATCATTTTTTCTACGGTTGCCGCGGCCGCTAAGCCTACGAGCGGCCACGAGGCGAACGATTGACTATAGGCAGCATTTTCGACTGCAGGAAGACTTGCCTCTGTTGTCGTCTGATCTTGCGCTTGCGCTGCGATGGCTGGAGTAGCAACTGTAAGCGTCTGTGTTGGCGGCGAAGAAGTCGCCATTTGCCACCACTTCCGTGGCATTGCTTCTTCAGTAGTAGCAGAATCGGGCGCTGGCACCCCTGAAGTACGGGTCGCGAGCGCATCATCTACTACCTCAGGAGGCGGCTCAGTCGTTTCCTCGGGGTCTGGCGTACTGGGTTCCTGTTTTAGAGTATCGGCCAGTGGCGTAATATCATCCTGCCCCTCAGCAACAGCAGGTGGAGGGTCTTGTGGCGCGCCTAACTCAGTAGGGGCCACAGGGGTAGTAATTAGGGGATCGGTTGGCGCAGCATCAGCAGGCGGAGCTGCGGCCGTCTGCATAGGCACTGCAGCTGGTGCTGGGGGTGGAGCTAGTGGCGTTTCGTACACCTCAAAATGGATGAAGCCGCTTAGCCCGAACATAGCCGCCGTGCCAAAAACATCCGAATAATTGCCGTCGCCAGCATAATTAAATTGCGTTACCTCGATAATGCCCGCCGGATAACCGTCAGGATTCACTGCCTCCACAAATGCAGTATGCCCATAGACGCCCGTAGTTGAAACACCTACCGAGCCTACCGCCGGTACGCTATCAACTGCCAAGCCATGCGCTGGAGCCTGCGCCACCCAATCCTTGGCATTACCGAGTCCTTTATAGTGCTCTGGGCTAACGCCGAGGGCGCTCACCTTCCAGGCGGTATAATCCGTACAGTTCCGATAGTAGTAGCCGTAGGGAGACAGCACGTTTGTATTAGTGGCATCGTTTGGCACATCCCCAAAATCGTAATCCGCACACCAGCCAGTACCACTCCCGCTCGAGGCATAAGGTGCCCAAATGCATGGCTTGGAAGCGTACGGATAAGTAAGTGTGTCGGCAGCCGCATGCCGCATGCCAACCATAAAGCTCGCCACCACGACTATAAGCAAAAGGATCAAACTACGATGCTTACTCGCTAATTTGACAGCACATTCCCACATGACTCGGAGGATAAGCACAGTTCCCCGGCATTGCAAGCCTTTTTACTGGCGGCTATCGGGCTGCCACAAGTAGAGCGTTTTCGCGCAGGCCGACTAAAGTCGGTCTGGCTGCACTACGCCTGACTCTACTTGTGACAGCCCGATAGCCGCCGCAACGCAAAAATAGAGTATCTATTTTACTTCAGACGGATACAACGTGCCCCAAGTAGCCATCGATTGCAAAATAGGCAACAAATCTTCGCCTTTTTTCGTCAGTGAGTATTCAACCCGCGGTGGCGCCTCAGCAAATTGCTGCTTAATCAAAATACCCTGCTCTTCTAGATCATCCAAGCGCTGCGACAGTGTGCGTGGGCCAATCTGCAGCCGCTGCTCCAGTTCACTAAAACGACACGGCCTACTCATGAGCTCGCGAATAATAAACCCGGACCACTTATCGCCAATAATCTTAAGTCCGGCTGCGATATTGCCACAAACAGGTGAATCTGGTTCTTCCATATGTTCCTACAATAATACAACGCTTTACTTTGTATAGTCCAACGAAGTGCTGTATAGTGAAATACATCAACAACTATACTTTGTATAGTATAGCAAAGGAGAAGACGTATGGATACCTACGCAACAGTTGCCAGCGACGAAGTGATTGAGAAGACGAAAAAAGCGCTGGAGATGAATGGTTTTAGCATATCCGTAGTAGCCGACGGTGAAGCGGCTAAACAATACGTACTAGACACACTGCCTAAAGGTGCTGAAGTATTTACCGCCACCTCACAAACGACCCAGGATATTGGCCTAATGTCGGCAATTGATAAATCTGGCGATTACGACGCCATTCGACCAAAACTAAATGCCCTTATGGGGGATGAAAGCAAGGCGCGCGAGCGCCGGAAGATTGCCACTGCGCCCGACTTCGTTGTCGGCAGCGTCCACGCCCTCACGCAAGACGGCAAAGTGTTGGTCGCTTCCAATACCGGCAGCCAGCTACCCGCCTACACCTATGGTGCCGGGCATGTCATCTGGGTCGTTGGTGCTCAAAAGATCGTTACTGATATCAATGACGCCATGGCCCGGCTTCAGCAACATGTCTTCCCACTGGAAAATGCGCGGGCTAAAGTAGCATACGGCGGTGACACCAGCATCAACAAACTCGCAATCTTTCAAAAAGAGGGGACACCGGGAAGGATTGAGATCGTTATCGTGAAAGAGACGCTTGGATTCTAACGGACCTCAAAGGCGTCAACGACAAGCGCCAATAGTACACACTTTAAGCAAACAGCCAGGTTCATATGCTATCAATACTAGAACTCATCTCAAAACCTGCTTTTTAGCCGGAATGAGGTTTTGAGATGAGTTCTAGGCTGTTTGCTTTTTTAAGGCTTAAAGAGCATATAATATGGTAGATATTTCTAAAACATACAAAATACAAGGTAACAATTAGCATGGAAAACACTCCTATTTCCCCCACAGAGCAACCACCAACAACCGGGCTGAATGTCCCGCCGCCCTCTCTAGGGACAGATCCTTCATTGAAAAGCCAAGATTATAAACCCTACGGGGCACCGCCTGACAAGTCGAAAAAGACAGGATTGTGGATAGGCATTGTGCTCGGCTTGCTGCTCATACTCGGTGTTGTGTTATACGTTGTCATGCGCGGCAATGGCCATTCGACCGCCAAGCAACCAGCAGGATCCTCCGCTGCAAATAGCAGCGCTGGCACACCGACTTCGGGTACTGACAATGCAAGCTTAGATCAGGATATGAAAGATCTCACCACGAGCATCAATAAAGGAGATCAAGACCAGACTGGGGTTACTACCAGCGTATCCGACCAACAAAATCAAATTCAGGTACCCACCAACTAAAGGACGAATCATATGAAACAATTCCTGCAACGAATGTTACGCACTTTATTCAGCAGCATTATGCTACCCGCTCTACTGCTCGTACCTGCCAGCGCATCCGCGGCAGCCACTCCAGTCAGCACGAATACCGATCAACTAGCAACACGTCTGACCAATATCAAGACGAAGGGTGATACGGAAATCGCCCGGAGGCTTAAATCGCTCGACACCCTCTCATCCAAAATTGCCAGTACCACCAAGCTCACTGCTGCCGACAAGACTGATTTAACAGGCGAAGTAACCACCGAAATCACGGGCCTAACTACCTTACGCACCAAGCTGGCAGCCGAGACCACCATTGCGGGTGCGGCCAGCGATGTACAGAGTATGGTTACCGAATATCGTGTCTACGCGCTCGTCACGCCTAAAATCCTGCTTATTAGTACCGCTGATTATCAGCAAGAAGTACAGGCCAAGCTCACCACCCTGGTTGCCAAACTGCAAAGCCGCATTAACGACGCTGCCAGCAAGGGTAAAAACGTCACTGATTTGCAGACCAAAATCGACGATATGGAAGCCAAGATGTCGGCTGCTGAAGCTATATCGGGCAGTGTTGAACAAAAAATCCGTACGCTAGAGCCCACCGACTACAATAACGATCACGGTATCTTAAGCGGCTATCAAACTCAGTTAAAGACTGCGCATCAGGACGATGCCGCTGCGCTAGCCGACGCCAAAGCTATCGTCCAAGGTATTAAAGTACTATAAGACTAGCTCTACCTAATGCCCAAGCACCAGGAGTTTTGCCGCAACTACCAGTAGGACGCCGCCGAATACCCGCGTCACAGTATGTTCGGGCATTTTAATGGCGTAGTGCGAACCGACGAAGGCGCCAATCAGGAACCCCGCACCGATCCATAGCGCCGCCTTTAGATTGACATACCCCGCCCGATAATAGGTAAGGGCCGCGAGTAGCGCCACAGGCATGCATAACATTGCCAACGTCGTGCCCTGGGCATGCTTCTGGCTAAACCCGGCCAGTAAAACGAGTGACGGCACGATGATAATACCACCGCCTACACCCACCAAACCACTCAGAGCGCCGGCAGTTATACCAATTGCAATCAAAACCAAATCCATACCCGTCATATATATGCATTGTACGGCTTACGTATAAAAAAGATAAGCGTAAAAGGGAAGATGCTTGCTTACAAACTAGTAGCCATAGCCGTAATTCGAACTTATCGGCTTACGACTCTCCAGGGACGGTCTTTCTTCCAAGGCAGGCTTGGTAATGTCAAAACAGTGACGGATCCAAGTCCGTTCTCTGGAAATTGATATCTCGTACTTCCCAGCTATTACGCTATATCTCTTGGCTACCAAAGTTTCGAGCAACGCATCCATAGACTGCTTATCGCTCCCTGTCAAAGAACTATGGTCAAAGTCACACATAATACGCCCCAAAGGAGTCGCGATACGTGCCATCACTCCTAAAATCTGCGAAGGAACATCTGGATAATGTATGGCTGCATGAGCTAAAACCAATTGGTAACGATTGCTATGTTGGGCCAAATCCTCAGGCCTGGCCGCCCGGTAGCTAAACCGACCGCCTGGAGCAGTCATAGCTTCACGAACGTGCAGATCACTGCTTCCAGCGCGATCATCATAAAAATTAATACCGGCAGCCGAAACATCAAGTTCCGAACCACCTGGACGTGTCGATAACACAGCATCCACTAGACCATACAGTGCTCTTCCGGTGCCTGCAGTCACATCTGCGATAGCTAATCCCTTGCCCTGCGTAGCCATCTCTCTTGCGACAACAGTAGGAGTGTGCGCTTTACCAAGCGCCATTTCGAAACCTTCATCAACGATCGAGATAGGATAGTCCCTTATTCGATCACCATATGCAATAGTCATTGGGTACCTCTTTACAAGCCTAAAGGCATCCCCCATTAGGAAGATGCCTTTTTACGTAGATAAGTATACCGTAAAACGCAGCTAATACTACCGGTATTCCGGATTGTGAAAATCGAAGCGCGAACCAGCATCCCATGCTGCCCGCTGGTTGCCGTACGCGGGAAGGCCGCCGGCACTTTTAAGCATCTGGGCCAGATGCATTAAATTCCAGGTCATGAAAGTTGTGTTACGATTGGTAAAATCATTATCCATACCTGCAACGCCACCCTCGGAGAGCCTATCCCCATAACTTGGGCCCGGACCCGCCTCGCCAACCCAGCCGGCGTCGGCTTGCGGGGGGATAGTGTAGCCAAGGTGCTGCAAACTATAGAGCACATTCATAGCGCAGTGCTTGATGCCATCTTCGTTCCCGGTAATCAAGCAACCACCGACTTTGCCATAATAGGCATACTGGCCGGCGTCGTTCAGGAGACTGGAACAGGCATATAAACGCTCGATGATCTTCTTGGTCTGTGAGCTGTTGTCGCCAAGCCAAATAGGGCCAGCCAGGATGAGAATGTCTGCCGCCTGCACTTTTTTGTACAGCTCAGGCCATTCGTCTGCTTTCCAGCCATGCTCGCGCATATCTGGCCAGACCCCAGTGGCGATATCGTGGTCGATTGTCCGAATAACCTCTACTTCCACACCGTGTTTTTCCATAATCTGCTTGCTGATGCCGATGAGCAGATCGGTGTGGCTTGGCTCTGGCGATTTCGTGAGCGTGCCATTGAATACAATCGCTTTAAGTTCATCAAATTGCCATTTGCTCGCCATACTCTACCCCGCTATTACCCAACTATAATAACAGATAGCCGTAAGCACTACTTGCGTGCAGGATTGCGAATAAATAAAAACGAAAGAAGGCCTGCGGTGCAGGTAAGTCCCATACAAAGCAGGATCGTAAACCGATAGGTATGTGCAACGCCAAAGATGCCCAGGAGCGCAATCACGATCAACCCCGCGGCCCGGCTCACCGCATTATTAATGCCAGACGCAATGCCTGAATCGCTCTGGTCGACCGAACTCATAACCGTAATCGTTAACGGCGCTACAAACAGAGCCATCCCTACACCAAACAAGATGGTGCCCGGAAAAATATCATACAGATACGACATACCTGGGTGCAGCCGGTACAAACACGCCATGCCTCCAGCTACCACCAGCGGACCGATGGTCATGAATATCCTTGTGCCGTACTTGGCGGCTAGACCGGCGGATCGGCTAGAGAGTGTTAATAGCAGGATGGAAACAGGCAACAAGCTGGCGCCTGCCCTAACCGCCGAGTACCCCATAGTTGTCTGCAGGTAGATAACCATCCCAAAGATAAAGCCGCTCAGCGCACCATACATCATAAAAGTCATAAGGTTGGAACCAGTAAAATTGCGCGACCTGAAAAGACTGAATTGTACCATGGGGTCTTGCCTGCGGCCCTCGACAAGAATAAAGCCAAGTAAGGCTAGTACACCTACTCCCAAAGATAGCAGCGCCACCACTCCCCAGTGTGTCACGGGCCCCTCGATGAGGCCAAAAGTCAGGCCACCGAGGCCAATAACCGTTAGCCAACTACCGGGAATATCAAGGCGGCGCGGCTCCGTATCACGCGTTTCGACCACGCCTGCCTGCGCCAATACAAAACAAATTGCTACCAGCGGGACGTTAATAAAGAATATCCAGCGCCACGAGATAGCATCAACAATAACGCCGCCGAGCAGTGGCCCGATTGCCGCGGCTAGCGCCGACCACGCCGACCATTGCCCAATTACTTTGCCGCGCTGCCCGGGCTCAAAATTAGTATTGATAATTGCCAGGCCGCCCGGCACAAGCAATGCGCCAAACACGCCCTGTATCACACGCATACCAATCAAAAACGCACTGGTAGGCGCCAGGCCGCATACTAGCGACGCAATACCAAAACCGGCCAAGCCGATCGTATAGATACGCTTACGCCCCAGCACATCTCCAAGCGAGCCGCCGAGCAACATCAATGCGGAGAGCGACAGCAAATACCCATCAACGATCCACTGCAGGTCAGCAAAGCTCGCATGTAGGTTGCGGGCAATACTAGGCAATGCCAAATTCACGACCGTACCATCGAGGATGACAATGCCACTGCCGAGTATAGTAGCTAGAAGTGTAAAAAATTGTCTGCGCGTCATGTATTAGCAACCTTCTGTTTTTAACTCGTCTTATGGGAATAGGGTATCAAAAATAGTCTAGCTTGGATATTACTCATTCCATAAAACGTGCAAACGGCTTGTGTCAAAGATGCTTCAGCTTGGACGTCAGGCCAGCGTTCGGCATGGGCATAGGAATAGTGTAGATTTGAAGACGAAATAAAAGAAGCCCTTATCGAGGTGGCTAAGGGCTTCTAGCAGTTGACGAGAGTCTATTGACTGATGAAGGTCAAAGCGTGGCCAACCTTGCCCGCCCGACCAGTACGACCGATACGGTGGGTATAATCTTCGTAGTTGTTCGGTGTGGAGTAATTGATGACGTGCGTAATATCAACGACATCAATGCCGCGGGCGGCCACATCGGTCGCTACCAGAATATTGACCTCATTGGTCTTAAAACGGCGAAGGGCGCGTTGGCGCTGCCCCTGGCTCTTGCCACCGTGGATGGCGTCAGCCATAAAACCGCGGGTAATGAGGTCGTTGCTCAGGCGCTCTACACTACGCTGCGTTTCGTCAAAAATGATGATCTTTTCGACGTCGCCGCGAATCAAAATATCGTGAAGCTTTTCCATCTTATCTTCTTTAGATCGGTAAGTGACGACATCCTGATGGACATTTTCACTAGTATCGCTGGTTTTGACCGAAATAGTGACCGGATCGTTCGAGAACGTGCCAATAAGCTGGCTCACTTTGGCGTCCATTGTAGCTGAAAAGAAGAATGACTGGCGGCTAGGCGGCAGATTGCTCAAAATCGTCCGGATGTCGTTAATGAAGCCCATGTCCAACATACGGTCGACCTCGTCTAAAACCACCAGATTCACATCATCGAGACGCAGCGTGCCGCGCTCCATGTGGTCTTTAATGCGTCCGGGCGTGCCAATGATAAGACGGGGCCGCGCGCGTAAGTCCCGCAATTGCGGACCCATCGGCTTACCGCCGATCAGCAGCGCGCCAAAAAAGCCGCCGCCCTTGCCAAGCGCACGACATTCCTGCTCGATTTGTTCGGCAAGTTCGCGCGTTGGGGCCATGATGAGGGCCTTGCTATGGACATCGGTGATCAATTTATTGAGGAGCGGCAGCGAGAAAGCCGCCGTTTTGCCGGTACCGGTGTTAGCGATGCCAATCACATCCTTACCTTCCAGTCCAACTGGGACCGTCTGATCCTGGATGGGCGAAGGCACCTCGTAGCCCTTAGCCTTGACGTTTGCATGCAGCACTGGTGCTACGGCGAAATCGTCAAAGCGGTGCAACGGCTCGTATTTGACCTCTTCGCGGGGGCGAGCCTCTTGTACGAATTTAGTCGGATTAATGTAGGTTTTGTTATTTCCCCGTCCGCCACTAGAGCGACGAGGACGACCGCCGCCAAAGTGTGCGGCACGTGGTCCAGATGCAGAAAATCTGCGATATCGAGTATTATTTATAGGCATAAAAAATGAATCCTTTGTAGGTTGGTTAGTTACTTAAAGCGTCGAAATTGAAGCCAAAAGTAATCACCTGCCTTACAACTGGATTCAGCGTATCAACTCTTTAATACTAGCACTATCTCTACGAAAAGTCAAACGTCTACTGGACGTCTGGCGTGTCAAAAAATCCACCCGGCTGTAACGTGCCATCGGCAACTAACTGTTTGCAGTGCTTGAGCGCCCGCGAGATCCTTGATCTTACCGTACCCAGCGGTACACCCTGTTCCTCCGCGATTTCCCGATACTCCATTTGAAAGGCGTGATGCATGACAAACGCTTGAAGCATGTCTGCATCAAGTCCCGAATTACGCAACCCCTTCACTAACTCTGTAAGCTCAGGAACCTCTGTCAAGTTGCTATCTGGCGCGGCCATGGTATTCCAGACACTGTACATTCCGGAGTCGGGTTGCTCGAGTGTAAACCACCGGCGGCGCGCCATACTGGTCAAGCAGTTATTAATAGACCGGAACATGTACTTTCGCCCCATATCTTCCTCCGATGTGAAAACCGGTGTATATGCTTGATTAGGATCCACAGGACGCATAACACGCTGCAATACTCTTTCTACCGCGCCAGCCACAAGGTCCTCAGGCGATATCTTATAGCTACCCATCAAGCGACGCATCGCGTAATTCGTAAAATCATCCCAATCTCGAGCGCAAAGAGCACCGATATGCTCGGGGGTAAGCGCAATTACATTGCTCTCGGGTTCGATCTCAGGCCGCTGGGAGTCTTGCGGCAAAGCCATATCTTCTATGTACGGCGTCTCAACAACTTGCTCCGCCCCATATAACCCCGGGGGTGAGCAAGCCAAATCTTTCATAGGTAGACAGCATTATACAATCTTTTTACAATAAGTACAGGCTTCCCGTTTGCACACCCCCTAAGACCTACCGATCCCATAAAAAAAGGCGACTACAAATCGCCAAGATACAATCTTGGTGGAGCTGCCGGTTACTGCCACCGGGTCCGTCAGTTTATCTGATTAGTCTATCCTACAGGTTTAGGTTGTTTAAAAATCTTGAAAGCCGAACGGCAAAACAACCAAAACGTCGACTTCCAAAAGCCCTGGTCTTAGTGCATGCACCGGGCATTGCACACAAGCATCCAGATGATATGGCGTGCGCTAGCGCTATCTGGCGTCACTCTAGGCACGGCGATTAGACTAAGCTAAAAGCTGGTGTGTTGAAGCTGAGCTTGCTCTTAGCGAACAAGTCTGCAACAACACTCTTTGTAGATTTGGCATCTATAAAGGTTTTGCCTATACGCTGACAAGCGACCTGCTGATCTAACCGATAAAGTCCAACGTCGAGCTTAAAATTCAGCCCCACATATGTCCATTTATGGACGTGCATATTATAGCATATCTGTTATGGTTTGAGGAATTGGGCTTGTACCTATATTTCCCACCCTCCAGAGGACTGGCATTTTTTATGTGAATTGATCCATTGGTAGTTAAGCGGTCTTGCGCAGCCCAGACTAGCTCGAAGTGCGGGACTCCTAAAAGCAGAGAGTAAGCTGCTACATCCTGTGATTTTCCATAAAGGCTTGGGTCTCGACAAGGAATTTGCGTTTATCTTGAGGCGATAGACTAAAATAGCCGCGTAGGACTTCTGGTGCATCCGGCACGAAACCAGCCATAGGATCATAGTCTAGGTGTGGCTTTTCAAAGACTATGGTGTCTTCTGGCTTGGAACCTGGAAAACATGTATCGCTTGCGATTACCGACCAAACCTGACGCCGAGGTATTGTTCCTTGTGACCGAGCTACAACCTGTTGCTGCATACAGCGCGGTGCGTGGCTGGCGCATGCGATCTGCGCTACCGCTTCAACACTCGACTGGTCGAAAAACTGGGCAGCCGCAACTATTTCATCCATAGTTCTAACGAGTTCTTGCCCAAGCGTAATATTTTCGACATGCCTTTTGAGGGACGAAAGCTTTCCGTGGTTATTCTTCAGCAAAGGTTTGAGAGACGGAAACAATGCTAATTCGTCCAAATGGTCCATAAGGAATTGCTTGGTATAAGCCCCTTCACTAAGGTTGTTCTTGGTAGAGGGGCCGCTAAAAATGATGATCTGTTTTGTAGTTATGTCGGAGGGCTGCATGAGAAGCAACTCACAAAGTTTGGGCAAACAGCCAAGCAGGTTTGTTTCGGGATCGCCCCAAGCGATGTACTCCCAATGAGGGTCCTGAACGTTATACACATGCATTAAGATACCAATATCCATAAGATACCCCTAGGTAGTTGGGGCGCTTGCGGGCTGCATCAAATTTTCAATAGCACATGTACCGTTCTTTATGCCAAGATGATCGACGCAAGTGACTTGCATTAGGATAGGACCTATAGCGATACTGGGGCTGGGGTTGTCATGTTGCCAATTTTCGGGCGTGCCGCCACAGCCAACGTGAATGCTGTATGCGCTAGAATGGGGAATACTTGCTGTAAAAGTTGCTCTATTTACTTGTCCAGGCTCTGTAGCAAGCGTTGCCCAACCGCGGTCGGCATGATCGTTCGGCTCGATCCAGGCACCGACTACCGCTTCTCCATTTGGGCACACAATCTCGCCAGCAGCCGCACCGGCAACTGGCTTGCCCAAAAGGTCTTGCCAGATGTATACACCGGCAGGCACTCCCGTTGTGAGCATACCGGCCAAAAAGAGTGCGGTGCGGCCAGGCCAGCGCCGGGTCTTCGTTTTCTTAGGAAGATCGATGGGCTCTTCTGGTTCTGAGAATGATTGTTGCTCAGCCATTCTCTTACTATATCACCTCGTATATACCTTACCTTGCGCCTGACCCATCCTTATCTGATCTCGGAAGGTTAGAAGCGGAGTAGGTACCCAGCACTTTCCACTTTGTGCCAAGATGCTGCAAGTGTGTCAGGGCGGCTTGCATCTTAGGATCATGCAATCCGGCGGCGCAATCGATATAGAACCAGTAGCGCCAGGCGACACCATGTATAGGGCGCGACTCAATCTTGGTGAGCGTAACGTTTGCTCTCGCAAAACAATTGAGTACATGGGCAAGCTCGCCAGGATGAGAATCATCGGAATCGTTGCGTAAGCGCTCTATGAGCAGCGAGGTTTTGTCAGCAGTCTCGTCATGCAGGTCGACCGTTTTCTTCTTGAGTATTAGAAAACGTGTGTAATTTTCAGGGTTGTCCTGAACTCCCCGCACAGCTATCTCAAGACCATGCAGCTTGGCTGCCGCACTGCTCGCAATAGCCGCCATGGATGGGTCGCCCGCTTGTTTTACCAATGCGACACTGGCAGCTGTATCTGCTTCAGCAACGATTCTTGCTTCTGGCAGTTGCTGACGTAAAAACTGCAGGCATTGCCCCAGGGCCTCCTTCTGAGAATGCACGTGTCGGACGCCGTCGAGCGTCGCACCAGGTAATACAATCAGGCAGTGGTCAATGCGTAGATAGGTTTCACCGGTAATAGTGATGTCCGGGAAAGATCGCAACAGATCATACACTGCGCCAATCGACCCATAGAGCGAATTCTCGATGGCCACGACGCCCCCGGTAGCGCTGCCGTCATTTACTTTAGCAAATACATCCTCAAACGAATCCCCATACAACAACTCGCACTTGGCACCAAAATACTGCCGTGCTGCTTGCTCGTGATATGAGCCGGGCTGACCCTGAATAGCAACAACCTGGCTCACCTCACTCCCTTCCCCTTCCAAGGTCAGTCCTTGGTGTAGGCAAAATTATGGTTTTATATCAAATGGACGGTCGCAAGCAAATGGATTGCCGGGCGCGCAGATAGATTCGTGCAAGGTATTCATCGAAATAACCAGTTGCTGGCGCTGTTTGTCGCTCAGCAAGTCAAACAATGGCGTATGATATTGCTCGAGTATCTCCAGCGCTGCTTCGGTCATCTTCAGGCCCTTAGCCGTCGGCAGCGCGATGTGTTCACGGCGGCTTTTAGGGTTCACCCGGACAAGTAGCAAACCTTTTTCGCTGAGTAGCTTCGTTTGGCGGCTAATACTAGCTTCTGTCTGACCTAAATATTCTGCCAGTTTGCGCTGCTGGACATTTGGATTGGCTTTGAGCATCATGAGAATTCTAAACTGCGACATGCCGATGCCCAGGCGCTCTTGCAGTACTTGGTCTGACTGCCGCATCAAAATGATGGCAGTATGTTGTAACATATAACCGACGGTAACTACTGGGCCCATCTCTCGTTCCCTTACTATTTCTAAAAACACGGTTGGCGATAGGTAACGTGTTAACTAATCTTTATGATTTACGCCGTATCTTAGGTAATACATGAGCACTTACTCATATTTTACCTCGCTATGGCAAATCGTCCAACACGAGTTATGAAGGACTAAGCATAGCACGTTATTCACAAACTGCGAAGAAGTCAGGTGCTAGGATCGCCGTTCGAACGTTTTATACAATACATGCCACTGCTGCAAACTCAAGTTTTGCGCCCTAGTCGTCGGCGCAATCCCTGCACTCTCCAGCCATATGCCTGTCTGCTCACGCGAAAGATGCATGCCGGCGCCCAATGAGTTGAGGAGCGTCTTACGGCGCTGTGCAAATCCTGCCTTCACTATGCGGAAAAATAGTTTTGGGTCGACATCTGGAAAAAGTGGCATTTCACGGTATTCCAGGCATAAAATCTGCGAATCAACCTTTGGTGGCGGTGTGAATAAGGCCGCTGGCACATTGAGGCCTAGCATGACATCACAGTAAAACTGTACGCTTACGCTCAGTGTACTCATATTACCCGGCTCGGCACACACACGTTCGGCCACCTCTTTCTGCACGAGTAATGCTGCCAGTGAAAAAGGATTAGAACTTTCGCATAGCAAGCGAATTAAATTACTCGTCAAATAATAGGGAATGTTGGCAGCAATCTTAAAATGGGCCGGTAGAGTCCTAAGATCGAACCGGAGGATATCTTGCTGGACTACGGTCAGATTGGGCGCTGGTACCCTGGTGGGCAGACCCCGCGCCAGATCGGCATCGAATTCTACTGCGATAACTTCTTTGGCCTGCACTACTAGTTTACTCGTCAATGTACCAAGGCCCGGGCCGATCTCCAGCACTGTATCTTCCGGGCTAAGGTCGATACTATCGCACATCGCCTGCAAGCTATTATCGTCATACAGCCAGTGCTGGCCTAACGCTTTCTTAGGTAATTGGACATCGCTCACTCTCACATCCTATCATGGCCGTACGCTGCCGGTCTGAGAATCACCAATTGTGATACGCCGACCAATGATTGTACGCCGCCGCCCAGCTGCCGTAACGCTGCAAGGCATAACTCGTGGCCCACCTCAGCTGTGTTACCGGGTTTGTTTCCCAATCGGCGCCAAAAGATGACATCTTACTGCCCGGAGTGGCTTGGCCCAAACCATACCCTAGATAGCTCGGTATACTGCCCGGCGCGTATGGTGGGCAGTAACCTGCCTGGCCTTGCAGTTTCGTTGGGCACCAACCAGACTCATGGCTTACTACGTAGTCTACATAGGCGTAATCGCCGGAGCTGATGCCGGCAGCAGCCATCACTGCTTGTTTGTCGGAGGGAATCTGCACCGCCTTACCACGCGCAATGATCTCAGTTACTGGTTGTTGAGTGACGACCTCTTGAATCTCTTTACGGGTCTCAACACCGTTCTGCACGTCTATAAGATAGGTGATGAGTTTTTGACCGTCCGACCCCTGCTGGCGGACCGCCGTAGTGCCAAAGGTTAGGCTACTGTCTTCAACGATCTGTGTCGGCATGGGCAAGGTTGTGGCCTCAGTGACAATCTTTTGCCCCTTGCGCAGTACAAATATCTGCATATTGGCCGAGACGAGGGTTGTTGCTGCCGGCTGCACTACATCGCCCTGCCCTAGCTTTAAACCGCGTTCAGTGAGCAGACCGCCAACTGTCCCCGCATGGGTACGCATCACCACGGGCGTCCCGTAGAGATTGACATGCACCGGTGTTGCCCGGCTAATTACCACGCGTCCTCCAATCGAGCCCTCCACTAAAAAATTATCTGTGGGCACCTCTGTAAGATTATCTTCAGGGTAGACTTCTATCCCCGCCTGCTTGACTACACTGCGAGGCGTCCGTGCTGCCGAGTATGCGAATGTCTTCTGCTCGCCATCGACGATGGTCACGGGCGCGGCGCGGTATACATTGACACGGAAGTTATCGGTCACGATCTCAGTATTCATATCCGGCTCTACCACATCCCCCTCATGGAGAGGGATGTTAAAGCGTTTAAGCACGTCCCCCACTGTTTTAGCCAAGGTTGGCACCGCCTGCTCGGTATGGTCATGCGAAATAATAACTATATGAGTATTGGTATTTCGTAGCCTAGGAGCGCCACCCGTAAATATTGCAACCCCCACTGCAGTAAGTAGTAAAAGTGACGAGAACGTTATGAGCGGGATCGTAAAGGCTGGATGGCGGCTGACGCGCTTAATAAGTCGGAACCTTTTATCGCCTGCTACAGTGTAGTGTGTATTGGATCGAAAACGCTTTAGCTTGCTCATTACGGATCGACCACAAGAGGCCACCTTAATTGTGCGGCATCACGAGTCATCTTAATTGTAGCAAACCCTCCGGGTCATCGCCTTTTCAATCCGAACCTCGCCTGATCCTTGCCTTTTATAGATAGCCTTCAGCACCTACGACTACTCAGAAAAACTACTATTTGCCCACATTTTCATTTTCTAAGGATTGGTCTTTTCGAGTTTCGTCATTCCGGATCAAGTTCCGGACAACAGGGCTGAAGTTAGCGCTGTAATTTGAAGGGGGCTATAAGAGGAGGTGGGGTCTGCTTTAAGTATGGTGGCAGGGACTGGAGGCTACCTCTGAATCCCGGCAAGTTTCAGGGCCTGGAGGGTGTCATTCGAAGTATGGGGGATTGTAAGCGCCCGAAGCGGCAGCCACTGTGCTTCGGCTATCTCGATACGCTGTCGAGTTACTTGCACCTCATGCACCTGCGTGACATAGATATGCATCCAAAAGCGGAAGCCATACGATCGGCATATTTCCTGCCCCAGGGCCGCCAGGTCGGATGGTCGTAAACCAATACCCACTTCCTCTTTTAACTCACGCAATGCGCCCTCCAGAGGCTCCTCTCCCTTGTGCAGCCCACCGCCCGGCAATAGCCATTTGCCGGAACTAATCCACTGTTTAAGTACCAGGACTTCACCTTGCGGATTGGTGACGACTACTCTTGTGCGTCCTGGGCTACGCTTAAAATAGATCCAAAATACCGGCCAGGCGCACCAGTAAGTAACTCGCCCCAAAGCCAGCAAAAGCGTTTTCATAGTTTTTTAAGTGGCGCAAAAGCGATATTGAGCTTCTTGGCGCCTTTTCCTTTGAAAAAGATTGTGGCATTATCGCCGTCCAGCTCCACCACGGTGCCCACTCCGAACACTTCATGTTTTACCCGGTCGCCTTCGCTGAGTTCGGGGACGTAATGCGGTTCGCCGTCGTCCTGATGGGCAGTCAGGTCTTCGGCGCCGGCAAAACCAGTGGGCGCAAATGAGATTGGCGAGCCATAGGTACTGTCGGGTGGCTGAAACTGAGCATCGATTTCAGCCAAAAAGCGTGACGGCGGATTATGCTGCGCCCCTCCATACAGCATGCGGCTGGTGGCGTAAATCATATATAGTTCTTCGCGTGCTCGCGTCATGCCCACGTAGCACAAGCGGCGCTCTTCTTCCATCTCAAATTGGTCGTACAGTGCGCGGGAATGAGGGAAGATACTCTCTTCCATGCCCACCATGAACACGACCGGGAACTCCAAACCCTTGGCAGCATGGAGTGTCATAAGCGTGACAGCGTTCCCGTCAAAATCGGCTTGGTCGATGTCACTCACTAGTGCAACTTCTTCCAAAAACGCCGCGAGGCCAATCTCCTGATATTCCTGCGCCACACCGATCAACTCTTTGACATTCTCCTGGCGCGATTCGCCTTGCGGCGTATCGTCATCTAAATATTTGAGATAATCCAGACGCCGGATGAGGCTATCGATGATCCCAGCTGGCGGTGTCGTATCAATAAGCTCACGCAATCGGGCCAACAACTCCGCAACTTCTCCTAACCCCTTTTTAGCTTTGCCTGTTATGGCGCCGCACTGATCGACAGTACTGAGCGCCTCGAAGAGTGTTTTGCCGGTGGCGTTCATCCAATCATAAAAGTTCTGCAGACTCTTAGCACCCACCCCACGCGTCGGCACATTCACAATACGTGCAAAACTGATGCGGTCTTCAGGTTGGTATACTAGGCGCAAATAAGCCAACAAATCTTTAATTTCCTTGCGGTCGTAAAAACGCTGGCCACCCACAATCCGATACGGTATGCCGTAATGGATACATGTCTCTTCTACCGAGCGCGACTGTGCGTTGGTGCGATACAACACGGCAAAATCTTTGTAATGCCTGAGTCCCCCGTCCACAGCGTTACGCACTCGACGCACAATCGCCTCGCCTTCAGCCCGCTCGCCGCCCACCTGGATCATCTGCACCGGCATCCCATGGCCAGCATCGGTCCACAATTTTTTGTCCGAGCGCTGCAGGTTTTTAGTGATTATACCGTGTGCTGCTTCTAGAATTGCACCGGTACTGCGGTAATTTTGCTCCAATTTAATGACTGCACAATCTGGGTAATCGTGCTCAAAATTCAAAATATTCCGGAAATCCGCACCTCTCCATGAATATATGCTTTGCCAATCGTCTCCAACTACTGCAACATTTCTATTAGGGTTTGTCAATAACCTTACAAGCTTATACTGGATAGCGTTAGTGTCCTGGTACTCGTCGATCATGATGTAGCGGAATTGGGTTTGCCACTTTTCGCGAATGGGCGGTTGGCTGCGCAGCAAATGCACAGTACGGGCGATAAGGTCGTCAAAATCGAGTGCTGAAGCCTCTTTGAGCGCCTTCTGATATAACGGATATACCTGCGCGGCTGTGCGTTGAGCTGGAGACGAGCCGGGCAAATCGGCGAACTCACTCGGGTCCGTTGCCTCGTTCTTGGCGCTGCTGATAATACCGCTTAAAGTACGGGCGGGGAAGCTTTTTTCATCAATATGCAATTGCCTACTGGCTTGTTTGACGGCTGCCTGGCGATCGGATTCGTCAAAAATCACGAAACTGCGCGGAATGCCGATATGTTCGCCATCCTGCCGCAAGATACGCACGCAAATAGAATGGAATGTACCCATGTAGGGCATAAAACCCCGATTATCAGCGTTTTCACCAAGGAGCATAGCCACACGGGCGCGCATTTCTTTGGCGGCTTTGTTCGTAAATGTCACGGCCAGAATGTTAAATGGGGTAGCCTTACCGCTATCTATCAGATGTGCAATACGATGAGTCAGCGTTTTTGTCTTGCCAGACCCGGCTCCAGCCTGGATAAGCAATGGCCCCTCGGTCGTTTCTACGGCACGGCGCTGCTCTGGATTCAATCCGATTAAGAGATCTTGTTGCATACCTCGGTATTGTAACAAACACTCCCGGGCCTGACTGTTGTATAAAAAAGCCCGCTTACGCTTATTTTCAAAGGCAAACGGGCAATAAAAAACGCCTCTGCTGCGGCGTTAACTATTTTTAGACGGTCGCACGTGCGGCCTGTAGAATGGCGCTGGCGATTGCCTCTGGGCTGTCACCGGTAACACTATTCCTCAGGTTGACGCTACGAGAAGTTATCACTACGTCTGAGGCGCTAGCATCGTCCGTAAAACGAACACGACTACCGAGTTCATCGCGTTGCACCAGGTCGACAATTTCGCCGTACAAATCCTGGTCAACAGGAGCGGTGCCTGCGAAAATGAGCTTAAAATTCTCTGGCAAATAGTAGAGCGAATGGATCGCCTCGAGCACTCGGTTACCTTTAGTTAGAGTCGGACCCAAGATAAAAAAGTCGTTAACGTTTTTTGTACTCCGTGCCTTGCTCATACTGCCCACTTTCCGAGCCGAAGCTCTTGATGTATAATTGCTCACTTGTAGATCGCCAACACTCTTCGTTCATGAGAGAATTGCCGTTCATAAAACCATTTGCGACGATACTCGCAGATGCGTTTATGCATATATCAAGGTGCATGTATATGATACGTTTAATATTCGGAACATGTCAAGAGCTAAATTAAGGTATACTACGGAGATGCAGGAATCGTTATGAAATATTTCAAAAATACCGAACTCGCCAAGATTTATAACGTCTCGGAAAAATCAGTCCGGAACTGGATCGAAAGTGCTCAGGAGGGCAAGATAGACCTGGAATTGTCCCTCTACAACGACAGACACTACGTTGCCAACACCTCTAAAAACACAGCAACGATCAAAGCTCTAGTGGAAAACGGTAAAAAATATAAAAATACCCGGGGTTACAAGGTAATCACTCCTGCAGCGGATTTCTACCAAATCTTTAACTCCAAAGAAATCTTCGACATTATATCTAATCTGGACGTATACCGGGAGATGCCTCTTCAATACAGCTACTTTAACGGCGGAGCTACTATTTGGAGTGCCTACGTAGAAAAACTGTCAGAAGAAAACACTCCAAATAGTCTTACGAACACCGTTTCATTACTGGATTACGTCACACCCTCCCTTGATGAGCTATTAGACAAGTGTCAGAGTATTAACATTATTGACGTAGGACCTGGCAACTGTTTTCCTGTGCGCAAGCTGCTCGAACATCTCATCGCCCAAAAACGGCTCAATCGATATATTGCCATCGATGTTAGCCGCGACATGCTCGACATTGCAGAACGGAACATCCACTCTTGGTTTGGCACTAAAGCCAACTACGAAGGCTACGTTAAGGACATCAATTATGAGCGGTTCGACGATCTACTGGTAACTGATTCTTTTGGCGATGAAGAAAAAGCGACGCGAAATGTAGTACTCTGTCTCGGCAGTACACTGTCTAATTTCCGCAACCCCGACCAGCCACTCTATACTCTCCACGAAAGTATGGGCAAGGATGATTTACTCGTATTCTCTAAACAGCTTGATACGCAAAATGCTCGGCGCTACTTCGACTTCACTACAGGTCCAGACAATACCTCCTCGCTCACTCCTAAGGCCAAGATGACACTCGATCTACTCGGTCTGGAAGAATCTCTCTATACCGCCGAATTTTACTTCGACGAGAAGACAATGTCACGACAGTGTCAAGTTCAGCTCAAAGTGGCGCTTTCCATAGAGTTTCAATTGGGCGGCAAGACAAAAACGATTGATTTCAATAAGGGCGAAAAGATCTTACTCTGGCGTCACAATCACCTAAATACACTGCAAACGATAACTCAGTTCGACAAAAACGATTTCGAGCTACTCCAAGCCATTACCTCAAAAGATGGCGAATATTTGTTATCCATATCTAGAATAAAAACATTTCACTACTAGCGCAGCCTGCTTATGAGAAAAAATGGGTATGAGGTACGCCGGAAAAGTTAAAAAGGCCTGCGTCAAGCATGATGTCCAGAGCAACAACCCCTACCGCGATAATTACGAGTATAATCAGTGACAGCTTCAGCAGTGAAGTGCTGTTGCTAAGGCGCGAAACGATTACCTCGCCGCGGTCGATAGTCGGTGCAGCCGTACCAGCGACAGTGTCGGGTACCGACGCTGACTCGTCTACCGCTCTAGCTGGGGGCGATAATGGCGTTGAAATCGGCTCAGAGGCAGGACGGGCAGCTTCAGCAGTTGGACTGTTATCGGGCGTACCGCTCACATCAGCTGTGATGTCGGCCTGCGCTGGTGGTGTATTCGAAGCTTCGTGGGCTATGGGTGGAGATGATTGCTCAATCTTCTCTTCTGACGCTGCCGGTTGAATAGTCACACTCTGCTTAGGATTGAGCAAGGGACGGGCCTCGCCGATCCCTCCGGTCCCGGAGAATGTGTCCTGCACCAATGGCTTATGGCCAGAAATGACCGGTCGCGAGGTAGGTGAAGCAGGCGCGCGTCCAGGACGCCTGATATCAAAAACGGTGCCCTTGCTTGCTTGGTGTTTCTTGGACGATTGCTTTGGCGCGGGGTCAGGCTTCATGCGCTTGGCTCACTTGCATGCGGTAGGCTGCATCGATAATCGCAGCAAAATGGTACGGGTTAATGCTCTCGTGGCCCACGAGTGCGCCGTCGCACTCGGGAAGTTCCAAATAGCCGCGCACGGTCGAACCATCAACACTGCCGCCGTAAATAACGCGCACCGCTTGCGCAACATGCTCGCCATACAGCTGGGTAATCTGGTGGCGGATGTAGCGCATACACTCAGCAACGTCATCCGGACGGGCATATTCGCCTTGGAAGGTGCTAATGGCCCACACCGGCTCGTAGGCAACGACTACTTCCATAACTTCACGGGCGGTGAGATTTTGCAGTGCGGTGGTTACCTGATCGTGTAATACCCGGCGAGTAAGACCCTCGCGGCGCTCGTGCTGCGTCTCGCCTACACATAATATAGGGGTTATTTCGTTGCGCACGGCCGCCTTCACTTTGTCGCGAACCATTGGCAGATCGTCGTGGAAGAATTTGCGGCGTTCGGAATGGCCGACAATAGCGTAATGAACCAGGTCGCGCAGCATAGTAAAGGACACTTCGCCGGTGAAGGGCCCCTCATCCTTCGGATAAGCGTTTTGCGCTGCCAGCCGGAACTTACGCCGGTCGATTTGCAAACTCAATGGCTGCAAAGTGAGCATGGTTGGCGCGAGCACAATCTCCAGGTTACGATGCGTGCGCGTGCGCTCGTGTAGCCGCTGTACAAGCAAACTCGCTTGGCTCACGTTCAGATGCATTTTCCAGTTGCCCACTAGCAGAATCTTGCCCGACATACTTTCACTCTCTCTTTAATCTTAGCTTAGCATAAGCGTTGTGAGAAAAGCTAGATCCTGATTATGGCTTTTGTGTGATATACTGTGCGTTCTATGACAGGCGAATGGAACACGAACCATCCTCGGTGTGGCTGGATTGCCAAGCTGGGAGCAAATGGACAATCATCTTTGACAGATTTTGATGCTGCACAGGTAGTACAGCAGGCTGAGGGCTGTGTTGGCTTAGCCGAAGAGAAAGGAATTGTACCCGACGGAACATCTGAACTGCCGTACGCATTGCGCGCAAGCTGCCTTGGCATGTGCGCATTCACTGAATACAGAAATGGTATAGACGGAGCAGCTGCCGCGGCTTAATCTTTACTTTCGAGTGCCTCGACACCGGGCAATTTGCGACCAGCCATTAGCTCCAAGCTTGCGCCGCCGCCGGTAGAAACATGATTGAATGCAGCGGTTAACTCGCGCTGCTCAACATAACCCGCCGTATCGCCGCCACCGACAAGTGTAAATGGCTTATGCCCGTAGTCGCCCACCAGCGCGTCAATAACTAGCTCTGTGCCATGTGCAAACGGGCCTATCGGCCCTTGCAAGCCAACCGTCTCAGTAACACCCATCGTGCCGTTCCACACCACAGTTTCTGCCAGCTGGGCGCCGCCAGCGATAAAAGCGCCGCTAAATGGCCCGATATCGAGGATCATTTCGTCGTCACTCACAATGCGTGTGCTTTCGGCAGGAGTTTTGGGGTAGCTCTCGACTTCGGCAAAGACATGCGCATCCCAGTCGACAATGCGCGTCTGGGCGGCTTTATCCACCTTGTTCGCGACTACGCCATCCTGCGGCAAGTAAAATACGAAATTGCCTTCCTTGGCCTTAGCAGCTGCTTTAGTCAGAATATCGCGCGCTTGCGGCAAGCCGTCGGTGTCTATCTTGCTCTTGGCCACATCAATGCCCTTGGCTGCTAGAAATGTATTGGCCATAGCGCCGCCAATGGCGATGAAATCGGCAATGTCGATAAACTTCTCTAAAATCTCAATCTTGTCGGAGATCTTAGCCCCACCTACAATTGCCATTAATGGACGCTTGGGGTTCTGCATAACTTCAGTAATCGTGTCTACTTCTTTCTCAAGTAACAGACCTGCAACGCTGGGCAAATGATGCGTAATGGCATCCGTACTGGCGTGCGCACGGTGTACCACTCCAAAACCATCTTGGACAAATACGTCGGCTAGCTTGGCGAGTTGTGATGCAAATGCGTCATCATTAGCCTCTTCCTCAGCGTGAAAACGTAGGTTCTCAAGTAGCAAAATTTGACGCGGCTGTAGCTCGCTTGCTGCTTTTTCTACCTCGGGGCCGATACAATCCCTGGCAAAACGAACTTCTTGCCCCAGTAGCTCACTAAGGCGTTTAGCAACGGGTGCGAGGCTGCTTTTTGGATCTGATCTGCCCTCAGGCCGCCCTAAGTGCGAACAAATAACTAGCTGTACGTCCTGGTCGAGCAGTGCCCGAATAGTAACGAGCGACTGCGTGAGCCGATAATCGCTCGTAATCATGCCGTCCTCAACAGGCACGTTATAGTCGGCGCGCAGCAATACGCGCTTACCCTTCAAATCAATATCGTGAATCGTCTTTTTAGTAAACATACGCTCATTAAACCATAGCCGGGATGAGCGCGAAAGAGAGCCGTAATGTAGCAAAGTATCTCGCCATGATCCAAAAAGACTGCCTAGTTAGCCTCATCGCAAGATTATTACGCTTTACTATTTATTCCGGTTAGCTGATTGAACCCGCACTGCTGCATTTGTAATAGATCATTATTTATGCTATGATAAACTATCATTGCAAGTAGGAGGTACCCATCAATGCGTTCATCTAAAGAAATGCTTCGTAATCTAAGTATAGCAGCAGCACTAACAGGAACCCCTTGGCACTGTCGCATGCAGTAGCTCAGAAAGCACAAGTACCCACCCCACTGCAACAGCGTCAGCTGAGGCTAACTGTCTCACTCTCGATTCACTTAACCTTATAGGTGAGAGTAAATCTGGTGGCGAAAATGCAGCTAATACGGGCGAATGTGCGGCTGTATCCGACCCTGCAAGTCTCAAGGTTATTGGTGAAATCGCAGCTGGACAATCTTTCGTCATTGACTGTGAAGCGTCAAAGCCAACCAGCTTTAAGGTAGAAACTGCTGCTGGCGTTACGGGTTACACCAACCTGAACGGCGCCGCCCTCCAACAGTTCAATAGTGGCGCTTTTGCAGCTATTCCTGCTTGCTAGAAACTAACCATGTGGTGTGAAAGACCGCTCGTTTGAGCGGTCTTTCATTCCTAATAGTGTTGCAAGAAGTCCATACATTGCCGTCCTCACACTCGTACGTGTTTGTTGCTTCTTGTCGTTTTCTAGTCAACACCTTACTATTGGGTAGTTCAGCGCGAGAAAGGAAGCTCAAACAAACCTTCGCTGGTGTCGTATGATTCGTGGTCGACCTTGTGCTCCCTGTTCGGAAATAAGAACCTCATAACAACATATACAAGCCCTAAAACGTTAATGATAATGTCGCCAGCTACGATATTCAGAAACGCCCCACCCCACGAAAACCCAGCCTGCCGTAACCAATCCCGGCAGTAAGCCACCACGTAAAGCAACAGCGAGATGACAGCCCAGGTAATTCTCTCGCTTCGACTAGCTTTTTCGAAGGTCCGTAGCACAATTTCAATAAGTCGTCGCATTACAGTCTAGCTCCCTGCTAACGCAAGGAGCAAATTTTAGTCTATAACGCGAACTTTGATGGTATCGGTGGTTCCGATACGGCCAGGGTAGCGGCCTGAGACAGTCACGACTACGTCGCCAGCTCCGAACACTTTATTTTCGTACAGCCAATCGGTTAACTTTTGGGCAGCTTCCGGATCCGCCGGACGCACGTAGCTTTTTGTGCCATACACCAGCGCTAATTGTTGAGCAGTGCGGGCTTGATCGGTTACGGCAATCATAACCGTTTCGGGACGATGACAGGCAATCTGCAGCGCTGTTTGGCCGGATGTTGTTTCGGCTACAATCGCCTTGGCGTCGATATTCACTGCGAGATTGATAACACTGCTGGAAATAGCATGTTTCATGCTGCGCTCGCGCTCGTTGGGGTAAATTGTCTTGAGCGGCGGGTGCTGTTCGGCATAGGTGATCACCCGTTTCATTGTTTGGACGGCATCAATCGGATATTTACCCACAGCGGTTTCATCGCTGAGCATTACGCAATCGGCGCCAACGAAGACGGCGGTAGCAACATCCGATACTTCGGCGCGCGTTGGCTCTGGCATATCTACCATGCTTAGCAGCATCTGTGTGGCCACAATGGTGGGCTTGCCATACTTTTGGCCGAGGCCGATAATTTGGCGTTGCACTACTGGTACCGATTCGGCGGGTGTTTCGACGGCCAAATCGCCACGGGCAACCATGGCTACATCGGTTGTCTGCATAATGGCATCAATATTATCAACAGCGGCACGGGTTTCGACTTTGACTATAATGCGCACGTCTCTGTGCAGTTTATGCAGCAGGTGGCGTAAATGCTCAATATCTTCGGCCCGCTGTACGAAGCTGAGTGCTACATAATCAATATCCTGGCCGACCCCCCAATCTAGATCTAGCAGATCTTTTTTGGTTAAAATATCGCCGCCAAAGTCGGTATCGGGCAAATTCATACCCTTGCGCTTGATCAAAATACCGTCATTATCGGCTTTAGCATAGACCACACCTTCACGTACGGCAGTGATACTGGTGCGCACCTTGCCGTCAAAGATATACAGACGTTCGCCCGGCTTCACCTTGGTACTGAGATCGTATTGCGTAGGGATATGCCCGCCTTCTTCGTACGCTACGTTGTAGGCGAAGCTCAGGTGTTGTCCGGCTTTTACAGGGATAACTCCGTCAAAATCACCTAAGCGAATCTTCGGCCCCTGTAGATCCTGGATGATCGCTACCGGCTTGCCAAGTTCTTTTGATGCCTGACGAATCAGGGGAATCTGCTGTGCCCTTTCTTCGTTAGTGCCATGGCTACAGTTGAGGCGCAGGCCATTCGCGCCAGCGGCAATTAAAGCTTTAATTTGCTCGTAACTATCGGTAGCCGGCCCGATAGTAGCGATGATTTTCGTCCTTTTAAAAGAACCAATAGGCCCCTTTGGGGCCTGCTCCGTTATATACATGGCTTTCATTATACACGACGAGCAGGTACTTTGGCGGGAGCCCACGCCGGTCGCGCGAGATACTCGATAGCAACTACGATAAGTACGATCGATACGCTGCACACCGTGATAAAGAAATATTGCAGCAAATTGTTGTTGTGTATACGAAGAGTTAGCTCCATCAGTGAACCAATGCCGAATACTACCCAGCACCCCGCTATGCCAGCAAAAAAGGCGCGCACCAAGCGTGGTGCATGAGCATCATACAGGGCCTTGACAATGAGCATAACCGCAACAAGCAGCATGACAACCGACAGGATACTACAGATGCCATGCAACAGTACTAATGGATTATGGATAAGCGGTCCGCACGATCCTATCACCTGCGGATCACAATGCAGCGGCATTAGGGCCGCAGTAGCTACCAGGCAACCGAAAGCTATATAACATGCCACGCCAATTTGCAGATCGCGCGTTATATTGCTTATCTTGATCTGCAGTAGGCCAACTCCTAAGATAAGCACTCCAGTGAGCACATCGAGCGCCACAAATACCCAATCATAGGGCTGATGCGGCGCCTCCAGCTCGCTGGCCAGCGCATGCCGACTGACTACTGGATTCAAAATGAAACCAAGCGGCCAGGAGCTGTACACTAAGGCTGCCAGCGCGCCGAGCGCTACGGACATTCTCGCGCGTAGTGCATAAAAAGCGCTATATTGCCTTTTTATTTTTGCTGCCATCACTCATATAGTAACATCTGGGGCGCTCTATATACTATTGGTTGGTAGGCCCGTATATCTGCTATGATATGTCCATGAAAACGAACAAAAACCATAAACAACTTATCTACGTCGCATGACTCCCCGCATATTATTTATTCATCGCTCGTGTGGCAAACGGCTACTCAAACAAGGCCGCGTCCGTGAATTGCTGCCAAAGCACGAACTCCAGTTCAGCGACTATGACAATAACGCACACTTGCTTACCGATGCAGACGGACGGAGCCGACCCTATACGGTCCTGCTTACTGGGGATAATACAACACCAGATGCCTACGCCACTTTCTTTAGCGACTACAATCAACACGATCCGCAGCTGCAAAACATACTACGCGACTATGACACCGTTGTTATCAAGTCCTGCTATCCGGTAAATGCTATCAAAAGCGATGCCGAGTTGGAGGAAGTGCGCGATCAGTACACAGCGATCATGCAATTTTTTCGAGCGCGCCCCGCCCTTTGCCTAGGGATCGTAACCACGCCACCGCTCGCGCCCAAGAAGACAGATAGCCAGGAAGCTGCCCGTGCCCGCCAACTCGCCACATGGCTTGAAACCAGCGACTTTGGCCAAAATATCCGGGTGTTTGATTTTTATAATCGCCTAAGCAACAGCCAGCATATGCTTAAAAAAGAATTCCGAAGCACTTGGAGCCGCATCGGCTTTCCCGATAGCCACCCAAACAGTCACGCAAATCAAAATATCGGTCCGGACTTTACAGACTGGCTTCAGGGCCTGCCAAAGCCAGCCCTCTATAACTAGAAGCAAAAAGACCGCCTCTGAAAGCGAGGCAGTCTTTTTGTAATTTCACAGTAGCCGGTACTCTATCCGTACCGCCAGAAGGCGAGTACTGCAAAGAGCAAACTGAGCAACGTAAAGCATACAACCAGCAATTGAGTGGTCTGCTCGCTAAATGTTGTTTGCTGTGCTGCTTTCCGAGGGGCAGATTTTGCCCCTCGCTTACCCTGTGCGGCTCTCTTTTTGGTCGCCATACAGGCTACTACTTCGTTACTTGAATGGTTTTACCGTTTTCCACACCAGGAGCGTTCACAACCAAACGGCCGTTCACATCTTTTGCGATGGTATAACCCACGCCGTTGGCGTTACAGCCCGTAGGACAAGACGGGTCTTTTGGAATCGCAACTAGATATTTACCATTTGTAGTAAGTACTGCGAGGTCAACCAAACCAGTACATGTTGAACCGGTAGTCACACAAATTTCAGTAGGGGTAGTAGAAATTGCCACGGCGCCAGTACGTGCGCCCACAGCGGGCAAATTGCCGTTGTTGTCCAAAATGTATTGGTATGTACCGTTGATGATGGTATTTACATCGGCTGAACGCTGTGAGTTACGCGCATCGCCGAGGTTTTTACCAGGGTTGATCGCAATAATAACGATACCTGCCAAAATGGCGATGATGGCCACCACCAGTAAGACTTCCAACAGCGTGAACCCCGCCTGTGCTTGTTGTTTAATATTTTTAAGACGTCGCATACAGCCCGAACCCTTTCTTTTATATGCTTACTGCATTAGCCGATCCACTATATCTGAATACCGCTTATGCTTACCGACCAATTGTAGCATATATATGTAAGCCCATCCCCATTTCGTCATCAGCCGGCTGCAGGAGAGATTTTTGAAATGGTCTCTTATTGTCCAGCTGCACGGAAGGCAGCAGCCTGCATTACCCAGTTACCGCTGGCTGTAGCAGTAGCCGTATATGCTCCGGCCGAGCTAACCACCTTGTCTTCGGCAATATTATTATCAGTGGGCGTGAGAATACGTTGGGTATAGCCGGAGCCAGCTGCACTAAACGCAGTCTGGGCAGTGCCAGCGCCCACGATCAGATCAGTCGGGTAGTTCGTATTTACCGTGCCGCTACTGCTTGCTGCAGTGTTGCCCACTGCCGATACCGACGAATCGAACGGACTTGTCGCATCAAGCCCGCCGTATTCCATAATCCGCAAATCTGGAGTGGCGCTGGCAGCGCTAAAGGTTACTGTAACAGTCGGCGTCCCACCGGTAATATTCTTTGCGTAATAGATCGCCTGGCTTACATTGGTGCCGCGCGTCAATTGTGCAGCTATCTGATAGGTGTTGCCGGCCGAATCAACAACCGAGCTAATCGTCGTTGTGGCGTTTTTCCATCCAATTATCACCACGTTGGTGTTGCCGGCCGTTTCAGCAGCGTAGGTTGCTGCGACCGAAGTCGGGCTGGTTTGCGGCGTGGCGCTCACCACTTGCACGAATGTAGGAGTAGAAGGCCCGTTGGTACTTGCCTCCTTCCATGAGCTCACGGTGAGCGTTGACGCGCCGACGGTTGCGGTGGCGGTAAGCCGCTTAACCACCGTGCCGACCGTGCCGGTTGCCGCCACCGTCCGGGTTGTGGCGGTTGTGCCAGACACGATATAGCTGCAGGTACCTTGGCCAAGAGAAAGAGTATTCGTTCCCTTAAAAGCAACGTTGTCGTGCACCTGCTGCAACGCTTCCTCACCGCAAGCTATCGCTAATGAACGAGCCTGCTTGGCTTGTTGCAAAACCAGAGCCGACCGCTGGCTGTCTGCTCCAATCGCGAGCAGAGCCAATGCGATAGCCGTAGCGACCGCACCGACTATGAGCACTGCTAGCAATGCGACATATCCAGCTTGACGTTGCCCCTCCATCACCACCCCACCTCGGCCGAAGCAGTAAACGTTTTTTGATAATCGTACTCGTTGCGGCCCAGCGGGTTTAACCGTGAGAGTGTGAAGGTGATCTGTATAACACCGGGTGCGCCAGTCCGGGTAAGATTCCTGAAATTGAGGCCACTCAGCTGCACATTGCTGTCGGTAAGCGGCACCACGCTGCCCGACCCCTCTTTAATCCGAATCGCACCTGGGGTATTGGCTGGGTCGATCATCGCGTACATCGAAAATTCTGTACTTTGCGTAGTGGGCGTCCACGAATTAGGCCAGGTGCCAAATGTCTGCGCCAAAAAACCGGACTGCCCGGCAGAGCCGGACCGCTCACGCAAGTCATTATCGCCAGTGGCCAGGCCGTTGGTGTTATAAGCGATCCAATACGTCTGGCCACTAGTAACCGGGGTAGTAGGAATGGGGAAATTATTCCAGGTGTTAGCTTTAAGCGTTACACTGGAGCTCGTTGCAAGAAGCGTTGTGGGCGTGGTGCCGCTATATAAGGCCATCTGTGCCTGATTATTTGGACTCGCGGCAACGGTTGCCACGTAGGCATTCAGCGATGAGATTGTGCCCGTTGCTCCCGCTACAATCTTAGTAGCGTTCATGGCGTCATGGTCACTCGTATCGCTCGTACCACCGTCAAGGTTTAGACCGAACAGCGTACCGCTCAGATCAAATACCGTTGGACTAAGCGTGCCCGTCGGCACCACAAGCGTTAAAGCCGGCAGGCTGGCGCCGCTGGCCGGACTGGTGATTGACGTAGCGTTACGGATGGTCTGTGTCAGCGTATCCATGATGCTCGCGCCTTGGTCATTCACCTCACTTATGGTTTCGTTCTTGAGGCGCGATTCGACGGTAGTACCTAAAAAGAACACGATAGCCGTAAGCAGCGAGCCGACGATGGCAATATAGAGCAGCAGCTCAACAAGGGTGTAGCCGGTCTGATTGTGTCTTCTGTATTTCATACTGCTAATTCCTGTTAAAGATGAGCACTTCTTGCGTATCAGAGGCCGAAGCGCCCACCACAACATCTAGTGAACTGGCATACGAGACGCCGCTAACAGTGCTGGTGGTTCCCGTTACATCCACGGTTTTCAGTAGAGTCATGGCTGTTGGTGTCGTAATGTTGATGGCTTGAAATTCGCCCGTAGTGCTAGCAGTGCCTAGAAAGGCGGTTGTATTCAGGATATCGACACTAATATCGTTGATTGCCCCGACTGCCGTAAACGAGCTATACAATGCTGGCGTCGTGGGCGTCGTCACATTGATGGCGCTGAGCGTCGTGCTCATCCCGAGCAAGACAGTATTACCATAGCTGGCAATTGTGGTAGCAGCCACGCTTGTGGGCGCATTATACGTAGCACTTAAGACCGGAGCGGCAGGGACTGCGGCATTCACGACCAACATCTCCTGAGTGGTGGAACTGGTGGCGATGAAGGCATTGGTGCCGATCACCGTAACCTCATTCATCGAAATGTCGTTGTTGTAGCCGCCAACCACTACCGGCGTAGTGGGATTGGCAACATTAACGATAGTGAGCTCGTTAGCGCTCGTGGTAACATCGGCTGCGCGTACCACATAGGCGTACCCATTTGACACATATATGCCCTGCCCGTTGCCGGTGCCCGTCATATCAACGCTGGCAACGACCGATGGTGCAGCCGGGTTAGTAATATCGACTACTTGCAATTCGGCGGTGTCGAGCTGATTAGTCACGTAGGCGTAGTTGCCTGCCACAAAGATATTCGTGGGGGTACCGGCAATCGAAAACGCAGTACTGGTTGGGGCGGCTGGGTTAGTCAGATTAGTTACCACGAAGTTATTGGTGGTAGCCACGTTCAACACGGTGTAGGCGTAGTTGCCGGAGGTTGCAGTTTTGAGCCCATTATTTGTACCAGTAACGTCGTTACTGGTACCGACGACTGTGTTAGACCAGAGTTTGAGCGAGGCGGCCCAGTTCACCAGGCGGGCAGTTAGTGCAATGGTGCCCGTAGAGCCGCCAAATTCCGGCCAGGTGACCGTACTGGTGATCGTTTTGCGATTAGTGCCCGCCGTGGCGATGGTTACCTGTCTGGTATAAACGCCTGTGGTGTCACTCGTGCCGCTGCCTAGGAACGACCATGACAGGGGACTGCCGCTTTGGGTTAAGCCGTATGAGCCATCAACCAGATTGGCAAATGAGGCATTGGCAATATTGCGCGTCGCTTCGATACCTTCCTCGGCCAGCAATTGTCCGCGCGCCGTGTCGCCGGCATTGGCCGTAGATGCACGGCCATATACGATTGCGCCAATCAGCCCGGTGGTCAGCATCCCGAATATAGTTACTGCCAGCAGTAGCTCGACAATCGAAAAACCGCACTCTTTGCGGTCCTGTCCTAATCTAGTAATCGACCATACCTTTGGCATTGACAGAGATCGTCCTTGTATCGTTAGTTGTACTGCTAAGTGTCACTGTGCCGGTGGTGTTCGGCACTGCGCTCAATTTAGTAAATTGTATTTCGCCCAGACCACTCAACGCGATGGAAGCTGGCACGCTCATCGTTTCGTCCAGCCCCGTATTACGGCCTGCAAAATTCGTTCCAGCAAACAAGGTTACCGTGGACGGCTGGAGTTCGACGCTCCAGGCCGTGTCTCCATACATCGTTCGCGCATAGGCTTCCGCCCGGCGAATAAGCGCCACTACCGATTGCGTGGTCAGATCCAAATCGTTGCGGCGCACGAAAGATTCATACACCGGTAGCGATGCGCCGACCAATATGCTAATGATCGTTACCGACAAAAGCATCTCCACCAGCGTAAAACCACCCTCACGTCTCATTTTCCCAATCCGCCCACTAAGCTATAAATTGGCAAAATAACGGCAATCGCTACCAGCATCACGCCGATTCCGACGCCAACGAGCATAACAGGCTCGATAATCGCCTCCAGGTTGGCCGTCGTCACATCTGCCTTTTGTTCATAGGTCCGACCTACCGTAAGCAATACTTCGCTGAGCGAGCCGGAGCGCTCGCCAGCAACCACCATCTGCTGCACTGCGCCAGGCAGCAACTTTGCACTCCCCTTATAGCGCTGCAGCGAATCTTTAAAGCTGAAGCCGTCGTCCAGAGAATGCGCCAAATAGTGATAAAAATCCTGGTACTGCGGGGCAGCCGATGCACCCACCAGCAGCTGCAAAGCATCGGTAATCGACAAGCCAGCTTCCAGCAACGTACCGAGCAGATAACCGAATTGGGCGATCTCGACCTCGCGCATCAGCCGGCCGATACCAGGAAAAGCAAACAATAGCAGCTTGCCTGCTTTCTTGGTTTTGGGCGCTAAAAATAAGACATAAAACACGGCGGCACAAAACAAGAGAAACAACGGTATTACTACCAGCCCATGCGCCTTTAAAAAGATGCCGGCGCCAATCATGACCCGCGACACCAAAGGCAAATGGACATGCAGCTGCGAAAACGTCGAACTTAGGCGGGGAAGCAAAAACCAGGCTACGCCAAGACCAACTACCCCCGTCAGCGTAAGCACAAAAGCCGGATAGATGAGCGCTGAGCGGACTTTGGCGCGAAAAATATGCCGCTTTTCTTCTTGCTGCGCGGCCAGCTGCAAGTTTTCTACCAGATGCCCGGAATGCTCGCCCAGCCGCACCAGCGCCAATGTTTGTCCTGATGACAAACCGCTGCGCTCCAGGGAGTCTGCCAGCGGATACCCAGCGTCGATATCGATGCGCATGTTGGCCAGTGCCCGCTTCATTGGCTTGCTGCGTACCGTATTTTCTAGCGATCCTAGAGCGTCGCCCACCGGAACCGCCGACTTAAGTAAAAGCGCCAGATTCTCAGTAAAATACTCCCGTTCCTTAAATGGCAAACGGACCTTTTTAAAGGTCTCGGACTCCTTTTTGTCGCTGGCCGCCACTTTTTTAGGCGACATCGTGGGCTTCCTTTTGTTTTTCAGTCGGTGGCGACACCACGCGGAGCACTTCGGCTAGGGTGGTCATGCCCCTTTTTACCTTATCGATACCATCTTCAAACATTGGACGGCTGCCTTGTTTACGCGCCAGCTCTTCGATTTCGCGGTTCGAAGGAGCATGCAGCATCAATTCCTGCATTTCAGGCGTCACCTCAATCATCTCAAAAACCGCCGTCCGCCCCTGATATCCGCTACCGCTGCATACGTTGCAACCCTTACCGGCATACACATTATCGCCCTTTCGGAAGTATTGCAGCACATTGAGCGCAGATGTATGAATCTGATTAGCCGCATCCTCGATCGAAACGCTGTAGCGGCAATGTGAACAGATGAGACGGACTAAACGCTGGGCGATAATAACCTCGACCGTTGAGGCCAGCAAGAATGGTTCGATGCCCATATCCACCAGGCGGGGCAAGGCAGTCGCAGCGTCGTTGGCATGGAAGGTAGACAACAGCAGGTGTCCTGTAAGCGCCGCATTGACGCTAATTTCGGCCGTTTCGCGGTCGCGAATCTCGCCCACCAGGATAACATCAGGGTCCTGGCGGACAATGGCCCGCAGCCCTTTGGCAAAGGTCATATTGCTGGCGTCGCGGACCTGAATTTGGTTGGTACCGGCCATCCGGTACTCCACTGGATCCTCGATAGTCGTAATATTGACGTCCGGCTTATTGAGCATCTTGAGCAGCGAATAGAGCGTGGTGCTCTTGCCGGAACCGGTGGGGCCAACGGTTAAAATCATACCAAACGGCTTGACGATGTTGCGCTCCATAATCTCCCGATGAGCCTCATTCAGACCAACGTCGCTAAAGGTAAAACCCTGCACGTACGACCCCAGGACACGCATCACTACCTTTTCACCCTCGACTGTCGGCACTAACGATACACGAAGATCGACCGAACGGTTATCGTAGACACGCTGCATAGCTCCATCCTGCGCCGCCAAGTGCTCGTCGATGCGCATCCCGCTCTCTACCTTGATGCGGTTGAGCACGTTATCGTAGTACTCTTTAGGGAGCTCTCCGGCTTCACGTAGCGTGCCGTCTACCCGAAAGCGGACCATCACTTTTTGGTCGCGCGGTTCAAAGTGGATGTCACTGGCTTTAAAACCGAGGGCATCTTTAATAATCTCATCCACTACTTCTGGGGCGACACGCCGACTTTCGGTAATAATCTTCGAAAAACGCGTGGCAAGCGGCTGTTCATATAATTCAAAGGCGGCGTCCAGATACTCTGGGAGCGTGTATGCAAGTCGCACTTTTTTACCAGGAAAAAGAGCCATAATCTTGGCCGGCTCGATCTTTTCCGGCGTATCGGTAGCCACCACCACATTTTTATCTTCCACTTTGGCAACAGCCAAACGCATAGCCCGGGCATTGTTTTCCGAGATTAACGCAACCTGCTCCTTAGAAATTGGCACCGTGCCAAAATCGGCAAACGGCAGCTTATAGCCCTCAGCTAGAGCCTGTCCTAGCAATGGCCTGCTCAGTAGCTCCTGACGAATAAGATAGTCAATATATCCTGCGCTGTCTTTAGCGGCCTTTTCTGCAGCCGCGCTATCCTCTTCCGAGATGTAGCTCTCTTTGAGCAGCAAAGATTTTATTTTATCGATACTTGGATACATGCCCACCGCACCTTAAGTTACTACGCCTTTTTTACCTCTTCGATAATCACATGCAGCGACACATCAAATCTTTTGAGTTCAAGCATACACGCCAATGACTTTCCGTCTTCGACGATTAAGACATGTTTTTGATCCGCCATAGGTTTGCCTCTGCTTATTACATTATTGTAGCATGCCGCTTATGGCTTTTGACTGTTCGCGTCTGGCAGCTTATTGACCTTTTTATGAGCATACTTGGCCGTAAAAGGTGCGACAACATAGAAGATAGTGCCTGTCTTTTCAACAGACTAAAAAAACCATACACCTTATTTATCACCCAATTATTACTGTATGACTGCGTAATACCACTTATAGGTTGTAGTGTCTGCAATAGTGCCACCGCTTACCTGCAAATCGAATGCCGTCGGACTGATTGTTGCACTATCTATATACGTCGTTAAACCAGCCGCATTGCTATTGGCTGGCGTTAAGAACACGCGCGGAGCGGCCACAAAGGGAGCGAAAAAGGTGCCAGTTGCCAGCTTGCCCACGCCCGCACAGCCTGTGCCGGTGGTTACTGTCAACAGCCCCGCAGTGTCATCGCCTACCGCAGTAACCGTTGGCGTAGTGCATGCTGCTGGTCCTGCCGTTATAACCGGTGGCTGCGTGCCGTTGGTTATGATATGCCCGTTAATGGTTATGTCGGTATTCACGATTAGCTTGGAAATCGTAATCCGGGCGTTTATCGTATCCGCCGTAAAGAGTGGTGTGGCAGCGGCATCCTGAATGACAAAACTAGCGCCGGAATCGGTAGCATTGCGGAAGGTATTGATGCCCGTAAACGCCTGATCGTTGCTCCGTTTAGCAATGTCATAATTATTGGCAAGCGCCGATGAACTGATTTGCGCGCCAGCAATCTCAAAACGCCCTGGATTAGAGCTCGGCGTGAACACTACATCCACCCAGTAGTTAGAACCTCCTCCGCGTTGGGTGCTCGGAAAGGTACTTGTGTTGCTGTATTCAAATACCCCGTTGGTACCATCTGCGCCACTCTGAAGAGCGTGCAAGGGCGGATGATCGAACTCATGCCCTGCAAAGTACAGCGAATCTGCCGAATAAAACCCGACATTGGTATGATACGAAACAATATACGTAGTGGCAGGATCAAGTGATACGGGCGAACTGAAATTAGCCTGCTGCCAGCCCGAAGCAGTTTCGTTGGTAAAGTTCACCGTAGCCAGAAGCGTACCAGTTCTTGTCCATAAATTACCCACGTGCGCCCCGGTATTTTGCGTTCCCTTATAAAAACGTATACCGGTGGCCAGACCGCTGACGTCGCTCTGAAATTTTAAACCGAGTTCCACGGCGTTAGCGTCAACAAAATTAGGCGTAGCGGGCACCGTCGTAGGATCCCAGATCGTCATTGATGTTGCAGGCGCGTTATTAATAAGATTAAGGTTGCCACCAACATTCAGACTGCCGCCCACTTGCGACACAATCGAGTCGCCCACCGTCTGGCCGCCGGTAAAAATCGGCAGGGTCCCTATTGTGCCGCCCGGACTAGTAACTGCATTGAGCGCACCGTTAATCGTGGTCGTGCTGTTATTCACCGTGGTGCTCTGGGAGGAGGAAGCGCCGCTCAGTGCCACAAATTGCGAGCCATTATAATAGGCCAGCTGGTTAGCGCCTTTATCATAATACAACTGCCCTGGGCTGGCGGTAGCTGGTTGTAGCGAAGGAGTAAGAATAAACGAACCGTCAGCCTGCAATCGACCACTCACCGTTAGCGTTTGCACTCCCTTCTTCGGTGTTGGACCAGTTTCGGCAAAATCGTCAAGGGACAGATGAACGGTATTAAAATTGCCCACGACAACCGGTGTACTCGGGGTATGATGTCTAAAAAAGAGGATCCCACTCCCCGTAACGACGAGTGCCGCCAATATAACGAGACTTAGGCGCTTTAAAGACCAAAAGCCAGCGTTTGGCTTTTTAAGTATCGGCGCCTGGGGTAATGGCGCGGCAGTGTATGGCCCTTCTAGCGCGTTTTGCCCTGGACCAGTCAAAGCGCCAGGAGAAACCAATACATCCGGAGCAAAAACCCCCGTACTAGCTGCAGTGGACTGCTGCGTGTCATCAGCGCTAACAGATCGCGCGTCTAGCTGCTGCGGTTCCATGATCCTCTCTAGCGCCACCTCATATGTTGCTTATGTATACTAGTATACGAGATAACTGTGTCTGGCACCAAACCAAAAAACGTCTATAACGTGAGAATCAAATCGGCGACGATAACCGTAAAAGCGGCAAGCAACACCACAATGCCGCCCACTTCTAACAACCCCCGCCGAATAGCGCCCGCCGCCAGTGGGTTGCGGCCAAGAGCGATAATCCCCGAACGGACAGCGCTGGAGACGAGCGTAATGGCACCAATGGCTCCCAAGATCGACACGATGCTGGCCGCGAATACCCGGAGCAGCGACACTTGCGTACCGGCAATAGCATTGGCTGCATTTTGCACAAAGGGCGGCAGGAAATTGCTGGTGGATGCCGCGTAATATGACACCGCGATTTGCACCGGCAGTTCTTCGATATGCACAGTGCGCTGCTTGCCGCCCTTATCACTAATTGTCTGGCTTTTTGACGCGCCGGTGTCAAAGTTCGTAGCCGCGGTGCCTATAATCTGGGCGCTGGCCGTTGCTTTCATGCCCACCCCAGCAATGGGTGAGGCAGTTATCCTGTCGCCAGCCTTTATAGCTCCATTAATATCACTCACCAGCGTATCGGCAGTGCCGCCGATAATCACCCGCACACCTGGCACACCCTCAGAAAGTGTGAGCAATGGATCTTGCCCGATTACACCTACCATATTTGTAGCAGCGAGCGTTGCCGGCTCTACCTGCAGGGGCACCCTAGGCTGCGCGCTCACAATCGTGCCAGCTGTTGACGTGCCAGCAGTGGCTGCAAATCCTTGGGCAACTGCCGTAGATGCCGCTGACACCGTAGCCACTTGGGCAGCCCATAGCACAGCCGCCACAGCACCACTGCCTGTGGCGATCAATTTGTTTACTCTAGTTTTTATTTTGTATCTGTTAAACATCTTTCTTACACAGTATAGCATTCTGCTTATAGCAAAAATGTGCCAGGCATAAAAATTAACAACGGCTACTCTCGCCGGTGAGCGAACTGTAGGTTATGGCTACAAGAAGATAGTATACTGGTCACATGGGAGAACTCTCTGAGGCGACCAGATTGGCAGTTCTAGTCCGTCACGCAATCACACCCGTCAATAAAGCAAGATATGAAGGGCGGCCCGACAATCTTGTACAGGGGCTTAGCCCAGACATGCCTATTGATGCACCTGAAGGTGTCATTCAATCGCATGCCTTTGGCATAGCATTCGGAAGGTTCGCAGTCCGAAATAATATTCAGGTTGTGAGTGTCCACGCCGCAGACACTCGCCGTGCAAAAACAACGCGTGATCTGGCGCTTACACACACGCCTAACCTCACTATCGTTCCGCCAACCCTTCAACTCGGGGAACTACAAAAAGGAAGCTTTGAGGGAAGGCGGCGAAATGAAGTATATCCGGAAGCCGTAAAACAACAAGCTGACGATGACTGGGATTTTCGACATGGTGAGGAGACACCCACCCGAAAGGCGCAAACACCGCGCGAAGCTGGCGAGCAATGGCTGCGATGGTTCCAAGAAACGAAAGAGCGGCCAGACTTTCAGCCACGCACAGATCCTACGCAGCCCCTGCCGACAATCCTGGTATTTGGCCACAATCTCATCACTGCATGCGGCATCACACTCCTTACCCACAAGGGAGAAGCCGAGTTACCACCGGTTTCTGATCGAACCTATAAAGTAAATAATGCGACGGGCTTACTCTTGGCTGAGCATGCCAACCTGTGGTCGGTGCCTGGACGAATCGTGCCCACGGCGGCTGATTTCGAGCAAGCGAGAGCAATCGTTACAAGGTAACAATCGTCAAAGGTAGCATGGTTATTCCTTAATATATGACGCACTCTTACGGTAACCATTGGTCGCCTGTTTCCGTGCTATGAGTATTGTCAGGTTTACTACTCCATCGGCAACAAAGAGATAGAGAGGATAGAGCAAAAGGTCCAGAGACAAGCGATGGACTGCTAGTGCTGCGCATAAACCACCCATACTATCCAGTAGCCACGACGAAAACGTCTCACTGTCTGGATCGCGATAGGTTTTGATCACGGTGAGTGCCACTCCGATAGCGTCAACGATTATCGTAATCAGTAGCGCTGTAAACGGCTGGTCGGTTATATACCACAAAAAGAGCCCAAGGGCTGCAAGTGTGAGCGCTCCTATGTCCAGTCTATTCAGGCCGCCGACGCCGTACCCTAACGACTGGACAAAAATAATCAAGGTTGCCACCGTATCCGCCGCCGGAAGCAGCAGCGACCAAGAGGCCCCTTGCGCCAACTGCGAAAAGAAAGCAATACCACCCAAGATAGTCCAGATGAGAAATGAGCCACGATGAGGCTTCGTCTCGTGTCTTACAATATCCCGGATATAAGGAATAGACCCTAGTAGCGGCAGCAAACCCGATAAAAATCCAAATAGCGGAACCATTCAGGATAAGTATGACATAGGTAAGTAAGGAGAACCTACTTTAAGACACCCTCTACGCACAGGCCCGTAATGCAAATACAGACTACTATTTATCCTCAACAAGCTTCTTGAGATTTTCTAAGACCATGCTCCACAAGCTAACCGACTTGTCTCGTGCTTCAGTGCTAGCCAGATTTTCCTCGTGGATAGCTACGGTTGTACTCCCATCCTGTTCAGATAGTTCAAAGCGTACTATTTCGTAGTTTTCTGTGGTGTCCTCTTGGCCGGTGCGCGAGCTGAGGTGAGTATATTCCAAAACTTTAGCCGGTTCGATTTTTCGAATAACACCCTTATCTTCATATGCCTGACCGTTCCATTCCCCTCGAAATACCAGTGGACTGCCCACCTTCCAGTCGGTCTCAACCGTCGTGCCAAAAAACCATTGCTTTACCATTGCCGGATCAGTAATAGCCTGCCAAACGCGATCGCGGGGAGCGCTTATTTGTATCGATGCGTCAGAAGTAATGTTCATAAAGTAGCCTCCAATCTAATAAGACGACCTTATTCTAGAATATAAGATCGCCTTTGGAAATAGGTCTGCTACAGCAAATATCACGGCTATCTGTATTAATCTTTTTCGGGAAGATACTTACGCTTCAGCTTTTCTCTCATCGACTGCAACTGGGTCTTGACGCGTGCTATAAGCCGTGGGCTCTCGCTTTGCACCGTATCAGCTTGCGGCGAGTCATGCTGGGCGATTTCGCTTTCAGACCCATACTCGGTAGTGCTACCAAGCTCGGCTTGATCAAGGACTGCCCTAACTTCTACAAACAACGAGCTCTCCTCATTCGCAAGGTCCCTTATCCGCTGTCGTTCGTGCCTCAAGGCCTCAATTTCATCGGTATTTTCTCTTACGATTCTCTCCGCCTCAGGTCTAATTACTTCGCTTACTATCTGCCCGACACGTACTTTTGATAATTGGTAATCATCATTCTCGTAACTCCTAACTAATAAATCAAGGTATCTACGAGCGGTGGCTGAGCCAGCTAGCGTGTCTTTATAAAAATCGGAGTCTTGTATAATAGGCCCAAAATCTAAAAGCCTAGGGAATAAAGCGCTCCCTACTGCCTCTCCAAGGTTAGCTAAGTGCCAGCTGAAGTTGGGATCTTCTAGCTTACGCGAATGGCGCCAGTCCCGCTCTGCTATGGAAGTCGCTATTGCGGCTGCAGTTTCCAGCGATAACGAATCACCCATGCGCTGTGCGTACTGGTCGAACTCTAAGGCATCAAGGGCTGAATAAGCTTCTTTGGTGTCAAGGGTAAGCTCTCCATCCGGAGATAAAAGCCCGATAGCCGCAGACTGTCTAAAGTCTACAAAATGCCCAGATACCGGATTATCCCACTTCGCCTCGGTGTCCGGATGGCCTAACATATATATCATACTGTAGTAAGGGTACGGAACAGGAAGCCCGTCTTCGTCAACAATAACAACCTCGACACTTCTACTTGGATACACCCCCGTAGGCACTAGTAGACGATTAGCAAGCTGAGTGGACGCCATTCTAGAGTCCACATCATCATCCGTGAGAGTTACAGGCGTCAACATCCGATCGCCGTAGTAAGGAATGGATGCGCCTGGATCTGAAAATTCTCCTAAGATATCTGACATATAGTATAATTATGACACCATATATAGTATATGTCAACCGTCTTCCTTGACATCTATGTAGCTCGCCCACTAAGGCCGGTCTGGTGCACAACGTTTGACTCTTGGTGAGTGCGCAGATGCCTTTCCGCTAGGAGCGGTCAAGCGCATTTGCTGCTAATCAGCTAGTTACCGGCATCGGGCTAGCTATTGATCATCTCAATCTTTAGCGGGCGAAAGAGTTCAGCTGCAGCTCGACACCACTAAGCCAATAGCTGTGGGAGCGAAATTCCTCGAAGCAAGAGCGATGACCGAGCGTCTACTCATTAAAATAAGATTGCGTAGCGGCAAATATTCTACTATCATCTCGAATACATGTCTGATATAGAAAACGCTCTTGCTGGGATCGAGTCCCGATTAGGTGTGTCCGTAGTGGACCTGCGTATAATGGCTGCCGAATCGGAGGGCGTTGACTATTACCCAGGCTTGTTACTTCCTGGGCGTTTGGCGCATGGCATTAGCTCCCTAGAGGTGGGACTTGATGCTACAGAAATCGAACCCATACTTACTTGGCACACCAAAGAACAGAAAGAGCTAAAAACTCGGTTCGATCTCCCTTTCTCTGAAGATGAACGCGGCATAGCGACAGGTTTGCTCGACGAGCTGGAACCACTCAAAGAGCCCGACCGGTATGCGTTGCGAGATACAATTCTGGCAAGATTCCCTGAATCTAAAAAGGAGATCACGCTCTCTACTATTGGCCGGCTTAGTATACGGCAGGTGATTAAAACTGGCACGCGGACCACGCGGCATCGGGGTACCTTTCGCTTCGTAAAATGGCATACTCCCAGGTACGACGAGATTACATTCACCAAGGAGACCAGTTCTTAGACTCGCTAGAACAGCCGTTTACTTTACTCCAACAGACGCACTAGATAGTATTTCCTTCCGGTTGTACAGATTATGCACTGGATCGCAGGATCTCATGCGTTTTAGGCCACATTGCCTTGAAGGTGTCCGGCCAGACCGAATTTGCCGACGGCACCAGTTCCTTCGCATGCTGAGCCATCTTTTCTACAAGATCGGGCATAGTGAACCACCGAATCCTGGCAACTTCATTCATATCTATGCGAATGATCTTCGCTTTTGCTTTAGGAATAGTGGTAGCGTAAATACCGAATCTGCGGACTTCGCCGTCGGGATGGCTGTAATCTATTTCTAACAAAAAACGGGGAGTATAATCTGCTGTTTTTAGACATAACTCTTCTTCTACCTCGCGCGCCAGTGCTTCGTCGAATGTTTCGCCCGGTTCGAGCTTCCCAGTTACCGCCGGTCCCCACACGCCCGGATCTTGCGCCTTATGCAGTGCGCGTTGCGCCAACAGTACCTCGTCATGCTCGTTTATAATCCAGAGAACGGCAACTTTGATCATAAGTAGCAAACTCCTACTATCAGGATACCAAAAAGATATCCGGATGTGCGCTCAGATTTTCATGCCTAACTCCCAAACAGCTTGCATAACTCTATAATAACGTCGTCGGCCATCGGCCCCATGCGTAGGTTTTTAAACTCATCGACGCCGTACCATGCGTGGGTAATAACATCTTCTGTGGGTTTTATTTCTTCTTCTGGCACGCTGGCACGATAAAAGATATTGCATCTCGGGATACCATTTGCAATTGCCCCTATGGAGATAAAAGCCGGCGCTTCGTCCACGGTAATATGCTCCTTGACGACACCTAACTCTTCAACCACTTCGCGGATCAAGGCATCGCGGATAGTTTCCCCGTAATCAACGCCGCCGCCCGGGAAGCTCCACCAGTCGTCATCTTTTTCCCGGACTAGCAGTACCTTTCTACCCTTGATAACAAGTACTCTGGTGGCGATACGGTAGAGGGCGTCATCTATTTCGGTGAGGCGAGGGTCTATATGCATATAGCAATCATAGCGTATCTGTAGTTAAGCTAGGTAGAGATTACACTGATACTAATCCCGACTCTCTGAAACGATCATGCAGCGTGTTGATCCGCTCTTCATCTCGTTGGGCTGCTGATCGCTCCCCGGGCGGGGTCAAATGCTCTACGAGCTTAGCCCCTTGCCACGACATAATTGCACGGGCAACCACGTGATAGGGCCACTGCTCAACTTCGGGCGGCGTTAGTTCCCGATGTTCCTGATACACTTGAGCGTATCGCGTAACCGCCTCAAAGCTTCCCGTAGCTACGTACAAACCCCAGACAGACATACCTTTGCACAGCAAGGGTGATGTATGTTCTGTCTCGTTAATGTCATATAAGCCTCTTGGCCGACCATCTAGGAACGGCACGTCGCCCATCCACATACTTACCGGGACAACCCCCTGCGGCAAATACGGAAAGTTCTCATCAACGACATCGAGTATAGCCCTCCATGCCTCCGGCATCTGAGCGATTATTTCCGGAGTTTGGCGCGTAAATCGTTCCATGTACCCGTCTGTATTGGTAATCTTTAGGCTTTCGTCGTCCCCAACTGCCCTTAGAAGCTTGGGATCTTGGAAATGATTGTGCACTTTGGCGTGCATCTCTGCCAAACGGTCAAACTCTAAGGGCGAAGCATCGCCGGACAGTTTTTCGCCAGGGATGAGGCGGGCTAAAATTGTGGGGTTATTTCCATGCCATGCCACCGCGTCGCTCGAAACGATTGTAGATAAGTACTTCTGCACCTTAATGCGCTCTGGATCTCCATCGACGTGTATGTCGGCAGCATTTAGGACATCGCTTAATGCATCCGCCAAATATAATCGGCTGGCCGGGACTTTATTGGGAAATGCCTTAAATACCAGATCTTCCCCCTCGGCAATTTCAGCTTCTACTGCGTTATCACCGAATACGACCCCTCGCGTAGCCATACTCCTCATGGTAAATACCCTGCCAGTGTGGCTCGGCCTTTCCATAACGTCACCCACAACAATGTCCCACTCTTCGTGTACAAAATCCGGTACATCAGCTTCACGTATTCGAGATTGCTCGCCAGGAGTTATATAGCCAGTAGTCATTTTCTTGCCCCCTAAGTAGTAAAAATAGTAATAGCTGCAAATTGGCAATTAAGTGTAGCGTTTAGCTCTTGTTGTAAGAGTGACTTTTCTTACAGTTTTGTGCCCGAATTATGATACACCATATTGCACTAACCTTTGAGTGTGGTACCATGCAGGTTGATATAAAAATAGTAGTAGGGGGGCATATGAAATTTAAAAAACTACTAATTGCGACTGCCAGCATCGTCAGTGCGAGTCCTTTACTCACGTCAGTGCCGGTTTTTGCTAGCACGCCGCAACCGGTGACAACAACCGTCACTGTTAGCAGCGACTGCAGCTCGCCGACGGCTATAAACGCAAATCCGCTCGGCCGTTACTCTAAGGTCAAACTCACCGTTGCCTACAACGACATCGACGATCCAGATGACGCAACCGAAGGCGAAACACTGCATGTCTACGACACGGGGAACGTATTCGACCAAACTGTACAGGTGGACTCGCCTACGGTGACGTTTCCAACATTCGTAACACCAGATAACGACAATGTATATGGCTGTGTCAACGGCTATGATGGCGATGAAACCGCCACTATAACCGCCGAGATCACTCCCGGTCCTTGCCAACCCAACACCACGCTAAGCGGTTCCTCCTGGGTTAGCCAGTTCCCAACCAGCACCTCAACGAGCGACTTAGTCGACCCGTTCCGAACCAACGCCAACAACTTCATAGGTGCATTGCAAAATGCCGGCGCTTCGGTGAGCATTTCGGCAACATACCGCCCACCGCAGCGCGCCTACCTTATGCACTACGCATACGAAATAGCCAGAAAGAACATGGACCCGACAGACGTACCACTCCGCTCCGATGTTGCAGTGTGCTGGGTGCACACCACGTCTAATGGCTCCGTCGACCATGCTGCATCGAAAAAAGCAGCTGCGGATATGGTCAAGGACTACCAGATAGTGCACGAGCCATCACTTACTTCTAATCATACGCAAGGCCTAGCAATCGATATGAACATTTCTTGGTCGGGAACGATGACAATTACCGACGGCAACGGCAAACAGGTCGAAATCAAAGCGCCACGCAGCGGCGCTACTAACTCCGACCTCTGGGCCGTAGGAGCCAGCTACAACGTGTATAAGCTCGCCAGCGACCATCCTCACTGGTCTGTCGATGGACATTAGTACCTCGGCTAAATTATACTAAAGGACTAACATCTTAAAATAAGGCGCTCCTATGGATTTTCGTAGGAGCGCCAGTAAAATTCCAAAAAAGGGGAACAATGGCCGAAGTGTTTCAGCCGACAGTTGTCATCGAAGGTCGTGCACCGTTACCTAATCAATTAGTAACACGTCAGACATACCTATCGGCTGCGTTAGCGACTGGGGATATCCGGACATTTCTTGTAGATGCCGGCGATCCAGATACATATGATACGTCAGGCCGTATTCGCTCTTTAGACTTAGAACCAGGCCACTATGCCTGGCGTCTACGGGATATAGCTTGGCCAGACGGAGACCCATCTGCATATACACCCGGCCATGGATACAACTCGGCTACCGCACGTACCGAACTCGCCACACGCCAAGGCTTTGCGACTGCTCTGAGCGAGCTGGGACTTGGAGAATATGGCATCGAAACCAGACCTATCTCCGACCTCAAAGATCCGGAGGCCGATGAACTTATTTTTATAAAACCAAACAAAATTAGCGACGTTAGCGAAGCCCCGGGAGCGCGGGCGCAACTTATAAAAACAGCGGACTTTGGTGAGCAAACTAAAGAGTCCCCTGTTAGTACTGCTATTTGGCAGCGGCCCGAACCGCTTATAAACGCACAGGAATTAATAGATCAACTTGGCCTCACCGTAGACATTCCGGACTCAAACGTTGACTATCTGCACGCGCTACGTGTCTTCAGTCCATTGTGGCTACCGCTAAGCCAAGTACCCGCAGTTGAGCTACGCCTAACTGACCCTCATAGCGACATAGGTAAACAATTTGCATCCCAATTAAAGCTCGCCGAGCCCGAACTTGTATTTCATAGACTTCCTCAGCTCGCAGTACTCCATGCGTTAGTTGAAAGCGCATTTGCAGCAAAATATGGCCGTCAAAACTACCTTACATTCGATTATGTCGTGCGCCAGGACGGCTCGGTCAGGGTATTGAACGGGTTAGTAAGGGGCCTAACGCCTAATCTGGAGGGGCAAACCGAGGATGTACAGCACCTAGCCAAGGCCACCGCCGATGTGGAAGTGACACGATTAGCAAGCCTGGCCATGCAATTCGCAAGTTCATAGCCCCAATAACCTCAGGTTGGGGAGTTGAAATACGAAACATAAAACACGGGGTTCCGGGAGCCTCCAAAATCTCGCTACATGTCATCCAAAAAAACAATAGACATCCGAAGACGGAATGTTCATAGTAACGGCTATGAAATTCTCATCCGGGCCAAGACTGCCACAACCCTCAGCTCGTTACCGAAATTTTGACGGCTTCAAAGATGACTATCTGCTTGGCGGTAAGCTAACGCTACCGACAGGAAGCAAAGCGCTGTATGTTCAAAGCTTCCCGGATATATATCCCGGGGATGTTCCTCTTGGCGGCGATGCACAATCGACAGTTACAGCGGACTATAAAAAATTTGCCGCCAATTTTCAAAACACCGCACGGCTCCTGGTAGTGCCGGGGCAAACGGGACAGAAAGACCCATTGCTAGACTGGCAAAAACGCGTATTCGCGGGAGTTGAGGAAGACGTGCGCGTGGCCCGATTGGGCGACATAGCTTTGAAGCTTAGAGTTTGGGCTGGACCTGCCAACCAACTCTCGAACGCCTACTTCGAAGGCATAGAAAACGGCGTTCCAAAGGTTGGCTTTTGGGACGTCCTCCCACCAGGAGGCATAGAGCAGTCCAACATCGAACCACTTGCCCTTGGCCTTATGAGCTATAACAAAGATGCGGAATCATCTGAAATCAGCTTTGGTGGTATCGATGTATACGAGCCAGAGTTCGACTCAAAGCTCCTCCGTTTCGAACAAGCTTGGCGCAATATATTCACCCATGCAAGCACACCGCTTCTGGAGTCATGAGGCTTTAAAGAAGGGCGGCTGCTATTATGGAGCTTGATTCTAAACGCGGGAGTAATTACAGATTCAGATTTAGCGTACGTTCTGGCTGAAGCTGAGAGGCCTTTTCGTGAGGCAATGAAAGATGATAATTCAGAGCGCACGCCTGACGATGCCTACAGGTTAGGATTTGAAGCTTGCACGGTAGTTAGGGCCGCCTACGATGCATATCAAAACGAAACGCTCGAAGGTGCACACGCTCAAAGCGAAAAACCCGAGCTAAAGAAAATCGACAATGTACCGGTAGCGGATCTCCATGATCTACACTCGTTCGCTACAAAAGAACTTAAGCTAACTCAAGGTAGGATGAGTTCCGTCACACGAGCATGGGGGGCTCTCTACAAACTTAGCCAAAATAGCAGAGAAGAAGTGCGCCGCCACAACATCGGAAATGAACCATTTGTCTTTGACCATACTGTTTTCTTCGATGAAGCAGCAGCACTTGAAGCTGGCTTGGAGGGCAGTGTCTACATTAACCTAGATGAACTACATATAATGATCAGGTATCTACTTCGTAGCTATAGTCGTGCGCCGACAACTTTTGATACCAATGTTATACACTTCGGTATTGGCGGCGTCATCTTACTAGCACGCTTCCTGAATTATCACTTACGCCCCGAGGAACCTCTGGTGATTCCTAATAAGTCGAAGTGATAGCCAGGTTCGTAATCTGAAAAACTCCAGCCGCTAGGGCAACTACTGCCTCAATGTTACATCTTCAACTTTTACAAATCCGGCGTGGTGATTGAAGGTAATCTCGTAGTAGCGTTGCTTGCCGACGACGATCATGTGGTCATCTGGCAAGCTGTAATTAGCGGTCGCATCGTAGTAATAGTCGCTGCCAACGCTTTTAGCGTCTACGGTGTATTTCTGGCCAGCCGTCATAGTGTAGGGCGTATTCTGAAGTCGCACGGGTATAGCCGCTGGATAAGCCGAGGCTTCGGGATAGGCGCTCGTGTATACGGGGATGGAGCTACGGCCCGCCCGCGGTGTGACAGTGGCGCTAGAACTCAGGTTAGCAACCCGATGAGCACCAAACGGATTGTTGAACCACCCAATCTGGCCTGCATACCATATTCCTACCCAGTCGCCTTGCACGGCGGCAACTACATACTTTTCTTCGCTTGACGCTTTGTCGCCCCAATCATTATCCTGAGTCGTCCCCGCCGAGCCATCAGTGTGCAGGTAGGGGTCACTTAGCAGTGGGGCATTGCTGTTGGGCCAGGCATGCAGGTACGCAAAATTCGTTCCCTGCTTAGGCAGCGTAATGCAAGTGCCGGTTTGGCAATCGGTGACCACGGGCTGGTTAGTTGCAAAATGCGGCGCGATCTTTACGACATCACCTTGTTGCAAGGGGTAGGCTATGTCGGGCGTAACTTCGGGAGGGGTATCACCTTTTACGAGATCCATAAAGTAATTCCAATCCCAGTAAGGGCCTGGGTCCCAATGCTGTGCAGCTTGCTTAGTGGCAGATAGGCGCATTACGCTATCGTGCCCTAAAATATGTTGACGGTCGAGCGGGATATGGTACTTGTTCGCCAGCCAGCGCACCAGTGTCGCGGATTGCTGGTACATTGCAGGAGTGTACCAACTTGCACCTTGGGCAGCAAACCCTTCGTGTTCAATGTTAATGCCGTGCATATTCATGTTCCAGTTGCCCACGCCCCAAGAAACATGCTCGTTCAAGACCATCTGAGTAATATCCCCTTGGGTTGAAATGACATATTGTGCACTGTCGAGCGCCGTTGGATCCTGGAAGTGGTTGATTATGCTGTCGTAACTACCTTCGCCGTCATGGATAAAGATATACCGGATCTGCATGTCGTGAGGCCGGTTAGCTGGATCGTAGTTACCATAATTAGTTGGGTCGTTGGGATCATTCTGCGCATAGGCAGCGGGGATAAAACGGCAATGCACCGTTGATGGACATTCAGGATTACTACCCAGCACATTGTGAGCGTTTAGAGAAACACTTTTGAGGCCAAGCGCACTGATAGTCTTGTTGGGGTGCAAACCCGGGACAGCCTGCAGGTTCATGGCTTGCCCGCTGGGTGTTGTTAGCGACGTACCACTACCAATACTGGCGTAAACATCGTCAGCAAAATTAGTAGCGCCGCTGTTAGTTGTAGCGCCGCTGTACTGTGCGACAGTGCTATACCAGTCATTTACCGATGTAGGCAGTTTTCCACCATTGAGCTGACGTGCTTCTTGCGCTAAAACCGCTGCACCGCCGCGAATGTTTTGCTGCTCGTTTGTCTTTACTGTGTCTTTAGAAACGCCGAGCAAACTCGCGGCCTCATCAAGCGTGTAATGGTTCGCCTGCTGCCTTGGAACAGAGACAGTGTCTCCGTCGCGGCCGCTTACAGCCGTTGAAGCATAGGTACGCAAATCCATGATGCCATAGCCACCGTCAGAGCTCATGCCGGCATTCGACTGCCAGTGCGACTCATTATACGAAACAGCCAATAGTATGCTCTGCGGCACGCCAAACTCTTGAGCGGCTGCAGCAAAATTGCCTGCCAGACTAGTCTGAGCCGAAGCAGCAAGCGCGGGCAGCGCTGCGCCCACAGCCAAAGCCACTACGGCGCATATTGCACTAAGTGCAAGCATTACACGTTTACTTTTCGATGCGACAAGCTTAATAATCATTCGCTCTTCCTTTTACGTAGCTAAAGTTTCTATTCACCCTTTGTTGTAGCTAACGTGGGCGTTGGCCCAGATGTGGGCAACGGTGCAGCTCTCTTTTGCAGGTGCTGGTAGTCTATGACCGCCCCGTCGGTGTCTTGGAGTGTCCAAGTGCCACCCCATGTCCAGCCGCGTGCATCCATCAGCTGGATGAGCGGGTTGGCGGCAAAGAGTGTGCCTGGTTCGCCCGGCTTCCATAATGCTCCGGCCGGGGCAACCACCGGGTTCCCTTGGTCATCAAGCGTTATGTACGGATTCTCGCGGGGATTAAAGTCGCAGGCCCTCCCCAGGCCGTGTTGTGACGGCCGGTTCGTGCCGGCAATCGTGCGGTAGTTAAAGCACGAGGTGATATCTGATGCCATAAGCTTGTTGTCGTCCCACTGGAAGCGGGGGTCGCTGGAAACTGCCACTTCACGGATCGGGAAATTCATATAATAGGCGTATTTGAAGAAGGTGATGACATCCCCCTCCAGCTCGCGATTAACCTCTACAATGCCCTGGCGCTGCCGCCCCTCAAAGTCGTGATATGCCACATTCAGCGACACTAACTGCGCCACCACCTCCGGCGGTGCTGGGTTGGCCGGATTAAGTGTGATCGTGCGATTTGCTTCTTCCCATACTGGCGCCGAATGATGATTGCCAGCGCTCAGCTGCGCATGCGCCTGTCCGAGACTATTGCTCGTAAGCGTCACCGCCGTCAAAATTGCCACGAACATACTTGCTATACGAAATCGTGCACTACTCTTTTGCTTCATCGCCCGCCCTTTATGAATTAGAGTTAACCCACCAACGGTACAAGACTTTGCAGGTGCAACCTATGAAAAATCTTATTGCTTTCAATGCTATTTAGTTTAAGGCAGGCCAACGGATACACTACCGGAGGACTTCAGCTGTCCCCCGAAGGCCATGCCCCTGCCTCCTTAAGGCGCGAGATTATCTCTACTAAGAGTCGTAATCCCAAAACCTATACGGTGAAAACTTGCGGCATTCTTTCTCTAACTGTCGTATAGTAATCGACCATCTCTGGCAACGAAGTAATCCCTATATGACCACCACCATCCATTACCTGCAGGTGGTCAGCCGGATCGCGTGCTCCATTAGGTGCTCCATCTGGCGCCATGCCAATTGCTATGCTGCTATGGAGCACTCCGCCGTTTTTCCCATCAATGATGATAGCCTGAGTCCCAAAAGGCAAAGGCCGGTGCACATCTTCCATGGGTGTAGCCTGGGGGCGCAAGCGAGTAATTCCGGCTATTGAACTACCTAGGGTTTGTTCTTTGCCGGTTTTCATTTCCAGAGCAAAGCTATGACATATATAGCTGGCGTTTGCGGCTAGGGCATTTTTATCCACCTCTGGGTCCCGGGGCACCAACCATCGGCCTACAAAGTTTGTAAGACGCCGAGAAAATTTTCGTGTGACAACCAGTCCGGATACTTCACCCGTTAACAAGTCGCCGCCTTTACAGATAAGATTCCCCGCGGGGCTAGAGACTGCAATTAATCTTTCGTAATCTACGGGGAATTCGGGCAAGCCTTCTTGAATAAACCTACTAGGGACCGTCGTTATCTTTACCAACGAAGAACGCTTCTTCATAGATATACCCTATAATATACTTGCATTATTATCAAGCTGGTATAAAACCGCGTAGCTCAGGCTAAAGTAATTTCACGAATCGCTAAGGTCGCCAGCGTATAGAGGGCACGCGCTAATGCAGCGCGGTCGCCGTAAGCTTGCTTGCGCCTGCGTAGGCGTCAGGCCAATCATTGAGGTCATGCCCATCTCGGTAGCCCCAACGCAAATATGCAATTAGCGGATCAGGACGTTGTGCATATTGGGCTTCGGCGCTCTGCAACGCTTCGGCTCTGAGACCATACTAATAAGCTGGTGTAGTCGATCATAAAGCGTGAACGCTGGGCATTTCAGGGTTACTTCCCCAAGCCAACCCTGAACTACTACAGTTCTACCCCTCGGTGGCCAACCCGATGCCTTCATAATTCGTTAGGGGGTCGCCGTTCAAAATGGGGGTGTAGGCTATATTGCCCTTAGAGTTCACAGGTACCGTAACGGTAACGGCAGCTCCACTCTTATCTCGGTTTGTAGAGATGGAGGGTATTCCGTTTCCAATATTCCTGCGAGCAGTATGATCCCCTTCTCGTCGTTGAGTGCCACCGCGGTAGCCCGCTAGATAGGAGGGATCGGATACAATATCGACACGGTGGACTCCGCCAACTTGAGACGCCACTAACCAGCCGCGCCTGCTTCCAAAGTTCTGAATGCTCGCATCATGGACGGGGAATCCGAAGCGTACCGCAACTAGGTCACCGCCTTCAGTGATGGACGGAGGTAAAACCAGCCCCCCGATACGCTGCTGGTACCAGAATAACGGGTTGTTAAGCGTCTCCGCAAGGTATTCGTCAAACCCTACTTGTACATCCGATTCAATTGACATGTCCTAAACCTCAGTTAAAACATTACAATACAACGTGTAGCGAGCTCTGTCTATTAATGGACCACTGGTCGACCGCCTTCGATAGAGTGGAGAAGCGTTCAGCTTACTATGCTAGGAACCGATAATACCTACGCCAGCACTGTATGGGCAAGCAATTGCGCAATATGTTCTTCGTCGTTGGCGGCGGATAGTGGATTAGCAATTTTAGCACCCTGCCATGCGGTAAATGCCCGTGCCGCCACCATATACCACAGCGCTTCTTTTTCAATATCTGTCAGGGGAACTTCGAGGCGCTCCAGCTCTTCGCTGTAGGCAGCCATGTACTCTGTAACGATTTCGAACTTACCACCACTGCATACAAAGAGTCCCCACACCGTCACCGCCGTGTCCCACAGCCGGGGCGCCTTCTGGGTATCATTAATATCAAAAATACCTGTCAAGACGTCATGAGTTTCGCCTGCTTCGTCCGTTCTCGCTTCTACCATCGTGTTGCTATGCCATAGATCAACAAATCCCACACCACTCTCCAGAAGAGGCCAATACTCGTTTGCTTTTTGTGTAATCTCTTGCCAACGCCTAGGAACGACGACATCTTCCGGGAGCGGGCGTAGGAATTTCCCGGTGTAATCTTCGACGCATGTCAGCTCTTGGTCGCCTAGTTCATTGGCAAGTGCTAAAAGGCTTGGTTCTGTACGCATAGCATGGGTAGCCGCTTGGACACGTGCTAGCTGAGCAAGGTATTTCGGTTGCTCAATGCTCGGCACCTGGCCCTCTGGAGCTTTGCTGCTTGCTGGCGTACCGGGCATTTCCTTCATAACGACTGCCGGATTTCCGTACTCGCCGTAAAAAGTCATAATGTCTCCCTGGTTTGAGCGGGTAATGACTGGTTCGTACCCCACAACCGCCACAGGTGGCTCCATGGCTTGCAATACGGGCCTAAGCAAGCCGGCAAAAGCATGGCTCAGGCGGAGCCGCCGAGCTTCAATACGATTACGTGGCTCGGCAGGTTGTTCGATGTCCACTGGAGATACCTTAAGTATATATCCTTGGCCGTCGGGCCCGCTCTCGCTGGCCCCATGAACCGTCCTGAACAAGACGCTCGTAAAACTGGGCACCGCCTCCCATTTTGCAGTGGGCGCAATGCCAAATTCTGCGGCTAGGACGGCGACATTTTGCGGATCAAGGTTGGCATGATGGCCAGGTGTTATTTTCTCGTTTGTAAGCATGAACCTTATAGTAGCATTTTAAATACGGTAATAAAGAATAACTCACTAGTAGTCCATATAATTAACCCGGATGCCACCGAACCTACACAAATTCGAGCCTGAACCAGCCATCGCAATCAGAATGTAGGACGCCCCGTCACGGCAAGCCAGATTGATTGTTCTCAATTAACCTTAGTAACCGAAGTAGCGCGCCCAAGCAGGGCAAAAGCTATTGCAAAAGCGATCATAGTACATACACCTCGCGGCCAATAGATGTGCGAATCTAAAAACGATATGCTAGCTGCCACCAATAGCCCTCCTCCGGCCAACACAGCCCAGCGACTTTGCGAAGCAAAGTAGCGCCGTACATACCACCCGGCAACCAGCATACAAACTACAAGATACAGCCACACACCAATATTCCCGAGCTTATTGCCAATACCCAAAATCGCCACAATACTATCCTTTGAGCCCATCACCGAATAAACCCCGTGATGCGTTACCATGGTCATAGAAGACGTTTCACGGTAGACATGTGCAGCACCGACTCCATTCAGCAGGTCAAGCGCCGTGTAGAGAAAAACAAACCCATATAAGAGTATGTTCGCCATCCAGCGCAGCCATCGGCCAGCTGGCTTCAGCAAGATGTAAGGACCCACGGCCAAAAGCGGGAATACAAACAACAAAACAACGTGCATATTACGCCAGTAAAGCGCGGTATGACCGTTGAGATCCATGGGGTGAGTGACACCAATAAGAGCTAGCAATACGCTCGGCCCTATGAGGCCCGCCCATGTTGTCGCAGATTTTCTCTGAGTAGCCATCTACCCTATGATACCAAGCGATTCTACTTAATCCAAAGTGAAGCCATCATTGACGTATACGCAGAGCGCGGAAGTAGCATTGCAAAAGCCCCGCAAAGAATCATGAAAGGCCCTTACCCGCGCTTCAGGCGCATAATTGCATCATGGCGCCGGCAGCGAGGCTCTTCTGCGAGTTAAGCTTTAGAACTGTACTCGCCTAAAAAGCCACCTCAATATAGAAGATTTATGATCTTCTGGCGACGTATCATGCCCATAAGAGAGTCATAATGCCTTTGGCCACTTCTCCCATAAGTGATTTAAGGATTTTTCTGTTCCCTCTTGGGTAGTCGGTAGCCAGCAGTAAACACACCAATACCCGCGGCGACCACAGCAGATGCACCGCCTAGCGCTAATCCAACGCGCGGATTACTGTGATCTGCGATAGCACCAATAATCGGACCACCAATGGGAGTCGTCCCTTGAAACGCCATAGACCACAATGCCATAACCCGGCCACGCATTTGTGGCGTGCTCGTAAGCTGCGTTGTTGTATTATTGAGCGATATAAATAGGATGGAGAGCGCTCCAACTACGACCAGGAGCATGAGTGCAGTTACGAGGTTGGGAGCCACGGCAACGATCATCATGCTTAAGCCGAATAATACTGCGCTTAGTATAAGCCGGCGCAGAGAAGAGGGTGGCCTCCCCGCCGTATACAATCCCCCACCAACTGCACCGAGCCCCATAGCAGCCGTCATGAGGGCATAGGCAGTCGCATTACCGTGGAAGGTTTTGGTTGCAAATAATGGCAATGCGACCGGGAACTCGTACGCAAATGTTCCGATTATTATCATCATAAGCAAAGATGTACGAAGGGCCGGGGTAGAACGAACGTACTGTAGCCCGGCGCGCAACTGACCCGGTACCTGCGGAGCCGGCTCTACATGATGCAGGTGACTCCGACGGATCATGATTAGCGCGACAAGTACCGCTACAAACGTGCAGGCATCGATAATGAAGCACCAGCCGATTCCAACCCCTGCGATTAATCCTGCAGCCATAGAAGGGCCCACCACGCGAGCGACATTTATCATAATAGCATCGAGCGTCACTGCATTCTTCAGCTGCTGCTCACCTACCATCTGCACAAAAAACGTTTGTCGGGCCGGCGTATCTAGCACCGTTATAACGCCAGAAAACACCGCAAGCACATATATTGCCCAGAGTTCAATCGAATGCGTGATAACCAGTATGCCCAGTAGGAGCGAGATAACGCCGAGGCAAATCTGCGTAAAGATGAGTAGCCGTTTGTTATCTGTACGGTCGACAATTACACCTCCGAACATACCCAGTAGCAAGACTGGTAAAAATTGAGCTGCCGTCACTACCCCAAGTTGTACACCGGAATGGGTCAGCTGTAGCACCAGCCATGATAAAGCAATCGTACGCATCCACGTGCCGCACAACGATATACCTTGCCCGATAAAGAACAATCGAAAATTACGAACTGCTAGCGAGGTAAACGTCCGGCGCAGTGCATTTTGCATAAAACCCTTTGATATTACTTTATCTGGTATTGCGTATGGTATGAGTTATCTTACCGATTCTGCTCATGGTAGGAGCTTGCGCGTCTCGCCCGATCAACTTCAAACTTTGAAACTAGAAAACGGGGTTGACCACCCCGTTTTCTAGTTTCAAATTCTGTGATCTTAGTTGGACGTTACATCAACGTCTTCAACCTTTACAAAGCCGATATGGTGGTTGTAGGTGATCTCATAGTACTTCTGGTTGCCCACCACTATCTTATGGTCATCTGGGGCGCTATAGTTCCAGGTCCAGTCATAAAAATAGTCGCTTGTGATAGCTTTACCCGTTGTAGTGTATCGTTGTCCGGCGGGTATCGAGTACGCTGTTGGCTGCGGCTGTACGGGGATAGTCGAAGGATAAGCAGAGGCTTCGGGATATGCCAGCGTATACACCGGGACCGAGCTTAAGCCACGGCGCGGGGCCAGTGTTGCGCTCGTGCCGCAGTGCGCAGTACGTCCTTCGCCATGAGGGTTGTAGAACCAACCTATTTGCCCGGAATACCAAACACCAGTCCAATCGCCTCGTATATCAGCAACGACATACTTAAAGCCACTCGGAGCTTTATCTCCCCAATCGTTATCTTGGGTATTGCCAACCGGACCGTCTATGTACAAATAGGGGTCACTTGTAGCCTGCGAATGTAAGTAAGGGTCGGTCAAAAAGGGTGCGTTGGTGTCGGGCTGTGTATGCAAGTACACAAAATTTGCGCCTTGTTTCGGCAGTGTCACGCATGTACCTGTCTGGCAATCAGTAATAAGAGGCTGGTTCGTCGCGAAATTCGGCGAGATAGTTACAACATCGCCCTTTTTTAGCGAGAAATCAGCGACAGAAGTCTTTGCATAGTCAGCCGATGCCTGTGCGGGCGTTTTACCCTTCACTAAATCCATGTAGTAGTTCCAATCCCAATAGGGGCCCGGATCCCAGTGCTGTGCCCATTGCCCTGCCGCTGGACGAAGCATTATGTTGTCGTGGCCGAGAATGTGCTGACGGTCGAGTGGGATGTGATACGTACTAGCAAGCCAACGCACGAGCGTAGCAGAGGCCTGATACATCGCTGGTGTGTACCAGCTAGCGCCTTGGGCGCCAAAGCCTGCGTGCTCGATGTTAATCCCGTGCATATTCATGTTCCAGTTGCCAACACCCCAAGAAACATCTTTATTGCGTACCATCTGAGTGATATCGCCTTGGGAAGAAATGACGTATTGCGCACTGTCGTAGGCCGAAGGGTCTTGGAAGTGGTTAACAATACTGTCGTATGAGCCTTCGCCGTCGTGGATGTAGATGTATTTAATCTGCATATCTTGGGGGCGATTGGCAAAATCATAATTGCCATAGTTGGTGGGGTCATTTGGGTCGTCCGGCCCATAGAAGGCAGAAATGAAGCGGCAGTTAAGAGTACTGGGACATTCGGGAGTTGAGTTAGATATATTCTTAACCGGATTCATAGATGTCGGCTTGAATTCCAGAGCCGACATACCCTCTATGTTTGGCCGCACGGAAGGTGAAGCTGGAAGGTTCATTACCTGGCCGTCAGGCGTAGTAAGACTGATTCCACCCTTGATGGTGGTAAAAACATCGTTAGCAAATGAACTTGCCGATGCCGAATTGACAGCTCCGCTGAACTGCGCAACAGCACTGTACCAGTCACCCAGATCTACTGGCAAATTACCGCTATTGAGCTGTTTTGCATCCTGGGCGAGCACTGCGGCCGCACCACGAACGTTTTGCTGGTCGTCCGCTTTTAGGATTGCTGGCGATACGCGCAGTAGTTGCGCGGCCTGGTCGAGGGTATAGTAACTCGCCTGCTGCTTAGCAGGAGTGACGGTCGTACCATCGCGGCCACTCATGACTGTACTGTGATAGGTGCGCAGATCCATAAGCCCGTAGCCACCGTCATTGCTCATACCGGCGTTCGATACCCAGTGTGATTCGTTATACGAAAGTGCCAGAAGAACGCTTTCTGGCACTTCAAATTCTTGGGCTGCGCTAAAGAATAATTGTTGGCGACTTGTTGAGGCGCCTTGGGCGAAGGTTGCCATGGGACTGCTAGAGACGAATAAGAGACCCACCGCAGCGATGATGGCCCCAAGCGTCGAAGCCGGTCGCCGCAGTTTATGTCGTGCCAGTAATAGTGTTTTTACCATGCTCACCCCCTACACTAGTTTTATATTTAGCCCGCCTAGTTTAGCATGCGTATTTTGATTGAGGCAAGCACGTCGGGGGCCGGGGTCGACGCCTCTTTATAACGCATGAAGATGACGGAGGAGGTGCCGCAGACCTTCTGCCTATCGGGAAAAAGTTATACGCTCAGGCTAATCCGTTGACATCCTTGCTTTACCTTGATAAAGTGACGCTCATGCAACCCTCCTCTATCTCAGTCTGGGAAACGGGAACTGCACGGCAATTATCTGCTGTGCTAGCTGCTATTGTCAGCACTCAGACTATGCAAAACTTCCTTCGCGATGTTATGACCGAGAAAGAAATCATAGAAATCAGCTCACGCCTCGAAGCCGCTCGAATGCTGCAACAAGGTAAGAAGTACACGGAGATTATCGAAAAGACAAAGCTCAGCAGCCGCACCATTGCCCGTATTAGCTATTGGATGCAGAACGGTGAAGGTGGCTACGAAGCCGCCCTTAAGATCGTACATGCTCATCACGGGCATATACCGCCAGATCGTGCCGGGCAGTAGCCAGTCTTCTTAAAAAGGACATACGCCAGCACGATGCTGGCGTATGTAGTATGCAACAAACTTATTTAGGAACCTTAGTTTATGATTACCCCAGAATTAGATATAGGCGCGGCGTCTCGGATCGTCGTGCCAAGTGGCAGGGATTACGATTGCTGCTTAAAAGCATTTGAAGAAATATATGGCGTCGCTGCTCCACGATTTGACGACCGCCGTCTTCGTCTACGAAAGGACGCATGGGAATATATCCGGGTCAAAGGCAAAGACGTGCCCGCTATTGTAGCCGAAGGGTATGCAGATATAGGGCTGGCGGGCACTGATGTGTGTGAAGAACAAATACCAGAAGACCCCGGTGCTTCCAATCTTCTCTACGGCGCGATTGGTGAACCAATGTGTTCATTTAACCTCTTACTGCCACGCCAAAGTGCCGAGACCCTCAACGCAAGGCTGCGTGACCCTGAAGCGAAGCCCGTTCTCGTAGCAACCAGCTATCCGAACTTCTTAGATCGCAGTATCAAACGCGCGCGCGAGGCTGACTCGCCACTGAATATAAGGGTAAGCCCCTTTAGGCCAGCCGGCTCTGCCGAGATAATGCCAGCACTTGGCGTATCCGATGCAGTCGCCGATTTAGTAGAAAGTGGCGATACGGCGATAATGAATGACCTGACAATCGGGCCAAAGCTGGCCGACGTTTCGCCCTCTATTGTGTGGCGCGCTCCAAACAGAGTTACACAGAGAGAAATATCGTGAAATGCTATAACGTTGCCCAACTCACTGGAGATCAGTTGCAGGCGCTCTGTAAGCGTCCGGCAATCCGCTTCGATACAGCCACACCGGTTGTTGCGTCGATTCTAGACGACGTTCGGCGGAATGGTGACAATGCCGTGAGACGCTACGAAGCCAAGTGCGGCGACAAGAATGCTGACGGTCTCCAGGTTACCGACCAAGAAATAGACAAAGCCTGCTCGCGTATACCTAAAGAGGCGCAGCGCGCCTTCGCGCAAGCAGCCAAGAATATAGAAATGTTTCACAAAGCCCAGCTAAAAGCTGAGGTAAAGATCGAAACTATACCCGGCGTTACCTGTTTTGCTGAGATGCGTGGTATTGAAAAGGTGGGGCTATATGTTCCTGGCGGCACTGCCCCGCTTCCCTCCACTCTGCTCATGCTTGCGATTCCGGCAAAACTGGCCGGCTGCAAAGAAATTGTTGTTTGTACGCCGAGTAAAAACGGTGTCGTTGCTGACATTGTTTTGTATGCTGCCCGTCTCTGTGGCGTAAGCGAAATCTTTAAGATTGGCGGTGCGCAAGCAGTCGCAGCTATGGCGTATGGGACCGAAAGCCTACCGAAAGTATATAAAATCTTCGGCCCCGGCAACCAATATGTCACCGCCGCCAAAATGCTCGTCTCTATTGATCCAAATGGGGCAGCTATTGATATGCCTGCTGGCCCTAGCGAAGTGCTGGTCGTTGCCGACGAACAGGCGCGAGCGGATTTTGTGGCCGCCGACCTGCTTGCCCAAGCTGAGCATGGCACGGATTCGCAGGTAGTATTAGTTTGTACGAGCAGCACGAAGATTGACGCAGTAGTATCACAGCTGGAAGAACAACTCGCCTCGCTACCGAGAAAAGACATCGCCAGACAGTCACTTGCGAACAGCTTCGCATTGCTTGTGCCTTCAGTCAAAAGTGCGATAGATTTTTCCAATCGTTATGCGCCAGAGCATGTAATACTCAATATTGCTGATGCCAACGGGTTGATCCCTGATGTTATTAACGCGGGGTCTGTTTTCGTCGGTCCATACGCCTGTGAATCAGCCGGGGATTATGCCAGCGGCACGAACCACTCATTGCCAACGTATGGCTATGCCCGCGCCTATAGCGGCGTTTCAGTTGCCAGTTTTCAAAAGCGCATCACCTTTCAGCAGGTCACACAGTCTGGCGCTGCAACCATTGGGCCGGTTGTGTCTATGATGGCCGCCGAAGAAGGTCTGGATGCCCACAGACGGGCTATGGAGTTTCGTTACAAAGAAGCCATAGAGGTGCTATGAACTGAGCATGAGAGCAGGCCAGGCACACCGGGCACCCTGCGAGCAATGGAGCAGTTTAGAGCGATACCAGAAGTCCTTAGGGGAGCAATTATGAAAAAGTACGCGTTTATTGACCGCGACGGCACACTTATTTTCGAGCCGCAAGACACCTATCAAATCGACAAATTAGAAAAGCTGCGCATTCTACCTGGCGTCATTGAGGGGTTACTAGCCCTGCGAAGAGTTGGGTATATGCTCATGATGATTTCAAACCAGGATGGGCTTGGCACTCCCTCCTTCCCTCGGGCTGATTTTGAAGTAGTACACCAAAGAATGCTCGACATATTCCAAAGAAAGGGGATCGTCTTTACCAAGACCTTTATCTGTCCGCACCTTCCTGAAGACGACTGCACCTGTCGTAAGCCAAAGGCTGGACTGCTCGACGAGCTTCTGGCCACCGCTACACTGGATGTGTCTTCATTTGTCTGCGGTGATCGTGAGAGCGATAGATTGTTAGCCGAGAATATAGGCGTCCGGTTTTTGCCTATGGAAACGAACGGCAATTTCGATAAGGCTGTTAGACTTGTACTATGAAGAATCTTCTATTAGTTCCGGGCAAGCCGACCAAGGAACGATATGAGGATCCCGCCGAGCCCAAACCTCATGAAGCTAATTGGTTCCCATGGATGGCCACTGAAATAGGGAAAATTGGCGTACCCGCCACAATAGCAATCATGCCACGCCCGTACGAACCGGTGTACGAAGATTGGAAAAAGGTCTTTGAATCCCTAGGCCCAGTTAACGAGAATACAAGCTTGGTTGGTCATAGTGCAGGGGCAGAGTTCCTGACACGGTGGCTCTCAGAAAATAGAAATCTTTGCGTTGATCGGGTTGTATGGGTTGGACCTTACCGCGATAGAAAGCGTAGGTATGGTGAGTTCTCGAACTACGAGCTCGACACTGCGTTAACTGAGCGCGTTGGCAGGCTTACTATCTTTAATTCGACAGACGACGATCCGGCTATCCAGGCATATGCTCATGAACTTGCTGGAGCTCTGCCCTCAGCTCGACTCATTGAGTTTGAGAGGTATGGCCATTTTAGGATTGGCCACAATATGCCGGGTCCTGAGTTCCCCGAGCTATTCCAAGAGCTAGTAGAATAACTCGCTGCCGCGCCAGACCGTATCGCCAAAGTGAAGCCACGGCTATCTTTTGACTTTTTGGACCGACCCGATAGCATGCTAACCTAAGCGTACGACCTCGGCGGCGGTATGAATACCTACGACCGGTACAAAACTCTGAAGAGAATACCGCTCCTTAACATTTATACCGATCAAATTGTCGCTGATAAATTTCGTCAGATGCTAAGCCCGAGAATATACGCAAAACTAGTTTTTCGCATACCATATTAGCTAAGATGGGCGGCGCTCATGGGTAACATTAGGGATGTTAGGCTGGCAACTTAACGATTTAGGGCACAGATAACGAATAGATCCTTGTTATCATAAAAGAATGCAAATAGACGTCCACCTAGTTAAGTCGTTCACTCAAAACCCCGAACAGGGCAGCCCCACTGGAGTTGTATTAGATGCCGACCATCTTTCCGATGTACAGATGCAAAAGGCAGCTACTGAGCTTAACTATGCCGAGTCAGTATTTGTCCAATCCCCAACTATGGACGGGGCGGATTACCGCCTGCGCTTCTTTGCACCGAATCAGGAGGTAGACCTATGCGGCCATGCTACTATTGCTGCTTTCAACACATTATTACAACAAAGGAAAGTACAGGTAGGCGAGATGGGCAAAGTAGCTCTGGTACAAGAAACCCGTGCCGGGAAGCTGGATGTAACTTGCTATGACGATGGCCGAATCGTGATGAAACAAAAAGACCCCGAATTTGGCGCTATTGAACAGAATAAAGGACGTGTCGCACAGATGCTCGGCATCGCCGTAAGTGATTTTGTTGAGAACCTACCTTTGCAAGTAGTCTCTACAGGCACTCCAAAACTACTTGTGCCGCTGAAGAGCCTGCAATCACTGCGTGCAGTTCGCTACGATCGAGGCAGCATAGAAGCGATCAAAGATTATTGCCGCAGTACAACCGCTCGCGGCATTTACCCTTTTACGGCAGAATCACCGATTGACGGAACGGACTTTTACGCTCGTCAGTTCAATCCTTTGGCCGACGAGAACGAAGACCCGATTACGGGCGTAGCAGCTGGTGCGCTAGGTTGCTATGCGGCCAAATATAACTTACTAGACAAACAGCAATTTGAAATAGCCCAAGGTTATGACTTGGGGATGGGAGGCAATATGGTGGTAGACATTTCGGACGGCGTGCAGGTTGGCGGGTATGCAGTGAGATATGGCGAAAGAATACTTGTAGCAGCCCCCAATCGATTCGATCTTTAGAAAAGTATTTTTTTGGGTTATTACTCTATACTCTCACTAATTTTAAAGATGTCGAAATTAGGCATTTTGAAAAGCGTATCGTAAATTATGTCGGCGATCCTACGCCGCCCGATCTATAAACAATTATCGCTGAGATTACTCATGGGAATGAGATTCTGAAATCCGTAAAATATCGGGGTACTTTGCAATTAAATCGTCAAACGACATGACCCCTTCGGCTTCTAACCGCTTTCTATCTTCTAGCACACTATCAAACTTGTTCTTAAGGTCTTCGTTGCGCTGTATGTTTGCGTCAGAAATCGCAGGTAATCCATCATCAGCAGACTTTGCTAAATGAACATCTACGTCTTCGTTTCGTGATAATTTAACTGCTATCAAATTATGACCATCAATCGCAACTAAGCTACCTTCATCGTCTTCACGGACTATAGGATTCGGTGGTAATTCATCAAGATTACCCCTTCTTATACAATCCAAAATAAATGTGAGCGTCTGCGGCTTAAGAAAGTTCTGCGTAGGCAGTATGTTCTGTGGGCTTACTTTCATAGTGAATAGTATAAGGGAGCCAAACTATTTTACAGATTAGATTTGGCGATAAACTTCTAGAACTAAAATTTGTAAATCTTATTGTTAATTTCAATATGGTGTGCCTAACTACTCAGGTCGAACCCCTCTTCGGTGAGTTGGAATATATTTGGGTACGGCTGAAAGCACTCGAGATCAAAGCTCCGTCAGAGCTCGCATAAAGCGCTCAATGACATCGAGTTCAACATCTGAAAATTGTCCTAACTTATCTTGAATCTTTTCGTCTAACGATGAATAATTGACTTTCATCCTTTTGATACTGGCAGGCCGTATCCTAATGATAGTGCTCCGCCGATCAGTATCGCTAGCCGCTCTCTCTGCGTACCCGAGGGCGACGAGTCTATCGATTACTGCGGTCGTAGCGCCGGTAGTGAGATTCAGGCGGGTTGCAAGACTGCCCGCCGTCATTTCCCCGTGCGTATCCAGTAAGTGAACACTATGAAAATCAGTCGGATGGAGGTTCATCTTGTCAGCGACTTGTTGCTGGAACAGATAGGCGTATGTGCTGAAAGCTCGAAGTTGGGATCGGATAGTCGCTATTTTGTTTACTCTTGACATTGGAATTTCCTCTGCGTATTGTTAGACACATAAAGATACTTTATATGTAAAGCATTATAGCATCAAAGGAGCCTATATGAAAGCCGCGCAGATCACTCGTTACATACCAGCTAAAGACATCGAGATTAACGAAGACGCCAGTCAACCACCTATCGATGCAGGTTTTGTACTCGTAGAAATTAAGGCGGTGGCGCTCAATCCCATTGACTGGAAAATGGTTGAAGGTGAGCTGAGCCGCTTTATGCAATTGCCATTCCCCTTCACACCTGGCAGTGATTTTGCGGGCATAGTTAGAGAAGTCGGAGCCGAGGTCAAGCATATTAAAAAAGGTGATGAAGTCTACGGCATGGCCGGCTATAACCGCAATGGCTCCGGCTCGTTGGCCGAGTTAGCAGCTGCTAATGCGTCGTTTGTTTGGAAAAAGCCGGCTAGCCTGAGTTTCGAGCAAGCAGCAGCTGTCCCGATGACCGGCTTACGGGCTTGGCATGTGCTCGTTGAAGTATTACAGGTTAAAGCTGGCCAGAGGATCCTTATTCATGGTGGCGCAGGTGGTATTGGCACCTTCGCCGTGCAAGTAGCCAAGCATCTTGGGGCGCACGTTGCTACTACCGTTAGTGGGAAGGACAAGGATTACATCACAGACTTGGGCGCCGATGTTGTCATCGACTATCAGAAAGAAGACTTCATTAAGATAATTCGCGACTACGACGCGGTCTTCGATACCATTGGCGGTGAAACCTTCGAAAAATCATTTGCGGTGCTGAAACCAGGCGGCAAAATCACCACTATGTTGTGGGAGCGCCACCCGGAACTAGTGCAAAAGTATGGCGTTATGTATGTTGAACAATCCGAGAGTGTGTCACCTCAGTCATTTATGGGATTAGGAGCATTAATCGACCAGGGAATTATAAAAGTACAAGTAGCCAAAACATTTCTATTTGATGAAGTCGGTGACGCTTTTGACTATCAGAAGGATGGACATCCCCGAGGTAAGGTAGTAGTTAAGATTAAATAATCCCGCTCAAAACAGCAGTCCATTCAATAAAAATACGCCTTGCATGGTGTATTTTTTATCTATTGCTGAAAAGGGTAACCCTAAATAGAGTCGAAATGGAACCTACTCTGAGAGGAGATTACCGGATGGAGTAAGTTACTAGGTAAACAACAGATGTTGATCACACCCCAGCTATGAGTAGAACCGTACCTTACTCTAGCTTGTTTTTCGTCGTACCTATTGTTCCTTATTATTAAAGTGAAGAGATTGTTAGGACCCTATAACTATATTATACAACATCAGGTATATATACATTTGTCTACATTCGCGCTGGCACGTATATACCAAGTATACCTAGAGCAGAAGTGAGTATGTTTTCGATTAACCCGACTGCCCAAAGACGCCTTTCTCGCACACCATGTTCGGCTGAAAGGACTTGATGGTTTTCGTAGTATCTGTTCAGTGCTTTAGCTAATTCAAAACAGTACGCAGCGATTACAAATGGTTCATTCTGAACAGCAGCAGATTCTAGTTCTCTGGGGTATCTATAAGCCAGCCAAAGTAGTTCTCGTTCTGCTTCCCAGTCGTAGCCCTCCATAGCTACGTTTTTTGAATCGCTCACTTGTTCTGCCTTTTGCAAAATAGCCCTTGCTCGAACTGCTGCATATTGTAAATACGGTCCAGAGTAACCAGTCAGGCTAAACATTGTATCCCAATCAAACAAAATGTTGAGCTTACGAGACTGTGAGAAGTCGGAAAACTTGATTGCTGCGTTGGCTATCAAACGTATATCGTTATCAGACACTCCGCTGTCATCTGGCAGCATTGCACGAGCCTTGCTCTCTGCCAGATCAAGTAATTGCTCTAAATAAGATATGCCACTTCTAGAACTCATCTTTCGGCGGTTACCGTCTTCGTCTATCTCTTCAATCAAACCAAACCATGCATGTTCAAGCTCAACCTTATAACCTAGCTTATTAGCTAGGGCAAAAACTTGCTTGAAGTGAAATTGTTGTTCTTGACCAACTGAATAGATTATTTTCTCGGGCTTCCACCGCTCTGTACGATAGTCAATCGTCAATATGTCCGTACTCGCGTATAGGTAGGAGCCGTCACTTTTTCGTAACAAAATAGGGGTGTCAATACCATATTCTTCTAGCTTAACGATTATTGTGCCGTCGTCTTGTTCAATCGCTAGCTCTCTTGCAATCAGGTCGTCTAGGTATGCTTCGACTTTTGGTATGTAAAATGACTCTCCGATATTTTCGTCAGGGGTAATATCAAGTCGCCGTAGCACCTCGTGCATGTGAGCAATCGAGATTGCTGAGAAGCGTTCTTGTAATACTATAGCTTCTGGGTCTTTAGCTTCTAACTTCTTGAGCCAAACCTTTGCTTCGTCGAGTAGTTCTGGCTTGTCTTTACTCTCTTTTCGGAATAACACGTACAGCCGCCCAAGCTCGTAGACACCGTCTTCTGCCAATTTAGCTTCGTCACCCCATAGCGTAAAAGCTGCCGCCCACATTCCAAACGGTGTACCCCAATCACCCAAGTGATTGTCCCCAACAACGTTATAGCCCAATGCTCTATATAAATTAACCAAAGCCCAGCCTTGTACAGTAGGTCGCAAGTGACCCACGCTAAAGGGCTTCGCTAGATTCAGTCCTATAAAATCAACAATGACCGTTTCTGGCTCTGCCTTACTAATGAAGCCGTAGGTTTTATGTAACTGTGAGTCCTGAAGCAAAGTTTTTGCCAGATAACTCGCTTTCAACTTGATATTAAGGTACCCAGACACGGCTTCGATACCTGCTGCTTCGGGAATACTTAGTTTTTCAACTAAACTGCTCGCAATCTCTTGGGGGCTAGTCTTAAGTTGTCGTGCAAAGCGAAAGCAAGGTACAGCTAAGTCGGCAGATATTTTCGTCTTGTCAGCTTCTTCAATTGTCACCTCTGAAACGTCTACATTAAGAGTATCGGCTACGGACTGGCCTATATACTGTCGCAGTCTTGGATAATCATACGTTTTATTTTTTTGATCAATCATACAATAACTATAACTCACCTCTTATATAACACCTACGGCGAGTGAGTATTTGTTAAAATATAAAGAGGGATGAATAACAAAAACTACCCAGACCTGAGATCTGGGAAGAAAGGTCAATCAGGCAATCCTAGTTGTCGCAAGCCTGGCTCTAAAGATATATCTACAATTGTTCGTAAGCTATTATGAGCAAGATGCGGAGAATGGCTTACTGCCCAGTAGCGACTTGACTGATCTGGCTGTACAGGACGAGGGGCCAGGTTTTGATATTAAAGCCCCTCCGTTTGTACCCGGCAAGCGGCACGCCACCAGGGGGGGTGGCCTAGGACTAGCCGTAGTTACACAAAGGACCGATTTAGTATATGCAGACGGCCCGGCTATAATTGCGGTTCTCGAGGCAGATCAGCTTAAGATATACCTATGACAAACGCACACCCGCTTTATTTTGCAACAACTAGCGCCTGGAAATACCAACAAGGTAAAGAGTTCCTGGAAAGGCACGACATTTCCCTGGAGCAAGCCAAGATAGAGCTCCCTGAATCTCGCAGCGAAGATATACTAGAAGTAGCAAGGGGCAAGGCAGCATTTGCCTATGAACAACTCCAGAAGCCGGTCATTATTATTGACGGTGCTTTTCACATTAAGGCGCTGGGCGGTTTCCCTAAGACATTTGTGAAGTTCACCGAAAAGTATATTGGCGCAGCGGGGGTCCTCAAGCTTATGGAAAGCGTGGATGAGCGTTCATACGAATGGCCCAATGTCTTAGTATATCGAGATGACAAGGTTGAAAAACGCTTTGTTGGATACATTTGTGGTCAGATTGTTGAGAGTATTCCCTCTGGCCTGCAAGGCAATGACTTCGGCCTTATCCAATTACCCGATGGCTACGACAAAACCTTTGGGCAAATGACCAAGGGGGAATTGCATCATTTCGAAGCTAATGTTTGGCAGCCAGCCTTATTTGACGTATTTGCAAAATGGTACAGCAAGGTGAAATAAAATTCGAAGTATTTAGCAGATAAGAAAAACGCCCGATCTCTCAGAATGAAATCTAGGTGCTATCTCTAAGGTGTAATTTTCTACTGGTGAGCCTAATGACTACTCAGATCGAAACCCTCTTGGGTGAGTTGGAATATATTGAGCCCCGACTGAAAGCGCTAGAGTTGGATATCGCCTGAGAAAGATGGATGCCAGTCCTTCAGCATGGGGTTATACGCGGAGCGTCTTCAGTAGTCCGTCAACCGATGCACCCAGGCCAAACTCACCACCCGCAAGCTCACGCTCTTTTTTGGTGGCTTGGCCAAGGGCAACGGCTTCGGCGATCCCGGTCATGAGTGCACGGGGGTTGCGGGGTTCGACCAACGTGAGCAGCCCGCAGTTTGTTTCCGGCAAACCACCAATATTGCTAGCAACAACTCGACAACCAGCATGTTGAGCCTCTACAGAGAGCATTCCGAATGGCTCGGCAAATACAGACGGCACGAGTAGCACATCCGTTTGGGCGAGTAGTTGCGCCATTGCAGCCACTGTTTTCTGCGCAGGAATAAGTTTAGCGTATCGGTAGTCGTGCAGCATTTTTGCAATAGTACGCCCAGTCTCAACATGTTGGCCTGCAGCCACAAGGCTGACACTATAGCCATTGTGTCGCATTTCCTTTTCGTGCATCATCTCTAGAATTGTGTAGATCCCTTTTTCTGGATGGAAGCGTCCGGCGTACAATATACGGATTTTCTTTGCCGGTTTTGCTCGTTTGATGTTACTGAAAATGGGGTCTGCAAATGGTAATACGATGTGCATTCGGCTGTATGGCACATCGAGAGATAGGGCCCATTGCTGCCCGCTGTAAATACTTGTGGCAATGAGAGTGTTGCTAATAATATCCTCCCGCTTCACTTTGCGTCCGCCATTATTTGGGGTTACGCAGTGCAGGATAATGGCCGCTTTGTGACGTGTCGGCACAACGTAGGGGCGATTGACGAACACGACCGTTCCGGGCAGATCGCTAATTTGTCTTTCATCAGTCAGAGACAAAAAGGGAATATCGCTGAAGTCTTTGCGGCCATCCTTTAGACCATGGCCCACCGAGACAACCTGGGCAGCGATGCCACGGCGTAAAAGTTCACGTACTTGGCCTGCAGTGTACGTCTCTGAACCTCCTGTGCCAGCAAGCATAGGCTCGCCGGCGGGCCATACGAATGAAATCATAAAAACTCCTTTAGTTATCTGCCAAAAGGGTTTAAGAAAGCAGATTTGCTAAAGGAGTATTCTTAAGAGGATCTTCTAACTGTCTATAATTATAGCATAAAACTTCATATTTTCCCAGTGTATCTACTATGTTTTCCTATTTTGCGGTAATCGGGCTGCCGCTAAAGCAAACGAGAGACGCGTGGTTGCGTCTTGTTGTTGTGTATCATACAATGGTAAGGCTAACGACGAGTCAGGTCGAAACCCTCTTCGGTGAGTTGGAATATATTCATTGTCAGTTGAAAGTTCTTGGGAGCTGACTACAAGAGTTTAAGTCACTTGACAGCTCCGGCCACTCTACGGTCAAGCCCGTCATCGAACTGACTATGTTGGAGTAGATCCTTAAACGTGTTATCATAATTATGATAACTACGAAAGGATACGCTACTATGCTAGACGTTAGACCCATATCAGATCTGAGGAATCGCTTCTCAGAAGTCGAAAAAGAAATACACGACAACGATAAGCCCATTATATTTACCACCAACGGCAAAGCCTCTATGGTTACTTTAAGCTTTGATAAATTTAGCAAAATGGCACATCTCGATTATATTGAACGCTCCTTGGACGAAGCCGATGCTTTTACAGAGCGTCACCCAGAGGCATTGACACACAAGGAGGTCTTCTCAAAAATCAGAAAGAAAGTTAATGGCTAACTTCGAGCTTCGCTACTCACCACTTTTTTACGACGATTTAGACAGGGTCACAAATTATATGTTGTTAGATCTCAAAAATGAGATCGCAGCAAAGTCATTCATTTACGACATAGAAAGAGCAATAAAAAAGCGCCTCGAGAACCCTTTGCAAGCAGCAGTATACCCCTCGATGCGTCGGAGGGAACACGAGTATCGACGAATTCTAGTAGGTAGCTACCTGATTTTCTACGTCGTCATAGAGCACACAATGATAGTGAGACGCTTACTATATGGACGCAGAGATTTAGGTAAGATTCTTTAGGGCTGCCTTGATTTGACAAAAGGCACAAACACAAAACTCCTGATATCCGGAGTTTTGTGTTTGTGCGGCGGTTTCGGGAAAATATTATTGGTACGAAATGGTGATCCCACGGGGATTCGAACCCCGGTTGCCGGGATGAAAACCCGGTGTCCTAACCATTAGACGATGGGACCATAACGTATAAGAGTATACGCTGTCT